>ERZ1673703.60-NODE-60-length-140951-cov-13.153170_pt1 | contig 140951 bp, 99 predicted proteins | sample MGYA00580233_ERZ1673703 | MGnify/ENA primary metagenome ERZ1673703 (study PRJEB41218, sample SAMN15661748) | gut metagenome | host: Homo sapiens | place: Canada: London | collected 2015-08-20/2019-03-30 | study: EMG produced TPA metagenomics assembly of... | reverse complement strand
AGGAACACCACGTCGGCGTCCTGTTCGATAGAGCCGGATTCACGCAGGTCGGACAGCTGCGGCTTCTTGTCCTGACGCATTTCGGGGCCACGGTTCAGCTGGCTCAGTGCCACCACTGGCACTTCCAGCTCCTTGGCGAGCAGCTTCAGCGCACGGGAGAAGTCGGACACTTCCTGCTGGCGGCTTTCCACGGCCTTGCCGGAGGTCATGAGCTGCAGGTAGTCGATGACGACGAGTTTCAAATCGTTCGTCTGCTTCAGTCGGCGGCATTTCGCGCGGATTTCCATCAGGCTCATGTTCGGGCTGTCGTCGATGAACAGGGGCGCGTTCTGCAGCTTGCCTTGCAACTCGTTCAGGATGGCCCAACGTTCCGGCGTGATGTCGTCCGCGCGGCGCATGGCGGCGAGCGGAATGTTGGATTCAGCGGAGATGATACGTTGCGCCAACTCGTTTTTGCTCATTTCCAAGCTGAAGATGATGGTCGTCAATCCGTGATGCAGTGCCGCGGAACGGGCGAAATCCACACCGAGTGTGGACTTGCCCATGGCCGGTCGGCCTGCCACGACGATCATCTGGCCGGGCTGCAGGCCCTGCGTCACGTCGTCGATGTCGCGGAAGCCCGTCGGCACGCCTCGGGACACTTCGCCGCTTTGCAGACGGTCGAGCTGGTCAAGCGTATCGGCGATGACGGTGCCGATCGGCGCGTAGTCCTGCCGCACTTTGCCGGTGGACATCTCATATACTTCGGCCTGCGCCAGGTTGACGACGTCTTCGGCCTGCGAGCCTTCTGCGGTGTAGCCGAGCTGTGCGATTTTGGTGCCGGCCGCGATCACATTACGCAGGATGGCGCGCTGATGCACGATGTCGGCGTAATACGTGGCGTTTGCGGCGGTCGGAACCGATGCGACCAGGCTGTGCAGATAGTCGGAGCCACCCACTTTTTCCAGATTGCCTTCGGCGAGCAGCTCGTTGGCCACCAGCACGGCGTCGACCGGCTGGGAGGCCGAGAACAGTTTGATGACCGCTTCGTACACGGTTTGGTTGCGTGGCTGGTAGAAGTCGGACACGTCGATCATCTGCGATACTTCGCCGATGGCGTCCTTGCTCATCAGCATGCCGCCCAACACCGCCATTTCGGCGGCGTCGTCATGCGGCGGCACGCGGTCGAACAGGGCGTCGCGCACGGCTTGGCCGGATCGGCCGTTCATGCCGTTCGCACCGTTTCCAGCGTTCGAAAATCCGCGGTTCTGCGCCGAACCGTTGTTCCAAGAGTCGTTCTCCGCCATGTCCCTCCAACCGCAGCAGTCAATCGAATGTGTTCAATACCGAGGAAAACCATAATACGTGCGTGCCGTCACGACCGGTGTTGCATTGAGATTATGGATGAATCTCCGCATCCACCGAACGACACGCGCGAATGGCTTTGGTGTGGATAAGAAAGTCGAAAAAAGCCGAGTTATCCACATATTGGGGATAACCATGTGGAAAACGTTTCGACTTATCCACAGAGTGGGGATAACTGAGTGGACAACTTGGGGACATCCTAAAGCATGCACCCCGATTCCCTTATTTCGATTTGCCGAAGTGAACGGAAGGTGATATGCACCCCGCTTTTCCGTAAACGACGAGAAATACGGGGGCATATCGGCTTGGCGCATGCGAGAAACCGGCGCTCACATGTGGTATCGGGTGGCGTTGTACATGGTGCGCACCAACGTTTCACGCCATTTGCTCCACCCGTACTGTTTGGAGATGGTCTCGCCGGACGTGGCCCCCAACGAGGAGCCGTCGGCGCGGGTCAGGTCGAACAGCATGTCGAGCAGCACGGGATTATGGTCGAGCCGGCCGGCCAGATCATCGCCGACGTTGGGATCATTGGGATTGCGGCCTGTGGCGAACTCCGACAATGTCAGATGCTCGCGTACCAGCAGCGTGACCCAGCGGACGATGTCGCGGTCGAATCCCATGCGTTCCACGACCACGGTCGCATGCCGAGCGCCTTCCGCCGCATGGTTGGCCACCCCCGGTCGTTTGCCGATGTCATGCAGGATGCCGGCGAGCAGCAGCGCCTCGTAATGCCGGTCGTCGTACCGCCCACCGCTGGGTGTTTCACGGCCGAGCCGCGTGACGACCTCCACCATGTGCCGGTCGATCGTATAGCGGTGCGCGGCGGACGCGCTTGGCCGGTTGCGCACGCCCAACCATTCGGGGATGAGCTTGCCGGGCACGTCGATGAAATCGATGTCTTCCCACACGTTGAGCAGCGCGGGGCCGGAAGCCAGCAATCGTATGAACAGTTCACGCGATTCGTCCGTCCAGTTGCGGTCGCCGATAGGGCACTTTTTGAGGTTTCGCAACGTTCCCGGAGCGATCGGCAGGCCGAATTCCGCGGCTGCGACGGCCACGCGCAGCACGAGGTTCGGGTCGGCGGCCGGTTCCGCGCCCGGAGCAAGCACTATTTCCTCTTCATGCTTGGCCACGCCGGGGGTGATCACATCGAAGGTCGGTGCCTGACGTTTGCCGCCACCGCGCGGCTGGAACACTTGGAAGAAGGCGAATCGCGGCTTGTCGTGCGTCAGCGAATGCTCGGCGCGCGACGCGGTGGAATCAAGGGAGAACGCGATCTGCCGGCCAACGCGTGCCAGCAACGTTTGCAGATCGTCGATCGACTTCGCCTCACGTTCGCCGTCTGGCAGCGTCGGATCGGCCAGACCGAGCATCGCCGCGACTTTGGCTTGGTAGGGCGATAGCAGCATGTTCGTATCTTTGCCGGCGACCAGATGGATGCAGTCGCGCACGTCCAGCAACCGTTCGACGGCGTCGTCATACGTGCCGTGCGGACGGTCGGCAAGCCAGGATGCGGCGAGCGCGGACACCAATACGGAGTCGCGCAGGCCACCACGTGCCTCCTTGATGTCCGGCTGGTTGATGTAGGCCATGCGGCCGAATTCGTCGAGGCGCGATTTGGCGGAGCCGAGCAGTTCCGGCAGACGTTTGCGTGCGGCCTTGCGCCATCGTTCCAATATGGATACGGCTGTGCTTTCGATAAGTCCAGTGTCCCCCGCGATCGGCACCACGTCCAACCATCCCATAGCTGCGGGCAGGTCGCGGTCGGTGACGGCCTCGCATTGCGCGACGGTACGTACCGACTGGTCGAGGTCGAGGCCGGAATCCCAGATCGGATACCACAGTTTGTTGGCGAGCTCGTTGAGCTGCTGGTCGGTCAGCGCGTGCGGCTCGTAGATGACCACCAGATCAAGGTCGGAGCTGGGGCCCACCTGTCCACGTGCCAGCGAACCGACCGCGCCGAGACCGATGCCGGTTGCCGGAACATCGAAGGAAACCGCCTCGCAGGCTTCGTTCCACAACTGTGTGAGATTGCCCATGGCCAATTCCGTGCGGGCTTTGCGTTTCGCCGCGCCATTGCGGTAGACGCCGTCGGCGTCGGGCTGGCTCATGGCCATGAACCGTTGTTTGAGACCATCGACTGCTGAAGTCATAACGCACGTTCCTTATGAAACCTATGACGACTTATGACAATCCCCGCACGGCGCGAGGCACGTACGGGGATGTGTCGTAATTGATAACCCGAACTTCAAGCCCGGGGGTCTTTATTTCATCTTGTCCGAATCGGCCCGATCACAAGGCCGGACGGATCAGATGGCGGCGGAACCGGTTTCGCCGGTGCGCACGCGGGTCACCGAGTCAAGCGGAGCCACCCAGACCTTACCGTCGCCGATGGTGCCGGAGCCGGCGGACTTGACGATCACGCCAACCAGGGTTTCGGCATCGGCGTCGTCGGACAGCACCTCGATGCGGATTTTCGGAATGAGATCCACGGTGTATTCGGCGCCACGGTAGACCTCGGTGTGGCCGCGCTGACGGCCATAACCGTTTGCCTCGGACACGGTCAGGCCGTGCACGCCCGCGGCTGCGAGGGCTTCCTTGACATCGTCGAGTTTATGGGGCTGGATGATAGCGGTAATGAGCTTCATCTCACTTCACCTCCTTGAGGACGGAGCTGGCGGTACCAGCAAAATCGTAAGCACGTTCGCCCTGGTCGGCAAGATCGATGCCGCCGACTTCCTGGGCTTCGGTGACGCGCCAGCCGATCGTCTTCTCCAGAGCGAAGGCGATGATGCCGGTGATGACGGCGGACCAGACGATGGCCACGAGAGCGACGATGAGCTGGACGACCAGCTGCCTCCAGTCGCCGCCTGCGAACAGGCCGGTGCCTTCGCCGAAGAAGCCGATGAGCACGGTGCCGGTGAAGCCGCCAACGCCGTGGACGCCAACGACGTCGAGGGAATCGTCATAGCCGAGCTTGAACTTCAGACCGCAGGCCAGGCAGGTGAGCACACCGGCGATGGCGCCGAGCACGATGGCCCACAGCGGGGAGACCACATCGGCGGCCGGGGTGATGGCGACGAGGCCCGCGACGATGCCGGAAGCGGCACCCATTGCGGTGTAGTGGCCGGTGCGGATCTTCTCGGTGAAGCCCCAGGAGAGCATTGCCGCAGCGGTTGCAGCGGACGTGGAAACCCACGCGTAGCCGGCGGTGCCGTTGGCTGCGAAGGCGGAACCGGCGTTGAAGCCGAACCAGCCGAACCACAGCAGGAAGGCGCCGAGCATGACGAACGGAACATTGTGCGGGCGGAACGGCTGCGTGCCGAAGCCCTTACGCTTGCCGATGATCAGCACGATGACCAGAGCGGCGACTGCGGCGTTGATGTGGACGACCGTACCACCTGCGAAATCGTGGGCGGCTGCGCCGATCGCCTGGGAAATGGCGCCGTCAGCGGACAGCAGACCACCGTTCCACACCATGTGAGCGAGCGGAGCGTAATCGAACGTGATCCACAGCGCCACGAAAATCATCCACGTGGAGTACTTCACACGTTCGGCGATGGCGCCGCAGATCAACGCGACGGTGATCATGGCGAACGCGGACTGGAAGGCCACGTCCACGCTGACCGGGTAGTTGTTGCCGTTCAGTGCGGCCGATGTGAAGACGCCCTTATCGGAAACCATGGTGTCCTTCAGCAGGAAGCCGGTTGCCGGGTCGCCGAAGATGCCGCCGACCGAGGTGCCGGCGTAGGCGATCGACCAACCCCACAGCACCCACATGATCATCGTGACGGACAGTGCGGCCGCCTCCATGATCATCATATTCAGCACGGCCTTGGCGCGGACCATGCCACCATAGAAGAACGCCACACCAGGCGTCATGAGGAACACAAGGGACGCGGAAGTCAATATCCACGCGGCATTTCCAGAATCAAGCTGGCCCATGTCACCCTCCTCTTTCTTTCTCTATATTTGGTTCAACATTTCCGTCCCCATCGTGTGGGGCTGACAGAACGATATGGAACGCCGGCCGCGTTTTGAAAACGTTACGACGTGTTACGCCAACGTAACGCCATCCGCGCGAAACGTCAACCTACGCCGAAAAATGGCGGAATTCCAACGAAACTGGCGGTACGGAAATACGGAAGGCATAATCGCCCGGCAATCGCAATATGAAATTGCGACGGTGGACGGAAGCGGCGGGCAATGCTGCGGACGGAGTAAGTTGGGTAGCTGAAACTTACGGAACACGCGTGGCACGCGACGGGAGAACGCCGCGTACGGCGAGCGCGTGGCATGTACACCGAACGCGCGGTGCGGCGAACGTATGACGCGCGTAACGAGAGAGCGGCGAGGACCATGGCAACGTTCATCATTTCACTGTGCGCCATTTTGATGCTGACCACGGTTTCCGGGCTGATCTGCCGCAAAGCGCAGCTGCCGGAAGTGATCGGGCAGATCCTCGTCGGCATTCTCGTGGGCCCTTCGCTGCTGGGCGTGATGCACATGAGCGATTCGCTGTCATTGTTCAGCGACCTCGGCATCATCATCCTCATGTTTTTGGGCGGTGTCGGCTGCGACCTGCAGTTGCTGAAGAAATATTCGAAGGCGGCGGTCATCATCGCGTGCATGGGCGTGGTGTTCCCCGTGGCGGTGATGGGTGGAGTGAGCCTGCTGTTTGGCTTCAAGCCGATTCCGGCTGCGTTCATCGGCGTGGTGTTCTCCGCCACGTCCGTGTCGATTTCCGTGGCGGTGCTGAAGGAAGCCGGACTGCTTGATTCGAAGGAAGGCGTGTCGATTCTCGGCGCGGCCGTGGCTGACGATGTGATCGGCGTGATCCTGCTGTCCGTGATGTGCACGCTCGTCAACACCGGCAGCGTGGACGTGGCAGGGCTGGGTTTGATTCTGCTCAAGCAGGTGCTGTTCTTTGTGGCGGCCGCCGTGGTGGTGGTTTGGGTGGCGCCGGCGCTGATGACGCTGGCTGGCGTGCTGAAGGCGCCGTCCGGCATCGCGGTGATGGCCGTGATCATCTGCCTGGCGATGGCGTGGGCGTCGAATCTGGCCGGGTTGAGCTACGCGGTGGGCGCGTTTTTCGCCGGTATCGCGGTAAGCAACAGCGATTACGCGGAGGACGCGGACCGGTATATCGAGCCGGTTGGAGACACGTTGTTCGTGCCGGTGTTTTTCGTGGGCATCGGCCTGCAGACCACAGGCGTGGATGATACGAAGATGATTGTGTTCATTGCGATCATGACGGTTCTCGGCGTGATCACGAAGGTCGTCGGCTGCGGTTTGGGTGGCCGCATGGCCGGTTTTGGCGGCGCTTCGGCGCTGATGATCGGCGCGGGCATGGTACCGCGTGGCGAGATGGCGTTGATTACCGCGCAAATCGGCTTCAACGAGCATGTGCTCGGCAGCGAATACTATTCGACGATCATCTTCATCATTTCGCTGGTGACGCTGGTCGCGCCGCTGCTGCTGAAGCTGACGATCCGGAAGGTGCCGGGAGTGGGGGCTGGCGCTGCCGGTACGGCTGGCGCTGAGCAGTAATCGCAACACGAAAACCTCCCGCCACGTACGGAACGTGATGGGAGGTTTTCGCTACGGAAATCGCAAATCCGGAAAATATGGGAACGTCAGGCGAGGATGCCGTCGACGAAGCCTTCCGGATCGAACGGGGCGAGGTCGTCCGGGCCTTCGCCGAGGCCGACGAGCTTGACGGGCACGCCAAGCTCCTTCTGCACGGAGATGACGATGCCGCCCTTGGCGGAGCCGTCAAGCTTGGACAGGACCACGCCGGTAATGCCGATCGCTTCGGCGAACACCTTGGCCTGCGTCATGCCGTTCTGGCCGGTGGTGGCGTCAAGCACGAGCAGCACCTCGTCGACCGGAAGATTCTTTTCGGTGACGCGGCGGATCTTGCCGAGCTCGTCCATGAGGTTCGCCTTGTTCTGCAGGCGGCCGGCGGTGTCGATGATGAGCACGTCGACGTTCTCTTCCTTGGCCTTGGCGCCGGCCTCGAACGCGACGGACGCCGGATCGGCGCCGTCCTTGTCGGAACGCACGACCGGAACGCCCACTTTCGCACCCCAAGTTTCCAACTGGTCGGCGGCCGCCGCGCGGAAGGTATCGGCAGCGCCCAGCATGACCTGCTTGCCTTCGGAGACGAGCAGTCGGGACAGCTTGCCCGCGGTGGTGGTTTTGCCAGTGCCGTTCACACCGACCATGATGATGACGCTCGGCTTGTTCGCGCCCTCCTTGTCGGCGTTGAGACGGCGGTCGACGTCGGTGCCGACGAGCTTCAGCAGCTTGTCCTTCAGCGCCGCACGCACTTCGGCAGGGTCGGATTGGCCGGCGATGCGGGCGTCGTTGCGCAGTTCCTCAACGAGCTGTTCGCTGGCTTCCGCGCCCACGTCGGCAAGCAGGAGGGTGTCTTCGACGTCCTCCCAGTCGGCTTCGGAGAGCTGATCCTTGGCGAGGATGTTGAACAGGGCCTTGCCGAACGGATTGCCCGACTTGGACAGGCGCGCCTTGAGGCGCTGCATGCGGGTGCCGGCGGCTTCCGGGGTTTCCACCACGGTTTTCGCGACGGGAGGTTCCTCGGCCGCGGACGCTACTGCAGATACAGACGGCTTCTGTGCCTTGACCGCCGCCGTTCCGGCAACCTCAGCCGAGGCCGCGCTCACTTCGGCATGCTGCGTATGGTCGGCATCGGCATTGCCGGCGTGCTCGGTGTCTTCGGTGGCGAGCTGCACTCCCTTTGCCACGGCCTCGTCGGTGGCCCGTTCCACGGACCGTTTCGAAGCCTTGCCGAACCACCATGCGCCAATGATGATGGCCGCGATGACGACCACGGCCACAACAATCGCAATAATCACATTCGTATCCATGGCTCCAGCCTAAAAAGCGCAACGGACACGCTGCCTCCGCCCCGCGGACGCACCACGAATGTCCGATTCACCAAAGGAATAAGGTGCTCTACCATGCAAGGCATTGAAGTGAGTACCTAATTATTACGCATTTTTACCTCGTTGTAGCTATGCGTGCAGGTGATATGCCTGGTAACGATCTTTACAAATCGTGAAGAGTGATTTTTTTGTCTTCTGCTGCCTGCTTTGAAGAACCGTCTCCTTTCTTTAGGGAATTTGCGTAGCGAATCAGGCTCCTCGCGATGAGGAAAACCAGAACGAATACGGCGATTATGCCTAGGATCTCGATTAATAATGCGATCCATGTCCAGCTCATGATTCATCCCTTCTCTTTCTGTACTCGTCTATGAGTATTCGAGCCGTGTCGACGTCGTATCTATCGTCGATGGCGAGACTCTTCACCAAGAGGATGAATGGATCCTCCGTCTCGTTGTCGTTCAACCGTATTTTTTCGATAAGCCTGTCAAGCCGGAGCCTCATGGTCGGGTAGGAGACTTGATACAGCTGAGACATTTGCTTCAGAGATCCTGACGATAGCACGAAGTTCTTAATGAAGGCCAAATCCTCCTCCGCAAGGTTGGCCAACCATTCTGGTAGATGGTCCACATCACCCCTTTTAATAAAATTTATTATTTATTAAATATATTAAAGCCATAATGGAGCATTGTCAATATGACACACGTGTTCGATTCCGCAGAAACTGACGATACGTGAGGATCGGACGGTCAAGGGGCTATCCACGGGGCGTGAAAAACTAGGCAGTATGGCCAATACATCCAGAATGACGTCGTACCAGCGGCGCGAACAGCTTATCGAAATCGGTCGATCGCTGTTCGCGGCCAAGGGATTCGAAGCAGTGAGCGTGGAAGAGATCGCCTCGACCGCAAAAGTGTCGAAACCCATCGTCTACGAACATTTCGGAGGAAAGGAAGGCCTGTACGCCGTGGTGGTGGACCGCGAGATGCGCGCGCTCACCGACGTTCTCATCAACGCGCTGTCCGACCCGCAGGCGCATCCGCGCCAAATCGTGGAACGCACCGCGCTTGCGCTGCTCACCTACGTGGAGGAGAACGCCGAAGGCTTCCGCGTGCTCACGCGCGATTCGCCGAAAACCGACCCGTCCAACTCGTTCAATTCGCTGCTTGGAGACATTGCCGTACGCGTCGAGGACATTCTCACCGACGCGTTCAAACGCCAGCATCTGCCGGCCAAAAGCGTGCCGTATTACGCGCAGATGCTCATCGGCATGACCGTGTACACCTGCCAATACTGGGCCGACCAGCGCAAGCTCAGCAAGGAGCAGCTCGCCGCGCACATCGTGAACCTGGCATGGTATGGGCTGAGCCGCATGGAAGCCAAGCCGGAACTGCGCTACGAAAGCGAAAAGGCCGCCCGCGAGGCGGAAAAGCAGGCCGCGCGGGAAGCGAAGGCGATCGCCAAGCAGGAGAAGCAGGGCAAGAAGGCCGCGAAATCGCAGGAGAAGGCGGTTGCTGCGGGAGATGACGCGACGGACGGGACGACCGTGACGGACGGATCGCAAGCAGTAGGCAAATCGCAAGCGGCAGACGAATCAAACGAATCAGACGAGACGAACGAATCGCAAAAACCGCAAAGCCCGCACGAATCGCAAAAACAATCAACAATTGACGAAAACTGACATACCGTCACCCGAAATGACCCTAGGGGAAATTTCAGGTGCAGATTGCGTATTTCAGGGTGCCGTTTGTGCGCAAAACCGCGCCCCGGAACCGCACATGGTGCTACGTTAGTTTCGTTATGCTTTTGGCCGGAGCGGTCGGCCAGCCGCACGGCCCGACACGAGCCCGATCCGAGGAAGAATATGCAGGAGAAGAAGACGCTCACCTTCGTGGTGCCCGCGTACAACATGACGGAATACCTGGAACGGTGCGTCGAATCGTTGATCGCGTCGAAGCGCAACGACGACATCGAAGTGCTGATCGTGGATGACGGCTCGTCCGACGGCACGCTGGAGATGGCGAAGACGTTCGAGGCGCGCAATCCGGGAATCGTGCGCGCGATCCATCAGGAGAACAAGGGCCACGGCGGCGCGGTCAACACCGGCATCGCGGCGGCGAGCGGCATGTACGTGAAGGTCGTGGACGCGGACGATTGGGTCGGCCCGGAATCGCTCGAACAGGTCATGGCCGTGCTGCGCGGCGAGGTCGGCAAGGACGAGCCGCTCGACATGCTCGTCACCAACTATGTGTATGACAAGGTGGGTAAGCGCAACAAGCACGTCGTGAACTTCCGTCACGCCATGGAGCCCGGCAAGCGGCTCACTTGGGACGATCTGGGACATTTCGGCCTGACCGAATACATTCTCATGCACGCGCTGATCTACCGTACCGCCGTGGTGCGCGAATCGAAGATGCAGCTGCCGGAACACACGTTCTACGTGGACTTCATCTACGCGTACCAGCCGTTCCCGTGGGTCAAGTCGCTGCAATACGTGGATACGCCGTTCTACCACTATTTCATCGGCCGCGACGGGCAGAGCGTGCAGACGGACGTGATGATCCGACGCGTGGACCAGCTGCGGCTCGTCAACCAGTGCATGGTGCGCGCCACCCCCGAACGAGGTACGGTGCCAGACGGCCTGTACCGCTATATGATTCATTTTCTGGCGATTCAGAGTTCCGTCGCGAGCGTTTTCATGATTTTGTCGCGCGATCCGGAGAATTACGAGAAGAAGAAGGCCATGTGGGCGGATATCGAGGCGTATTCGCCGACGATTTACAAGGACGTGCGTAAGAAGGCGATGTCGCGCGCGCTGAACCTACATGGTTCGCTCGGCCGGTTTGTGATTCGAAAGGGATATTTCGTGGCGGAACATGTGGTCGGGTTCAACTGATTTCGCGCGGGTTTCGCGGGTTTCGCAGGTTTCGCGCGATAGAGGGTTTACGCGATATTGCGTGAGTATTGCGATTATTGCGATCGGCTAGGCGCTCCTGTGTCCGTTTCTGGTGATTCGGACACAGGAGCGCTTCATTTTGATGCCTGTGTGTCCGATTCGGGAGAAACGGACACGGAAAGCACCAGCGGGCTTAGTTCCAGCGATCCGACATGGCGAAACTGTTGTGCATGAGATTGCTGGACGTGTACAGCACGTCGCCGAGCAGCTTCGTATTGCGCGATCGCAGGTATTCCGCCATTTCGTCGTTAGCCGCCGCAAGACGGGCCGGAACAGATGTAGGACTAGCAAGCCCATCGGAACCGGAATCAACCGCAGCACCAGACATAGAACCAGAACCGCCAACCGCAGAACCGGCACCAGAACCAGCGCCACCAGCCCCAGTCGCCGACCCACCAATCGCAAGCGCATCATCCGTACGTTCCACCAGACGGTGGCCGAAGGAACGGACATCTTCCGAGAAGCCCTCGACCGCGTTGCTGGTCTCGTAGAAGTGCGCGTCGGCGAGCGTTGCAATCAGGCGGTTCGTCCAATACAGGCAGTCCGTGGAGACTTCCGGCGTGGTGTCGCGCAGGTAGGCGGGGGTGTCGTCGACGTTCGCATAGAACGGGGCGGACGTGGTGAACGCGCCGGAACCGTACGAAATCCACATGATCGAACGGCTTTCGACGGGCGCGTACGGGCGAATCTGCATGGCCACCATGTGTCCGGTGCGGTTGATGCCGATCGGACGGTAGCGATGGCGGCTTTCCTCAGTTCCCTGCGTGCCGTACGGGTCATACGGGGTGCCTTCGAAGTGCGAACCGAGCAGGAAGTCGACATCCTCGACGGTCACGGCATTCTCCGGTTCGAGACACCATGGAATATCGTCCGATTCAGGGGTAAGGTTTTCCGCGTCGGCCGGATCGAGATAGCGGTACATGTACCAGGCGCGTGGCGTGTTGTAGATGTGGTCCTTCGCGGTGGCGGTGCCGAATACGATACGCGGGTTGCAGTGGCCGCCGTTCATGCCGCCCTGCGTACCCGCCGCGCGCCCAAGATGGTGCGTTTCGATGAATTCCTGCAGATCGGCGCTACACATGAATTCACGTGCGTCGCTGAAGGCGTCATCAAAATCGAAATAGTCGATGCCAAGCTGGTTGGGGATGATCGCGCATTTGTCGTCCGGCACGCGGCGGGCGATCCAGTGGTGGCCGCCGATGGTTTCGACGTACCAGATTTCGTCCACGTCAGAAATGATGATGCCGTTCGATTCGTACGTTCCGTACGTTTCAAGCAGTTCAGCGAGGCGCTTCACACCTTCGCGCGCGGTGTTGACGTACGGCAGCACGAGGGTGATGATGTCTTCTTCGCCGATGCCGCCTGGGGTTTCCGGCTTACCATTGGCTTCGTCGGCTGGCTGCAATACGACCAGCGGGTCGGCGCCGAGCACGCGCTCGTTGACGGCGATGGTTTCGGTGGCGCTCATGGCCACGTTGCGTTCGTTGACGCCAGCTTCCGCAAGGATTCCACGATTTGGAAGCACGTTCGGTACGATGCTGTACCGGCATGGATTGTCGGGAAGGTCGATTTCAACGTGGCTCAGCACACTGCGGTAGTGCCGCGGCTGCTCCTGCGGTGCGACGACTACGAATTTCTTGGGATCGTAACGTCCCGAACCAGAGTCGTCATCTCGGGCGATGATGGTCGAACCGTCGTAACTTGCTTTTTTGCCTACAAGAATTGTGGTACATGACATGGTTTCGATTGTAGGCACACCAACACTCCGAAGACCATTTCGACGCCCGTCAGACGCCCGCGGTGGCGATTGGTCCGAATATGCTGTATACTATGTTGCTGTTGCCCCTCTAGCTCAACGGTTAGAGCAGCGTCCTTTTAAGTCGTGGGTTGTGGGTTCGAATCCCACGGGGGGCACAGGTTCGAAGTCCTGGAAGCCGATGGTTTTCAGGACTTTTCATTTGTTTCGGGATGAGGTCTCAGCACTTCAATACGGAACGCACCATATCGCGCACCCTCTTTCGCTCACGAATCGCAATTTCGGTTGATTATTTCGCGACGTGCGCCGAAAAGTATGGAAAATAAGGCGATTTATACCCCCTACCGCACTATGCGGCACCACCTTTCGCTCACAATCGTAAGAAAACGAGCAAAATCGCAATATGTGTTCCGAAATGAACAGCGAACAGCCCGCGGGCGATTCGCGGACGGACCATACGCATGCAACCGGCGTGGCGCAATCGACGATAATGATAGACTCGAATATATCGAACATTTGTTCGCATAGATTCGGTATTACGGGAAATTCCCCACTATATACAGTGGGCGAACGTACGAAACGCCACTACAGGTAGTGTATACTGATGAACGGCCTGCTCAGTCAGGCAAAATCAAAAAAACGTGGCCGACAAGGCTTTCCACACCAAAGGAAGCCGATTTGCATAGGGAGGAAAAGAATGACCGTGACCGTCTTCACCAATCCGAGCAACCCTCAGTGCGAGGCCACCGAACAGGAACTTTCCAAACTGGGCGTGCGGTATGTGGCGGTCGACCTGACGCAGAACCCATCAACCTTCGAACAAATCAAGAACGCCGGATTCAAGCAGATTCCGGTGGTCATCTCACCGAATTCCTCATGGAGCGGACATCGCCCCGACCTCATCCGCCAGCTGGCGCAAAGCATCGCGGCGTAGGCGCGGCAACAGCAGTCAAGCATCCAGACAGCCGGAAGGCACGAATCCCAAACGGCAATAATCCGGAAGAATCAAATCCCCCGCGGCAAAACCCGCAACAAAACCCCACTGCAATCGTCCGAAATCGTTCAAAATCAACCACCCAAAGCAAAGCGGCCAGCCGGAACATCGCCCGACCAGCCGCTTAGCAAAACCCGCAAAACGCAAAAACCAGCCTACATACGACCGGCAGTGGACGGGTCGATCTTCATGGTCTGGAATCGGTGGGCCATGAAATCGTCATTGAAATACGTGGCGAAGAACTGCGAAACGGGCGAATTCTGCGCAACCCCAGCCATGCGGGAATACCAAGCATCAAGGGCCATCAGCGTCATCACACCGTCGACGAAAAGGAAAATGAAACAGACCAGCGTCAACGAATAGCGAATCTTCCACGGAATACGCTGGATCAATCGCAATAATCGCGGCAGAATCAACTTGACCCAAACCAAGCCGAGGACGCCCCAGAAGAACATGTATTTGCCGGATGTACGCCCGTCAATCGAAAGCCATTGCCCCGTGTAATCCCATGCGCGAATACCGAACGCGGCCTGCATGAACCAGCTGGTGAAATATTCGAACGCGCCACCGATCACCGCGCTTGAGCAGAAAATCAGCAACCAATTCGACTGCCACAAATGGTTGAGCAACACGGTGACGATCACCACGCCGAAGCCGTAAATCGGCGAGAACGGCCCCCACAGGAAGCCTGCGCGATCCTGGTATTCGCCAAACAGGATGAAATGGTAGATGGTTTCGATCACCAAACCGAACACACAACCAATGGTGAACAACCAGAACAGATTGAAGAAATCCAGCGAAATATAGCCTTTGCCGGTCAAATCGCGGCCAGCCATACCCTGGGAAGCGGCGTCTTCGTATGCGCTACGGGCATCCATACGTCGCAACGCGAACTGGAGACGACGTTCCTCACGCAGCGACGGATCGGCAGTGACATGCAGGGCTATGAGCACGACAAGCTGGATAGCCGGGCCGATCAAATTCACACCAAGTCCCTGCAATGCCAGCGACAGCAAGCCTTCGGCAAGGGTGAGCGGAATCATCAGATACGTCCATTGCGCGATATGCCGACGCTTGTTCATAATGAGCATCACGCCGAACACCGCCAGACACGCGGTGGCGACCAGCAGCACGGCCGCGTGAACCACCGACAGAATCGCGGTGAGGCTGAGCGCATCGAACGCCACTTTGCCGGAAAACACCGCGCGAATCGAGTACAGGCACGCCAACACAATGAACGGCAGCGTCACCACGCCTTCAATAAGCATGACGATGCCGTAAATGCGAACGATTAACGGCAGACGACGGTCAGCGGGATTGCCGACTTCGCCAGTGCCCTGCTTTCCGCCTTCTTCGATAGCCGCGATTTCGGTTTCGGCGGCAATCGCCTTGATTTCTCCATCCGTCTTGCCCGCGGCGGAATCCTCGGATCGTGATTCAGATTGTGCGGTTTCGCTCATATGCCGCTCCTTCCTTCAGCCCACGCTACCAAACGTAGGCAATATCCGCCGCAAGAAAAGCGGTTCAGGTGCGATTATTGGCGGACGCGAGCAAAAGAGGGGGACGTCAGCTGGCTGCAATCGCCATTCGCACACCACCTTTCGCTCACGTCCGCAAGAAATGGCGATGCATAGCGCATCGTGAGCGAATGGGGGTATAAATACGGACGGAAAATAGCGATTTATTACCACCTTTCGCTCACGGACATACAGAAATGGCGATTTGTCACGGACGTGAGCGGAAGGGGCTACGTCAGCCGGCGATGGTTTTGCCGAGGCTTTGCCGCAGTACTCGACCCGATTTCCGTCATCCATGAAACGCGATGGCGATTGTCCAAGAGCACGGTATACGATACGAACCGCGTAGCGCTACGGAACACGTATCGCCATATAAGGGAATTGATTCGCCAAACCGGAGAGACAATGCACAACGTACTGCAGATCCTGCGCCGTGACTTCAAACGATTGGTCACCGTACCCGCCACGTGGGTGATTATGATCGGCCTGATTCTCATTCCCCCGCTATACGCATGGTTCAACATCTACGGGTTCTGGAATCCCTATGGCAACACGGACAGCATCAAAGTGGCCGTGGCCAACATGGACGAAGGCACAGACAACGCGCTGCTTGGCAAAGTCAATCTCGGCGATCAAATCGAAGGCACGCTGAAGAGCAACGACCAGCTCGGCTGGGAGTTCATGGGCAAAGCCAACGCGATGGAAGCGGTGGAGTCGGGCGACTGCTACGCCGCAATCGTCATCCCTTCCGACTTCAGCGAAGATCTGGCCAACGTCGTCACCAACAGCAAGCATCGCCCCACGCTCGAATATTACGTGAACGAGAAGGCGAGTCCGATTTCGCCGAAAATCACCGACCAAGGCGCGACCGTGGTCGACCGCACCGTCAACAACACCTTCGTCTCCACCGTCAGCGACGTGCTCGTCAAAGCCGTCAACTCAGCCAACGGCACCATCAGCGGCAACACCAACACCATCGCCAACGAAACCATCGGCGAACTCGACAACACCAAGCGGAACGTAGGCACGATCCGCTCCGCAATCGCGGATCTCGACACCCAGTTAGCCAATGTGCCACAGCAGACAAAAGCAGCACGCAATGCCCTGAACGACGTGCAGCTGGCCGCGGCGAGCGCAGGCAGAGGACTAGCAGGCGCATCCACCGCCATCGGCACAGCGCAAACCCAGCTCAACACGCTTTCGTCCAACGCCAACAGCGCGCTGGAAACCGGATCCGGACTTGTTTCCCAAGCGACGGCGCAATCCACAGCCAGCATCAACCAGATCTCGTCGGCGGTATCCGCGGCAAGTGGATCGGCACAGCAGGCGGTGACCGGCATGCAAAACATCACCGACAGCAATGCGAAACTGCTCGAGAAGCTCAAATCCGCCAGCGACAACGCGCAATACCAGCAAATCATCAGCAAACTGGAGAATACCAACAACACGGCAGCCGGAACACTCGCCGACCTCAAAACCCTGAGCGAGAACACACAGGCCACAGCCGGCAGCGTATCCAAACTGTCCACCGATTTCAACATAGGCACGCAGAACTCGCTCAAAAGCGCAGGCATGGCGCGCAACGCCATCAATTCAGGCGCACTGCCGCGACTGAATTCCGCGCTGGGCTCGCTGGCTGGGACGGCCGGAACACTTGCCGGCACCGTGACCAGCCAGGACAGCGTGGTCAGGCAAACCAACATCGTGCTCGACCAACTCGACCAAGTGGCGTCAGACGCCCGCATCGGCCTTGAGCAAACCGACCAGCAGCTGGCGAAGATGGAGACGAAGCTCACCACCGTCAGCACCGACCTGAAGGCGCTGGGCACTGCGGATCTGCTCGCATCGTTGACCGGCAGCGGTTCGCTTGACGCGGATAAGATCGCCTCGTTCATGGAGTCCCCGACCGTAATCGACACGAAGAACGTGTATCCCGTCAACTCCTACGGCTCCGGCATGGCTCCGCTGATGACCAATCTGGCACTGTGGGTGGGCGCGTTCGCCTTTGTGGTGATCTACAAGGTGGAGGTGGACGACGAGGGGCTTGAGGGTCTCGATCCGACCGCAACCGAAAAGTATCTGGCCCGATACCTGTTGCTCGGCACGATGGGCGTCATTCAAGGCGCGATCTGCACCGTTGGCGATCTGATACTCGGCGTGCAGACGGCTTGCGCGCCACTGTTCATACTGACCGGCATGATCACATCGCTGGTATATCTGAGCATCACGTACGCGCTGTCCACCACGTTCATGCATATCGGCAAGGGCCTGTGCGTGGCGTTGGTGATCGTGCAGATTCCAGGCGCTTCCGGCCTGTATCCGATCGAGATGATGCCGAAGTTCTTCCGCATGGTCTATCCGTTCGTGCCATTCAGCTATTCGATAGACGCATTCCGCGAGACCATCGCCGGCTTCTACGACGGCCATTGGACCAAGGCGATCGGCACGCTGCTGCTGTTTGCCGGCATGGCGTTCGTCATCGGCCTGGTGGTCCGTCCTCTGTTGGTCAACCTCAACCGACTCTTCGCCCGCGAAATCAAGGAAAGCGACATGATTATCGGCGAGGAAGTGGAGCTTCCGGAACGCGGATACAACATGTCCCAAGCCATTCAGGTGCTGGCCGACAAAGGCGGCTACCGCGAGGTGATCGAGGAACGCGCAAGTCGGTTCGCGGAACTGTACCCGAAACTCAAGCGCGGAGCTCTGGTGATCGGATTCGTAGTTCCGGTAACTCTGGCGGCGGTGTTCTCGTTCACCAACGGAGAGAAAGTGGTGGTACTGGCCACGTGGGTCGTCTGGATTCTGCTCATCATGGGCTTCCTCATGGTCATCGAATACATGCGCGATAATCTGAACCGTCAAGTGGAGCTCGGCCATTTGAGCGATGAATCGATCCAATCCATGCTGGTGGAGCGCCAAGCGGCACGCATCCGTCGCAAAAAGCGGGCGCAACAGGAACGGCGGAACAGACTGCTGCGCAAAACGCGGAGACGCACCAGCGGCAAACGCACGACATCCGATAATCGCAATACCAGCGTCATCAAAGAAACGACGGAAAACGTGACGGGCGTCAACCACAATGAAGATGACGGAATCGCCATACTGGTGCAGAAAATGCAGAAAATGCAGACGACCGGTCCAAGCGCCGCCGCGAACGATGCCGCCACGGACACCGCCGAGACCGCCGAGACCGCCGAGACAACCGAGACAACCGAAAACAACGAAAACAACGAGGAAAGGAGCAACGCATGAAAACCATCTGGAAACTGTTCGTCGGCGACATCCGGCGAATCACCAGCAACGTCGTCTCCATCATCATCGTCATCGGACTCGTTGTGATCCCCGGCATCTTCACATGGTTCAACGCGGCCGCCAGCTGGGACCCGTTCGCCAATACCGGCAATCTGAAATTCGCCGTAGCCAATGAGGACGACGGATACCGGTCCGACCTCATTCCAGTGAAGATCAACATCGGCGACCAAGTGGTTAACACGCTGCGTTCCAACGATCAGCTCGACTGGACCTTCACCACCAAAAAAGAAGCCATCAACGGCACCAAATCCGGCAAATATTACGCAGCTGTGGTGATTCCAAAGAACTTCAGCACCCGTATGATGACGTTCTTCGCATCCGATGGCGACCACGCCGAAATCGCCTACTACAACAATGAAAAGAAGAACGCCTTGGCTCCGAAGATCACAGGCCAAGGCGCCGATACGGTCAGCGCGCAGGTCAACGAGACGTTCTCCGAAACACTGACCAGCACCGCGCTGAGTGTGGCATCGCAGCTCGCCAACCAACTCGACAAGCCAGCCGCGCAGGAACAACTCACGCAGTTCAACGGCAATATCAGCGACTTCGCGGAAACGCTCACCGACGCTTCCGGAACGCTCCGCACGTTCAGCACGCTGACCCAAAGCGCACGGCATCTGCTTGAGTCCTCCGACGGTCTGATCGCCAATGTCAGCGGCAATGCGAAAAGCGTAGGAACAACACTCAAGCAAGCCGGCAGCGGCGTGGAGGATCTGACGGGCGCGTTGAAGACCGGCACCACCGCGCTGGGCACGGCTCTGACTGATTCCGCCAACAGCTTCACAGCCATGGAAGCAGATGTGGACAGCCTATTCGGCAATGCGGGCACGCAGGCCGGCAACACCGCCAACGCATTACGCAACCAGGCCACGAACATCAGCAAGCAGGCGCAAAGCTACCAGCAGATCTATGATTCGCTCGACGCGCTCAGCGCAAACGAAAAGCTGCCGGAAGCGGTGAGGAACGCCATCGACCATCTCAAAACCAACGTCGGCACCACCATCACACAGCTCAACGACCTAGCATCGGCGCTGAATGGCAGCGCCGACAACATCGACGCCAAAGTAAGCGATACCACGGCCGAACGTGCGGAGATCAAGAAACTGGCGCAGCAGGCGGCAACGTCCGTCAGTGGCATCAAAACCGACTATGAGAGCCAACTGAAACCGCAACTTGACGATATCGCCACGTCCATTACCAGCACCACCACCGCGCTCAATGCCACAGCGGCCGATCTGAAAGGCGCGCTGGGCAATCTGAACGGCACCACCAAGACCGCGGATAAGAATCTGACCGCCATCAGCAGCGTGTTGGATTCCACCGCCGATAGTCTGGCCGGCGCGGGCAAAAAACTGGGCGCATTCACAGGAACATTGACCGATGCGCTGAACAGCGGCGATATGAGCGCCGTCAAAGATGTGCTCAGCGATAATACCGACTCGTTGGCCGCCGCGCTTGCAGCCCCTGTAAAAGTGAAACGCAACGCGGTGTTCCCAGTCAAGAATTTCGGTTCGCAGATGGCACCGTTCTACACGATCCTGCCACTGTGGGTCGGTTCGCTGCTCATGGCAGTGACGCTCAAGACCACCGTCTCGCGTAAGGTGCGCAAGGAACTCGGCGACCCGAAACCGCATCAGCTGTTTCTCGGACATTACGGTGTGTTCGGCGTGATCGGACTATTGCAGAGCACGTTCTCCTTGGGAGGCAGTCTGCTGTTCCTCCATGTCCAGGCGGTGCATCCGCTGCTGTTCATGCTGTCCGGCTGGGTGAGCAGCCTAGTGTTCTCGTTCTTCACCTACACGCTCGTGGCCAGCTTCGGCAACGTCGGCAAAGCCATCGGCGTGCTGTTTCTCGTCATGCAGATCTCCGGAGCGAACGGCGCATATCCGCTGGCCGTGCTGCCGAAAATCATCAGCGGCATCAGCCCGTTCCTGCCTGCGACGCATTCAATCACAGCAATGCGCGCGGCGATCGGCGGAATCTACAGTAACGATTACTGGTTTGCGATTGGCGCGCTACTGCTGTTCATTCCGCCGCTGCTGCTGATAGGCCTGCTACTGCGCATTCCACTGGTCAAGTTCAACCATTGGTACGTAAGCAAGCTGGAAAGCACGAAAGTGATCGCGGCATGATGGGCGGAACCACGCAAGAGGGCACGCGGAAGACGGTGCAAAAAACCACGCAGGAAGACGTCGGCACAGTACGTGGCCGACGTGAGCGATTACGGGAGCAAACCGACCGCAAAATCATGAAAGCCACATTGGGGATAGTGATTTCCGATGGTATCGGAGCGGTGACCATCGAAGAGGTCGCACGACGTTCAGGGGTAGCAAAGACCACAATCTACCGACGCTACCGAAACGCCGACGATTTATTGCAACGCATCCAACCGGAAGTTGCCGGACTACCGAATTTCAACGATTTGAAGCCGTCGCGGAGCGGACTGGCCACCATGCTGCGACGCATCCAGAACTGCTTCGACAGCGAACTCGGATTGAAAGCCGTGGGCGTGGTGCTGTCTTCCGACAACGCCACGCTGAAGGCGATCGCAGCACAAGTGCTGGCGCCGGCCGAAGAACGGTTCGTGGGGTTCATGGAACGTGGCATCGCCGACGGAGTGTTTCAAAACCGTTTGGACTACACGTTCCTGTTCAGCACGGTGCTGGGTTCCATGCTGGCTTGCAAAGCGTTGGCGGGGCAGGAAGCCGGAGGGGAACGGCAATCCGGCAAGGAACGCAAGTCTGATTCCTGGGCCGAGAACATGGCCACGTTGCTCTGGCCGAACATATGCGCCGAATCCGCACGGTAACCACAGGAAAACCGTCCACACCGACGCAAGACGGGCATGCCGTGTCGGTTTCAGAAGGAATGGGCTATTGGATTGACGCTTCCTGACGCGCCACTTCCAACGCCTTGTTGAAGGCTTCGGAGGTCCAGCTGGCACCGGCGAGCTTGTCGACTTTAAGGTCCTTCAACGGCTTGCCGACCACCGCGTCCGGCACGGCTTTGGCAAAGTCGTTCTGATGCTTTTTGGAGATGGACGTGAACGGATGGCCGACGATCTTCACGGCCGTCACGTTCTGGTCCTTAACGGTCAGATGCACGTCGATGGTGTCCTCGCCGACCGGCCCGTACTGGCCGTTGATCGAATAGTCGCCATCCGCGTAGTTGCCGGTGTCCTGCTTGCTGGACGTCGTGGGATTCGCGTCATCGGCATGGTTTTTGGTGGTGGCGTCGCCGCCGGCCGTATTGTCAGCCGCCTTGCCGTCGGTTTTCGACTTATTTTCCTGCGATTGCACGCTTTCGCCGGAATTGCCGGCGTATTCGTCGTCCATCGGCGTGGCTTTCGGCTCACCGCATGCCGACAGCAGCGCGATGCTCGCCGCGGATAGCGCGATGACTTTGACTGCGTTCGATTGTGCGGTGCTCATGCCTGCTCCCCTTTCGTGACGTCGGGCTCTACGTCCGTATCGTCGGCAACGCCAGCCGCAACGGCAACGTTGGCCGCGTCCGTATCGCCGGTTTTCGCGGCTTTCGTGGGGTCGGCGAACGAAATCGCAATACCCCCGTTCTGCGCGCCTTCCGCGGCGGAACCGGTGAATGCGGGCTTGCCGCCGGCCGCTTCGTACGCGCGTTTCGCATCCTCGTCGTTCCACTGTTCGCCGACGAGCACACCATGGTTGAGCATGATCTCGCGCTGCGCGCAGGAGGCGACGAGCGCGTCATGCGTCACGACGATGATCGTGGTGCCCTGCTCGTGCAGCTGGCGGAACAGGTCGAGCACGATCTTCTCGTTCTTCTCGTCGAGGTTGCCGGTCGGCTCGTCGGCGAGAATCAGCTTCGGGCAGTTGATGAGCGCGCGGGCGATGCACACGCGCTGCTGCTCACCGCCGGACAGCTGGCCGGGCAGGTGATGCGCACGCTCCTTCAATCCCACACGTTCCAGCGCTTCCATCGCCTGCTTCTCGTCGACCACGGAATGGTAGTATTGCGCCACCATCACGTTCTCCACGGCCGTCAGATGCGGCACCAGGTAGAACTTCTGGAACACCAGTCCGATCATGTTTTTGCGCACGTCGGCGAGCTGCTTGGCGTTCAAATCCTCCAATCGCCGGCCTTCAAGCATGACGGAACCCTTCGACGGCGTATCCATGCAGCCGATCATGTTCATCAGCGTGGTTTTGCCGGAACCGGACGAGCCGACAATCGCCAGCCATTGCCCTTGCGGAACGGTCAGACTCAGGTCGTCTACAGCGTGCAAATCACCATAAATCTTGGAAATATGGTCAAGTTCAAGCAACATGTGGTCGTTTTCCATGATTATTCCTCCCTCAAAACGATGGCGGGGTCGATACGGGTGGCACGGCGGACCGGCGGAATGGAGGCGATGACGGCGATCGCCACGCTCAGCAGCAGCGAGCCGGCGCCGAGCAGCCAGTCGAAGCCGATCGCGCGACCGAAGACGGTGGCGCACAGCACACGCGCCAGCACATAGCCGATAGCAGTGCCGAGCAGACCGCCGATCAAGCCGTAGATGCCGGATTCCACGTAGAATTCGACGCCGATGGCGCGTGAATCGGCGCCGAGGGCCTTGCGCAGGCCGATTTCGTTGCGACGCTGGCTCACGATGGAGCTGATGGTGGTGCCCACGCCGACAAGCGTCAGCACGAGCACGACGAGCGAGACAATCCAGAACAGGGTCTGCAGCATGGCGATGATGCGGGTGTCGGACGAGGTGATTCTGGTGACGGTCTGCGCTTTGACGGCAGTGTTTGTATTTTTGTTGATTCTGTTGACGATGGCGTTCAGCTCATCCCCCATGGCGTTCACGGAGTATTCGACCACGTCGGCGCCGCGCTTGGAACCGGCGAGTTTGGCCACGTCCGCGGTGGTGGCGTAGATGATGGAATCCTCGTTGCCGCCGGTGTCGACGATGCCGGAGATGCGGAATTCGGTGCCGTTGTTATCCATGATGTCGGACGAGACGCGGCCGTTTTCCGTGGCTTGCGTGGTCTGTTCGCCTTGCGTAGTTTGTGTACTCTGCGTGCCCTGCGCGGACGATTCTGCCGTTTCAGTTGATTCGTCCGAATCGGATTTTGCGGACGCGGAAGAAGACGCTGAAGAAGACGCGTCGGCGGCGCGGTAACCGATGGTGACACGGCTGCCGACTTTCACGCCGAGCGCGTCGGCGACGTCGCGGCCGACCATCACGTTGTCTGCGCCGGGCCAGTCGCCCGTTACGTTCCAATGGCGATTGAGCGCGCGGACGGCTTTCACGTCCACGCCGGCGATGGTGTACGGCGCGGAATTGATGCGCACGCTCTCATACCGGTATGCGGCTGATTTCACGCTGTGTCCGGCGCCGATGAGCGCCGTCACGTTGCGTACGGTTGCAGTATCGATGCCTTGCGATTTGCCCGTTGCGGACGCGGGCGTGACGATCAGGTTCGCGCCGTACGCGCGCATTTCCTCGTTCATCTGCTGCGGCACCGCGACGCAAACGGATGCAAGGCAGAACAGCGTGGCCGCGCCGACGAGCGACGCGATCACGGCCATCATCGCACGGGAGCGACGGCGGAACACCGCGCCCCACAGCATAGTGAAGAACATCTTGCGATTCGTCATCGCACACCCCCTACGAAAGCCAAGCACAACTCACCTACCATGCAGCACCTCCGCCGGACGCAAGCCCAGAATCGCCCGAATCGACGAAAGCGAGGCCACGAGCACAGTGACCGCCAGCAACACGAAAACCAACACGAACACCATCGGACGCATGGTGATGCCCGAGCCGAACACCACGTGCCCCACGATCTGTGCAACGCCCGAGCCAAGCAGCGCGCCGGCAATCGCACCAACCAGCGAAATCACCGCCGTTTCGGCGAGCATAAGGCGCGAAACCGCACCGTCCGTGGCGCCGATCGCCTTCAACAGCGCCAATTCCGAACCGCGTTCGCCAATCGACGCGGCCATCAGGTTTGCCACGGCGATCGCGGCGGCAACCAGCGACAGCACGGTCATCAGCACCATCACCGCCTGCGTCTTGTTCAGCACATCGCCCTGCAGCGCGGCCACCTGGCGCACCTGCTTGGCCACCGCGCCCGGCAGCACCTCTTCGATCTGGTACGCGATCGACGACGGATACGCGGTGCAATACCACGTCTCCCACTCGTCCTGCGTGAGCGCGTTCGGATTCTTCGACGCCTTGCGCGCGAGGTCGTTGTCGGGCGTGGTGAGCGCCTTGACTTCAATCTTGTCGATGGAATTCGGCAGATTCGCAAGCGTTTGCGCGGCGATGGACGGCATATAAATGGCGCTGTTGTCGGAATCGCCCGAATCGAAGATGCCGACGATTTTCACTTTCACGCGATTGCGTTCGGTGGAGGATTTGCCGGTTTTCCCGGTACCTCCGTTCGTATTGTCGTCCGCACCGACGGCGATCGTCTTGTCGAGCGTAACGCTGTCACCGACGTTCACGCCCAGTTTCGCGGCGAGCGCGCTGCCGACCATCGCCTGCTCGCTGTCGTCTTTCGGCCAGGTTCCGTTGATTTTCCACCATGAGCGCATGCCGTTCATGCCGGCCACGGTGGACTCGCCGGAGTCCATGTGCAGGGTTTTCGCGAACCACGTGCCCACGATCGGCACGTTGGTCGCCTTGCATTTCGCCGCGGAAGCAGCCGCACCTGACGCACCAGCCGTTCCAGCAGAGCCAGCCGAACCAGCCCCCGAACCGACACACCCCGCATCCGCGTGGATGTTCAATTCCGGCGCGAAATTGGTGATGTTGAACGCCCAGAAGATGGTCTTGATCTTCTGCGCGTCCGACTCCTTCAGAAACGCGGTCGGGTCGGCGCTGTCCGCCGCAGCCGAGCCGTCGGAAGTGGAACCCCCGTCCGAACCGGACGAACTACCCGAAGCCGAGCCAGCAGAATCGCCGGTATTGTACAAATCGCTCACCACAGCGTCGGACTTCGGCTGCACGACGATATTCGAACCGTACGTGCTCAGCTCCGCGTTGAGCTTGTCGCCCACGTCGAACACCACGCCGAGCATGGCCACGCTGACGGTGGCGGACAGGCACACGGTGACGGCGATGAGCAGACGGCGTTTGAACTGCCGGCTGAACGAGCGAGAGATCATTTTCAGGAAGAACATGGCACCCCCTTACCTTTCTCGGCGCTCACTGGAAATGGCTCGACAGCGCGTCGAGCGTGGACGTTTGGATGACGATTTTGCCCGGCTTGACCTGGTAGTCGAACGGTATCGGGTTGCAGCCGCCTTTGAAGCCGATGGTGGCGAGGTTGATGGCCACATCGCACTTCTTGCAGATGATTTTGCCGTCCTTCTCGTAGTAGCCGGCGTCGCCGCAGTTGTCGCACGCGTCGAGGCCGACGCCGTACGCGCCGCCGTTCTTCTTGATGATGATGAATCGCATGGAGGTGCCGTCCTTCGCGCGGTATTCGAAGCGGTGCAGGTGGCCGTCGGAAATCTGGCTGAATTTGATGGTGGCCACGCCGTCGGCGAGCGAGTAGTCTTCCGGCGGCGACAGCGTGACGACTTTCTGCGTTTGCGCGACGCCGTACGTCAGGGCCACGGTGACGCAGATCATGGCGACCAGGCTGAACGCGCCGGCTGCTTTCGCGCGGCGGCGGAACGCGATATGCGTGCGTGCGATCGCCTCGTTGGCGCCGGTCGGCTTGACTTTGAAGCCCATGACGATGCTGGCGATTGCCGGAATGGCGAAGACGAGCGCCATTGCGATGGTCAGGCTGCGCTGATGGTTGATGCCCCACACGAGCGCGAGGAAGGCGGCGGTCGGGAAGCTGACGATGCGTTTGGATTGGAGGATCTGCGCAAGGTCGGTGAAATGCTGTGCGAACAACAGCGCGACCAACAGCAGCACCGCCGTCGTGAACGACCAGCGGACGGCGGTGGAACGCATCGTGCGGAAGATAAGCGCGGCGATGATTGCGACGGCCGCGCCCAAAGCGAAGCCGAGCGCGCGCAACAGCATGTCGGAAGTGAAGATGGGATCGCCCGGCTCGACGAAGATCGTCAGTCGCAGAATCACGTCGGGCAGCGCACGAAAGGTGGTGGCCGCGATAGCAAGCGCCGCAACGAGATTCGCGATGTCGAGCAGCGCGCGGTGGTTGTGCCAGTCGGCGGTGATGCGGCGGGCGAACAGGACGATGACGAACACGGCCACGTCGAGGATCACGCAGCACCACAGGGTCGGATAGTTGACGAACGTGCGTTGCGTGATGACGGCGGTGGCGCGCAGCGCGGCGAATACGACTGCGCCGGCGAATCCAACAACGAAACCGGCCAGCCGCCAGTACGCGCTCAGAGGCTTGTCACGCCCCTCACCGACGGTGAGCATGACGCTCAACGCCATGACGAGCAGCGCCGGCGCCAACACCCCCTGCAACACCGTCACAAACTGCAGCAGCATCCCAAAATCCTTTCATCCAAAAACCCAACTCAAAGAGCCCAACGATTCCCATTCCGCCCCATCCCAAAGAGTCCCACCCCTCTCATCCCTCCCCTAAAATGCGAGGATTTCCCGGACCCCCTCCACAATCGCAGAGGTGAATCCATCCCCCTAAACGCGAGAGAGCGGTTTCGGTATGCATTGCCCGACCGTAAGCTTGGCCGAACGGCCTTGAGTGTGTCGGGTAATGCATACCGAAACCGCGAACGGGCTACGCTAGGAGATCACCACTCCTGCGGCGTATAGTTCCAGTCCGGGAAGGTGACCTCGATCGGTTCCGTCCAGAAGCGTCCCTTCACACCCGTCTCCGGATCGACGTGCAGCATCCAGCCCTTCTTCTCCGGGGATTCGATCTTCAGCACGAGTTTGTACGCGCCGGCCTTGTCGAGCTTGACGTTGGCGCCGTAGTGCGGGCCGTCGGAGGCGTTCATCTGCATGAAGGTTCCGGAGGCGACGGACGCGTTGGAGGTCTTGTCGATGATGTCGTAGTTGACGGTCAGGTCCGGCACGAAATCGCCCTTGCCGTAGCCAAGTTCGGTGCCCTTCTGGTTGGCATGGATGTCGGCTTCGAGGTGGAAGCTCGCATCGGCGGCCTTGAGGCCCATGCCGGACGGTTCCATGTCGATCGGCTGGAAGTAGACGGCGTTGACGGTCAGCGGGCCGCATTCCTGGTCGGAGTGCTTCTCATCGACCTGAATCTCTTCGAAACCGGCGGAATCGCTGGAATCGTCCTTGCTGGAGTCGTCGGCCTTCGAAGCCGACGCGGAGGCGCTGGACTTGTCCGAAGCGGCGGAATCGTTGGAATTGCCGCATGCGGACAGGGAGAAGGCCATGGAGCCGGCCAGCAGGATGCCGAGCAGAGCGGCGATCTTCTTGTTCTTCATTTCTCTTTCCTTTGTTGTTGGATGTGGAAAAAATATCGGTAAATCTCGGAAAATTTGCGTATTACTTGCGATTGTCAGGCGTGCGCAACTTGCGTTTGCGTGCGAAGCCGACGGCGAACAGCGCGAGTACGGCAATCGCCGCGATCGTTTGTGCCGCAAGGCATTCGACGTACGGATACAGGCCGATCCAGTCGTTTGTGGGCACGCTGGACAGGTAGTGGCCGTCGATCAGGTCACCTTCGATGAGCGCGTGGATGCCACCGCCGGCGAAGATGACGACCAGCACGGCCATCAGGATCGACGTAACGAGGAAGAACGGGCCAATCGGAATCTTTACGGAGGTGAAGCGCAGCACGAGGAAGATGACGAGCAGCACCACACCCGCGGCGATGCCGCCGATCCACATGCCTTGCGCGTCGCGACTCATCGAGTAGATCGATTCGTAGAAGATGACGGTTTCGGCACCTTCACGGAACACGGCTAGGAAGCTCAGCATGGCGAGCGAAACGACCATACCCAGGCCCACGCCTTCGCCGGCGGCGACTTTGTTTTGCGCGTCGGCCACGGCGGACTCGGTTTTGGTGCGGATGTAACGGTTCCACGCTTCCACGGAACTTTTGTTGAGCATCCAATTGCTGGTCCACAGCAGCATGAGCATGGCGATCAGCGCGCACACGCCTTCGCTGATTTCCTGGACCGGACCGGAGCCTCCGAACAGGAACGTGAAGAGCACGGCGATCAGGCCGGAGCCGGCAAGGCCCGCGAGCACGCCGAGGTAAATCCACTTGGTGAAACGCTGGTTGCCGGATTTGACGAGGTAGGCCACCACGGCGGCCACCACCAGCAGCGCTTCGAGGCCCTCGCGGATCAGGATGAGGAACGCCTGTCCGGCGGAGCTGGTGATGGCTTTGGTGAAGGCGTTGACGTTGCCGGCCGCGCCACCGTCGAGGGTGGTCGCGTCTTCGACGAGCCAGCTTTTCAGGTCGTCGACGAGCTTCTTGATTTCCTTGTCGGAACTGCCGTCGCGCATGGTTTTGCGGGTCATTTTGAACTGGTATTCGACCTGCGAGACGCGGTCGCCGGAGATGGCGTTCATCACGTTCTTTTCGAAGCCGAGCTTCTCGTAGTACTGGTAGTACGCGTTGTTGACGAGGCTGGAGCCTTCCGCGCCCTTGCCGGAGATGGCGGCCTTGTATGCCTTGTCGAGGATGACGTTCATTTCGCTGGCGACTTCGCTCCACGTGCGGTCGCCTTTGCCTTTGGAGGAATTCTTTTTGGCCGCGTCGAGCTTCTTACGTTCCGCGGCGGTCTGTTCGGCGCGCTGCTTCGCGTAGGTTTTGGGGTCGGCGAGGTTCGCGTTGCCGTCAAGCGTCTGCGCGGCCGTGTCAAGGTCCGCGTTCAGCGCGTTGATTCCGTTTGCGATCGCGCTCCCCTGGCCCTGCTGGTACGCGAGTCCTTCCAAATCGGTGAACTGTGTGAGCAGCGCCTGCTGCTTGTCGGCGGAAATGGTGTCGTTGACGGCCTTCGAGAAGTTGGATGCGTCGTAGCCGATCCAATGCGCGGTCTGGAAGCCGGTGCCGGCCTGGCCGTAATCGCCGTCATTGTAGTCTTTTTCGGCGGTGGCGAGCTGCTTGGCGATATTCTGCGCGACGGCAGTCCAGGAATCGAAATTCGTCTGGTTGCCGTCAGCGGCGGACGCCTGCCGCGGCATCGCGATGCCGACAAACAGCGTGGCGAGCGCGATCATCAGCGCGGCGACGAGCGTGATGAGACGGCCGGAAGCCGAGACGCGCGAATCGCACGAATCGTAGGAACCGGCTGCGTGGCGCTGCGCGACGCGAGATGACATGGGTCGAACCTTCCTTCCGCAAATCTTTTCGGCGCGATTTCCCCGACGTACCCGACGTACGAAGCGCGCATCGGAAGCCAAGATAGAACGAAAGTTTTTTGAATAACAGTCTTGATTTTTAATTGGTCTTGTTGTATCGCGCATGAAAAAACGTTGGAATTCCGCCGTTTTTATTTTCCCCGTTTTCCGCGTGTCGTCTCACATTGTGACGCTCACCGCCGTTCCGCAACACCCCCGTCCGCCCGAAAACGTGAAGCGAACTCCATGCCAAAGCGTCAGTTTGTATAATCGCGACTTGCATAATCACGATTAGCATAATCGTAACCATACAAAGCTACGGGGGTATCAAAATAAGGCGATGCCTCATGCCACACCCACGAAAAAACATCTCGCTTATGAGTGGCGGATTTGGCGGGGTGACAGTTGGTATCTCGCTTATAGATGGCGGCCCCTTTGCAAAATACAAGGGTTAGAGGGGCGAAAAGATGCCCCCTAGGTTCATTTCTCCGCCGAGACCCGCCATCTATAAGCGAGATAGCACCGGGCGAACCCCGGAATCCGCCATCTATAAGCGAGATACGCGTCTCAATTGGCTCAATCACCCAACAGCCAATCAATGGGCGTTGACAATGCGTATACCATCCTCGGTGACGCCCGCGCCTCGACCGCACGCAAAATCCCGCGCCCGCCAGCCCCAGGCACGAACTACGCCAAGCCGGGCACGCGCTAGCATCGTGGTATGGACTCCATTGCACCGCTCGCACAGCGCATGCCGTACACCACCGCGTTTCCCAAGGCGCTCGGCACGGGGTTGTTGATTTCGACGCCTCACCCGATCACTGCGGAATTGCGCGGCGAGATGGAACGGTTCATCGATGAATACGAGCATGCGCTTTCGCGGTTTCGCGCTGATTCGCTGGTTGCGCACATCGGCAATGCGGAGCATGGCGGGCATTTCGATTTTCCCGATTGGGCCGGCCCGCTATTCGATTTGTACGACGCGCTGCACGCCGCCACGCGCGGTGCGATCGACCCGTGCGTGGGCGAGGACCTGATTCGTCTCGGTTACGACCCCGCGCTGAGTTTCACCGTTGAAGCCGACGCCGGCGAGCGCCTGGGCGCGCTGCACGGACGGGCCGTATGGGGTCGGGATGTGGTTCGTTCGGGTGGTACGACGTTAGTCACGCACGGCCCGGTTCATTTGGATTTCGGCGCGTGCGGCAAAGGTTATCTGGTCGACCTGCTGGGTGGCCTGCTCGATACTTTCCCGGAATTTGTGATCGACGCAGGTGGCGATCTGCTGGCGCATACGTCCATCCCGATTCGCGTGGCACTTGAGGACCCGGAGGACTCGTCCCGCGCGGTGGGCATGGCAGAGATTTGCGATGGCGCGTTCTGCGCGAGCGCGCCCAGTCGTCGCCATTGGGAGGTGGCGGTTGACGAGCGGACGCATCTGGCGATCCATCACCTGCTCAACGCCATCGACGGACTACCCGCGCAGCAGACGGAGGCCACATGGGTGGCGGTGCGAACAAACCCGTCATCGCCATGTTCTCAACCGCGAATTTCAGGTTGGAACTTCCGGCACTTCAATCCGGCAACCGGCATGAATTCCGAAAATACAACATCTGATTCCGCCCCCACTTTAGCCGGCTTCCCGACTGCGATGGCGGACGGCTTGGCTACCTCATTGTTCGTTGCCGATTCGAACGAGCTGAGTCACGTTTTCACTTTCGATTGTGCCGTGCTGGACGCCGACCGTCACGCCACCGTCAGCACCAACTTCCCCGGTCATTTTTTCCAATCCGCCGCACCTACCACGTAGCCCACCGCACCAGCCGCACCCGTACAAACACAAACGCAAACAAAAAAGCCAAACACGCGGATTACCCCCGGTAGAGTCCGGTTAGGCTCTGCGCGTCTGGCATAAGGATGGTTCCAAAGCTTTCACGGCTTTGGAACCAAGACCCATTCAGTCAGCAGCTTCGTCGGTTCACGGAATGAGGTTGCCGGCGGCCACGTACAGGTCCCACCAATCCTGCTTGTCGAGGTCGATGTCCGCGCCGTCGAGCATTTCGCCCAGCCGGGTGGGGTTCATAGAGCCGAGCACGATCTGGATCTTCGCCGGATGCCTGAGCACCCATGCGGTGGCGATGGCGTTGGCGCTCACGCCGTACTTGGCGCCCTTTTCGTCCAGTGCCTTGTTCAGCTCCGGGAAGTGCTCGTTGCCTACGAACGGGCCGTATTCCGTGCCGGACTGGAACGGGCTCCATGCCTGGATGGTCATGTGGCGCAGTCGCGAGTAGGACAGCAGTCCGTCCGAATGGTTGGCCACGACCATGCCTTCGGCGCCGGAATTGGTCATCAGCTCGTCGCTGACCATCTGCGCGTGCATCAGACCGAACTGCAGCTGGTTCGCCTCGAGCCTCATGGCCGGGTCGTCTCCGAGCCAGGATTGCAGCAGTTCCGCCTGCCACGGGTTCACGTTGCTCACGCCGAAGTGACGCACTTTGCCCGCCTTGTGCAGGGTGGTGAACGCTTCGACGATCTCCTCGGCCTCCATCAGAGTGTCGGGCCTGTGCAGGAGCGCGAAGTCCACGTAATCGGTGCCGAGCGCCTCCAGTTCCTCGTCGAGTCGCGTGATGAGGTGCTTCGCGGAGAAGTCGTAGCGGGTGGCGTGCACGTTGTTCGGGTCGCTGAAGTCGATGTTGATGCCGAACTTCGTCTGCAGGAAGATGTCCTCGCGCTTGAGCCCGGCGTCCTTCCACGCGCGGCCGAGCACACGCGAGCTGGCATGGTCGTGGTTGACGTTGAATCCGTAGATGTCCGCCGTGTCGAAGAAATTGACTCCATGCTCGGCGGCCGTGCGCACGACTTCCGCCGCCGCGTCCGCGTCCAGCGCGTCCATGCGCATCACGCCTAACGCCGCTTGCGATGCGACCACTGCCGATTTGCCGATTTCGATGCTTTTCATGACTGCCCACTTTCTTTGTGATTTTCAAATACGTCAATCGATTGACGTCAGTCACCTCAATGGTAAATCCGCCGTCCCGTCAGCGCAACACAATAAAAATGCCGAAGCCAAAACGCAAAAATCCGGAGGGGTGGTCCCTCCGGATTTTTTAGCGAGTCAGCACACCAACCTCACTCGGCCAGCGTGAACTGGCTGTTGTAGATGTCGGCGTAGAAGCCGCCCTTGGCGAGCAGTTCCTCGTGCGTGCCGCGTTCCACGATGTCGCCGCCGTTCATCACCAGGATCATGTCGGCGTCGCGGATGGTGGACAGGCGGTGCGCGATCACGAAGCTCGTGCGGCCCACGGTCAGCGCGTCCATGGCCTTCTGGATCAGCTCCTCGGTGCGTGTATCGACCGAGGAGGTGGCCTCGTCGAGGATCAGGATCGGCGCGTCCTCCACCATGGCGCGGGCGATCGTCAGCAGCTGGCGCTGGCCCTGGGAAAGCGACGCCTTGTCGTCGAGCACGGTGTCGTAGCCGTTCGGCAACGACATGATGTAGTGGTGCAGGCCGACGGCCTTGCATGCGGCCACGATCTGCTCGTCGGTGACGTCCTTCTTCGAATACGCGATGTTTTCACGCACTGTTCCACGGAACACCCACGTGTCCTGCAGCACCATGGAGAACTGGTCGTGCACGTTCCAGCGCGGTACGGACTTGGTGTCGATGCCGTCAATCGAAATCGTGCCACCGGAAATCTCGTAGAAGCGCATCAGCAGGTTGACCATGGTGGTCTTGCCGGCGCCGGTCGGGCCGACGATAGCCACCTTCTGGCCGGCCTTCACGGACGCGGAGAAGTCGTTGATGATGGTCTTGTCCGCGTCGTAGCCGAAGCGCACGTGGCTGAATTCCACGTCGCCGCGCATCGGCTGCGGCTTGCCGTCCGCGCCGACGCCCAGCAGCGCCTGCTTGCCGGTTTCGTCGGCCAGTTCCGGTTCGTCAAGGAAGCCGAAGACGCGTTCGGATGCGGCTGCGCAGCGCTGCAGGTTCTGGAAGGCCTGCGCGAACTGGGACAGCGGCTGCGTGAACAGGCGGATGTACATCATGAACGCCACGATCACGCCGAATTCGATCTTGCCGTCCATGGCGAGCGCCGCGCCGACCACGCACACCACCACGTATCCGAAGTTGCCGACGAAGTTCATGATCGGCATCATCAGGCCGGACAGGAACTGGCTTTTCCAGCCGGACACGTACAGGTCTTTGTTGTACTTCTCGAACTGCTCGATGGAGCGTTCCTCGCCGCAGTATGCCTTGACCACGGTGTGGCCGGTGTACATTTCCTCGACGTGGCCGTTGACGTCGCCGAGCGCCACCTGCTGGCGGGTGAAGTACTTCTGCGACACCTTCATGATCACGCCCATGATGATCAGGCCGAGCAGCGCGGAGCCGATGGCGCACAGCGTCATGGTCACGTTGTTGTAGAACATCATGATGAGCGCGCCGAAGAACAGCGTGATCGATGTGATCAGCGAGCCGACCGACTGGCCGAGCGTCTGTCCGATCGCGTCGACGTCGTTGGTGATGCGGCTCAGCACGTCGCCGTAGCTGACTTTGTCGAAATATTTCAGCGGCAGGCGATTGATTTTCTGGCTGATCGCCTCACGCAGCTGCTGTGCCGTGCGTTGCGTGACGTTGGCCATCAGCCAGCTTTGCAGGTAGCTCAGCAGCGCGTACCCGACGTACAGCGCGACGAGCAGCCATGCGATGCGCGACACCGCGTCCATATCGATCGAATTCATGACGGGCTTGCCGTGCACCATGGCCGGCAGACCCTTCGTGATCTCGTTGGTCATGTCCTTGAGCTTGTCCGGGCCGATGATCTGGCACACCGTGCCGGCAGCGCCCAGAACCAGCGCGAGAATCATCACCGGAATGTACCGGCTGCAGAATTTCACGAGCTTCTTCATCACTCCGCCGAAGTCCTTCGGCTTTTCCACGGCCCCACGGCCGCGTCCCATTCCTCTTGGCATGTCTCCCCCTTTCAGCGCTTCAGTTCGTCTTCGCTCAACTGCGATTCGGCGATCTGCCGATACACTTCGCACGTGTCGAGCAGTTCCTCGTGCGTGCCCTGGCCGACCACTTTGCCGTCGTCGAGCACGATGATGCGGTCGGCATTCATGATGGTGCCGATGCGCTGCGCGACGATGAGTTTCGTGGAATCCTTCGCTTCCTTTTCGAGCGCGTCACGTACGGCACGGTCGGTTTTGAAGTCGAGCGCGGAGAAGGAATCGTCGAAGATCAGGATTTCCGGATGGCGGTAGACTGCGCGCGCGATCGACAGGCGCTGTTTCTGCCCGCCCGACACGTTGGAACCGCCCTGCGAAATGCCGGAATCGTACTTCTTCTGCTTTTTGTCGATGAATTCCGTCGCCTGCGCGACGTCGCATGCGCGGCGCACGGTGTCGTCGTCGCGGTCCGTATCTCCGTACGCGACGTTGCTGGCGATCGTTCCCTTGAACAGGAACGACTGCTGCGGCACGTAGCCGATCTTGTCGCGCAACGCCTTCAGCTTGTAGTCGCGCACGTTGACGCCGTCGACGAGCACCTCGCCTTGCGTGGCGTCGTAGAAACGCGGCACGAGGTTGATGAGGGACGATTTTCCGGAGCCGGTCGAGCCGATGAACGCCACCGTCTGACCCTTCTTGGCTTTGAAATTGACGCCTTCCAACATGGCCTGACGCGAGTCGGGGTAGGCGAAGCTCACATTGCGGAATTCGATTTCGCCTTCCTCGCCCGGCTTGCCCGCGTCCTGCGTGCCGTCGGTGACCATCGGCTCGGTGTCGATGACTTCGAGCACGCGCTGCGCGGACACGTCGGCTCGCGGCCAGAGCACGAACACCATGCTCAGCAGCAGGAAGCTCATGATGACCTGGATGGAGTAGCTGGAGAACACCACCATGTTGGAGAAGGTGGTGAGCTTGTCGACGGCGTCGGCAGCGTCGATGAGGTACGCGCCGATCCAGTAGACGGCGAGCATCAGGCCGTTCATGATGGTGTTCATCAACGGCATCATGATGGCCATGGCGCGGTTGGTGAACAGCTGGGTTTCGGTGAGTTCCTTGTTGGCTTCGGTGAACTTGGCTTCCTGGTAGTCCTCGGCGTTGTACGCGCGCACCACGCGCAGGCCGGTGAGGTTCTCGCGCGCCACGAGGTTGATGTTGTCGGTCAGGCGCTGCATGGCCTTGAACTTCGGCATGACGAAGTGCATGAGCACGGCGATGACCACCAGCAGGATGGCCACGGCGATGCCGGTTGCGAGCGTCCAATCGAAGCCCTTTCCTGCGATCTTGCACACGGCCCACACGGCCATGATCGGCGCTTTGACGATCATCATGAGGCCCATGGTGATGAACATCTGGATCTGCGTGATGTCGTTCGTGGAGCGGGTGATGAGCGACGCGGTGGAGAAACGGTTCATTTCCGCCGGTCCGAAGCTTTCCACCTTGTTGAATTCAAGCGAACGCAGGCGCTGGCTGAACGAGGCGCCCACGCGCGCGGCGATGAAGCCGGTGACGACGGCGCAGGCCGCCGAGCCGAGCGAGACGAGCAGCATTTTGCCGCCGGCCACCCAGATGTCGCGCATTTCGCTGCCGGGGGTTTCGACGAGCTGCGTGATGTCGGCCATGTAGTCCGGCAGGGTCAGGTCAAGCCAGATCTGACCGACGATGCTGACCAGCGCGACGAGCATCTGACCGATCTCCGCTTTGGAGAGGTATCGTACGATGCGAAGCATGCTTGGTTCCTTCTCTTACGTTTTGTGTTTTGCTTGTTTTCTTACGATTAGTTTTTGCGATTTTTCGCGGTTTTTGCGATTACTGGATTGCGATTACTTACACTGTGAATTATTTACAGCGTAAGATACTACGCGTCTTCCTGTGCGTTTCCTGAGAACGCGGCTTTGACCTCGTCCGCCGTGGGGCGCGGTTTGCCGGGCATGCACAGCGACATGTACGTGGTGAATTCCTCGGTGAGCTCAACGAATTCGCGCGCGCGGCGCTCCCCCATCTGCGAGAAGATCCAGCAGATCGCCTCGCGCATGCTTTCGCGCTGCCGTTCGGCGCGTTCCCTGCCGGCTTCGGTGAGGTTCACGTGCACCACACGGCGATCGTCGGGGTCGGATTCGCGTGTGATCTGGCCTTTTTTCTCCAACGCGGACAGCAGTGTGGACACGCGTCCGGTGGTGGTTTTCATTGAAGAGGCGAGCTGCGATGGCGTCAGCGGGCCTTTCCTATAGAGTTCCTGCACGGCGAAGGGTTCGCCCTTCGCGCCTTTCACCATCTCCTGCTGCATGCGCGAGCGTTTGTCCCATGTGTTGGTCGCCAATTCGTGGAACAGTTCCTCTTCAAAGCCCACGCGGCACCTCCTTCCGTCGCAATCGCCGTCATAATATCTTACAGTGTAAACATTTTACAGTGTAAGTTATTCCCAGGGCGATTTTGCAGCGAGCAAGCTACAGAAGGCACGAAAAAGGCCGCGTGCCGAATCGCGGTTATTGTGCGGAATCGGGCGCGGCCAATCGTACGTATTGCGCGGAATTCAGCCGCGACGGGCGTCGACGGAGGCGTTCAGCATCGCCAGCTCATCCTGCGTGAGCGTCAGTTCGGTGGCGGCGAAGGAATCGTTGATTTCCTGCGGATTGCGGGCGCTGGGGATGGTGAACAACCGCTCGTAGCGGCTCAGTTCCCAGGCGAGGACCACGCGCTGGTAGGAGCAGCCATGATTGCCTGCGACTTCACGGAACGGGTCGTACGCGCGCTGGTCGAACGCGTCGAGGAAGCCGCCGAGGGGGCTCCAGCACACGAACGCGAGTCCAAGTTCCGCGCAGTGCTCCATCGTATGCTCAGGGTCGGGGTGCGAGGGCGAGAACTGGTTCTGCACGGCGATCAGCTTGTCGCCGAGAATCTCGCGGGCGATGTCGATCTGCGCGTTGTCCACGCGGGAAATGCCCGCGTACCGGATCACACCCTCGTCAAGCAGCTGCTTCAGCGCGCCGACCTGGTCCTCATAAGCCACTTCCGGGTCCGGTCCGTGCGAGTACAGCAGGTCCAGCGCCTCCACGCCGAGGTGCGCGGCCGACTCCTTCGCGTCGCAGATCATCGTTTCCGGACGCGAATCCGCCATCCACCCGTACTGGCTGCCCACAGCCTGCAAATGCTGGCGTTCCGGCTCGTTTTCGGCAACGTTCGGCGCCTCCATGGTGCGGCGATAGCCGGTTTTGGTTGCAATCAGCACTTCGTCGCGCGGACCGTCCCAGCTGGCGAGCGCGTCGCGCACCATTTTTTCGCCGTAGCCCAGGTCTTCGGCGGTGCCGGTGCCGGGTTGGCTTGGCAGGTAATACGACCAGGCGGTGTCCAGATATCGCACGCCCGCGTCCAAGCCGGCGTGAATCGTACGGATCGCAGTATCGCGGTCCGGACGCCCCTCAATCGCCAAAGCCATCGTGCCCATGCCGAGCCGTGGAATCGCAAATCCCGCCAATTCGCCCATGTTTCGTGCGGTCGTCATAACCGTCTCCCTTCCGTCGCCACATCCGTCGCTACAAAATCCGCCACCCATTCTCGCACAAAACAGCGCGGAGCGGGTTGTCGGGCGGGTGCGGGAAGATGAGGGCACAACCGAACGGGAGCCGGAAGGCTGAGAGGGAGCTCGACGAGCTTCGACCGAGGACTTGATGCGGGTAATGCCGCCGTAAGGAGACGGGTTGTTCGCGCCGCCAAGGCGCATCTCAATCTTCCGTTCGCGATAACCGAATATCGCGTGATTAGGGTCACGGAGGGGCGCACCACCTCATAGGGTACGGTTCCTTCGGCGACCCTTTTTTCGTACCAACCGTGAATGTCCGATTCACCGGAAGCAGACGCTCGGAAAGCCCACAAAGCAGTTCTGAACGTCCGTTTCGGCGGGAACGGCACTCGTGGGGCCTGACATACAGAAGGGAACCGAAATGATCATCAACGGCAAGGAAGAGGACGTCGCCACGCCGATCACCGTGGCCGAACTAGTGGAGCAGCGCGGTCTGCGCGCCGACCGCGTGGCCGTGGAGCTCAACGGCGAGATCGTGCCGCGCGCCCAGCGTGCGCAGACGCAGCTCAAGGGCACCGACACGTTGGAAATCGTCACGTTCGTGCAGGGCGGCTGAGCACAGCAGCGAAACAAACCATACGAACGGAAACGAGAATACGAGAACAACCATGACTTTTGAACCATCCGCATCGCAGGCGCAGATCGACGCCCGCCAGCACGCTTTCGACAACCAGCCCGACCCGGCCACCCTGGTCAGCCGCGAGGAGATCCGCGCGGCCCTGCTCGACCGTCACACGGCCGCCACGCAGGACAAGCTCGACGCGGCGCACGTGGCCATCTGCGGCTGCGGCGGTCTCGGCTCCACCATCGCGGTGGCGCTGACCCGCATCGGCGTCGGCCACCTGCACTTGATCGACTTCGACCGCGTGGATATGACGAACCTGAATCGCCAGCAGTATTTCCTGAAGGACCTCGGCCAGTACAAGACCGAGGCGCTGCGCAGCAACCTGCGCCAGATCAACCCGTTCATCGAAATCACCATCGACACGGTGAAAGTGACCGACGAGAACGTGCCGACGCTGTTCGAAAACGAGGACATCATCTGCGAGGCGTTCGACGTGCCGGAAAACAAGACGATGCTCGTCAACGCGGTGCTGGAGAATCTGCCGGGCAAGAAGCTCGTCAGCGCGTCCGGCATGGCCGGCTTCCGCAGTTCCAACCTGGTGAGCACGCGTCGCGTTTCGAAGAACTTCTACTTCTGTGGCGATGGCGAGACGGCTCCGGTACCGGGTGCCGGCCTGATGGCGCCGCGCGTGGGCGTGGTCGCCTGCCACGAAGCGAACATGATCACGCGACTGATCCTCGGCGAGGAAGACGCCTGACGCACTGCTACGTTACTCCACTGCCGTAATCGAAATTTTTATTGCGATTACAAACGCACGTTGCACACAACACAACAGCGACGCAACGGCAACACAACAGCAGCACAGCAATCGCAACAACAGCAACACCAAACACCCCAACGAAAGGAACCGACGATGAGCACCGAAAACACCATCACCACCGCAGCCGCCGACGTCGCGGCCGCACCGAACGCCACGCTCGACGAGCTGGTCGGCACCACCACGAACACGGCGATCCTGCCGGAGCCGGACGCGCACGCGTACGACGAGATCGCCACCGGCGACGCCGATCCGTTGATCCTCGGCGGACACAAGTTCACGAGCCGTTTCATTCTCGGTTCCGGCCGTTACGATCTGAACCTCATCAAGGCGACCATTGAAAATGCGGGCACGCAGATCGTCACCATGGCGTTGCGCCGCTGCCGTACCACCGAAAACAACCTGCTCGACTACATTCCGAAGGGCATCACCATGCTGCCGAACACGTCCGGCGCACGCAATGCCGAGGAAGCGGTGCGCATCGCACGTCTCGCGCGCGAAGTGTGCCAGACGGACTTCGTGAAGGTGGAGATCGAGCACGAGGCGAAGTACCTGCTGCCTGACAACGAGGAGACCATCAAGGCCACGGAAAAGCTGGCGAAGGAAGGTTTCGTGGTCATGCCGTACATGTTCCCGGACCCGATCGCGGCGAAACGTCTTGAGGACGCGGGCGCGGCATGCGTGATGCCGCTCGGCGCGATGATCGGCTCGAACAAGGGCCTGCGCGCACGTGACTTCATCGAGGTGATCATCAAGAACTCCAACGTTCCGGTGATCATCGACGCGGGCATCGGCCGGCCGAGCCAGGCTGCGGAGGCTATGGAGATGGGTGCGGACGCGGTGATGGCATACACGGCGATCGCTTCCGCCGGCAACATTCCGCTGATGGCGCGCGCTTTCAAGAACGCGATTGAGGCCGGCCGTGAAGCCTATCTGTCCGGCTTGGGCAAGGTGACGGAAGACCACGCCGTGCCGTCCAGCCCGACGAACGAGGCCGACTACATCGGCTGATTCGCGCCGATTTCGTACGATTCGTGCACTAACGTTTCGCACGGTTTTATTGCGATTACACGACGAGGGTCGGTGGAAACGCACATTTTCGCAAGGTTTCCACCGGCCCTCTTTCGTCGAATGCGCGACACGTAGCGCAACACGCGCATGCCACGCATACCGCAGCGACAGGCAATACGTCTACTTCCCTAGAGCCGCTTTCAAATCGCGGTTCTGGAATCGCTCGTGCAGCAGGCAGTAGCCGCCGAACACGACGAGCCACAGCAGGCCGGCGATGGCGGAACCGCGCGTATCTGCGGACAGGAACAGCGTGACGTACACGAACACGTAGAACGCAATCGCAATCCAGTCGCACACCTGCCATGCCGGCATGACGAAGCCGTCCGGCAGGAAGTCGGCGCTTTGACGGTAGCGGCGGTGCGCAAGCATCGTCAGCACGTAGATGAAGATCACGACGGCGCTGGCTGCGGAGGCGAACAGCACGAACGCGCTGGAGATGCCCGGGATCGCGTTGATCAGCGGGGAGAACAGAATCATACAGCCGGACACGATAATCGCCTTCGCCGGCACCTTGTGATCCGACACCTCACCGAGGCGCTGCATAGCGGGCGATTCGGAGTCCTGCGCAAGCTGGTATAGGTGGCGGCCCGCCGAGTAGATCAGCGAATTGAGTGCCGACGCGGCTGCGGTGATCACCACGAAGAACACGAGCGCGGCGGCCCAGTCGAGCCCAGCGTATTTGAACACCATGATGAACGGGGAGCCGAACGAGCCGTCCGCGTTCTGATGGAAGTTGCGCCACGGCACGATGGCCATGATGGCCACGAGAGCGCCCACGTAGAAGATGAGGATGCGCATGATCAGCTCGTTGACGGCCTTCGGCAGCACTTTGCGTGGGTTCTGGGTTTCGGACACGGTCACACCCACGAATTCGATGAGCTGGTAGGCGAAGAACACCATCTGGAAGCTCATGAAGAAGTTCATCCAGCCGTTCGGCGCAAGCTGGAAGCCGTCGGTAATGTTCGTAAGGCTCACAGTGGCACCGGAAACCGTGCCGTCCACGCCTTCGATATGCGTGGCCGGGTAGCTGAAACCGAGGAACAGCATCACCACGGCGGTGACAATCAGACCCACAATCAGCGTGATTTTGATCATGGAGAACCAGAATTCCGCCTCGCCGAACACTTTCACGGCAATGAGATTGATGCCGGTGAGCGCCACGAGGAAGCACAGTTCGATAAGCCATTTCCACGCGTTGAGGTCGATGCCGAACGTGCCGAAGAATGTGACGAAATAGGTGCTGACGGCCGTGATTTCGGTCATGCCGGTCAGGATGAGCACAATCCAGTACGTCCAGCCGGCGAACTTGCCCCACGCGCGGCCGAGGTAGCGGGTGATGAAGTTGATGAACGTGTGCTGGCTGGGGTCGCTGTACATCATTTCGCCGATGGCGCGCATGAGCAGGAACATGATGAGGCCCACGCCGATGTACACGAGGATGATGCTCGGTCCGGTCAGCGCGATTGACTTGCCGGAGCCGAGGAACAGGCCGGTGCCGATGGTGCCGCCGATGGCGATGAATTGGACGTGGCGGTTTTTCAGGCCGCGTTCCATGTCGTTGCCTTTGTCGAGGCTTTCGACGGATTTGATTTGCGCGGTTTCCGTCGCTTCGGACGTGCTTGTACCAGTTTTTCCGGTTTTCGTATTCCCAAAAGTCATAATGTTCACACCCTACCGCGCCAACCGCACAATCTCCGCCGTTGTTCGCACCGCGAAATGCGCTATATGTGGCAGATTCGCATCTTTTCCAAAAAACGCTTTGCGACGGGTGGAGTCAGCTTGCCAAGGTTTTCAGCCTGCCACGGAGCGATTCGTTTTCGCGTTCCAGCTCGTTGATACGCCGAGCCTGTTGTTTGATGATGACAAGCGCCGTCTCGCTGTCAAGGCCGCTGCTCGCGCTGAGAGGTGCAGGCGGCACGGCGATGGCAGCCGCATCGGACGGGACGGGCACGTCAGCGGATATATACCCCCCCCCGACACGTTCGCCCCGTCCAGCGGATGCGGAGCATTTCCAATGTTCGCCTTATCGGGATTGGCGATTCCTGCGATGTCGTCGAGTTTCTCCTTGCGCGTCACCGCATGAACATACAGGTTGACGAGCTCCGTAATGATTTCGCCGTTACTCATGTTACTGCTACCACTCACGGATTTGAGGACGGCAGCCTTCCAACGCGCCACACTTCGTTCTATACGTTTATACCCAATCAGTTCCGGCGGCAATCCCGCCTCGCGGAAGATTTTGGTCGGCGATTCCCCCGCAAGATACCGTATGACACACACCTGTTTGAAAGCGTTGGAGTACGTGATGCGGTCTTTCGATACGTTGGCCACCGCCGGCAGATCCCGCAACATTTGGAGCTCGTCCATGCTGAATGATCCTCCACCGCGCATCGTTTTACCCCCTTTGCTATACCCCATGATGAAGCAAGTGTATATCCGACTTCTCACAAGCAGCTTTTCAAATATTGCTGACCGTATATCACTTCAACCGGTCGGTCACACATCAATGCGGGCGATTATGGAATACCCACAACCGCCCGCATTGACTTTTATTGTGAGTGAGTCAATTCACAACTCACTCACACCGAACGCATGCGCTCAGTACGTGCGGCGACGACTCTTGACCGCCACAGCCACGCCAGCGCCACCCACCAGCAGCGCCACGACGGTGAACAACACGGTTCCCGCGGCACCGGTCAGCGGCAGCTGAGTGACAGACTTGACGTTCAGCACGGTAGCGGTGGCATTCGCAGTGGTGTTATCGACCGGTTGGACCTGACGAAGGGCATCCTGTTCGAAAGTGACGAGACCTTCATCTGTGATCTTCACATTGAAAGTGACCCTGAAGTTCTGGGCGTAGCCGGTCGGAGCCTGAGTCTCCACAACCGTGTAGGTTCCCGCCGCAAGACCCGCGACCTTCACCAAACCATCATTCTCAGTAATGAACGTCTTGGCATCATTCTGATCGGAAACAAACGACCACGCACCGTCCTCAGCCTGCTTAAGGAACTTGCCCTCCGCATTCTTGACAACGAACTTGGCGCCGGCTAGAGGCTTGGCCTCATTCCCTTCCTTGCCAATCTTCGTGAACTGGAAACCGTAGGTCTTAAGGACAGTCTTGCCTTCACCGCTGGTACCATCCTTGGTGGTGATTGTGGCCTTGTTGTCCACACTGCCGCTCAAGCCATCCAACGCATCCTTGGTGACGGTGCCCTGGTACGACACGACGATCGTCCTACCGGCCAGCGTTGTGGCATCGGCAAAATAGATGGTCGTGGTGGTGCCGGATTGAGCATTGCCTTCCTGCGTTATCGTGTACAGATCGGGATTCACAGTAGTATGATCTCCGAACTGGACCTTGAAGTCACTCGTTTCCGCAATCCGCAAACCTTTGGACGCGGTATCGGTAATGGTAAAGGGGTACGCATCCCAGCCAGCCGCAGCATGAGGAACGTCCGCGGCCACAGTGAAGTCCACGGTGTCGCCCACCTTTACGCTCTTACCGTTCACATCCACGTCATTCATCCGGGCGAACTTGAGCGGCTCGTCGGTCGGATTCGCGTTCTTCGCGTTGAACTGGCCTTCAGTCGTGATGTTGCCCTGACCGGTCGTCGTATCGGCCGCAATCCTCAGATTGGACAGTCCATTGACGGTGGTGGCCACCACAGCCGGAGTTCCCGACGTCACAGTCGTTTCGCCAGCCTTGATGAACGTATCCTTCACCAGATACCAGCCTTCTCCGTTCACATTGACCGCCTGGCTCGTATTTGCCTGCTCCGTAGTTACGGTCAGGCCAGTACCATCAGGTCCTGCCGGCGGAGTAATTCCAGCCAAGGTCTTGGCGAAGACACGGAGCTGATCCGCAGTGAACGTCGCCACATAGGCGGCTGGATTATCCTTGTACTCTGTCGGGATGCCGTTGTGGCTTCCATCAGCCGCGTCAGCAGCGGTGGTCACAGCTCCCTTCCATGCGTCAACCGTTTTCACTTCGACCGAGCCATCGCCAGGATTCTCGAACGTGGCAAACTTGTATGGCGTGTACGTATGGTCTTCCTGTGCGTGGTTAACTTGCAGCAATGGAGCATCATCAGCCTGTGCGGCGGCGACGCCGATGGCCATGCCGCTCAGCAACGTTGCCGCGGCGGCCAGCCCTGCGAAAAGCTTCCTCATCTTCATGAGAATCTCCTCTTCCTTGATTGTTGGTTACTGTTTTCTGCAATCGCGGGAGGCGGGAACCCAACGCGCCCCCGCGATCCGCAAATCCTGTGTTGTTCAGCTGAGCCGCTTCTTACGTCTCCACTGGTCGGCCGCAGCGACGGCGAGCAATGCCAGCACGCCAATCCCGCTCGCCGCCAGTTGCCACCATCGTTCCGCGCCCATGCGGCCCGTCAATGGCAGCGACGATGCCGAAATGTATTTGTTGGTGAACAGCATTGGCCGGGTACTATCCCAATTCGAACCAGCGGCACCATAATCGGTTTTCAGCTGGGTCACGGATTTGACAACGGCCTTCCATTCACCGGACGTTCCGTCTTTCATCACGCCCACGACCACCCGGTATTCCGCCTGCGAGTAATACATTGCGGAAGCATTACCAGCGTTCTCCGTCACAAGATATGTGTACTCGGCTTCACCTGCGTCATACGTGATGTCGCCGAAGTAAGCAACGTGATCGTCAGACGAATCGCGTTTCACCGTCACCGTGCACGCCGACTGGTTCTTGCAGGAAGCTGGCATCGGCGCGTCTGGATTGGAATCGTCTGCCTTCAGCTTGAAAGTGAACTCGTCGGAATCCTTCCAATCGCGCCCCTTCAGCTCCTTCTGCACGCCAATCGCATGCGTCAGCATGGTCTGCTTCAACGTGTTGGTGATGACTACTGTGGCGTTCTGCGATGCCATGGATTCCGGCACCGTCACCACATTGCCGTCAGCAAGATTTCCATCGCCGACCTTGTGCTGGTAGGAAGCCTTCCACAAGTGGCTGTCCGGTTCGACTTCCGTCACCGTGTACGTCTTTTGGGCGCCTGCCGGAATAATCACGTCGGTGGACCATTTGCCGCTATCGTCACGCTTCAGCGTGACCGTCTTATAGGTATCGTTGCCCTGTTTGATATCCACCGTGATGCTTTCCGGCTTCTGGCCGTTACCGCTCCACTGCTTGTCGACGTGCAGTGTGGAATGCACCACCTGGATTACCGGGTGCGGATACGGGTTCTCCCTGCACTCATGAGTCTTGCCATCGGCCGTATAGGTCAAGCACGCGGAATCGTTCGCATGGAAACCCGGCTGGTTCGAGGACGTGGCGTTTCCCGGCAGATCGGTGTTCGCGTCACCCTTTACGCCGTCATATCCATCCTTACCGGCGTTCAGGTTGGCGGCATACTCGTCATACGCTTTCTGCGTGGGTTTCACGTTGTATTCCAGCGTGTATGTCACGTTGTTGACCAGAGGCTTCAGGAATGCGACCGTGAATTTCTTCGTGCTCGCGTCATACGTCAAGGTGTAATCGACATTCTTAGTCAAGGAGACCACCTTGCCGGAAGCATCCTTGGCAACGACCTTGTAGTTGCTATCCGCAAGCTCGACATAGCCGGAGAGCGTGTCCTCCATGGTCACCTTGGTGTATGCGGATGTGGTGGTCTCGCTCTTCTCAATCTCGTCGAAGATGGCATTCAGCTCCGAAGCGTTCGTCGCGCTTTTATAATAGCCGGCTTTGATATTCCCTTCACCGCGCGGGTTGTATTTCGTTGCCTTTGGGAAATTGCTGGACACCGCGTGCATGAACTGGTTCTCGTTACCTTGGATCGAGGAGGGATCAGCACCGGAAAAAACACCGATGGAATACACCGTGGCGCCACCATCTTTCAATTCCTTGGCAGCTTCGACGGCCTTATTTGCCACTTTACCCTCGAAGCCACTAGACGATGTAGGCGAACCATCCGTGAAAAAGATAACGACCTTCTTCGCATCGGTTCGAGCACTGCCCATCATCTTGGCCGCAAGATTGAATCCATTGTCGGCTCGGGTGGCGCCAGCGGCTTTGAGTTTGCTGACTTTGTTCTTCAGACCGTTCATATCCGCAGTCAGATCGCTAACGATTTGGGAGTAGTTGTAGGTGTACCCACCACTTCGGTACGTGTCATCCCCGATTTTGTCCTTTTCGTTGCCGGCGAACTTCACCAGTCCAACGTGAACCAGTTCGGAACCGGCCTCCGTATTAGTGTTCGCAGCTTCATCAAGAAATGCTTTAACCGCTTCTTTCAGTGCGTCTAACCGCTTGGTCCGATCCGTCTTACTCATCGGATCGTCCATCGAACCGGACACATCCAGCACCAGCGTGAAGTCGATCGGCTGGGTGGTGGTGACCGTGGTGCTGTTGACGGCGCCCTTCACATCCACGTTCACGGTGTAACTGCCATCATCGTTCTTCTTGATGCGCTTATGCTTCTCCGGAGCGCCCAACTGAGAACCGGTCTCGTTCTGCGCAACCGACTGCGCCCGATTTGCTCGCGCAATCGGTTGAGCGGACAACGTAACTGGCTGCTCATCAGGTTGTTCAGATTGTTGTTCAACCTCCTGCTCAACCCACTGCTCAGTCTCTTCTTCCGTTTCTTGTTCCGTTTCTTGTTCGACTTGCTGGTAAGCCTCTTGATCTGACGGCTGCTCTTGCTCTGACGGCTGCTCTTCTCCCACCATCAAATTTTGTTCCACCGGCTGTGAATCCTCTTGCCCAGATTCTTGCAATACCGGCTGCTCGATTTGTTGTTCCAAGGCTCCCGTGGCATCTTCCGCCGCCGCTGACGAAGCAGTGACGCACCCCACGCCGGCGAGCATTGCGACCGTCGCGACGGCCGCAATGACACGACGCGTGAACAGACCTGTGCCCCTCGCCCTGTTTCGCTCAAAGACGTGTCTCATACGCCTACCCCCTTGTACCGTTAAGCGATCGGGGAAATACCTTCCTCCTTCGACCGGTATATTTGATGCGTCTTCGCTTCACATACCGTCCGACAATCGCTTCGTTGCCTAAACCTTAAGGAGAAAAACAGAGGGATACATACCCTCCCAACGAGGTAATCAAGGGGATATACTTTCCTTGAAATCGCACATATCATCGCGATTCTAGAGTATTCTTGCCCCCGTAAATCGCGATGCAAAAACTATAAGCAAACGTTGTCATGTCTCTTTCAGAATTTTCCCCGACAAAAAAGCATCTGTCAAGTGCAACATTAACGCCATCAACCCCTAGTTGCGCTTTGGCCACCAAGCGGCATGCCTACGGACATGCCACGGACAGCGGAGCAGCCAAACCAACAACAAACCGGCCAGCAACGTGGCAGCTGACACCACGCCCGCAATCACACGCACATCTTTTGCCGCATCATCCTCCGCGGGAATCTCTTCGGGAATGGCGGAACGTAATGCCGAAACCAACAGACGATGCGTATTCACGCCATACGGGGTGCATGTCATCAACGTCACACGGTCCTCGCCGGGCACGATCTTCAACTTCGACGTGTCATCCGGGTTGATTTCGGTGATGCGATCCACCATATAGCCAAGCGTATGGCCCATCACATCGATATAGAAGTAATCACCAACCCGCATCTCATCCAAACGCGTAAACATTGAGGCTTCAACCAAACCCCGATGTCCGGTAATCACCGCATGCGTATCCTTGCCACCCACCGGCAGACTACTGCCATACAAATGCCCCGCACCGGACGCAAGCGTCTGCTCCGACGTGCCATGGTAGATCGGCAAATCCACAGAAATCTTTGGAATGCGGATGGAACCCATCACGCCATCGCCAGTATCCAGCAAACGCTGGTATTCCGCGTCTTTGGAGCTAGCGGAATCCTTGTTACCATCGCCAGTGACGCCTGCGCCCGTCGAGCTGGAACCGGAACCGTCGCTGGAGTCGGACTGATTGTTGTTGTACAACTCGGCGAGCGGATCCTCAGCCTCGCCAATCACCGGCTGCCCCGATTCGGCGAGACGCTTGTTGTACGCCCCAGCTGCGGCGAATGCCTCGTCGGCCTGCGGATACGGCCAGCCCGCGACGCTCTGCTCGGAACGGGCGGACGTGCTCGCCAGCTTTTGCGCGGACTGGTATTGCAGCACTTTCGGGAAAAGACCAATGCCGATTGCGGAGAAAATCAGCACCGCCGCAAGCACACGCAGGGCAATGGATCTACCCACGTCGGCGCGACGCTCGCGAATTTCTTCGGACACATCGGTCGCCTCGGCGAACGTCGGCGGAACGTAGGTGCGCGTGTTGCGCGTGGTGTCGTGCGAACCGCGCGAGCCGTCGTTGCCATCGTGCGAATCGCCATAAAAATCGTCGGCGCGTAAGTCCTTAATTTGCTGCGGACCGTCGCTTCTCGACCCGCCGCGCGCGCTCCCATGCGGAAAAACTGCCATCAGTCTTACCCCCCTTGAACTGCCAGCCATAGGGAACATTATATTGCACTCCGCCCGCGTGCCTTCTTCCCTGACGATTCCGATAGCATCGGTCGGACCTAGGCGGTCTTTCCGGCCACAGCTCTGAGCGAACCACGTTTTATGCAAATCGTGGGTTAGGTTTTATGTAAATCATGGGTTAGACCCATCAAAACCCTTTGCAGGAGGCCGAAATTGGCATTTTTGCCAAGAGCATCTCTAACCGAGTCTATCCATGGTCAAACTGATGGGTCTATCTGGCTTATAGATGGCGGATTTGGGGCTTTGCGGAAAGGCATCTCGCTTATAGATGGCGGGTGCTAGACGAGAATAGGCGGTTCGGGGGTATGATTTATACCCCCGAACTGGCAAATGGGGCGAACCACCCGCCATCTATAAGCTAGATAGCATAAGTCAGGCCTCAGCGGAGGCAGGATTGGGCCCGACTTCCTTGTCCAGCTTGTTGCGCAACCTCACCACATCGCGCTCGAGCTCGTCGATACGACGAGCCTGCTGCCTGATAATAATGCCGGCCGTATCACCGTCGAACAGTCCGAGAGACAACGGATGAACGTCATTCGACGCAGCCGTTGCGGCAGGCTTCGGCTCAGTGGCCGTATTGGCGATGTCTTCAAGACTCCGCCTCGTCGCCAACGCACGCTTATACCGCGCCGCAAGCTGCGCTATGATCTCACCATCGGTCATGGTGTTGCTGCCGTTCACGGATTTGATGGCAGCTTCCTTCCAGCGCGCCACGCTACGTTCGATACGCTTGTATCCGACAAGTTCCGGCGGCAGACCCGCTTCACGAAAGATTTTGGTTGGCGATTCCCCCGCAAGATATCGGATGGTGCACACCTGTCTGAATGTGTCGGAATAGGTGATACGATCACGAGTCACATTGGAAACAGCCGGCAATCCACGCAACAGCTGAATCTCCTCGTCACTGAATGCTCCCCCACTGCGCATCGCAATACCTCCCATTGATGCTTCGTTGCTTTCTTTTGCGGATGTGCCTGCGATTCTATGGCCCTCCTTCCGTGCAATACCCCCACTTCACTCCCCTGACTAACAGCCCCCATAACGGTTCACGTTTCCAGATTCCGTTTGTTGCAACACATTCCACCGAAACTCCTTATACCCTCGAAAAATGCAATGCCCACCCACATCGGGTGGCACGTCCAAAGCAACGTAATATGGCGCAATCCAAGCAATCCCACATGAAATACAGAGCAATACAAAAAGGCCGACCCATAATGGGTCGACCTTAAATCACTCCGAATTGGTGTTCTTAACGAACACCGTCAGAGATGGGCGATCAGGCCTCGGCGTTCTGACGAGACTTGATGGCGATGGTCACGCCAGCGCCAGCCACGAGCAGAGCCACAACGGTGAACAGCATGGTTCCCGCAGCGCCGGTGAGCGGCAGCTGGGTGATGGACTTGATGTTCTTCACGGTCTTTTCAGACGTGTTGACCAGGCCCCACGGATCGGAAGTGGCGGTCAGAACAGCTGAACCGTCCTCCTTGCTGAAAGACACAGTAAAGCTCGGCATGATGTTGAGGTAGGCATCGCTGGCGCGCACAGTTTCCGTGACGGTGTAGGTCTTGGTCTTATCAAGACCGGTGAAAGACAGCTTGCCATCAGCACCAGTCTTGACATTAGTAGTTGCGCCCTGAGTGTCAGCAGAAGCAGCCTTCTTGTAGGAATCCCCCTGCTTCACAAAGTACAGCGTGGTGTCATCGTCCTTTACCTGGAAGGTAACGTTCTCGATGCCTTTGCCATCAGGATCCACCTTGGTGAATTCGAATTTGCCAAACGTGGTCGGGACCTGAACCGAGGTGCCATAGTTGTCAAGCTTGTTGACGACACCATTCTCGACATCAGCTTCGTCATTGATCACTGCTTCAAAGGTGACCACAATCTTCTTGCCTGCATAAGCGGACGGATTCTTCACCTCGACATCGAAAGATGCGGTACCATTACCCGTGAAATCACCAGTCGGGGTAACACTGAAGTTGTTCGCAGGTTCAGCTTGGCGATTCGCATTAGCATCCTCCGTAAAGAACTGGAAGCTGCTAGCCTTGATGGTCAGACCCTTGCTCGGAGTATCGGTGAACTTGAACGCGGTCGGAGCCGGGTTCGCGACAACGCCGGTAAGGGTGTAGATCAGAGTGTCACCGATAGCAGCAGAAGTCTTATTGACTTCCTTTGTCTTTTCGGGGTTGTTGGTGTTCTTCATGTTCACGGTGTTGGCGCCCCGAATCGGATCAGTCAAGACCTTATCAGCAACCGTGCCGGAAGCGACAATCATCGGGATTGCCTTGGTCACGGAGCCAGTAGCGGCCGCAGAGTCAATGAACACATAGATGCCAGCCGGCAGGTTCACGGTAGCAGAGTATCCGCTCTCATCAGAGCCAGTCGGAGCAGCAGTAAATGTAACCTGCGCGCCGCCAGTCAACTTGTTTTCGCTCTCCAGAGCATTGGCAAACTTGCGGGTTTTATCAGGAGAATTCCACGGACGCGTTGCGGAAATATCCAGAGCACCGGTACTCAGAGCGGCGGCCAGATTATCCTGCTTATCAGCAGTAGTCACGCCAGCTGCCCTCAACGCGGAGTCAACGGCAGTCTTATTTTTAAGATTCGTCACCACACCGTAAGCAACGTTCTCGCCGGAACCATACTGGACATAATCGCCAATCTTGTATGCTTTCAGGTTGGCGTTGGTCAGCTGTTCAGCGGTTTCAGCGGTGAACGTGAACGTTGCTTCGCCCGTTACCGGAGTACCAGCAGCGTCATCGGCCTGTGCGCTGGTTGCGCCCAGGGCCATGCCACCGAGCAGCGTCGCAGCGGCAGCGATGCCGGCGAAAAGTTTCCTCATCTTCATGAGAACCCTCTCTTCCTTATTGTTTGATTACTTGTTTCTGCAATCGCGGGAGGCGGGAACCCAACTTGCTCCCACGATCCGCAAATTTTGATTTGCCGACCGGAATGCCCTCAAGCTGGTAGGCATTCCGGCCTCACACAGCAACTCAGACGAGTCGCTTCTTGTTATTCCAAATTTCGGCAGCGCCGATAAGCAGCACCGCGAGTCCGCCGATCACGCCACCGACCAGCAGCCACTGGCGTCCCGTCGCATCACCCGTCAACGGCAGCGCCGACACCGCGACATATCGGTTGGTGAAGGTGACAGGTTCAGTAGCAGCACTTTGCGATTCGGGAACTGCTGCACCGTTGTCATCCAGCACCTTGGTCACGGACTTCACGGAAGCCTTCCACTCTCCGTTGGAGTCCTTCGCGACAGTCACGACAACCTCATACTTCGCCTGCGAATAATGCAATGAAGCGATAGAGCCCTTGACCTCCGTCACGTAATACGTGTAAGAGGCATCGCCAGCGTTGTAAGTGATGTTGCCGAAGGACGCGGTATGGCTGCCCGAATCGGAGTTCACCTTCACCGTGCAAGGTTGATCGGCTTCGCACTTATCCGGCAACGGCGCATTGCCCTTCGCCGCCAGAGTGAAATCGAACGTGTCGGAGGTCTTCCACTCGCGTCCGGCCAGGTCCTTCTTCACCGAAATCGCGTTCTCCAGGGCAACCGTCTTCAACGTGTTAGTGATGGTCGCGTTCAACGTGCCCGCATCGGCATTGGAAGACCACACCATCTGCTTGGTCAAGTCGACATTGTTTCCCGTATAGGAGACGCCATATCGGTCATCACCAGAGATTTCCGCCACGGAATACGTGTATCCAGGAACCAGGTTGTCGACAGTCGTCTGCCAACCATTGCCCTTATTCAGCGTGATTACGCCACCGACGTCCTCCAGCTGAGCATTGGAATCGCCGCTCTTCTTACGCTGCAACTGCACCGTAACGGAACCGTCATCATGCTTGCTCGCACCATCCGACCATTGCTTGACGATCTTGATCTTGCCGAGCTTCACCTGCACCACAGGATGCGGATACTCGACTTCAGTCGGTGCGCATGACGTAGTTCCATTAACCTCGGTAAGCACGCAATAGTTCAATCGCGCGTCCACATTGGAATAGAATCCCTGCTGGCCCGCAGATGCGGTGCCAGTATTCGGCTCTCCCACATTCGGGTATTGCTGGTTGCCGGCATAAGTGGCATAGGCGGCATCGCTTGGCTTGACCTTGAAGGATACGTCGATGCTGTCGGCTTTCTCAGTAACGATACCGTCTGTGCCGTTAAACGTCACCGTCACCGTGCGATTGCCAGATTGATCGACACCGTACGTGGCCGTATATCCGCCCGTCAGCGCCTTATTGCCGTTTTTCACCGTCACATACTGTGTGATATCGGCACCGTCGGCCACGCCAGCGAAATCGACCGGGTCGACCCACTGGGACAAGGTGTCAGTGATGGAGGAGACCTTGATCTTCGCGGATGAGGTGATGCTGGAATAGATCTGGCCGAATGCTTGCGTCAGACTCTCAGCATTCGTGCCATCGAATTCCTTACCGTTCACTGCCTTGGCTTCACGGGCGAAATCGGACATTCTATTGGCGTCAGTCGAAGCCTTCACCACATAAAGCGAAACATTACTCTCCCGCCTGTTGGCCTCGGCCAGAGCGGCAGCATAGTTGTAACCGTAGTATTTATCACTACCCTCGGTACCTGCACCATGCACACCCTGAGGTGTAGTACGCCAATCATCATCAGGATTGCACCTTTTTTTGCTGCACCCAATCGGATAATTGGATATACGGAACGTCGGATTGCCATCGGACAAGAAAATGATGTGCTTCTTCACGCCCGTGCGTCCTTGCAGATCATTCGCCTGCTTAAGCGCAGCCTCCCAGTTGGTTCCACCATCAGGTTTGCTGGACACAGCTGTTTTAATCTTGCTGACAGATGTGGTGAAGCTCTGCTTAGTCGAGGCCTTGTCGCTGAATGTCACAACCGCCATTCGGACTTGTTGAGATTCCGATAATTTGGAATTCGCCTCGGTCAGTAATTTCTCAGCAAGCTTATTTGCCGCGTTCTTCGCGTTAGTATCACGATTGTCGTTTTTATCCCGCATACTGCCGGACTTATCCATAACCAGCACAATGTCGGCTGGCGTGACGGTAGTGGTTTCGGAAGAAGCGCTATCACCCGAAGCATTCAAATGCAACTCGTACTGGTCGCCATCACCATCGACCTTTTCGATGGTCTTATTGTTTTGTGGCTTCACATTGGAATTGATAACAGTCACATGGCTGGTATCGCTCACCTTGAAAGAATGGGTTTCCGCATAGGAACCACCATTTCCATCGTTGTGCTGCGACAACGCCTCACCATTCGCGGAAACAGTGTATTTGCCGGAATTCAGCTCACGCACCGAATAGGTTGTGTCATCAGAGAAATCATTGGATTGCACACGAGCAAATTGGCCTTTGGCCAAAGTGATCACACCGTTCGAACCGGTGTTCAAACCAGAGCTGACAACCTGATTGGTGGACGCATCGTAAACGCTGTATTTGCCTTCATATGGCGTTTGCGAGCCATTGGCGAACAGCTGGAATTGGAACTGTTGATCGGCTGGAATAGTGCCCAATGTCTGCTTTTCAATGTCAATGGCCTTGGACGGCTTCACCGGCAAATTGAAGCTGATCTTGCAGTTGGATCCGCCGTCGCCGCGTTCCAGATAGAAGAAGCTCAAATGATGGGTTTTATATGCAGCGGAATCCCAGTTCTTGCCCGCATTACTGAATGCCTGGTTAATTGTCGTCGCGCGATCCGAACCATAACTTTGATTTCGATCATACGTGATATTCCCAGTAGCAAAATCAATCGTTCCGCGTATCGCCTGATGGATACCGCCCAAGTCAAGCACCAGCACACCATCGATGAACACCCACACATCGTCGTCACCGGTGAAATCAAACACCATGTTCTGATTGTTGACTTTGCCATCTTTAGGCATATAGAAATCGGCCCCAAGGTTCATGCCGAACGAATACCTATCGGCGTCGCTGTCATTGCCAAACGGCGTGAATAACGGGTTACGATCCCCGCTCTGGGTCTGCTTGGTCAATTCGAATCGATTGCTATTGCCGTTATATTTCGCATATTTCGACGCCGCATCGAAACTGTAATTCCCTTGACCATCCGAAGTCAGCAAACCACCGTCCGGCATGTAATTAGTCACAGCCTTATCAGACGCACCGCCGAAGAGATAATCCAGCGATCCGTTGCCATCCGCCATGGTCGGATAATCGTTAGTCAGCAGAGGCTTCACAATGCCCGCGTACGCACCTCTGCCATCTTGAACATAGCGGTTATAACCGGTTTCGTTTCCTCCGCTCATAAAATGCAACGCATGATTATTGTTGATGGAGTTGCGATCGTAATCATGCAGACCAATGCTGATACCATTCTGCTGCTCAACAGTGGCATTGACGTCATCGGCCAGCGCGGCAGAAGTGGTGGCGTAGCCCATGCCACCAAGCATGGCGACCGCGGCTACCGCAGCTACGATTCGCTTGGCAAAGTTCCCCTTTGGCTTTGCCTCAGATTCATGTACATGCCTCATATGCATTGTCTCCTTAATACCGCGCTTCAACGCGGTTTCCGTCTCTAACACCGTCCGCGCATCGCGCACCGGCACATGCCATGTCCAGTACGGATACACTTCCAGCGCTCCAACCTCGAACATAGGAGAAAAGACGTCGGGAGATGCACACCCTAAGTGCGGGAAAGTCGAGGTACCATACCACCGTCAACCGTTGCAATCGCAACGTTTCACAATATGGGTGATACCCGAATAAAAAAGCCGGCAGGGGGCATCGGCAAACAGCGGTCGTTAGCCACGCTTCGGCCACCAAGCCGCATGCCTACGGATATGCCACGGTCGCCCGCGCAACCATGCCAGCAGCAGACCGAGCAGCAACGTGACCACCGCGGCCGTGGTCGCAATCGTTCGCGCATCCTTCGCCGCATCATGCTCCGCCGGTACCACGTCGGGAATCGGCGAGCGCACCGCAGAAACCAACAGTCGATGCGTATTAACGCCGTACGGGGTGCACGTCATCAACGTCACCCGGTCTTCGCTGGGAACGATCTTCAGCTTCGACGTATCGTTCGGCTCGATCACGGAAATACGGTCCACCCGGTAGCCGAGCGTGCGGCCCATCACTTCGATGTAGAAGTAGTCGCCGACGCGCATTTCATCCAATCGGGTGAACATCATCGCATCCACAAGCCCGCGATGCCCGGTGATTACGGCATGCGTGTTCTTGCCGCCCACCGGCAGACTACTGCCATACAAATGCCCCGCACCGGACGCAAGTGCCGACTGCGACGTGCCATGGTAAATCGGCAGTTTCACGGAGATTTTCGGAATACGGATAGTGCCCATCACACCGCTGCCGGAATCCAGCAGGCTTTGATATTCCGTATCTTTGGCGCTGGCGCTGTCTGATTCGTTGGAACCGGATTCGCTGGACCGCGAGCTGCCCTGCGCCTGGGAGAACGGATCCTTCGCCTCGCCGAGGATCGGCTGGCCCGATGCGGCGAGCCGTTTGTTGTATTCCTTGGCCGCGGCGATCGCGTCGTCGGCCTGCGGATACGGCCAACCCGCAACCGCACGCGCGGACTGGTCCGACGTATTCGACAGTTCGTGCGCCGACCGGTATTGCAGCATCGCCGGAAAACCGCCGATGCAAATGGAAATGACGATCAACAGCGCAGCGGAGACACGCATGGCGACGGTTTCCCTGCGGCGGCCACGCCGTCTGCGCATATCGTCGGAAACGTCGATTATCTCGTTGAAAGACGGTTCTGCGCCTTCCGTACGTTCCATGTTTTTCATACGTTTCGCACGCATCACTGGATGAACTTCCGCAGCACGCGTTCCAGCTCGTCGATACGCAACGCCTGCTTGGCTATCAGCATGTCGCATTTGTTGATGGTCAGCTGTGCCTGTGCAAGTTTCGACAGCATATCCTGCGATGCGCGCGATTCCTGCAACTTGTCCGAGCCTTGCGATTGCACGCCGTTGCTTCCCGACGCGCCAACGTTTCTCGTCGCGACGTCGCTTCCCGACGTCCCTGCCGCGCCAGCGCCATAAAGATCCACCACGGACTGATCCACATCGTCTCCGCGCAGTTCGATGGCTTCCAGCTCGTCATCACAATCCTGCATGTAATGGTTCGTATGTTCGTTCCTGCGCTTGTTCCGCTCCTCCTGCTGCTTCCAGCGCGCGATGCACCGTTCCACGCGCTTGTAGCCGATCAGCTTGGGGTCGAGACCCGCCTCCCGAAAGATGGCCGACGGCGATTCGCCCGCGTTGTACCGGCACATGACCTCGACCTTAAAGCGATCGGTATACCGGATATGGGATGGGCTCACGCTTTTGACCGCTGGCAGGCTGGCCAGATACGCACGCTCCTTTGCTGTGAATTTGCCATCAATCATTTTTTACACCCCCTAAATCGCCTAAACAGCTCGATTCAGCATCATATCGGGCTCTTTCCATTAACACCCTCGTTAAAACCCTCGAACGAAAGACCCATCCCCTTCAACGAAAAGAGGGGGCCAACCTTCAAACAAAACAGTCCCGCCATTTTCCACGGATAATAAAAGCTCATAGACCCCCCCCCATAAAATTAACAAAAACTTAACCTCACCCCCAGCGCGTCATGGGGGTCACCGCGTATCCGAGCACCGTCACGCAGACTCACTAGGCTGGAAACATGACGCAAGAGCTCGTTTCATTAACCATCATCATGGCGGTGGCGGCCGTCAGCCCAATCGTGGCGCAGCTGATCCCGGGCAAGTTCATTCCGCAAACCGTGCTGCTGCTCGCCGCCGGAACCGCGCTCGGCCCGTACGGACTAGGCGTGATCGAAGTAAACGACGCCGTGAAACTCTTGAACGAGCTCGGCATGGCGTTCCTGTTCCTGCTCGCCGGCTACGAAATCGACCCCAAACGACTCGCCGGACATCAAGGCAAAGTCGGACTGCTTACATGGGGAATCACGCTAGGCCTCGCCTGGCTGGTTGTGACATTCCTTCCGTTCTTCACCAAGCAAGGCATCAACGGCGTGGCCACGGTAATCGCACTCACCACCACCGCGCTCGGCACGCTCATGCCGATTCTCAAGGAACGCAACCTCGAAGGCACCCCCATCGGCGACGCCATCATCTCGTACGGAACGTGGGGCGAACTCGGCCCAATCCTTGCCATGGCCATCCTGCTATCCACCCGAACCGGCTGGCAAACCATGCTCGTACTCGGCGCGTTCCTTGCCATCTGCCTACTGTGCGCGATGCTACCTACGAAAGCACTGAGAACCGGCCATCGCCTGTACCGTTTCCTTACGGAAAATGCGAACACGTCATCGCAAACGCTCATGCGACTGACCACATTCCTGCTCATCTTCCTTGTCACCATTTCCGCGCTGTTCGAACTTGACGCGGTGCTCGGCGCGTTCGCCGCGGGCTTCATCCTGCGTTACATCATCCCCGACGGCAGCAAGTCGCTGGAAATGAAGTTGGAGGGTGTCGGCTACGGCTTCCTCATTCCTGTGTTTTTCGTGGTGTCAGGCGCCGCGATCAACGTGCGCGCCGTGGCAGGCCGGCCCGCACTGCTCGTCGCGTTCATCGTCATGCTCATGTTGATTCGCGCGGTGCCCGTATATGTTGCGCTATCGCTCGACAAACGCAAGAATCCGCTGTCATCGCATCATCGCGTCACCGTAGCCCTGTATTGCACGACCGCGCTGCCGATCATCGTCGCCGTCACGTCGCTGGCGGTGAAGGTCGGCACCATGCAAAGCGACACCGCGTCGACACTGGTCGCAGCCGGCGCGATTACGGTGTTCCTGATGCCGCTGCTCGGCTCGATCACGTATCAGGTGGCCGACGTGCATCCGGTCACCGCGGTTCGGGAGATTGCGCACACGCCATCCGATTGGCGGACGATTGTGCGCGAACATGCGCAGGTACGTGCGCTGCTGCACCATCAGGACCGGCTCAAGCGTATGGCGGAGACGTTGGAATCGCTGGAAAAGCAGGAGGGGCTGAACGGTTTGGACAGCCGTCGCGCCGAACTTGTGGAACGTGCGCGCCTCGAAATCGACCGCCAACTCAAGGAACTCGGCCTGGACCCGCAGCTCACCACCCAACTCCCCCACAACTACCGCTACCCGAAGAACTGAGAGGGCTTCGGAGGGGCGCTACTCCACGGACTTGAGGGAGCTGATGGGGTCGATGCGGTCGAGGACGGGGTTGACGAACAGCTGCACGAGCAGCGCGAAGGCCATGGTCGCCACGGCCGCGATCACGTAGCTCAGCGGCTTGACCTCCACCTCGAAATACAACGAGGGCATGTTGAGCGCCATCGTCAGCATGCCGCCGACGAGCCGGCCGAGCGGCAGACCCAGTATCACACCCATGACGGTAAGGATCATCATCTCACGGTTCACGTAATGGTGCACTTCGCGGTCGAAGAAGCCAAGCACCTTGAGCGTGGCCATCTCGCGCACGCGTTCCGACACGTTCGTATTGGCGAGCGTGAACAGCACCACAAGCGCCAGACCGCCGGCGAGCGCCACGATCAGCGCCACCACCGCGCCCATGAGGTCGAATTTGAAGCTGTCGGCCATATGCGCGCAACTTACGGCCTTCATCACCGAACTGTCCTCTTCGAGCGATTCCGCATAGTCGGTTTGCGAAGTGTCGGAGCCGGAAAGCTTGGCGAGCATGGCGTTCCACGTCAGAGCCTCGGAATCCTCGGAACTCTTGGAATTCTTGGTGTTCTTCGCGTCTTTCGAGTCGAAAAGCTTGGCGTAGTAGGTTTCGCTTACATACACATCCGAGCCGATGAGGTTGCGATTCACCGCGCTCACCTTCGCCGTGGCCCGCACACCGTCGCCGTTGGTCAGTCGCACCTTGGAACCGGCCTTGACGCCCAGCGCGCTTGCCGCCGACTGCGCGACGATCACGCCATCGTCATCGAGTTTCAGCGAACCGGTTTTGCCGACGCCGGACGTGCCCAGCATGCCGGACGAGACCGGCTGCAACGTGACCATTTCGCCCAAATCGGACAGATGCTTTTCCGGCACCGCGACCAGCTGGATGCTTTCGCTGCCGCTGCTGCCGGCCTTGCCGCTGTCACCGTCGCCACCGCCCGAAATCGCCAGATCGCCCGATTCTATGCGCACGTCAAGCGACGACGTGACGCGCCCGTCTGACGCGACCTTCGTGCGCATCGCCGACGCGTCCGAATCGTCGGAAACCACCATCAGGTCGTACTGGTAGATGTCGCGGTATTGCTTGATGCCGAGGTCTGCGACGGTGTCGTTGATGGCCAGGCCGCAGACGATCAGCGCGGTGCAGCCGGCCACACCGCCGACCGTCATGATGAGGCGCGACTTGAAGCGGAAGATGTTGCGCGCGGTCACTTTGCCGAGGAAGCCGATGCGATTCCAGACCGGCCGAATCCGTTCCAGCAGAATGCGCGAGCCGGCGCGCGGCGCTTTCGGACGCAGCAGCGAGGCGGGCGTCTGCCGCATTTCCTGCACACACGCGTAGATGGTGGCGGCGAGCACGCCGACCACGAACAGCGCGATGCCGAGCGAGCCGTACAGCCAGTCGTATTCCAGTCGCAGGCCGGGCATCACATACATGCCTTGCAATACGACCAGCAGGAACGCAGGAATGCCAAGGAAGCCGGCGATCAGGCCGAGGCCGCCGCCGATGAGGCAGGCGAGCAGCGCGAACAGCAGGTAGCGCGACGCGACCGCCAGCCGCCCGTAGCCGAGCCCCACGTACGTGCCGATGAGCGAGCGGTCCTCTTCGACCATGCGCGCCATGGCGGTCAGGCTCATCATCACGGCCACCAGCAGGAACACAATCGGGAACGCGTTGCCGAGCGACTGGATGGAGTCGAGGTCGGATTTGAGCGCGCTGAACCCGCCGAGCGACTGCCGGTCCTGCACATACCAGCGTACTTGCGGAATGCTGGTTTTCAGCTCGTTTTCCTTGGTTTTCAGCGTTTGTTCGGTACTTGCCTTCTGCTCGTTCAATTGCGATTGCGCCTGGTCGAGCTGCTGCTTGGCTTGCGTCAGTTCGGGACTAGCGGCGATGATGGTTTCACGCATTGTTTCACGCGTGGTTTCGTCAAGTTGGGGGGTAGTTGCACCTGCGGCCGCCGCCGCACCTGCGTTCGCGCCGTTTGCCGCAGCTCCCGCAGCTGCCGCGCCCGCCTGCATGCTGACAATCTGGTCGACCTGCTGGTTGAATTGCTGCCGATTCGCGTCGATCTGCGACTGCGCGTCCGCGAACTTCTTGTCGGCCTCCGCACGCGCGTCGGCGATCTTCCTGTTGCCCGCGTCGAGCAGTTCCTGCCGGCGGGCCTTCTGGCGGTCGGTTTTCACGGTGCCGTCGATGCGGTCGGTCACCTGCTTGACGGTGTTTTCGTACGATTCGTCGAACGTGCTTTCGGCGGCCGCGCCCTTGACGAGCAGCGTGGCGGACGTGCAGAGGGTGCCGGTCACGCCATCGGACGGCGCGAAGAACGTGTAGTCGGTGGTGGCGGTGGAACGGAACGAGGTCATGGCGGAGTAGCCGTCCGGGTTGCTCAGGTTCTGCGGATCGAGCACCACGCCCACGATGGTGAGCTTGGTCGGGAAGCTCGGCGCCTCGTCCGTGCCGTTCGTTTCATTCGTGCCGTCCGCACCGTTCGTATCGGAAGTATCGGAAGTATCGGAGGAAGCCGATTCGGGGGTTACGGTGAGGCGGCTGCCGATATGCTTGCCCGAATCGCGAATAAATTTTCGGGTTACCGCGATTTCGCCGGCTTTTTTCGGCATGCGCCCTTCCTGCAAGTATGGCTGGTCGATGCCGTTCGTGCCGATTTCCTGCATGGTCGCCGACTTGCGGCCGTCCAAATCGAACGTCACTTCCTGCGACCGTTCCGCCTGCACTTTCGCAACACCGTTCACCTTGCGCAACGCGGCGATATCGCCGTTCGACAGGCCCGCGGTGGACAGCACCTGGACGTCGTGCAGGCCCTGCGCGTCGAAAAAGCGGTCGGTGCTGCGGAACGCGTCACGGCAGCCCGCGTAAATGCCGGTGAGCACGGCCACACCGAGCAACGTGATCATGGCGATGGAAATGAATCTTTTCCACGAATGCGCCCACATTCGCAGCATGTCCTTGACGAATGCCATGTCGACCTCCGTTCGTAGCCCCTCATTCCATTGAACACCATGAAGCTTGGAAAGACGCGCCAAACCGCACATCCGCAACACGTGTCCAAATCGCGCGTTCGAATCGCACAGCAATCGCGCGAATCGAACTTCTAAACCAAACAACCCGTTAAGCAAACCAGACATTCCGGAACGAACAAACCAACACTTTGCCCGCCGCTTCCCGCTACAATCGGGAACGTTCCCTCACAAAGGGCGAATCGCAAAAAAGCAAGCAAAACAAGCACATGCAAGCGTGCAACAGCACGCAACGCAAGCAGCGAGCGCAACGCACAACGCGCAATCGCAAGGAAACAGAGAAGAGGAAATCTCCATGAGCGACGTCACCGCCGCAAAGAAGCCGCGTGGAACCGACGACGTGCCGGTTCCGCCGACGCTCCGTAAATCGTTGAAAAACCGCCATATCCAGCTCATCGCGCTGGGTGGCGCCATCGGCACCGGCCTGTTCTACGGCTCCAGCGAATCCATTCAGCTGGCCGGCCCGTCCATTCTGCTCGCCTACCTCGTCGGCGGTCTCGCGATCTTCATGATCGTGCGCGCTCTGAGCGAGATGGCGGTCGAGGATCCGAAGGCTGGCGCGTTCAGCTACTACGCGACGCGCTACTGGTCACGGCGAGCGGGCTTCATTTCCGGCTGGAACTACTGGTTCAACTACGTGCTGGTGGCCATGGTGGAGCTTGCCGTGGTCGGCTCGTTCGTGAACTACTGGTTCCCGAACATTCCGAAGTGGGTGTCGGCGGCGGTGTTCCTCGTGGCCATCGCGGCGCTGAATCTCATGGGCGTGAACAAGTTCGGCGAATTCGAATTCTGGTTCGCCATCATCAAGATCGTGGCCGTGCTGGCCATGATTCTCGGCGGCCTGTATGTCGTGATCGCCAACGTGCCGACCGCGTCGGGCATTCGCGCAAGCTTCGCCAACTGGTTCACCGTGGACGGCGGATTCCTGCCGCACGGCCTGATGACCCGCAACGCCGACGGCACGTGGACGGGCCTCTTGATGGCGCTCGTCGTGGTGATGTTCAGCTTCGGCGGCACCGAACTCATCGGCATCACCGCCGGCGAAACCGAGAATCCGCGCACCACCATTCCGAAGGCCACGAACGGCATCATCTGGCGTATTCTCGTCTTCTACATCTGCGCGCTCGGCGTGATCATGGCGGTGATTCCATGGAGCAAGATCGACGGCGATTCCAGCCCGTTCGTGCAGATCTTCGATTCCGTCGGCGTGCACGCGGCCGCCGGCATCCTCAATTTCGTGTGCCTGACCGCCGTGATGAGCGTCTACAATTCCGGCCTGTACGCCAACTCCCGCATGCTGTATTCGCTGGCAAAGCAGGGCAACGCGCCGGCTTACCTGGGTAAGCTCAGCAAGAAAGGCGTGCCGGTCGGGGGTGTTATCACTTCCGCGATAATTATTGCGATTGCCGTTGTCGTCGTGTTCGTATGGCCGGAATTCGCGTTCAATTACCTGATGTCGATCGCCACTATCGCGGCTGCGATCAACTGGATCATGATTATGATCACGGAGATCAAGTTCCGTCGCATGGTTGCGGCTGGCGATGGCCCGGCCGAACTTAAGGGGCTGAAGGGCAAGGAAGCGCTCGACAAGATCGCGTTCAAGCTGCCGTTCGCCAATGTGACGCCGTACGTGGTGATCGCGTTCATGCTGCTGGTCGTGGTGCTCATGTGCTTCTCCGCAAGCTACCGCATCGCCGTGATCGCCGGCGTCATCTGGCTGGCGGTGCTGTTCGCCGCCGCCCAGCTTGCGCTTGGCAAGTCCGGCAGCGAGCGTGGCGAGGACGCGGCGGTGATTGTCGACGCGGCTGCCGCAACCGCTGAGTAATCGCACAAAACACAAAACGGCCTCCTCTTCCGGCTTTTGTTACCCGAATCGGCTGGTTACGGTAACAAAAGCCGGATGGGAATGCCGTTTTTGCGATTAGACGGGGCGATTAGACCGGCGCGACCAGACCGACGGCCTCAGTCAGCGGTACCGTCGGGGGTGACGGGCTCGGCGGACTCGACGGGGGAGGTATGGTCGGTCAGGTCCAGACGGAACGGCTGCGCGGGCAGGCCGTCGTCGTTGAACAGCGGAGCCGGACCCCAACTGCGCCAGGCGTATCGCATCGCCACCGGCTCCGGCACATCCGGAGTCGCCAGCGTAATCGTGCCGATGCTGCGGCTGTTAATCGGAATGCCGAATTCCGTAGCGTTGTAATCGACCACGTTCACTCTGGAATTGACGAGATCATCGATGTCGCAATCCACGAAAATCGCGGCGGTCGCCGGGTGGAACATACCGTCGGAACCGGCCAGTTCGAAGCCGGAACGTTCCGGCACGCGCACCAAAGTCGGCAGCTGGCCATCGAAATCATCGTCGCCGCCGCCGGTCGTGGTGCCTTCGAAATGCAGGCCGTGCGCATAGCGGAAGAACAGGCGTACGCGGCCGTTCGGGTCGCATCGGAAGCCCAACACCGTCGGGCCGTGCACCGGAACGCGATCCATGCCGTAGATTTGCCGCAGCGCGCAATTGGCAAGACGTTCGCCGGGCGTGCGCTTGTCCAGCGGGTGGATGTTGTCGTATTCGCCGCAGTCGATCGTGCAGATGGCGTACACGTTGTCTATGGACTGCGCGGCGTCCCATTGCGCCTCACGCAGCACCGGCCAGCGCATCGGATCGTCGCCGTCCGCAGCCGTCTTGCCGTCGATCCATTGCGGCAACTGCACGATGAGGAACGGTAGATTCTCGCTCCACAGCGCACGCCATTCGCCGATCATCATGCCGAGCAGCTCGCGGTAGAAACCGCAGTATTGCTCGTCTTCCTCGCCCTGATACCACAGAAAACCGGCCAGCGAATACGGCATGATACGTTCCAGCATGGCGTGGAAGGGGCCACACGGACGCCATTGCGATGTAGGGGTGAGCGGCGGCGGCCACGGGCAGGTGCCGCACTGTTCGCTCAACTCACTGCTCGTTGCGTTCGGATTGGTCTGACGCACCGTTTCCACAGCCGCGTTCCATGCGTCCATCTGCGACTGCCATTCGCTGGTTTCCAGTTCGAACTGCTGTTGCGTCTTGCCGGCGATCGCCCGCTGGTAACGCGTCAGATAGTCGCGGCCGGCATCGCTGGAATTGAGTGCGTCCTCGCTCATCCAGCAGCTGATCGACGTGCCGCCGATATAGCAGTCGACAATGCCGACCGGCAGATCGGGGTCGAGTTCGGAGCGCAGCTTGCGTGCGAAATAGTAGGCGACGGCGCTCATCACGCCACTGTTTTCCGGCGACGATTCCTGCCAGCTCGACGTATTTTCCGCATTGCGATTGATTACACCGGTTTTGGGCACATTGTAGAAACGCAGCAGCGGATCGGCGCAATCCTCAAGTGCTTCGTCGGCATGCTCGCTGTTACGCAACTCAAGTTCCATATTGCTTTGGCCGCCGGCGAGCCACACTTCGCCGATAAGCACGTCGTCGAATTCGATGGCATCATTGCCCGCGACGATACGAAGCGTGTACGGACCGCCTTCCGGTTGCGCGGGCAGCATCACGCGCCACTGCGAAAAGCCGTTGACCACGTTCTGCGAAGAATAAGCATGTTCCTGCGCGATCAGGGAGCCGTCAAAGTCGTGTATTTCCGCCACAACCTCCATACCGGCGCAATCGGCAGCCAATGCGCCGAACACCGCAATGGGCTTGTTGCGTTGCAATACCATGTGCGAGCCGAAAATCGCGGCGACATGCAGCACGCCCGAGACATTACGCTCCTCCACCTGCTCCATCTGCGCCGTCATTTCGGAACCAGGCGCAATCCCCGTCGCAGTGACCATTGCTTCAGCTTCCTCATCAAACAATCCTACGTGCCTATCCTAAGCCACTTTCCTACCAAAATGCATGAAGCGTCACCTAAATAAGCACATGCTTGCCCACACAAACGTCATTTTCAGCGATCGAAACGTCGCTTCGGTAGGGGCTTAATCGCAATTCCCAACGGAAACAACATTCCAACGGCCCGAAACGTCGCTTCCGTAGGGGTTTCGCAGGAAAGGTATCACGATTGCGCCGCAACGAATTTTTTACGATTTCGCGGCTCACTTTGTGGACTGGATACGTACCAAAACGGCCGCTCCGGTAGGATGGACCCCAGTTTGCAGGACAAAATCCATGCACGAAACCACGAATTTCATCTGCGAATGGTAGAAACCCGAACGCTTTCCAAGCGTTCACCCCACTACACAAAAGGAGTGCCAAGTACAATGGCTGCACAAATCTGGTATGAGAACGACGGCGATCTCTCGGTCCTCGAAGGCAAGAAGGTTGCCATCATCGGTTACGGTTCCCAGGGCCACGCCCATGCGCTGAACCTGCGCGATTCCGGCGTCGACGTCGTCGTCGGCCTGCGCCCGACCTCCAAGTCCGTCGAGCACGCCAAGGAGCAGGGTCTGGAAGTCAAGTCCGTTCCGGAAGCCGCCGCCGAGGCCGACATCATCATGATTCTGGCTCCCGATCAGTACCAGCGCACCATCTGGGCCAACGACATCGAACCGAACATCAAGCCGGGCGCCGCCGTCGCCTTCGCTCATGGCTTCAACATCCACTACGGCTACATCAAGCCGACCGAGGACCACCCGGTCTTCATGGTCGCCCCGAAGGGCCCGGGCCACATCGTGCGTCGTGAGTACGCCAACGGCCGTGGCGTCCCGGTCGTCGTGGCTGTCGAACAGGATCCGCGCGGCGACGCTTGGGACATCACCCTGGCTTACGCCAAGGCTCTGGGCGCCCTGCGCGCAGGTGCCATCAAGACCACCTTCACCGAGGAGACCGAGACCGATCTGTTCGGCGAGCAGAACGTGCTCATGGGCGGCGTGAACAAGCTCGTTGAAATGGGCTTCGAGGTCCTCACTGACGCTGGCTACCAGCCGGAGATCGCCTACTTCGAGGTCTGCCACGAGCTGAAGATGCTCGTCGACCTCATGAACGAGGGTGGCCTGAACAAGGCCCGTTGGTCCTGCTCCGACACCGCCCAGTACGGCGACTACACCAACACCGTCATCAACGAAGACTGCCGCAAGCGCATGCAGTACCATCTCAAGCGCATCCAGGACGGATCCTTCGCCAAGGAGTTCATCGACGATCAGGACGCTGGCGCTCCGAAGTTCAAGCAGCTGCAGGAAGAATACGGCAACGTGCGTATCGAGAGCGTTGGCCCGAAGCTGCGCGCCATGTTCTCTTGGAACAACGGCAAGGATGACGACGCCGACATGGCCACCTTCACCGGCAAGATCGCCCGTGGCTGAGTAACGTCTCGCATTCATTGCGATTAATCGCATTAACTGCGATTGAAGGCCGCCGCCCAAGTTGGGTGGCGGCCTTTCGTTATGCCGGAACGTACGCAACCGTCGCACGCACGACGATATGCAAAAAGCGCCGTCCGCATGAAGCGGGCGACGCTTTCTAATTCGCTAAATAGCTTATGCAGCTAGCGAAGCAATCTCACTGAACCTGGGTACGAGCGATCTTGCCGTTGAAGGACTCGGCCATATCGGCGTCGGCGTCCACCTGGTTGTTCCAGGAGAACATGGCGCGCAGCTTCGGGCCAACGGTCTCCAGGTGCGGGTGGCTGTACTCTTCCTGCAGCTTCTTGAACTTCGGAGCGCCAGCGGCCTGGTCATCCATGAACTCCTTGGCGAAGGAGCCGTCCTGGATGCGCTTGAGCTGGTACTGCATGCGCTTCTTGGTCTCCTCGGTGATGACCGTGGAGGTGTAGTCGCCGTACTGGGCGGTGTCGGAGCAGGACCAACGGGCCTTGTTCAGACCACCCTCGTTGGCCAGGTCGACCAGCATCTTCAGCTCGTGGAACACCTCGAAGTAGGCGATCTCCGGCTGGTAGCCAGCCTCGGTCAGCACATCGAAGCCCATATCGCACAGGTGGTTGATGCCACCCATGAGGACGTCCTGCTCGCCGAACAGATCGGTCTCGGTCTCCTCGGTGAAGGTGGTCTTGATGGCGCCTGCACGCAGCGCGCCCAGAGCCTTGGCGTAAGCCAGGCACAGCGGCCAGGTCTTGCCATCCGGATCCTGCTCGACGGCCACGACGACCGGGACGCCACGGCCAGCGGCGTACTCACGACGCACGATGTGGCCCGGGCCCTTCGGGGCGACCATGAAGACCGGATGGTCCTCGGACGGCTTGATGTAGCCGTAGTGGATGTTGAAGCCATGAGCGAAGGCCAGAGCAGCGCCCGGCTTCAGGTTCGGCTCGACGTCCTTCTTATACACAGCGGCCTGGTACTGGTCAGGCAGCAGGATCATCACCACGTCGGCTTCGGCAACGGCCTCGGCAACAGGCTTGACCTCAAGGCCCTGCTCCTTGGCATACTCCACGGACTTGGAGGTAGGACGCAGGCCGACGACGACGTCGACACCGGAATCGCGCAGGTTCAGCGCATGGGCGTGGCCCTGGGAACCGTAACCGAGGATGGCCACCTTCTTGCCATCGAACACGGACAGATCGGCGTCCTTCTCGTACCAGATAGTTGCTGCCATAATAGGCGCTCCTTTATTGTTTTTTGCGATTCGGAACTTGCTTTTTCCGAACAAACTCGCTATTTTCTATTCTTTTTTCGGTTGTTATCACGGCGAGTGATTCCTAGGATGTTGCTCCCCCCGGATTGTGTCCGAGGAACCACTCCGCCTCTCCTGCGGAACTGTTCTAGTACCGCTTTCTTTATGATGTCTGTTGGCGTTCACATAGTGGCTATATTCACGTCAAACGTTTTTTCTAAGGCTCCGAGCCACCCCAAGCGAAGCAGCCCGGCAAGCCGGTCGGCGTCACTTGGTGAAGTCGACGTTCTTCGTTTCCTTGCAGCTCAACACCGCGATGAGGCAGCACAGGGCCATCACACCGAGGTACAGGCCCACGGAATGCACGCCCCAATGATGGGACAGCCAAGTGGCGATGGTCGGCACGAAGGCCGCGCCGACGATGGCAGCCAGGTTGTAGCCGATGCCGGAGCCGGAGTAACGCACGTTCGCGTCGAACAGTTCCGGCAGGAAGGCGCCGATCGGACCGAACGCGGTACCCATCAGAGCGAAGCCGATGCACAGGAACAGCAGGTTGGTGGCGAAGTTGCGCTGACCGACGACCGCCGGATCAAGCAGGAACGGGAACAGCAGGGCGAAGGCGATGAGGCAGCAGGAGGAGATGATGATCACGCGCTTGCGGCCGAACTTGTCGGCGTTCACGCAGGAGATCACGATGAACGCGGCGAATACGCAGACGGCGATCATCAGCATCAGCAGATACTCCTGGTTGCTGAAGCCCAGGTTGCCACCACCCTGCTCGACGGTCTTGGTGCCCCAAGCGAGGGACCAGGTTGCCAGCGTGTAGAACAGCGTGTAGGTGACGGCCACCAGGAACGTGGCCTGGATGACTTCCTTCCAGCTCTTCTTGAACACTTCGGTAAGCGGGGACTTGACGACCTTCTTCTGCTCTTGGGCCATACGGAAGATCGGGGTCTCCTCCATCTGGACGCGGACGACGAGGCCGACGATCACGAGGATGGAGGACAGCAGGAACGGCACGCGCCAGCCCCAGGCAAGCATCGCGTCATTGTCGTTGAAGGTCTCCAGCAGGAAGTAGGTGCCGTTCGAGAGGAAGAAGCCGATCGGGGCGCCCAGCTCCGGGAAGGAGCCGTACAGCGCGCGCTTGTCTTCCGGAGCGTTCTCGGTGGCCACCAACGCGGCGCCGGACCATTCGCCGCCCAGGCCGATGCCCTGCACGAAGCGGCACAGGCACAGCACGGCGACGGCCGCGACACCCCATTGGTTGTAGGTCGGCAGGCAGCCGATCAGGAAGGTGGCAATGCCCATGGTGAGCAGGGAGACCACCAGCGTGGTCTTGCGGCCCATACGGTCGCCGAAGTGGCCGAACACCAACGAGCCCAGCGGACGGGCGATGAACGCGATGGCGAAGGTCAGCAGGCTGGCCAGCAGCGCGACGGTCGGATTGGTGGTGTCTCCGAAGAACACCTTCGGGAAATAATTCGCAGCGGCGGTGCCGTATGCGTAAAAGTCGTAGAACTCGATGGCGGTGCCGACCATGGATGCTGCGATCACGGTTTTGACCGAATCGCGGACCATCGCCTGCGCTTTGCCAGCGGCCGCTTCGACTGTACTCATTGATGTACTCCCTGTACGTCCTGTTACCGGCTCCCAGCTTCCGCCGATAACGATGTTGTTTGTAGTTTTTCTGTTTTCTGTTGTGCGCTATGCCGGCCGGCTTCAAAAGGTTTTCGCTGCATCTGCCTTGTGGGCTGCAACAAAAAGACCCCGCATCATGCAGGGCCATCAACGTGTGTGTTACGCGCGCCTCAAACCCTGCCTTCGTTGGCGAGGGATTGAAGCCGCTATGCTCGAATCAGTCCGCCAACGAAAGCGGAATAATAATTCGTGCGGACAGCAGTACGTGTGCGACCATTCCGTTCATCGTGGCGAACCTCCTTTCGCAAAGTCTTGTATTCGGCGGGCGATCCGCTCGAACTAAGCCGTAAAGATAAGCGCGTCCACATATCCTTTCTACTAAAGGTTCACTATGTGGACGCGCAATTTTGAATTTGATATTCGTTTTTCGGATTATCTCAGATCATCCAAATCATTTCAGCAGCAACGTCAGCACGCCCGCAACAGCCATGCAACCGGCGGCAACAGCGAAAATCAGCAGATACTCGCCAGTCACCGCAATCGCAATCGCGCAAACGACAGCGCCAATCAACGAACCGAACGTATTCGCCAAACTGAACGCGGCCAACGAACGACCAACGGAACGCACATCCGGCAACGTCGCAAGATTCAACCCTTGGCTCACGCCGTCATACACTACATACGCGAAACCTGCAAACAGCGCATACAACGCGACCGCCATCGCACTATCGATCGGCGTCAACGGAAGCACCACAGCAACCACAAACAACAAGCAGGCGGCAATCGCGGGAATACGGGAATCCTCGAACGCGCGGGCGATGCGGCCAAGCAGCAGCGCAGCCAACAGCGAGCCGACGAACGCGGCAACGGCCATCACCGACATAACCGCAGCCGCACCGGACAAACCAAACATGGTGACCTGCGAAACATCGCCCAAACCATCCTGCGCAAGATACCACTGGTAAATCGCAATGCCGGAAGTAGCTGCGATGGCAAACATGCGCGCGGCAAACGCAATGAAGAACTTCGGAGCGCCCTTCGGCGGACGATACTGCGAAAAATAATCGCCCTTTTTCACACCCTCACGAGGCAAATAGCTGCTGGAACCCTCAAACGGCAGCATCAGCAACGTAGCCACACCAGCCACCACCAGGCACAACGCAAACACCCTCATGGCGAAACGCGTGGTGCCATCCCAACCGGAATCGTCGGCGGCCCACGTAAGCGAAACGGCCGCGAGAATGCCCAACACCTGGCCGAACGCCTGGCCAACGCCTCGCCACGCGTCCGCACGATCACGGAACTTGTCGGGCACGCGCTCACCGAAAGCGGCCGCCAGCGGCATCGACACCATTGCATATCCGATCAGCGTGAACAGCCAGAACACGATGACCAACGGCATGAAATCGCATGCAGAAAGAATCGCCACCGACGTGGCGGTCAGCACCGTACCGGCGATGATCCACGGGGTGCGGCGGCCCAGCGAGCAGTACGAATGGTCGGATCCGACGGAAATCCACGCGTTCATCAGGAACGTCAGCAGCGTGCCGACGATACTGAGCAGCGCCAGATCGGTGACGCGGTCAGTGCCGGAAAGACGGCTGATGGTCTGCGGAATGAGCACGGAGTTGAGCGCGGCCATCGGCGCGGTGAACAGCAGCGCGCCAAGCGCAAAGCCGGCGGTGAGGCGATGCACCTGCGGTTTGGTGGGCGTGGTGCCGTCAGGCGCGGTCATCGGATCGCGCAGGTCGAGGAACGACGATTCGAGGTTCGGCACGGCCGCATCGAGATGGGCGAACGCGGTCAGCGGGGAGCCACTTTCCGTGTTGATGAGGGTCTGCTGCACTTCCGGGCGCTCGTTGGAGGCCTCGGGCACGCGCGGATTCTGCTGTACGGCCAGGCGCTTCAGGGCCGCTTTGGTCTCTTCGGTCAGCGTTTTTTCGTAATCGGGACGGTCATCGATGCCGGGGCGCACGAACACCTGCCCCGGCAGCGGCTGCGGTCGCATTGGAGTCTGCTGCTCACCTGCATTATGTTGATTATCTTCAGTCATCTCTTGTTTCTATTCCTGTTTTTCCTGTTTTGTATCGTCGCTTCTCGTTCTTGCTTCTATTTCGTTGCTCGTTTCGAAATGTCACACGATATCCAGTACATATGAAAATCGCCCGAACGCACTGCTTCAGCGCATTCGGGCGATTCTTCAACGCAACTTACGATACCAACACGTGCGGCCACTGCCGTCCGCCCGACGAACGGGGTGCGACGAACCGGATGCGCGACCGCAAGGTGGAACGCAATCGCAAGGCCGTACGTAATCGCAAGAAAATACGTAATCGCAAGAAATTTTCCGTCAGGCGACGACAGGCGGATTGGCGATCAGATCGTCCGAACGGTGGTCTCCCGCGGAATCCTCCCATTCCAACATGGCGACCGGCGTAGTGTTGTCCACACCGAGACCGCGCTTCGGCTCGAACGTCAGCGTGGCCTGGCTGGTTTCGCCGCGCCAGGTGAAGCTGATGGACGTGTCGTCATCGGTGGTGTACGAGAACGTGCCGTCGAACGCGTCGAGCTCGTTGCGGAACTTGGCGAGCGCGTTCAGGGCCTTGACGACCGGACGCTTGAGATTCTCGTCGATTTGCGCGGTGGAATAGTAATGGCGGTTGATGTCGCGGCCGTTGTTCGTCTTGCGCAACAGCTCCATGTCGTTCCTGCCGGCAAGCGCGCCGACATAGTAGACCTGCGGCACGCCGGGCAGGAAGAACTGCACCGCACGGGCGGCGATGTAGTGCTGGTCGTTGCACCCGAGCGCCGAATAGTAGGTGCTGTTGACCTGGTAGAGGTCGAGATTGGATGCGGCGGCTCCGGTAGCGGCCTGGGATTCGCCGTGGGTGTTGGCGTGGATGGTGTTGACGAGATTGTCCACATCCTCATCCGGCACCAGACCCTTGAGCGAGCGGTCAAGCTGGTCGGAGCCGATGTCGATCACGCCGATGCCGTCGTGCGTGTCGAGCACGGTGACGGCGTTGTTCGGGCGGATGTCGGTCCAGTGCGCCACGGGTTCGACATGGCCGGTGAACAACGAGTGCAGAAGCAGCGGCGGCAGGGCGAAATCGTACACGCGGTCGACTTTGGACGCGATTTCGACCTGCTTTTTGTAGTAGGAATGCACTTCGATGAGGATCTCCAGACCGCGCTTGACGCCTTCCTCACGCAGACGCGAGATGAGCTTGAAGGTCTTCGGGGTCATGAAGCAGCTGGTGCCGGCTTCCTTCGCGCCGTAACCGACGGCGTCGAGACGGATGTAGCTAACGTGGGAAGCCGCCATCTGGTCGAAGATGGACATGAGGTATTCCCAGCCCTTGTCGGAATCGGTGTCGATGTCCACCTGCTGCGGGGTGAAGCTGACCCACACGAGGCGGGTCTTGCCGGCGAACTTGTAGTGGGTGAACGGCAGGCCCGGGCGCGGACGGTAGATGCCGGCCAGGTCCTCTTCGGTGGCGCCGTTCGGGAACACGGAGCTCATGGTGAGGAACATCGGATAGTATTCGGACTCCTCGCCCTTGGCCAGCACGTCCTGGAACTGCTTGGATTCCCAACTCATGTGGTTGACGATGGCGTCGACCATGATGTTGTGGGTCTTGGAGAGTTCGGCGACGTCGTCCCAGCTGCCGAGACGTTCGTCGACCTTGGTGTGGTCGATCGGGTCGAAGCCTGCGTCGGCGCCATCGAACGGGGTGAAGAACGGCAGGATGTGAACGCCGTCGTACACGCCGTCGAAGCGGGTGCGCAGAATGTCGGTCATCGACTTGATGGTGCCGTCGCCAAGGCGGTCGGCGTAAGTGATGAGCTGCACCTTGTTTTTCATGGAGCCTCCTTCGGTTCCAAAAAGTCGTTGCGAGATTCTTTGCGGGAGTCCTTACGGCCATTCCCACGGTTGTGTCGAACCGGTTCGATATTACCGCAAAATGGGGCTCGACACCAAAACCGCAACCGGTGTTCGGGCGTGTCGAACCGGCTTTCGGCCGAATCGCGGCGCATGTCTCCGGCGCCCGATTCGAAAGCGACGGACATGCGGGGGCAGCCGCGAGCGCAGGGCCTTCAGCCTTGGGCACAGGATTCCAGCTGCGGGCGCAGTCCGTAAGCTGGCCGACCTGCTTAAAGTAACGGTCGGGTTCGAGGCCGTCGACGGTCGCCACGTTCGTCATATGCACGCCGTCGAGGCCGCCGTATTCGACGATCTGGTACATCACGTCCGCCTTGAGCTCGTCGGGGGACTCGTCCACATAGCGGCGCCCGAATCCGGCCAGGTCGCGGTACGCCACATGCGCCCCGACCATTACCCCCGCGACGCCGCGTATGACAACGTTCTCAGCATGACGGACGGGTCGCCCGCATGGAAGCCGCACGCCACGTTCGCGCTGGAAACCACGTCGAGCAGCGCCTCGTCGTCGCCGAGCGTCCAACGACCGAAGCTTTCGCCCATATCGCTGTTCATATCGATTCGCATAGCCGTCTGCTTTCCGTCTGTTTCCTGCACAGCCATCGTTTCCATTCCTTCCGTCGCCTTTCCGTCGTTCTACCGTCGCAGCGTTCTTCAGCCGCGACGTCCCTTCTGCCGCAGTCGCCGCAGCACGCATCTCATGCCGCGCCCCGCAACCTGCCGCTCGGCCTCACACCATGTATTCCAAATCGCGTTTGCTGGTGATGAACATGTGCCCCGGCGCGTGCGTGATCGCGAATTCCGGTTTGGACGCCATCACCGCGGCCTGCGGGGTCACGCCGCACGCGCCCCGTGGCTGCTCAACGGCGCGAAGACGTTGAGCTACGCGTTCAACTGCGCCGTACACCGCGAATGCGCCCGCCGTGGCGTCGGCGACGCGATTCTGTTCACGGAGGACGGCTACACGATGGAATGCCCGAATTCGTCGATTGTGGCACGCTATGGCGATACGTTCGTCACGCCCGACCCGCGTATCGGCATCCTGAACGGCACGTCGCAGCGCGAAATGTTCGCCTGGGCGCTCGAAGAGGGCAAAAAGGCGGAATACCGCAAGCTGCCGATCGCCGAGCTGCGCGAAGCGGACAGCCTGTACATGACGCACGGCGGATGGTCGATTCCGATCAGCGCGATCGATGGGCGCGCACTTGCCGTGGATGCGGCGGAGATCCAGGCGATCAACGACGCGATCCATTCGGGCCGCACGCACGAGGACGCGTTGAAGATCGGTCCGACCGGCGATTACGAATAAGGCGAAACGACCCGCTTAGCAGGTAAAACGGCCCGTCCAATGATGGGCGATACGGCCCGCTTAGCGGGTGGTATCGCCCAGTTTGAGCGTCACGGGAATCAGCACGTCCGGCTCGTACGGCTTGCGTCCCGTGGCGCTTGTCGTATCTGCCTTGGCATCCCCTTCCTTGGCGATCGCACGAACGATATTGCCGACCGCGACCTGCGCGATTTTGTCGAAATTCTGCGCCACCGCGGTCATTTTCATACCGGCCAGGTCGGTCAGATACGTGCCGTCGTAGGCGATGATCTGCAGGTCGCGCGGAATCGAAATATGCCTCCGCATCGCTTCGCGCACGCAAAGCGCGGCACCGATATCGGAGCTGACCACGGCATCGACGCCGTCCACCGGCATACTGTTGAGCACAGCATTCACCGCGTTCTTATACCCTTGGAAATCCTCCACATTGCCGGCTTCGACGTACTCGTACCGCACGCCGGCCGCTTTCAGCTCCTGCTCCAACGTAAGGTAGTAGCGGACGGCCGGGAACGTTGTCTTGTGCAGATCGAAATCGTCCGGAACATCACCTTGCGCCGCCAAATCGAAGAACTGGTCGCGCGGGCCGCCGACCATCGCCACGTGGTGCGCGCCAGTATTGATCAGCATGTGGGCGATCAGCCGACCGCCCTGCTCGTGGTCGGAGCCGATTGACGCGATGCCGTCGCCGAGCACACGGTCGAAGGCAACAATTGGCCGATGGATGGACGTCCAGAAATCGTTCGGATGGGTGGTGTGCGAGCAGACGATGACGCCGTCCATCATGCGGCGGCGCAGCATGTCCACGTATTCGGCCTCGCCATTTTCCGTATCGGCGGTGGAGCACAGCATGGTGCGCAGGCCGTACACGGCGAGCTCATGCTGCAGATGCGCGGCGAGGGTGGCGAAAAACGGATGACGGATGGTCGGCACAATCACACCAACCAGGTTCGTGCGGTTCTTGTACAGGTTGCGAGCCAGCTCATTCGGCACGTAGTTAAGCTTCTTCATGGCGGTGTTGACCCGCTCACGCATGTCGTCGGACACGTATCCGGTCCTGTTGACCACCAGCGAAACCGTGCTCAGCGAGACTCCGGCCTCTTTCGCCACGTCGCGCATGCCGACCATGCCAACACCTCTCTCCCCGTCAACGTCAGGACGTAACAAATCGCGATATTAAGTGTTATTTTACATATGTTTGGAGTGATGTTCCGCAATCGTTTGCACAATATGGGCCGTCAGTCGACAGCACCTATCCCACCCCTCTTCGCCTCCGCCTGAAATACCCCGTAAACCCCCGTTCTGGACATGACAAACGCGCGTTTCACATATGAAAGAGACGGCGTGGCGCTTGCGATTGCCATCGCTTGCGTCGCACCGTCTCTTTCATTGTGCGGCCAGACAGCACGGCCAGACGTTGCGCATCAGGCCGTCGGCACGGAGCCTTCCTGGGAGTGGTCGAAGACCGGCCTATTGTCGGCGTCGTACTTATAGACGCCGATGGAGGCTGAGCTCGGATCATGCGCGTCGTTGAACGCGCCGATGGAGGTCTGGCCCTTGTACTGAATCTCCTTGCCGTCCTTCAGCAGGGCGAGGCAAGCCTTGTAGGAATCGCATTCCTTGCCCTTGGTGGAGCCGGAGACGGCCATAAGGTTCTTCTGCACGGTCGTACCGTCCGTGGCGCCGCCCTTCTGCGCGGCGAGCGCGGCCAGCACGATCGCGTCATACGTTTCGGCGGTGTACGTGAAATCGGTGACCTTGGCGTTGAAGGACTTGACGTTCTTCTGGAATTCCTCGGTCGGGTGGGCACCTGGAATGGTGCCGGTGGAGCCCTTGAGCAGGCCCGCGTCGAAGTCGGCGGAATGGTCGACGGTGTTGCCGTCGGTCATGTACAGCTTGTGGGTGTCGAGGCCTTGGGCGGCGAGCTCCTTGACGAGCGGCACGGTCTGGTCGAAGGCGATGACGAGCGTCGCGTCGGGGTTGGTGGCCTTGATGGCCGTGACCATCGATGAGAAGTTCGTTTCGGTCGGATCGAACGTGTCCTTTTCGCCGTAGACGACGTTCACGCCCGCGTCTTCGACGGTTTTGACGACCACGTCACGCAGGGACGTGCCGTATTCGTCGTTGAAGACCGCGATGGCGAGGTTCTTCACGCCATCCTGTGCGATGATCTGGCCCAGGACCGCACCCTGCACCGTGTCCGGCGGAATGGTGCGGAAGAAGTAGTCGCTAAGGCCGGAGAAGGCCGTGGACGTGGCGCCCGAAGAAATCATCGGCACTTTGGCGGACGTGACCTGCTTGTAGGTGTTCTTGACCACGGAGCTGGACGGCGGACCGACCACGACGGACGGGTTCTTGGCAAGCACCGACTGCGCGGAAGACGTGTTCTGGTCGGCATGGTCCGCGTCGGACGTGTCGGCGGACGTGATTTCGATGTCTTTGCCGAGCACGCCGCCAGCCGCGTTGATGTCTTTCTGCGCGAGCTTCATGGTGGCGATGTTGGCGGGGCCGAGGTACGCCATGGAACCGGTCAGCGGGAACAGGCCGGCCGCCATGAACGTATCGGATTTCGCGCTGCCGGACGAGCCGGACGCAGCCGAATCGGCCGTGCCGGACGAACCGCAGCCGGCGAGCGCCATGACTGCGGCGGCCACCATGGCGGTGGCTGTGATGGACAGTTTCCTCATGCCCTTCATGTTGATCTTCTTCATTTGAATCACCGTTTCCTCTCTTGGCTCCGCTGATTGCCGAACCCTTGGTGACGATTATCGAGATGTGTTGCTCGACCATCTTGAATCGCACTATAAGTGCCGAGGAAACCGAATGTGTATGCGTGAAGTTAACCGAAGGTGAAGCCCGAAAACTGTTGGAAACACAAGGTTTTGAGCTTGTTTTCAGGCATGCCGAAGCCACTGTCGGGCAGTGTCCCAACAGCGGTAATCGGAATTGAGAATTTTGAATCATAGGGGGAAATCGCGGAACGCGTGCGGAGACCGCCGTCCGAGCCCGAAGGCGTACGAACGTACGTCGAGCGGCAAGGAAAGGCGGTATACGCTCCGTTCCGCGATTTCCTGGGTCCTACCTTCCTTCCTCTTGAACCTCTTCTTCCAGGTTGCCCAGGTAGAGGGAGACGACTTTCGGATCGTTCATCAGGTCGCGGCCCTTGCCGGAGTAGGCGTTGCGGCCTTGGTCGAGGACGTAGCCGCGGTCGCAGATCTGCAGGCAGCGGCGGGCGTTCTGTTCGACGATGACCACGGATACGCCGGCTTTGTTGACTTGGCGCACGCGGATGAAGGTCTCGTCCTGGAGCATTGGGGACAGGCCTGCGGAGGGCTCGTCGAGCAGGAGGACGGATGGTTTCATCATGAGGGCTCGGGCCATGGCCACCATCTGACGTTCGCCGCCGGAAAGCTGGCCGGCGAGCTGGTTCTTGCGCTGGCCGAGTTTGGGGAAGATGGAGCACACGTAGTCGAAGCGTTCATTGAACAGTTTCGGTGCTTGGAACGCGCCCATGTGCAGGTTTTCCGCGATGGTCAGGCTGGGGAAGACGTTTTCGGTCTGCGGCACGAAGCCGACGCCACGGGAGACGAGTTTGTCGGCGCGCAGGTTGGTGATGTCCTCGCCTTTCAGCAGCAGCTTGCCGGAGTGGATGTGCACCAGGCCGAACAATGATTTGAGCAGGGTGGATTTGCCTGCGCCGTTCGGGCCGATGATGCCGACGATCTCGCCTTCATGCAGGGTCAGGGATGCGCCGTTCAGGATGTTCACGCCGGGAATGTATCCGGCCACCAAATCGACCGCGTCGAGCAACGGTTCGCCTTCGGGCTCGCCCATGTGGATCTGCGCGCGGGTCAGCGGCTCGTCGGCCACGCTTGCGATGTCGCTCATTTCAGGCCTCCTTCAGGTCTTCCAGCACGGAATCGTCGCCCAGGTCCACGTTCGCGTGGGCGCCCAGGTATGCGTCGATCACGGCCGGATCGTTCATCACGCTCTTCGGTTGGCCTTCGGCCACGATCTTGCCTTCCGCCATCACGGTGACCCAGTCGGCGATGTGTCTCACCATGTTGATGTCGTGTTCGACGAACAGCACTGTGGTGCCTTCCTCGCGCAACGCCATGATGTGGTCGAGCAGCGACTGTTTCAGCGCGGGGTTCACGCCGGCCATCGGCTCGTCCAGCATGACCAGTTTCGGGTCGGACATCAGCGCTCGTGCCATTTCCAGCAGCTTGCGTTGGCCGCCGGAAAGCGCGCCGGCGTAATCGTCCTTCTTTTTGATCAGCAGGAAGCGTTCCAGCAGCGCCTCGGCTTTTTCGATGTTCGCCTGCTCCTGCTTCCTCCACATGCCGGGGAACAGCGCGCGGAACATGCCTTCGCCCGGCTGCACGGGGGCACCGAGGAGCATGTTGTCGAGCACGGTCAGACGGCTCATCACCTTGGTCAGCTGGAAGGTGCGGACCATGCCCATGCGCGCCACTTTTTCGGGCTGCACGTGGGCCATGTCCTTGCCGTCGAACTGCCAGGTGCCGGTGTTCGGCGTATCGAAGCCGGTCATCAGGTTGAAGAACGTGGTTTTGCCGGCGCCGTTCGGTCCGATCAGCGCGGTGATGCCGTGCCGTTCGATTTCGAAGTGGCTCACGTCCACGGCGGTCATGCCGCCGAATTTGCGGGTCACGTTGTCGGCCACGAGGATCGGGTCGGGCTTGTGCACGCCCGGCTTGTTTTCGACGAATTTCAGATCGTCGGTGACTTTGTCGCGATAGGCGGTGGAGATGAGGGTCTCGCCTTCCGGAGCTTTGGTGGCCCATTTGGTGAGGTCCTGGAATGGTACGCCGGGCTGCACACCGGATACGGGTTGCACGCCGGTTGCGGGTTGCGTGGCCGGCTGCACGCCAGTGGTCGGAGAATTCGTTGTATCAGGCATGGAAAGCCAACTCCTTTCGGTCGCCCAACAGACCTTGTGGTCTGAAGATCACCAGGCACATCAGCGCGACGCCGACGATCACCCAGCCGAGGGCTTCGATCTGGTTGGAAGAGATGAGGGTTTCGGGAACGGTGTTGCGCATGACCTCCTTGACGAAGGTGAGCAGCACCCACAACACGCAGGAGCCAAGCACCGGGCCGAGAATCGTGGCCGCGCCGCCCAGCAGCAGAATCGTCCACACGTAGAAGGTGACGGTGCGGCCGAGCGAATCGGGCTGTACGGAACGCGGCAGGACGAAGATGATGCCGGCGATCGCGCCGAACAGGCCGCCCAGAATCAGCGATTCCATCTTGTATCGCGTCACCGGCTTGCCGAGCGAACGGATCGCGTTCTCGTCCTCGCGGATGCCCTTGAGCATGCGGCCCCACGGCGAGTGGAACCAGCGCCAGCACAGCAGCGCCGCGATCACCACCAAAACCCATGCCACGATGCGCAGCCACCAGGAGTTGGCGATGTTGTTGCTGTACGTCCACAGCAGGAACGTGGTCGAACCGTCCGGCAGCGGCGAAAGCGATTCGAATTTCTCGGTGAAGTCCTGCGGCGAGATGCCTGCGGAACCGCCGGTGAAGTTCGTCATGGCCGTCGATCTGCCGATGATGCGGATGATTTCCGCGGCGGCCAATGTGACCATGGCCAGATAGTCGGGTCCGAGCTTCAGCGTCGGAATGCCCAGCAGCAGCGCGTAGATGACCGCGAGCGCGAGCGCCGCGCATACGGAGGCGAACAGGTTGCAGCCCATCGACTGCGTGATGGCGAATCCGTAAGCGCCGAGGAGCATGAAACCGGCCTGGCCCATGTTCATCAGGCCCGTCATGCCGAAGTGAATGTTCAAACCGATGGCGGCGAGTACGTACGCCGCTGTGGTCGGGGCGATCAGCTCGCCCGCCGCGTTGGAGATGATTGTCATGATGTCCATGGATCAGCCCACCCTTTGCTGCTTGCCGAAGATGCCCTGCGGGCGCACCAGCAGAACGATGATGAGGATTGCCAGCGCGCTGGCGTAACGCATATCGTTGGGGATGACGAGCGAGCTCATGTCCGCCACGATGCCGATGACCAGCGAGCCGATCAACGCGCCATTGGCGGTGCCGAGGCCGCCGAGCGTCACCGCGGCGAACATCAGCAGGATCAGGGTCGCGCCGGTGTTCCAGGAGATGCCGTTCAGGTAGACGCCGAGCAGCACGCCGGACAGGGCTGCCATCGCGCACGAGAGGATCCAGACCACGCGGACCACCTGATCCACGTTGATACCGGATGCCGCGGCGAGCGCCGCGTTGTCGGACACGGCTCGTGTGGCGCGGCCGAGTCGCGTCTTGTAGAGGAACAGGGTGACGCCGACGATCACGCAGATGGCGATGAGCGCGGAGACCAGCGTCGGCATGTCGGTGGTGATCGGTCCGAGCTGGAAGCTGTCCGGCACCGATTTGACGATGCCTTTGATGTCGCCACCGAAGAAGAACTGGAACGTGTACTGCAACGCCATGGACAGGCCGATGGTGACGATCATCTGCTGCATGGTGCCGACGTGGCGTCTGCGTAGCGGCCCCCAGACGATTTCGTTTTGGATGAAGCCGGTCAGCGCGCCGATGACGATGGCGAAGATGGCGGAGGCGATGAGCGGCATGTGCAGCATCTGCGTGCCGACGTATGCCATGAGGCCGCCGAGCGTCACCTGTTCGCCGTGTGAGAACGACTGCAGGCCGGTGGTGCCGTAGACGAGGTTCATGCCGACGGACATGAGGCCCAGCATCAGGCCGAAGATAATGCCGGAATACAGTTGCTGCCAGATGCGTTTGCCGACATTGGAGCCGTCTTTTTTGACTGGCGATTGCGTGGCCGCCGTCGATCCGGATGTGCCGGTCGCGCCTTTCGTGCCGTTTGCCGAGCCGGACGATCCGGATGTGCCGGACGTGCCGCTGCCGGCGGAATCGCCCGCCTGGTCGAATCGGACGACTCCGCGCTGCTTGTCGAAGCTGGCTTTCCTGATCGTCACCGTTGCGCTGCTTGCCTTCAGACCGTGCTCTTTCGCAACGGATGCGTCGATGGTGACGGTGTAATCGCCATCATCGGCAACGGAGAAGGCCCATTTGCCGTCCGCCGCGGTTTTGGTTTCCGCGGTCGCCTTGCCGGACAGCGTGATGGTGACGTCGGCGATCGGCTTCTTGTCGGCGTCCTGCAGGATGCCGTTGACGCAGCCGTTGCTGGCGGTCGGATTGCATTCATCGACGGCCTGCGCGCCGGAATCGGCGGCGGACGCGATGGCGGGAGGGAGTACGAAAAGCATCGAGAGAACGGCGACAATCGAACAGAGTATGACGATTCCCGGTCGACGATGCCGTGTGAGATACGTTACGGCTGTCATAGGTTTTTCCTCTCTTGTTGCTTTCACAACGTAGGAGAGGAAACAGCTCGCGCGGTTGCGCTCAGATTTCCTGAACGTTACCCGATGACCGCCCGTGTAACGTGAAAATTACGCGCGGCCAAGCCGGTGACAGCTATGCGTGGCCGCCCAGCATGGCGATGCCGAATCCGAGCGCCACGCAGGCGAGCGGCACCGCGACCGTGGCAGCGCCATAGCCCAGGGCCATGGCGAAACGGCGTTTGCGAATCAGCGACAGCACCTCGTTGATCGCCGACGAGAATGTTGAGAATCCGCCGAGGAACCCCACAACGAACGTCATTACCGTGCCCATATCCACCGACTGCGCATAGTACGACATCATGGCGATGCCGGCGCACAGGGAGGCGACGCCGTTGATGACGAGCGTGGCCAGGGGGAAGCTGTGGTTGCCGTCACGGTTCCAGCTGCGTTGGATCGACACGTCAAGCACATAACGGGCCATGGCGCCGATGCCGCCGAACAGGCAGATCATCCAGGTCATCAGCGCACCTCCCCTGTGGTCGGGTCGGCGACGAGCGGGATTTCCGCGGTGACCGGCTTGGGTTCGAAGCTGGGCAGAGGTGCGACGGGTTGCGATGACTGCGGCTGCGATTCGATTTTCGGCACCTGCCCGGTCTGCGCGACCTGCTGGGCGACCTGGGCCGCCTGCTGTGCCGCCTGCGCGGCCTCCAACGCGGCCTGCGCGGCCGAATGCGCCGCATCCGCCACCTTCACGTGGCGCACGCCCTGCGCGTCCGGCACGTTGTTCTGCACATTTTGCGCGGCCGGCACGTCCGATTCGCCCGAATCGGCCATGGGGACCGTCTGCGTAACACTCTGCGTAGCCGATACTGCAGTGTCGGTCATCTGGACGTCCTGCACGATGCCGTACGCGTCCGAATCGCCCGAATCGGACATTGAGGATACGGAAGCCGTGGAGGCATCGGCGATCGCGTTACGGACCCGCTTGCGTGTGCCGCGCGCCAGCAACGCCTGCATCAGCGCCACGCCAACCGCGGCCGCGATCAGACCGCCAGCGAAACTTCCCGCAAGATAGCCGAGCGCGCTGCCGAAACGCTGCTCGCGCATGCCTTCCATGGTTTCCAACATCACGCCGGACATCGTCGACAGTCCGCCAAGCAAACCAAGCCCGACGCCACGGCTGACGACCTGCCGTACCCTGCGGCGCAGCCACGACGCGGTCGCCATGTATTCGGTCAGCATCGCAAACAGGAAGCAGGCGAGCATATTCGACACGAACGTGCCCACCACGAACGGCGAACCGTTCACCGACGGCAGCAGCAGGTCCGTGGCACGACGGAACCCGACGCCGACGAAGCCGCCGACGAACACCACGAGATACATCAGACCATCGGCAAGAGGGTTGAATCGCGCCTGCATGCGTTTCATCGGCGCGAGCGGAATCTGCGGCGGATGCTTGGATGCGGCGGCACCGGACGGGCGCACATCCGCGCGCGCCACTTCGGCGACGTCGATCGACTGTGTGGCGGGATTCGGCTCATCACCCGCGTTTGGCGAGTCTGCCGCCCGTTGTTCTTGCGATTCCATCACGTTCCCCTTGTACTTGGCTTTCCGCGGACAGCGTCGTTCCATCCCAGCCATACGGCAACGAGCTGGCCGCAGGTGCCGTCTTCCTAACCTTGTACGAGTCTACACGTGCGTTGCAACCAAACATCGAACATGTCCGATTCGGTGGATAACTGTGGATAACTTCGGGTGGCCCTAGACGTCTACGAATGGTTATGGAAGACGGTACGGCCGCGTCAGACGGACACGTCGCACAGCCGCCGCATCGCATGCCGTGCGTCGCTTTCGTCCTCGCCGCTGAACAGCACGACCAGATAGTCGCCGGCGCGCAGCCGCGTATCGCCATGCGGCACGATCTGCCGTTCTCCGCGACGCAGGCCGATCACCAGACAGCCGTACGGCCAGCGCACGTCACGCATCAGCTTGCCGTCCGCGGTCGCGCCCATTTCCACAGGCAGTTCCATGATGCCGTTGTCGATGCGATTGGCGATTGCCGTCGTGCCGCCTTGCGCGCGCATGTACCGTTCCAGCAGCTCGCCGTAGATCGGTTTCGTACGCAGCAGGTCGGAGACGAGCAATGCGATGAACGCGACGGCGGCGACCGGCAGCATGTGCGTCAATGTGCCGGACATTTCCACGGCCAGCAGAATCGACGTGATCGGTGTTTTCACGGACGCGGCCAGCGTGCCCGTCATCACGCATACCGCGAAAATCGCCACGGAATCGGACGGCAGGTTGCCGAACTGGTGCAACGTCTCGCCGCAGATACCGCCGGCGAGTGAGCCAACCGCGAGAATCGGCATGAAAATGCCGCCGGGAGCGCCTGAACCGAAGCTGGTGGAGGTGAACAGCACTTTCGCCACGAACAGCACGCACAGCATGCCCAAGCCGACGCGCGCATGCTCGGCCATGGCGATCAGGTTCGAGCCGCCGCCGAGCACGTCAGGCAGCCAAATGCCGATTGGCAGCGCGAGTGCGATCGCGATCAAAGGGCGGCTCCATGCGGGAAGCTTGCCATACAGCGTTTGGAAGCCGAGCAGCGAACGGTTCATCAGCGAACCAACCAAACCGGCCACCAATCCCAGCGGAATCAGCCACCCGTATTCGCCGAGCGGCAGTTGGCCGATGGTGCCGAAGTCAAGCACCGGACGCAGGCCGAAACAGTATTTCGATACGAAATCGGCGGTCAGGGACGCGGCGGTGGCGCCCATCAGAATCGCGGGCGAAAAACTGCGATGCACCCCTTCCAAAGCGAACATCATGCCGGACAGCGGTGCGCTGAACGCGGCGGACAGGCCGGCCGCGGCACCGGCGGTGACCAGATAATGCTCCTGCATGTCCTCACGTTTCTTGCCGCGCAGCCGGTGCGATAGGAACTGCGCGCCCGATGCGCCGATTTGGATGGACGGTCCTTCGCGGCCGAGCGAGAGGCCGAAGAGCGATCCGAGCAGGCCTCCGATGAAGCGAACCGGCAGAATCGTCTGCCATCGCATTTTCAGGCCGCAGATCACCACGCCGTTGGTTTGCGGAATGCCGCTGCCGCCGGCCATCGGCTCTTTTTTGACCATCCATGCGATGGCGAGCGCGGCTGCGATTGCGGCGACCGCCCACGGTGCGACCAGCCACGGGGTTTCGCGGATGCGCGCGTAGATCCAGCGCGCGGTGTCGGTGCCGTATTCGATGCCGAGACGGTAGAGGACGACGAGGAAGCCGGAAATCAGGCCGACGAGAATGCCGGCAGCGGCCATCTTCCATTTCAGGTGGTCGAATCGCGGGACCAGTTTGCTGAACCTGTCAAACCTGTCGAACCTGTCGTTAGGCGGCATTGCAGTCATCGCACTCCCCTTTTCCGTTCCTCCGCCGCGCACCCCGTCGGTGTGTATGCGGTGTGCGTCATACGCGCACGCCATCGCACGCACCATACGCAAAGTGCCGGCAGGCACAGGCCCACCGGCACTTGTCATTGACGTTCGTTACCGACGTTCATATCGACGAATCAGCCGAATCAGCTTCAGTCGATCAGCGAGTTGATCTGGATGATGTGGTCGCGCTGCGGGCCGGTGCCGATCACGGAAATGCGGCAGCCGGACAGTTCCTCAAGACGCTTGACGTAATCCTGGCAGGTCTTCGGCAGATCGTTGAAGTCATGGACCTGGGAAATGTCCTCGTCCCAACCCGGCATGGACTCATAAATCGGCTTCGCGGCGGCGAACTCGGCCTGGTCGGTCGGCATATCGTCGCGACGCTCGCCGTTGACGTCGTACGCCACGCACAGCGGGATTTCCTTGAGGCCGGTGAGCACGTCGAGCTTGGTGAGCACGATGTCGGTCAGGCCGTTGACCTGGGCCGCGTAACGGTTGACGACCGCATCGAACCAACCGCAGCGACGCGGGCGACCGGTGGTCACGCCGTACTCGTGGCCTTGGGCGCGCAGCCATTCGCCGTCCTCGCCAAACAGTTCGGTCGGGAACGGGCCTTCGCCCACGCGGGTCACATACGCCTTGGAGACGCCGATCACGCGGGTGATCTTGGTCGGGCCAACGCCGGTGCCGGTGCAGGCGCCGCCGGCGGTCGGGTTGGAGGAAGTCACGAACGGGTAGGTGCCGTGGTCCACGTCGAGCATGGTGGCCTGGCCGCCTTCGAACAGCACGGTCTTGCCCTCGTCGAGCGCCTTGTTGAGCACCAGGGAGGTGTTGGCAACGTACGGCTTCAGGCGTTCGCCGAGCTTGAGCAGCTCGTCGGTGGTCTCGTCCACGTCGATCGGGCGACGGTTGTACAGCTTGACGAGCATCTGGTTCTTCTGATGCAGGCTGGCCTCGACCTTGTCATGCAGATGCTCCGCGTTGAACAGGTCGTGCACGCGGATGCCCACGCGGTTGATCTTGTCGGCGTATGCCGGGCCGATGCCACGGCCGGTGGTGCCGATCTTGTGCTTGCCGAGGAAGCGTTCGGTCACCTTGTCGAGCACGCGGTGGTACGGGGCGATGATGTGCGCGCTTTCGCTCACCAGCAGTCGGGAGCAGTCCACGCCACGGCTTTCAAGGCCGTCGATCTCCTGGAACAGCACTTCCGGATCGACGACGACGCCGTTGCCGATGACGGGGGTGGTGTTGGGGCTGATGATGCCGGACGGCAGCAGGTGCAGTGCGTACGATTCGTCGCCGACGACCACAGTATGGCCAGCGTTATTGCCGCCGTTGAAACGGGCGACGTAGTCGACCTTCGTGCCGATCAGATCCGTTGCCTTGCCTTTGCCCTCGTCTCCCCACTGGGCACCGATCAAAACAATTCCAGGCATGTTGTTGCACCTCCGTGCGTACGCGATTCTGCCTTAAGCCTTGCGCCTAAAGCCTTACAAAGGTTACTCTTCACCCTCTACCGGGTCTGAGGGATGCTCACGGCTCCGGACCGACCGTAATCGGATTGCAACCGGTCCGAAAAACAGACCAGAAAACGCCCGAAAACAGTTCGAAAGACCGTTGGCTAGTTCAGCGCGCGCCCGGCACTGCCGAGCTGCTTGCATGCTTCGACCACACGCGCGGCCATCGCGGATTCAGCTTCACGACCCCAGGATCGCGGATCGTACAGCTTCTTGTTGCCCACCTCACCGTCGATTTTGAGCACCGAATCATAGTTGGAGAACATGTGACCGGCCACCGCACGGCTGAATGCGTACTGCGTATCGGTGTCGATGTTCATCTTCACCACGCCGTAGCTCACGGCCTGCGCGATCTCCTCCGGCGCGGAGCCGGAACCGCCGTGGAACACCAGGGCGAACGGCTTACCGGGAGCGACATCCAGCGAGTGCGCGGGGTCGGGCATTTCGCCGGCCTTGATCGCGAGCGCGACCGTGGTCTGGATTTCGTCGAGCAGTTCGGGGCGCAGTTTCACCACGCCCGGTTTGTATGCGCCGTGCACGTTGCCGAAGGTGAAGGCGGCCATGTAGCGTCCGCGCTCGCCGAGGCCGAGTCGTTGCGCGACGGTGATGCCTTGCGCGGGCGTGGAATACAGTTTGTCATTGATTTCGGCGCTGTGCCCGTCTTCTTCGCCACCGACCGCGCCGATTTCGATTTCCAGCACGGTGTGCGCGGCTTGGGATTTGTCGAGCAGTTCTTCTGCGATGTCGAGGTTTTCATCCAGCGGCACTGTGGAACCGTCCCACATGTGTGACTGGAAGGTCGGTTCCTGACCGTGCTTCACCTGTTCGACTTCATGGTCGAGCAAGAGGCGCACCCATTCGTCCAAATACTGTTTGGCGCAGTGGTCGGTGTGCAGGGCGATGGTGATGTTGGGGTATTTCGCCGCGACTTCGTGCGCGAAGGCTGCGAAGGCAAGCGAGCCGGTGACGCGGTCGTTGACGCGTTGCCCGGAGAAGTAGGCGGCGCCGCCTACGGAGACTTGGATGATGCCATCGGATTCCGCCTCGGCGAAACCCTGGAGTGCGGCGTTCAGGGTCTGCGTGCTGGTCACATTGATCGCGGGATAGGCGTAACCGCCGCGGCGTGCGGCGTCCAGCATTTGCGCATAACGTTCCGGCGTTGCAATAGTCATGCCTCCATTATCGCCCAACCCTATCCCACTTGTCATGTGACAACATTCGCCATCTTTCCTTTCCGTTTTCCCGACCGTCCGCTCCATATCCAGGTCGCCCGCCCCACTAGAGCCATATGCCGAGCGTTTTCGTCTCATATCCCGACACTTGCGGGACCGACCAATAAACATGGCGAAACCATTGCGATCGTTCCATCGGAAGTCATAGAATGTCCACCGGATCGCGCGACGAAGAGCCCAACCGGGTGTTCCCGCACGGGCATGCCGCCGCACGTAGATGTTGCGACCAATACCCGCGAGGAGGCTTGATGCACCAGGTTTTCGCCATCTTCCTTCGAGACGTGAAACGCATTCTGAAGAACCCCGTGGCGCTCGTCGTCACGCTGGGTGTGGCCATCATCCCATCACTGTACGCATGGTGCAATATCCTCGCCAACTGGGACCCGTACGCGAACACGGGCAACATCCAAGTCGCTGTGGCGAACGAGGACAAGGGCACAACCTCCACGCTGGTCGGCCATCTCGACGCTGGCCAGCAGACCGTCAACCAGCTTAAGAAGAACCATCAGCTCGGCTGGCGTTTCGTTCCCAAGCAGCAAGCCATCGAAGGCGTGGAATCCGGCAAATACTATGCGGCGATCGTACTGCCGGAAGACTTCAGCTCCAGACTAATCGGCACCGTCACCGGTAAAGGCGACCGACCGTCGATCACGTACTACATCAACGAAAAGCTGAACGCGATCGCGCCGAAAATCACCGATACGGGCGCGACCACGATCGACGAGCAGATCAACACCACTTTCGTTTCCAGCGTGGCCGACGCCGTGGCAAAGGAAGTGAAGGAGGCAGCGGGAGAAACCACCGGCAGCGTGAAAAGCGCGCAAAGCGACGTCGTCAACGATCTGACCGACACCATCAACCAGCTCGAAACCGTCCAACAGCAGCTGCGCGACACCCGCTCCACGCTCGACAAGGCCCTCACCACCATCGATTCGGCCAAACAGTCCAACATCGCGCTCGCCTCGGAAATCACCAACTCGCTTGACACCGTCGGCAAGGCGTCCGACTTGCTGAGCGAGACGCGCACACAAACCGAACGATTCTCGAACACACTGGTCGGAGCGCTCGACAACGGCAGCACGCAACTGTCCGGCCTGCAGGTCAACGTGAGCAATGCCACCGGCACCGTGCTCAGCGGACTGAACACCACGCAGGACGCGCTCGACCAAGTGTCCAGCACCATGCATCACGTCAACGCCACCACCGGCAATGTGCTCGACGGCGTGGAGAAGGCGTTGCAGGCCAGCCAGCTGGATCCGAACAGCCAAACGTATAAGGATCTTTCCGCGCAGCTCGCCGAAGCCCGCAAACAGCTGACGTTCCAGCAGCAGCGCATCGACGCCTTCGATCAGGACACCACGGCTGCGATCAACGCGGGGAAGAACACCGCGAACGGGTTCAACGACGATGTCACCACGCTGGCGAAGAACGGCACGGCGTCGATGGCGAGCGCACACACGACCATCACCGGCACGGTCATGCCGAATCTCAACACCGGGCTCGATACACTCAGCCTGGCCAATGGGTCGCTGTCCGGCACGCTTACCACGCTGCAAAGCACGCTGGAACAGGGCAACGGGCTGCTCGACCAGTTGTCGCGCACCGTGACCCAAACGAACACCACCATTGCTGGCACGCAGACACAGCTCGCCAATCTCGCCAAACAGCTCAACACCACGCGCACCGATGTGGCCGCGTTGAGCAGTTCGGCGATGTTCCAGCAGCTTTCCCAAGCGCTCGGACTTGACGCGAGCGAGGTCGGCTCGTTCGTGGGCGAGCCGGTGCATTTGGACGAACAGGTCCTCTACCCGGTCAAAAACTATGGTTCCGCGGTCACGCCGTTCTACACGAATCTTGCGCTGTGGGTCGGTGGATTCGTGCTCGTCGCGATCTACAAGCTTGAAGTGGACCGCGATGAGAAGATCCGCATGTACACGCCACGCCAAGGCTATATGGGCCGTTGGCTGCTGTTCGTCACGGTCGGATTCCTGCAGGCGATCATCGCCACGATCGGCGATCTCGCGCTGGGCATCCAATGCGAGCATCCGTTCCTGTTCATCCTCGCCGGCATTTTCGCCTCGTTCGTCTACGTGAACATCATTTACGCGCTCGCCGTGGCGTTCCGGCATATCGGCAAGGCCGTCGCCGTGATTCTGGTGATCATCCAGATTCCGGGCGCGGCAGGCCTCTACCCCATCGAGATGATGCCGGAATTCTTCCGCCGTCTGAAACCGTTCCTACCGTTCACCTACGGCATCAACGCGATGCGCGGGCCGATCGGCGGCATGTATGCCAACCATTATTGGATCGACATGCTCTCGCTGTTCTGGTATCTGCCTGTGGCGCTGTTCATCGGCTTGGTAGTCCGCAAGCTGGCGTTGAACCTCAACCGCCTGTTCGACAACCGTCTGGCGGACACTGATCTGATGATCACCGAACATAACGAAGGCACGGTGGAACCGTTGCGGCTCACCGAGACCGCGCAGCAGATCGCCGAGGAGTTCCCCGAACTCGCCCGCAGACGGGCGATTCATTTCTTCCGCCTGTACCCGCGCCTGGTGCGTTGGGGATTCCTCGCGCTGGCGGTACTGCCGTTCGTGTTCCTGCTATTGCTATTCATCACGCGCATGAAGCTCGCCATGCTGCTCGGTTGGATCATTTCGATCATCGCCATCGACACGTATCTCATCGTGGTGGAGTATCTGCGCGAACGGTATGCGAATTATCTGGGCGAGGAAGCGATGAGTGCGGAAGAGTTCCGCAGCGCGATCCTGCACGAGAACCTGCTGTTCCGGCCGGGCATGCATTACAAGCCGATGCATGCCGTACGTACGAGACTGTATGAGGCTGCGCATGGTGGTTCGGCCGGACATGCGCCTGAACATGCGGCTGAGTATGCGGCTGGAAACACGGACGGAAATGCTGGCAGGAGTCTGCGTGAGGAGGGGAACGAACAGTGAAAATGATCTGGGGCATCTTCAAGCGGGACATGTGCCATGCCACCCGCAACGTGATCGCCGTGATCGTCTCGATGGGCCTGGTGGTGGTGCCGGCGCTGTACGCCTGGTTCAACATCGCGGCCAGCTGGGACCCCTACGGCAACACCAAGGCATTGAAGGTCGCCGTGGCCAATAACGACAAGGGTTACAAGTCGGATCTCATACCGGTGCGCGTCAACGTGGGCGAAACCATCATCAGCACACTGCACGCCAACGACCAGCTGGACTGGCAGTTCGTGAAAAGCGACAAGGCAATCGACGGGGTGAAATCCGGCGAATACTATGCGGCGATCGTAATTCCGAAAGGTTTCAGCGCCGACATGATGACGCTGTTCTCCCCCGACATCAAACACGCGCAGCTCAAGTACTATCTGAACGAGAAAATCAACCCGATCGCCCCGCATATCACCGATCAGGGCGCGACAACCGTGGTCAACACGATCGACAAAACCTTCGCCAAAACGATTGCGCAAGTCGGACTCGACCTGGCCTCAAGCATCCTACACTATTCGCAAAGCCCGCAAATGGCCGAATACATGCGCAACCTCAACGGCAATCTCACCACCACGGCGGATACGCTGAGCGGCGCATCGCAGCAGGTGACGTCGTATTCGCAGCTGCTCGGCTCGGCGAACGACATCGTGGATTCCACGGGCAAACTGCTCGCCTCGGCGACCAAGGCGGGCAAACAGGCCCAGAACGCGTTGAAGCAAGGCAAATCAGGTGCCACGTCACTCACTTCTGCAGGTGCGAACGTCACCTCCTCGGTGAACACCGCGCTCGACCAGGTGTCAGGCGCGTTCGACCAAGTAGCTGCCAAGGTGAACAAGGCGTTCGACGCGATCGGCAAGGGCTCAGACACCGCAGCCAGCCAGTTGGCAACGTTGAGCGAACAAATCTCCAGCGGCGAATCGCTGTACGACACGTACATCACAAGCCTCAACCACATGCGCGAATCGGTGGAACAACTACCGGACAGTGATTCCGCGAAACAGGCGCTGCTGGAAGCCATCGACCGGGAGATCACGCTGCTGGAAGCCGCCAAAGGCGATTCGCAGAAGCTCGCGCAGCAGCTGAAAGACGCTTCCACGCAGGTCACGCAGGATACCGCAGCCGCGGAACGCTCCCGCAAGGAGATCCTGAACCGCATCACCTCCGCGAAGCAGTCGATCAGCAATGTGCGCGACGATTACGCCACGAACGTCAAGCCGAAAATCGACGCGCTCGCCTCCACAGTCAGCACGCTGATCTCCCAAACCGACAGCATGATCACCCAGCTGAGCGGCACCGCCGACGATCTGGACGATGTGACGGGCGATGCGGGGACGAATGTGACGTCCATCCGTTCCACGCTCGGCGCGATCGCGAAGAAACTCGACTCGTCGGCAGCGACGGTGAAGGAGCTGATCACGAAGCTGGAGACGGGCGGGAACGCCGGTGACGGCAACAGCGATGGTGGCAATGGTGGCAACGACGCCAGTTCGTCCGATTCGGGTGAATCGGACGAACTACGTGCACTGGCCACCGCCAACGCGTCCACACTGTCCACGCTGATTTCCGCGCCCGTCGCACTGCATCGCGTCTCGGTGTACCCGATTGCGAACTACGGTTCGGCCATGGCGCCGTTCTATACGATCCTGTCAATCTGGGTGGGTGCGATCATCCTGTGCGCCATGCTGAAAGTGACGATTTCGGACCGCGAGAAGGCGCATGTGCTGGGCTTGGGCGACACGCTGCCGCGCATCGCCGGCCCGTCCGGCCCGGGGAACGCCTCACGTTGGGGACTGCGTCTCGACCACGAGTATTTCGGACGGTACGCGATCTTCGCGCTGCTCGCGTTGCTGCAGGGCACACTGGTTTGCCTGGGTGACATGTATTTCCTTGGCGTGCAGGCGAATCATGCGCTGCAGTTCCTTGCCGTGGGGTGGCTTGCCGCGCTCGTGTTCTCGAATATCGTGTATACGCTGACCGTGTCGTTCGGCGATATCGGCAAGGCTGTGGCCGTGGTGCTGCTGGTGATGCAGGTCGCCGGTTCGGGCGGTACGTTCCCTATCGAGACGCTGCCGAAGTTCTTCCAAATGCTCTACCCGTTCCTACCGTTCCCGCACGCCATCGATGCCATGCACGCCGCGATGGCCGGATCGTACGGCAATGAGTACCTGCTTGATATGGTGTATCTCGCCTTGTTCCTGATTCCTTCGCTGCTGCTGGGATTGGTGTTGCGCAAGCCGGTGATCCGGTTGAACAACTGGGTGAGCCGCAATCTGGAGTCCACCAAGGTGATGTGACGAGGCGGATTTGAACGGGCTGGTTTGAGCCGGTTTAGATCGGTTTCGGCTGGTACACGTAAACGCGCTGCCCGCCATCATCGACGACCTGAAAACCCAAAGCCACGAATTCGTCACCATCGACCAGCCGGCAAAAACCTAAGCTAGCGTGGAGGCGTAGGGCATTGTCCTGCCCAGTCACTTCCCTTACGTACCGCTGCGCCATCCCGGCGCTCCTCTGCGCCGCCACTACCCCACATGTCGCCTCCTCACGCACCAACAAGTGTCCGATCCCCCCGAATCAGCCACCCACGCGTCATCCGGTCACCCCAGGTTGTCCGATTCGGGAGAAACGGACACTCAGGGGCACCGTGCAAACCACACGTTGATCAGAGAACCGGCAACCACCAGCACAACACCGATCCAGAACGGCATGCCCAGCGCCACGCCCAACAGAAGCGTGCTAGAAGCCGTGGAGAACAGCGGGGTCGCGTACGAGCCGATCGCCAACGTTTCCATATTGCCGTGCAGCATGCCGTATCCCCAGCATGCGTAGCCGCCGGAAATCGAAGCGGCGCACGCAATCAGCGCAGCATATCCACCGATGCCGGGCGCCGTGTCCGGCAAACCGTCTCCCGAAACGAAATGGATGGTCCACAGTACAACGGCCACACAGCAGAAGAAAATCGTCGTGCCGTCGTAACCGCCGGACAACGACGGCGTAAAAGTCGCATAAATCGCCCAAATAAAGGCGCCAACAAACGCGAGCACATACGGTAGGGGGTTACTGGCGATATTGTGGACCGCTTCCTGCATATCAAGGCTTTCTCCGCCAACCGCCATCGCCACACCGATGGTTGCGATCACCGCGCCAGGAATCGCTTTGGCGACCGCACCACGTTTGTGCGATACCGCTGCGGTCATCAGCACCAGCAGCGTCGGCCACAAGTAGTTGACAAGGCTGACTTCCACGGATTGCGCGTTCGTTGTGGCCAGGCCGATCGACAGCGAGATTGACGCCTCGTATGCGATGAACATGAGTCCGCCTGCGATGAGGTACTTGCATGGCGCTTCGCGGATTGGTTTCGGACGGCGCACAATGAACAGCATGACACCACCGACGGTGTAGATGAGCGCCGAACCGAGCGTGGCGCCGAACGATTCGGAGACCAGTCGCACGAGGCCGGCCATGAAGCCCCACAGGACGATTGCGAACAGGCCGATGAGTGTCGCCGCGTGTGATGTGGCATGGCCGAGTAGCGGATTGCAGGAGTTGCCGGTGGGGTGGTTTGCGCCGGAATCGGAGGGGGACTTCTGGTTCGTGTTCACGGGCTCCAGCCTACCCATCGCCCTCCACGAGTGTCCGATTCTGCAGAATCGGACACTCCTGCAACCTGCGATGCCGCGAACCCGATTACCCCCGGAACCGCACCAACAGCAGAGTCAACCACCCCATCCGACGCTGCCACACCAGCCGTATCGGCAGCCAAGTCCATGCGTCCCGCATCCACACAGCCCACGCGTCCCGCACCTCCACGGCCCGCCGACGCGCACACGTCGCCCATGACCAAATCATCCAACGTCACACCGAACATGTCGCAAAGCATCAGCAGCTTGTCACAAACGTCGCGTTCCACGCCACCATCTTGCGGTTGCATTGCGATTCGCAACCAAATTTTGCGACGCAACCGACAGTTGCGCGACGCGAAGTTGGCTTCACGGGTCTTTTACGACAATAGAAAAACCCTTGAAATTCCAACGATTCCAAGGGTTTCGAATGGAGCGGATGACGGGAGTCGAACCCGCCTTTAAAGCTTGGGAAGCTTTCGTTCTACCGATGAACTACATCCGCAAGGTGTGCCTTTTGGGCACGAGCCATTAGTCTAGCACGCAACGGATGCGTATGCGGACACAGACCGACATGCGATACCAATTTTCCGCAATATCACGGAGACTCAACCACGCGGCCGCTGCGAATAGTCGCGAGAATATCTGCCAGCCGAGCCGCCCGAATCATGCGCGGATCCATACTGCGTTCCAAATTGCGGCCCACCGGCACCATCCATCGCAGAACGTCCGCCTTGCCGAATATCCGCCGCCGCAACGCCGCTCGTGGCATAGCCACCGGCCAAATATCCGGACTGCACGCCCTGCTGCCGCATCTCCTGACCCATCTGCATGAGCCGCGCAATGCGGTCCTGAATCGGCGGATGCGTGGAAAACAGGCGCGAGAAGCCCTCCGCGGAGAACGGACTGGCGATCATCATCGCAGCCACCGACTGCGTGCCGGCGGTCTTCTCCATCGGCATCGCGGCTGCGCCGCCGGAAATCTTGCTCAACGCGGAAGCGAGCGCTTCCGGATCCTCCGTCAACTTGGAACCGTCTTCGTCGGCGTCGTATTCGCGTGTGCGGGAGATTGCCATCTGTATCAGCGACGCTGCGATCGGCGCCAGAATCGTGCTCAGCAGCACACCCAGCAACCCCAAGCCGCCGGACGCCGAATCGTCGCGGTCGTCACGCGAACGGCCGCCGCCGAAATACATGAGCGAGTAGCCGAGGTACGAGATGACGGTGGCCATGGCGGAGGCGATTGCGGACGTCAGAATGTCGTGGTTGTAGACGTGCATGAGTTCGTGTCCGAGCACGCCGCGAATCTCACGTTCGTTAAGCGTCTGTAGGATGCCTTGCGTGCAGCAGACCGCCGCGTGTCGTTCGTTGCGCCCCGTCGCGAACGCGTTGGGGCTCATGGTGGGGGCGATGTAGATGCGCGGCATCGGCTTACCTGCCTTCGCCGATAGCTCGCGGACGATCTTGTATAGTACGGGGGCTTCCTGCTCGCTCACCTGTCGAGCGTGCATGCTGGCGATCGCCAGTTTGTCGGAAAACCAGTAGGAGACGAACGTGGAGCCCAGGCCGATGAGAATGTAGTAGCCGAGCGTGCTTTGACTGGCGCCGGTCGTCCACCAGATGAGCATGATGACGCCCCACATCAACGCGAACAAAAGCGTTGTTTTCAAGCCATTGCAATGGCCGTGCACCTGCAATTTGCCGTTCATGGCCACCAGCCTAGGAATTCAGGCTGGGATTTTGCTGTATACAAGCTGAAGGGCGGATTTGCAACATCTAGAAACATGCCACGCAACGACGCTACAGCATCGGCCATAGACCTATCTGCGGCACGGCGAGAGTCACCCCAACTTGAAACGTATTACCCCCGCATATCCCCTGAATGCACTGCGTCAAGCGTGCCGATCAGGCTGGTCAGCAAATCGTTGCGGCCGCACGCGTTCGTCAGCACCGCCAGCACGTACGTGCCCGACTGCGACATCACCAGTCCGGCATCGTTCAGCGCGTACAAACCGCCTTCGCCGTTGATCCATCCGGCCTTCGTGTACACGGTGTCCGCATCGCCAAGGGCCGCGTGGATGCAGGAGTTCAGCGAATTCGTCATGTCTCCGGACAGCCATTGCAGCGATTCGGGCGTGATGTTCTGCACCCCCGCCGTTTGCCCGGCGAACAGGAAACCGTATCCGGCGGTCCACAGTTTGGCCATGTCGCGCGCGGAGGTGAACAGGTACCCGCCGCGATCACCCATTCTGGAAGCCGCGCCTGCCTGTTCGGCCCACGTGTTGAAGCAGTCGAGGCCATACGTTTTGTACAGCCAGTCGTAAGACGCGTTGTCGGAATTGCGCAGGACGGCGTCGACCTTCTGGTGGACGGTGGCGGACTGCGCGTCAGCGGATTGGGCCACGCTGTTCAGGTCGACGGTGCCCGTTGAGAACAGCGATATCAGGTATGGCGCCTCCGCCGACGAGGCCGAATAGATCTGTGCATCGGCGTTGTATGCGATCGTGCGGCCGGTCGTGATGTCGGCGAGCACGAATGATGCGGTATATCCGTCGGCTTCGAAAGTGGCGATTTGAGACTGCACGGCGGCCTGCGAATCGGCGCTTAGCGTGAAGCCCTGCGTTGTGATCGTGGCGCTGCCCTCGACTGCGGAAATGCCATCCAGCGCGACCTGCGTCGGCGACGAGACGGCTTGTGTCTGCGATTGCGGCGCGCTGTTTTGCTTAAGCGCGCCCGACGTGGAGGACGTTTCCGAAGACGTTCCCGAGGACGCCGCTGCGTGGGCTTCCTCTTCGAGATGCACATCGACAAGACCCACGCCCATGGCGAAGCCGATCAGGCAGGCGATCAACAGGCCCACGACGGACACGGAACAGCAGTACAGTGCCTTGCGCTTGACGTGTTTTCCAAAGTTCATGCCGACTTCACAACCTTAGATTTCAATGCCCACATCCGTTTGCGATGATATTGCGCACCGCGTTTCACTGGGGTCAGCCTAGCGCATGGACCCGAACTTCGGGGGTAATAGGTCAAAACGACCGCGTACGTCCGATTCTGGAGAAACGGGCGGTTGTGCGATCGAAAACGCACGCTACGCGACCAGTCCGCCGAAAATCGACCACTAAAGCGGCAAAACTAACGCCCTGCACGTCCGATTCAGAGGAATCGGACGTGCAGGGCGTTACTAGATTGCGTTAAAAGGCTTGGAGTTAGGGTGTCAGGAAGTCAGCACTCCCACCCTAATTCCAGCCGGCCCGATTCAGGCATGCGCCAGCGCGCGCATCTGCTCCGGGTCGATGACCTTCTTGTGCTCGCGACCTTCCTTCGCACCCTCAGCACGTTCGTACGCGTCGACCTTCTTCCAACCGGCGAAGTCGATCGGCTTGACACCGCGGGAAGCCAGCAGACGGTCGATAGATTCCGGATCGCGGTCAGCGGCCACGCGACCGCCTTCGGCGGCCTTGGACAGGTCCTCCAGCATGTTGGTGACGATGAGCAGCGCGTCGGACTTGGTGGAGCCAATCAGTCCGACCGGGCCGCGCTTGGCCCAACCGGTGGCGTACAGACGCTCACGCACCTGCGCGCCCTCGCCGGAGGCCTCCGTGGTGATGCGGCCGTCGCCGTTCGCGTTGGCCAGGTGCGCGCGACGCTCGTCGTACGCGATGCCCGGCGCGGTGGCCGGCTTGTAGCCGATCGCATGGTACACGGCCTGCACCGGGTACTCTTCGAATTCGCCGGTGCGAGTCATCTTGCCGTCCGCGGAAGTCGTCGTCTTCTCCACGCGAATCGCCTTGACCTTGCCGTCCTCGCCCAGCACTTCGACCGGAGCGGAATTGAAGTGGATGTAGTACTTGCGATCCGCCGGGTTGCCTTCGAAATCGGTGTCGCCGTCGTCTTCCATGTCCTCGGCCATCTCACGGATGGCGAACAGCTCCTCGACCATCTGACGGGTCAGCTTGTCCTTGCCGGCCTCCTCGATAGTGTCGTCGTCCAGATCAAAGTCGTCCTCGTTGATAATCAGCTGCACGCCCGGCAGCTTCTCCATTTCGCGCAGCTCCTGCACGGAGAACTTGGCCTGAGCCACGCCACGGCGGATGAACAGATGCAGAGTCTTGGCCTTGTTGGCCTTGATGCCTTCGTACACGTTGTCCGGAATGTCGGTGCGTTCCTTCAGGTCGTCGGCGTTGCGCATCAGCTCGCGCGCCACGTCCATGGCCACGTTGCCGCCGCCGATCACAGCGACTTCCTCGGCGTCGAGCGGCCATTCGCGGGCGCCGGTCGGGTAACCGTCGTACCATTCCACGAACTTGGCGGCACCGTACACGCCGTCCAAGTCGGCGCCCGGCAGGCCGAGCGGCTTGTCTTCGACGGCACCAGTGGCGAACAGCACCGCGTCGTAACGTTCCAGCAGCTCGTCAAGCGTCACGTCCTTGCCGAATTCCACGTCGCAGTACAGGTGGATGTCCGGGTTGTCGAGCGTCTTCTCGAGAGCGGATGCGATGAATTTGATGGAAGGGTGGTCGGGGGCCACGCCGTAGCGCACCAGGCCGAACGGCACCGGCAGCTTTTCGAACAGGTCGATGCGGGCCTTGGTGCCCAGTCCCAGCTCTTCGCCGAGCTTGCCCAGCTGGCGCAGGAAAATATCGGAAGAGTAGACGCCTGCGGGGCCGGCGCCGATTACAGCAATACGAAGTTCGTTGGTTTCGCTCATATGTTCCAGCCTAATATATTCCCTGCATTTCCAACAGGGGGCATACGGCACTTTCTTGCGATTCCCTTACTTGCCTCGCAACGCGCAGCCCGGCCCATGTGCCGGCGCAGGAGAACGTACAATCGCAGAAGATCACAATCGGTCCCTCACTAAAGAAGGTCCTTATCGTAAGAGGGTGGGCATATGCGCATTCACATCACATATACCGGCGGCACGATCGGCATGGTCGAGTCACCGAACGGCTTGGTTCCGGGCGCCGATATGCGCGGCTGGCTGCGCCGGCTGATTGAGGACGCGCATCTGGCCCCGAGCTTGTTCTCGTTCACCGAGCTGGACCCGCTGATCGATTCGTCGAACGCGACGCCCGACAATTGGCAGACGATGGCGGACGACCTGCGCGCGCACCGCGATGACGCCGACGCATTTGTGGTGTTGCACGGCACCGATACGATGAGCTATTCGAGCGCCGCGCTGTCTTACGCGCTGACCGGCTTCGGCAAGCCTGTAATTTTCACGGGGTCGCAGCATCCGCTCGGCAAAATCGAATCGGACGCTACCGCGAACGTCACGGGTGCGCTGAACGCCGCGATGAGCGGACGTTTTCATGGCGTCGGCCTGTTCTTCGGCCATCATCTGTTCGCCGGCAACCGTGTGAGCAAATCGTCAAGCTGGGCGTTCGAAGGGTTTTCGGCGCCGTCCACCGGCCCGCTGGCACGTACCGGCACGCCGTGGCATTGGTATGCGGGCGATTCGGCCGGCTCCGGTTGCGGTTGGGCGTCGCCGCTGCCCTACTCCCGTCACGATGTGGCCGTGATCGACATGGCTCCCGGCATTTCCGCCGCGCGATTGGCCGCGATGCTCGACCCTCGTCCGGAAGCGGTGCTGTTGCGCGCGTACGGCGTTGGCAATGTGCCGAGCGACGAGCCAGGACTGACCGACGTGATCGCCGACGTGCTGCATGACGGCGCGCCTGTCGTCATCGCATCGCAATGCCAGCAGGCGGAAGTGCTGCTCGGCCATTACGAGACGGGCGACGCGATCGCCCGCGCCGGTGCGATCGGATCGGGCGACATGACGCTGGAAGCCGCATACGCGAAGATCATGTTCCTGCTGTCGCAGGGCGTGGACGCGGCCGATTTCGGCACGTGGATGCGCCGGAACATCACCGGCGAAATCTCGCCCAGCTCGATGTAGCCCGGCTCAGCGCGGTTCAGCCTAGTTCCGCACGGCTCGTCGCCGCAACCGGCGCTACTCGCGGTCGAGCAGGGCGGTGAGCGCCCACAGGATGCTGACCACGTCGATCGCCTCCTGCATGAACGCGCCGACGACCACCGGAATGAGGTTGAACGCGGCCGCGACCATGCCGATAATCGCCAATCCAAGGCCGACCAGCACCGCCTGCAGCATCACTTTCTTCGTGCGGCGGGCGATGGCGATGGCGCGCGGCACGGAGGCGATGTCGTCGTTCATGATGACCACCTGCGCCGATTCGGACGCGGCGGTGGACGTGCCGTCGGTCATGGCCATGCCGATGTCCGCAACCGCCAGCACGGGGGCGTCGTTCACGCCGTCGCCGACCATCATCGTCACCTGTCGGGTCATGGATTCGCCGACCACGCGCTGTACGACCTTGTCCCACGCCGGCTGGTTTTGGTGCGCGTCTTCCGTGGCGTTCTTGACGGCCGCGACCTTGCCTTCGGGGAAGAGTTCGGATTGCACGTCGTCGATGCCGACCTCGCCCGCGATGATGCGTGCGGAAGCCTCCTTGTCGCCAGTGAGCATGGACAGTTTCTTCACGCCGAGCCGGTGCAGTTTTTCAAGGGACGATTTCGCGTTTTCGCGCGGCACGTCACGCAGCACAATACGTGCGGCGAGCTTGCCGTCGATCGCCACGTACGCGGCCATTTCGTCCGGTTCGAGAGGTGCGAACAGCGAGTTCACCTCCGGCTTCTTGGAAGCGCCGGCAGCGGTACCGGTCGCCGAATCGCCAACCGCGCTATCGGCCACAGCACCAGCCGCAGTACCGGCCGCCACCCCTGCGCCCAGCACATGCGTGAAGCCGGCCTCGTCGGCCGTCACGTACGCGAAACGACCCACGCGCACGGCATGCCCGTTCACCTCGCCGGACACACCCTTGCCCGACTGTTCCTCGATGTTCTTCACCACGGGGTAATCGCGTCCATGCCCCGGCAGATCACGTTCGGCGCACAGCCGCTGCCCGTTCTCATAGCGCGCGTACAGTTCCTGCATGGCCTTCTGCCCGGCCGCCGCGATGCCCTTCGACAGAATGTGCACCGAGTAGCCTTCCACCACGCCGGCCATCATCAGAATGTGGTTCTCGTCGTACGGCGAGCTGTTTTCGAACGGCTTCTCGACGCGCACGACCTGCGGCTGCTTGACGGTAAGCGTGCCGGTTTTGTCGAAGAAGATATGCGATACGCGGCCCAAGTTTTCCAGCACGTCCTGCGCTTTGATAAGAATGCCCGCCTTGGCAAGGCGACCGGTGCCGGCCACGTACGCGACGGGAGCGGCGATCAGCAGCGGGCAGGGCGTGGCCAAAACCAGCACCTGCGCGAATCGCAATGGCGTGCCTGCGACGGCCCACGCGATGCCGGCGATCGCCAGCGAAAGAATGGTGAACGGCACCGCCAGCACATCGGCGGTTTTGACGACGGTCGGGCGCGATTGCTGCGCCGACGACACCAGTTCGAGGATCTTCTGATACTGCGAATCCTGCGCCAATTGCGTGGCACGCATCGTCAGCGCGGTCGATCCGTTGACCGCCCCCGACAGCACGCGCGCGCCCGCATACACTTCGCGCGGCACCGGCTCGCCGTTGATATTGCTCAGATCCAACGTGGCGACGCCCGACAGCAGTTCGCCGTCGACCGGCACCGTTTCGCCCGGCAGCACGAGGATCACGTCGCCAAGCTTGACCTGGTCGACCGGAACGGTTTCGAAATGCTCGCCGGCCGCGTCGTAAGGCTTGGTACCAGGTTTGTCCGATTCACCAGAAACGGACACATAAGCAGCGGAACCGCCAACACCGGAATCACCAGCCCCGGCAACCTTGCGGAACCCACCCTCCGTCACGTCCGCCGCATGCTCGCCACCGGTCGTATGCACATGACCGCGCACGCCCGGCAAGGTCACCACATGAGCGGTCCGCGGCGCCGCATCAACCAGCGCCGTCAGGTTGCCTTCCGCCTTCGACTGTGCGAATTCCTCAATCGCCTCGCCGGAGGAAATCATCAGCACCACGGCCCACGCAGCCCAGTATTCCTGCACCGCCACCGTCGACGCGATCGCAATAACCGCAAGCAAATCCACACCGACGTGACCGTGCCGCAAATCGTCAATCATGCCGATCACAGTCACCACAATCGTGTACACGACCAGCGCGATCACGATCCACTGCCCGACACCCGGATTGAACGGTCCGAAAGTCAGCGAGACGCCCGCAGCCTCCCACGGACGCCACGAACCCAGCAATGCCAACGGAATCGCGGCAATGATGGCGATCGGCAGCAGCGGAACTTCTTTGCAAATGGAAATGATTCTACGCATGAGAATCTCCTTACGCTCGTATCGAACGCCTTGTTAACCCATCGGCGCCCCGCCTGCGCGGACCATCGATACACGGCGTAAAAAGATATTTCCAGCATAACAGAGCATTGCGATTGCCGCGGCCGTTTGCGTGTGCTTCCGTTCGTCGCGCGCGTTCCGCGCATACGAAAAGGGCCGTGCAATTGCTCGCACAGCCCTTGTTTTCCGCCGTTTTTCGGCTTGTTCAGCGTTTTCCGCGATTACGCGGATTGCGGTTGCGACTTCGCCGTCAGCCTATCGGGTGGCAGCCACCCGTATCGCTGTCGGCATGAACGCCGCACACCGTACGTTGCCGTACGATGCCGCGCATCCGGCTTTACCACAGACCGAACGGATCGAACAGGCCACCGCCGTCGCCGTTGTTGCCGTTACCGCCATTCTGGCCGTTCTGGCTGCCGCCATTCTGGCCGTTGCCGTTATCGTCGTTGTCGTTGTTCTGCTGACGCTGTTCCCGCCTATTGGAGGAGTTCGTCTTGGTTTCCTCCTGATCGAGCGTCACCTCAAGATCCATGGTGTTGCCACCACGCACAACAGTCAGCTTCACCTTATCTCCCATTGCAGCGGCACGGACGTAGCCGAGCAACGAGTAGTTGTTGTTCACGGCCTTGCCGTTGAACGCCACGATGGAGTCGCCGGCCTTCACGCCGGCCTTGGACGCCGGGCCACCGTCGGTCACGGCCTGCACCTGGGCGCAGCCGCGGGTCACACCGTCCGCTTCCACCGAGGAGCTCTTGATGGTGATGCCAAGCACCACATGCTTCACGGAACCGTTGTCGATGATCTCGTTGGTCACGCGCTTGACGAGGTTCGACGGAATGGCGAAGCCGATGCCGATGGAACCTGCCGTGCCGGACGAGCTTGCGGTGGAGGCGATGGACGAGTTGATGCCGATCACCTGGCCGGCCGCATTAAAGGTCGGGCCGCCGGAGTTGCCCGGGTTGATGGCCGCGTCGATCTGCACGGCGTTGGTGACGATGGCGTTGTTGTCGTCATCGGTCACGGTCACCGGGCGGTTGAGCGCGGACACGATGCCGGTGGTGGCGGTGTCGTCGTAGCCGAGCGGATTGCCGATCGCCATGACGGCCTCGCCGACGGCGAGATTGTCGGAATCGGCGAATTCCGCGACTTTCAGATCGCTCGGCGGATTGTCGAGCTTGATCACGGCCAAATCGGTGGTGGTGTCGGTGCCGACCACCTTCGCGGAATAGACGGCGCCGCTGGCGAGCGTCACCTGAATCTGCTGCGCGCCGGAAATCACGTGGTTATTGGTGGCGATATAGCCCTTGTCGCTGATCACCACGCCGGAGCCCTTGGCTTCGCCGTCGCTGGTCGCCACGTCGATGGCCACCACGGAATCGGACACTTCCTTGGCCACCGCGGTCCAATCGACCGCCGTACCGGACTTCGCCTTGGCGGAACCGGAACCGGACGTGTTGGACTTGACGTCGGACAGCGAGCTGGAGGTCGGCACATGCACCCAACCGTTGGTGATCGCGGTGAAGCCGACGCCGAGGCACAGCGCGCCGGACACCAGTGCGGCCACAACGGCGGTGACCACATGGCTGGTCATGCCGGACTTTTGCTTGGCAACGACCGGCGTCTGGTTCGGCTGGTTCGGCTGGTTCGGCTGGTTCGGGAAGCCCTGCCCCGGAGCGCCGAACGGATTGCGGTTGCCCGGTCCCGCAGGGGGCATGTTCGCGCCGTACTGCGGCTGCTGCTGATTGTTCTGCTGCGCGCCGTTCTGCGCGGACGAGCCGCCAAATGGATTGCCGAACGGATTGCCATTGTTCCGCTGATTGCCGGTCGTATACGGGTTGCCGAAAGCGCCGAAGAACGACGGACGGTTGTCCTGCGGCTGGCCCTGCTGCTGCGCGCCGTACTGCGGTTGCTGGGCGGTCTGGCCGCTGGCATCGCCAGCCGGCGGCGTCGGCACCGGACCGTACGCGCCGTATTCGGGCGCCGGACGGTACTGTTCGGTCGGCGCATCCTGCGTCGCGTTGTTGATCACCGTGCGTTCACCGGCAGCGGAAGCATAATCCGGCGTATCGTCAGCGGTATTGCCTGCCGTGCCATCCGCCGCGTCCACGGTAGGAAGGGCGGTGGTGGGCTGCTCGCCCGCGTTCGGCGCTGCAATCGGTTCGGTAACGGAAGTCTGTGCTTCGTCGGCGACGTTCTCGCTCGGCGTCTGCGGCGCGGTCTGCTGCGTGCCATCCTGCGGCTGGGCGATGTTCTGATCGCTATTATCTTCAGCCATTGTTGCTCCTTATTCGTCTCGCGGCATTCAACATGGTCAGCAATCGTGCCGCTCGAACTGCTATCTAAGAGTAAAGATACCTGCTCTGGAAGTTTCCTGAATGTTTGTTGAAAGTAGCAATCGAATCGCTTGGCAGTTTGCTCCATACGATGCCACCGTCGACCGCCGATGGCGCCACCGCGGCAATCGGCGCTATCGCATACAGTTGAGAGCATGACAAGCTTGAACGAACCACAGACCGGCGCGGTGGCGCACGAGACCTCAGCGGCCAACGCGGCAGCCGGCGCAACGCACGACGCAGCAGGCAACACGACCAGCGCGGCATCGACCGAAAACCTTATTGAGCATCCCCGCGGCGCGGAACCCGGCAAGCCCGGCCGCCGCGACGCGTTCTACTTCGAGCAGAAAACCCGCCTGCCAGATGCGGCCGATGGCAAGGGGCGCGGCGGCGCGCGATACGGCCGCACCGGCATCATCCACACCCCCCACGGCGACATCCACACCCCGGCGTTCGTGCCGGTGGCCACGCAGGCCGCGATGAAGGCCGTGCTGCCCGAAACCATGAAGGATCTTGGCGCGCAATGCCTGCTGTCCAACGCGTTCCACCTGTATGAACGACCCGGAGAACAGGTGCTCGACGAAGCCGGCGGACTCGCCAAATTCATGAACTGGAACGGTCCGACGTTCACCGATTCCGGCGGATTCCAGGTGCTGTCACTCGGCGCGGGCTTCAAGAAGACGCTCGCCATGGACGTCACCGGCATGAAATCGGACGACGTGATCGCGGAAGGCAAGGAGCGGCTCGCGTTCGTGGACGAGGACGGCGTGACGTTCAAATCGCCGCTCAACGGCTCGCTGCACCGGTTCTCCGCCGAAATCTCCATGGGCATCCAGCACAAGATCGGCGCCGACATCATGTTCGCTTTCGACGAGCTGACCACGCTGATGAACACCCGCGGCTACCAGGAACGTTCCGTGGAACGCACCTACCGCTGGGCGCAACGTTGCGTGGCCGAGCACAAGCGGCTTACCGAGGAACGTCTCGGCAAGCCGTATCAGGCGCTCTACGGCGTAGTGCAGGGCGCGAATTACGAGGATCTGCGCAGGCATGCCGCCGAACAGATCGCTTCGCTCGATTTCGACGGCGTCGGCATCGGCGGCGCGATCGAGAAGCGCATCATCGGCGACACCTGCGCCTGGATCTGTGACGCGATGCCGGAAAGCCGTCCGCGCCATGTGCTCGGCATCGCCGCGGTGGACGACATCTTCGCCTGCGTGGAGAACGGCGGCGACACCTTCGACTGCGTGGCCCCCGCGCGTTGCGGCCGCAATGGTGCGATCTTCACGCGCCACGGCCGCTACAACATCAAGCGCGCACAGTTCAAGCACGATTTCGGTCCGCTTGAGGAGGACTGCGACTGCTACACCTGCACGCACTATTCGCGCGCATACGTGGACCACGCGCTGCGCGCCCGCGAATTCAACGGTTTCACGCTGGCGACGATCCACAACGAGCACTTCTTCGTGAAGCTGCTCGACGATATCCGAGCATCGATCGACGGCGGCTATTTCAACGAATTCCGCGACGAGACACTCGCCAAGTTCTACGAGAACGGTTCGAAGGGCTGAGTGTGAACCAACGCGACGCCGCCGCTGATTCATCAGACGTTCCTTCCAGCTCGTACCCATAAACCATGCATAGACCATGCCAGCCCCACGTGCGGACCGCGCGTCCCGTGCACCTCACGCATACCCCACGGATGTCCGATTCGGGAGAATCGGACACGTAAAGCGCATTCCGCGCTGATGATCTCCGATAAATGGAAGGTGCTGATCCTGCGTGATCTGTTGGACGGCACCAAACGATTCAGCGAATTGCGCCGTTCGGTCGGCAGTGTGTCGCAGAAAGTGCTGACGGCAAACCTGCGTCAGATGGAACGCGACGGTCTGGTACACCGAGAGGTGTTCCCGGAAGTGCCGCCGCGCGTGGAGTATTCGCTGACGGAGACCGGACAGACGCTGCAGCCGGTCATCGAGGCGATGAAAAACTGGGGTACCCAGTACAAGGCCGCACACGCCGCCTAGCCCGGCTTGGGGCGTATCCCTTTCGTCAATCGCGACACGCCGATTTGTGCCACAGATAGTAAAGGTGTAAATTAGTCGATTGTCTGCGAGCGTGGCGGAATGGTAGACGCGCTGTCTTCAGGTGGCAGTGAGTGTATGCTCGTGGGGGTTCAACTCCCCCCGCTCGCACGGGTCGAAAAGGGCTGGAATCCAACGATTCCAGCCCTTTTGCTTTATCCAAAACGTATGAAATGTGACAAAAAAAGTACTAAACATGCGCCGAAAGCCCAGCTATCTCAGCAGAAACAGACAAACGGACATCCAAACCCAAAACCAGCACCACAAATGTCCGATTCTCCAGAAAACACAATCCGAATAACCAATTCGGCAGAATCGAACACATAGCCACCCAAAACCACACTTCACGTGACCGGTTGGAAAAACAGATACGTAACGCATTGCAGACCAATCCCATGCGTCCGATTCTGAAGAAAAACGAAATTCGCCGTACGACTTTTCCGCGCACGCAATCGCAAGCATTTCCCGGTATTTCACTGTGAGCATAATCGCGGAATGAGCAGGACACGGAAGAGTTGGGTGAAGTGAAAGGTCAAGGTCAGGAGCCCGGGAGGGTTCCGGATGCGGCAACGAACCCGGTCGCCGGTCTCGCTGGATGGTGACGCCGCAGCGATAATCGCACGGCCGGCTGCCAAGCCGCATTACTCCGCGCACAGAACGCGCATTTGCTTAAGGAGTACCGATTATGGCAATGTTTCCGGCTTTGATGAATGACACGATGTTCTCCGATCTGTTCGACGATCCGTTCTTCGAGGGTTGGCGCAACATGGACCGCGCAGCCGCATGCGATCCGAACATGTCCGCAGGCATGATGAGCACCGATGTGCGTGAGACCGACAAGGGCTACATGGTCGACATCGACATGCCTGGCTTCAAGAAGGACGACATTTCGCTGGACCTGCAGAACGGCTATCTGACCGTTTCCGCGCATCGCAACAGCTCGCACGAGGACAAGGACGACAACGGCCGCTGGCTGCGTCGCGAACGCTACGCCGGCTCTTGCTCTCGTAGCTTCTACGTTGGCGAGGACGCGAAGGATTCCGACATTCACGCCAGCTACAAGGACGGCACCCTGTGCCTGGAAATGCCGAAGCCCGAAGCGCAGCAGCAGGTTGAGACCAAGCATCAGATTGCGATTGAAGGCTGATTTCCAGCTGCCGTACGTCATATTCGCACGTCGTAAGTCACGGTAATCGCTAAGCAAAGCGAAGCCGGACGCCCGTAAGTGGGTGTCCGGCTTTTTTGTTTGTCCGCACGCCGCCGCCCGAAAAGCAACGCCCGTCACGGCACTTAACGCACCAAAAACACCATGATGAGAATCATCACGAATCCAACCAAATCGGTCGGTTCGAACACCGCGTCCGTCCATGCCACCGCGGAAATCGTGGCCATCACCGGTTCGCTGGTGCCGAGCATGGTGGCACGCATCGAACCGACGCGCACCACGCCGGCCATGTACAGCCAGAACGCGCCGAATGTGCCGCCGATCACGGTGAACGCCATCAGCCCCACACCCAGCCAATCCAACTGCGGCGCCGTAGCCCACGGCCGCACGAACGGCAGCAGCACAAGCCCGGAAATCAGGAACGCGATGCCGTTGACGGTGAAGTTGCCCCAACGTTCGATGAGCTTGACCGGAAGAAACACCATGGCCGCCGTGGACGCCGCGTTGATAGCGCCCCAAATCAGGCCGACCAACGGCAGTTTCAGCGTGGTGAAGTCGCCGCCGGTCGCAATCAGCACGGTTCCCGCGAAGGCGAGCGCCACGCCGATGCCTTCCCGTACGCCGGGCAGTCGCCGCCCGCGCAGGCATACGACCCCCAAGACGAACAGCAGGTTCAGGCTTTGCAGCACGGTCGCGGTGCCGGAGTTGGTCCAGTTGATCGATTCGAGGTAGGCGACCTGCACCAGCAGCACGCATATGATGGCGGTGGCCAGCAGCCGCGGATATGATTTGCGATCGCGTAGCGCGCCGGTAAGCAGTTTCGGCGTCATGATGGCCGAGCAGGTGAGGAAAAGCACGCCGGCTGCCAGTTCGCGCACGCATGCGATCCACAGCGGCGAGGCGTGGTACGTGCCCATGAGGATTTTGGAGACGGTGGCGTTGACGCCCCACAGCACGCCGCCGCACAGGGTCATCGCAATGCCGATAATCAGGTCTTTCGGCGTGCGTTCGAACGTTTTCCCTGTCACGACACGGTTCCTTCCTTGTACGTCCCTCCGTTCATCGCACACCGTACACGCTTATATGTCCTTCTACCATACCTCGCATGTCCGATTCGGGAGAAACGGACACATGGAGCAGAGATTGATGGGACGGTGTGTCCGATTCACCAGAAACGGGCACACAGAGTACGGATTTTGGATTGCGAATGTCCGATTCGGGAGAATCGGACACGTGGGGGTGAGGGGATGTGTTGCGATGAGGCATGCAAAATGCCGGACGTCCCGTAGAGGAGCATCCGGCATTTTATTGCGCGGTTACAGCAACGATCGGGCGATTACTTGTTGCGCTGACGACGCAGTAGCAGCATCGCACCACCGGCCAATACCAGCACCGCAGCAGCCACAATCATGCCCATCACATTGGAACCGGTGTTGGAGATGACGTCGGCAGGCGCATTGGCGCCCTGCTGGACAGTCGGAGTGGTTGGCTTGGACGGCTGAGTCGGAGTTACCGGATTATCCGGATTCGGCTTGTCTGGCGTGCTGTCCTTCACATCGACCGTGAAGTCCGCTCGTGCTCCGCGGTTGAACCGCATCACCACGGAACCGGTGCTGCCGGTTTCCTGGGCGTTGAGGAACGCGCTGGTCAGCGTGATGCCGGAACCGTCCTCGTTCACCACGTAATCCGTGCCGGCCACCAGGGCCTGGTAGTTGTATTCGACGCTTTCCACGGTGTTGCCGTTGAAGTTGACGCCCACGTTCAGGCCGGCCGCGTTCGGCGCCTTGGCGAAGGCATCGTACTTGTCGTAGGTGAAGGCGTTGCCCGCGGTCAGCGAGGCGTTCTTCACTTCGGTGCCGTCGTTCAGCAGCCAGACCTGCGCGCCATGATACGGGTTGGCGGTGCCGACGGCCAGACCGGAGTTGGTCACGGCGAACACGCGCAGACCGTGGTTATTGTTGTCGCCGAAGCCGTTGCGGGTGACGGTCTGGAAGTTCAGACCATCGGAGGTGACCACCATGTCGAAGCCGCGCTTTTCGGAGTTCGCGTAGTGCAGGTAACGGCATACGCCCACGAAGTAGGTGAAGTTCTCGACGTTCTCCTGGGTGAGCCACTTGTCGAGCTGTTCGACGACGTAGTCCGGCAGCATCGGCCTGACCTGCTGGTACAGGGCCAGCAGCTCTTCCAGCATCTTCTGGAAGTCCTCACGATTTTCGATCGTGTATTCCTCGGCATCGTCGAGCGCCATCGGAGCGGTGCCGTCGGCCTGCACGTCGGTCTGCTTGGATTCCAGGTCGCCCTGCATCTCCTGCATCAGCGATTCCATGCGCTGCACTTTGGCGATATCGTCGGCCGCGGCGCCATCAGCATTCGAGCCATCGGTGAGAGCGTAGGTGGAAGCACCGGAAGCGTCGGTTTCCGTTGTTTCCAGGAACTTCTTGATGTATTCGATCTGCTTCTTCCATTCCTCCGGAGTGCGGTGGAGGATGTCGCCGTTGGCGAACTGCGTCACCGGGTAGGACAGGTCGCTGATATCGAAGGTGCCCGCGTACATCTTGCCGTCGTACGACTGCATGCGCCACACGTACTGGTTGAGGTAACGGCTGATGTCGTGTTCCTCGCCAAGGCCGGCGCGCATGGTCTTGCCGTCGATGGTGCCCTTCGGGGCGTTGAAGTACTTGTCCCCATCGGAGCCCGCCACGAGTTCGAAGTTCTCGTCGGCGTCCATGCGCCACAGGTTCACCGGGTTGGACATGTCGTCGTACAGGTTTTTGAATTTCATGGTGCTGAGCACGTCCGGCAACGCCACCATCGGATCGTTGTAGCCGCCGAGGTACAGGTGGTTCTTGTAGACCACCATGTTGGCCGCGCCGGAACGGGTGGCGCCGAAACCGTATTCGTAGCGCGCGCCGTCGGCCGGATCGCCCACGAGCGGCGTGTACGTCCACTTGCCGTCGGCGCCTTCCTCGCCGCGGAACAGCGCGAACGACTGCTTGTTATTCGCGGTGCCGGTGACGACGGTGATATACAGGCGATTGTTGAACGTCACCATATCCCAGATGGCGCCACCGAAGATGTTGTCGGTGTAGTGGTACGCAGGATAGTTCAGCAGATCCTGCTGTGTGGCGATGGTACGGAACGAGTCGGCGCCGGCGGACGGATCGGAGGAAGCCACGATGTACGCGCCTTGGGCGCCAATCATACTGGCGATGAGCTCGTTGTTCATCACGGCCAGGCCTCGAATGCCCGTGGAAATGCCCGGGGCCACACCGCCGCTCTGGTACACGATCTTGGAGGAATCGTCCTTCGGATCGACTTCCAGCAGATACGGAGTGCCCTGCGCGGCCGCGGCGAAGTACAGCTTGTCGTGGAATTCGACGGCCGCACGGTAGCCGTTCACGTTCATCTTGCCGCCGGTGGCGATCTGGATCGGCGGCACGACGATCTTCGTCTCGCCGGTCTTGGTGTTGATCTTCAGCAACAGGCTGTGGTTCTCGCCGTTATCGAGATACAGCTCGCCGTTGAACAGCACATCAATGCCCGCCTTGAGCTTCGCGTAGGATGTGCCCAAATTGTGGGCGATGTGCTTGAGTGTGGAGCCCATCGCGGAATAGCAGGTGCCCACGTACATCCAGTCGCCGTATCCGAGCGACGACCAGGCGTAGCTCTGGCCGCGATCGGCGTTGCCGTCGGCCACTGTCGAATCGCCGTTCTTGTCAACATTGACGATGCCGTCGTCCTGGCCGAGACCATTGCTCGGATGGGAGATTTTGGTGGCGGTGTATCCCGCGCCCTGCTTCACGGAGACGCCCGGGGCATCGGCGGATGCGACGGAAATCGGGAGCAGCATGGAACAAGCGGCAATAGCGGAAATTACAGCTTTGCCCAAAGCTGTTTGATATCGCTTCATAATATTCTCTCTGTAGTCTGAACGCCTTCCATGGCGTGATCGGCATTCTTCAAAATATCATGAAGCAGAGACCATTTTCAGATATCCCCCCAGTTTTCCGGTAAAACTAGCCGTCGTCACCATATTTGTCTATAAAAAATCGGGGTGCATCCCCTTGGATGCACCCCTCTGAAACACCGCTTATTCCCATTGTTTCCGCACCTACAATGCCGCTTCCGGGGCGTTGTAGAAATCGACGATCTTGTTCACATACGGTCCGACCACCGTGTTCGGCATGGAGAAGATCTCGTGCAACGACTTGCCGTACCGTATTTTTTCGATTGATCCGCCGCCTTCGCGCACGCGTTCCACGAAATCGTCCTGCGGACCGTTCAGGACCCAGACGTCACGGCCCGCTTGGAACAGCAGCGTCGGAGTTTCGATCGCACCGCACATGTCCGGTTTGAGTACGGCTCGAGACAATGCCATCGCCTGATGCGCCCATTCGAAGGTGGCCGCGTTGGTCTGGCATGCCACGTCGTCGACGCGCTGCTTGTGGAACCAGCGAACGCGCGCCTCGGACGCGCCCTTATGCTCGTCGAGATCGAGTTCGGGGGAAAAATCGGCGTGACCGAATACGCGCGCTTTGCCGAATCCCAAGCCGCACAACGCGCCTGTAGCGATGCGTGCGATCCATGTCGGCATGCCGACGACGGGGGCGATCATGGGCGCGGACAGCACAGCCTTGTCGAACAGGGCCGGATAGCGTTCCAGCACGGCCGCGCCGATGCCGCCGCCCATCGAATGGCAGTACAGGTTCAGTGGCTCGCCGCACGCGTATTCGCGGCCCACAGTGTCGGCGAAGGCTGCGAAATCGGCCACGTACCGGCGCCAATCGTCGATCCACACCAGGCTGGGATTGTCCACGTCATGCACGGAATGACCGTGCCCGCGATGCTCGAGGATGCATACGGAATAGCCGGACAGCAGGAAGTACCATGCCATCTCGCTGTATTTTCGCGCGAATTCGGTGAATCCATGCGAGATGACCACCACGCCACGGAAGATGCCCGAAGCGCCGTCCTCACGCAGCACGTCGAATTTGTGCGCGTCGTAACAGCAATAGTGCAACCGGCCGGGTTCGTCCAGTTTGGGCAGCGCGTCGCCGTTCCAGTCAACGGTGGCTGGATCCATCCATCCTTCCGTCATGCAGGCGTCCAGCGCGGGCAGCACCTTGCTTTCCATTTCGGCGTCGTAATTCGCCTCGTCGAGCAGCCTAAGAGTCATGCTTTCATCATACGAATCCCACATGAACAGCCTTCAGAGCCCCACGCTTCGGCTCCACGGATCGAACGCGCCTCCCCACTCGTGGACGCGCTCCCCCGTACAATGTCGGTATGAAAATCATGTCATTGTGTGTGGCATTCGTCATGCTCTGCACCATGCAGCCAGCCGGAACGATGACCCCTTCCAACGGGAAGGCTGCCATCTTCGCCGACGCGGCGAGAGGAACCGCATCCGCCATCATCGACTGCCCGCCGCCGCTTTACTGGCTGTGTGGAAAGTGAGCCATGCGATGAATCCCACGAAATCCGCAGCTCCCATACCAAAAATCCACCGTGTAGCGCTGGTCGACAACGATCCGCGCGCGTTGGAATCGCTGAGCCTTCTCATCGAAGCGAAGGTCCCCACGGCCTACGTGGTGTGGACGGCCACTTCCGGCGACGAAGCGATCGAACGTTGCCAAAGGAACGACGACAATCTCAACCTGCTTGTATTGGACATGTCCATGGAGGGCTTGCAGGGGCCAGCCATCTGCCATCGGATCCGTCTCATGGACAGGCATCTGCCGATTCTGGGCATCACCAGCTTCTCCATCAACAGCTACCGTAGCAGGCTGATGGAAGCCGGAGCGCAGGGACTGATCGGCAAGGAGGATTCCGATCAGCTGGCGAAGGCCATCGAGCGGCTCTGTGGAGGCAACGTTATGGAGGGATTCGAACCTCCCGCCCTGGCCAACGTGCGCATCAGACGCGAGGAGGAGACCTCACCGCGGCTCACCGTGCGCGAGGAGCAAATCATCTCCCTGTGCGCCGACGGCATGCTGGACAGGGAGATCGCCGAACGACTGGACATCTCCGAAAACACCGTGCGCAAGCATATGCAGGGCATTCTCAAGAAGCTGAACTGCAAGACGGCACGCCGGGCAGTGGCATTGTGGGTAAGATCGCATGCACGCTGAACCCACAAAACCCAGACCCGTAAGCGCCTTCCGCTCCTGGCACAACCATATGCGTGCCGACCATCCGAAACTCTGGCATCCGATCCGCATAACCATCGTGGTCATCACCGTATGGTGGATCCTGTTCTGCCTGCTGCTCGCCCCGACCGACAATCCCGCGGCGATCGTCTGGACCATCATCGAAATCGCGGTGCTGCTGCTGTCACCGTTCTTTCCGAAATCGATGTCGCTGCTGTTTCTGATCATGAGCCAGTCGGGACCTTGGCTCATACCCGGAGCCGACGTCAATTCGCTGCCGGGAATCCTCTACACGTTCGGCATGCTCGCCTACGAAACCAACAACCTTGTGGCGCTGCTGCTGCTCGCTTATTCCATAGGCGACCAGCTGTTCCGTCAACTGGTCCTCGGCACGAGCAACAGCAATCCCGTGGCCATCATCGCCATGGTCAGCCTGGTACTGATGCTCGGATGCGGTTTGCGATGGAACGCGACCATGACCGCCAGCCGCGCGGAGGCGGAGCAGGCGAAGACGCGATTACGGGAGATGGAAAGCCGCAACCACATCGCGGAAGCCATACACGACGCCGTGACGGGAGATCTGTCCGCCGCGGCTTTCGTCGCGCAACGTCGCATCGATGCATTGTCCGGCGGAGACGATGGCGATGGCAGCGCCTCGACGGATGGTGACGACGGCAAGAACGCGGACGAAAGACGCGATGAGCTCGACAAATGGACGCAGGTCAACGATTACATCCTGTCCGCCCTGACCAACGTGCATCGCGTCATCGACGAACTGGATATGGACGTCACCGTCCTTGAGGAGGATGCGGACGGCAAGGCCTTCTCCGACCTGCTCAAAGCCACGATGGCCGATGGCGACCGGCGTCTACGCGCGCTCGGCTTCGACATCACCTCGATCCTCCATGTGGCGGGCGGTGCGCCAAGCGCCTCCCCGAGCCTGGCCGGAATCGCCAATGATCTGCTTCGCGAGACCTACGCCAACATCGCGCGTCATGCCCAGTCCGGCAGCAAAGCCGACCTGTCGGTGATACTCAAGCCGAACGCCGTCGAAATCACGCAGATCAACCAGGAAAGAGCCTTCCCGACGGAGGGCATGCGTCCAGGAGGCCACGGCCTCGCGTATTTCGGCAAACAGCTCGAATCGCATGGCGGCAAACTCGAAACGACGCTTCACGACGGCGAATGGACGCTGTTCGCCTATCTGCCGATTCCGGTGCCCGAAACCCTGCCACCCCTTGCCGGACACCCCGAATCGTGACCGGCTCCGACGGTCGCGAGAAACGAAAGGGTACTTCAAAGGGTGCTACACAGATGTGGTACACCCTTACTTGCAGAGGTGCCCGTCACCGTCCTATCTTCCCTAATGAGAAGGGATATGCGTCTCCCTGTGACACGACGGATACTTGGCAGTCCGTCGAATCGCAGGGGGACGCGTTCTTTTTTTCTTCGGCTTTATCGGAACGATGGTTTTACCAGGACGGTGGCTTCACCGGAACGCCGTCAGGCCAGCGCGTCGGCGAGGAAGTCGCGCTGCAGCAGCAACAGGTTGCGCGCCACCGTCTCGTCGTTGGTCATGTGCGTGATGCCGTTGAGCGGCAGGAACGTGTGCTTCCTGCCGGCCGCCATCAGCGCCTGGCTCAATCGCAGGCTATTGGCGATCGTCACATTGTCGTCGGCGAAACCGTGGATGAGCATAAGCGGGCGACTGAGTTTCGGCGCGTCCGCGACGATGCTGTTACGTTCGTACGTGGCCGGGTCGAGTCCCAGGTAGCGCTCGGTGTAATGCGTGTCGTACAGCGTCCAGTCGGTCGGCGGGGCGCCGGCGCAGGCCGCGGCGAATGCGTCGGGCGCGTCCAGCACGGCGAGCGCGGATAGGAAGCCGCCGTACGACCAGCCGATCATCGCCACCTTGTCCAGGTCGGGTTTCGGCATGGAGACACCGGTTTCGGCGGCGAGCGAGGCGATCGCGTCCGGCAGCGCATGCACGGCGTCGACTTGGTCCTCAAGCGTCACGGCTTTCATGTTTTCGTAGATCGCGCGATCCCACTTCGGTCCGCGGCCGGTGGTGCCGCGACCGTCGGCGGTGACCACGATGTAGCCTTGGTCGGCCCACCACTGCGCGTCCCAGTAGAACGACTGGCTTTCCACGACCTGCTGGAAACCGGGGCCGCCGTAAGGCTTCATGAGGACCGGCAACTGGTCGGCATGCGCGTATGCGCTGTCGGCCGACGGCAGGATGACCGCCGCGTACAGGGCGCGTTCGCCGAGGCGGACGAATCGCACGTTCGGCATGAAACCGGGGGTTTCGGCGTGGTTTTCGATCGGCGAAACCACCATCGACATCATGTCGGCGGCGTCGACGCCATCACCATCACCGTCCGTCGTGCGCACGTTCATGCAATGCTGCATCTGCATCGCGGCATCGTCCATGCCACGGCCGGTCACCACGCAACCGTCGCCGGCGCGGCTCATCGTCCACTGGCCGGGCAGGTAGGTGAGCGGCTCCCAGTCGCCGTCGTAACGGATCGAGACCACGTCGAAGCTGCGGGCGTCGTGATCGTCCGCGTTGGACTGCCACAGGAACGGCAGATCGGCGGCCGGCAGCAGTTCCGGCGTGCGCTGCACCACGCACAGCACGTCGTTGTCGGTCACGTCGAGCACTTCGCGCACCTGCAGGCCCTTGGGTGTGAATGGCGTGCCGTCCACGGTCAGACGGTTCGTGTCGGCGTCCATGTCGTTCATCGCGCACACGAGACGGCCGTCAGGCGTGTATGCGGGGGTGCCGGCGATCAGGTCGAGCCAGCAGTCGTTGCTATGTTCCTCAAGCACGCGCGTGGTGCCGGGCTCTTCGCCGGGCGCGTATTCGGGGATGGCGATGGAGAAGGTCTCCACTTCGCTGCCGTCCTCGTCGGTGAAGCCGTTTTCCGGCGCGCTCATGGTCACGATAGGCTCGCCCACGTGGACGGCGAGCACCTGGTCGTGCTGCTGAAGCCGGTCCTGCACAAGTAGCAGCGGCTCGTGGCCTTCGGTCCAGCTGACGGCGGCCAGGTATTCGTACGATTCGCGGTCCCATTCCACGTTGTGTGCGATGCCGCCGTAGTAGCAGCCGTCCGTATCGTAGCCGAGTTCCAGCAGCGTCAGATGCACGTCGGCGTTGGCCGTCATCGCCTGCGGATAGCGGCGGGCCTGCGCGGGTTTCGTCGGATCGGCCGGGTCGGCGATGTACCAGGTCTGCTCGTGGGATGCGTCGAAGGTTTCGAAGAGCACATACTTGGAATCAGGCGACCACCAGAAGCCGTCGTAACGGTCCATTTCCTCACCTGCGGCGAATTCGGCGAGACCGATTTTCCATTCGCCTGCTTGCGATTCGGCCGCGTCGCTTTGCGCGTCATCTTGCGTGCCGTCCTGCGTATCGGCAACGTCGTCAGCGTCGTCTTGCGGAACGGACGCGACGATGGACACCGCATCGCCCGCGTCTTCGCCTGCGTCCGTCGTGTCCGACACGTCCGCAAGATCGACGTCCACCAAATACGTGCCGGTCGTATACATGATGTGTCGTCCGTCGGGGCTGATGCGCGGGTTCAGCACCGGCTTGAATTCCGGTTCGTCGATGGCGATGCCGCGCGTCACGTCGGCCGCGATATCCGTCAGGAACAGCTGGCCGTTGATGGTGAACGTCACGCGGTTGCCGGCCGCATCGACCGAATAGCCGACGATGCCGGAACCACCTTCACGCGCACGTTCGCGGCGCGCCTTTTCCTCAGCCGGCACATCCTCGGCGTCGGCGTCAGCCAGCAGCGTACGCGGATCGGCAAGCAGAATCTCGTCGGTATCGCCATCGCTGCCGATCACGCTCATCCACAGGGAGGTGACGGTGTCCTCCGGACCGTCCGAACGCAGGAACAGCGCACGCGAACCGTCGCCGATCGCGCGGGCGGAACGTGGCGCGCCGCAGGTGAATCGCAAGGTACGGGCCTTCAGCCCAGGAAACTCATCAATCGCATCATTCATACCTTCCAATCTACCGACCATCACGCACCACTCGCCGCCAATACCCCGGACGCAACCCCCTTCACATGAAATTTTTGCAAGCAAGTAGCCTTCGAATTGGCGCTCGGCAGGCTACAGCGTAGGATAGTCAAGGACAGAAAGGGACAAGTATGAGTGTTCTCGACCGATTTGAGAAGAGCGTGGAAGGCGCCGTCAACGGGGTTTTCGCGAAGTTCGGGTCTAAAGACCTGAAGCCCGTCGACCTTTCCAGCGCTCTGGAACGCGAGATCGACAAAGAAGCCATGCCCGTCACGCGCGATCGCACCGTAGCCCCGAACGAGTACCGTTTCAAGCTCAGCACTCCGGATTTCAACAACATCGTCGAGTGGGGCGCCGAAACGCTCGCCAATGAACTTGCCGACAACCTCACCCAGTATGCGAAGAGCCAGAACTACGCGTTCGTCGGCCCGGTCGTGGTGATCTTCGAAGAGGATCTTGAACTTTCCAAGGGCGATTACCGGCTTTCCAGCGAATCCGTGCAGGGCAACACCGTGCCGGTCACGACCGACGCGCAGACCGAGGATTGCCCGATGCTGGAGATCGGCGAGCACCAGTATCTGCTCACCGAGGAAAAGACCATCATCGGCCGTGGTTCTGATTGCGACATCGTCATCGACGACCCCGGCATCTCCCGTCGTCACATGGAGATCGACGTCACCGACAACGGCAACACCGTCATCGCCCGCGACCTGAACTCCACCAACGGCATGTACGTCGAAGGCCATCATGTTGAGGCGGCAACGCTGCTCGACGGCAACACGATCACCATCGGCCGAACCCGCATCCTGTACTGGGCCTCCTCGCAGGAGCAGGAGTAATCAGCCCCAACCTGGAGAGCCGCCTTTTATGCTCACTGAATTAACGTTTGCGATCCTCAAGTACGGGTTTCTCGTACTGCTCTGGATCTTCGTGGCCTGTACGGTACGTTCGCTGTACAGGGATATCGAAACGCTCAGCCCGCGCAAGTCGCGGGCTCATCGTCGTAAGGAGCGTGCCGCGCGCAAGGCCGTCGAATCGCCTGCGCCCGTAGCCGCCGCAGCCCCTTCGGCAAGCGCCGCAACCAATGCCAAACCAACTCTGCTGGTCATTATCGATGGCCCCCTTGCCGGCAGTTCCGTCCCTCTGGCCGGCAACACCATCACACTTGGCCGTTCCGCTTCGAACACCGTGGTGCTGGATGATGAATTCGTTTCCTCCCACCATGCGCGCGTCTACACCGATCCCGCCACCGGCCGTTGGGCCATCGAGGATCTGGGATCCACCAACGGCACCGTCGTCAATCATCAGCGTCTGAACGCGCCGATGATTCTTGGCGCGCGCGTGCCTGTGCGCATCGGTGCGACCACCTTCGAATTGAGGTGACGTTTTTGCCGACTTCCACCGCTTCGCAACAATTGTTCATGTATTCCACCGTCGTCTCCGACGTGGGCACCGTGCGTTCCAACAACCAGGATTCCGCGTTCGCCGGCGAGCATCTCATCGCCATCTGCGACGGCATGGGCGGGCATGCCGGCGGCGACACCGCCTCCACCATCGCCATCCGGTCGCTGGCGCATATCGAACAGGACAATGTTGACGGCGACGTGCAGGTCGTCTCCCATATGATGGCGACTTCCGTCATGGCCGCGCACGACGCGATCGTCGGCAAAGCCAAGCGTGAGCGTCGTCTTGCCGGCATGGGCACCACCGTCACGTCCGTGGCGCTGGTCGCCGGCTGCTGGGTATTGGCGCATATCGGCGATTCCCGCGCGTATCTGCTGCACGACGGCCATCTGGTCCGCATGACCAGCGACCACAGCTACGTGCAGCATCTCATCGACACCGGCCGTATCAGCGAGGCCGAGGCGCGCAACCATCCGCAACGCAATGTGGTGATGCGCGTGCTGGGCGATTTCGACATCGATTCGCGCCCTGACATCGCCATCCGCAAAGCGCATCCGAGCGACCGTTGGCTGCTGTGCTCCGACGGCCTGTGCGGCGTGCTGGAGGATTCCACGCTTGAAGAAGTGCTGTCCACCTGCGCCGATCAAGAGGAGTGCGCGCAGCGGCTCGTATCGATGGCGTTGCGTGCGGGCAGCACCGACAACGTCACCGCGGTGATCGCCGACGCGACGCTCGCGCTCGACGCGGACGCGTTCGACCTGCCGCATCAGACGCCGCTGATCGGCGGCGCGGCCAGCGCAAGCTTGGAAACCATCGCGGACATCGTCAACGAACCGGTCGCTTCCGCCCCGCCTCTGCGCGAAGGCAAACAGTCGCCGGCGGCGCGCGCCGCGGCCCTGCGCAGCGGCAAGGATCCCAACGAGGAGCCGAAACAGCCGGAACAGCGCGTCGCGCAGCCGTCGTCGGTCCGCGAAGACAATGGCGACCGTGTCAATACCGATACCGGGGAAATTCCGATTGTGCAGAAGCGCAACGGGCGTATTTCCGCCGATCCGAACGATCCGGAAGTCGCCAAGGCGATTCGCAACGAACATATCGAGGAACGTAAGACGAAACGGTCGCGCAAATTCCGCAACCGCATCATCACCATACTCATCATCATTCTGGTGCTGCTTGGCGTTGCCGGCGTGGGCGTGGGCACCTACCGTTGGAGCCAAACCAAGTACTACATCGGCGACAACAACGGCAAAGTAGCGATTTTCCAAGGCGTACCGACGAGCATCTTCGGTGTCAAACTGTCACATGCCGTCACCGACACCAATATGAAGACCAGCGATCTGCCGCCAAGCTGGCGCGAACAGCTTGACCAGGGCATCTCCTTCGACACATACGGCGAAGCGAAAAGCCATACCCGTCTGATCAAAAAGCAGCTGAACGATGCGAAGCGCAAGCAAGAGGCGAAGCAGCAGGAGAAGGCCGAAGCCGAGCAGAAGGCGAAGGACGAAGCAGCCGCCAAGCAGAAGCAGCAGGAGGAAGCGGCGAAAAAGGCCGCCGATCAGGCCGCGCAGACCAACAAGTCGGGCGGTGACAAGTCATGATCGCAACACGCTTGAGACAGCTTGGCATGCTGCTGTTCAGCATGCTGCTGTGCGCGGTGGCGTTCTTCCAGATGTTTGAACGCACCACGAACGGCTTCCCACAAAACTATGTGTGGATGCTCGCGTTCGTAAGCGCGCTGTTCCTGACCGCCTGGGGTCTGCTGCTGCGATTCCAGCCGCACGCCGACCAATCGGTCATGTGCTGCGTGCTGGTATTGACGGGCATCGGCGTCACGATGATCGCACGCCTCGACCAAGACACCAAAACCACAGTGGCGTTCCGACAGTTGCTTTGGTTGGCGATCGCACTGGTGTTTGCCAACCTGCTGGTGGTGTTCATGAGGGATTACCGCGTATTGCGGCGATTCTCGTACGTCAGCATGGTGATCGGCATCGTGCTGTTGCTGTCGCCAATGCTGCCGGTGGTCGGTTCCGAACAGTACGGCGCACGCATCTGGGTGAAGATTCCCGGCTTGGGATCGTTCCAGCCGAGCGAATTCGCCAAACTGTTCCTGGCGTTCTTCTTCGCTTCGTATCTGTTCGACCATCGCGACCAGCTTGCCGTCGGCGGAAAGAAGATTCTCGGCATCCAACTGCCACGCATCAAGGATATGGGACCGATCATCGTGGTGTGGATCGTCTCCATGGGCGTTCTGGTCCTGCAGCATGATCTGGGCACGTCACTGATGTTCTTCGCCATGTTCGTGTCCATGCTGTACGTGGCCACCGGGCGTAAAAGCTGGATCGTCATCGGATTCATCGCCTTCGCCGCCGGCGCGGTGGCGGCGGCAAGCATCTTCAGCCACGTCGGCTCGCGTGTGGACGCCTGGCTCCACCCGTTCTCCGCGGCTCAATACAACAAGGAATTCGGCGGCTCATACCAGCTCGTCACCGGCATTTTCGGCTTGGCTTCCGGTGGCCTGATGGGCACCGGCCTCGGTCAGGGCCACCCGTCGATCACCCCGATCGCCAATTCCGACTACATTTACGCAGCGTTGGGCGAAGAGCTGGGATTGACCGGCCTGATGGCCATTCTCATGCTGTATCTACTGATCATCGCAGCCGGTATGATCACCGCGATGAAAATCAAGGACGGCTTCGGCAAGCTGCTTGCGTCCGGCTTGGTGTTCACCATGGCATTCCAGGTGTTCACCGTGGTCGGCGGTATCACGCTGGTCATTCCGCTGACCGGTCTGACGCTTCCCTACATGGCGGCCGGCGGTTCGTCGCTGATCGCAAACTACATGCTGGCCGCGCTGCTAATCGTCATCTCCAATTCCGCGAACAGGCCGGAATCCGAGATCGACAGCGACACATTCCAGCAGAAAGCCGTCAGGGTGTTGCGCGAACGCGAGCGGAACCGTCGTACCGAAATCGCCGGCAATACGCGTTCGGGTGCGGCGAAGGCTTCGGCCATCCCGGCCGTGCCGGCAAGCCATGCGGGCGCAGCCGGGCAAGCAGGTCATGCCGTGCCCGCCAATCGAACCAGCCAAGCCGGCCAGACCGATCAATCCAATCCGACGATTCCGATAACCGGAGTCCTGCCGACGATCGACCAGCAAGGAGCATCGCATGAATAAGTCGCTCCGCCAGCTGTTCACCATCGTGGTGGCCTTGTTCGTCATTCTGGGCATGTCCACCACCATCATCATGGCCATCCGAGCCAACCAGCTCACCAACGACGCACGTAACGTCCGCGCGCTGTACCACGAATACGGCGCACCGCGCGGGTCCATTCTCGCCGCGGACGGATCGGTCATCGCAAAATCCGATCCTTCCAACGATTCGTTCTCGTACCAGCGTTCCTATTCCGCCGGCGAACTGTATGCGCCGGTCACCGGATTCTTCTCCATCAGCCAGCGTGGCTGGAGCGGCGTCGAAGCGTCCCGCAGCTCGCTGCTGTCGGGCCAGTCGGAGCAGCTGCTCTGGCAGCGGTTCAAGTCGCTGTTCACCGGGCAGGAGAACAAGGGCGCCAATATCGAAACGTCCATCGATCCGAAGATTCAGCAGGCCGCATACAACAGCCTCGGCAGCACGGATGGCGCCGCAGTGGCCATCGAGCCGAAAACCGGCCGTATCCTCGCCATGGTCAGTACGCCCAGCTACGACCCGAACCAGCTGGCCAGCCATGACATGAGCCAGGCGAACAGCAACTACGGCGTGCTGTCCCAGGACGCCACCAATCCGATGCTCAACCGAGCCACTTCGCAGCTGTATCCTCCGGGGTCCACGTTCAAAACGGTGGTGGCCGCCGCGGCTTTGGAAACCGGCCAATACCAGCCGGATACGCAGATTCCGGCAGGAGCAAGCTACACGCTTCCCGGCACCGTCACGCAACTGACCAACGCCGTACCGCAGGCCGACGGCGCTGACGGCAAGATCTCCATGGAGGACGCGCTGGCATATTCGTCGAACACCGCGTTCGCCCAGTTGGGCGTGTCGTTGGGCGACAACGCCGTCTCGTCCATGGCCAAGAAACTTGGTTTTGACAGCCCGATCACCGTGGACGGTTCCGATTACACCGGAACCCCGTGGGTGTCGGTCACGTCGAAGTTCCCCACCGACATCAACGACGACAAGCTCGCATTGGCGTCGATCGGCCAGGGAGACACCGTGGTGACCCCGTTGCAGAACGCTATGGTGGCCGCCGCCATAGCCAATGATGGCAAGCTTATGCAGCCCACGCTGGTCGACCGCGTGCGTTCCGCCGACTTGTCGGTCATTTCGCAGACCAAGCCCACGGTCATGTCCCATGCGTTCAGTGCGGATACGGCCAACAAGCTCACCCAGATGATGGAGGCCGTGGTCACCAAGGAGAACACGAATCTGGCCATCAACGGCGTGCAGGTGGCCGTCAAGACGGGTACCGCGCAGATTGGAAACGGCAATACGTCCATCGACGGCTGGGTGATCGGATTCGCACCGGCGGACGATCCGAAGATCGCGGTGGCGGTCGTGGTGCATAACGTGGACCTGTACGGCTCGTTCGCGGCAGGACCGATTATGAAAGCAATGATGCAGGAGGCGCTGGCAGAATGAAACTGGTTGAAGGACAGCTCATCCACCGACGCTACAGGTTGGATTCCCGCCTGGCCCAAGGTGGCATGGGTGAAGTGTGGAAAGGCTATGACATCCAACTTGGACGTCCGGTGGCCATCAAGGCGCTACGTGGCGATTTGGGCGTCACCCAGGAGGCCAAACTGCTTCGTCTGCGCGCGGAAGCCCATAATTCCGCCAATCTTGCGCATCCGAACATCGCTGCGCTGTTCGAATATTACGAGCATGACGGCATCGGATTCCTCATCATGGAATACGTGCCGAGCAAGTCGCTTGCAGACCTGTACCACGAGCAGAACGGCCCGATGGACCCGATCAAGCTGCTGCCGATCCTCATTCAGACCGCACGCGGCCTGTTCGTCGCGCATTCCCATGGCGTGATTCACCGTGACGTGAAGCCGGCGAACATCATGGTGTCCGATTCCGGCGAGGTGAAGATCACCGACTTCGGCGTCTCCTACTCCACCAATCAGGAGCAGATCACGCAGGACGGCATGGTCGTGGGCACCGCGCAGTACATTTCCCCGGAGCAGGCGCAGGGCAAGCATGCCACGCCGCAATCCGATATCTATTCGCTTGGCGTCGTCGCCTATGAGGGCCTGTGCGGACACCGTCCGTTCACGGGCGCCACACCGGTCGACATCGCCGCAGCACATGTCAATAATCCGGTTCCGCCGCTGCCCGACACCGTCGATGTGCAGTTGCGTGAATTCGTCATGTCGATGTTGGCCAAGGACCCGCTGGACCGTCCGAAGGACGCGCTGGTGGTGTCACGCACCCTGTCCCGCATCGAACGCCGTCTGCTCGACCAGCAGACGCAGCTGGCCGACACGATGGTCGTCTCTTCGGGAGGAAGGCTTCCCCGACGTGTGGTCAGCAAACCCCATATCTCCGTGAGCAATGATTGGAAGGAACAGGGATGAACATCAACATGCCTACCTCTCTGGCCGGGGGCCGTTATCAGCTCGGCCAACTCGTCGGCCGTGGCGGCATGGCCGAAGTGCATGTGGCGACCGACACGCGTCTGGGGCGTACCGTCGCCGTCAAGATCATGCGCGCCGATTTCGCCACTGACAGCATCTTCCTTGAGCGTTTCCGCCGTGAAGCCCATTCCGTCGCGCAGATGAACAACCCGAACATCGTGAACATCTACGATTCGGGCGAGGAAACCGTCACCACGGAAACCGGCGAAATCGAGCATCTGCCGTATCTGGTGATGGAGTACGTCAAGGGTCAGACCCTGCGTGACATCCTCAAGGTGAATGGCGCGCTGAGCCAGCGCGACGCCGAGCAGGTGATGATGGGCGTGCTCAACGCGCTCGAATACTCGCACCGCATGGGCATCATCCACCGCGACATCAAGCCCGGCAACATCATGATTTCCGAGCAGGGCGTGGTCAAGGTCATGGACTTCGGCATCGCCCGCGCGATCGACGATTCCGCGGCCACGATGACGCAGTCGCAGGGCGTCGTCGGCACCGCGCAATACCTGTCTCCGGAGCAGGCGCGCGGCGAAAGCGTCGACATGCGTTCCGACCTGTATTCCGCCGGCTGCGTGCTGTACGAAATGCTCACCGGCCGGCCGCCGTTCACCGGTGATTCGGCGGTGGCGATCGCCTACCAGCATGTGTCGGAAGTCGCCACTCCCCCAAGCACGATCGTGCCGGGCCTGCCGAAGATGTGGGATTCGATCTGCGCGAAGGCGATGGCCAAGGATCGGCAGAACCGTTACGCCACCGCTTCCGAGTTCAAGAACGATCTGCTGACGTTCATGAACGGCGGTGTGCCGATGGCTGCCGCGTTCAACCCGTTGACCGACCTGACCAACATGAAGGCCCGCAAGCAGGCCGAAATGGATGCCGCCACCGTGCCCATGGCGCCGGCGACGGATGCGCCGACGCAGGCGTTCAACCCGGTCACCGGCCAGTTCGAGGCCGTGCCGAATCCGAATGGCGGAGTCGAAACGAAGACCCGTGCGGAACAGCGTGCCAAGGCCGCGCAGGAGCGTAAGAAGAAGCAGATCATCATCGCTTCCGTAATCGGCAGCATCGTTGTTTTGCTGGCCGTCATCGGTATTTTCTTCGCGTTGAACGGGCATAAGAACACTGCGGATCTGGTGTCCGTGCCGGACTTCACCGACACGTCGAACATTTCCCAGGCGCGTGTGGAAGAACAGCTTAAGGCCCTTGGTCTGAAGCTTGACGCCCGTGACGATTCCACGTCCAGCCAACCGAAGGGCACCATCACCAAACAGAACCCGAAGGGCGGCAAGAAGGTGGCGAAGGGCTCCACCGTCTCCGTATGGTTCTCCACCGGCCCGCAGGCGGTCAACGTGCCTGACGTGTCCGGCAAGACGCAGGAGGAAGCGAAGGGCATTCTTGAGGCGGCAGGCTTCAAGATCGGCAATGTCATGACCGTGGACAGTGCCTCCATCGAGAAAGACAAGGTGGTGAACACCAATCCGGCCGCGCATTCGAAGCAGACCAAGGGCACCATCATCACGCTGTATATTTCGTCCGGTATGACCAAGATTCCGGATGGTCTAGTAGGCCAGGCCAAGGATTCGGTCATCGCGCAGCTCAAGCAGGCTGGTCTGACGCAGATCACCATCGAAAGCGAGTATTCCGATTCGGTGCAGTCCGGTGCAGTCACCCGCATCGATCCGGGTTCCGGCAGCACCGTCGAGGCGGGAACGGCCGTGACCATCTGGGTGTCCACCGGCAAGCAGCAGGTGAGCGTGCCGTTCGTTGCCAACTCCACACTTGCCGAAGCAAAGAGCATTTTGGAGGCCGCCGGATTCCAGGTAAGCGTCAACGGGCCACAGGACGACGATGCGACCGTCGTGTCGATGTCTCCGAATGGCGGCAGCCAGGCCGACAGCGGATCGACCATCACGCTGACCACCAAGAAGTCATCCAGCGACACCCCCAGCACCGACACAAGTAACGGCAACAACAGCAACAACCAACAAGGCAACTAACAAAATCAGGGGAGGGAGCGGCTCAAAGCCGCTCCCTCCCCTTTCTCTTTCCCTCAAAAAACAAAAGCAGCCGAAGGCAGCTCCATAAAGCCAAAGGAGCTTTGCTTCCCGCAGGTCCTGTTCACGACCGTAAGCTTGGCCGAACGGCCTTGAGTGTGTCGTGAACAGGACCTGCGGGAAGCAAAGCGGCACCGCAAGCAAACAAAAGCAAGCAACAGCCATCGCCGTCACTCACCACTCTTCATCACTCACTCATTCATCGCAAAAAATCGCAATTCAGCAAGCTCAAAAAAAGAAAACTACTCGCTCACCTTAGGCTGCAATCCAATCGACTTCTCTACCGCCGACTCCTGCCCGCACACCTTAAGCCAGTTCGCCAACAGCCGATACCCGTCCTGGGTCATGACGGATTCCGGATGGAACTGCACCGCATACATCGGCTTGTCGCGATGCTTGATGCCCTGCACGATATGATCGTCCTGCGTCCACGCGGTCACCACCAGCTCGTCCGGCACGGACTCCGGTTCCACTGCCAGGGAATGGTAGCGCGTGGCGGTCATCGGATTGGCCACGCCGTCGAAGATCTCATCGTCGATATGCTCAACCTGGCTGGTTTTGCCATGCATGATGGTCGGCGCGTGGCTCACGGTGGCACCGAACACTTCGGCGAGCGCCTGCATGCCGAGGCATACGCCGAACATCGGCTTGTCGAGCTTCGCGCACAGGCGGATCATGTCCTCGCTGGCGCCGGATTCGGCCGGAGCGCCGGGGCCAGGAGAAATCAGCACGCCGTCGTATTCGTCGATCACGCCCGGCTGGGACGGGTCGATCGCGTCGTTGCGCACCACAGTCACCGTGGCGCCGAGCGTCTTGAGATATCCGACGATCGTATAGACGAACGAATCGTAATTATCTACCACCAGAATGCGTGCGGAATCGGTCATCATGCTCCAATCAACGTTTGAACAGCAGTGTACGTGCGTTCCGTGCCGCAGCAACGTCCGCGTCTCACGCAGCGGCAGCCTTTAGATGGCCGTGTAGTTCGACATCTCCTGCAACATCGGAATAGTCGACGCGGCCCACGGGAACAGCCATTCGAAGCACGATGCGGCCGCTGCGAAAACCAGCAGCAGCACCAGCAGCAGACGGATCGGCAGCACGCCCGGCTGCAGTCGCACCAGGCTGCCGTACAGGCTGAAATCGGCCTTCTTGCGCCGGCCGGCGCGCACGTCGGCGAGATACGGCCATCGCCAGGCGACGGCGGCGGAAATAAATATGATCACGTATGCGGCGAGCGCGCCGAAGATCCACGGTTTCAGCGTATCGATCGACGACAGGAACGACGACTGTTCGTTGTTGACGAATTTGACTGTGCCGTTGGCGTTTTGGGAGGCCAGTTCCTGTGGGATGCCGTCGGCGACCTTCGCCCAGTAGGAGAATTCGGCGTAGCTGATCCAGCGGTGCGTCGGCGTGGAGTATTTCGGTTCGCAGGTGGTCATGGTCAGCATGCGTTTGGTCGGTGTCTCGCCCGGATGTTCGGGGTTGGCGGCCACGACTTCCACCTGCGACGGCAGCACGATTTTGTAGCTGGTGTAGTGGTACACGTACCAGTAGTCCTGCGTGCGGATGATGATCGGGTCGCCTTCCTGCAGTTTGTCGACGTCGCCGAGCGGCTGCCCGTAGCCGTTGCGATGGCCGGCGAAGGCGAAGTTGCCGATTTGTCCGGGCATCTGCGAATCCGTGTAGTGGCCGAGGCCGTGCTTGTTGAGCTGTGTCAGGTCCGTGCCTTCCACCAGGTTGCGCTGCCATTGGCTGCCGAATCGCGGTATGTAGATTTGGGCGATGAGTTCGCCTTCCGTGGCGCTTTGCGGCTGTACAGGCGGGTCACCCTGCTGTGCCTTCGCCACGGTGACGTTGCCGGACTTTCCTGGATCGGACCAGGATACGGATTGGCGGGTTTCGATCTGGTTATGCTCCGACTGCACGCCCGTCCACCACATCTGCCATGCGATGTACAGCGCGCAGATGGCGGCGGCGGTCAGCATGAGTTCGGCGAGGATGCCGAGTATCGTCCACAGCGCGCTTTTGGTGCGTCCGCCACGGCTTGCCACATGTTTCATCGATTGTTATTTCCCCTCTTGCGAGTCGCCGTTCTTGTCGTTTTCGAGCGCTTTCGCATACTGCAACGGCTGCTGCAACGCGTCGGTCGCGTCGAAATGCAGTTTCGTTTTCTCGTCGACCTGCCATCCCAGGCCGAACGCGCTCACGTACTGCTTGTAGATGGACACTTCCTCGGAATCGTCGAGCGCTTTTCTCATGCCCTCCACTGGTCCGATCGCCGAGATTTTGAACGGCGGCGAATACTTCTTGCCTTGCAGCAGCAGCACGTTGCCGGAGCAGCGCACGGCGGAGTTGAACAATACGCGCTGGTCCATGATCTGCATGGATTCGGCGCCTCCCGCCCACAGCGCGTTGACCACGGCTTCGATGTCCTGCTGGTGCACCACGTAATCGTTGATGTTGGCGCTGGATCCGTTGGCGTCGACCATGTTCTCCCATAGCGGCGAATCGTCGAGCGTCACCACCAGTCCCGGGCCTTCCACGGCGGGGAGCATGGTGCCGTTGCCGGCGCTTTCGCTGTCTTGCGATCCGTCGGCGTTCTGGCTGTCGAGTGTTTTGCTCAGATCGTTGACTCTGGTGCTCAGCGCATCGATTTCGGACCGTAGCGAGTTCACTTTTTTCACGCGCTGTTCCACGAGTTCGGCGGTATCGTTGCTCACCACCACGGAACGGTTGACGCGCAGGTTGGTGGACAGCAGGAATCCGGAGAACAGCAGCACGAGGAACGCCGCGACGCCGGCCGCCTTCGACCGTTTCGCGCTGTGCTTTCCGGTATGCTTCGCCATACGCGCCTTTCCAAACCTGCCTGAATCCGCCGGGTTTCACTGAACAATTGTCCTGATTTTGAACAGTTTTACGCCGTGAGTTCGCCGCTTTCGAGTCTACCCACTATTATGACTTTTAGCCTATTAAAGGAGACTATGCTGATGGCTGACGAAGAGCTGCACGAAACCACCGCGGATGACCAGAAGGATCTGCAGTCCGCCGACGACACCGCTGCCGTCGAGGAAACCACCGAAGATGTCGTCGACAAGACTTCCGTTGACGAGGACCAGTCCGACGATGACGATCTCGATATTCCTATGGACCGTGTCGAAGCGGTGCTGAACGCCACCGTTGATAAGGATTCGCTGTCACCGCAGATGCAACGCATGATGAACCGTCAGGCGGAGAACACCCGCCGTGTGGAGGAAAGCATCAAGGGCACCAAGTCCAACCCGCGCTGGTTCGTGCCGCTGTTCTGCGCGCTGATGATCATCGGTCTGGTGTGGGCCGTGGTCTACTACCTGACCACCGATTATCCGATTCCGCACATCGGCGCTTGGAACCTGGCCATCGCGTTCGCAATCATCATGGTCGGTTTCATTATGACCATGTGGTGGCGCTGAGTCGGTTTTCTCCGTTTCGCCTATTCCATCGAGGCTTATTCAAAAGACGCCGGGTTCTTTGCGATCCGGCGTCTTTTTTCATCCACTTCATCCACTTTGCTTACCGCGTCTGCATCGCCCCGCTTCAGCTTTAGGAAAAGCGGTTTCCTGTCAAGTGGAAAGCCGCCGCTTACCCGCCGATTATCTGCTGATTTTTGCCGTCCGAATCAGCACGTGGTCGCCGCCTTGCATGGTGGTGCCGAACAGGTAGGCGTCGCCGCCGTCGGCGAGCTTGAGTTTCTTGCGCAATTGCGGCGCGGTGAGTGGGAAATTACGCACGGCGATGTTGGCACGGTCCAAGCCGGACAGCAATCGCTTCAGCTCCTTCTTACCCATACCGCCGATCGTTTCAATCGCAAAACCGCGCCCCGGAAAACCATCGACCGGCTCGTCCGATACGAACAGGTGGCTGCTCGGGCCGATCTGCACCGCCCCGAATCGCGCTTCCACCACGTCGAAGCAGCCGGCCTTCATGATCGACGCGTTCGGCTCGTACAGGTAACGCAGCTCGTGCGGCAGCGGCGCGTCCCCGATGCGCAGGCCGCGCGTATAGGCGGCCGCATCGTAGCCGAGCCGCTGATCGTCGTTCACGCAGTACACGTGCGGCGCGCGCGTGTCTGCCGCTGCGGCATCGGACGTTGCCCCGGCAGCCTTGCCGTCCAGCACCAGAAGCAGTTCCTTGCATTCGTTGCCGGTGGAGACGATGTGCACTTCGGCCACAGTGCCCGCGAAATCGTCGACCGCCTTGCGCCAGTCGAGCATCGGCGACAGTTTGATCATCACATATCGCGCCTTAGCCAGCAGCAGATCGCGCAGCGCCAGCACGTCGGGCGTGCAGTCCTCGATCGCGTAGGTGCGGGCGCCGTGCTCGTCGCGGCGGGCCGGGTCGATGTAGATCAGCTGCGCCGGCTCCATCGCACGTAGGTATTCGACGCCGTCGCCGCACACCACCTGTGCTTGCGTGAGGCCCAGCGCCGCCATATTGTGCGCGGCCAGTTCGCATAGATGCGATTGGCGTTCCACGTACGTGGCGTGACCGAATCCGCAGGCGAGATATGAGAAATCGACGCCGAATCCGCCTGTCAGGTCCGTCATGGTCGCGTCGTTGGCCGTCTGTCCCGCCGATTGCGGCAGAGATCGCAACAGACGCCGGGCGATTTCGGCCTTGTATTGCGCTGTGAACTGCGATGAGCACTGTTCCATGGAAATATGCGCGGGATAGACGATATCCGCGCAGGCGGCCCATTGCGGCAGTTTGTTGCGGGCGATTTGCCAGCCCGCGATCTGGTCGAGCGCGGCCGGCAGGTCGAGGTCCGCCGTCCGTTTGGTTTTGAGCGCCAGGTCACGCACGTCTTCATTGCGATGCGCCTCGGCGAAGGCGCGCGTCACGTCGTTGAGCAGTGGTCCGTCACTCATGGTTCCTCTCCCCTTCTTCGCAAGTATCTGCCATGTCGCACGCATATCGTCGCACGCGTATCCTGCGTCCGTGGCGCATCGGTATTGCGTCCTTGTCGATTGCCTTCGTCATCTTATCTTTCCTGTGGATAACAAGTGGACAAATGTGGATGAATGTGGATAACGCCCATATTTTGTGCCTGAGTCAACGTCGCACCACGAAATATCGGCGGCGATTTTCCCCATTTTTGTGGGGTGTGGATATCGGTTATCCACAATTTTCACATAGGAAATTCCTTATGTTCCGCCATTTTGTGAATATCCTTGTGGATAATCCACCACGTTATCCCCGACTTACCCACAGGTTTGACCTCACTTATCCACAAAGTTATCCACGGATGTGGAAAACTACATGTGTGTAGTTCCCGCATTACTGGTACAGAAGTGACATATGCATCAGCGGATTGCCGGCGTTGCATCCCACGATGATCGCCACGACCACCACGAACACCGTGATGCCGTACACCGTGGTGCGCCACGTCAGGTTTTTGCCGCGGAACGCATGCAGGCCGGTGACCAGCAGCCACGCAAGCACGCCGCCGACGATGAATCCGCCGACATGCGCCTGCCATGCAATGCCCGGCGTGATCACCGGCATCAGGAAGTTGATCAGCATCCAAATCAGCATCGAACGAATATCGATGCCTATTCTCCTGTACACCACCAGAATCGCGGCGAACAGGCCGAACAGCGCGCCGGACGCGCCATATGCGGCGGTCATCCATCCCGACGGCGAGCACACGGCCCACACCATCAGTCCGGCGCCGCCACCCAATCCGGACAGCACGTACAGCGCAAGATACGGCCAATGCCCCATCATGCGTTCCAGCACGGGCCCCACGCACCACAAAGTAAGCATGTTGAACAGGATGTGCCACAGCGAAGTCGGCTGGTGCAGGAACATCGAGGTGATGAAGGTCCACGGGTGCCGGACGGCCGTGGCGGGCAGCAGCATGCCGGCGTTCACGAACGCGTTGCCGCCTTCGGGCCAGACGAGGAAGAGAACCGCTTCGATGGCCCACACCACGATGCAGATCGCCATGATGGCGGTGGTGATGACCGGGTCGCCGTTGCGCCACCGGTATCGCAGCGATCGGGCGGAGAACAGATCCTTGAACGATGGGGAATCGGGAAACAGACTGAATCGTTGGTATGCCATAGCTCAACATTACCGGCACATGCGGTATTTTCCGGCGCGTAAATCCACCCAATCGACACATTCCACGAATTAAGATAGGGAACAGAGCTGGCTTGAACGAGCAGGTCAGCCAGTGTTTGGAAACCTTGAAAGGAGCCGTCATGGAGAACAAGTCTTCTAACGGTTGGAAGTTCTTCGCACTGCTCTTCGGAGCTTTGCTTGCTGGCGTCGTCGGTCTGTACATCTACAAGCAGCAGAATCCCGACTATGACCCGTGGGAGGAACCGTGGGAGAACAGCTCCTCGCCGGTCGACCTGGGCCTGACCAAGGACGCCGAGCCGGAGGCCGACGCCACTGCCGCCGCTCCTGCCGCTGAGCCGGAAGCCGCCTGATTTCGCCTTTCCCGGCACACCTATGCCGCGTTGGGTTTGTTGCTTCGCCCTGTATCTTGCGATACAGGGTTTTTCTTTTGCTTTTGCGATTGCGATTGGCTTGCGGCCTTCCGTCGTACTGTCGCTGTATTGCCACGTACGTCCGGCACGTACGTCCGGGCACTACCGGCATACGCAATCGGACATGCGAAAAACATACGAAAAGGCCCTTGGAAACTCCCAAGGGCCTTCGTCGTCATCACTTATCCGCCCATTGCGAAACGGACGGAGCGGAAGCGATCATGCGTGCGTCGGCGATGCCGGCGACGTTTCATGACCGCTCCATAATCACTTGAGCGGACCGGTGTGCCAGATGCGCTCGAGGTAATCCTCGATGGAGCGGTCGGAGCTGAAGTAGCCGGAGTTGGCCACGTTGAGCACGGCCATGCGGCTCCACTTCATCGGATCGCGGTAGGTTTCCTCGATCTGGGCCTGGATGTCCATGTACGCGCGGAAGTCGGCGAGCGTCATGAAGTAATCCTTGTTCAGCCAATCGTTGACGAGGTCCTTGTAGGTGTCCTTGTCGCCGTCGGAGAAGGTGCCGTCGGCAACCATATCGATGGCGGCCTTGAGCTGCGGGTCCTTCTCGTAGTACTCGCGGGACAGACCCTTGGTGTCGTAGCCCTTGGCGTACAGCGCGGAGACTTCCGGCTCGGTCATGCCGAACAGGAAGAAGTTCTCGGCGCCCACGCGCTCACGGATCTCGACGTTGGCGCCATCGAGGGTGCCGACGGTCAGAGCGCCGTTGAGGGCGAACTTCATGTTGCCGGTGCCGGAGGCTTCCTTGCCGGCCTGGGAGATCTGCTCGTCGAGGTCGGTGGCCGGGATGAGGTTCATGGCCAGCTCGATGTTGTAGTTCCACGGGAAGTAGACGTTCAGCTTGCCCTTGACGTCCGGGTCGTTGTTGATGACGCGGGCGACGTTGTTGATCAGCTGGATGGTCTGCTTGGCCAGGTAGTAGCCCGGAGCGGCCTTGGCGCCGAACACGATGGTGCGCGGCATGATGTCGTCGGCGGAGACCTTGCCGGACTTGATGTCGGCGTAGTCGGCGATGACGGACAGGATCTTCAGGGCCTGGCGCTTGTACTCGTGCAGACGCTTGACCATGGTGTTGATCATGGTGTTCGGGTCGATGTCGAAGCCGTACTTGCGCTTGGCGAAGTTGGAGAAGTCGACCTTGTTGGCCTGCTTGACGGCGGCGAACTTCTTGACGAACTCGTCATCGTCGGCCAGCGGGATGAGGCCCTTGAGCAGCTCGAGGTCGGACAGCCACTTGTCGGTGCCGAGGCCTTCGGTGATGACGTCGGACAGACGCGGGTTGGCCAGCTTGATGAAGCGGCGAGGGGTCACGCCGTTGGTCACGTTGGTGAACTTGTCCGGGTAGACGTCGGAGAAGTTCTTCAGGGTGACGTCCTTGAGCAGCTGGGAGTGCAGCTCGGCCACGCCGTTGACGTGGGAGCCGCCGTAGGAGGCCAGGAACGCCATGCGCACGGAGTCGCCGGTGTAGATGGCCATGTCCTTGATGGTGGCCTCGTCAACGCCCTTGGCCTTGAGCTCGGCCTCGAACTGGTCGTTGATCCTCTCGATGATCTCGAGGTGACGCGGCAGCAGTTCGCCGATGAGCTTGGACGGCCACACTTCCAGGGCTTCCGGAAGCAGGGTGTGGCAGGTGTAGTTGAAGGTCTTGTTGGTGATCTTCCAAGCGGTGTCCCAATCGTAGCCGTACTCGTCCATGAGGACGCGCATGAGCTCCGGAATGCCGATGACCGGGTGGGTGTCGTTGAGCTGGAAGGTGATCTTGTCCGCGAAGGTGGTCAGATCCGGCTTGTCCTGGCCCGGGTAGAAGACGCGGATGGCGTCGTGGATGGAGGCGGACACGAAGAAGTACTGCTGCTCGAGGCGCAGAGCCTTGCCCTGCGGGGTGGAGTCTTCCGGATACAGGATCTTGGAGATGTTCTCAGCCTCGACCTGCGGCTTGACGGCGTCCAGATACTCGGACTTGTTGAAGGTGAGCAGATCGAACTCGTCGTAGCTCTTGGCGGTCCACAGACGCAGGGTGTTCACACGGCCGGAGGCGTAGCCCGGAACCATGTAGTCGACCGGGACGGCGCGCACGGACCAAGCCGGCTTCCAAACCTTCTTGCCGTTCTCTTCGACGACTTCGCCGCCGAAGGAGACCTTCTGGTCGCGGTTGTAATCGATGTGGCCCCACGGCTCTTCGTTGGCCAGCCAGTAATCCGGAGTCTCGATCTGCTTGCCGTTCTCGTCGAATTCCTGCTTGAAGATGCCGTACTTGTACTGGATGCCGTAACCGAACGCCGGCACGCCAAGGGAGGCGAGGGAGTCGATGAAGCAGGCGGCCAGACGACCCAGGCCACCATTGCCGAGGCCCGGCTCGTATTCGGCGTCGATGATTTCCTGGGCGGAGAATCCGAGGTCCTTGACGGCCTTGTTGAACTGGTCGGTCAGTCCGGCGTTGAGCAGCGCGTTCTCGAGCTGCTTGCCCATGAGGAACTCAGCGGACAGGTAGCCCACGGCCTTGGTGTTGCCGTTGACCATGTCGGCCTGGGTCTTCATCCAGGAATCCACGAGATGGCGACGCACTGCGGCGGACGCGGCAACGTACACGTCGGCCGGCTTGGCCTGCTCGACGGTGACGCCCTGGGTGTACTTCAGCTGCTCACGAATCTCGTCAGCGAACTGTTCCGCGGTGACCGCGGACTTCGGTGCGGTAATTTCAGTCATTGATTGACTCCCTTTGACGGATACTCTCCAGGAACATTATGCCTTACTTCAGCGTCCTTGCATTTGCGGCCGCATGAACACTAAGTAACATCATGCATACGTTCTCATGTACAGCATACTACGTAATCATAAAAAGACGAAATTCCCAGCAATCGTAAGCCGGCATTCGTTTGCAAAAAACATTGCAAAAACTGCAACGCAACGTATGGCGCCCATTAAGCGAGGGCACCACAATCGCAGGAAAATCGCCCCTCAAACCCCTATTTAGTTACGACTACATCGTTTGCAAAGTCCCATCATAGTCGTTTGCGGGCTGCACAATACCGGTATGGCTGTCATACGAGAACAAGACTTGGGCAAAGGACGCGCCGCCTTCGAACAGTGGCAGGACGCGGCGCACAACATTTTCAGCGAGCAGCTGCCGGCCGATGACGACGCCGCTTTCGATTTCCGGCTCAACTTCTCGCCGCGTCTGCCGCGCCAGCTGTGGGCGATGGCGGTGCGCTACTCGCTATACCTGCTGGAAAAGAAGGCTCCGGGCGAAGGCGTGGAGGTGCGCGTGGCACCGTGGGGCGCCATCAAGATCCTCGACGGGCCGGCGTCCGATCCGCACAATCTCACGCCGCCGGACGTCATCGAACTGGACCCCGACGTGTGGATGAGGCTCGCCACCGGCATCACCAGCTGGGGCGAGGAAAAGGACGCCGGGCGCATCACCGCCGTCGGCGAACGCGACGATCTGAGCGGGCTGCTGCCGCTGGCATAGGAATAGGTCGCGGCGTGGTGCGACCGTCGATGGTTGGCGGGACGAGCACGACAATCGCCCGACAATCGCAATCGAAATAATAAAAAAATGGCCCGCGGTCGAAACCACGGGCCATTCGTTGAAAAAATCTGTGCAGTCAGTCCTGCTTCTTCGGCTTCAGTGCGCTGGGCACCGGCATCGGGATGGGCTTGTGCGGCTTCGGCGCGGCCTTTGCCGCCGGAAACTCGCCACTCGTGGCCTTCGCCGCGGCTTCCGCGGCCCACTTGGCGTATTCGTCAAGGTCATCGGCGGAATCGGAAGACGTTTGACCGTCCCCAACGGTCTCATCTTCGGCGTCCACATCGTGAGAATACTTGGCTTCGATATCGGCAAACGGGTCGAAGGAGCCAGAACCGGGCTCCTGCGCACCGAGCTCCTTGGCAAGCTCATCGTAATCGGTGTCGGTGGTCAGGTACTTGAGCTTTCGGGCTATTTTCTGCTGTTTGGCTTTCTGACGTCCGCGGCCCATCTGACCCCCTGAAATTACTGTGCTATCAATTCATCAAACAAGAGAGTACCACTTATTGCGCATTATTTCGTTGTCGGCTCAGACTTTTACGATAAAATCGTTGATTTTCTTAAGAAAAGGACACGTATGACGGACGAAACCCAGGAGCAGCAGATCACTGCTGTCGGCAATGAAATGAGCGCCAGCTTCCTCGCCGCAAAGAAGCGTTCGAACGCGACGCTGGCCAAGCTGGAGGAGCATCCGGAGAAGTTCACCATGCTCACCGGCGACCGTCCGACCGGCCGTCTGCACCTCGGCCACTACTTCGGCTCCATCCGCGAGCGCGTGGCCATGCAGAACCGTGGCGTGAACTCGAACATCATCATCGCCGACTACCAGGTGATCACCGACCGCGACACCACCGAGCACATCGAGGACAATGTGCTCAACCTGGTGCTCGACTACATGGCCGCCGGCATCGACCCGAACAAGACCATGATCTTTACCCATTCCGCCGTTCCGGCCGAGAACCAGCTCATGCTGCCGTTCCTATCCCTGGTCACGGAGGCCGAGCTGCACCGCAACCCGACCGTGAAGTCCGAAATGGAGGCTTCCGGCCATGCGCTGACCGGCCTGCTGCTCACCTACCCGGTGCATCAGGCTTGCGACATCCTGTTCTGCAAGGCCAACGTGGTGCCGATCGGCAAGGACAACCTGCCGCACGTCGAAATCACCCGCACCATCGCACGCCGCTTCAACGAGCGCTACGCGAAGAAGAACCCGGTGTTCCCGGAGCCGAGCGCCATCCTGTCCGAAGCGCCGGAGATCCCGGGTCTTGACGGCCGCAAGATGAGCAAATCCTACGGCAACTCCATCATGTTGGGCGCCACCGCGGAGGAGACCGCCAAGCTCATCAAGAAGAGCCCGACCGATTCCGAGCGCCGCATCACCTTCGACCCG
>ERZ1673703.58-NODE-58-length-141826-cov-8.026663_pt1 | contig 141826 bp, 108 predicted proteins | sample MGYA00580233_ERZ1673703 | MGnify/ENA primary metagenome ERZ1673703 (study PRJEB41218, sample SAMN15661748) | gut metagenome | host: Homo sapiens | place: Canada: London | collected 2015-08-20/2019-03-30 | study: EMG produced TPA metagenomics assembly of... | reverse complement strand
GAGAAGAGCCGAAGAGCGAAAGAACCGAATAGGTGGAAATTTGTTTGGAGATCGTATGGAATGCCTTTCTTATTTATTATATTGGGTGTGAATGCTACGTTGGCAATAACCCGTATATTTATCGGTGATACTTTCCATATGGACGATATAATAATCGCGAACGTGATAGGGTGTTTGTTTGCGTTTATGGTCTATAATGTTCAGCGAGCTCAAGTATTGGATAAAGATTACGCCGAGCAGCGTATCCAACTGGAAAAGATCAAGAATGATCAATTACAGACGGAATTGAAGTTCTTGAAATCCCAATATCATCCTCACTTCTTGTTTAATGCGCTTAATACCGTTTATTTCCAGATTGATGAAAGTAACAAGGCGCCTCGTCGCACGTTAGAGATGATATCCGAACTCTTGCGTTACCAACTGTATGGTGGCAATCAGAAGGTCAGTATCCTGCAAGAAATTGATTATTTGAAAACTTATATAGCTTTGCGTAAGCTTCGTATGAGTGAACGCCTGCGGTTGCGTGTAGAGTTTCCGCCCGAATTGAATGAACTGAATATTTATCCGTTACTCTTCCTCCCGTTGGTAGAGAACGCTTTTAAATACGTAGGTGGCGATTATCAATTGGATATTATCATGAAATGGGAAAATAACCGGATCAGTTTGTTTATACGAAACTCCATCCCCGAGCTTTCAGCGGAGGACGAAGCGTTGCGTAAATCGGTGGATGAACGGCAACGTAAAGGCATCGGTCTGGTAAATTTACGCCGCCGATTATCTTTATTGTATCCCAATAAGCACCGTTTGGAAACCCGGAAAGAAGAGACTGAGTTCGTAGCGGAATTAATGATTGAAATAGAAGATATATGACAATAACCTGCGTGATAACAGATGATGAGCCGATGGCCCGTAAAGGATTGCAATCGTATGTGGAGCGAGTGGATTTTCTCTCCTTGACCGGTGTATGTGAGGACGCTATCCAATTAAATACTCTGTTGAAAACTCAGCAGCCGGATTTACTTTTGTTAGATATCGAGATGCCTTATCTTTCCGGTTTGGATTTATTGGCGACCTTAAACCAGCCTCCCAAAGTGATCGTTACTTCCGCTTATGAGCAATATGCCTTGAAAGGGTATGAACTGGATGTCGTGGATTATTTGCTGAAGCCTATTTCCTTTGAGCGTTTCTTAAAAGGCGTGAATAAGGTGCACGACCTGTTGGCTCGGGAGAATACGCCGGATGCGGATGCCTCGTTCTTCGTGAAAAGCGAGAAGCAAATGCGTAAGATCTACCTGAGAGATATCTTATTTGTAGAGGCGTTGGAAAATTATGTTAGCATCTATACTACTTCCGGTAGAGTATTGACCCATTCAACCTTGAAGCGGATCGGGGAATCCCTACCCGATGATCAATTTCTCCAAACGCATAAATCGTATATAATTAATGCGGATCGTGTCGATCTGGTAGAAGGGAATAGATTACGTATCGAATCCTATCAAATCCCGATCGCCCGTAATCTCAGAGATATTGTATTTAAGCGTATCCTTAAGAATACGTTGTAATTGCCAATTTATTGTATTTATACGAATTTCGTTCTTCAGGCGTTTTTGTAGTAAACTAAATACGGTAAGTTATGAAGATCAAAAGTTGTGCATGGTTGGTTTGTCTTATTTTGTGTTTGCCTATAACGATGAAGGCGCAGGTTCTGAAAATAGAGAATGGTATGGCTTTCTCTTCTTTGGTGAATGAAGGTGAGGACCTTTTTGATAAGTCTTTGTCATCGTATCAAATGTCTATAGGATTGGATTATTTGGATCAGGGTTGGTATGCATTGTCAAGTAATGTGGGTTACTTACGTAAAGGTGGAAGTTTTGATTTCTATGAGGCTACAGATCCGGGACTCAATATGCTGAAGAGGAATATGAAATACATGTTTGATTATATCACCTTGAATACTACTTTTCGAGTAAAGACTCTTTCGGATAGTGGTTGGAATTTCTACGCAGGCGTCGGACCTCGTGTTGATGTAAATGTGAAGCGTCATATTTCTTTAGGCGATATGGATTCTTTGTTTCCCGAGCAGACAGCTCCTGCCGTGAACCGGATTATTGTCGGATTAAAATGTGAGACCGGCGTTAATTATAATTTCGATCGTTATTTGTTGGGACTAAACGTCAGTTATCTTCCGAGTTTTATAAAGCCTAATAAAGACTTCATTGCCCATGATCGAACCTTCACGGTTGGGATTTTACTCGGATATAGGTTATAAAGCTATAGAGACGCAGCACATGCTGCGTCTCTACAACTGGGTATTTTGTTATTTGAATAACATTGGGGCGAATTTTGTGAGGTAGATGCGCCAGTTCTTCCAGATATGGCCGCCGTCGCTCTCGTAGTATTCGTATTTGTAGCCGTTATCGTCTAGTTTCTTACGATAGTCTACGTTGTTTTTGTATAGGAAGTCGGTTTTACCGATAGCGATCCAGTATAATTTCGGGTGCTTGCCGAATTGTACTTTCAGCTTCTCATCCATATTCTGGTAGATGGGAGATTCGGAGCCTTCACGGGGGAGGATAGCGGCAGAGAATAATCCCACGTAATCGAACATATCCGGATATTGCTTAGATATATGCAAAGAATGGAAACCGCCCATGGAAAGTCCGGCTATCGCACGGCTGGATTTCTTTTTTTCCACACGGTAATTGCTCTCGATAAACTTAATGACATCCGGGAAGCTGCTTTCCATGCTACCCTCCATGGTTTTAGGTAGTTGCATATTCGGCTTAACTAAACCTAGGCTGGATTCTCCCGGAGCGGCCTCTTGATCCGCATTTCCGTTTGTCATAACCACGATCATCGGTTTAGCCTTGCCTTGGGCGATTAGGTTATCCATGATCTGGGCCGTACGTCCTAAGGCGATCCAAGCTTCCTCGTCGCCACCCATGCCATGTAAGAGGTAGAATACCGGATATTTTTTGCCACTTGTCTCATAGCCGGCCGGCGTATAAACGGTAATACGGCGAGTCTTTCCCAATGTCGGGCTCTCATACCAACGGCGAGCGACCGTTCCGTGAGGAACATCATTAACGCTGTATAAATCGCCCTGTCCACCCTTGATGATAAAGATATTCGTAACGGATGCCACGTCACGGTTCAGATAGACATTATTAGGATCTGTAGTCTTTAATCCGTCGACAATAAAGGAGTAGCTATATAATTCGGAGGGAAGAGGTTCCGGTGTGGTATATTCCCAAACGCCTTCTTTACCTTCCTTTAAATCTACGGTACCGGGTACATCCACTAAACCGAACTGAGTCTCCATCTTCTGTGTGGGAAGGAAATCTCCTGTTACCTGCACCTTGATCGCTTTGGGCGCCATGAACCGGAAGGTTACGGTGTTATCCGGATGAATCTCCGGAGAGATGATGTTCTGACTACCCCAAAGGGCTTGTTGGGCGAACGTGATCACGCTGATCAGCATGAATACGGCCAAGAATGATAATCTTTTCATAATGATAAATTTATTAATGGTATTACTATAGTCTAAAGATGTTCACAAATGTAATGAATAATCTGTTACATGAGCAATAAATAGGCTCGATAATGTGTCTCTTTCGTGACGGGGCATAATGAGAGGTAGCCTTCTTGAATCCTTCCATTCGCAAGGCGAAGTGGATAAGTCTCAGACATGAGGCGGTGTTTCTCGAGAGCTTCTCCGGCTTCCTTCTCGTAAGAAACCCGGTAATCGCCAACAGCTCCGGGCGCTACATACTGCTGGAATAGACGTAAAGCGACCATTCCCATCGTGTATCGCATATTGATCTCAATGCAGGGATGAATAGCGAAAGATCCATCCTTTTGTTTATAGACCAGCATGTCCACGCCTATACAGCCCGCGTAAGTAGATCCGTACACTTCTTGTAATACGGTACGTACCGCCTCTTGGATGCGGGAATAGGTTTCTTCGCCCGTGAATCGGGTGATGCGGGAGAGCATGGTGGATTGTTCCTCTAGGATGTTGCCTGTATAGGAACCTCGTTCCTCGGTATTGAAAACGGATAATCCCTCGTAACGGACAGTACCTTGCCCGTCGGAATAAAATTCCATGGCGAAATCCTGTACTTTGTCTAATCCGCTTTCGATGCTGATCATTCCTTGTTTGTTGAATGCGCCCTCTATCCAGTTCTTCGTTTTTGTATCCGGTTTTCGTTTCTCTACCCATAGCAATCCCCGTCCGGAAGAGGAATAGGGTGTTTTTAATACGAAGGGAGCGTTGCATAAGATCATGTATCTCTCCACCTCCCGGAGTTGAGTGCAGAAACGAGGCGCTACCGGAATAGGGAGATCGGGTAGGAGGGCCTGTATCTTTTCCAGACATTCCGCCGCCGTTTGCCTACCGGTAAGGCGAAAATAATCCTCTTTCCAAGTCGGGACGGATAGCCGGACTTTTGCCTTGTCCCTCAACTGCTCGAATAAATGAAGACTATGCGGGGAAAGTCCCCACGGGGCCGCGTCCATAGGAGAGAGGTAGGGAGCGTTTTTCGCCAGCATCGCTTTTGTTACAGGTATAGGAGCCGGGTGTAGGTCTTTGGGCAAATGGGCGAAAAACGGAGGGGTTGCCTTACTATCTTCCAGATAGACAAAATCATCCTCTTCTGCATACCAAACCGGCAGCAGCGCCAAGTCTTTTTGCATTTTACGAACGTTTGTCGGTGCCGTGTAGTTCTGTGTCCCTAAAAGTACGGCCGTTTCGTGGCCGGGATTGAAATAATGTATCCGTGACATAAAAGCGTAAAAACAACAAAGCCGTCTTTTTAAAGGACGGCTTTGCTCGGGTTTATGAGATTGTTATTCCAGATTCTCGTCGATGGCATCGATCTTCTTGACCGTTAAAGCCATATCCTCTTTCAGCTTTTCGATCTTGCGTTCCATTTCTTTCAGTAAACCGCCGCCGCCCTTGGAGGAAATGCTTAGGAAGCCGATGTTGTTTTCGTAAGTCTGAAGCTCGTTCTTCATGCGCTCGTACATACGCATCAACTTATCACGTTCGCTGAACAAACGGCCTTTACCTCTTTCGCCGCTGGTCATCTCGTTTAGGTTGTTGCGGAACGACTGCATCTTGCGATCGTTCTGGTCTACCTTCAAGCGATCGAATTGTTGGTCAACCGCCTCGTGATATTCCTTGTAGATCTTATCTTTCTCCTTGAACGGTACGAAACCGATCGTGTTCCATTCCGCCATATAAGACTTCAAGGTTGCGATAGCCTCATCATGTCCAAGGCTCTCGTCCATGCCCTTAATCTTAGCGATCAACTCTTTCTTAGCGGCCAAGTTGGTCTGCTCTATGCTCTTTTGGGAAACAACGTTCTTATTCTTTTGCTCGAAGAAATAATCACAAGCCGAGATAAAACGTTTCCAGACAGCGTCGGAATGCTTACGGGCTACCGGTCCGATCGTCTTCCATTCTTTCTGCAAAGCGATCATTTTATCCGTCGTATCCTTCCAGTCCGTACTATCCTTCAAAGCCTCGGCTTTCTCACATAACGCACGTTTAGCGTCGAGGTTTTTCTCCATATCGCTCTTGATCGCCTTGTAGAACTCGCTTTTCTTCTCGAAGTAGACATCGCAAGCGGCACGGAAACGTTCGAATATCTTTACATTATATTTTTTCGGAGCGAAACCAATCGTCTTCCATTTCTCTTGCAAGCCGATTACCTCCTTATTCTTTTCTTCCCAGTCCTTAAACGATTTCAACGCGCTGAAATCAATCGCCTCGATTTGTTCGCAAATCACGGTCTTCGCATCCAGATTCTCCTGCTCTTTCGCTTTCAGTTTCTCGAAGTGCTCTTGGTGACGCTTATTGATCACGGTTGAGGCAGCTTTGAAGCGAGCCCATAAGTCCTCACGTAACTCTTTCGCTACCGGCCCGATCTCACGCCATTGCTGGTGCAGCTTCTGAAGCTGGTGGAAAGCGGAGATAACATCCGGCTCGTTACCTAGTTTCTCTACGGTTTCGCACAAGGCGGTCTTCAATTCCAGATTCTTCTTGAAGTCATAGTCGCGGAACTGATTATTTATCTTGATAATATCATAGAATTTCTCGGTGTAGATCTGATAGTTCTTCCAAAGCTCGTTCACGTGCTCTTGGGGAACGGCCTTCACCTCTTTCCATCTTTGTTGGATGTCCTTGAAAGAGTTGTATAATTTATTGAAATCATCTTGGCTTTCGCAAAGCTCTTTCAACTGGTCGATCAACTGCAATTTCAAAGCGTAGTTAGCGGCCTTTACACGCTCTTCCTCGGCGAGGATAGCGGCTCTTTTCTCTTTATAAGAAGTGAGCAAATCCTTGATCTTGTTCTCGGTTTCGTCAGCGGGAGCTGTAAAATCCTTTTCTTCGCCACCATCAGCGATGAATTCCTTCTTGAGCTCTTCCACCTCGTTACGACGGATCTTGTAGTAAGCCTGTTTCAAAGCCTCTACTTCTCCACGGGAAGTCTCTACGGAAGTCTCAACAAGTTCGGTTAACTTAGCGAGAATTTCTTCTTTGGTTAATTTACCTGCGGCAATAGCAGCGTCCGCCTCCGCTGTATCGTTGGCTTCAACGTTTGCGGTAGCATCGATTTCCGGCGTCTCAACCGGTTTTTTAGTTTCTTCCAATTTCCCGGCTTCTTCCGGCAAATTAGTCTCAAGAGTGTCCTTCATATACAATCGCTTTTAAGAAAAGGATAAATACATTCCTATATCAAGTCACAAATTAAACTAAATATTTTTGGATTACAGCATTTCGGGGAAATTATTTATCTAAAAAGTCATTTTGGATACTAATAGATGTTAAGGTTGGCCTATTTCTCTTGATTCCGGTTGTAGAGACGGGGCATGCCCCGTCTCCCACCATCTACTCATACTATTTAATCTTATTTATCCCAAGAAGGAAATCAACACGCCGGCAGCTACCGCTGAGCCGATCACCCCCGAGATATTACTAGCCATGCAATATTGCAAGACATGGTTCTTCGGATCATATTGTAACGCGATCTCATTCGCCACACGAGAGGCCATGGGTACAGCACTTAAACCCGTGGCTCCGATAAGCGGATTGATTTTCTTCTTAGTGAACAAATTGAAAATCTTAACGAAGAAGATACCCCCGGCGATAGACAAGGCGAATGCCAAGAAACCGCCGATTACGATGCCGATCGTTGTCAGGTTCAAGAACGCTTCCGTGGTCATGGTCGCCCCGACGGATAATCCGAGGAAGATCGTGGCTGCGTTCATGATGCTGTTGGAAGCGGCATCGAACAGACGGAACGTATTGGTTCCGATCTCTTTTACAAGATTACCGAACATCAACATACCGATCAAAGGAACGGAGCTGGGAACAAACAAGGCGACTACGGTAGTTACCACGATCGGGAAGATAATCTTCAATACACGCAAATTTTTGATCTCCATGTTAGAAGGGTATTTCTTCTCTTGTTCCTTCATGTTGATCCGTAATTCTTTCTTAGAACACAGTAGCTTAACGACCAACGGGATGATAACCGGTACCAAAGCCATGTAAGAATAAGCGGCGATAGCGATCGGGCCTAGCAAATGCGGAGCCAATTTAATGGTCGTGAAGATAGCCGTCGGGCCATCGGCGCCACCGATAATACCTAAAGACGCTGCCTCTTTCGGTGTGAATCCCATCAAGATCGCTACCAAAAGCACCGTGAAGATTCCCAATTGGGCCGCGGCGCCGAAAATGGATAGGCGAAGGTTGCGGAGCATCGGGCCGAAGTCGGTCAACGCACCGACACCCATGAAGATAATCGGCGGCAAGAAGCCCGTCTTGATCAACATATAATAGATGAAGTTCATCAAGCCAAGCTCGTGTGCGATATCATGCAGCGGCATTTCCCAGATGTTTCTCATCACGCCGTGTACATTAATCAATCCATTCTCATCCGCTTGAATCACTCCCATATCGCCTCCGGGGAAATTGGCGAGCAATACGCCGAACGCGATAGGCACGAGCAATAGCGGCTCGTATTGTTTCTTGATACCGAGGTAGAGCAATACGAACGCTATGGCATACATGATCAAGAACTGCGGTTCAGCAATGATATTGCTGAACGCAGTCATCTCATATAAGTTTTGAAATATCTCGTTCATTATTGAATCGTCATTAATACATCATCCTCAGATACGGCATCACCGGAAGACAGGCAGATCGCCGTGATCGTTCCCCCGAACTCGGCACGTACGGCATTGTATGTTTTCATGGCCTCCACGTAGCAAAGGACATCACCTTCTTTCACTACGTCGCCTACCTTCACCGGTGTATCGGAAGCGTTCTTTATAAGGAAGAATTTACCTTCCAGCGGAGAAAGCACCTCTTTTCCAGCGCCTGCGGGAGCATTTGTTGTCTCCGGGGCTGTCGGGGCGGGAGCCGCTGTCGGTTTAACTTCCGGAGTCGCGCTGTTGGTATCACCAAAAGCGACGGTCACACGGTAAGCTTGCCCGTTTACATCTACGGTCATGACTTGCGGAGTAGTCGGCATCGTTAATGCAGCGGCAGGTGCCGGAGCCGGTGCGGCTGGAGTGGCGGGTACCGTCGGTTTACCGGCGTTCGCTTTCTCTGCCTTACGTTTTGCCACGTCTGCCTTAAACTCGACCTTGGCCTTTCCGGAGCGATATGCCTCGTATTGAGCGGGGTGCATGGCGTATTCGAAGAGTTCTTCCTCATCCTCGCCAACTTCCCATTGCTTCTCGTTCATCAACTTTCGATACTTATCCAATGCGTCCGGATAATTGTCTTGAGGATTGCCCTCGAAGAACTGGCGGCCTTCGGCCTTCGCCTTCTCGACGATCTCGGGAGCCAACGGGCCCGGAAGACGTCCGGCCTTTCCGAGGATCATATCCCAGATATCATCGGCGATCATGCTCCAGCGGGCTTTCCCCTTCTCCATCTGCATGACGTTCATCAAGGCTAGGTTCTTCACGTATTGGCTGAATGGAGTTACCAATGGAGGATAACCGACACGCGGCCATACGTAAGCTACCTCGTCGAACAACTTGATCAATAACTGGTCTTGAGACATCAGCGGTTTGTTGTTCTTTATATTGCTCTTGTTGATCGTCTCTAGGTTCTTCTCAAGGTCTGCCATCAAGCTACCCATCATACCGCCCGGAAGTCCCGGTCCGATCAGCAAGGAATTCATCAACCGGTTCTTCGGGCTGATATACAATCCCAAGAAATCATCCATGAATTCTTGAACCAAGGCACGAACCTTCATATAAGCCTCCATATTGATCTCGGGCACCTTATAACCGGCGTCCTTCAACATCGCCTGTACGGTCAGCAAGTCCGCATGTCCTGTACCCCAAGAAAGCGGCTCCATACCTACGTCGATATAGTCGCAACCCGCGTTACAAACCTCCATGATGGAAGCTACGTTAAAGCCGGGACCGGCATGGCTATGATATTGGATCGGGATCTCTGGATATTTTTCCTTGATATTGGCTACGATACGGCCTAATGTGTACGGACGTCCGATACCGGCCATATCCTTGATACAAATCTCATCCGCTCCGAGCTCGATCAACTCGAATGCCATCTTGGTATAATACTCAACCGTATGTACCGGAGAATGCGTGATACACAAGGAGCATTGTGAGATCATACCGGCCTCTTTCGCGTATTTAATAGATGGGGCGATATTCCGTACGTCGTTCAAACCGCAGAACGTGCGGGCGATATCCGTTCCCTGCGCTTTCTTTACCTTATAAAATAGCTGACGTACATCGTCGGGTACCGGGCTCATGCGAAGGCCGTTCAACGCGCGGTCCAACATATGCGTCTGGATACCTGCCGCATGGAAAGGTTTTGTCCATTCACGGACCGCTTTATTAGGATTCTCGCCGAATAATAAGTTGACTTGTTCAAATCCTCCGCCATTCGTTTCCACCCGGGCGAAACAGCCCATCTCGATAATTGCCGGAGCGACTCTGGTTAGTTGGTCTACGGTCGGGACATACTTTCCGGCAGATTGCCACATGTCTCTGAAGACCAAACTGAATTTGATTTCTCTTTTCATGATATTAATATGTATTATTTATACTTTCTCAATTTTGATAACTTTCCCCTGTCCACGGGTCACGGCGCTGATTGCCGATACGATGGCGGCTGTCTCCTGTCCGGAAAGACTGCCGATTGCGGTGGTTTGCGTTGGAGTGGCCGTTTGTACCCGAACGGCTGCCGCTACTGGTTTCTTCGCTATGATCTCTTCCGGTGCGTATTTATTCACCAAGACGATAAGTCCTTTTCCCAGATTGATAACGATCAAAAGGATAGCAAATACGGTGGTCATTCCAACTACCATTAACAAAAGTCCTGTCTCTATATTCTCCATATTCTATATTTGTGGCTAGCTTAAAAGGTTTCTACAAAGGATTGAGCAACTTTCAGCCAAATTAAAAACAATCGCAAAATTATAAAATACTGGAAAACGATCTGTTACATTTTAATTAAAAAAATGAAAATAAATAAGCGAAACGGCCTTTTCGGTGAATGATTGTCAGCTTGAAAAAACATGTACGTGTTTTCCAAAAAACATGTACGACTTTTTCCAAAAACACGTACGTGTTTTTTCCGGCGCTTGTACGGCTGAAAATTCAAATATATTACCGTAACTTTGCGGTGGAATTCTAATAATGTAAAACTATAATAATTAAGGAATAAGACCATGGGAAATTTCTTTACATCTTTATTCTCTTCTTCCAAACCGGCCGAGGCGACGGAGGATAAGGCGAAGAACGAGCAGAAGAACTTTGATATCTTGAAATACGACGGCGTACGTGCCCAGAAGATGGGAAAACTTGTTTATGCGATCAAATGCTTTACGGAGGCACTGAATATACAGGAGGATTTTGAGACGATGAGCTATCTCGTTTCCGCTTATACGATGGCGAACGATCTAGGGAAAGCCGAGGACGTGTTGAACCGGATGGTTGAGATGGAGCCGGATCATATCGCTACCCGCTTGACTCGCGTTAACTTATTGTTTATGTTGGATAAGGATGCGGAGGTCATAACCGATTGTTTGCACGTGATCGAGCTAGAGCCTTCTAATCATGTCGCTTATTTCATGATGGCAAAAGCGAAGAAAGCGACGAATGACGTATTTGGCGCTATCGCCGACCTGACGAGATCGATCTCCTTGAAGGAGGATTTCGCCGATTCTTATTTATTGCGTGCGGAGATTCTTTTAGGACTGGGACAAGCTAAAGAGGCGCTGCCCGATGTGGAGAAAGCGATCGAGATCGTGCCGGAGGAGGAAAGTTCTTATTTATTGAGAGGACGTATTCATATGGCTTTAGGGGATATCGAGGCCGCGAATTCTGATTTCCAGCAGGTCCTAGATCTAAATCCGTTTAATGAGGACGCTTGTATCTTATCTGGTCAGTTGCTGATCGAGCAAAAGAAATACGACGAGGCGATCGCTTTCTTCGACGAGGCGATCGAGATGAATCCGTCTTTTGCCAAGGCTTATAGTGAGCGTGGGCGAGCCAAGAATCTGAAAGGTGATAAGACCGGTGCGTTCGAGGACTTGAAGAAATCTTTGGAACTGAATCCAGAAAGCGAGGAGGCCCAGAAGATGAACGGACAGCATTCGAATTTCGATGATATGTATAAAGGGGGAATCTTTTGATTCCCCCTTTTTAAGTTTGCGCTAACAGTCCGCTATCTCTTCGGGAGAGAGCCCTGTGCAATTCGCTATGATCTCGATGGGAAGCCCTTGCTTTTTCAAGTTGGCGGCAATTTGACGTTTCTCTAGGTTCTGTCCTTCCGCGATACCCTCCGCTCTACCTTCCGCTTTACCCTCCGCGATGCCTTCCGCTCGTCCATCCGCATGCCCTTCTATCCATCCGGTCTCGATGACGCTCTTTTGATATCGAAGGGCTTCCATGTGGGCGTAGTATTGGCCCTTCTCGGAAGGGCTGAGTTTATCGATCCGTAACTTCTCCCGTGCTTCTGGCAATCCTTTGGCGGTGGCATGTTCATCTATTTCTCCTGTTTTTAGGAAATAGATCCATTCGTCGAGGGGTGTTTTCGCCAGTTCGTCAAACTCGTTGACACGTAATACGTAATATTCAGGAAAAAGATCGCCAGCTTCTTGTTTGACGAATTGTTCCCGTTGGCGGGTGGATAGTTTCAATATATCGTCAAAATGAATACCTTTGAATTGGGTCTTCCCGTGATATACGTAATCTTTTCCCTGCCCAAGATCGAAATAGATAATGTTTACGGAGTAGATTTTCTTGATAGTACCGTATTTCTCTCCCTCATGAATATACTCGGTGACTGCCTTGGATGTGCCATATAGCATACGGTGAAAATAATCTAGCTCCCGGTTGTTTTGTACCTCGATGATTACCAGCTCGCCTTTACTGTTTTCTGCCAATACGTCTACGCGGTTGAACTTGTCCTCGCTATCCTCTTTGTTACCTTCGCTTTCTAGGATGCGGACAATAATCACGTTTTCCCCGAGAAGGGTGGATAAAAGACCTTCGAGGACTACAAAATTGGACTTTTGGCGAAGTAAACGTTTGATCGCCCAATCGAAACGTACTAACGATGATTTATTTTTCATAGTTATCTTGTTTATTTGTTTATACTTCCACAAAGATAATGAATTAAACGATTATCTTTGTTCCTATTCATAAAAAAGCAACCATGACCTATAATGTTTCTCTGGCAGCATGGGTATCTCTATCGAAATGATAGGATTCTCTATCGTTTATTTCAACAAACCTTAAATTGCTAGTTTTACCCCTTAAAGTTGAAAGTTCCGCCTATTCCATTCATTAATGTATCCATTTAATTTTGTCAGTGTAAAAAGCCTAACTTACAAATTTCCGGTATCTAGTACAGATAGGACTAAGGGCGGTGAGTTACGTAGGAAAATAGGCTAAATAAGGAAAGATCAACCCTCTCCATTATTGAATGGCAAATTGAGCTGATCTGAAAATAATGTCTACCAAAATAATAAAATTGGATAGAATATGCAATCTGACAAGTATTTGGAATGGAAGGAAAGGTATTAGTCCTATCTGAACTCAATCCATCTTAATGTCTTTTATCAAGAATAAGGAAGTTGAACGAATAAATATAAGAATATGGAAATAAAGACGATAATCTCAAGTATCTGCTTGTTACTGCTGGCGGTCTCGTGCTCAATGGATGATGATGCGCTGAGGGATATAGAGAAAGGACATTCGGGGAGTGCTGTGATAGAGGAGGGAGAGGTTGCCCTTTCTATGAAAGTTTCTCTTTTTTCTTTGGAGACAAAATCCTTGTCTGGTGTAGGGACATTGCCTGCTTCCATGGACGAGGCAAAGATTAATAATTGTACATTGATTTTTTTTGAGGGTGGGCAAGTCAATTCGATAATGGAAGGGCTGTTTGTAAATAGCGAGAATTATATCGTTAAAAAGAAAAACGGCACGGAAGATGACTGGGCAAAAGTAATCGTGAAAGTGAAAAAGCCTAGCCCTTACTCCGTAATGTTAATCGCTAATAGCTCTAAATCGTTTGCGGGTTGTCAATCGGAAAGTGATATAAACGATATAATACAGGATAATAAGGATGCTTTAGTTAAAGTAGGGAAAATGAATATCAATTTTGATTCCAACTTTGCCGGTTATGCGACAATTAGGGAAGCATTGGAAAAACCTTTAGAAGTTGGTCCAGTCCCTTTTTCTCAGCTAACCGCTCGTATAGAACTTGCGGAATTTAATGTTTCTGGTTTTCAAGGAGCATCTGTTCAAGAGAAGATTACTGTTACAGGAGTGGATCTGTTGAACTTGAATCCTGAGAGTTATACGACAAATGAGCAAACTCATAAAAATGCGACTTATAACTCAGAGAGTAAGACGTGTAATGTGGAGGTATATAATGGAGCATCAGAGTTTCCGTCAACTTATTCTTTTGTGGAGAATAAAAATGTATTGTCTTTTTACTCGTTCCGGAATCTGGCGGCGGCAGAAAGTGATCAAGTGAAAATGCAAGTCCGGTTTAAGGTCGGAAATAGCGAGGAAAGAACGACAAGGCAGTTTGTGATCAATAAGGAGGGTAATATTTTGCATGGTGTGAAATCCGGATATGTTTATCGCTTGGTTGTCAATATGACTATTATTGGAGATAAGGTCGAGACAGAACTACTTTGCTATACAAGAGATTGGTTGAATAATACCATATCCATTCCTATGGAAGATAATTAAGGTGTAAACGGGTAAAATAAAAATACAAGATTATGAAAATAAGGAATATATTATCAGTGCTGTTTGTCGGACTGCTTTTCACGAGCTGTAACTCGGAAGAAGAAGTCCAGCGAGGAAATGAGGACGGGCGGGATATCTCATTCTCTATGACTCTTACTTTGGGAGAAGTGACAGCGATGACGAAAGCTGGAGGGGATATCGCTGAAGGGTATACATATTCGACAGAGGATGAGGTAAAAGTGAATAATGTTGTGGTCGCTATATTTAATGAGGCGAATGGAACTGTGGGTGAGTGCTTGGAGTACAAGTCTGTAGCGTTTGACGGGGGAATTCCCAATTCTACCGTAACGATTGATGGAAAAACATTGATTGCTTATAAAATTGATAATATACAAGCAAAGACAGGTAAGGTTCGTATCGTAGCGATTGCGAATTCAACGCATTATGAGGACTTGGCTAGATTGGGAACGACTACTTATGAGAACCTGAAAGGTTTGTCGGAAACCGTTTCAGGTGGAACTTTTGATGCTTCAAATTTGGTAAAGGTCGGGGAGTTGGCTGCGTATGACCTAAATACGGCTGTGACAAGTATATCTGTTCCGATGACACAATTAGCGGCACGCATCGATATGAAGTTTACGGTAGATGAAGAGCCGGAGACTGTGTCTACAACAGATGATACAAAAGTAACCAACCAGTGGTTCTATACTGTAACTGAACTTACGGTCAAGAATATCAATCAGAAATCAGATTTAATATTGCTTGGTCGAGATAATCAATATGATGATGCTTTCTCTACGGCAAAGGATATTACATTGCAAAATGGCGTTGCGTTACCTTTTTATACCTATGAGAAGTTGAACACGACGTTAACCCCATTGTCTATATATGTAACGGGTGATTTACAAAAGATACAGGTCACGACTACCTTTAATGAGGATATGACTATTCAAAATGTAACGAAGGGAAGTATTATAGAGGAAGAGAAAGATCATTCTTATAAATATGAGGATTTTAATCCTACGACAGCGCTTGAAGGATGTACGACAAATGGTATCATACATGGTAATAGATATGAGCTTACAGGTAAAATATCCATGAAGACACAACGAATCAACTTTACGGTATCTACAACTCCGTGGGAAGGCGTGGAAAAGTTTGTCGTGGATGTGGTTATTGCGGATTTGAAGTATTTGTTCGTGAGGGAGACTAAGGTGGTGATGGCGAATATCACTGAGTATAAGATAGAGTTTGTCTCAAGTTCAGATGTAACAGTAGAGATGCCTACTAATGCTACTTATGAAGAATATTATTTGGTAAAAGGAAAGATCACGAAGAGAACAGGTACATATTATCCTAATAGCTATTATAGTAAATGGACAGACGAAAATAGGCACAAAAAAGATCAATATCCAGAAATTGTAGCAGTAGGGAAACAAGGCTATATAACCATTAAAAGCTCTTTACCCGTGAATTATTTTCCGAAAGAGTTTGTTTTTGGGATTTATAATAATGACGGATTGAAAGTGCCTGAAATTATAGTAGATCAATATCCCGCACAATATTTAGAGGGGAAAGTCTCTGAAACAGCTGGTCCAGCAGATGTTCCTGACGGAGATAGAAACCCTAATATTTTTACAATAACTGTCAAAGCTGCAGGGAATCTGATAATTGGAGATCCTAGTACTATAAAAAATGGAGTCCGGGTGACTAAAGACGACGCTTTCTCTGCGGAATTAGTATCTCCAAAATTTGTAGTAGCCTCAAGATTTGGTGCTGTAGGTACAGGTACTTATACATATTCCAAAGCGGTAGAACGTTGTAAAAAATATTGGGAGAGGTTAGAGGATGGTACCTATTATGAGGCTGGCACATGGAGGGTTCCTACTTTAGCTGAGTTAGAGTTTATGAATACAGTACAAGACGCTTCTCCTGCGGTAAACTATTTGTTTAATACAAACGGTACTTATTGGTGTGCAATGCCGTATTGGTATTATGACTTTGGGGCAAATAAACGTAATCAGTTTACTAATAATGCCTCTAGTCAAAAAGCTGACGGTATTCGTTGTGTAAGAGATTTATATTAAAGATGTTTATTAATGATTTAAATAGAGATTTTTATGATAAAGAAATTATATAGCCTGTTTTCCATTTTTCTGTTGCTCGCTTCATGTGCGACAGAGGAAATAGAACAAATAGAAATTCAACCGACAGATGGATCAATGGTCTCTCTTTCGTTCTCTGTAGATGCTCCGAATGCTCTTGAGATTACGAAAGCGACCGGGGATGTGGAGAAAGGTGTTGAGTCCTTATATCTATATACATTTAATGAGGATGGAGAGTTTATCTCTCCAGTTGTAGAAGCTGTTGTTTCTGGCAATGGATATACGGCTTCTATCTCAAAAGAGACCCGTACCATCCATTTTGTCGCCAATGATGGAACGTTAACCCCTTCCCTAGAAAGCGGAATGGCCTCGTTAGTGACAGATAAGCAAATCTTTTGGGGAAAGAGAACTTTTAGTGATATTCCTGCGAAAAATATAAGCAATAGTCTGGAAGCTGCTGGTAGTAACAATGTTGAACTACTACGAAACTGGGCTAAAATAACGCTGAATCTCTCATCGGAGGCAGCTGTGAAATTGAAAAATGTTTCTTATCTCATTTATAATGAATCACAGTTGGCATCTATCGGTTATAAAGATGCGGGAAAGTTGAATATTCCAAATCAAGATTTTTATGCGCCCCAGAATGAGCCAGATGCTAGTAAATATGCGAAGCCGGGTGAATCTGTGTATACTTTTGAACATTATAATCAAGATAAGAATGCGACTTTTGTTATTATTAAGGCGCAATTTGATGGTAGCAAGACCTATACATATTATAAGATTGATCTTGCCGTAAAGGATGAGAATGATAAGGTAACTCGTGTTTATGATGTCGTTCGTAATTATGCCTTTAATATAACGGTCAAGAGCGTTTCCAGAAAAGGAGCTACGTGGGCTGAGGTTATAGATGAAAATGTGATAGCGGATAATAATATCACGGCCTCGGCTATTATGGAAAAGTATCCGAATATAACTTATGATGGCGAGGCCTTGAATGTTACAAAGACGACATTCGTTTTTACGGGCTCTTCTAACACATTGTCGATGATTGCGACATATGCGGGAACAGGGCAGTTGAGTGTGGTTCCGGGTGAGGGAATGTCGGATGTCGTAGATGGTAACTTAAGTTATCCTTCTTGGATACCTTCTGGCAATCAGACGATAACGATTACAGCCAATATAAAGCCGGCTCCTGACTCCGGTGAGAAGATAGCGTATTTCTACGTGGTAGGAGGTAATTTGCAGCGTAAGATTAAATTGGTCTTACGTCCCCCTTATGACTTTATTAATCCGAGATTTGAAGACGTGAAGGAGGGGACGGGTACAAATGAAATTGCCGCAGGTCAGAAGCAAGATGCTTATCTGAAATTCTCGATACCGGAAGATATTGATGAATCCTTATTCCCCATTGAATATAAGATATATACTAAAAAACTGTATGCAGTAGAACCCGGTGTTCGTTTGGAAACGACCGGAGCGAGCGATTGGTACTACGTCTATACGGATCAGATATTTAGTCCTGAAGAGAAGGTTATTCAATTTAAAACAAATACAGCAAATGATGATGAAGATGATGTTATTTTAAAGGCTGATTTATTCAATCCTGTTTCTGATTTGAGTTATACTAGACCTGAAAAAGTTAAAGAGACGAAAACTTTCTATTTGCAATGTCGAAGAAATGGAAGCAATGTGGGAAGTAATGTAACGATCACTTATTCCATATCAAGTGGTGGAGGAGCAGCAATTAGAACTAATAATAGCTCTAAAATAATATTGGATAAAGTATCCGTGTATGCAGATGATGAAATAACGTTTACACACACATCTTGGGGAGGTACGTATACTGCGAAAATGTCTGTATCTGATTTGGCGAAAAGTAGTACCAGTAATTATGTATTTGTGGATATGAGATAATAATAACGGGTTCCCATCCATCATGTGAATAATGGATGCGGGGAGCGTGCAGCACACAATGGATTGAATTTGTTTTACACGTAGGCTGCACCTCCTCCCCGGCCCTTTACCTCATATAGCATTCGTGCTTCATCGATGCCATTCATTCCGTAAGGAGATGGGCGGCATCGCTTTCTTCATTTGCTGATGAAGTTAACTTGCTTTGGTCTGAGATCAAAGGTTCTTGCGTAAAAAATTGCGCAACCCTTTGTTTATTAAAAAAAAGGCTCTATCTTTGCAGCCCGAATAAGTATGCGAATAATAATAAATAATATAGAAAGATGAAAAGAACATTCCAACCTTCCAACAGAAAAAGAAAGAACAAGCATGGCTTCCGTTCTAGAATGGCTACCGCTAATGGCCGTAGAGTATTAGCTTCTCGTCGTGCTAAAGGCAGAGCTAAATTAACGGTATCTGACGAATACAACGGATAATTAGTCACGTTCTAAAGATTTATAAAGAAAGTAGAGGTTTTTTCCTAAAAAGCCTTTACTTTCTTTGTTTTTGTAGTATTGTTCTGGTGGGTATTGGTCTATATGCCGTTTTTTTTCTACTTTTGAACCGCCTACAAATACATACGTGAAATGAGTAACTTTTTTGTAAAACTGATAAAGAATCCGTTTGTCATCAATCTCTTGTTGGTGATAGTCGTGTCGTGCGGCGTTGTTTATGGCGTACTGGCGTGGCTGGATTCTTATACCCGCCATAATCAAGCGGTGGTCGTTCCGGACGTGAAAGGAATGAAGCTAGAGGACGCCGCCGAGTTTTTCGGGAATAATAAGCTACGCTATAACGTGATCGATTCCGTATTCTCGAAAGATGTGGCTCCGGGCTCCATCGTGGAGTTGGTTCCCGGTGTCGGATCGAAGGTGAAAGAGGGGCGGATCGTCTTTGTTACGATTAACGCATTGACCTCCCAGATGGCCGTGATACCGGAGGTGGAAGACTTATCTTTCCGTCAGGCGTATGCCTTGCTGCGGGCCCGTGGCTTCTCGTCGGTCGAGATAGAGTATGTGCCGGGCGATTATAAAGATTTGGCGATGGGGGTGGAGTTAAACGGGCGTACCTTGCTCAAAGGGGAACATGTACCGTTGACCGCTCATCTGGTATTGAAAGTAAGCAGTGGCGATCCGAATATGCTTCCCGACTCATTGGCTTTGGATAGTATTCCGGTAGAACCATTGGATAGTGATATAGAAAACTGGTTTTAAGGGAATGGACGAGTTTTTGGACGATATGGATGATGAACAGGTAGACGACCTGTTGATGCCGGAAGAAGACGAAACATCGTCGAGCCAGATGTATGAGCATTTCCGCTTCGTAGCGGACAAGGGGCAATCCCTGCTCCGGGTGGATAAGTTCTTGGTAGACCGTATGATGGGCGCTACCCGTAACCGCATCCAATTGGCGGCTGAGGCGGGTTGCATCTTGGTGAACGATAAGCCGGTGAAAAGTAATTACCGGGTGAAACCTTTGGATGTGGTTTCTATCGTGATGGATCGCCCACGCCGGGAACTGGAGATTATCCCCGAAGATATCCCTTTGAATATAGTATATGAGGACGATGATTTGCTGGTGGTGAATAAGCCGGCAGGCTTGGTCGTACATCCCGGTCACGGTAATTATACTGGTACATTGGTGAATGCCTTGGCTTATTATTTGAAGGATGATCCCTATTATGATCCTTCCGATCCTCGTTTAGGCTTGGTACACCGTATCGATAAGGATACGTCGGGCTTATTGGTGGTGGCTAAACGCCCGGAGGCCAAGAGTAACCTGAGCCTGCAGTTCTTCAACAAGACAACCAAACGTAAATACCGTGCCTTGGTATGGGGCATCGTTCAAGAGGATGAGGGGCGTATCGAGGGAAATATCGGTCGTGACCCTCGTGACCGTATGCAAATGACCGTCTTCCCGGAAGGCGATCAAGGCAAGACCGCCGTCACCCATTACACCGTGTTGGAACGCTTGGGCTACGTGAGCTTGGTGGAGTGCCGTCTGGAGACGGGGCGCACGCACCAGATCCGTGTACATATGAAATATATCGGTCATACGCTTTTCAACGATGAGCGGTATGGCGGACATGATATCTTGAAAGGAACAACTTTTACTAAATATAAACAGTTCGTGCAAAACTGTTTCGCTATTTGTCCACGTCAGGCCTTGCATGCTAAGACGTTGGGGTTCGTTCATCCTACTACGGGAGAGGAGATGTTTTTCGATTCTGAGATTCCTTCCGATATGCAGCAGCTGATCGACAGATGGCGTGTATACGCGAACACTAAAGAATTGTAAAAATGAAAAAGAACATCGCTATCGTAGCAGGGGGAGATTCCTCCGAGATCGTTATTTCATTAAAAAGTGCGGACGGAATCTACTCTTTTATTGATAAAGACAAATATAATTTATATATTGCCATCGTTAAGAGGGATGAGTGGGCGGTTATACTTCCTAGCGGGGAACATACACCAATTGATAAGAATGATTTTAGCTTCAAGGAGAATGGCGTGACGAGGCATTTTGACTTCGCTTATATAACGATACATGGTACTCCGGGCGAGGACGGACGTTTGCAAGGATATTTCGATATGATCGGTATGCCTTACTCGTCTTGCGGGATGCTGGTGAGCGCTTTGACATTCAATAAATACGTATGTAATCATTACTTGAAAGACTTTGGTGTAAAAATTGCCGCGTCCATTCATTTATTCAAGGGAGAGACTATTACGGACGAAGAAGTCGTGACTCGTTTGGGTTTGCCTATTTTCGTGAAACCAAACGATGGGGGTAGTAGTTTTGGCGTGACGAAGGTGAAAGAGGTCTCCGCTATCCAGCCCGCTATCGCTAAGGCGTTTGGGGAAGGACGTGAGGTGATTCTCGAGCGCTTTATCGATGGAACGGAAGTGACATGCGGTTGCTATAAGGTGGAGGGTAAAGAGGTTGTCTTCCCTTTGACCGAGGTGGTTACGAATAACGAATTCTTCGATTTCGACGCGAAGTATAACGGACAGGTGGACGAGATCACTCCGGCCCGTATCTCCACCGAGTTGACGGAGTTGATACAGTGCGAGACATCAAGGATCTACGATATATTGGGCGCCAAAGGACTGATTCGTGTGGATTATATTATTCCGGCAGACGGGGAGCCTGTCTTACTGGAAATAAACACGACACCGGGAATGACGGCTACCAGCTTTATCCCACAGCAAGTACGTGCGGCGGGATTGGATATAAAGGATGTCATGACAGACATTATTGAAGACGAACTCAAAAACAGAAAAACAAAATGAATAGATATGGATACAGAAACAGTTTCCCCTAATTTCGACGACATCCGTCCGCTGAACAACAGTGAGGTGAAGGACGCGATTGAAAAATTGGTCGCCAATGAGGATTTCGAGCGGGCTTTACGTTACATAAAGCCGAATTTGAATTGGGAGGAATTCTCAGTTGCCATGCGTGCTTGCAAGACGAAGGAGGAGTTTAAATCTACTCTGGCCTATGACGCTGTAATGACGGTGGCGAAAAATACTACTTTCTCGCTTACTATCTCAGGGCGTAGCCGTCTGCCGAAAGATAAGGCGGCCTGTACGTTTATCTCGAACCATAGGGATATCGTATTGGATGCCTCCTTCTTGAACGTCATGTTATATGATGTGGGGTATGGTATGACGCAGGTCGCTATCGGCGACAATCTTTTAATCCGTCCGTGGATCGAGACGTTGGTGCGCTTGAATAACAGCTTTATCGTGAAGCGTGGCGTTTCTGTTCGTCAGATGTTGGAGGTCAGCAAGACGCTTTCCGCCTATATCCATCATGCGATCAAGAATGTGAACGAGTCTGTATGGATCGCCCAGCGTGAGGGACGTGCTAAGGATTCGGACGATCGTACGCAGGGCAGCGTATTAAAAATGTTGAGTATCGGCGGTGATAAGGATAATCTGTTGTTGAATTTGATGGACTTGAATATCGTACCGGTCGCTATCTCCTACGAGTTTGATCCTTGCGATTTCTTGAAGGCGAAAGAATTCCAGATGAAGCGGGATGATCCGGATTACGTGAAATGTCAGCGGGATGATTTGTTGAGCATGGAAACGGGTATCCTGAATAATAAGGGTCGTGTCCACTTCACGATCACTTCCCCGATCAATGATTCCTTGGCTAAACTAGACAAGGATATGGAGAAGAATGAGCTGGTAAGCGCTATCGCGTCCGTTATCGACCGGGAGATCTATAAGAACTATCGTTTCTATCCTTGTAATTACGTAGCTTATGATTGGCTGAACGGTACTCGCCGTTTCCACGAGCATTACGGACCGAAGGATAAGAAGCAGTTCGAGGAGTATATACAAGGACAGTTGGACAAGATCGTCCTTCCGAATAAGGATGAGGCGTTCTTACGTAAGAAACTATTGGAGATGTACTCCAATCCGTTGAAGAACTATTTGACAACTTTATAAGTTCCAATTGATTTTGATAGAGAGGTGTTGTAAAAGAGCGGAAGAAGCCTTTTACAACACCTTTTTGGTTAACCGACGTATCTACGTTCATAAATACCTGCATGAATGTATGTTTCTTAACATACGCTTTCGGTGACATATTGTAATCCCCTATTTCGTATCTTTGGCATATACGGTAAGAAACGCTTACAGTATGCTAATCATTTAAATCAGTAGCAGTATGAAACCGGAAGATTACATCACCCGTGAGGAGAAGTATGGTGCCCACAACTATCATCCCCTGCCGGTCGTTCTCAGAAGAGGCGAAGGCGTGTTCGTGTGGGACGTGGAAGGAAAACGTTATTTTGATTTCTTGTCCGGATATTCGGCGTTAAGCCAAGGACATTGCCATCCTAAGATCGTAAAGGCCCTGATGGAGCAAGCGGAGAGGCTTACGCTCGTGTCTCGTGCCTTTCATGCTGATATACTTGGTGAATACATGGAATTTACTTGCAAATTCTTCGGCTATGACAAACTTCTGCCGATGAATACGGGAGCCGAGGCGGTAGAGACGGCCTTGAAGCTTTGCCGTCGGTGGGGATATCGTCGGAAAGGGGTTGCCCCGGAACGTGCGAAGATCGTGGTTTGTAGCGAGAATTTCCATGGACGTACGATTACGATTATTTCCATGAGTACGGACCCTAGCTCATACGCCGATTTCGGTCCTTATACACCCGGGTTTATAAAGATACCCTATAATAATGTGGATGCGTTGGCCGAGGCCCTGAAAGATCCTGATGCAGTAGGCTTCTTGGTGGAACCGATCCAAGGTGAGGCTGGGGTAGTGGTGCCCGACGATGGTTATCTGCGGGCTTGCTATGATCTTTGTCATCAAAAGAATGTGTTGTTTATCGCGGACGAGATACAGACGGGTATCGGCCGTACCGGTAAGTTATTGGCTTGCGATTACGAGGGGATTCGTCCGGACATCTTGATCTTGGGAAAGGCGTTGTCCGGTGGGGTCAGTCCGGTCTCGGCGGTATTGGCGGACGATGAGATCATGCTTACGATCGCTCCGGGAGAGCACGGTTCTACGTATGGTGGAAATCCGTTGGCGGCGAAAGTCGCTATCGCAGCCTTGGAGGTGGTACGTGACGAGCATTTGTCGGAGAATGCGTTTAAGATGGGTGAGCTGTTCCGTGGTGAGATGGAGCGGATTAATAATCCTATGATAAAGAAAGTACGGGGTAAGGGCTTGCTGAACGCTGTCGTGACGGAACCTAAAGATGGGAAGACGGCATGGGACATCTGTTTGGCGTTGAAGGAAAACGGTTTGATAGCCAAGCCTACCCACGATCATATCATCCGCTTCACGCCTCCTTTGGTGATTACGGAGGAGCAAATGATGGAAGCGATTGGCATTATACGAGATACGTTCGCTAAATTCTAGTGTATGAAGATAAATGTAATAGGTGTTCCCTTGAATCTGGGATGTGACCGGGCTGGCGTAGAGCGTGCCCCGAACCACCTTCGGGAACGGGGATTGATGGGGGTGATCCGGAAGAACGGGCATAAAGCCTTTGACTTGGGTAATTTGTATGTACCCCCTGTTAGCGAGGCGGATAAGTTCGTACGGGGTAACAGCATGAAATATCTGGATGCGATCGTGGAGGTAAATACGAATCTGGCGGAGTTGGTTTATGATACATTGCGTGGAGGAGCGTTCCCCTTGGTGATTGGCGGGGATCATTCGCTGGGTTTAGGTAGCGCCTCGGGCGTGGGTAAATGTTATGATGATTTCGGTATTATCTGGCTGGACGCTCATGGGGATATCAATACCAGCGAGACTTCTCCCAGTGGTAATATCCACGGGATGCCTTTGAGTGCGTTGATGGGGATGGGAAGCGAGGAACTGGTGAATATCTACGCTCCCGGGAATAAGGTGAATCCGCAGAACGTATTCTTGGTCGGGACCCGCAGTCTGGATGAGGGCGAGTGGGATTTGATCGAGCGGGAGAAGCTGAGTGTCTATACGATGGAGACGATCCATCTGAAAGGCATCGGCTTCGTAGCTGAGGATATCAAGCGGAAATTGAAGGAACGGAAGATCCGCAACGTGCATTTCAGCATAGACGTGGATAGCATAGACCCCCGTTTCGCTCCGGGCACGGGAACCCGTGTGTGTGAGGGACTGATGCCGGATGAGTTTAATAACTTCGTGGATCATATGTTGTCTACGAATCTGGTTAAGTCGATGGATTTGGTAGAGCTGAATCCGGAGCTGGACGTGAACGAGCAGACCACAAACCTTTGTCTGCAGATCATCGATTATATTACCGCCCGTCTATAAGGAATCTAAATTCCATGGTTTATGATAAGAGTGTGAAAAGGAAGTCCCCTTGTTCCGGTTAAGACCGGATACGAGGGGACTTGAAAATACGATATGTCTATTGGTTTATTTCATTCTTCGGATATTGGCGTAATTGAAGCTATCGCTCAAGAAATCGTCCTCGCTGAATTTATAGCCTTGCGGTCCCCAGTTGCCCATAGCGAGCATGGCGATCATCTTCATCGGGTTGAAACCGCTCATATCGCCGCCGGCGGCCGCTAGAGGAACGGACTCCATCAGCTTGCGCATGGAATGTGGATAATTCTCGTTGATCACCATGTTGCGGTATAAGGCAAGGATTCCATCTCCTTGCTCCTTACGGTTCCAAGTCAGTATATATGTACCGTCGTTGGCTTCCGCCTTCGCTTGGAGATCGGGCAGTTTGGCGGAGTTGGCGTCCGCTATGATAAAGGTTACGAAACCTTCCTTGTCCACTTTAGGCATTTCTTTGTCGTAAATAGAGGCATACGAGTAGGTCTCGGCTGACCCGAGGCATATGGACCAGTATCGTACATCGGCGGTGGCGTATTCGCTTACGCTTTTAGGAGCCGTAGGAGGGATGAAACGGAAAGTTGCTACCTCCCCTTCGTTCAGTTTGATGCGGGCGAATAGGTATTCTGCCGGGCTGTTCGGGTACATTAGGCTCAGCGGGGCACGCATGAACGGGAGTTGCGGCAGGTCGGCGGAGAAATCCATCGGCGGCAAGTTCAACGATTCGTGGATGTTGCAGACCTCACGCTTCGGGAAATCTACTTCCTCACCTGTAGTCACGTTGAAAGCTTGGATAGCAGGCATGTCCACGCCGCCATACTCATCGCCGCTATATTGTTTCGCCAAGTAAAGACGCATGAAAATGGAGACCATATTGACATCCTCCGGGAACTCACATACGTTCTTCATCGAGGCACGTGCGCTGGCGGGGGTGTTAGCGGGAATGATGTAAATCGTATAGCCATTTGCTCCGTAGTCATCTGTTTCCTTTACATAAGGGTTGATGGAGCTGTCGTCGGGTTGGATATTTACGTCTTCAATGCTGGATACGTCTATTTGGGTCTCGTCGTTATAAACCGTGAAGTTGAAGAAGCGTGACTTCGGGAACTTTCCAGTCAAACGAAGGCCGATGTTTGGATTATCTTTGTAAGAATAGGTGTATTCCCAATAATCGGCATAGATATCAGGAAAGGCCAGTAGGGTTTGATTGTCGCCTCGAAGCGTCTTGCCCCATTGTTCCTTGGGTTCCGGGTTGTTGATTTGAGGGGTATTCTCATCATCGTCGTCGCAAGCGGTGAACATACCCACAGTAAGGGCTACCAACATTAAGTAAAAAATCTTCTTCATGATTCTGTTCGTTAATTAATCTGTTTGTTATTAAAATGAGAGCGCAAAAGTATCTCATTTCCAATTAGGGTTGACCTATTGAAAATGAAATACCTTGGATAAGACCACAGAATCCTAGGAATGGAACAGCTAGAAGGGGTATCCGATAGCGAAGTGGTAACCCATGCCGTCCTTGAATTTCGGGATATTGTAATAGCCTTTCTTTCCGGTATCGTAAGGGAGATGCAGACCGATACCCACGTCGAAACGGATGACGATAAAGGTGAGGTCGTAACGCAGGCCGAAGCCGGTTCCCAAGGCTAGATCCTTGAGGAAGCTACCCCATTTCAGTTGTCCGCCGGGACGATCCGGATCGTTCCGGATCAGCCAGATGTTACCGCTGTCGAGGAAAGTGGCCCCATGCAGGTCGCCAAGGATCGGGAAGCGGTATTCGAGGTTGGCCTCGAATTTAAGATCACCCGTACGGTCGATGTAAGCGTATTTATTGTTATCGCTGTTTTGATAGTAGCGTCCGGGACCGATGCTGCGGATCGTAAAAGCACGGATGCTATTCGCTCCGCCGATGTAGAATTGCTCGTTATAAGGGGAGGTACGGGCGTTGCCGTAGCTATAAATAGCGCCGGCCATTAATCGGCCTACGAGATATTGCTTATGCCCGAGGGCGTAATTATAACGTATCTCGGCGGTTCCCTTGATGAATTGGGCGAAGGGGTTGCCGAGTAATTCCTTATCCTCTTTATTGAATTTCTTCCCGGCTAACGCATAAATCCCATCCAAGACAAGGCCCGCTTGGGTAACGGATGCCTGCCACCAAAGATGGTTCCGGCGACTGGTAATCGGGGAATCATCATAGGTATAGGTATAGTTCATGGCCGGGATGAATTGATTTTGCAAACTCTTTTTTAGAGCCTTATTCACGTTGGTAATGCTGTCGAACTCGTGCGTGGTATGCTGGAGCAAGTTGAACGTCAGCTTGAAAGGGGTGATGGAATGATGAGACGTGGCAGTAGGCTGGAACTCATACGAGGCGTCACCACCGAATGCCAGCAACTTGAAGAAACGGGCCCGGTTCATCTGGTCCGCATAGAGGCGGAAGGTGGTGCTGGCCGGGAAATTCATGTCCCGTTTGCTGAATGTAGGGAACAATACCCGTGGGAAAGTCAGCGTGGTAGTCAAGCCTAACTCATAACTGTTGATCTTGGAGTTGCTACCATCCAGCTTGTTGCCGGTCTGCCATTCGTAAGAGCCGCGGAGTTTCACGCCGAAGGTCTCGCCCCCTCCGAAGACATTCCGTTTGGTCACGCTGAAAATGGCGCCCGGACCCACTTGGTCGTTGCTCTTGGCGGTAACGTTCAACTCGAGCTCGCCGTCCAATGGAAGATCGTAGACCGTATTGATCCGCAGATCCAGCGTATCTTGACGGCGCATGGTATCACGGGGGGAATATTGCAACTCGGCATAACGGAAGATACCCAAGCGGGACAGGGCGGTTTGCGTCCGTTCCTGCGCCCGCTGGTTGTAAAGTTCCCCCGGCTTGAAATATAAACGGTTGTAAATGACCGAGGGGCGAACCCTTAGCTTGCCCTCATAATGGATCGTAAGGTCCTTATAGCGGATCGAGTCCGTGGGAGTCTCATTCTGGTAACCGTTTAGCCAGACGGATATATCCCCGAGCTTCCAAGGGCGGAGGGCCGAGGGGGGCAGGCTTTCCTTCGGGGCCACCCGTAAGGCCACTTTCCCGGGGTTCAACAAGGTATCCGCTTGATAGGTGATGAAATCGGGACGGAAATAGTAATAGCCGTTGTTACGGAGCAAGGACGAGATGCGTTCCCGCTCGGCTTGCAACTGGACGACATTGAAATTCTCTCCTTTGTGGAGGATACGATCGCCGATCGTGGCATCGATCAATGAGTCGGCACGGTGACGGATATGGACGTATTGGATGCTGTCTAGCGTATACGGATCGTTCATGGTGACGCTATATTCCAGCTTCGCCTTCCGGGGATTCTTGGGATCGGGTACGACCTCGAAAGAGGTCTCTCCATTGAAATAACCGTATTCGTTCAATAGGTTCCGGGCTACCTTGACACGGACTTCCGGGTTCACGGTGGTGATCAGCACCGGTTTCGACGCCAGCTTGTTGAAGATCCACTTGCCGACCTTCCCTTTCTTGTTCACGAAAGCGTTGTAGACCCACAGGCCGAAGGGGAAGGGCACCCGGATCGAGGAGCTTCCCAGCAAGGCGTTGTTGGGGGGATAGGCTAGGGCGGCCTCGACCTCTTCCAAGGCGGCTTCGCCGGGTTTGGTCTTATCCTCGTTCTTCACCTCTATTTTCTTGATACCGGTATATAGGACCGCTCCCTCGGGAAGGTTCTTCGTGGTGGAGCAAGAGGTGAGTAAGAAGGCCAGCAGCCCGAGTAGCGCCAGCGACGATAGGATCGCTCTTTGGGTAGACACCCCCCCTCGCCCTGGGGAAGTATCCTTCCCTGCTTTGGGAAGGCATGTTTCCCTGCTCTGGGAAGGCATGTTTCCCTGCTCTAGGAGGGCATCCTTCCTAAAATATATTAAAACATTTTTCATATTCATTCCTTTTCTGTTTCCTCTTTCACTGGTTTCACTTTCGTTTTCTTGAAGTTGAATAGCTCCCTGAGATGCATCATTTTCTTGCGGAGCACGATACCGGCTCCGGTCTCCGTGATCTCGCCTTCCAGCAGGCTCTCGTAGTTCTTGTCGTGGAAAAGTTTGACGTAACGGGAGCCACTGCTGTCTAACCGATATTCTACGGATACGTTATCGATGAACGGCTGCGCCTGTCCATTGTTAATGTTCTCGCCGGTAGAGATACGGCCGCCTAGAACCACACGGATACGGTCATTATAGAATCGCTTGGCGAAGCGGAAGGAGTAGTCGGTACGGGTACCACCTCCGGCGTCGCCATTATCGTCGTACGTCTCCATGCCGAAGCTGATATCCACGGATTTCAAGGCGCTTCCGGCGATGTTGTTGATCTCGCTTTGCAAGAAGCTGGTCAAGGCGTCTCCCATATTTACGTTCACCTTGCCGCCACCACCGCCTCCGCCGAGGTACATACCGGTCACGAGCATGCTGACAGCCAGCTTCGCCCGTTCCTCCGGACCTTTCGAGGTTAGTTCCTCTTGCATCGCCATGTCTTCCGGGGCGGTGAGGGTAAATTGCAACCCTAGGTTCTCCAGTTGTTGGGTCAGTTCGATGCCTACGTCGAAATTTACCAAGCGGGGCGATGATTGCCCGGTTAGGGTGACGGACGTACGGACTCGCTCGGTAGCCGTAAGGTTCAAGGTCGGGTCCATGGGGTTGCCCGTCCATTGCACGTAGCTACCCTCTTGTACGTTGAACTCCTTCAATGGGATCACCGGGATGGAGTACTTGATGGTTCCACCCGTCAGCGTGTAGCGTCCGTTCAAGAACATATCGCCTTGCGGGGTATACTGGAAGGAAAGGTCACCGCCACCCTCCAAATTGATATGGTTGGACTGGTCGGGACTTAAATCCACGTTCGCTTGTACGGCGGGATCGATGTGGATCGTTATCAACATGTCCATGCCTCCCATCGGCAACGGGGGCTTACGAGGCATGCGCCGACGTAAAGTATCCGTGAAAGAGGTGAAGGTTACCATGTCCGACATACGGTCTTGCACGGTCAACGGGGAGTCTTTCAGCACGTAGGTGATATTCGTCCCGCCCAATAACTGCAAGTCCCCTCGCATGGTCAAGGCATCCAACGGCCCGCGTACGGTAGAATTCAAGTTGACGAACAGCTTTCCGTAGACAAGGCTTTCCTCGTTTTTCTTAACGTTCAGCAGTTGCAAGTTATTCGCCGTTAGTTTAAGATTGGCGGTCATGCGGGATAAATCGTTGAAATCCACTTCTCCGTTGATGATAAACGGATTCTTGTTGTATGCGTAAATACCATATTGGTTGAACAAGATTCGGTTGTTCTTTATCTCTATCTTCTTATCGTCGAAACGGAAGGTAGAACCTGCGGCGCCTACATAAACGGAGGCGGTATCGAGAATCAGATATCCCTCGGCCATGGGTTTATCGCTTTGTCCGCTGATAGCGAGCGTACCATCGAGGTCTCCGCCCATTTTCGCCATATCATCCGGGATGAACGGGTTGGCGATATCCAAGGGGAAGTGCATGAACTCGACAGTACCGCTGATATGGTCGGTCTCGCCCATCTGGTATAAGGCGGTAATGGCACTCACCTCTTTCCGGTCCCGGAAAAGGTGCATATCCACTTGATGGTTCCCCTGCTCTAAAGGTAGATAGACTGCGTTGAACATGAGTTCGCCGACCCGCTCGTTCTCATAATACAGATCATCAATGTTCATATCCGCCACGACCATGAAGGCCGAGTCGGAAGGAGCGTACTGGAAATCGGCGTTCAATATACCTTTCATCGGCGGGATATAACTGAATGCGTTGGAGATAACCCCAAGGTCGATCTGGTTCAACTCGGCGTGGACTTCCTCCATCTCGTCACTTTCCGCTTGGGAGTGTATCCAGAGGGCGGCGTTATTATCTCCGCTGAGTCGCAGGTTCGCCTCGATATCCTTCATGCTGCGTACCACGACGTAATTATCCGGGTTCAGCTTGAAAGGGCGGAACGCTATGATCGGGTCATCGGGGAAGAGATGGAACTTGACCCCGTTCTGTATCTTATCGGCCCGGATTCCGAGCAACAAGCCGGTCTCGCCTTTCCCGTCCTTGAAATAAAGGCGGGCGTCGCCGAAGCCATAACGTATTTGCCCGTCCAGCCCGGCGCTGAAAGGTTGTTGCTGCCTGTATTTATTCTTGATCACTTGGGCGCTATAGAGTAATCCGAGCGAATCTTGGTGCATCTCCGCCCGGATGGTATCGATCTGCATCGTATCCCGTGCCAGATCGTAAATGGAGGCATCCATGCGTATACCCGTTTCCGGTGAGGTATAGGCGTTCATGGCGATGCTCTTGAAATCTACGTAATAGGTTTGGAGATAGTTGTAGATCGGATTGTCCTGTCCTGCCCGTACCTCAAGGTACATATCGGGGAGGAGCGGGCGAAGGATCTCCAGATTGACAGTCGAGTCCCGTTCCAATTGGAGGGTGATATCGTTCGATACCTTAGTCAACTTATCCGTGATGTGGTGTATGCAATCATTACCCGTGAGGATGATCCCTAAATCCCCGGCGTGGAAAGACACACGGGTGGTATCGATATCCGTCCGGGCATGCAAGGTCAGCGTTTTCGGCTTGAAACTTTGTTTTGGGGTGACGACCTCCCAGTTTCCTAACGTAACGTCGATCGTGTTATCTTCATCCAGATTACTTTCTGCCTCGGCGAAGAGCTGGAAAGAGGTGGCGAAGGGATTTGCCATTAAGTGCATACCCTGTAAATCCATGTTCTCCACATCCGCTATCAACATCGCCTTCACCTCGTGCTTGTGGAGGGTCGCGTTTAAGGAGACATCCATTTTCGCCAACGGGTATTTGCTAAGCAGATCCACTTTCAGTAAGTTCTTTTCCAGAGAGCCATCGATGGATACGTCTGATACCGATGAGGCGCCGTAGCGTATATCCGATATCTTACCGTCCAGTTTGGCCCATGTACGTTCAGAGAAAGGGTCTGTGCCCCGGCCTTCTGCTTTAACAGAGGCGGTCAGCCAAAATAGAGAGTCTTTGGGCATGAAATGGGTAGGTTCCAGACTGTCTATCCGTAAATTAGCCTCATAAGCCAGTTGCACCGGATTATAGCGGGCGGTCAGACCTACTTTGCCTTTATCTTGGGTAAGAACAAGCTCGGTGCGGTATTCTTGATTTGCGACTGTAGCTTCCCCCTTCAACTGAATTCCTGCCGGAATGGCAAATTGATCCCGTTGGGAGGCGGGAAGCATCGCCAGCAAAAAGTCCAGATTACCGGATCGAGCCTTTAACTGAATCTCACCGGTTCGCCGGATGCTATCCGTCACGGACTCCATGCTACCCGTGACGTTCATCTGAAACGCTCCCGGCAGCATGATATCGCCTTGTGTGATACGTATACTGGAGAGGTTGCCTTCTACGCCTGCCGTAATAGCGAGAGGCTTGTCCGGGTAGGCTTTCTTGAAATCCTCTGGAAGAGAACCTGCCGCTATCAATAAATCTTCTTTCCCCAACGAGGCGTTTAACAGGGCTTTCATGCTACCTTGTGGGTGCTCCTCGAGGGAGCTCCAAGGGATAGTCGCTGTCAATCTCACTTCGGAATTTGGTGTCTGGAGAAGTAGGTCCGGTACGTCTATCTGTTCATGGTCACTCCGGACATTTCCTGCCAATGCCGAAACCTTGAGGCCGGAACGTTCTTCCACGAAGAATTCCTTGATGTGGACGTTTATTTCTTTTCCTTGATATAAGATGGAATCGATAGAGGTGTTCAGGTTCGTTAAACTGATATGGGAGAAATCGAGTCCTTGCTCGGGTGCCGCGTAATTCCCGTCATAAGCGAATGTAGAATTCGTTATGTCAAAGTTTCTCGCCTTATATTGTTCCGCTCCAAGATCTACGAGGCCGTTATTTAGCCCGGCTTTATTAACGAAAGCCGTAAGGCGTAAGGAATCCGAGGGCATTTGTAGGGCGAAGGCTACCCGGTCCAAACTGATTTTATCCAGCTTGAGTACCCAGTTCAGAGGTGTGGAAGTCGTGTCTTCTTTCGAGGTTGAATCATTTAATAGAAGGGTAATGGCGGTATCGGATAAATCTACGGTATTAAATGTAGCTTTCTCCTCGGACAGGTCTATACGATCGGCGTGCAGGTAAAGCTTTCCCAAGAATCCTTTGATTTCCATACCTTCAATCATAGTCCCGGTGTTAACCTTTACGTTCCGGAGGTCGATCGCCTCTACCAATACTTGCTTCCGCAAAAGAGGAAGGGCACGAACCCGTACCGTCAAGCTCTGTAAACTCAACAAGGTATCGACGGGAGGATTTACGACCTCGACACCCTTAACCGTAAGGTCTAACGGGAAAGATAGCCTAATCTGCTCGATCCCGATTTGCATACCAGTCACTTTTCCCGCGTATTCGGTCGCTTTCCGTACCGCGAAGTTTTGGAAAGGAGGTATATATAGTAATATAGAGAGTAACAATACCAATGCGATCGGTATTAGGCATATCACTCCTATCCGTTTAATCCATACTCTCATGTTGATACGTTTCTCTTTTTCTTATTTGTTTATTTGCCTGTTTTTATGACGATCGCTCCGTTCGCGCCTCTCACCCCGTATTCACCTGCGTCTTTCAATACTTTTAATTCCGAGACATCTTCGACGGGAATCGTGTTTAGAACAGATAGGTCCATCGGTATACCGTCTACCACTACTAGCGGGTCACTAGGACTGTTTAGGGAAACGCTCGCACGGATGCGTACGGAACCATCGGCGAATGTTATGCCACTCATCCTTCGTAGCAGGCAATAGAGATCCCGGCATCCGGTTTTCTGTATCTCTTCTTTATTCATAACGCTTGAGCTTACTATTTTGTTTCGTTCCCTTTCCATAATTTCTTTCAGGGCCTCATCCGGTTCAAAACTACGCTCTGCGTTGAATGTGCTATTCTCTAAAGTAATGGTTATATAATTGTATCCGTTGACTGGGACTTTGACTACATTTCTTGTTTTCTTAATAGTGACGAACAAGGTATCATTCAGGTTAGCCCCCGGGATGGTGAATACGCCATGTTTGTTCGTTTTCACGGTGATCGGATTCTGACTGCCTAGCGTGACCGGATAGCGTTTGATTATTTTATCGCTGATGTCACGCAATACACCGACTAAAGTATCATTCTGTGCCAAAAGTATTTGACTGCTGAATGATAAGATGATGATTGAAAGATAATGTATTGTTTTCATAGCTCAATCTTTTTAGCTGAACATAACACAAAGATAATATAATATTTCTTAAAGGCAGAGTTTTAGGGCAAATTCGTAATAGGTATTATTTTTACGTTTCTATGTGGTCTCATTTGTCGCTAAAATGAGATTACTATAAATGGAAATCATTACATTTGCCAAAATAAAATGAACGGTATGGAATTAGATTTAGCCTATTTGTGTAAGGAGGTTCGAGAAATAGCTCGTGCTTCTGCGACATTCTTAAAAGAAGAACGCCGAAAGTTTGACCGGAACTTAGTGGAGGAAAAAAGTGCTCATAACTATGTATCTTATGTGGATAAAGAATCGGAACGACAGATCATAGAGGCTTTGTCTACTTTGCTACCTGAGGCTGGTTTTATCGCGGAGGAAGGCTCTGGAAGTTTGACTGATGAGGAATATTGTTGGGTGATCGATCCATTGGACGGCACTTCAAACTATATTCATGATATTGCGCCTTATTGCGTGAGTATCGCTTTAAGAAATCGGAAGGAGTTATTGTTAGGAGTAGTCTATGAGGTGTGTAGGGACGAGTGTTTTTATGCAGTGAAAGGTGGTAAGGCTTACTTGGATGGGAATGAGATATATGTATCGGATGTATCAGTATTGGATAAGGCATTTATCGCATTGGGTTTCCCTTATAACTCTGATGCTTATCGTCCGGTAGCCGGTCATTTGGTTGATAGGTTGTATGGTTTTGCGGGAGGTACCCGTTTGATGGGATCTGCCGCCGCTGAACTGTGTTATGTGGCAGCAGGACGTTTTGATGCCCGTATAGAAGCCTATTTAGGCCCTTGGGACGTAGCCGCTGGTGCCTTGATTCTATTGCAGGCCGGAGGAAAAATATCAGATTTCAATGGAGGAGAGAACTGGGCTTCGGGTGAACAGGTAGTTGCCAGCAATGGCAAGGTTCACTCTCTTGTGTTGTCTTTGTTGCCCTAATACTAGAGTAATCCTGCGTATTCTAGTGCTTCTGTGTGTATTTAAAAGGTAAAAGAGTTTAAACTTACTTCTTATTTGCGGGGTGTTTGATCCGTTTTGATTTTCAAAACAGATGGAGGAATACAAATACCCGTAAATCCTTGTATGTGTCTAATTCAGTAAAAATCAAGACTTTTAGGATTAGAGATTTTACTTACATTTGTGGAAAATAAAAATGTTACAGAGTATGAAAAACAATCTATACGTCTTTTTTCTGTTCTTTATTACTGGACTAATGTCATGTAGCCATCACTCAGGTCTATATGAACATGCGGAAAAGATAATGTCCCAACATCCCGATAGCGTTTTAACATTGCTATCAACAATACAAGATGTAAATGATCTTTCAGAAAAGGATCGTGCTATGTACTATCTACTTTTGACAGAAGCTCAAAATAAAACTTATGTCAAACCTACTTCAGATTCGTTGATCGCTATTTCTACTGAATACTTTGATAAAACCGAAGATTGGGGAAGAAAAGCAAAAGCTTGGTATTATAGAGGAAGAGTCAATCAGGACCTTGGCGATGCTCTTCATGCGCAAGACTATTATTTGAAAGCATTACGAAATAGTGATAAAGTTTTGGATTATGTTTTACTGGGTCGTATTAGTTATAGTTTAGGAATGCTTTATACTTATCAGAATGTTTATGAAAAAGCAATTCCATTTCAGAAAAAGGCTTTAGATTATTTTAGGGAAGTTCAAGATTCTATTGGCCAATCATTTGTTTTAAGGGATATAGGCAGAACTTATACCTCTTTATCAAAGCTAGATAGTGCTTGCTTTTTCTATGAGTATGCGTTGAATTATGCGAATAATCTTAGTAAACCCTCTATTTTTAGTGAATTAGGAAATGTCTGTATGGAGTTAGGTGATTATAAAAAAGCTTATGACTTTCTTCAATTGTCTTTGGAATATTCTACGGATGTGTCTTTGTTGTATCCTACTTATTTAACTTTAGGAGACCTATTTTCAAGAATAGGGCCGATAGATTCTGCGTATGTTTATTTAGAAATGTGTAAAGAAAGCCATTCATGTTCAACACAAGCAGGCGCTTACTATTATTTGGCAAAACTAGAAAAAGAGCAGAAACACTGGAAAAATTATGCAATGTTTCAAGAAGTTTATGAACAACTACGTGACTCAACTAATAAGATAAAACAAACAGAGTCTATTCGAAAGATGCAAGATTTATATAACTATCACCAAGTAGAGGCAAAATATATGCAAACTCAGATTGCATTAAATAAGACAATCATAAATTTTCTCATTGTAGGTATTTTTGCTTTAAGTGCTATTGTAATATTGGTTTTCGTGATAGTTATGGTGTACAAAAGATTAAACAATAAAAAGAAACATCTGCAGGAACAGAGGCGAAAGCTAGATGCTTTGAAAGAAAAACAACGAAAAGATAGAGAACGTATAGAAAAAAATGAAAAGATTATAGCTAAGCTAGAGAAGCAGATACAAGAGTCTTCCATCGCTTTTGATGAAAAAGAGAAAGAACTTATGCTTTTGAGAAAAGAACGTTTGGAGGCAGAAAACAAGAATTTGAAGTATGCGGAAACCGAGAATGAGCTTTTATTAAATCGATTTTTAACATCGGACATTTATTATCGTTTTCATATGAAAGAAGACTGGAGACCAAAAGAGAATGATTGGGAGGAATTATATAAAGCTTTGGATGAGACATATGATGGCTTTACCCATAGGCTCATGGGAGTTGCTAAAAAATTGACAAGTACAGAACTGCGTGTAAGTTGTTTAGTAAAGTCTAATGTTCCTCCCGTTACAATAGCGATGCTAATCGTTACCACTCCAACAAACGTGTCTATGATTCGTAAACGACTATATGAGAAAATACATTCACAGAAAGGCTCTTCTGAGAAATTTGATAGATTCATACAGGAGTTTTAATGATGATTGTGCATAATTTGTGCAATTTTAGTTCATGTTTTTGTAAGTAATGTATGGTATGTTTGCTCCCATGTTTTTATAAAAATATCATGCATTATGAAAAATGTAAACAAATTCACTGTTGTTGCGATTTTATTCGCATTGTTTTTAACTAATTCTGTTTTAGGAGATAATATTCCTACGGAAGGAAAATGGAGAGATGAATATTATCGTTCGGCAGATGCCCCATTACCTCCAGTTGCATCAATCGAAGGAGATATCCTTTCCTTGGACTTTGAAGATGCTTTATCAAACTTGACTGTATGTGTCATGAATGATAGAGGTGTGAAAATTTATGAGGATGTTGTTTCTTCAGAGGCAGGTGGAACTTATTCATTTTCTTTAGCGGGAGAAACAAGTGGCCAATATCAAGTTGTACTATTACACCAATTGGGACACTTGACCGGTAACTTTACCTTGGAATAAAAAATTAAAAGGTTTTGTAAGAAGAAAGAGCTGTTATACTTCTCGGTAAAATGGGAAACACAGCTCTTTTTTTATTAAGACAATTGTGCCAAATTCGAATCTTTACTTGGATACATATATATACATGTTTTAGCGCTAAATGTATCATCAATCAGTTGGGAGTCATTCTGTTTATTGTGTATTTCTTAAAAATAGGCTCCGTTGTAGCCTACTTTACTATACATGGAAATTGCGATTAGTATTAATAGAAATTCAAAATACTATGGATACTAATCGGAGCTTGGATGGATGTAATTTCTTTGCATTCTGATTATCAGATGTATAGATGATAATCTGGAAATATTGGGCTTATTGTGCTTTTTTAGAAATTAAATTAGGTGTGGTTGGCCTAGTTTTATTTCCAAATGGTGTTATATCATGATTCTTATAACATGAAAAATTCATAGTTGTGAAATTTTATAGGATTTAGCTGTTAAAATCAATATGGATTTCCCCCTTGTCTAAGAAATGACAGGACAATACTATTATATATGCCGTTTATTCTGTATTTTTGCCAGAAAAATTAGCAGACATGGCTGAAAGCAAAGTTGAACACCTATTGGATAGCATTCATTTTCCGGAAGACTTGAGACATTTGTCACAGGATAAGTTGGAGCAGGTATGTGCCGATTTGCGTCAATATATTATCGATGTTTTGTCTGAGAATCCCGGTCACCTAGGTGCAAGCCTTGGTACGGTAGAGCTGACAGTCGCCCTTCATTATGTATTCAATACCCCCTATGACCGTATTGTCTGGGATGTCGGGCATCAAGCTTACGGACATAAAATACTTACAGGAAGGAAAGATATTTTCCATACGCTCCGTAAGTTTAAAGGAATTAGCGGCTTCCCTAATCCGGCGGAAAGCGAGTATGACGCTTTTATCGCCGGACACGCCTCAAATTCAATCTCTGCGGCGATGGGTATGTCGGTAGCCTCGGCCTTGAAGAAGGAACTGGATCGCCATGTGATCGCCGTGATCGGGGATGGCGCTATGACCGGAGGACTCGCCTTCGAGGGGTTGAATAATGCGTCTGCCAACCCTAATAATTTGTTGATTATCCTGAATGATAACGATATGGCGATAGATCATAGCGTAGGTGGTCTTAGCCAGTATTTAGTGGATATAACGACGAGTCAAGCCTATAATAAAATGAGATACGATGTGTATCGAGGCTTAAAGAAGATCAAGCTCATCAATAACGATCGCCGGGAAAACATCTTACGTTTTAACAATAGCCTTAAAGCATTGCTTACCCAGCAACATAATTTATTTGAAGGCTTCAGCATCCGTTACTTCGGTCCGGTGGATGGGCATGATGTAAATTATCTGGTGAAGGTATTGAATGATATAAAAGATATGCAAGGCCCTAAGCTGTTGCATATCAAAACGAAAAAAGGAAAAGGCTTTAAACCTGCGGAAGAGTCCGCTACGGAATGGCATGCTCCCGGAAAGTTCAATAAGGAAACCGGCCAGCGTATTATCGTTCGTAAATTAGATGAACCTCAATTATATCAAGACGTGTTCGGTCATACATTGGTAGAGCTTGCGGAGAAAGATGAGCGTATTGTAGGCGTAACTCCGGCTATGCCTTCCGGCTGCTCGATGACTTATATGATGAAAGCCTTCCCGGATCGTGCGTTTGATGTGGGAATTGCGGAAGGACATTCCGTAACTTTCTCTGCCGGATTAGCTAAGGAGGGAATGATACCTTTCTGCAACGTGTATTCTTCGTTTATGCAGCGTGCGTATGATATGGTTATCCATGATGTAGCTTTGCAAAAACTACATATGGTGATCTGTCTGGATCGTGCGGGATTAGTGGGAGAGGATGGAGCTACACATCATGGCGTGTTTGATTTAGCATATCTTTGTCCGATACCGAATTTGGTAATCGCTTCCCCATTGAATGAGTTGGATTTACGGAATTTGATGTATACAGGCTATGCTGCTTTTAATGGCCCGTTCGTAATCCGTTACCCTAGAGGTAAGGGGGAGATGAAAGATTGGCGTAACGAGATGCAAGTATTGCCTATAGGAAAAGGGAAAAAGTTGCGTGACGGGGATGATATCGCCGTACTTTCTATCGGACCGATCGGAAACGAGGTGATCAAAGCCATCGAGATGGTGAAAGAAGCGGGGGTATCGATAGCCCACTACGATATGATCTACTTGAAACCGTTGGATGAGGAGCTGTTGCATGAGATCGGGCAGAAATATAACCGTATTATTACGGTAGAGAATGGAGTGATAAAAGGAGGTTTTGGTAGCGCTGTCCTTGAGTTTATGGCAGACAATGGCTATACGCCTCATGTAAAGCGTATCGGAGTGCCGGATGCGTTTATCGAGCATGGTTCTATACCGGAACTGTATCAATTATGTGGTATGGATGCCGAGAGCATTGCGAAACAGTTGAAAAAGGAGAATTGATTATTGTCAATTAATAAAATATGAAAATTGTCATAGCCGGTGCGGGAGAAGTAGGTACACATTTAGCGAAAATGTTATCTCAAGAGAATCAGGATATCATTTTGATGGATCCGAATGAGGAACGGCTGAATTTCTCAAAATCTAGCATGGAGATTCTCCCTATGGTCGGGAATCCGACCTCGCTTAGAGATTTGGAGGAAGCGGGGATCAAGAAAGCGGACTTGTTCGTAAGTGTTACTCCCGAGGAGACTACCAATGTGACGGCTTGTATGTTGGCTCATAATCTAGGAGCGCATCGTACGTTGGCCCGAATCAATAATTACGAATATTTATTACCCAAAAATAAAGAGCTGTTCGAGAAATTAGGAATCAACTCGATGATTTATCCTGAGATGTTGGCGGCTAAGGAGATCGTGACAGCTGTACGCCGTCCGTGGACACGCCAATATTGGGAGCTGTTTGGTGGAGCTTTAATTCTGATAGGTGTTAAAGTTCGGGATAATTCCCGTTTGGTGAACCGGGTATTGGCCGAATTGCTAAATGAGCAGAAGCTATATCATATTGTCGCTATTAAGCGAAAGAACGAGACGATAATCCCCCGTGGTACGGACCGGATAGAGTCTGGTGACATCGTATTCTTTACGACGACCCGATCTCATATAGAGGATGTGCGCTTACTGGCCGGGAAGAAAGATCCGGAAGTAAAGAAGGTTATTATTATGGGAGGAAGCCGTATCGCTATCCGTGCTTGCCAATATTTACCTAATAACATCCGGGTAAAAGTAATTGAGGCTAATAAAGAGAAAAGTCATCGAATCGCTGAGGTAGTGCCTAGTAATGTCTTGATTATAAACGGAGACGGACGTGATACTGATTTGTTGATGCAAGAAGGCATCAAGGATGCGCAGACTTTTATAGCTTTGACGGAAAATTCCAGCACGAATATATTGGCATGTCTGGCCGCTAAGCGTTTAGGTGTGTTTAAGACAATCGCTAAGATTGAGAATATCGATTATATCCAATTGGCGGAAAGTATGGACATCGGTTCGGTTATCAACAAAAAGCTGATAGCAGCCAGCCATATCTATCAATTTCTTTTGGATGCGGATGTCTCTAACGTGAAATGTTTGACCTTTGCGAATGCGGATGTGGCGGAGTTGGTGGCTCGCCCGGATTCAAAGATTACCAAGAAACAAGTCAAGGATCTCCGTCTGCCGAAAGATATGACTCTCGGTGGGTTGATTCGTGACGGTGAACCTATGATGATCAAGGGTGATACTCAGATACAGGCATACGATCATGTTGTCGTATTCTGCTTGGATACGGCTATGCGTAAGCTGGAGGACTACTTTAACTAGTTGATAGTTATGTTGAACGTACGTTTTATAGTGAAGATGCTAGGGGTGATGTTCATCCTTGAGACTTTTTTTATGCTGGCCGCTACCGTCGTAGCTTTCCTTTATCGGGGGAGTGATGTATATCCGCTTCTTATTTCAAGCGGAATCTTATTCGGGACCGGTTTTTTGTTCTACTCTATGGGCTTTAAGGCGAATGAACACTCGGCCGGCCGGCGGGAAGGAATGTTGATCGTGACATTGACTTGGATTTTATTCTCTTTATTTGGAATGTTACCATTCTATATTGGAGGATATATAGATAATGTGACCGATGCCTTTTTCGAGACCATGTCCGGATTTACGACTACCGGCTCTACTATTTTAACGAATATAGAGGCATTGCCTAAAGGTATCTTATTCTGGCGGAGTCTTACACAGTGGCAGGGAGGTATCGGTATGGTCGTATTCACCGTGGCTTTGATGCCTATTTTCGGAGGTGGTGCCTCGCAGATGTTTGATGCCGAAACGCCCGGTATAACCCATGAACGTTTTCGTCCTCGTATTACGCAAGTCGCTAAACGCCTGTGGGGGGTGTATGTTTTTCTGACACTTTTTTTAGTCGGCCTTTTATGGGCTGGTCCGATGAATTTGTATGATGCGGTAAATCATGCGTTCACGGCTATATCTACTGGTGGATATTCAACCAAAAACGCAAGTATCGCTTATTGGAATTCCTCTTATATAGAGTATGTAATAACTATTTTCATGTTTATCGGAGCTACCAATATGACATTGGTTTATTTCTGTTTTAATGGAAATGTGAAGAAATTGATTAAAGATGAGGAGTTTCGCTGGTTTTTCTTTTTTGTTTTAAGCGCTATTATCGTTGTCATGGTGTGGATCTTGTACCTTGGATTCGCCTCGGATGTAGAGAATGCGTTCCGTAAGGCGGCTTTCCAAGTGGTGACCTTGGTTTCTACCTGTGGATTCGCTACGGATGACTATATTCCTTGGGGACCGTTTTTCTGGTTTATCGCATTGATCTTGATGTTTATTTGTGGATGCGCCGGATCTACTTGCGGTGGCTTGAAGATGGGACGCTTCGTTATTTTAACGAAGAATCTCTCCAATGAATTTAAGAAACAGACACATCCCCATGCGGTGATTCCAGTACGAATGAACGGGCATGTCGTATCTGGTGATATCGTACATCGTGTGTTAGCTTTTGTGTTCGCTTATATTACGTTAATCGTGGTGAGCTGTTTGGCTTTATCTTTGGATGGGATGGGATTTTCGGAGGCGATTGGTGCCGCTGTTTCTGCTATAAGTAACGTAGGGCCCGGCTTGGGAACGCTTGGTCCGGTAAGTAATTTTGCGGATGTTCCCACGGTGTCGAAATGGTTTCTGTCTTTTTTGATGTTAACAGGGCGTCTGGAGATATTTACGGTATTAACGATATTAGTCCCCGGTTTTTGGAAACAGTAAAATTATTGAAAATGAAAAGTATACAGGTCATTGCTAGTCTGCTGTGTGGTATTCTGTATTGTGGGATTTCTTTAAATGCCCAGAATGTATTGAAAGCAACAGGTTGGATGCCAGAGCACACATTTACTTCCGGAATAGAAGGTCCGGCTGTAGATAGCGAAGGAAATTTATATGCCGTAAATTATAAGAAAGAAGGGACGATCGGTATTGTACGCCCAGATGGTAGCCATGGCTGTTTTCTCGTTTTGCCGGAAGGATCTACCGGGAATAGTATCCGCTTCGGGAAAGACGGAAATATGTACGTGGCGGATTATACAGGGCATAATATCTTAAAAGTGGATATGAAATCTAAGAAGATCAGCGTATTCGCTCATGAGCCAAAGATGAATCAACCAAACGATATTGTATTTGCCTCCAATGGAAATATCTATGCGAGTGACCCGGATTGGCCGAATCAAAAAGGCCAACTTTGGTTGATTACCCCGGATGCGAAAGTCTCCTTATTGGAGACGAATATGGGAACGACTAATGGCATCGCTGTGAGTGAGGATGGTAAACGCTTGTACATTAATGAATCTGCTCAATTAAAAGTCTGGGTATATGATATATGCCCGGATGGTACTTTAAGGAATAAACGTCTATTTCATACTTTTGAGGGGTACGGTATGGATGGTATGAAGTGTGACGAGAAAGGAAATCTTTATATTTGCCGTTATGATAAGGGTACTATAGCTTTGTTAAATCCGCAAGGAGATTTAGTTGAAGAGATTCAATTGACAGGAAAGCAGCCGTCTAACTTAACATTTGGAGGACCTGATCATCGTCAATGTTATGTGACATTGCAGGATCGGGGTTGTTTTGAAACCTTTAAGGTTCCTTATCCGGGAAAAGAATGGTAACCCGATATACGTTTTTGATTAATTTTGCGTTATAATAGGTACGGAATATTAAAAAGATATATAGATGATAGAATATATAAAGGGTGAAATCGTGGAACTTACACCTACACGTATGATTTTGGAGTGTGGTGGTATAGGCTACGAGCTGAATATATCCTTGAATACATATAGTGCGTTTGGGAGTAAGACTACCGGAAAAATATATATATATGAGGTAATCCGGGAAGATGCTCATTTACTATTTGGCTTTGCCGAGAAAATCGAAAGGGAGTTGTTCCTTTTGCTTACTTCCGTTTCCGGCGTGGGACCGAATACCGCACGCATGATCCTTTCTTCTCTACCGCCATCCGAATTGGTTCAAGTGATCGGTTCGAAGAATGAGGCCGCATTGACTGCCGTGAAAGGGATTGGTTTGAAGACGGCCCAGCGTATCTTGGTAGATTTGAAAAATAAGGTGAAACCTATGGAGAGTATGGCCGGAAACTTGCCGGAGGCATCAGTCTCTAATGGAGCGGTAACCGAGGAGGCCGTAGCCGCATTGGTTATGTTGGGTTTCCAGAAAGCGGCTTCGCAAAAAGCGGTATCCGCTATTTTGAAAGGCTCGCCCACTTTAGCTGTGGAACAAGTAATTAAAACTGCGCTTAGAATGCTTTGATAATTGACAATTGAGGATTAACGATTAACAATTGACAATTAAATGAGAAAATGAGAAAACGAATACTGAAATATTCCATATGGATCGTTGTATTATTGTTTGGTGTCGGCTTGTATTCGCTGAATGCTGATTACCTTGCGTATACATCATCTTTGCCGGAATTGGAGTTGCTGGAAGCTCCGGAGGATACGATCCCTCCCCGTTATCCGGTAGCTAAAACTACACCGGAGGAATATCAAGATATCGTGAAACAATCACCTGCCGATTTGCGTGATCCGGAGAATGTCAAGACTACGATTGAGTATGATTTAAAGACGAATACGTATATTGTTCGTACGAAATTAGGCGATATGGAGATTGGTACGCCGATGAGTTTAACCCCAGCGGAATACCAAGATTATTCTATGCAACAATCACTTCGTTCCTATTTCCGCCAAAAGAACGAGGAAGAATTCCAAAAAGCTACGAATAAACAGTTTAACTTAACCGATATGCAGTTTAATATCGGTGCGGCGGAACGTATCTTCGGCCCCGGTGGAGTACGTGTAAGAACACAAGGTTCGGCCGAGATCACGATGGGATTGAAGACGAATAAGAATAATGATCCTTCTCTTCCGGAGCGTTCCCGTAAACGTACTTTCTTCAATTTTGACGAGAGTGTGCAGTTGAATGTACAAGCCTCGGTGGGTAGCAAGGTGAATTTCGGAATGAATTACAATACCGAGACCTCTTTTGATTTCGATTCCAAGAAATTGAAGTTGGCGTATACGGGCGAGGAGGATGAGATTATCAAATCGTTGGAAGCCGGTAACGTGAGCATGAATACCAGCAACTCCTTGATTAATGGAGGTGCGGCTTTATTCGGTATGAAAGCGGATTTACAATTTGGTAAGTTGCGAGTGAACGCCTTGTTTGCCCAGCAGGAATCTGAATCCAAGACGGTTAGCTCAAAAGGGGGCGTGCAGACGAAGCCCTTCGAGATCAAGGTGGATGAATACGACGAGAACCGTCACTTCTTCTTGGGCCATTATTTCTATGATAACTACGATAAGTTTATGGAGTCTTTGCCTACCGTCACCTCCGGTATCGAGATCTCTAAGATAGAAGTGTGGGTGACCAATAAACGAGGTAATTATGACCAGTCCCGCAATATCGTAGCTTTCACTGATTTGGGAGAAAATGAATCTCGTAATATCGGTAATACAGCCTTGGTAATGCCTTCCGGAACGGATAGGCGTCCGAATAATTCCGCAAACAATTTATATACGACTTTAACCACTCAATTTACGGGTGCCCGTAAGATTAATATGGTGAATGATGCTTTGAAAGGTGCCATGGAGGGAGGACGGGATTTTGAGAAAATCGAGAGTGCCCGTTTGCTAGAGTCGTCTGAGTATACATTAAACAAGAAATTGGGTTATATTTCTTTGAGGACTCAGTTACAGGCTGATGAGGTATTGGGTGTCGCTTTTAGTTTTATCTATAATGGCAAGACCTATCAAGTCGGTGAGTTCTCTACGGATAATAAAGAGAATACGAGTGACTGTATTTATGTGAAGTTGCTAAAGGGCATCACGATGTCGCCTGATATGATGTTCTGGGACTTGATGATGAAGAACGTATACTCATTGGGTGCTTATTCGGTGCAGAAAGAAAAGTTTAAATTGAACGTAACCTATCAGAGCGATTCTACCGGTACGTATGTAAACTATCTTCCAGAAGGTAATTGTGCGAATCAAATCTTGATTCGGGTATTAGGGCTGGATCGCTTGGATACTTATGACAATCCGAATCCGGATGGCTTCTTCGATTTTATTGACGGTTATACGATACAGGCGGAGACCGGTAAGATTATATTCCCTTGTGTACAACCTTTCGGCTCGAAATTACGGGAAAAGGTAGGTAATGCCTATGCCAGTAAATATGTATTCCAAGAGTTGTATGACTCGACATTAACTGTTGCTCGCCAGATCGCCGAGAAAAATAAATTCCTTTTAAGTGGTGAGTATAAAGCCTCGTCGGGTTCGGAGATCGACTTGGGAGCTACTAACGTGGCCCGTGGGTCTGTACGTGTCACGGCAGGAGGAGCTACACTGACAGAGAATGTGGATTATACGGTAGATTACAGTTTAGGACGTGTGACGATCTTGAATGAGAGCATCATATCTAGTGGAACACCCGTTAGCGTATCTCTGGAGAACCAGTCTACTTTTAATATGCAGCGAAAGACGATGATCGGGTTAGACTTGAATTACCAGTTCAATAAGGACTTCATGGTCGGTGCCACGGTTATGCATATGTCGGAAATGCCTCTTACGGTAAAAACCACTTTGGGAGATGAGTCTATAAAGAATACTTTATGGGGCTTGAATACCTCTTATAAAGCAGAGAGCCAGTGGTTGACAAACGTATTTGATAAGTTACCCTTGTTGACATTGACCAAACCTAGCCAAATCTCATTCAATGCGGAATTCGCTCATTTAATAGCGGGACATTATGAGAATCAATATACGGGTGGTTACTCTTATTTGGATGACTTCGAGTCTACACAAAGTGGTATGGATCTTTTGAACCCGTATGCTTGGAACTTGGCGAGTACCCCCTATGAAGATTCGAATCCTAAATTTCCGGAAGCGGAGAAGGTGAACGATATCGCTTATGGTAAAAACAGAGCTTTGTTGGCTTGGTATACGGTAGACGGAATCTTCACACGTAAGAGTTCCTCTTCCCGCCCTCGACATCTTACGAATGATGATTTATCGAATCATTATACGCGTGGAGTCAGTTATAAAGAGATCTTTCCGAATAAAGAGTTGGGAACCAATGATAATACGACTTTGCCAGTATTAAACCTCGCTTTTTACCCGAATGAGCGTGGTCCGTATAACCTGGATGCGGAAAATGTAAACTCGGACGGTACGTTGGGTAATCCGGAAAAACGTTGGGGTGGTGTAATGCGCAAGATCGAGCCTAGCGATTTGGAATCTGCCAATTATGAATATATCGAATTCTGGCTTTTAGACCCGTATCTTGAGGACGAGACAGCCGAAGGTGGTGACCTATACTTTAACTTGGGTGAGATTTCCGAGGATATTTTGAAAGATGAGCGGAAATTCTTTGAGAATGGCATGCCTGTGGACGGTGATATGTCGAAAGTTGATACGACTGTTTGGGGTAAGGTTCCTCGCACGCAAAGTACGGGATATGCGTTTGATGCCCAAAATCGTGAGTTGCAAGATGTCGGTTTGAACGGTCTTTCTACGGAGGAAGAGCAGACTTTCCCTACGTATGCGGATTATTTGAATAAATTGAGGGCGAAACTATCCGGTGAGACCATCTCTAAGATGATGGATGATCCATTTTCTCCTTTTAACGATCCTGCCGGGGATAATTATCACTATTTCCGTGGGGATGATTACGATGCTAAGGAGTTGGATATTTTATCTCGCTATAAACGATATAACGGTACAGAGGGAAACTCACAAGAATCCGATCAAAGATATGCTACAGCCGGAAAGAGTACACCGGATGTGGAAGATATCAATGGCGATAATACGTTGAATGAGACAGAGAAATATTTTGAGTACAAGATCTCTCTCCGTCCAAAAGATTTGCAGGTCGGTGTAAATAACATCGTCGATGAGCGTACTCCGGAAGTAACCTTGATGAATGGTGATAAGGAGAAAGTAAAATGGTATCTATTTAAGATTCCTATTAAAGATTATGAGAAGAGGGTTGGAGCGATCCGGGATTTCAAGACTGTCCGTTTCATGCGTATGTATATGACAGGATTCCGTAAGTCTACGGTTCTGCGTTTTGGTACCTTGGAACTGGTCCGTGGTGATTGGCGTACTTATACGCAGGATTTGTCAAATCCTCTTGTTCCGCCAAAGTCTGATGGACAGATAGTCGTATCTTCTGTGAATATAGAGGAGAACGGGCAGCGTCAGCCGGTCAACTATGTGTTGCCTCCGGGTATTAGCCGTATGTTCGATTCCAGCCAGCCTCAGTTGCTTCAACAGAACGAGCAGGCATTGTCTATGAAGATAACGGATTTATCTCCTGCGGATGCACGTGCGGTTTATAAATCTACCGCTTATGACCTTCGCCGGTATAAACGATTACAAATGTTCGCTCATGCGGAAGCGCCGATTGATGAGAGCAAGACTTTGTCGAATGGTGATTTCTCTGTATTTATTCGTTTAGGTTCTGACTATAAGAATAATTATTATGAGTATGAGGTACCTTTGGATCTGACTCCCCATAGTACTATTCTTTATAATACGAACAATAGCGCGGATCAAGAAAAAGTATGGCCTTTAAATAATACCTTGAATTTTAAATTGGAGACGCTGACCGACTTGAAGTTGGAGCGAAATAAATTGAAACGTCAGGGACAGGGAAATATAAGCTACCAAAAGGTTTATTCGAAAAATGATCCGGATAATACGCGTAATAAAATCAGTATCATCGGTAACCCTAGCTTAGCGGAGGTGAAAGTGATCATGATCGGCGTACGTAATAATACGGGTGATATCAAGAGCGGTGAGGTCTGGGTAAACGAACTTCGTATGACTGATTTCGATGAGAAAGGTGGTTGGGCCGCTAATGCGAATCTGAACGTCGCTTTATCCGATTTGGGTACGGTCAATGTAAGTGGACGAATGGAAACCGCCGGTTTTGGTGCGTTGGATCAGTCGCTGGCCGAACGTCGGATGGATGATTATTCGCAATATAGTGTGGCGACCTCGATTGAGTTGGGTAAGTTGTTCCCTGAGAAAGCAAAGGTTAGCATACCTTTTTACTATGCTTATTCGAAAGAGACTACAACTCCTGAGTATGATCCGTTGAATGAGGATATTAAGCTTTCGGACGCTTTGGATGCGGTAGAGACCCAAGCCGAGAAAGACTCTATCAAGAGTTATTCTTTGGACCAGACCACGATTAAGAGCGTCTCTTTCAATAACGTAAAGGTGGATATCCGTAGTAAGAATCCGATGCCGTATGATCCGGCTAACTTCTCGTTAGGTTACTCTTATAGCCAGAACAGTAAGAAGAATCCGGAGACCGAATATGAGACAACCAAGGATTACCGAGGTAATTTCGCTTATAATTATACGCCTTACGTGAAACCGTTCCGACCCTTCGAGAAGCTGAAGAAGAATAATGGATATACAAAATATATCAAGCAATTCGGACTGAATTACGTCCCGTCGAATATTAGTTTCCAGACGGCGATGATGCGGAATTACTATGAGATTAAGCTAAGGGATTTGACAAGTTCTACGGATGGAGGTAACCAGTTGCTCTCATTCAGTCACAATTTCTTGTGGGACCGTGCCTTCAGTTTGCGTTGGGACTTTACGAATAATCTGAGCATGACGTTTACTTCCGGTACGAATGCCCGCATCGAGGAACCGAATGTTCAAGTGAATAAGAAATTGAATCCGGATGATTATCAGGTATGGAAGGATTCCGTGAAGCAAAGTATCCGTGATTTGGGTACTCCTTTGAAATATGACCAAACGTTTAATGTCACTTGGAATATGCCATTGCAATTCATACCGGCATTGGACTGGGTAAATAGTTCATTGACTTATAATGCCACGTACAACTGGGATCGTGGAGCCAATGTCGCTAGTATTGAGTTGGAACAGGGTAATATAATAAAGAACCAACGTCAATTTGACTGGCAGGGTAGTTTCAATTTGCAGTCATTGTACAATAAGAATAAATATCTGAAGAAGATCAACCAGAAATTTATGGCCTCTTCCCGGGTAAGCGCTCGTCAACCGGAGAAAAAGAAGAAAGAGGTGAAACTAGAGAAAGAGATCCAATTGAGCCCGGATAGTGGAACGATCGTGCAGCATGGAATGTTTACGAAGAAGGTTCGTATCACGGCACGTGGAGCGGACGGGAAGGTCTATTCAATTAAATACAAGCCGATCAATTACGCCCAAGTCATGATCTTGAATAAGGATACGGCCCGTTTGAAGCTGACAATCGTGCCCGGTCCTCAGCCTTTGGAAGGAACCTTGACGAAAGTCGCTGAATATAGTAGCCGTTTCTTGATGATGGTACGTCGGGTAAACATACAATATTCGTTGATAGACGGTATGATGTTGAGTGGTTACGCACCGGAGGTTGGTGATATGTTCGGACAACGGCGTACAGGAACTTTGGCTCCGGGACTCGGTTTTGCTTTTGGAGCGGTAAGAAGGAGCTTTATCGACGAGGCGGACGAGCGGGGCTGGCTGGTAAAGAATGAGAATATGACGACTCCCGCCATGATCAATAGCGCGAAGAATCTTACGATTCGTGCGAATCTAGAACCTATAGCCGGCTTGAAGATTGATTTGAACGCAAACCGGGTAGATACCCGTAGTACCGATATCTATTATATGCAAGACGGTATGCCCGAGCAGATGGGAGGTAGCTTCACGATGACTACGATTGCCTTGGGGAGCGCTTTCGGCGGCAGCGGAAACGCTAATAACGGTTATTCCTCGAAAGCGTTCGATAAATTTATCGCTCATCGTAGCGTGATCGCCCAGCGTTTGATGGATACCTATTCTGGTACGGTTTATCCGAGCTCCGGTTTTATGGCGGGGCATGCTTTAGCGGGAAAACCTTATGATCCAGCCGTAGGGGGAGGCGTAAGCCTGAATTCCATGGAGGTATTGGTACCTGCTTTCTTGGCGGCTTATACGGGTAAGGACCCGAATAAGGTAGGCTTGTCAGCCTTCCCGTCTGTTAAGAGCCTGCTACCGAACTGGCGTGTTACGTATGATGGCTTGATCCGTATACCGGTTATCCGCAAATACTTTAAGAGTATGATGTTAAGTCATCAATATCGTTGTTCCTATAGCGTAGGTGCGTTTTCCTCCTTCTTGGATTGGGTAGATGCCGGGCAGGATGGTTTGGGATATATCCGCGATATCCAGACAGGTAATCCTACGCCGTCGTCTCCTTATGATATAGCGGCCGTGAGTATCACGGAAGGATTCAGCCCGTTGTTTGGCGTGGACGCTACTTTATTGAATAATATAACAGGTAAATTTGAGTTGCGCAAGACTCGTAACTTAAGCTTGAATATTTCCTCTTACCAATTGGTGGAAGCGCTTTCCAACGAATTCGTGATAGGAGTAGGATATAAGTTGACTGAGTTTAACAAGGTGTTGAAAATGAAAAAGACACGCGACTTCAGTAATGATCTTACGATCCGCTTAGATTTCTCTTACCGTAAAATGCAATCGTTGATCCGTAAGATAGAGGATCAGTTTACACAGGCTACCAGCGGGAATATCGCCAAGACCATCCAGTTCTCTGCGGATTACGGGTTAAGTCGTGCCTTGACATTGAGAGCTTTCTATGATTTACAGATCAATGAGCCGATCGTGTCCACATCTTCTTACCCGACATCGAACTCAAACTACGGTATCAGTCTCCGGTTCTCTTTGGCGCAATAAAGGACATTTCGATGAGGAGGACGGCCGCACGCCGTCCTCTCTTTTTTTGTCGTTCGCTTAGCGGTTTAGATCTCGTCGGGCGATTCCGCATCGCCCGCGTTGCTCTTTCCGAAAGCCAGATCAAGGACATGGTTCATGAAGGATAGATACTCGGCATTGTTCAGCCGTGCGAGGTTGATTAAGCTCGCTCTCGTCAAATTTCTCATGGTATTGTTTTTTTTAGATTTAAACGAGCGGCAAGGTAGGTATTTAAATCCATTATGGCCCTCTCTTCTCGGGTAAAAACGGCTCTACGCCGTGCGAGGCGCGTTTTACCCGGGTAAAAGTCATTTTTCAAGGCTGAAAAGCCGTTTCTACCAAAGTAAAAATGATTTTGCACGGCGCGGAGCCTCTTTACTCGGGAAAAAGTGGCTTCGCGGGCGTGCGAAATGCGGTTTACTTGGGTAAAAGCTATTTTGCGGGGCGCAGAGGGAGTTTTACTCGAATAGAAGGAAATGGGGAATTCTTTGCCTGAATCGTGATCTGAATTAAATAGTTGATAGTTTTGCGTGTATTGAAATAAAACACGATCTTTGCGATGTTTTAGAAAATAACGCAGAAGCGTTTCGATATTATCTTGTTCTGGAATCTGGACAATTTCGGTCATGCAAGATAATAGGAAAATGGCTCCTGCGCTTATGCTTGTTATATACATCTGCCTAGCGAGGGTGGACTATATACTTTCATACAGCGTGGGATCATTGTTCTATTATTGCATGACGGGCAGTCCAGAGCCTCGGAACAGTAATAGGCGATGGTTCCCACGCTTCTTTATTTGTTAACCACCTTCTGGAGGGGACACGGGAGGTATAAATCATTATTATTATGGAATTTGAGAATCGGAGACAAAATATACAAACTCATAATCCCAATGAATATGAATATCCTTATTTATACACGCATGATTTATCACATCTTTATGCTTATCCAATCATAAATCATGGAGATGAATGGTATAGGGATGCTTCCTGTATTCCATGTGATAATACTTCATTTTGCATGGAAAATGAAGTCGTTAAGAAAACGGAAGGAGATGATTTAGGTGTCTTGCTGCATTATTTATCAGGTGACCACTTTTGTTCTATCTATGGTTATGTGAAAATGTCTTGGTACTCACCTTCTAATTGCACAAAGTTAGTATTCTTTAAAGGTTTTGCTTTAGATTGTATTATTCATCTCTATCCAGAAGCTGTTGGAGCTTTTACTATAGTTGAACCTGAGATAGGTGCAACCAAAAGAGAGTTTAGTTTTACATATATCATAACTGATAAGCGCTCTTCTAAACCATATATCCCTTTGACCTATGATATGGATATTTATGGGAATAATTCTATACCCAAGAGTCTTATGGATATTAAGCGAACAGATATCATCTTATATATGTTATCTGCTATGTTCGGATATTCAATAGCTGATTTGAGTTCGGATTTTGATTGGAATAAATTATTAAGCTATCATACTAAGTCTAAATTAGAACAAGCTGTTCTAAACTATATTTATCCTAAAGATTTTCAGTCACCATATAGTAAAGAAGAAATATTTTATCCTGAGTTTGTTAATAATTTCATATGTATAGCAAATGTGAATGCTTATAATTATCAAGTGGATGCAGATACTATCAATAGAAATTATAATCTATTTATAAATATAATGAAGGACTTTCCTGACTTTTTGGACAAAGTTCCATCTCGATATTATAGTCTCCTTTCTCGTGCTTTATATTTTACTGCATGTCATTTTGATGATGTACGTGTAAATGATCGTCTATTTACCTTGACCTATATTATGCTAAATAAGGCATGTGAGACTACTAAAATGGTTTATTTAGCATTTTTACGTTGTAGTCTTATAGAAGAACGATATACTTCTGCTATATACATGATCTCTAAACTTTATCCCCAATTACCACCTAACAAGGTTGAAGAGAAAATAAGAGAAATTCAATTAGCGGATTATTTACTTGTTGAGCAATATATACCTAATTACATTTCTCCTAAAGAAAATATAGCGGTTCAATGCAAGCAAACTATTGAAAATCAATTTTACGCTTATAATATAGATGAGATATATGATATCGTTTCTGATGTTCAAAATACGGTCAATTCTATCTTATTAATCTCCTATCCTTCTTTAAGCGATGCTGGAAGAGGATGGAATTATTAGACACCGCATATAATCAACAATTTTGTGTTATTGATATTCGTTTGCGGTATAGGTTTTCGGATTGCCTTGTCTTCCTGTAAATTAGACTTGATTCTGGGAATATAGCGGTTGTCATGCGTTTTCTTTCCCCGATTCCTTATATATTTGCGTAAAATATAGATGGATATGAAGAATGCTTACAAATGGATAGTATTGCTGCTCCTTATCGCCCAAGCTTCTTGGGGGCAAGACGTGAAAGGAACCGTGAGGGATGCCGAGACTAAGGAGCCGTTGGCAGGCGTGAACGTTTTCTATAAAGATAAAGGGGGGACGCGTGGAACCGCTACGGATATCAATGGCCATTATGAGCTGAAAGTGACGGACGGATCTGCTATCCTGACGTTCAGTTACCTCGGCTATGAAGCCTTGGTGGATGAGGTCTATATCGGGTCGGGAGAGTTCTTGACGCATGATGTTTTCTTGCGGCCCAACGTGAATATGATGGACGAGGTCGTCGTGAGCGTCGGGCGTTATGAGCAAAAGCTAAGCGATATCACCGTCTCTATGGAATTATTGAAAGCGAAAGATATCACTCGTCAGTCTCCGAAAGATTTAACGGATGTACTGAAGAATATCTCCGGTGTGGACGTAACGGACCGGCAACCTTCCGTACGCGGTGGTACGGGATGGACCTATGGCGTGGGTAGCCGTTGCTTGATTCTGGTGGACGGAATGTCGGTATTAACTCCGGGTTCCGGCGAGATAAACTGGAATATGATCTCGATGGAGAACGTCGATCAAGTAGAGGTACTGAAAGGGGCCTCTTCCGTATTATATGGCTCTTCTGCCTTGAATGGTTTGATCCATGTGAAAACGAAACGCCCCGGATTAGATCCGGTAACACAGGTGAACGTACAAGGAGGATTGTATGGGAAGCCATGCCAAGACGGGACGCCTTTATATGGAGGCTTGGATCTCTCTCATTCCCGTAGGATCAAGAATTTTGATTTGACAGTGGGGGCTAATACATTCTTGGACGACGGGTATCGGCAGGATAATTACAACCGCCGTGTCCGGGTCGGTGGGAATCTTACGTATCACGATCCCCGGGTACAAGGATTGAACTATGGTGTGAACGTGAATTACTTGTATAACGATTATACTGGTTTCTTTATCTGGCGTTCTCCGGAGGAGCCCTATATTCAATCTCCGCTGGCGAATATGGGACGCCGTGAGAATACATTTTATATAGATCCTTTCTTGAATTATACAAATTCGGAAAAAGGAACGACTCATCGTTTCAAGGGGCGTTTCTTCCATCGGGGAAGCCGTATCATCACACATACCACGGATAAGTCTCTTTTTGACATAACGAATAATATGGGTTTTGATATCTCATCCGTTCCGGAGATTATCAATATGGCGCAAAACTGGCAAACCGAGTTATTGCCGACCTTCTTACCGTATTTGCCGGAGGTGATGAACGGGAAGGTGAGCGGATTGATGGGTGAATTGGGCAAGCTGGGAAATCATTTTTTCCCGACAGCTACCTCGGCGGATTATATGGACTTGATTTCTTGGGTGATGGGACGTACTCCGCTACCCGATAAGAATAACGTAGGGGCTTGGTTGGTAGATGCCATGAAGCCGGTGGAGAAAAAAGCGCCGGAGGCTACGGATCATACTTATTCCTATAATCTGGATTACCAATTCAGCAAGAAGTTCGATCATTCACAACTCACGGTTGGAGGTACTTATGAGCGTATTCATGCGGATTCGAAAGTGACCGGGCAGCATAGTAGCGATAATGTGGCTACCTTCCTGCAATATGATCATAAGTTTATCGATCGTTTGAACGTCTCGGTCGGTGTTCGTCTGGAGTATTACCGGGTCGATGATTTCTACCGGGAAGCGGAGACGAAGATTTTCGGGGCGAAGGTTCCGGTAAAACCTGTTTTCCGTGGAGGCTTGAATTATGAATTGGGTGAGTATAGTTTTATCCGGGCATCTTTCGGACAGGGATACCGTTATCCATCCGTTACGGAGAAGTTTATCCTGAAGGATATCGGAGGTGTGGGAGCTTTCCCGAACGCTGAATTGAAAGCGGAGCAAGGTTATAATGCCGAACTTGGTTTCAAGCAAGGTTATAAGTTCGGCAATTTGAAGGGCTTTATCGATGTGGCCGGCTTTTATACCCGTTACAAGGATATGATCGAGTTCCGTTTCGGCCTGTTTAATAATAAGACCTTCGATTATATCGATGGGCTTTCCAAGTTGTTCAATGCGTTCTCTAGCGGCGACGGCTTAGGAATCGGCGCTCAGTTCACGAACGTAGGCCGGGCGGAGATTTACGGGGTGGACTTGTCTACCTCGGGTGTGTATGAGTTTAACCGTGATACTCGTCTGGCATATACTTTGGGGTATGTTTATACGAATCCGATCGATATGGACGTGGATTCACGGAACGCGGAGGAGGAAGCGAATGATGACTTAATGGCGATGCGTTCGAAATCGAATGACAGCAAGTATTTAAAATATCGCCAGAAACATTCCGTAAAGGGGGTATTCGATCTGGAATGGAAACGGTTTAATATCGGAACGAATATGTCATGGAAAAGCAAGACATTGGCGGTCGATTATTTTATGGTCGATGAGCGTATGAAAGCGGAGCCTAACCTGATGGATTATATGCGTTCGATGCTATTCGGGAACTTGCATGATTATTGGGGAGAGAACAATAAAGGATATTTCGTTATGGATATGCGTGTCGGAATGAAGGTGACAAAAAATATCCATGTACAAGGGTTGGTGAACAATATCCTGAACAAGCGCTATAGCGCCCGTCCGATGGATGTCGGTGCGCCCCGGACTTTCATCCTGCAAGTGGGAGCCAATTTCTGACAATTCACCCAGTTGTAGAGACGGAGCATGCTCCGTCTCTACAACTGTAACCTATGATGTTTTTTTAATTCATATCACAACATATGATAACTTTTCAACTCATTTCGTAAACGGATCGCTTGATTGTCCGTCACCTTATCCATCAATATCCAGAACCTTTCGCTATGGTTCATTTCTATCGTATGGCAAAGTTCATGCAATAATACATAATCCACCAAATGCCAAGGAAGCAGCATCAATGAAAGAGACAAATTAATACTTTTCTTCATCGTACAACTTCCCCAATGTGTTTTGCTATTATTGATTTTCACCCCGGTCAGCCTAAATCCATGCTGCCGTGCCAATAGCGTGATACGTTCCGGCAACAACCGTTTCGCCTCGTGGCGGAGCGCTTTCTCCAGCATAGATTTCAGTAAGGATTGTACCTCCTCCTCCTCGAAACGAGTCTCATTCGGACAAGCGATATGCAGTACTCCACCCTCCAGTCTCATATAGAAATTACTTCGCTCGGTGCGGAAGATACGCAAGCGGAATGTCGTAGCCTGTAATTCCGATCTTTCGTCGAGCAGGGGCCGGGCCGGATGCTTCTGGAGCGCTTTTACCAGCCGGGCCTTGTTCTCCATGATAAAAGCGATCATACGTTTCTCGTCTCCCCCGGGTGGCATCGTGGCGGTTATTTTTCCTTTTGATATCTTGAGCGTGTATCGAGTGGCCCGGGGAGTGGTACGGAGCGTTATGACTCCCAAATCCTTGTCTTGTATATTCTTTTCCATTCCTGCCACAAAAGTAATACATTGAGAGAAACAATAATACGATGGAATTGATTATCTTCGCGATCGTAAAGGTTAAAAACATAATCAATATAATAAATTAGCAATCATGAGCAAAAAAGCACTTTTAATTATCTGTGATGGTTGGGGAATTGGTGACAAAGGTAAAGACGACGTGATCTTTAACACGCCGACTCCATATTGGGACGAGTTATTGAAAACTTATCCAGCCTCACAGTTACAGGCTTCTGGCGAGAACGTTGGTTTGCCTGACGGACAAATGGGTAACTCTGAGGTGGGCCACTTGAACATCGGTGCTGGCCGTATCGTTTACCAAGATTTGGTGAAGATCAACATCGCTTGCCGCGAGAATACGATCATGGAGAACCCGGAGATCAAACGTGCTTATAGCTATGCGAAAGAGAATAATAAGCAGATCCACTTCATGGGCTTGGTTTCCGATGGTGGTGTACATAGCTCTTTGGAGCATCTTTTGAAGTTGACGGATATCGCCAAGGAATACGGAATCAGCAAGGCTTATGTTCATTGCTTCATGGATGGTCGTGATACGGACCCGAAGAGTGGTAAAGGTTTTATCGAGGAGTTGGAGAATCATCTGAAGACTACCGGCGGTAAGATCGCTTCTATCATCGGACGTTATTACGCTATGGACCGCGACAAACGTTGGGAACGTGTGAAAGAGGCTTACGACTTATTGGTCGAAGGTAAGGGTAAGCAAGCCGAGTGCATGGTAAAAGCGATGGAAGAGTCGTACGCCGAGGGTGTAACGGACGAGTTCATCAAGCCGATCGTTCACGTTGAGAACGGAAAGCCGGTTGCTGTTATCGAGGAAGGCGATGTCGTGATCTTCTTCAACTATCGTAACGACCGTGCGAAAGAGCTTACGGTTGTATTGACTCAGCAAGACATGCCGGAGGCCGGTATGCATACGATCCCGGGCTTGCAATATTTCTGTATGACTCCGTATGACGCTAGCTTCAAGGGTGTTCATATCTTGTTCGACAAAGAGAACGTAAATAATACGCTGGGTGAGTTCTTGGCAAACGTAGGCAAGACTCAGTTGCATATCGCCGAGACAGAGAAATACGCTCACGTGACTTTCTTCTTCAACGGTGGCCGCGAGACTCCGTTCGATAGCGAGGAGCGTATCTTGGTCCCTTCTCCTAAAGTGGCTACTTACGACTTAAAACCGGAAATGAGCGCTTTCGAGGTGAAAGATAAATTGGTGGACGCTATCACTACGAAGAAATTCGATTTCATCGTAGTGAACTACGCCAACGGTGATATGGTAGGCCATACGGGTATCTACAAAGCGATCGAGAAAGCGGTCGTAACGATCGACGCTTGCTTGCACGATACGGTTGAGGCCGCTAAAGCCAACGACTATGAGGTAATTATCATTGCTGACCATGGTAATGCGGATCACGCCTTGAACGAGGATGGCACTCCGAATACGGCTCATTCCTTGAACCCTGTTCCATTCGTTTATGTTACAGCCAACAAGGACGCTAAAGTAGAGGATGGTATCTTGGCCGATGTGGCTCCTTCAATCCTTCACATCTTGGGCTTGAAACAGCCGAAGGAGATGACTGGTAAGTCATTGATTAAATAAGAGCTAGGCGCATCTTATGATCCAGATAGATGACACTTTAGTAAGTCTTGACGTTATCGAGCGTTATTTTTTATGTGATCTTTCCAAATGTAAGGGGGAATGCTGCGTGGAAGGAGATTCCGGCGCTCCATTAGAGGATTCGGAGTTGGCGAAGCTCCAGAAAGTATTGCCCATTATCTGGGATGATTTATCCCCGAAAGCTCAAGAGGTCATTCATAAGCAAGGCGTAGCTTATATCGATGAGGAAGGCGATACGGTTACCTCTATCGTGAACGGCAAGGATTGTGTCTTTACCTGTTACGACGCCGATGGTACTTGTAAATGCGCTATCGAGAAAGCATACCGGGAAGGTAAGACGGATTTCTATAAGCCTGTTTCTTGCCATCTTTACCCGATACGTGTCACTCAGTATCGGGATTTCAAGGCCGTGAACTATCATCGCTGGAGCGTTTGTAAGGCAGCGGAGATCTTAGGAAAGAAAGAGCAATTGCCGGTTTATAAGTTCCTCAAGGAGCCCTTGATCCGTAAGTTCGGCCAGGCTTGGTATAAGGCCTTGGAAGAGTGTGCGGAGGAATGGAAGAAGCAGCGTGAGGAGTAGCTTTTAGATCGTTTATAAATATAAAAAATCCCTTCAGTCTCTCCCTTTGATAACTATACGTTAAAAACGGATGGAGGCTGAAGGGATTTTGTTTTATAGTCGCTCTATTTCCTCAAGGGAAAGGCCGGTGCATTTTTGGATGATAAGAGGGGTTATTCCCTCGGCTTTCATATTACGTGCCGTAGATTCTTTCCCTTTTTGCAGTCCTTCTTGCAATCCTTCTTGTAATCCTTTTTGCAATCCTTTTTCCATGCCTTCTTCCATCCCTTTTTTCATGCCTTTCTCAACGGCGAAGTCCAAGGTGTTATAATAATCATTATACATCTTCCACTCCGCCTCGTACTGCGCTCGTTGTTTGGGGGTGAGGTTCGCCATGGATCCGATGCGTTCCAACCGCTCGAATATGGCCTTGCGTGCCTTGAAAGGCATTCTGTCTAATGTATCCATATGCTTTAGTACATAAATCCAACGTTCAAAATCTGTCTCGCATTCTTCCTACTCTTTGTTGAATCGAGGAAGCTCAATATAGATCTGGCGGAACTTGGGGTTGAATACCTGTCCGGTCTCTCGGTCCGCCAGCACGATGTCCCTTCGGAACTTTCCTTCGTTCCTGTTATTGTTTGGCCTGTTCTCCTCGTCTAGCGTGAAGTTCAAGAAAAAAACACCGTACACGGCCGCCAGCTCATAGTCCCATGTTCCCTTTATCCCCTGTTCCACCACCGAGTGCGAGAGGTAGTATAAGGCCCTGTCCTTGAAGTGGGGCTGTTCCCTGTTCTGCATCTCGATTATGATCCGTTCGCCCTTGTCGGTCTCGCAATGGATATCGAAGATGACCTTCCTTCCTTGCTCTGTCTCGGGCAATCGCTCATTGTTCATTGTTCATGATCCTCAGGTCCATGATAGTATGCTCCCCTTTGAGGAGGTCGTTCAGGAACTCGATTAAAATGTCCTTGTTCATTTCCCTGCCGAATATGTGCTTGAAGCCGAAATCGGTGAAGGGGTTGATAAATTTTCCCATAGTGTTTATAGGTTTTAGTGATTAATAGGATATAGATGGTTCTTTTCCATCTTTGGCGATAAAGATACGATTTTTATTATATGGGGCATTCATTTAGGCTTTAAAAAAACACGTACGTCTTTTTTCGGAAACACCTTGTGTAGTTTGAGTGAAGACGAGATATAGTGAACGCATAAAGGATACAGCCTTAAAGCTAAAGGTGGGTTAATGAGGCTTTCCGCGTCAAATGTAAGCCATAGCTTATTTGAAAATACGGGAAACATGTGCCTGTACAGGCCCTGATAACCAAGAAACGGGCCCTCTCATTGGCTGTTGAAGTGAATAACTGACGGCTTGGGAAGTGAATAACTAATCACTTGGAAAGCCTTTTTATACCGGAACCAACAAGGTCTTCTCAGTGGCTTTGGGATGCGGTTCAGTTATCCTGCGGGGCTTTTCTATGTCGATTATTCTGTTATAGCCCTTGCGGATGGATGGTAAGCGAAGCGGCGATAATCATGACAGTTTGCGCGAAACAAGGCTGTTTGTTTGACATACCTCTTCTTTGGAGAAGTCTAACCAGAGAGAAGAAATAGGTGAAAAGGGCCTTTTTGTCTCTTATTTATAGGTAAAAGGTCGCTTTTCCGGTGAGAAAGGTGGTGTTTGCCCATGCGAATATATGCGTTAGCCGACGTAACCGTATGCATTAGGTGATACATACGGTAGTAATCCCCATCGCATACGATAGAAATTGCCTTTACATACAGGTGAATTACAGGTTTTAGCCTTAAGAGTATGAATAAGGATGAATTATTTTCTCTAGAATAAAATGGTATATTTCGTTATCTTGTTATGAAATAACTACTTGCGAATATTTTTTCTCGTTTTATAGAACTAGGTGTATAATCTCCCGGAAAATTCGATTCTCAAGGACTTTAATATACAAAGTGTCACAATGACAATCCGTAAATTCCGGATGACTCGTTTAATATAATATTAATGTACGCCTGTACATTATTAATGCTATACTATAAAAGCTGATGAATAATAGATTGAAATGATATCTGGAGTATGGAAACGACTAGTTTAAACGAACGATTCTTTTAGTCATTTGCAAAGGTACGCGTTTCTTCGATACTTGCAACCCTTCCGGGCTATTTTTTTACAGCTTATTCTCTTTCTTATCAATAGGATAGGTTATCCTTTACGAAACAAGCGATTCCTTCAACAAACCTTTCTATTTACCCCTTATAAAACGCAAGATTAAAACCTTCGTTTAAACTAGTCGTTTTTGAATGACAAAGCAATCGATACGATAACGTAATGAGCTGATTATCTTAATAAACACTAGTATTAATATTAATTTTAGAATTATGAACAAAAAGTTTTCTACTCTTTTGGCTGGTGCTGCGCTTCTGGGTGCGGTGACGGCTAATGGTGCTGTTAAGCTGAATCAAGGAGCGAATAACGGTCTTTATCAGCTTAAGGCAGGTTCTGCTTTCTTGAGTATTACCGAAAATTCCACGACTCACGAAGATGAAATCAAAATGGTTTCTCACTCTTCCGCAAATTTAGGAGGTACAATGTGGTGTGTAACGGTTGATGCCGAGAATCAAGGACAGAATCCTAAGTATGATTTCACGAACAAGATCGGAAAGTTTTTAGGTCTTGAGATCAGCACGATCAAAGGTAAGGCGGCGGCTCCGTTAGCTGCTGTACCTGCTGTTGTCGGTGGTGATCTTTCCGGTTGGAAATTCTCTCCTGTATTTAAGAATGGTGTGGAGAAATCCGTTCTCTATTCTTATTTCACGAATGACTCTGTAATCGGTTTGAAGGTGAATACTAGTGGCGATGTAGAAATGGTTAAAACTATAGCTACTACAGCTGGTATTACTGCCGCTGGTTTCACTGAATTTGAGTTGGTAGAGGCCGCTTCGATCGTTGTCTCAGGTGCTGATGAATTGAATACGATCTTTGGTACCCAAGATAAGAAAGCTGGTATCACATTGAAGTTTACTCCGGATGTATTAGGAGATGGAGCGGTAAACTACTTTACCGAGAAGAAGTTCACGGTTGAAGCTTCTGGAACTGCTAATTATTTCCATGTATTGAGAGCCGACTCTTCTTACTTGTACGTAGATACTGCTTATACGAATGCTGTGGGTGGAGCTAAGTTCTTGGCTTATAACTGGAGCAACTTAAAGGATACTTATAAGACTGGTACTAAGAATCATGCTACTCCGAAAGATTCTATCAATGCTACAGATTTATCAGACCAATATAAATTTATGTTTACATATTGGCCTTCAAATGACAGCTTGGAGATTCAGGTTAAACAATCTTTGTTAAAAACAAGTGAGACGTATTGGAAAGATGTTACTGCTACTACAGCTATGCAAAATCAGCATATCTCTTTGCAAGAGTTGCTGAAAGACAAGGTTCGTATCTTGACGGTAGATGCGGCTCAAAATACTAAGATTGAGTTAGGTTTCGCAGGTTGCAAAGTTTTGCCTACTACAAAGACAACTGTTGATGATGGTGTTTATGTAATCAGAAATGCTAAGACTGGTAAGTACTATGCTGCTCCGCTTTATAATGAATCTGCATCTAGTAAATACGAGTGGGTGACTTTGGATATTCAAGATGCTACTCATATGCCTGCTTATCAATGGGTTGTGTTGAAGAAGAACGTAACAGATAAGAATAAGGTTTCTGCTGTAGATTTGTATAACCGTGAGTATAATGACGGTACGGCTGCTGATGCGACTCTCCAATTGAATAAAAATGCGGGGGCTACTTATATGTATGCTGCTAGTTTTGGTGACTCTTTGGAATTTATCCCAGTCGCTAAAGAAATCTATACTGATAAGTATGTGGGTTATAAGCATCTGACTAATGATGAGTTGATCACGAACAAATATACTTTCAACTACTGGCATCCGTACGCATCTGATAAATTTATCGGTGTTAAGGATTCTACGATGAATGTGTTAGAGGGTAAGAAAGCGTTCACTCTTAAGTCTTCTTACAAAGAACATGCTTATGGCTATAATCCTTCTGAGGAGGTTTCCGGTAATGCGGACAAGAAGATCACGGGTCGTATCCCTGGCTTGGTGAGACCGGTAAGAACGATGTATATCATTACTAATGGTGAGACTACTTTCCGTAATCATAACGTAGCGGTAGAGTCTAAGTATAAATTGAGTAAGTATTATCCTAATACTACGAATGACTCTGTTTACTTCAAGGAGAACAACCATATTGAGGGTAACCATTACTATGCTATCCTTGAGGCTACTTCCGCAGGTGCTATCAGCACTCATAAAGCAGGTGTTTCCGATTATGATGCTTCCGCTACTTTGAAAGCTCAGGTAATGGGTGAGACTCGTACTTCCGCATTCGCTATCGCTCCGGACGAGACTCCGTTGTATCGTCAATTCAATAATGAACTTCTTGGTGAGAACGTTGATAATTCAGCTGATAGCTTGATGTTCAAGGAAACTATCCGTGGTGAATATTTGATGGATGAGCATAATGGTGCCTTGTTGAACAAGGATGTTGATTACGCTGGTATCTGGAGTGAGGGTAAGGCTGATGGTAAGTTGGCTTTCCGTATTGACACAGCATGGTTAACTCGTGGCGCAGGTAAGGTTAAACCTCAATACTTGGTATCCGCTTATCGTGAGTTGATCGAGGGTGAGAAGATCATTCCTTGTACTGAGACAGGCAAGCATATCACTGCTGATGGTCAAGTTACAGAAGATCCATATCAATGTGTACATGCTGTTCATGTGAAGACTCCGGCATTCATCTATGGTAAGTATTTGGTTAACTACTCAGACTCTGCTGCCGCTGTTGCTGCTCGCAAGGAAGCTCTTAACCCGTACTTGTTCAATACGAAAGCAGTTTCAAACAGTAGCTATACTCGTGTAGGTTTCGTTCCTGCCGTTCAATATGGTGATACCTTGATCGTTTTGACAGGTAAGTACAAAGCTATGACTGCTGATCAATTGAAGAATGAGGGAATCGAGTCTATTATGGCTGTTTATAAGAAAGATTATCCAAAATTCATCAACGTATTGTCTGGAGACAAGCATAAGAACGTAACTTGGTCATTCCGTTATGTAAATCCGGATAAGGCTGCTTTAGCTTATGTAGATGGTAAAGAGGGTGAGAACAACTCATTCTTGATCGAGTCTAACGTATATGCAACAGGAACAGATGGTGATAATCAATATCAGACTATCAAGGGTGATTTGGCAAAAGCTATCGCTCCTAATGAAGCTGCCGCATGGTTGAAGATGCACAATGGCTGCTTGGTATTGACAGATGCTAGCTCTACATTCGGTGCCGCTAAGACTGGTGGTGATGGAGCATTGGTATTCAACGCATATTCTAAGACTGAAGATGATGATATGGTAACATCTAACGATAACATCAACAATGTTGAAGGTGTATCTGTAGTAGCTGGTAACGGTACTGTAACTGTTCAAGGCGCTGCTGGTAAGTCAGTAGTTATCACTAACATCTTAGGTAAGGTTGTCGCTGAGACAGTTCTTACTTCAGACAACGCAACTATCGCTGTGCCTGCTGGTATCGTAGCTGTAGCTGTTGATGGTGAAGAGGCTGTTAAGGTAGTCGTAAAATAAGACTAACCGATGGACTAAACGAATAGAGGCGGGGAGACCCGCCTTTATGTAATATATAATTAAATAACTATGCCACAAAATAAAGTATCCCGTGACGGGTGAACACGTGGCATATTAATACTAAAGTAATTAAAAGTTCTTCCGCAGGTATCCTCGTGAGAAGAGAAAGCGGATCAAAAAACAAGCCCCGTGGGATTTATCCTATGGGGCTTTTATTTATCGTATCGCCACCTTGCGTACCGTATCGCCAATGCGGATGATATAATATCCCTTTGCGATATCTACGACATATTCGGCGGTGGACTGCTTGACTTCGATTTCTTTCACCTTGATGCCTACGACACTGTAGATTTCCAAGATACTCCCGACAGGAGCGTTCTCTACCTTGATGCGATTCTCGTAGGCCGTGATTTCGATAGGAGAGGGATCTTCTTGCCTAGAAGCAAATGTCTTGACTCCCGATTTATTAGCTTGTGCGTAAACCGGATAACTTGCGGAGAATGCAAGTGCCAAAGCGATGATATGTATAAGCTTCATTTACTTGTCCCTAAATTCGTACAAATGTAGAAAGTTTTCCGCATATTAGAAAGTAATTAGCTTTATTTCGTAAAACGGATGTATGATTATACGCTAAGCCTCATACCTTCCTCTCCTAAGATCGTGCCGGGAAATATCTTGTCTGCTTCTTTCTTTAACGGTGCCATATCCTCGTAACGAGCCGAGTAATGACCGATAACCAATCGCTTCACTTGGGCTTTATAAGCAATCTCGGCCGCTTGGCGGGCGGTAGAGTGGAAGGTCTCTTTCGCACGTGCGGCGTCACATTCAGCGAAAGTCGCCTCGTGGTATAATAAATCCACCCCTTCAATGATGGGGATTATAGATGGGTGAAAAGCTGTATCCGAGCAATAAGCATACCGTTTGGGAGCGACGGCAGGGCGGGTTAAGCGGGCATTCGGGATTACCTCTCCTTCCGGGGTGACGAAATCAGCGCCCCTTTTGATCTCTTGCATCATACGGACGGGAACTTGATAGAAATCTGTCATCTCCCGGATGATATGCGCTTCTTTGGCTTTCTCGGCGAATAAATAGCCACAACAGGGTATACGGTGCTTTAACGGAATGGAATAAACGCTTAAGGAGCGATCTTCCATAACCAACGAATGAGTTGTCGGGTCGATTAAGTTAAAACGGATCTCATAAGGCAACCCTTTACAAAAGATATCAAGTATCGGACGCATATAGCTCTCGATCTCTTTCGGCCCATGAATAACAAGTTCTCCATTACGTCCCAACATACCTAATGTAGAGATCAATCCCGGTAGCCCGAAGCAATGATCTCCGTGTAGGTGGGAGATGAAGATATGATTTAAACGACTGAATTTTATACGCATACGACGCATTTGCACTTGCGTGCCTTCTCCGCAGTCGATCATGTATAGTTTATCTCGTAAATCTACTATTTGAGAGGTCGCCAGATGGCGTGTCGTGGGCAATGCGGAACCGCATCCCAATATGTTTATATCAAAATCAGCCATTTGTTGTCTATGGGAATAATTGAGTGCAAAGATAATACAAAAGCATTTCTGTTCTGTGAAAAATAACAAAAAAACAAAGTGTAATGTATGCAGGATGAGGTGGATTCCATATATTTGTTTGCTGTCCTTCGGGAAAGCGAATATACAGTCGGTAAATAGACTTAAGATATTTTTTTCTAAGCCTTAACTAACTTTTTCTTTTTGTTTAAAACGGTTAAATGTAGAAACGGCCAAGCGTGAGCTTCGCCGTTTCCTTTTTTTATTGTTATTTTGAAATCTAAATACCTATATCTAATAAATTATGTCATTTAACAATCTACGATTATGAACAAGAATTTTATCTCTGTTTTCTTCCTGATGCTCGCTATGGGCGTATCTGTTATGGCCCAGAGTTATGAGGAAGATTTGGCTTTTTTTAAGGAACGAGTAAAGACTTTAGGCTCGGATGAGTTCGGAGGGCGTAAGCCTTTGACCGAGTATGAGACGAAAACAATCCATTACATCGCTGATGAATTTAAGAAACTAGGTCTTCAACCTGCTAATGGCGATAGTTATTTCCAGCCGGTGAAGGAAATATCTACTTTTACCCGTCCGGTAAAGGATAAGATCACGGTGAAATGCGCGAAAGGGTCTATGGATTTGAAGTTCTCGGATGATATTGTCGTTTGGACGAACCGGGGAACTGAGCAGGTAGTTATCCCTACTACGGACTATGTGTTCTGTGGGTTTGGCATTAATGCGCCGGAATATGGATGGAACGATTATGCGAATGTAGACGTGAAGGGGAAAATCGTTATCGCTATGGTGAATGATCCCGGTTTTTATGATACGTCTTTGTTCCGTGGAAAGAACATGACTTATTATGGCCGTTGGACTTATAAGTTCGAGGAGGCGCAACGCCAAGGTGCCGCAGGTTTATTGGTTCTTCATAACGAGGCGGCCGCTTCGTATGGTTGGAAGGTCTGTCAGGCTTCTCACGTGCAGACAAATATCGCTCTTTGCTCGGAGACAATGAATGCGGAAGCTTTGGGCATGAAGGGATGGCTCTCGGAGGAGGCTTGCAAGAAAATGTTCGCCCTTAGCGGATTGAATTTTGATGAGACGATTGCCGCGGCGAAGAAACCGGGTTTCAAGAGTTTTACGATGAAGGCGAAAAGTAAGGTTATATTAAATGTAAAGATGACTGTAGGCGAGTCTCATAACGTGGCGGCTGTTTTACCGGGCACGGACCTGAAAGACGAATACTTGGTTTTTACCGCTCACTGGGATCATTTTGGGATCGGCACGCCGATAGATGGGGACAGTATCTATAATGGCGCTAGCGATAATGCTTCGGGCGTGGCAACCTTAATGTTATTAGCTAAGAAATATCAATCATTGCCTGTTCATTCCCGTCGTTCCATCGTATTCGTGGCGGTGACTTCCGAGGAATGTGGCTTATTAGGTTCTCAGTACTATTGTGAGCATCCTTTGTTCCCTTTATCTAAAACGGCTATTAACTTGAACTTTGACGGCACGGCTCCGCGTGAGCGTACCCATGATATTTCTCTCCGGGCTGCGGGTAAGACGGATACGGATGCCTTGGTGATCGCTATGGCCTCGGCACAAGGACGGACCGTGAAGGTTATTACCGAAGATCCTGCGGGTGGTTATTTCCGTTCCGATCATTTTAATTTCGTGAAAAAAGGCGTACCTACGATTTTAGTTGGTGGCGGTAAGGATTACGTGGATAAAGCACGCCATGAGGCTAAACCGAAAGTTTACCGGTATCACCAACCGAATGATGAGTATGATGAATCTTGGTGGGATTTTGATGGGGCTATGGAAGATATGAACTTAATGTTTAGTATCGGTTTAGTTATCGCCAACAATGATGAGATGCCTAAGTGGACAAAAGAGGCGGACTTCCAAAGGCAATAGATTAATGTGCCAATGTAGCAATATGCCAATATGCTAATGTGTCAATTAAGATACTATCACTTGTATTCTCACTTGACATTGACATATTGGCACATTGGCATATTATTTAATTTGCACATTATTTAATAGGTATGACCTCCTTCTTGCATTTCCTTACTATTGATCTTATGTAGATCAAGCGCTCTCCAAGCATAGAAAATGTAGGCTAATACGAATGGAACGAGAATAGATACATAGCTCATTACTTTCAACGTGAATGGGCTTGAGCAACTATTCTGGATCGTCAATGAACTTTGTAGATCCGCCAAAGATGGGTAGTAAGCCGTATTATTCCATCCTGCGCAAAGTAATAAAGCTAATACGGTCAAGACAGTCCCTGCTCCCGCAAACCAGATGCCTTTTCTCCAAGTCTTCGAGAATATCGTTTTCCCTATGCCGAATAGCACGCCAACCACGCCAATCAATAATACGGCTAACACGATTGGCATCTCGATCAGGTTCATAAAATACTTATACGGTTGCATAAATACTTCTCCGGTATCCGGATTTACGGCAAAACCGTCCACCAACAATAAACGGATCAAGAATGTCAAGAAAAAGACGAGGAACAAGATTGTCTCCGGTATCAATTGTTTCCGGCTTTTAGCGACAATCTCCGGATCATCGATATTGTTGATAAAATAGAGTAGGGCCAGAGCTCGTGCCAAGAAGAAAACTGCCAGTCCTAGGCACAAATTCCAAAATACCAAAGCCGCCTCTAATCCATGCCAAGGATTGGCCCACGTGGAAATGACGGGCATGGCTACATCAGTCAACTGTTCTTTGTTAACAATAAATTCAGCGCCGTTAAAGAAGGTCGCTACAGCGGTTCCGAGTAAGATCGGACCTGCTATACCATTGATCATAAGAAATACTTGATACGTCTTTTTCCCGAGTAGGTTGCCTTTTTTCGCTTGATACTCGTAAGATACAGCTTGTATCACGAAGCAAAGCAAGATCAGCATCCATACCCAATAGGCTCCGCCGAAGCTTGTGGAATAAAATAAAGGGAAAGAGGCGAAGAAAGCACCTCCGAAAGTGACCAACGTAGTAAACGTAAACTCCCACTTACGCCCGGTCGAGTTCAATAACATTTTTTGCTGTATCTCCGTCTTGCCGATAGTGAAGAGTAGAGATTGGCCTCCTTGTACAAAAAGAAGGAATACTAATAGCGCTCCGAGTAGAGATACCAGAAACCACCAGTAATGTTGTAACAATATATATGTACTATCCATAGGACTTTCTATTTAAGAATTGATATTTGAAAATTGAAAATTAGTGGGCGGCAGCTTCCGGCCCTTTCTTGATGGCCTTAACCATGATTCCAATCTCTGCGATCAGCAGGATCGTAAATAAGATAAGGAACAGGTAGAAAGTGGTCTGTACCGAGGATGGGTTTAACTTGGATATCGAAGCGCTGGTCGGCAAGATATCCTGTATAGCCCAAGGTTGACGTCCTACCTCCGCTACGATCCAACCGGCTTGTCCCGCTATATATCCTAAAGGTATAGACCATAGGCCCACGTATTGCAACCAACGTGTATTAGCGATTTTCCCTTTTTTATCCCATATCAACGTAATAATGAATAGTAAGATGAAGAAACAACCAAGGATCACCATCACACGGAAAGAATAGAATGTCAATCCTACATGCGGGATTAACTCTGCCGGATCCTTAATATAACCATATCCGAAATAGGGGAAATTCTCTTCCAAGGTTACCCTGTATTGTGCGGCTGCTGCGGTATCTTTATCTTTAACCGCTTTGCGATAATCAGCTAACGCTTTGATGGCGGTTTTACCTTTCTCTATTTTTTCTTTGGCGGAGAGCGCTACCGTTCCTTTATTGGTCGTATAACCTCCCTCTATTAAGTTTACGATTCCCGGAACGTATGCGTTCATGTCACGTTCTGCTAAGAAGGAGAGGAGTTTGGGGAACTTAATGTCAAAAATAAATGCGTTCTGGTTATCCAGATAACTCGTCTTTGCCGGATTTAAGATGCCGATACCTACGAGTCCTACTCCGTTGCCACCCTCATAAAGACCTTCCATGGCGGCTAGTTTCATCGGCTGCTTTTGAGCGACTTGGTAAGCGGAGCCATCACCCGTCCAGATAATAAGGATGGAGGCTACCAACCCGAATATAGCGCTGACCTTGATACTTGACAAAGCGAATTCGGTATTCCGTTTCTTTAATAAATACCAGCAGCTGATTCCTAGTACGAACAAGGCGCCTACGATCCAACCGGACAATACCGTATGGAAAAACTTATTAATGGCGACAGGCGATAAGGCTACGGCCCAGAAATCGAACATCTCGTTACGGACCGTATCCGGATTGAAATGCATACCGACCGGATATTGCATCCATGCGTTAGCGATCAAGATCCAGAGAGCGGAAAGAGTAGCGCCGATAATCGTCAGCCAAGTGGAGGCGAGATGAAAGCGTTTGCTAACCTTGTCCCAACCAAAAAACATAACAGCGATAAAGGTAGCTTCCATAAAGAAGGCGAGAATTCCCTCGATAGCCAAAGGTGCCCCGAAGATATCCCCGACAAACCAACTATAGTTAGACCAGTTGGTTCCGAACTCGAACTCGAGGATCAATCCCGTAGCGACACCGATAGCGAAATTGATACCGAATAATTTCATCCAAAATTGGGCGGTCTTTTTCCATGCCTCATTACCTGTCCGATAATAAATCGTCTCCATAATAGCTTGGATAACGCCAAGTCCTAGTGTTAGTGGCACGAAGAGCCAATGATACATGGCAGTAAGGGCAAATTGAGCCCTCGACCAATCGATCAATGAAGTGTCAATGTTTTCAATCATATTTATTAATGTTTTAAGGATTTATTGCCCGTTGTATGAGTTCGTTCGATACGTGGTTCTCCTTCTCACTATCGCTATCGAATTGCCCGAGATAATTAGGAAAGAAGAATAATCTCAGGATAAAAAACATGATAAACAATTTGACTAGAATGATTAGCCAAAGAGTCTTGCCCAGCTTCATCTCCCGGAATCCTTCCAGATAAAAGCGATATATTCGTATGAATGCAGATTCTTTTTTCATATAGTTGTTCTCATTTAAGATAACAGTTGTTAATATGAATATGTTTTCATGTTTTTACAAATATATCCAAACTGCGTTAATAAAATACCCCCAATCCTATAGATAATATTTATGAAATTATAAATAAGATCTATCCTGTCTGTTAAAAAAAACTATTTTAAATAAGAAAGCGGTCTTTTGATCTTGTCAATAATACAGCATTGGCTATATTTGCGACAATTTGTTGCCTGTAAAGGTGTAAAGACACATGAAATATCATTGTTAAGTGCTAATCTATAAAAAATTATTACTATGTCTAACATTTCTAGAAGATCTTTTCTTCAAAAAGGTACGGCTGCCGCAGCAGCTTTGACTATTGTTCCGAGTGCGGTCCTAGGTAAAACCCATGGTCATATCGCTCCAACTGATAAATTGAATATTGCCGGTGTTGGTATCGGAGGTATGGGTAACGCTAACTTAAAGAACATGGAGACTACCGAGAATATCGTAGCTCTTTGTGACATCGACTGGAAGTACTCAAAACCTGTATTCGACCGTCATCCTCAAGCTAAAAAATACTGGGACTATCGTAAGATGTATGATGAGATGGGTAAATCTATTGACGCTGTGTTGGTAGCTACCGCTGACCATACTCATGCGATGATCACAGCTGACGCTATGACGCTTGGCAAACACGTATACACTCAGAAACCGTTGACTCACTCTGTTTATGAGTCCCGTTTGCTTACGAACTTGGCTAAGAAGTATGACGTAGCTACTCAGATGGGTAACCAAGGTTCTTCATTGGCTGAAGGTGTAGATTTGATCTGTGAATGGATTTGGAATGGTGAGATCGGTGAGGTTACTAAAGTAGAATGCGCTACCAACCGTCCTATCTGGCCGCAAGGTTTGAACGCTCCTGAGAAAGTTGATAAGATTCCTTCTACATTGAATTGGGATTTGTTTACGGGTCCTGCTAAATTGAGACCGTTTAATAAGACATATCATCCTTGGAACTGGCGCGGATGGTGGGATTATGGTACAGGTGCGTTGGGTGATATGGCTTGCCACATCTTACATCCGGTATTCAAAGGCTTGAATTTAGGCTATCCGACAAGAGTTCAAGGTTCTTCTACATTGTTATTACAAGACTGTGCTCCTAACGCTCAGCATGTTAAGTTGGTATTCCCGGCTCGTGATAATATGCCAAAGGTAGCTATGCCGGAGGTTGAAGTTCACTGGTATGATGGTGGTATGATGCCGGATCGTCCAGAAGGATTCCCTCAAGGTAAGGAATTGATGGGTGAAGGTGGTGGATTGTGTATCTTCCATGGTACGAAAGATACATTGATCTGCGGTTGCTACGGTGTTAACCCATGGTTGTTATCTGGTCGTAAACCGAACGTTCCTCAAACATTGCGCCGCGTGAAAGACGCTATGAAGGGTGGTCACGAACAAGACTGGATTCGTGCTTGTAAGGAAAGCGCAGGCAGCCGTGTTCAGACGAAGTCTAACTTCTTGGAGGCTGGTCCGTTCAATGAAATGGTTGTAATGGGTGTATTGGCTGTTCGTTTGCAAAGATTGAATAAAGAATTGTTGTGGGATGGCCCTAACATGAGATTTACGAATATCGATCCGAATGAGACAATCAAGATCATCAAGAAAGATACATTCGAGGTTATCGATGGTGACCCGAAATTCAAGACAGAGTGGACGGATCCAATTAATGCTCAAGAATTTGCCGCAGGCTTGATCAAGCACAACTACCGTGAAGGCTGGAAGTTGGTAGATATGCCGAGATAATAGTTTTAACTCAATAAATAAAATGAAAAAGTCAGTATTATTAGCAAGTGCCGCTATCATGATGTGTTATTTCACTTCTTGTGGTGGTGGAAAGAAAACAGAAGAAGCTCCTGCAGCTGCTGAGACTACAACAGAAGCCGCAGCTCCTGAGTACAAGCTCATGACAGATCTTCCTACTGTAGATATCACGACTTTCCCGAAAGATAAAGAGGGTAGATATGTGATCTTCGATGGTAAGACATTCAATGGCTGGAGAGGTTATGACCGTGCTGACGTTCCGGGTGCTTGGACAATCGAGGACGGAGCGATCAAAATCAATGGCTCTGGTGCTGGTGAGGCTGGTGCTTCCAACGGTGGGGACTTGATCTTCGCTCATAAGTTGGGTAACTTCGAGCTTGAGTTCGAATGGAAAGTAGGTAAAGGCTCTAACTCTGGTGTATTCATCATGATTCAAGAGGTAGAGGGACAACCTTCTTACATCTCTGCTCCTGAGTACCAAGTATTGGATAACGAGAACCACCCCGACGCTAAGTTAGGTAAGGATGGCAACCGTAAATCTTCTTCTTTGTATGACATGATTCCTGCTAAACCGCAGAACGCAAAACCGTTCGGTGAGTGGAACAAGGGTAAGATCATGTGCTATAAGGGTACAGTTGTTCACTATTTGAATAGCGATGAACCTGTTGTTGAGTATCACTTGTGGACTCCGCAATGGAAAGAAATGTTGGATAATAGCAAATTTAGCAAAGACAAATGGCCGTTGGCTTATGAGTTGTTGTTGAATTGCGGTGGCGCTAACAAAGAAGGTTTCATCGGATTTCAAGACCACGGGGATGATGTTTGGTTCCGTAACATTACTGTTAAAGTTTTGGATTAATCGTATCAAGCACATTTTAGCATAAATAATGCCCGAGGCCTAAATCTATGATTTTAGCTTCGGGTGTTGTGTTTTTAATAATCGACTTTTTCTAAACCAATTTTTTAGGACCAAGAAATGAAAATAGAACAAGGTTACACGAAAGCGCAGATGACTTGGCTGATGATGCTGCGTCTTTTTATAGGTTGGCACTTTATGTATGAAGGCCTAGTAAAAATCATGAACCCAAAATGGACATCTCTACCCTATCTACTCGATTCAAAGGGTCCCGCTGCTTCATTTTTTATCAAATTGACTCAAGACGACAGTTTGATGACAACCATCAACTTCTTGAATGAGTGGGCTCTGTTATTGATCGGCCTAGGCTTGACTTTAGGCTGTTTGTATCGTTTATCTTCTGTTGGAGGTATGATTCTTCTCGCTATGTACACGTTATCCCACCCCTCTTTCGTGGGAGCGAGCTATATGATGCCGTTTGAAGGCTCTTATTTATGGATTGACAAGAACCTTGTGGAGTTCGCCGCTTTAGGCTTGATGTGCGTATTCCCTACATCACAAATCATAGGATTCGATCGTGTGTTAGGACGTGTGTGTCCGATATTGCATAAACTTAAATTTATTTGATACCCATGGCAACAGAAGATGCAAAGAATACTCCTTCTCAGGAGCAAATGCCCGATAAAGGACGTCGGGACACATTGAAGACATTGGCTACAGTGCCTATCTTAGGTGCTTTGGCATATGGCGTTTACCAAAAAAGGAAAGACGCTTTAAGAGGCCGTAACATATCAGATGTATTTCAGGTAAGTAACAGGCAGGCCTCCTATTTAGAGCCGCAAGGCGATGGTAAGAAGATCCGTATCGGTTTGGTAGGCTTCGGTATTCGTGGAAAGCAATTGATGCGTGCCGCAGGTTTCGCTGAGCCTTCTTGGATCGATAAGATGAAAGAGGCTAATAAGTTGAATAAGAAAGACACGCGTTATCAGCAATATATGGAGCAAGATGATCTGAATATTGAGATAACCGCGGTTTGTGATATATTTGATGTATATGGTGAGGCCGCTGTATTGACCGGTTCCAATATCCATCGTGAGGGTAGCGGCGGTAAGTTCGGGCCTGCTCCGAAACGTTACCGGACTTATCAAGAGCTGGTAACGGCTCCGGATGTGGATGCCGTTATTATCGCTGGTCCGGACCACTGGCATAGCACGATCGCTATGGCTGCGGCACGTGCCGGAAAGCATGTATATTGCGAGAAACCGTTATCATGGACGGTTCCTGAGACGTATATGGTTCGCCAAGTGATCAAAGAGACTGGCGTTGTATTTCAGTTAGGTCACCAAGGACGTCAGACCGATTGCTATCAGAAGGCCGAGGAGATTATCGGTAACGGATTATTAGGCCCTGTTAACTTGATCGAGGTTTGTACGAACCGTAACTCTCCAAATGGTGCTTGGGTATATGATATTATCGAAGGCTCTAATCCGAATACGATCGATTGGAAACAGTTTGAAGGTGATCCTGAGCGTATTAAGGAGTATATGGATTATATGACATCCAATAAGCTTGAAAGATATATCGGTCCGGACGAGCGTAGCAAGTTTAGTCTGGAACGTTTCTTCCGCTGGCGTTGCTGGTGGGATTATAGTACAGGTCTTTCCGGTGACTTGTTGACACATGAGTACGACGCTGTCAACCAGATCATGCATGTAGGTATACCTCATTCCGCTACTTCATCCGGTGGTGTTTATTTCTTCAAGGACGGACGTACGGTACCTGATGTATTGCAGACTACTTTCGAGTGGCCGGATCGTGACTTGACGATGTTGTATAGCGCTACATTGGCAAGTAGCCGTAACCGTGGCAAGGTGTTCATGGGGCATGATGCTTCTATGGAGGTTTCCAATATCTTGGCTATTACGGTTGACCAAGATTCCACTCGTTATGCGGATAAGATCAAGGAAGGTATTATTCCTACAGATACCCCGTTCTATACCTATGTACCGGGACAAAATAGCTCGGATTCCGTTACATCTCCTACGGAGTTGTATTTCGCTAAACGTGGTTTGCTGTATACGTATGTAAATGGTAAACGTTATGATACGACTCACTTGCATATCCGTGAGTGGCTGGAATGTATCCGTCAAGGCAAGACTCCTAGCTGTAATATCGACGCTGCTTTCCAAGAAGCTATGACTGCCCACATGGGTACTCGCGCTTATCTGGAAGGACGTACGATGTACTGGGATAAGGACAAAGAAGAGATCGTAAGAGGTGAACTTGCGTAAGTATCTAAAAAGACGATAAATAACTTTCCCAAGAAGCGAACTTCATAAATGGATGGAGTTCGCTTCTTTTATTTGTGCATGTATAAAATTTCTTCTCTTTTTTGTAACCGATTTGTGATTACTCATGTCTTATTGATAAAAGCGAATAATTTATTAAACCTTTAAAGAATAAAAGATATGAACGAGTTGTGGATTCCTATTTTAGGTGTTATTTGTGCGGTAGGTATGCCGGTATTGTTAGGTATTATCGCTAGTTACATGACCATTAAAAGTAAGCATGAGGAAAAGATGGCGATGATAGAGAAAGGAATTGTGTTGGAAGAGGCTATGCGCCCCGAGAGAAGGCCTAATCGTTATAATACCCTGCGTAACGGTATTTTTATGATCGGTTTGTCATTGGGTGTGATTGTCGGTATGATGCTCGACTCTGCTTTCACTTACGATAGCGATTGGTTCTTTTTGTTAGTTCCGGCTATTACGATTATGTTCGGTGGAGTAGCTTTTATAATTTATTTCTTTCTTTCCCGTTCTTTAATGGAGAAGGAGAGATTGGAGGACGAGAAGAAAATGCGTCTGGAAGAATAAACGATACCGGATGGATGAGCGAAAGTGGATAGAACGTATTTTGGCAGGGGACACGCAAAGTTTCTCCTGCCTTGTCGCGAAGTATGAGAAGATGGCTTATACCATCGCTTTTCGTATCTTGGAAAATCGCGAGGAGGCAGAAGAGGCCGTACAGGATGCGTTCGTGAAGATGTATCGTGCTCTTTCCGATTTTCATTTCGATAGTAAGTTCTCAACATGGTTTTATAGGATCGTGTATCGTACGGCGTTGACGGCCTTGAGACAACAGCGTATGTTCGTGAGTTATGAGGAGGCGGGCCCTGTAGACCTTTCGAATGACGAAGTTGAATCGGCTACGGCTTTATTAGAGCGTGAGGACCGGAAAGAGATGATCGCACGTACGCTGAAAAAGCTTCCGGCTGATGAGGCCTTGTTGCTTACTCTTTATTATTTGGAGGAATGCTCGGTGGAAGAGATCTGTCAGATCACTGAATTGAGCGCTTCTAATGTGAAAGTAAAACTATTCCGTGGGCGGAAACGGTTTTATGAAGTGTTGCAAGATAAAATGAAATTAGAGACAGCTGATTTGTTATGAATATGAATGAGAAAGATATTGATCATTTGACACGTAAGTTGATGCGAGGGACGGCGGAACAACCTTCGGCCTCATTAAACTCCCGTATTATGGCATTGATTATACAAGAGAAGAAGCGGGTATATAAGTACTATATCAAGAAACGATTTACACCTGTAGGCATTTTTAGCATATTTGTCGCTTATATGCTTGTGTTAGTAGGCATCTTGTATTTGGTTAAGCTTTCTCCGGGCGGGGCGGAAACGGTTTTAGGCTCTTTGCGAGCCTATTTCCCGATTGTTTTAACGATTGCTTCCGGGATCTCTTGTTTCTTCCTGTTTACACAACTCGATAACTGGTTGAAGAGAGAAGAGATACGCCGGCAAAACACCTCAAAATAAAAATATCCGGTTGTAGAGACGGGGCACGCCCCGTCTCTACAACTGATTAATTGGCCTTGACTTTTAGATTTCCGTAACGATTTCCTTCGAAGTGAATCGTCGGTTGCTTTCCACCATTAATCTCATAGGTGTAATTCTTGTCACGATCCTCATCGTCAAAATGCTTGCGGGTGATATTGAAACCGTTCACGTCGCAGCTTGAATACTTCATGTTCTCCGCTACTATCCGGAAAGAAGTTTTTGCGGGAAGCGCTACCTCTAAATTCCCATAATGGGATTCTACGTTCACCTTCGAGAAAGAGGGAGACAAGTTCCGTATCTTTAAGTTACTATAGCTAAGGCTACTTACATTCAATGCATCCTTAAGGGTCCCGATTTTAGCGTCGCTGTACTTAATCTCCATGTCTAGTCTGCTTACGCTTTCAATGGTGAGATTACCATATTTAATCTCCATGCGTAAAGATTGTATATCCTGTATATCCAGATTGGAATATTTGCTGTCTATCGTTAAATCTTTAGCGTTGCGAATCTTGGCGGTTCCTACGTAGCCCAGATCCAGTTGGGCGTCCTGCAGATTTCCTACCTCGATGTTACCATATTTGGCCTCTATCATTGCGTTGGCTGTGAAATTACCCGCATTCAGGTTGCCGTATTTTACATGGATATCCATGTTGCCGTTATTATCGCTTGGCAAGTTGATGTTTCCGTATTTCTGGTTCAAGTCTGCGGCGAGCTTAGGAGGCATCTGGATATAATAATTGATCGTCATGGACTCATTATTCGAATTGCTATTCATCTCCTTCTTTATCGTAGTGACCGCTGAGACAATACCACCTATCTTCTTGGTCTCGATTTGGATACGGTCCAAGTTCTCTTGAGCACGTTCCTCGCTGCGAGCCTTACATTCTACCTCAACCCGTATAGCTACCGTATTCTGATTCCAGTGGGTAACGGTGATGTTTCCATAACGGTTTTCTACTTGGAGACGATCACCGGCGCTTACGCTGTAGGATTGGGATATCTCTTTTTTCTTGATCTTCTCTTGTGGCCTAGCTATTGCCGATAGATTGCATAGCAGCAATACGAAAGTCAGCAATACGGCGGGACTCAATTTTACGTGTGTCGTGTTCATGATTGATATGTATTAATTGTTATTACTATTTCTGGTTATCCGTGACTTGTTCCATTTGCTTAAGCATCAGCGTGAGGCCCTCCAAGCTATTGCTGTAATGTTGGGTCATGGCGAAGAGACCGTCGTTGGAACAAGGCAAGGTAGGGAGTATCGTTTCCTCGAACATATAATTATCCGTGAGGATCCGTTTGCTCTCTTGCAATAACTCCTCCGCTCCCGGTGTCCGGTCCTGTTTATACAACTTCTTCATTTGCGCCAATACGTCGTTCATTTGCATATTGTAATATAGGCGTAGTTCCTCGATCTCCTCTTGGGTCTCGCAGGTCTGGGCCGTGGTCTTTTGCGCGGGTTCCGGCAGACCGGTCCCTTCCGGCAAGCGGAATAAGAGCAACAAAGCGATAGAGGCAGCTATGGCAAAGGCCGATAGGCTGTATAGGGCCGCACGGTTTTTCCGTGGCTTCGGCAGCTTTTGCTCGAAACGTTCGAAATGACCTTCGGGAAGCATCTCATCTTCCTTGAATGCGTCACGGTTCGCGTCTATGAAATTCTTTAGTTTATCCATGTTTAATTGGCTGCTATAATGTCTAACAATTTCCGCTTGGCGCGTAGGTACTGGCTACGGACGCTTGGCGGTTGAATTTTCAGGATAGAGGCGATCTCTTCCATATCATATCCCTCAAAGAGGTAAAGCGAGAGGATTATGCGGTAGCCTGCCGGCAACTTCTTGGTAGCTTCCTTTATCTGTGCCACGGAATATTGGATTTCTTCCTCGTCCGGTCCGTCCGTTTCCGGTTCGGCCAGATTGTCGGAAAGCTCCTCTTGGTCCGGTGCTTGGCGGCGTACATAATCGATGGCCGTATGGATGGCGATGCGATGCATCCATGCCTCAAAGCATTGCCCGTCATGATATTGGTCCAAGCGTGTGAAGATCTTGAGGAACGAGTCCTGCATGGCTTCTTCCGCCTCGGATGAGTTGCCTACGATACGCAAGCAGGCTATATACAATCGCTGTGCGTATTGTTTGTACAACTTCAGTTGCGAGCTCCGGTCTCCCCGGCGGCAACCCTCGATCAGATGTTCGGTTACTTTGTCCATTTGTTTATATAAACGAGAGTGATGCCTTGACCGTTGCATCTTGTAGCGTAAAAATACAAAAAAAGAAAGGCATCATCTCGACGCCTCTCCTCCTGAACTAAATGATAAAAATAAAAGTTATGTGGGAAGGTTTATTTCATGTCCGTTATATTGGAGATACTATCGTTCGTATAGCCTTGCGAAGTATCCTCCATTTTGGTCTTATCCGAATTATATTTTAATTTATAAGCCTGTTTCCCTTCGGAAGTCCAATAGTTTACGACAAGATCGACCGTCTCTCCTTTGGTATCCGGCAAGGAAGACAAATTGAACGCCACACGTCCGGCCCCGATCGTATATTGGGGATCATCGTAAGCGTTATGCCTAAACTCCAGCGTATAAGGATCATTCTCGGCATCCGGTTGGATCAGGTTGATAAAGTGGGCGGTCTTGCCTCCCCAGAGTGTCTCGAAATAGATATTCAAATATCCGTCTCCGATCCACATATTATTGTTATAAATACTTACCGGGTCCGTACCATAGATAGAATCATTAGCCGCTCCCTCGTTCTTAGCGATGGATTTCGTAAGGATGTTATGGATCGCGTTCACCTTGATATAGTGGGAGAAACCTCCTAGGTTACTTTGGGTGGAATCCGCCAATATCGTGAAGTTAACCAAGGCACGTTGGTTAGGCTTCGGCTGATAGTTCGGATAGTTCGTGGCGGCGGGCCATAGCTTATCCCCGTCATCCAGCCGTAAGTAATATACGTTATTGCCTTCCGGTACTACGGTAGCGACCGCTATCCAGATATCACCTAAAGAATACGAGTTATCGTCATCTAAGCAAGAGGGTAGGGTGAGGGATACTAAAGCGATCCCGATAACCAATAAAAAAGCTCTCAACGTCTTCATTCCTTTTGTTTCTTAAAAAGTTCACATTTCATCGTTCTATGAGGAAAGATGTAAGTTCGGGGTGAAATGCTGCAAAAGACGTTAATAAAAGATGTTAAGAACCAAGGGATTCAACGATTAGCCGTGCCGTACGCTTTGAAGCCCCGGGCATTCCTAGCGTATGGATAATCTTGTCGTATCCGTCTAGCATTCGTTTTCGATAGGCTGGATCTTGTAGGATGCGTCCTAGCTCGTCTTGTATTTGCGATTCGGAGAAGCGGGCTCCGAATAGTTCTTGTACGATCTCCCGTCCCCCGATCAGGTTCACGAGGGATATGTATTTCGTATGGAAGAAATGCTTGAAAATAAAGCTGGCCAACTGTCCGGCTACAACGTAGTAGCAAACGACTTGCGGAACCCGGAACAGGGCGGTTTCCAAGGTTGCCGTGCCGGAGGTTACCAAGGCGGCGGCACTATGTTGTAGCAAGGGATAGGTTTTACCGAACACGATCTTGGCAGGATAAGAGCCTATGTATTCTTGATAGTAGGCAGGATCGATGCCTGGTGCTCCGGCTATTACCGGCTGGTAGTCGGGATATGCGGAGGCTACTTTCAGCATGGTCGGTAAATTATCCTTGATCTCTTGTTTGCGGCTACCGGATAGCAAGGCGAGGATAGGCTTGTTGGCCAATCCTTCCTCTTTGATAAATGTATCTTTGGGGATCGCTTGATGCTCCTTGTAATAGGCTACGGAGTCTACAGAAGGATTTCCTACGTAATCTACCGAATAATTAAGCTTCCGGAAAAACTCGGTCTCGAACGGCAGGATGCAGAACATACGATCTACATAACGCCGGAAGTCCCTGATGCGGTATTGTTTCCAGGCCCATATCTTGGGGGATATATAGTAATATACCGGGAGACCCAATTGGGTTTTCACATATTTGGCGATCTTCAGGTTGAATCCCGGATAGTCAATTAAAATGACGACATCTGGCTGATAGCGGCGGATATCCTCTTGGCACGTCTTCATGTTATTTAAGATGGTGCGCAAGTTCAGCAATACCGGGATAAAGCCCATGAACGCCATTTCCCGGTAATGTTTGACAAGGGTTCCTCCGACGGCTCTCATCAGATCGCCGCCCAGAAAGCGGAACTCGGCCTTCGGGTCATTCTCTTTCAGGGCTGCCATCAAATTCGAGGCGTGCAGGTCTCCGGAGGCTTCTCCGGCTATCAGGTAATACTTCATGAATTGAAAATTGAGAATTGAAAATTAAAGGATCCAGTTGTTTAAGGTGGCCATGAAGTCGTAGTCCGTAACGTCGATCTTGCAGGGGACTAGGGAGGCGTATCCGCTGTCCAGCGCAAGCATATCATTGTCCGGGTGGATGGGTTTGGCGCTTTCGAAAGCTCCTGTCAACCAGAATACGGGCTCTCCGCTGGCGTTCTCGGAACGCTTGAATTCACGTACCCAACGACCATCCGCTTGGCGACAAACTTTCAACCCTTTCACTTGCGGTAGCTTCGGCACGTTGAGGTTTAAGTAGGTTCCGTGCGGTAAGCCTTCTTTTAATACCCGGCGTGCCAGCATACGTCCAAGACGGCAGCATTCGGAGAAGTCGGCATCGGCCGCATGGTCCAGTAAGGATACACCCATGGAAGGGACGTTGAAAATACAGCCCTCGGCGGTGGCACCCATCGTTCCGGAATAATTTACGCAGATAGCCATATTCCCCCCGTGGTTGATACCGGAGACTAACAGATCGGGCTTGCGCTCCATAACCTCATTAATCGCTAATTTAACGCAATCAACCGGTGTCCCGGTGCAACTATAGATGGTAAGTCCTTCCTCCTTTTTCAACAAGGTATACTTGATAGGAACTAAGGATGTAATGGCACTACCCATCCCGGAACGAGGTCCATCAGGAGCGAATACCACCAAATCGCCTAGATCTTTCAGGCACTCAATCAATTCGTTAATACCTTTGGCCCATACGCCATCATCATTCGTGATCAGAATCAACGGTCTCTCGTTTGTCATATCGTTTTATCCTTATAGTTGTCGTACAAAGGTAACAATAATTTGCGAACAATGGTTGGGGTGTGAGGGGTGGGAGTTGTCCTTTCGCCTAATCAGTTGTTGATCAGGCGAAAGGTCTCAGATTATTATAGTTTCTCTATTTCTTCTATGGAGAGGCCGGTGGCAAAGGCGATTTGCTCTATACTAACTCCTAATTTCTTAAGATTAAGTGCTATGGAGTGTTTCTCTTCCTGTCGTCCTTCAGCTTTTCCTTCGGCTTTTCCTTTTTGCAATCCTTTTTCCATGCCTTCTTCCATCCCTTTTTTCATGCCTTTCTCAACGGCGAAGTCCAAGGTGTTATAATAATCATTATACATCTTCCACTCCGCCTCGTACTGCGCTCGTTGTTTGGGGGTGAGGTTCGCCATGGATCCGATGCGTTCCAACCGCTCGAATATGGCCTTGCGTGCCTTGAAAGGCATTCTGTCTAATGTATCCATATGCTTTAGTACATAAATCCAACGTTCAAAATCTGTCTCGCATTCTTCCTACTCTTTGTTGAATCGAGGAAGCTCAATATAGATCTGGCGGAACTTGGGGTTGAATACCTGTCCGGTCTCTCGGTCCGCCAGCACGATGTCCCTTCGGAACTTTCCTTCGTTCCTGTTATTGTTTGGCCTGTTCTCCTCGTCTAGCGTGAAGTTCAAGAAAAAAACACCGTACACGGCCGCCAGCTCATAGTCCCATGTTCCCTTTATCCCCTGTTCCACCACCGAGTGCGAGAGGTAATACAAGGCCCTGTCTTTGAAGTGGGGCTGTTCCCTGTTCTGCATCTCGATTATGATCCGCTCGCCTTTGTCGGTCTCGCAATGGATGTCAAAGATGACTTTCCTACCTTGCTCTGTCTCGGGCAATCGCTCATTGTTCATGATTCTCAAGTCCTTGATCGTATGCTCCCCTTCGAGGAGGTCGTTCAGGAACTCAATTAAAATGTCCTTGTCCATTTCCCTACCGAATATATGCTTGAAGCCGAAATCGGTGAAGGGATTGATAAATTTTCCCATAGTGTTTATAGGTTTTAGTGATTAATAATGAATAATAGTATAATAAGACGGGGCACCCTGTCTTCCGGTTGTAAAGATACTACTTTTTTAATAGGATAGGCTTCGTTTTAGCTTTTAAGAAAACACGTACGAGTTTTTTCGGAAACACGTACATGTTTTTCGAAAAACTCGTACGTGTTTTTTGAGAGGCATAATGTAACTACTTTAAATACCGGATCAGCCGATAAATCGTGGGGATAATTTTCTTGAATGTATATTCCACCAAGGGATAGTATGGCTAGGCACTACACGATCTGATCATTTCATATTCGTGAAGAGATCTTTTCACCTACGTGATACAATCGTTTCGCATAGGTGAAAAGATTGTATCACAACCGTGAAACGATTTCATGGGCAGATAGAGCAAGCTACTGCCGATAATGTTTGTATTAAATAGAAAGGCTCAACGGTAACAACTCTTCGTAGGCATCTCTGCGCTCCCTTTCACATCCTTCACAACATATCACTGACATAAAGCAAGTTGGCCGACGTGAAACGTGTGATAAACAAATTGAAGTGTAGATAAAAGTACATTGCGAGATTATCCTCACTATTTATCGGGTGAGCCTGAAAAAGTCGATTCTCCGGGAGTTAAGAATACAAAATGTCAAAGTGTTACTTTGATATAGATATACAATGTACGCATGTACATTAGTATATGATAGTAAAGTTTGTATGATTAATAAATGCTTTTCTAGTATAGAAACGACTAGTTTAAACGATCGATTCTTTTAGTCATTTGCAAAGGTATGCGTTTCTTCGATACTTGCAACCCTTCCAGACGATTTTTTTATCGCTTATTCTCTTTCTTATCAATAGGATAGGTTATCCTTCACGAAACAAGCGATTCCTTCAACAAACCTCCCGTTTCGACGCTCAAAAAACGCAAGATTTAGACGATCGTTTAGACTAGTCGTTTTTAATGGCAAACGACGATTTTCAATTAGTCTAACAAGTTGATTATCTTAATAAACACTAGTATTAATATTAATTTATTTATTATGAACAAAAAGATTTCTACGCTTCTTGCCGGTGTAATGCTGGCATCTGCGTTCTCTGTCAATGCTGCGATGGAGAATGGCAAATCTTATTTGCTGAAGAGCGGAAGTAGTTATTTGTCCGCTGAGACAGATAAGACTTCTGCTGATTATGGCAAACTTGTGTACGGCTCACTTAACACTAGCGATTTGAATGAAGTTGTTGCCGGTACTTGGAAAGTTTCAACAAAGACTACTTCTGGAGCTGTTGTCTACACCTTCGTAAATAAGGTGACAGGAATGACATTGGCTGTTGATCCTACTTTGGCGAAAACCGCGACCAACGGTCTTTCTGGTGATGTGACATTAGGCAGTGGTACGGTTTCTGAATGGGCATTCGATGCTAGTAACCACATGTATTCTTACTTCAAATCGGACTCAATCGTTTTCTTTGATAATACGGGTGCCCTGAACAAAGGTAAGATTGCGGACTTGTCTGCTGCTTTGGCTGTTACAGAAGATGTAATAAGCACTCCTATTCCAATAAGTGCAGATGATTTAAATACATTGATGTGGTCTGTTGATTCTAAAGACAATTATTTTGCGTTGAATATGGACCCTGAAGTGTCAAAAGGCAAGGCGAATCATTTGACAGCGACAGGACTTCAAGCGGTTAGTGCTGGTAGTGGTTATGTTCAATTGAAAGCTAAGGACAAAAAGGCGGATGACAAACAATTGTATGTAGTTGTCGATACGGCTTATTATGAAGGAACTGAGACTAGCGGTCAGTTGTTGAAATATACCTATGACGTATTAAACGCAGACAATCGCTTGACTGGTTCTTATAAGTTCAAGTTCACTTATAATGTGAAAGAAGACAAACTCTATGTTCAAGTAGCGGAAGTTGCGGATAAATTAGTGAAAGCATCGGGTCAAACTGACGAGCAGTTTGCGAAGGATATCAAAGACAATAATAATAATTCTTATTGGTCTAATCAAGGAAAAACTGTAACGACAAGATCTGACAAGTACATCTACATGGCTAAATTGGACGGTACGAATGTGTTGACACTGAATACGAATGAGACGGATGGTGGTACTCCTACCTTTGCTTCACAGAATATTACGGTTAAGACTTCTGCTGACTATAGTAGCCTTACATTAACTACGATTCCTTCTGGTGTATACTTGATCCAGTATAAGGCTGGTGGTTCTTACAATACAGAAAAGGTAGGTTCTTATGTATTCGCTAATTTGGCTGGTTATTTCGGTTGGGCTGCTCAAGCTCGTAACCAAGAGTTCAAGCATATGCCGGCTGCTCAATGGGTAGTAGAGAAGAAAGGTACATCTTCTATTGCGCCGATCTCAATTACGAACCGTGAGTTCTCTGATGATAGCTATAAGACTTCTTATCAAATTCCTTCTGATATGCAATTATTCGCAGTAGAGGGTAGTGCTAATGAGGTATTCTATTTTAATGGAAACCAAAAGGATACGGTTAGCTTTATTAAAGTTGACGAGGATCTTGTAAAGGATGCTAAACTGGGATATAAGTATGTATCAGAAAATGAAGCTAAGGTTCAAACTTATCTGTTTAACTATTTGCATGGATTGGCATTAGATAAATATCTTAATGTTCCGTCAGGGAAGGATTCTATTGTACGTGTAGATGAGACTGGAGCTAAAGCAAGTTTCCGCTTACAAGTGGTTGTTAAAGACGATAAGTATGGTTATGGCGATGGTTTGGTAAGAAATGTTTACCGTATCACGGACGGAAAAGGCCGTTATTTGACTTATGACGGGACAACGAAGAAGTATATGATGAAGACTTATCCTACTGATTATTTCTTGAAAGAGAATAATGATATCGAAGGAAAAGAATATTATACTTTGGTTGAGGCTAATTTGCTTAATACATCTATGACACAGGCGCAAGCACAGGCATGGTATCCAGAATGGTGTAAGGGTATGGCTGTCGCAGATGCAATGACTATCGAGGAGCAATATACTCCGGAGGGAGGATCTGCTACTTATGTGACTGTTGGCGGAACCTCTTATTTGGCTTATCCGGGTTCTTCTGATATTGTTGCTGTAGCGATGTATGATAAAGACGGCCAACGATTGGTAGATGATAATAGTAAGGTAGACTACTATACTTATCAGAATGTTAATGGTAAGATTGCGTTGAAGAAAGTAGGAGCTGCTCAATATGCCTCTAGAAATTACGCTTCAGTGAAGGTCTCTGTTGACGACAATACGTTGGATTTGACTCGTGGCTCTTTGGATGATAAATTCTATAGCAATCAAGAGATTCGTACATCTGCTTTTGCCGTAGCAATGGATGATTCTCCTTTGTATCGTCGCTTCAACAACGCCGCTCTAGGTGAGAATGTAAATGACGGTCCTGATAGCTTGACATTCGTTGAGAGCGTTCGTAATGAGTACTTAATGGATGAGTGGAACCCGAACTTGACTACGGAAACTGTTGATTACGCTGGTATCTGGAATAAGGATAAGGCTGAGGGTAAATTAGCGTTCCGTATTGATACGGCTTGGTTGAATCGTGGTCTTGGAAATATCAAACCTCAATATTTGATCTCCGTGGCTCGTGACGACCAAGAGGGTGTTGAGACAGTTCCTTGTACAGAGGCTGGTCCTCACGTTGACGCTAACGGTAACATTACAACAGATCCTTCTAAGTGTGTTCATGCTCAACATGGTCGTGCTGGCTTCGCTTATGGCAAATACTTGGTTAACTTCTCAGACTCTGCCCAAGCGTTCATCGATAGAGAGGCTAAGGTTAATCCTTATATGTTCACAACGAATTCTAGTGCTAATAGCAGCTATACCCGTGTAGGTTTTGTTAAGGCTATCCATGCTGGTGACAGCTTGTTCGTATTGACAAATGGTTTCGAGAATGTAGAACCGGCTAAGTTAGATACGGCGACAATCATCGCTAACTATAAGAAAGCTAAGCTGGAAAACTTCATCGTAGACTTGGTTGGTGACAAACATAAGAATGTAACTTGGTCATTCCGTTATATTAACCCGGATAAGGCTGGTGCCGTAACAGAAGAAGGTGCAGAGAACGCATTCTTGTTCGAGTCTAATGTTTATGGCGAGAAAGATCAAAATTATAGAACCGTAAATGGTGACGCTGATCGTGCTATCGCTCCGACATATGCTGCCGCATGGTTGAAAATGCATAATGGTTGTTTGGTACTGACAGATATCAATTCACAGTTCTCTTCCGCAAAGACCAATGGTGATGGCGCATTAATCTTTAATGTCGCTCAGAAGGATGAAGAAGATATGGTTACATCTAATGATAACATCAACAATGTTGAAGGTGTATCTGTAGTAGCTGGTAATGGTACTGTAACTATCCAAGGCGCCGCTGGTAAATCAGTAGTTATTTCTAACATCTTAGGTAAGGTAGTCGCTGAGACGGTTCTTACATCTGATAACGCAACAATTACCGTACCTGCCGGTATCGTAGCTGTAGCTGTTGATGGTGAGGAAGCTGTTAAAGTGGTTGTTAAATAATTAAACAAATAGATAGGTCAAGAGATGGGGATTCCCCCATCTCTTCCTTTAAGAAGATATTTATAATTCTGAAATTCCCGTGTGGAGATAGATTCTTCAAGTACACCGCGATGGTAGAACATGCGGGAGTATTAATACTAAAGTAATAAATTAAAAGCTCAGGTCACGAGAACTTCTGTGAAGAAATGTCGTGACCTTTTTTTGTACTCTTAAATCTCGTGCTATGCTTATATCTACTCAAGAAACATTGATCTATAAATCAATTAGTCCGGAAGACATTTATTGTTATACTCCCGGAATCACCGTGACTTCGACGGGACGCTTGGTCGTGACTTTCGACTTGGGCGGCAAGGGGGTAAAAGAAATCTATGCTTCTTCGCAGCTGTATACGGAAAGGACAAGACGGTTCGGTATCGGTAAGATTTTTGTATCGGACGACCAAGGCGCTAGTTGGTGTTTTATCTCGGATTTTAATTTTTGGCATGCCCGCCCTTTTTGTATAGGGGAAAAGATATATATCATAGGAAACGCAGGCGATTTATGTATTATATGCTCGGAAGATGATGGGAATACGTGGAGCGTTCCCTCGTTTCTCTCCCAAGGTGAGAAATGGCATTCTTCTGCCTGTAATGTTCTTTTCGCTAACGAGCGGGTTTACTTGGCGATGGAACAGCGTTTTTATAACTCGGAGATAGAAGGCTGGAATGTGGCGGGTTTGAGCCCTACCTTGCTATCTTGCTATATTCACGATGATTTACTGGATGCGTCTTCTTGGCGACGTTCCGATCCTTTTGTTTTCAGGGATAAAGTACATTTCCCGGAAGGGGTTGGCATTCCTTTTTACGAGTCATTGACCAATAAGCCGCTAGAATTGGCTCCCGGTCGTTTTAATGCGCCCACTGGATGGCTGGAGGCTCAAGTGGTTCAAATAAAGGATAAACATCATATTTGGTATGATCCGGAAGGGAAAACGTTCCATATGTTTCTTCGTGCGCATACCGGAGGGATTGGATACGCTTGTTTATTAAAAGTGAGGGAAGATAAGAACGGCCAGATGGTAACCGGCTTTCAAGAGACTCCTTCCGGACAGACCTTGCTTTTCTTGCCCTTTCCCGGTGGCCATTTGAAATTCTTTATAGTGTATGATGAGATATCCCGGTTGTATTGGATGGCATCCAATCAATCTTTCGATTCTATGCGGACGATAAGCTCATTACCTGAGACTTCCCGGTATGGACTCCCGAATAATGAGAGGCATCGTTTACAATTATTATTCTCGAAGAATTGTGTGGACTGGTGTATGGCTGGGATGATCGCTTGCCAAGGGAATGAATTATATTCAAGAAATTATCCTTCGTTATGTATCGTAGGTGAGGATATGCACGTGGTTTGCCGTGCGGCGGATGATCATACAAAGGACCCTCAATACTCTGATTGTATTACATATTATAAAATTAAACGGTTTAGAATGTTAATCTATTAAATGAAGTGATTATGGAAAAAGTACTGATTGTAATACCGGCTCGATATGGTTCAAGCCGGTTGCCGGGTAAGCCTTTGGTTAAGATTAAAGGTATAGAGATGATAAAACGGGTCTCGGATATAGCGGATTTTGTATGTCGCAAAAATGAGTCTTGTTCTTATTTGGTAGCTACGGATGATGAGCGCATCGTCTTGTTTTGCGAATCCCGGGAGATTCCGGTGATGATGACTTCCACGAATTGTAAAAGTGGTACGGAACGTTGCTATGAGGCGGTAAGGAAACAGGACACCAATCCCGGACTGATAATAAATCTGCAAGGCGATAATCCCACGTGTCCTCCTTGGATATTGCAAGATCTGATCGATACATGGAGAAAGGAGAAGGCGGATGTCCTTACCGCCTCGGTCTTGTTGGGATGGAGCGAATACGATCAATTACTGGCGATGAAAAAGGAAACCCCTTATTCCGGCACGACGGTATTGGTGGATCGGCTGGGATATGCCTTAGCTTTCTCGAAACAAACCATACCCGCTATCCGTAAGGAGGATCAGGCTAGGGATCTTTTGCCTAAAAGCCCTGTCAGGCGGCATGTGGGTTTATATGCGTATAGCGGTCGAGCCTTCGAGTCTTATTTCTCATTACCTCCGTCTGTGTATGAACGCTCTTATATAGAAGGATTGGAACAGATGCGTTTCTTAGAGAATGGCATCAAAATGAGGGTCGTAGACGTTGATTATCGGGGACGTGAGACAACAAGCGGGGTTGATTCCCCGGAAGATGTCAAACGGGTTGAGGAAATACTTGAGAAATATGGAGAGTTCGATCTTTCGTGACTTAGATGGAATCGTAGATTCTATTTTATTTCCTTACCATACTTTGGAGGAAGTTCTACCTCCTGGCTGTGAGGCTGGTCCGGTATGGATGGAATTTGCCTGTTGGGTAGACAGCCAAAAGGTGGATATACGGGCATCGGAATCACCCTTATTCTTGAATATATGTGGTATACCCGCATCCGGTAAATCGTATTGGGCGGAGAAATGGCTATCAGAGAATGGACCTTGTTTGCATATCGCTTTCGACGCTATCATGGAGGCATTATCCGGGTATCAAGCGGATTACTCGCTAGATAGGGAGAATGCGTTCTTACGTTGGGAACTTCCTGCTCGTTTTTTAGGTTACCGTCTTCTTTTGTTGGGATTGAGGAATGGGTGGCCTATTTTATTTGAACATAGTAATGCATTGAGAGAACATGTGGATTTGTATAAGAAGATAAAGAGTCTTGGATATCGGATTCATATGGTGTGCATCGATGCGACACCAGAAATGGTTATCAAAAGATTGGCTCGGAGGAATCGTTTTTTCCCGGAGGAGCAAGTAAAAAAACGTTGGGATTGCTTGATAGATTTGTTACCTGAATATCAAAAAATAGTAGATGACTTTAAATTAATACAACCATGGAAAAATGTAGAAAACTTGTGATCGTACGGCATGGTAATACGTTTCGTGCGGGAGAGACTCCGACTCGGGTTGGAGCTAGAACTGATTTGCCTCTGGTAGAGGAGGAACGAGCTAGATCTGCGGGACGTTATTTACGTGAAAAGGGGATTGTGATTGACAAGGTGATTTCGGCCCCCTTAAAACGTACATTGGAGACCGCTAACTATATCTTGGAGGAAATGAATGTGGATTTGCCTATCATTCAAGACTTACGTCTTAAAGAGATTGATTATGGGCCGGATGAGAATATGGTAGAAGATCATGTAATAAAACGTTTGGGATCTCTCTATTTAGAAAAGGAGGGAATGGAGCGGAAAGACCTAACAGAAGATCGGATCGTGGAGAGGGGACTTTCCGTGATCGCCCAATGGAATGAGAAGGCCGTGGTACCGTTAGGATGGAACGTAGATGTAGAGAAACTGATAAGCGGTTGGCTGGATTTGGCGGCTAGTATACCTGATGGTGAGACTTGGCTGCTAGTATCTTCCAATGGAGTGATGCGTTTCTCCCCCTATATTCTGGGGAATTATGAGGATTTCTGTGCGACTCATGATATTAAGGTTCCGACAGGTGGGGTTTGTATATTCGATTGTGTGGGTGATCATTGGAGGTGTACGGATTGGGGAATAAAGGCTTATAAACTTTTTAAATGATAAATCATGGAAGATATATGGAATATAACAGCTTTGGTAGTTAGTGTATTAAGTGTGCTTTTGTCTCTTTATGCTTTAAGACAGGCTACCACTAAAAATACCTCGGATATGTATCTGTTCTTTATCTCGCAATATGCGAAGGAGGACATGAAATTGGCTTTACGTAAATTGAAAGATATAAAGCGGGGGGTATATCGGTTGGAACAATGGGAGAGTGATATGAAAAATAATTTGCCGAAAGCCTTTGAGTATGACGAGGCGAGACGTTTGGTGAAATATTTTTATGATACTTTAGCCTATATGAAGTTGGAGAAACTAATAGAGGCTCGTTTTGTAAGATTGATTTGCTTGAAGAAAGGGGCATGGCTTTATCTGGACACAGTCGAAGCCATGGAAAAATTTTTTGACAGTGGCTATGATAAAAAGCCATATGCGGTTATTCGGGATGTATGCGAAAATTTACGAAAGGAAGGGTGTTGTCCTCCTTAGTTCATTATTTTCGGCTTTTGGTGATTTAATAAAGCCTTGATCGAAGAAACGATCGGGGCTTTTATATTTATTTCTTAATTTGCCATGACAATATTCCGCAAGTCGAAACCGAATTGAATATACTCATCCTCAGTGATTTGCCTCTCTGTTGTCAGGATGATTAACGCATGCCCTCGATAGTTGTTTCTGTAAGGGGGATGGAAATGGTTGTAACGGTTTTCGAAGAAGCCGCATTTTTTATAGAACTTTAATCGCTTGGAGGAAATTTCATCCGTAATAGGATCGATCTCTAATAAGATGATCTTATTCAGGCGTTTATTAAAATCCTCCAGCAATAAACCGCCGTATCCTTGTCCCCTAAAGTTCTCATGAATGGCGAAATGTTCGATATATACATAGGTGCTAAAATCCCAGTATGAGATAAAGCCGATAAAGAGGTTATCTTTCAGATAAACCACTAGATGATAGTTGGGAGATTGGAAGGCCTGTTCTTGTTGTTCTTCTGTTCGTTGCTCAAATAGAGGGAAACTTGCCGTATATATTTGCTCAAAGGTAGGATAGAGAGGATCTTGCTTTCGCGTTATTTCTAGTATGTCCATATGACTTCGCTTTATTTTTGATGCGAAGATAATAATCTAAAAACATTGTCATGTCATATTAAAGCTTTATTTTTGGATGATCTTATAATTAAGATATTGTATACGATGATAGCGTGGTTTCGTTATATATGTTTAATTGTTAGCCTTATAATCACTATGCCGGAATTACTTTCGGCACAACGTCTGGTTTCTCAACGTCAAGAGGATGTGGAGGCCGGTCTTTTATATAACGAGAGCGTCTACATCCTATCTAATTATTCTTGTCTATCCTCCAATTCCCCGGAAAAACTTTCTTTGGACGAGTTGTTGCGGAAGCAGATCGAAGGCTTTTATTTCTATTTGAAGCGGGATACGGAGACAAATGTATTGTTACTAAGGAAACCTGATGGTACGTTTACCCCTTTTAGTGAGTCATTGGAAGCCATTAAGACGGCCTTGGATGCGGACTCCACTAAGGTTATGACGCTTTTCCTTGATTTCTATGTAGAGACGGAGCTGGAATCCTCTTTTAAGGAAATAGGCTTGATGGAGTATGTACTTGAGTATGATACGAAAAACGGATGGCCATCCCTGAAGGATATGTTGAGTTCCGGAAAGCGACTGGTCGTTTTCGAGGTTCAGAAACATTTGAACAGTCCTTCATGGTTGCATAATATGAGGGATTTCGTGGAGCATACGGACGCTGATTGGGGCAACCAACCGGAAGGGGTTGAGAGTTTTGATGAGCGGCTGAAAAAGAATTTGTCTTTATTTACCGGATATAAGTTCTTGGAGACTTCCCGGGGGAATAGCAATGATATCTCGGCTTTAGCCCGGCAGACGCCCTATTTAATTGAATCGTTTAAAAGAGCGTGGATCCGGGATGGAAGGGTTCCCAATTTTATCTTGGTAGATAAGTATTACGCGTGGTTGGATGTCTCGTTGGTTACTTTTCGGAATTTCGATATCATCTACGGTGCGGTTACGAATAACAATGAGCTGCTTAACTACGTGAATTGGGATGGGATGTCTAATTATACGACGGGTAAATATTGCTTTCCGCTAGAGCCCGGGGCCGAGTTGATGCTTTCCCCGATCTCTCCGGGCTATAGGATAGAGCCGGCTACGGTTTATGTCTCCGGTACCCAAAGGAAGGCTTTCGCTAGCGATTTTAAGGCTAGACCTTTGCGGATTGACGAGGATATAGAGATTTATTTACCGTTTGAGGGCGATGAGAAAGATGGTTCGTCCAATCATAATCTCACGGTATCTAGGAATGTCGAGTTTATTCAGGACCCTATACGGGGACAGGTCGCTTCCTTGGAGAATCAGGCCCGTGTGGATTTACCGACCGCTTCGGAACTTCATATGCGGGATCATGATTTCACTGTCGGCGTTTGGTTGAAAATACCTAAGTACCTGCCGGAGAAGGAGGATTATTGTATTCTGGGAGCTAAGAACAGTACTTATCAACAAGCGTTGCATCTGTTGATACGGAACCGGAAACCGTATATGGGATTCTTTAACAACGATCTGGTTGGTAACACGGAGATCGAGCCGGGCAAATGGTACAATGTCGTATGGCGGTATAATAAAAGGAATGGGGAGCAGGCTATATTCGTGAATGGAAAACTGGACGCGATCTCTTTTGATCGTCCGGCTTATCTGGGTAGTGATAGCTTATATGTCGGTTTCGTGAATTTCAGCCAGTCCTCGAACTTCGTGGGTGTGCTGGATAATCTTTGTATTTGGTCTCGTGTGTTGAGCGATAAGGAGATATTGGGATTGAGCAACCAGTTATTAGATTTACATATATCGAATGCGATTACTTGGTTGGATATCCTTGGAATTGGGTTGATTTTGATGGCTCTGGTCTCGATAGCTTATCTAGGCTATCGGAAGGTGAAAGAAAAGCCAAGGCAGGATGAGGCTGATGCGGGAACGGTCGCGGAGGAGGGAATCGAGGAAGGAATCGAGGAGCCGGATCGTTCTTCGCGAGAGATGCCGGAGGAGATTGAGGAGGTTCCGGTTCTGCGCAATTATATCCGATTGTTTGGAGAGTTCTATGTGTTGGACCGGGATGGAAATGATATAACCTCTCTATTTACCCCAAAATTAAAACAGCTGTTTATCTTGATTATGCTTCACTCTTCCCGTGGAGGTTTCGGGATATCGAGCAAGGACTTGACACGGATGATTTGGGGGAATGACAACCCCTCGAAAAGTACGAAGAGCCTTCGAAGCGTATCTATATTGAAACTCCGGAAGATATTGGAACGTATCGATACGGTCGAGGTTCTATTTAACGCGAATCGATATATTCTCCAGCTTTCGGAAGATGTCTATTGCGATTATTTGGCTTGTTTGGATTGGCTGAAAGATAAACGGGTACGGACTCAGCCGGACTTTGAATATTTCTATGATATTATCAGCAAAGGAGAAGTGTTCAAAGGGGAATCGTTTGATTGGATGGATGATTTTAAAAGTTATATCTGTAATAGTACGGTGGATGTCTTGTCTCGCTTTATCGACACTTACTCGATCGAGGATGAGGCGGATCGGGTGATCCAGATAGCAGACCAGATCCTTCTGAACGATCCTTGCAACGAGGAGGCTTTGCTCTATAAGATCAAAGCCTTGATTTACCAGAACAACTTTAAATTGGCCCGTTATGTGTACGACCGCTTTTGCGCTTTATACCAAGAGATGTATGGCGAGGCTTTCCCCTCTTCTTTTGAGCAGGTCGTACCGTCTCCGCTGATGAGTCAGCAATCTCCCCAGTAAGTATTATAGTGTGCCTGCTCATTGGCAGGACTGTGCCATTGCTATTGTCACACCTGTGCCATCGTTGTGGCAAGACCGTGCCACCGTTATGGCATGCCTGTGCCATCCGTGTGGCACTCCTCTGCCATTACAGTGGCAAATGTATGCGCCCCACTGATAGCGATCCTTTCGAATAGAGAGGCAGGTGCTATGCCTCTGACTTATCGAAGATTTTTATAAATATTTCTTGATTTATTTATGTCGCTGTTATTGCGTGAATTATGCTTTGTGAGGATATGAAATTTGCCTTAAATTAGCCCTAGGTTAATGCCTTGTTTAGCGTTCGTTAACTCATGGTTTACTGCTCCTCCCTATATTCGCTCTCGTTGTTTCGCACGAGGAAGCGAAGTTGTGTTTTACTATATATATTTTTTTTTCGACTTTAAATTTAATACTATGAGTAACACTATGTCTGACAAGAATTCGGTGAACTTCACACGTAGGGAGTTCTTAGGTACAGTAGCTGCAGCGGCGGCGTTTACAATCGTACCTCGTTCCGTTTTGGGTGGACCGGGCTATACGGCACCTAGCGATATGGTCAATTTGGCCGGTATCGGTGTGGGTAGCCAAGGTGGTGGCGATATACAGAATATCGCTACTCCGGATGTACCAATTAAAAGGAGACCTTTTGGTGGAGGCGGTATGCTGATGCAACCTTATGCGGGCATCCAGCCACCCAGACGGGAACGAAGAGCGTCGGATAATCCTGTGCAAATGGGAGATGCGGAGAAACAATCGTTTAAGCATGCGAATATTTATGCGCTATGTGATGTAGACCACGATTACTCCGGACATATCTTAGCGGGATACCCGAAAGCGAAGAAGTATACCGATTTCCGGGAAATGATCGACAAGGAGAAAGAGATCGATGCGGTATTGATCGGTACTCCGGACCACACCCATGCGGTTATTGCCGCTTATGCGATGAAAGCTGGTAAGCATGTATTTGTAGAGAAGCCGATGGCTAAGACGATTTATGAGACTCGCTTTTTGAGGGATCTGGCAAAGCAAACCGGTGTTGTTACCCAGATGGGTAACCAAGGGCATAATATTGAAGGGACTATGCAGACGGTTGAATGGATCCAAGGTGGCGTGATCGGAGACGTAAAGGAAGTTCATTTGTGGACAAACCGTCCGATGTGGCGCCAAGGTTATTTTGATCGTCCGGCGGGAGTGGATATACCGTCTAATCTTAACTATGACGTGTGGTTGGGACCGGCTCCTGATAAACCTTATAATCCGGAGATGCTTCATTTCGCTTGGCGTGGGTTATGGGATTACGGTACAGGCGCTATGGGGGATATGGGAGCCCATACCTTCGACGCTCCGATTTGGGCGCTTAATTTGGGTATGCCCACGAAAATACAAGCTACTTCCACCCCTTACAATAAGGACTATCTGCCACAATCGGAATGCGTGACGTATGAGTTCCCGGCTCGTGGGAATATGCCTCCGGTAAAGGTAACTTGGAGTGATGGGGGTATAAAACCGGCTCGTCCGGCGGAGTTGGAACCGAACCGCCAGTTAAGGGAAGCGCTTTATATAGGCGATAAAGGCTTGATCATGCATGGTACCCATGGAGCGGAGCCGCAACTGATACCGGAAAGACCGGGATTCGTAGCTCCGGAGAAGACATTAAAGCGACCGAGTAATATTTATGTGGACTTTATCGAGGCGATAAAGGAAGGTCGCAAAGCCGCTAATGATTTTGAGGTATCCGCTAAATTGACGGAGATTATGTTGCTGACGAATATCGCTGTCGCCGCGCAACGGTTGGATCTTACGTTGGAATATGACGCAGAGAATATGAGAATCACGAATTGTCCGGAAGCGAACGATTATTTCCACTATGAGTATCGTAAAGGTTGGAGCCTGTAAGGGACTTTCTTCTAAGGGTTAAGATTAATTTATAAATTGAATGGTTATGAATAAAGATGTGAACAATGGTCAGTCCAGACGTGAGTTTCTAGGAAGATCGGTCGCTGCTTTGGCGGCCGCGTCTTTCCTTCCGAGTGCTTTCTCTTGTACGGGGAAGAGTGTGGCGGCTCCCGCTCCGGTTGATACGGCGGCGGAGGCAGGCAAGGTTAACTCGAAGTTCGGTGGCGTGCAAATCGGCACGATCACTTATAGTTGGCGTTCCATGCCGGGTGGATTGGAGAATATCATCAAGTATTGCCAAGAAGCGAATATCAGTTCCATTGAGTTGATGGGAGGTGATCTGGAAGCTTATTTAGGAGCTCCGGAGAATCCGATGATGAAATTCTTCCGTCGGCAAGCTTCTCAACCTGCGGCGAAACCGGGTGAGAAACCTGCGGCTCCTCGTCGGATGGGTCCCCCGAAGTTTACTCCGGAGCAGCAGGCTGAGATCGATAAATATAAGGAAGAGGTGAAAGCGTGGCGTCTCGGGCTGGATCTATCGAAGGTGGAAGGTGCCCGTAAGTTGTTGAGCGACGCTGGGATATCTGTGCATATCGTGAAAATGCAACCTTCCGGCATGGGATCGGACGAAGAGGTCGATTATGCCTTCAAGGTGGCCAAGGCCATGGGCGCTAAAGCCGTGACGGACGAGATTAATTTGGAGACGGCGAAAAGAGTCGCTCCATTTGCCGAGAAGCATGGGATGTATATGGCTTTCCATAATCATATGCAATATGCCGAAGAAGGCTTTAGTTGCGATCCGATCTTAGCGATCTCTCCTTCTATTATGTTGAATTTTGATGCGGGCCACTTCTTTGGCTCTACAGGTATCCATCCGAATGAGATGATCAAGAAATATCATGATCGGATCTATAGTATCCACTTGAAAGATAAGACGGGGCCTACGACAGGGGACCAGCCGAATACGAATCAAGTATGGGGACAAGGGGAGATGCCGTTGGAAGACGTGCTCTTGTTGATCAAACAAGAGAAATGGCCTATCTATTGCGATATAGAACTGGAATATGATATCAAGCCTTGGTCTGACTCCGTGAAAGAGGTAGGCACTTGCGTGAAATATGCTCGACAGATATTGATGTAGATTATAGAATGTTGTCTTTGGTATGTCATTAATGGGATGACGAAAAGGTCGGTTCCCGGTGGAGCCGACCCTTTATTTTTTATTTATTGATCTCTTTCAGCAAATTTGGTGCGCACTTAAAATGGACAATGGTTCTAGGGATCAACATTAAAGTCTCTCCGCTTTTCGGGTTTCTAGCCAACCTGCTTGTCTGTAAGCGGGGAGTATAAACACCGAAACCCTGTATACATACCTTTTCTCCGGCTCTCGTTTTCTCTAAGATGATGTTATTCAGTTCTTCCAATATGTACCGGATTTCTTCTTTGTCATTACCGACTCTTTTCGATAATTCCTCGATTAGCTGACTTTTATTCATATCGTATTATTTTTTGAGAAGTTTGTTCTTTGCTCTGTTGTTAAATATTTTTTCCTGTATTGCAAAGGCGATAAGCCCGTGTGCCTCCGAAAGAAGCGTCCCAACGAGGATTGGTTCGAGAACTGCGTCTTCTCAACAATCTCTTGGATATTCAAGGTGGAGTTGGTGAGTAATCCTTTTAATTCTAGGATCATATATTCCGTAATCCAATCTTTGGCGGATTTGCCGCTTACCTCCTTAACAACCATGGTCAAGTATTTAGGGGTGATGCATAGAGAGTTCGCGTAGAACGTCACGCTTCTGTTCACTTTGTAATTACTCATGACCAATTGAAAGAATTTGTGGGTCAGTTCTTTCTTGTGTACATCTATCGTTGCCGTACTGTCTAAAGAATTGACTTTATAATGGTTATATATATCAAGGAATAATATGCGAAGTAAGAGTATAACCGACTCTCTTCGATACTGGTTTTCCGGATCGACGGCTTTTCTTATAAGTAATTCAAAGAAGTCTACAAAGGAAAGAGTTTCCACGTCTTCCATCTTGAAATAGTAATGTTGCCTCATATAGAAAAAGAAATGTGGCGAGAAACGACTGATACCGCTTAATATATCAGAATAAAAGGATTCCGTGATCGTGAAATATCTGATTTGGAAATCTACGCTAACGTCCGTTAATGCGACCAATTGCCCCGGCAAGATGATGATGAGCTCTTTGGGGGTTATAATGTGCTTGTTAGAATAGATATCAATTTTAGCGTTTCCTTTTACACAATAGATGACAATCCCTAATCTTATATAAGAAGGGTAAGTGGTAATAGGGAGTTCTTTGGAAAGTGTAAAGATCTTGAAGTCCTTCTCCAAAGAATAATCAATACCACTATTCGGCTCAACTATTTTTTTAATATTTCCCGACATTCTTTTTGTCTATGTTTCTTATGTAAAATTATAACTTCGTCTTTTACTATATTTATCTAGTGGTTGTTTGGTATAATATTACAGAAATATAGGTCTCGTTTTGGCGTTTTTTAAAGTTTGGCTTAAATGATACCTTGAAAAATAACCGCTATTGGATGTTTTTGTTTGTAGGTCTAATACTTTTTTGCAAGTACGGTTGAGGTGATGTTAGGGATAACTTGTATTCTAAGGGCTGTGCGAGCTGGATGGAATATGTGTTAGGAAATATTAGTAATTAAGGTTAAGGACAAGCGTGCGAGACAAGAACGGGAAGGATTGCCTCGCACGACAGGCTTAGATCGTCTTTTAGATAAACTTGAGTATATCTTCTGCCTTTTCCGCTATATGATCGGGTGCGTATTTCTCTAATTCCGTACGAGGGCGAAAGCCCCATGTTACCCCACAGGAGGTCACTTCGCTGTTGATGGCGGTTTGCATGTCTACGTCCGAGTCACCGACATAAAGAGTGTTCTCTTTGGATATGCTCGCTCGTTCTACGATCTCATTGACAATACTGGGATCTGGCTTCGCCTTTACTCCTTCACGCTGTCCGAGAACCTCCGTAAATTGTATGGAAGGAAAGAAATGGGCGATGAGCTTACGGGTAGCGGCTTGATATTTATTAGAAGCGACCGCCAGTTTTATCCCTCTTTCCTGCAACAAGGCTAATAACTCAGGGACACCGGGGTATGGAACGCTGCGATCCGTGTTATGCAGATCGTAATGCTTCAAGAACTCTTCCCTTACCTTTAGTATATTCTCTGCCGTCTTTTCACCTTCGGGTAACGCGCGTTCGAATAATTTGTTGATGCCGTTTCCTACGAAGAAGTTATACTCCTTTACGTCGTGCGTCGGAAAACCGTTTTGCCGCAACGCATGGTTCGTGCTATGGGCTAAATCGGCGATCGTATTTAATAATGTTCCGTCAAGATCGAATATTACTAACTTTTTCATTTTAGTTTTCTGGCAAAATTAATGGAATGTAGAGACATACTTTCCCTTTCGACTGATAAAATAGATGAACCGATTTAAAAATAGATAAAAGTATTAGGTCATATATAAGATATTTGTATCTTTAGGACAGGAATAGAAATCCTTTGTAATATATTGTATAACCTAAAATTGGAACATCATGGGAAAGAATCAATTAATTCACGGGAATGAATTTCATTTGCTGAAACAAGCAGAGATTCATAAAGCTACAGGCAAATTAGTCGAGTCACTAAACTTGGCAGCCGGTTCTACGGGAGGTTTTGATATTTATAAAGTTGTAGAGGCTTATTTTACGGATTTAGAGAAAAGAAAGGAGATCAATGATTTGTTGGGTATTTCCGAGCCATGTGAGACACGTGTCACGGAAGAATGCTTTTCTTAAATAAGCCGCAGTAGGAATAACATAGAAAAAGGAGATACCTGAATCAGATATCTCCTTTTATTATATCTCAAAGAAGGATCAATTACTTACCAGAAAGTTTTTCTTTCAAAGCTGCCAATTCCTCGATGTCACCTAATGTAGTCTTTTCAACCGGACCGGTTACCATTCCAGATTCCTCTTCTTTTTTACCGCCACGTTTTGAGGATGCCTTCTTTTCAGAAGTTGCCTTAGCGCCTTTTTGCTCATCTTCAAAGATGCGGCTGTGAGAAAGGATGATACGTTTAGCTTCCTTGTTGAACTCGATTACCTTGAATGAAAGTTTCTCATCTACTTGAGCTTGAGAACCATCTTCTTTTACAAGATGCTTCGGAGTAGCGAAACCTTCTACGCCGTAAGGCAAAGAGATAACGGCACCCTTATCCAATACTTCGATGATTGTACCTTCGTGGATAGAACCAACCGTGAAGATTGTCTCGAATACATCCCAAGGATTCTCTTCCAATTGCTTGTGGCCTAAGCTTAAGCGACGGTTTTCCTTATCGATTTCCAATACTTGAACCTCGATCTCAGCGCCGATCTGAGTGAATTCAGACGGATGTTTGATCTTCTTCGTCCAAGACAAGTCAGAGATGTGGATCAAGCCGTCAACACCTTCCTCGATTTCTACGAATACACCGAAGTTAGTGAAGTTACGAACCTTAGCCGCATGACGAGAACCTACCGGGAAGCGCTCCTCGATGTTTTCCCAAGGATCAGCCTTCAATTGCTTGATACCAAGAGACATCTTACGCTCGTCACGGTCCAAAGTCAAGATTACGGCTTCGATCTCGTCGCCAACCTTCATGAAGTCTTGAGCGGAACGCAAGTGCTGTGTCCAAGACATCTCTGAAACGTGGATCAAACCTTCTACGCCCGGAGCGATCTCGATGAACGCACCGTAGTCAGCCATAACGACAACTTTACCCTTAACCTTGTCACCAACCTTCAAGTTCGTATCCAAAGCATCCCATGGGTGCGGAGTCAATTGCTTCAAGCCAAGAGCGATACGTTTCTTCTCGTCGTCGAAGTCCAAGATAACAACATTGATCTTCTGATCAAGCTGAACGATTTCTTCCGGATGAGAAACACGTCCCCAAGAAAGGTCTGTGATGTGGATCAAACCGTCTACGCCACCCAAGTCGATGAATACACCGTAAGAAGTGATGTTCTTGACAGTTCCTTCCAATACCTGTCCTTTCTCCAATTTGGAGATGATATCTTTCTTCTGTTGTTCCAACTCAGCCTCGATAAGAGCCTTGTGAGATACAACAACATTCTTGAATTCTTGATTGATCTTAACAATCTTGAATTCCATAGTCTTACCTACAAATACATCGTAGTCGCGGATCGGCTTCACGTCGATCTGAGAACCCGGCAAGAATGCTTCGATACCGAATACGTCAACGATCATACCGCCCTTCGTACGACATTTGATGTAACCTTTGATAATTTCGTCTTTTTCAAGAGCCTCGTTAACACGATCCCAAGAACGTGTAGCGCGTGCTTTCTTGTGTGAAAGGATCAATTGTCCTTTTTTGTCTTCTTGGCTCTCGATGTAAACCTCTACCTCGTCACCAATCTTTAAATCCGGGTTATAACGGAACTCGGACATAGGAACAACACCGTCAGATTTGAAACCGATGTTTACAACAACCTCACGTTTGTTCATAGAAGTAACGGTACCCATAACCACTTCTTTGTCTTTTACCGTGTTCAGGGTCTCGTCATACGTTTTTACAAGATCGTCCTTGCTTACTTCGGTGTAAGTCTCGCCTTGCTCGAAAGCGTCCCAGTTGAAATCTTCAACTGGCTGGATGTTTTTTAAATTTTCCATTCTTTAATTGTTAATACTAAGTTTGTTTTAATTAGTAAGTTAGACTTTATGTTGTCATCTCTCAAAAATCGGGGCAAAGGTAATGCTTTTTTTCTGATTGACAAGAGTTTTGAGGGGTAAAAACATTCATTTGGGTCGTGTTGGCTGTAATTACGGAAAACTGTTGATTTTTATTGATATTTATTTTGTAAGTTTGCGAATTGTAAGCGATAAATCAATGAGTAGAGGATTTTTAAGAAAGTCCAGCGTCAATACTTTTATAGGAATAGTGTGGATTTTGTTTGCGGTGGGCACAAGTGCGCAGAATGCCGTGAGTAAATTTCGTGCGGATAGCATACGCCAATCTTTATCACGTATCCAAAAACCTCAGGATAAGATACCCCTTCTTAAAGAATTAATCGGCTTGTACTGGCAATTGCCGGAGGAGGTACCAGCGTTGAAAGAGATAATCGATATCGCGATGCCTTTGGATTCCATCGGGATCGTATACGATGCGATGGCTGGCTTGAGTCGTTATTACCCTGCTATTAGGACGTTTGTCCGAGTCGGGGGCGCTCTTGAAACAGTATGATCATTTATTGGATTCCTTGGAAAGGAAGTATAATGGGGAGGGAAAGATTTTTCCGGTAAAACGTCATCGTTGCTTGATGAGTTGCTATTATTGCGAGCTGTATACCATGAAAGGGAATTCGGGAAAGGCACAGGCGTATTTGGATCAGGCGACCGCTTATTTGGATAGTTCTTTTGGGGATAGGGTGGAGGCTCAATATCTGCGGACAAAATCATTTTATTATTGGAAGGAGAAAGATTATAGGCATGCGTTGTCCGCCGTCAATCTGGCTTTAAAGATCAATCGTGATCTGGATAAGTTGGAGATGAAGAAAGCGATATTGCAATCGTCCGGCCAATTGCAAGAGGCGGTCACTATCTATGAGGAGATCATCAATAAGACGGAGACGATCAACATGGATGCCTTCGACCGGCAAATCGAGCAACTCCGTGTATTGAATGACTTGAATGACATGGAAAAGCAAGATCGGGAGTTGAAGCTGAAATCGGAGCAAGAAGCTTTGAAGCAGAAGCAGATTGTCGTATCTATCGGTCTTCTATTGGTCTTGATGGGCCTACTCTATATGTTGTGGCGTATTTATATGCATACTAAGCGGTTGAGAAATGAGTTGCTTCAGGAGAAAGACTCCTTGATCGCTTCGGAGAAGCAACTGAGGGTCGTGACGAAAGAGGCGGAGGCGGCGAACAAGAAGAAAAGCGCATTTATCGCCAATATCAGCCATGAGGTGCGTACGCCGTTGAACGCCATTGTCGGGTTCTCGGAATTATTGGCGAGTAGCGAGTATAGCGAGGAGGAGAAGATCCGGTTTGCCGGGGAGGTGAACCATAGTTCCGAGTTGCTATTGAATCTGGTGAACGATGTCCTGGATTTATCCCGTTTGGAATCCGGCAAGATCAAGTTCAGCGTGAAGCCAAACGATCTGGTCGCCTGTTGCCAGAGGGCGTTGGATTCGATTCGCCATCGGGTGAAGCCCGGGGTCCGATTGACGTTTACTCCCTCGCTTGAATCTTATACCTTGAATACGGATGCCTTGCGTTTACAGCAGTTGCTGACTAACTTGTTGTCGAATGCCGCTAAATTCACCTCTGAGGGAGAGATCAATCTCTCGTTTACCGTGGATGAGGGCAAGGAGGAGGTCCGTTTCTCCGTTACGGATACGGGCTGCGGGATCCCGGAGGATAAGTGCGAAAAGATATTCGAGCGTTTTGAGAAACTGGACGACTTTATTCAAGGTACCGGCCTAGGACTATCTGTTTGCCAGATCATCTCGGAGCAGCTTAATGGCTCTTTATCGGTGGACATCTCTTATAAGGATGGAGCCCGGTTTGTCTTTATACATCCAACGAATTTAATTGAGACCCCCATATGAGACAGAAGAATCGACTCAATAACTGGATATCCATACGTATGGGGATGGTCATCGTGATCTTCCTAGGCGTATCTTGCGGTTCGATGAAATCTTCCACACCTCCTCCCGCCAAGGATCGTTTAACGGAGATCGACAGCTTGGAGAGGTTATTGCCGGACTGCCCGACAATAGCGTCTACCTTGCCCTTATTGCGGAGGTTGGCATTCCTGTACCAGCAGCAATCCGAGATGAAGGTTTATAATGAACGTCTTTATGAAAATGCGATGGCGGTGGATTCTATATCTGTCGCATACTTGGGATTGAAGAACTTAGCCGAATATTATTACGATCAGTCTGTACGTGATAGTTTGGAATATTATTGTTCTCTCGTAGACTCCATAGCCAAGGCCCGGCATGAATACCCGAATGTGTTGTTTGACGTGAAGAGCCTTTCCTGCCAAGATCTCCTTTGGCTTGGGAATTATGAGCTGGCGATGAGCGAAGCTATGGATCTGTATCGGTTGGCGAGCAACTTGGATCATAGATATGGCTTGCTCCGTTGCTCGGAGACATTAGGATTGATTTACCAACGAATCCGGAGGGATAGCGACGCTGTCGTCTCTTTTCAGGAAAGCCTTGATTTATTGAAGGATATAAAGGATGTGCCGGATATCATGGATACTAAGGTCCGGTTAACTTCTTATCAATTGGAGAGTAGCGTACGGACGAAGCAATACGCGTCGACGGAACGGATCTTAGGGCAATATAAGGCTTTGCTCGATGAGCAGTATAAGATCTACCAAGAGAAAAACGATCTTTTGTCTATTAAAAGAGAATATTGGTTACTTTATTCTTTTTACACGAGTTTTTATCTTTCGCAAGGAGACTTGGAGAATGCCAAGCGTTCGTTGGATCAAGCCTCTTCTTATGCGGATAGTAATTGGGTTGAGGGAGATTATGCGATCAATACCTACCTGGCGGTTAAGGCCCGTTATCATAAGGCGGCAGGAGACATTCCGCTGGCGCTTCATTGTATAAATGAAGTGCTGGAGACCGAGCGGCTGCCCGAGGATATCCAGTTCAAGGCGGATATCTTGAAGGAACAGGGACTACTTGGGGAGGTCATGGCTCTATATGACGAACTTTATAGTACGCTGACGAAAAGGCGGGGAACTTCTTTTCTCCGGCAGGTAAACCAATTGCGTACCTTGCATGAGCTGCATGAAAAGGAGTTGAAAGAAACGGAATTGAAGGAGGCCGGGCAACGCATCGCCCGGAAACAGGATCTGCTGATCTTTATCCTATCCATATCGGTCGTGCTGTTGATCCTTCTCTATGTCCTGTTTTTGTACTACCGTCATCTACGATCCTTGAAGAACCAGTTGCAGCGGGAGAAAGAGTTGCTTTTGGAATCTCAAAGACAGTTGATAAAGGAAAAGACCCGTGCGGAAGAGGCTAGCTTGATGAAAAGCGCTTTCCTGGCGAATATGAGCCACGAGGTCCGGACTCCGTTAAATGCTATCGTGGGGTTCTCCGGTTTATTGGTGGAACCTTCTACCGATGAGGAGGAGCGGAAGGAATATTCGTCTATCATCCGGAACAACACGGATCTGATGTTGAATCTGGTAAACGACGTATTGGACTTATTCCGGATGGAGACCGGAGACCTTCATTTTGACATCAAGGATCATCTGCTTTTAGTATGTTGCCAAATGGCTTTGGAGAGTGTACGCCACCGGATACCGGATGGGGTTAAATTGACTTTTTCTCCCGCCGGGGAACCAATCGTGGTACATGTAGATAATCTGCGCCTGCAACAACTGTTGACAAACCTGTTGACAAACGCCGCTAAATTTACGGAGAAAGGCGAGATTAATCTATCGTTTCAACTTGAGCCGGACCGGAAGAAGGTACGTATAGCCGTTACGGATACGGGCGCCGGAATCCCCCTTGAAAAACAGGCTACCATATTCAACCGCTTTGAGAAGCTGGACGATTACAAGCCCGGCGTGGGTTTGGGGCTCTCTATCTGTCTCCTGATCGCCGAGCGGCTGGACGGCGCCTTGTTTATCGACTCTTCGTATACAGACGGGGCTCGCTTCGTGCTTATCCTTTCTTGTGAAATAGATTCCTCAATTTATAATCCGCCAATAGAAGTATGAGCGTGATGGCCCCTATGTATAAATAGAAAGCCAAGGCCGATGTGCTTATCGTGGGGATGGCTATCTTGGGTATCTCCATATATACGAAAGATACGATCGCGAGGGAAATCATGATAAGCGAGGCCACGATCGCCGCTAACAGGCTGAACCGTTCGTCACGTTTCTTCGCCTTTGCGGACTCAAGCATGATTTGTCGCATTACGTTCGAACGGAACGAGGCGGGAAGCTCCTCCTCCGGTATGCGTTTGAATAAATCCCCCAATAAATCGGGTTGTTCCTTATTTGTGTTTATCTTACTCATGATCCATTCCATTTAATAATACAAACAATTTTTTTCGGATGCGATGTAGCTTGACTTTAATATTCGAGGCGGTCAAGCCGGTGATAGAGACCAGTTCTTCTATTGTTTTTTCTTTCCAATAAAAGAGCAAGATCAAGCCCGTTCGTCCGGTAGAAGTTGTTCAAGGGCGACTTCCAATCTTTGAACCTGTTCCGTGGATTCGGTTTGTCCGAACAGGTTCGTAATTTCCTCCTCCGATACGTTTTCAAGTGTAGTCTCCTCAATCGCTAGAAACTCATATCTCTTCTTCCGGACCGACGAGATCGCCGTGTTGTAAGCGATCCGGTAAATCCATGTGGAGAAACTGCAATCCCCTTTGAATGAGGCGAGGTTTTTGAATACCTTCATAAACGTATCTTGCGCCAACTCCTCAGCCTCCTCTTGGTTTTGTACCACTTTGAGGATCAACGAGTTAATCGGACGGCTATACTTGTCCAAAAGGCAAGCGAAACATGCCACGTCCCCCGCTTGTATCCTTTGTATGTAATATGTATCGGTATACAATTCCATTGTACTTAATGGACGCAAGCCGGGTAAATAGGTTACAACTTGCGGTAACAAAAATAAAAAATATTTTTCAGCCCGGAGGTGTAACCTATGGGAAACTGTTGCGTCAAATTAGCAAACAATATGAATGAATCAATTAAAATTATACAGTTATGATGGATTTTATTTCTGTTCCGCTAGTTGTCGGAATCGTTTGTGCAGGTATTTACGGATTATTTGAGTTGTTTGTTCGCAAGAGGGAACGTTTGGCGATTATCGAGAAGATCGGTGATAAACTGGATGCCTCTGCTTTCGATGGTAAATTGGGACTGCCTCACTACATGCGAAACTTCTCGTTCAGTAGCTTAAAGGCCGGGTGCCTTTTGGTGGGAATCGGATTAGGTTTGTTGGTAGGCTTTATTATTAATATGTGTATGGCGACAAATTCTTATTATGATGATGGTTGGTACAGGCATGAGGTAGCGGGTACGGCTTATGGGGCTTCGGTTCTTTTGTTCGGGGGAATCGGCTTGATAATAGCGTTCGTCATTGAGCTGAAACTAGGTAAGAATAATAAATAGCCATAGGCTTGCCTGTATAGACGTAGCGTGCTGCATGCAGCACGCTACGTCTATACTACAGGTAGATCTCCCCGAAGAATTCAGGACAATGGAAATTAGGCTCGGGAAGGTCGATCGGACTCCAACTTACGAAATGCGGATTCATTGTCTCATCGGCGCATTTATAGAAGTTCCCTAGTATTTTCTCCGGCAGATTACTAGGATCTAACCCCATCAACTTGAGTGGTATGACTACGATTAAGTTCCATGTATGAATACCTTTAATCTCCTCGAATGCCCTTCTTCTCACGGATGGGAGTCTTATGATGCTTTTATACTCTTCTTGCGAAAGCGACGTCTTGATATCCCGTGAGGTACGGCGGGCGGCATCGCAAGTCCCGATACAATTAAACTCGAAATTCATATAATGCGAGTCACCTTCCTTTTTCATGAAGAATTCCACGCAACTATCCTTATGGACCGAGGAATTGTCCATCTCATAAGACGCCTTTAGCGAATTACCCTGCACGCTATATCGTATATATAGATTTTTCTCTGTCCGGGCTATATTAAAAGCGGTGATCGGCTTATATGGATACTCATGCCAATTGGCATGGGTGAGGAACTCACGTTGGGATTGCACCTCAAGAATCGGTTCTATGGATGTTATATCGAGTACATCCAGAACAGGGATAACAGGAACTTTCAGTCTTTTCATTTTAACTATAGATTTGAAGTAAAGGCCATTGTAAGTAGGAGGTCAATAAAACCGATAGGGCACCGATAATAGACAATACGATAATGACAGAGCCCACGATCCGGTTCAGTAACCAAATACCTCTAACGTTGAACCATTTTCTCAGTTTTCCAATAATATATGTTATGCCGAACCACCAAAGAACGGCCCCTAACCCTATGCAAACAATGCCCAATACCAGCAGCCAAAACGAATGTTCAGGCAGCACGAAACCAAACCGGGCGAATAATCCTATATAGAGCAAGACGATTAACACGTTGCTAAAGGTAAGTAGAAAAGCTGTAATAAAGTCTTGGGTGAACGATAATTTTTTTTCTCGGTGTTTCTTTAGGTTCCTAGTCGGGTTGCTTTGGAAGATATAATACCCGAAAATGCCGAGAACGATACTTCCGATCAATTGCAGGGGCGCTTGGTTCGCCTCCACGAAGTTGACCACAACTCCCATGCCCAGACAAGTCAGTGCCGCATAAATCACGTCGGATAGAGCGGCCCCTAATCCGGTGACGAACCCGTGCCAACGTCCTTTATTTAGTGTTCTTTGTATACAGAGCATACCGATGGGGCCCATGGGGGCCGAAACCAATACACCTATAATGATTCCTTTACTAACGATTCCTAGCATTAAGTTGAGTCTCTTCTAGTTTCTTGGGCAAAGATACATCCATTCCGCGATAAAAAAAAGGTAAAAAACGTAAGATACTGTAGGGACGAGGCTCGCTCGTCCCTTATTTCGGGAAATTGGGACTGTACAATAGGGTCGTATCGAGAGTCATCAATTTACCGTCTTTCACGAATGAATCTCCTCGCTCGGACAGATGCTCTACCATCATCTTGCGTAGTTCGGACAACTTATTCTGATAGGCTGCGTCCTCACTAAGGTTATGTGTCTCTCCCGGGTCTTCCCGTAAATCGAACAACTGCTCGCTTCCGTTGTGGAAATTCCAGATATACTTAATCTTCCCATCGGTAAGGGCTGCCCAGTAATTATCGTCGCTATAGCAAGTGGCATGCTCCATGTCTATATAGGGGCGCCATTGTTCCTGCTGGCCTTGGATCAGCTTGAGTAAAGACCGCCCGTCCATATCGGGAGGAACCGACCCGCCGGCGATATCGATAAAGGTAGGCAAGAAGTCTCTCAGTTCTACAGGTTGTTCTATGCTGCTTCCGTCCGGTATGGATTTGGATATACCGGCGGGCCATTTTACGATATAAGGAATATGGGCCGAACCCTCGTACGGATAGGTTTTCCGCCAATGATAATGATCGCCCAACATATCACCATGATCCGCCGTGAAACAAATCAGGGCATTGTCGTACATACCTTTGTCTTTTAGGGTCTGGATGATTTGCCCTACTTGATCGTCGATAAAGGTGATATTGGCGTAATAATGGCGACGGGAGTTTATGGCATACGCATCCCCGAAATTACCGAATGGGGCATCCGATGCTCCTTGGAGAGGATCTTTCGGCTCGGCGTATTGTCCGCACCAATCTCCTATATGGGGTTTCGGGATATCTGCGTCCTTATACATATCCAGATAACGTTGAGGCGGATCATAAGGACTATGCGGGCGGGCGAATGATACCTTGAGGAATAAGGGCTTGTCGTTGTCGTAGTTCCGGATCAACTCGCAAGCGGTCTGTCCGGTCCAAGCCGTAGGATGAAGCCGTTCGTCTAACTTATAGACACCGGCGGCATGGTCGTTCCAGCCGATACCCGTAAGATCCGGGTCTTTGCCGGGTGCCTGCAATTGAAACCATTCCCGGTAATCGCTGATGAAATCGGGACTTTCCACCCGGCCACTCTCGTCGATCAAGGTCGCGTGGAATCCGTGAAGTGCTTTCTGCGGAAACCAATGCATCTTACCGATCCCGAAGGTATAATACCCCAGATTCCGCATCATCTGAGGCATCTCGTAACGATACTTCAAGGCCATGCGTCCGTATCCCAGCATACCATGATGCCAAGGAGACATCCCGGTCAATAAACCGGCCCGTCCCGGAGTACTACTTGGAGCGGAGGAATATCCGCTCACGAACAACGAGCCTTCTTGCGCCAGCCGGTCGATATTCGGTGAGATCACCGCCTTGTTTCCCATGCAGCCGAGGGCGTCGCCCCGTTGTTGATCGGTCATGATCAAGATGATATGCGGCTTACCGCTCTTTACGGGCATGGCGGGAGAGACGGCGGTCTCTGCCTCTTTCCCGCTTTTGCTATGCGTCATCCCCGGAAGTGTCGCACCCAGACCGATTCCGAGGGATGATTTAATGAAGTTTCTTCTTTCCATTATTTAGCCTTGATAGTGTGATCCCGAACTCCTTTTAAGATTCCCTGCAATTGGAAAACGATCTCCGGATGTTGCAAGGCCTTGTTTCCTTCCTCGTAGACCTTCGTCATGTCGTATAACTGAGGCTCGGGGGAATATCCGGTCTCAATCTTCTCATATTCCATGATAGCGGAACCTACGCTCGGCTCGATATATTTCCAATCTTTCGTACGGACGGAGAGTGCCTTATTAAGCGCTTGCTCGATTACCCACGGGCGGTCTTCCTTGCTTTTCCCGATCCAAGTATCCAGATAATCATAGCTATCCGGCGCGCTTCCTTCCGGAAGACGGGAATTCGTCAGTGAGGCAAGGGAGGCGAACCAGTCGATCTGGCTCACTAGCGCATCTGATACGGCGGCTTGCTTGATCTCCTTTGGCCAATGTACGATAGCCGGGATACGGGTTCCCCCTTCGAAGGCACTGTATTTATTACCTCTAAGCGGTCCGGCGGGTTTATGATCGCCTAATAGCTCCACGGCCCGGTCCGCGTAACCATCGTCTACGACAGGTCCGTTGTCGCTTGACAAGATGATCAAGGTGTTTTCCGTCAATCCCATCTCATCCAATGTTTTCATCAATTGGCCTACGCTCCAGTCGAATTGCTCGATAGCGTCGCCCCTCACGCCCATCGGGTTCTTTCCCCGGAAACGGTCGTGCGGGAAGCGGGGTACATGCACGTCGTTCGTGGCGAAATACATGAAGAAAGGCTTCTCTTTATTCTCCTTGATAAAATCGATGGCGTGTGTCACGATAGAATCGGCGATATTCTCGTCTTTCCAAAGCGCCTTGCCGCCACCTTTCATGTAACCGATACGGCTGATTCCGTTTACGATGGATTGGTCGTGCCCGAAACTAGGCTTCTGGTTGTATAATAATTCCGGATTATCTTTTCCGGTCGGCTCTCCGGGAAAGTTCTTCTGGTAACTGACATAGATCGGGGTGTCCGGATCGTAGTTCGCCACCTGCCCGTTCTCGATGAATACGCAGGGGACGCGGTCTGCCGTCGCCGCCATGATATAGGAATAATCAAATCCCAGATCGCCAAGGGCGGTGGGGAGTGGGGCGTTCCAGTCTTGCTCTCCCGCTTTGTCTCCTAGGCCAAGATGCCATTTGCCGATAGCGGCCGTGGCGTATCCCGCGTTCTTGAACATATCGGCTATCGTATAACGCTCCGGTCGTATGATCATTCCGGCGTTTCCCGCGGCGATGTCCGTTCCCGGGCGGCGCCATGCGTACTCTCCGGTTAGCATGGAATATCGGGAGGGCGTACTGGTAGAAGCGGTCGCGTGAGCATTGGTGAAGCGGATGCCGTTCTTGGCGAGTCGGTTGATATTCGGGGTTTTCACTTGCGTGCCGTCGTAGCATTCCAAGTCTCCATATCCCAAGTCATCCGCGTAGATGAACAATACGTTTGGCGTTCTAGGTGTAATGTCTTGTCTCTGTTGGGCTTTTGCGATACCGGCTGTAAGAAGCGAGGCACCGATCCCTACGATAAGTGTTGATTTCATGTTGTTTATTATTTAGATGTTCTATAAAGAGTTTGTATTATGACTCTATTTCGTTATCAAAATCAAGAAGGTTATCTGTCTGGTATTTATCAAAATCGGATTGGAATAGACGGTCTTGAATGATACGGTATTTCTCAAATCTTTTCTTATCAACGACATAGCCGCGAATGGCAAACTTGTAATATTTAGTTGCGTAGCTTTTGCCATCGGAAGCAGTTCGTCGGAATTTCCGACAGACTGAGTCTTCTTGTAATTCTTGGCTTTGAAATATATTTTGTAGATGTTCCGTGATAGTGGAACGGCTTTTATCGAACAATACGGCAATAGCATCCTGCGTCAGCCAAAGGCTTTCGTCTTGATATAAGACTTCTATACCTTCTTCTTTATTTTCTATTTGGAAAATCAAGAATTCAGCCGTGCTGTTGTGTATCTGCAATTTCTTATTCATGGCATGTTCTATGGACATTAATTATATACAAAAATAACCAAATTATTTCAGAATCAGGGTAACTACACCAAAATATCTATGAGATGGAGCTTAGGAAGAAATGCTTTTTGGCTCTGGTTAAAAGGGGGGCTTATCGTATATTTTCATGTACGCTCTTGCTCCTTATCGAATGATGCTGTAAAAAGTCGTACGTGTTTCCCGAAAAACATGTACGACTTTTTACAGAAACACGTACGTGTTTTTCAAAAATCACAATCGTGTTTTTAAGGTGTTGATATTAAACAATTTATATATTTGTGCCATTTGTATACCTTATTGTATATTATTATTACCAAGACGGAACACGCACTGCCTATACAAGAGTGGGTAATATTGATATTGAAGGGTATGCACATGACATGGGATTCACTTCCTACCCAAGTGGATGCCAGCAAACATTCTTGTAAATGAAGAAAAGTTCGGAGAGTGAGTTCGGAGACACTGCGGATAAGCCTAAAAATATAGGTAGAACAGCACAGAAGATCATCGACCTTGTCATTTCCGACCTTTCTATGTCAGCCGAAGCTATGGCTTATAAAATTAGGTATAAGTTCCCGTGCTGTAGAAAAACAAATCGCAAAATTGCGTTCTATGGGTATATTGTCTCGTGAAGGCGCAGACTTTGGTGGTTATTGGCGTATTATTTTAAGTTACCATTTTGAGGGGATGAGACGCAGCACGCTGCGTCTCTACAACTGGAGACAAAATTGGGCGAAAAAAGTAAGTTAGCTTGCTTTGGAAGTGAGGTATTGGAGTTTGAAAATCAAATAAAATATTATACATTTGCATGACTGGATAAGTCAAAGCGAATAATTGGTATCAAACAATGATAAACTAAAAAACATATGGATTATCTTAGGTTGAAATATTATTAATACGTATATTTGCGACAAGAAAAGGCTTTTTAATTAAGAGCCTCGTGTTGCGTGTGATATTTGTGCTGTAGGACGAAAATCGGCTAATTTTCTTAAATCTCCCTATGCACGAAGAAGGCCCCGCAACCCTTTACTGGATATACGTGTTATCTATGCTAATATAGTATGGATATATTTTGTATACAGATAAAGGGGGCGTGTGGCTGACTTTATTGGGAGTTGGGTCTTAGCCGAACCTTCGTCTACATAAATGTTCAGTCCTCGCCCTTCCTTTATTTTATAAGAAAGGACCACTACTTAACAAAAGCCATATAGCGCTCGTCTTTACGAAGGACATCTTTTCTAAAACATGTCCGGATCTTGTAAATCTAATAATTAATCATGTAAAGTGAATGGCTTATGGACGCTTGTAATATTGATGAGATCCAGAATCTCTTTATTTACTACTCCGCTTGTTTCAGCAAGTATTTTCCAGAGTTAGGGTTTTATTGTAATGAGAGGGAATTCCAGATACATGGTATCGTGCGGAGATATAGTGACATTACGGGAGTGTCCCATGATGGCTCTTATTTCTTAATTGAGATGCGAAAAGAATACCTGATCTACTTACCGTTATTGGTCGGTTCCAAATTCCGCATTTTAACTAAACAAAAACAACTTTATTCGTAATACAATCTTATGCTTATGCCAGAACTCATATCCATAGAAGAAGCCGCCCGTATTACCGGTTTCCCGTACGAGGAGATTGAAGATTGGGTAAAATCCCGAAAGATAACCTCTTTCCATACGAGAACCGGTACACGTATGGTAGATCCTGAGAACCTACGTGATTTCATTGCCCATATCGAACATCTAGGGATTCAAAAACTATACTTGCAACTGGTCATTCAAGACAAGGAGGAGGAAGCCGACGAGATTATCGCCCAGTACGACGATTACCTTTTCTGCCTACGATCCTTAAAGAACATAGTACTCCGCTTGCAGGAAAACACCGGATTCTTAGCCGAATATAAGAAAACGATCAGCTGTCAAGACCTAGAGATAGAGCGCCTGCGGCTTGAGAAGCGAAACATGGAATATGAGCTGAGAACGCTCTATAAAGCAGTCCTCAAAAGTGGCTTGAGTCTCGATGCTCCGAAATCGTCGTTCGACATCCCCACGGATGCGGCCAGACGGATCTCCCTACCGGTCACAAGCCTAACCCTGTCTCCCTACATCCGTAAATGCCTCCAAAAATTGGAGCTGGAAACTATGGAGGACCTATTGCGCTACGCTAGGAAGAAAGGGCTCGATTCTTTGTTGAAGATCCCGGGATTCGGCCCTCTCGGTTTAGACCAGTTAAAATTTCAGCTGGAAAAGCATAAGATCATGAATAAGGCCGGAGACTCGGATCTCTATCAATACATCATCAATGAACCGGATAGCTGAACACAAAAAGAGCCTCTCTTCACAGGGAGGCCCTTTTTATGTGATGCCGGAAATAACCAATAAAAACTTCCCGACACTACGGTGTTAATCATCTTATATGCTTACATAAAATTAGCAGAAGGCTTTGGTTTGCGATATACTAATAGTGTTACATTCTTTTTGACATTGCAAAGATACGTCGGCCTATAAGGGTGCGCAATACCTATATATATGTAAAAAAGGAGAGCTCATACCTATTAATTGTTATATATCTTTTCATGGAGATCGATTTTTAGAACTAATGATCTTCTCGCTTGTAATAACTAACGCTTACCTCTGAAATAATACAAAACCGTATTTTCCAAAATTAACTATCAAGTTGTCTTGCGGGTCAATAATGGGGCCTATTGGGTGTTACGTCCTGAAAATATTCTTCCGGGATACCTATGAGTAGGTAATTAGGGTCTCATTTTACCTACTTCGGGCGATTGTAGCAAATTCTCAGCCCCTGTAATTTTGCCAAAAATTATAAAACGCAATGAGAACGTTAACAAATTTATTAGCGATTGGATTACTTTCCTTTACCGCTCTACATGCTCAAGAGAGTAATATGAGCTCTACCGTAAAGGCATCGGAGATGTATGCCGACGGTTTTTCTAAATTCCGTTTTGGAGGATATGGTGAGATGGCTGCCAGTTATATGGATTATGACTGGAATTGGGTGACACCTCAAGGTACATCACATATGAATCGGGCTACTGTCTCTATCCCTCGTTTTATTTTAGCTTTTGATTATAAGTTCTCTCCCAAATGGGTACTGAGTTCCGAGATTGAGTTTGAGTATGGAGGAACAGGCGCCGCACGGGAAGTGGAGTGGTACGAGGAGAATGGAGAATATGAGACCGAGATCGAGAAAGGTGGCGAGGTCGCCTTGGAGCAGTTCCATATCTCTTATCTGATGAACAAGCATTTAAACTTCCGTTTTGGACATATGATCGTACCGGTAGGCTTGACCAACGCACATCATGAACCCTTGAACTTTTTTGGTGTATATCGTCCGGAAGGAGAGACTACCATATTACCTTCTACTTGGCATGAGACGGGTGTGGCTCTATTTGGTGATTTAGGAAATTTCGATTACGAGTTACAAGTCGTTTCCGGTCTGGACCCACAAGGTTTCCGTATGGAGAACTGGGTTGGCAAAGGTACGCAAGGCGCTTTCGAGGAAACTCAATTTACGCATCCTGCCTTTGTGGCTCGTGTCAACTATAATGGAGTGAAGAAATTTAAAGGCTTACGTGTGGGCGCTTCTTTTTATTATAACCAACCCTCTAAGAATAGTAGCAAACCGCTGCGTAACCAAGGTGAGAAATATCCGCTTACCATCGTGACGGCGGACGCTCAATATAAAAGTCCGAACAATAATTTGATCGCCAGAGGTAATATCGTTTACGGCCATCTGGGCAACAGCAACGCTTTGACGAAGGTAAACAATAACTCATCTTCAGCTTCCGGATATCCTAATTCAACCGTGGCGGAGACCGCTGTCAGTTATGCGGCTGAGGTTGGCTATAATGTAGGTTCCTTCTTTAGCCGGAAAGCCCCTAGAATTTATCCTTTCGTTCGCTACGAATATTATAATCCGATGCAATCCGTAGAAAAAGGCAGTAATAAACTGGCGGATAGACGTCTTCAAAAGAGCGTGATTACGGCAGGCCTTAACTATTACGCGTTGCCTAATCTGGTCGTAAAGGCGGATTATGCGCACCGTATTGTAGGTAAGGGTGATTATAATAGCCAGAATATGGTTTCTGTCGGTATCGCTTATATCGGCTGGTTCTTATCAAGATAATAGACTATTAACAAATATATATGTAAGAATATGAAAAAAGTACTTTTATTACCCATGATGTTGATGGGTGTGGCTTTGAGCTTCACTTCTTGTGGAGACGACGATGATCCGGGTAAGGACCCCGATGTTGTAACTTATGACTTTAAGAATCTTCCTGCGGATTCGGGTACGAAACCAACAGAAGATCAGATGAGTGCGGTTGTCGCTACTTTCGTTGATGAGGTAGCTTTGCCTACCTATAAAGACATGTTGACAAAGATGACTGCCTATAAAAATGCGGTAGACAAGTTCATCGCGTCTGGTTCTAAGAATGATTTAGCGGATGCCTGCGACGCTTGGCGTGCGGTTCGTGTACCTTGGGAACAAAGTGAGGCATTCTTGTTCGGTGTGGCGGATTTGGCACAGCTCGACCCGAGCTTGGATAGCTGGCCTTTGGATAAGAACGGTATAGAGGAGATTATAGCTACAGGAGAATTCAGCAAGATTTCAGGAGCTGTAGACGAAGACGCGGAAGATGGTCCTCAAAATTTACGTGGATTCCATACGGCGGAAAAGATGTTATTCTTAGACGGCGAGCCTCGTGATCTGGAAACAAGCCCGTTCGCAAAGAATGAATTGGAGTATTTGAAGTTAGTGTCCGAACGTATGTTATCTGATACTCAAGACTTATACAATGGTTGGTTGAAAGGCTTAGGAACTTCGGATGTTCCTTCTTCTTATGCGGAGGCTATGAAGAAACATGACGGTTCTGCCTATTCCATTGGTAATGTTTATCAGGCGATTGAGCTTATGCTGAATGGAAATAATGGTATGGCCGGAATCTCCAATGAAGTAGGTTCCGCTAAGATAACTGACCCGGTGACCGCATGGAATGGAAGTAATAAAGACGCTACTGACCCGAATAACCCCGGTGTCTTGGCTGTAGAGTCTTGGTATAGCTGGAATTCCTTGGACGACTATAAGAACAATATCGTAAGTATCAAGAACGCTTATTTCGGCGGTCGTGATTTGGATGAGGAATCCGCTTCCGAGAGTAGCTTGCATGCGTTGACTAAAATGATTAATCCTACGTTGGATAGTTTGATGGTAGTTCAAATTGATAAGACAATCGACGCTATCAATGCGATCGGCTATCCTTTCCGTAACAATCTAGGGGATACGGAGCATATCAATACGGCTACAGAAGCTTGCGCTGATTTAACGACAGGTTTGGGCGTTGTTAAGTCTAAGTTCACGAACTAATCGGACAAGCCGATACGATGAAACGAAGATTACTTCTATTATTCGCTTTATCCGGTAGTCTGCTGTGTAGTTGCGAATCCGAGGACTTGGAAAATTGGCAGGTTAAGAAACCCAATGGGCAGGTAGCTTCCGAGAAGGAGTTGTCCGCGGGTATCTCAACCATTTTCTCCAATGCCCCGGATGCGTACGATACGCAGGCAAACTGGGTTACGGGCGAATTAGAGACGCGATTTAATCGTGGTGATGGATTGTACGACGATGCTCGCGGTGTTGAGAATGTGGATGGTGGAGGACTAGGGCCGCTTTATGCCGGATATTCTTGCGGTTCCTGTCATAAAAGTACCGGGCGGACCCGTCCGGCTATAGCTGATGGAGGTTCCGGCCCCGGCTTCTCATCCATGCTTATTTATATATCACGTAAAAGTGGCGGCTATTTTCAAGATTACGGCCGGGTACTACATGATCAAGCGATATACGGAACGAAACCGGAGGGAAGGGTTAAGATTACTACTACTTCCCAAAAATATACGTTTCCCGATGGGGAGGAATATGAGTTGGTCACTCCTCATTATGAGATAAAAGAATGGTATGCCGATAGTATCCCGATGTCGGATTTACGGATTTCCGTACGTCAACCCTTACGGCATGTCGGAATGGGGCAGATGATGGCGCTCGACTTGGATATGCTAAAGCAGATCGCCGCTAAAAGCAATTATCCGGAATATGGTATTAGTGGACGTATAAACTATGTGACGGAAAAGGGAAAGAAACAGATCGGTATCTCTGGTAATAAGGCGAATCATGCCGACTTAACGGTGGAATTGGGATTCTCTTCCGACCTCGGTGTAACGAACGATCGTTTCCCGCATGAGGTAGGAGAAGGACAGGGTAATATGATGGGTTTTGCCATGACCGGGGCGCAGGTCTCTACGGAAGATATGGAAGATGTGGATTTATACCTCCAGACCTTGGGGGTACCCGCCCGTCGGAATGTGGATGATCCTACGGTTCTTCAAGGAGAGCAACTTTTCTATCAAGCGAAATGTCATTTATGCCATGTGACTTCCTTGAAGACACGCCCTCGCGGATCTGTCCTTTTGAATAATACGGAATTGCCTCAATTAGGTAATCAGGTGATCCATCCTTATTCGGACTTTTTATTGCATGATATGGGTGTTGAGCTAGGGGATGATTATCCCAGTGGCTTGGCCAACGGTAATGAATGGAGGACTACCCCGTTATGGGGATTGGGATTACAAGAGGTCGTAAACGGCCATACCTATTATTTACATGATGGCCGTGCCCGGAACCTGACGGAGGCTATTATGTGGCATGGTGGGGAAGGAGCTGCGTCGCGTACCCTATTCTCTCGCATGACAAAAGACGAGCGGGCCGCTCTGATTAAATTCCTACAAAGTTTATAAATAAATAACGCATAGAATCGAAATGAAAAAAATATATAGGACGTTGCTTGTGGTGCTTCTATCAGCAGGTGTTTTCTCCGTGAAAGCTCAAGATACAAAGAAAGAGATGGATGATAAATATGTAGAGAACGATGTGGTTTCACTAGCGGGAAAGAAGGGCTTTTCTTTTTCTACCAAGGCCGGTGATTTTTTGTTTAAGCCCTATGCGTTGGTACAGGCAAGCGCTTGCTACAACCGATATGACGACCAAGGGCTGGAAAGCCATTATGCCAAGAGCGTAGCGAACTCCGGTTTCGCGATCCCTAACGCTATTCTCGGTTTTACGGGTAAGGCTTTTGGACGGGTTACTTTCAATTTATCGCTGAATGCCGCTAAGAGTGGAGGTGCCTTATTGCAACAGGCTTGGTTCGACGTAGCGATCAAGGAGTCGTTTCGTATCCGTGTCGGTAAGTTCAAGACACCGTTTATGCATGGCTATTTAAGTACTTTGGGGGAGACGTTGTTTCCGGTACTGCCTTATTCCGCTTCCCAATCCGTATTGCTTCCTTACGACGTGAATTATGTCATACCGAATATGTCCACGGGATTCGACTTGGGTGTACAGGTACATGGTTTGATCCATGATAAATGGATTTATCAAGTCGGTATTTTTAATGGTACGGGTATCGACGTGAATTTGGCGACTAAGACAAACTGCGATGATCATAAATGGTTGCCTTCGCTGTTATATGCGGGTCGTCTGGCCTTTATGCCGAAGGGGGAGATGCCAACGTCTCAAGGCTCACCGGAGAATCTGAACGACGATAAGATGTCTATCGCCGTATCTGCCTCTTATAATGCGGAGGCCGAGTTCTTGACCAGTAGCGACACCCGTGTGGGCGTTGAGTTCGCATGGATCAAGAACCGCTGGTATGTGGCTGCCGAAGGTTACTATATGAATATGCATTTTACCAAGATCATGCAAAAGCCGGATAAGAATTTCTGGGGAGCTTACGCTCAATTGGGCTATTTCATCACTCCGAAATTGCAGGGTGCTTTGCGATATGATTTCTATGATCGTAACGCTACGGATGAGGGTGGTTTGTTGAATATGCCCGCCGCTGGTTTGAATTATTATTTCTTTAATAATAATTTGAAGCTACAGGTTATGTATCAATATCTAGGTCGTAGCGGTCATGCTACGCAGAATGACCGGGATGAGGACGCTATTGGATTGGCTCGTCACTCCGCTACGGCTATGTTGCAGTTCACGTTCTAATCTTTGGGTATGAAACGATATAGTCAATATATAATGTATGCCTTATTCCTGTTATTCGGGCTGGGTTGTGATGAGGGTAAGATTTATCCGGATGAGACGGTTGATTCCGGGCGAACCGCTACCGTGTCACTTTCTTTCACTGGCCTGAAAGCTTGGCCGAAGGAGAATATGCTCTCGTTATGTGCTTTTGGCGAGGATAAGTCGAAACCTTTGCAAACCCAGCGTATCAGTAAGCCGGCGGAAGACGGCAAAAGACTAAAACTCCGATTGAATAATGTCACTCCGGATACGAGGAGTATAGAGGTCGCTGTGATTAGTAGGGGATTGCGGTTGGTTTACTCCTATTATACGTCTCCGGTGGATGATTCGGACGAACCGCTTGATTTGTCTGTCGGCGAATTGGATTTAGCGAGCTTCAAACGTATACAAGCGCAGGTGTTCGACTTGAATTGCTTGTCATGTCATGGAGGAGGATCGGGATTGGCCGGTCAGCTGGATCTTAGGGACGATGTGGCTTATAAATCTTTAGTGAACGTAAAGGCGCCCCTTTCGGAAGAGGGTAAGAACTACGTGACCCCGGGTAATATAAACAATAGTTTCTTGCTGGATATATTGGAGAATAATCCGGTACATAAGGATATGTTCAATAGTTCCGGGAAACAGGAGGTCCTTGCTTTGATCCAAGGTTGGATCTTAGGAGGGGCATTGGATAATTGATAAGAAAGAAAATGATGAATTATACGAGGAGGATAGATACGGATAAAGCGGTAGAAATGCAAATCTCTTCATTCACGGGTAAAGGTGGAACAACGGAATATCAGGTGATGGTATCGATCACGGACCCTTGTTTGTCTTTCGTGGAGCAATTGCAAAACCTTTTGCGGGTTTATGTGACTGTCGTGAAGGAAGAGCTATCGAATGACGCTACCGCCGTTTTCCGCCGTTATTTTTTAAGTGACGCAGCTAATCAGACGGATAGCGTGATGGAGTGGGAGTGCGAGAGCGCCTTTTGCCCGCTCTCTATCGTTCAGCAGCCGCCTTTGAATGGAACAAAGATCGCTATGTGGACCTATTTGCAAACGGGGATGTCGGTACAAACGTACGATTCCGGTTTACTGGAAGCGTCGCATAACGGTTATAGGCACCTCTGGGGGGGAGGTGCCTTCAATAAGGCGGCCAATTCGGAATATCAGACCCGGCTTTTATTGAATGACTATGTGATGCAATTGATGGGGCAGCGTTGTACGTTGGCCTCTCATTGTGTCCGTACTTGGTTCTTTGTGCAAAACGTAGACGTGAATTACGCCGGTGTGGTGAAAGCCCGGAAAGAAGTTTTTATCACGCAGAATCTTACGGAGAAGACGCATTATATTGCTAGCACGGGTATTGAGGGACGTCATGCCGATCCCTCGGTGTTGGTACAGATGGACAGTTATGCGGTGGATGGATTGGAGCCGGGACAGATTCAGTTCCTTTACGCTCCCACGCACTTGAATCCTACTTATGAATATGGAGTAACTTTCGAGCGGGGTACGGCTGTTACGTATGGGGATCGTAAACAGGTCTTTATCTCGGGTACGGCGAGTATCGATAACCGGGGAGAGATTGTCTATCCGGGCGATATCGTAAAACAAACCGAGCGGATGATGGAAAATATCAGCGTGTTGCTGAAAGAGGCGGACGCTACTACTCGTGATATTACGCAGGCGATCTCCTATTTGAGAGATATGGCTGATTATGCGGTGGTTAAGAAGTATTTTGAGGCGCATTACCCGGATTTGCCACATTTGATAGTCTTGGCCCCCGTTTGCCGTCCCGGATGGTTGATAGAGACTGAGTGTATAGCGGTCGTGCCGACGGAGTCGTCCTTTAAGCCTTTGTGAAATAATAATAAATGTACGAGATATGGAAGAAAAAGGAGTATATTTGGCTATTCAAACACCAAGACAAGTTAGAAAGAAGCCTATGTATAAAAATGGAATGTACCGGGAAACCGATAAAATGAGTGATCTGATCTGCGAGAACTATCCGATGGTTTTAGTCATGAGCCGCTTTGGTATAGCGCTCGGGTTCGGAGAGAAGAATATCGGGGAGGTTTGCCGGCAGAATGGGGTGGATGCTTGTACTTTCCTGACGGTCGTGAATTTCTTGGTCGAGGAAGTGAATACGCCTGTCGAGAATATCAGCAAATGCCTGTCGATCGAGAACTTGATCCGCTATTTGCATAATGCCCATGATTACTTCTTGAACTTCCGCTTGCCACATATCCGTCGTAAATTGGTAGACGCTATATCCGGGTGCCCGGAGGATGTCGCTTTTGTGATCACGAAGTTTTTCGATGAGTATGCGGAGGAGGTAAATAAACATATGTCTTATGAGGAACGTGCTGTTTTCCCTTATGTCCGTAATTTGTTGGAAGGAAAGAGAGATCCGAAATACAATATTACGATCTTCCGTAAGCGTCATGATCAGATCGAGATGAAGATCACGGAGTTGAAAAATATCCTGATCAAATACTATCCGGGAGCGGGTACGAATATGCTGAATAGTGTCTTGTTCGATATTTTTGCCACGGAGGAAGACTTGGCTTCACATACCCGTGTGGAGGATTATTTGTTTGTACCGGCCATATTGGCTTTGGAAAAACAATTATAAGCATGAATCGATGAGTACAAATCTAAAGATTGCGATAGCCGAACCTTCTGTTATCATAAGGAGCGGACTGGAGAACCTGTTGAAACGGTTACCGGGTTTCCGTATCCAGATGGTGGAGATTCATTCGGTGGAATCTCTTTTCGACTCGCTTCGTATGCACAAACCGGATGTGTTGATCGTGAATCCGGCTTTGCCCGGCTATTTCACGTTGCAACATTTGAAGGAGGAAAGCGGCTGTGCCGAGATGAAATGTATCGCTTTATTATATTCTGTCTCAGACAGTGTGTTATTGCGTTCTTATGATGAACAAATTAACATATACGATAGCCCTGATGAGATCAAGCACAAATTGGAACGGTTGAACGCCGAGGTACTTCCGGATGACGAGCCGGAAGGGGATGACGAGCAACAATCGTTAAGCTCGAGGGAAAAAGAGATCGTAGTCTGCGTCGTGAAGGGAATGACAAACCGGGAGATAGCGGATCGTTTGTTTCTTTCTACGCATACGGTCATCACCCACCGCCGTAATATCGCTCGGAAACTTCAAATTCATAGTGCCAGCGGTCTTACGATCTATGCGATTGTCAATAAGCTGGTCGAATTAGGCGACATTAAACAGTAATCGTATATTTATAAGTAAGTTAAAGGGAATGTGGATAAGCGATAAAAGCGCCTTCCGCATTCCCTTTACTATTAATATAATTAAATTTAATGATCATATCTTATTAACGCTTATCGAAAACTAAAACCCGTTTATTCCTGTTTCTTCTTCAAATCATTAAGCTTATAAGAAATGAAGAAAGCATTTTTACTTGGATTAGCATTGTTATTTTCCTTATCTATGAGCGCACAGCATTTCGCGTTGAAGAACAATCTTCTCTACGACGCGACTACGACTCCGAACTTAGGATTCGAGGTGGGCTTAAGCAAAAAGGTTACATTGGATGTCTCGGCGGGATATAATCCTTTCAAGTTCAATGACGGTAAGAAACTGAAGCATTGGCTTGTCATGCCGGAAGTGCGTTATTGGACTTGCGAGAAATTCAACGGTACGTTTATTGGCGTGCATGCGTTGGGCGGACAGTATAATATCGCCGGGATTAAATTACCCTTTGGCATATTCCCTAATTTGAAGGATCATCGTTATGATGGTTATTTGTACGGTGGCGGACTTACGTTGGGACATCAATGGATACTGAATAAGCGTTGGAGTATAGAAGCCGCTATCGGCGCCGGTTATGCCCGTGTACATTATGATAAGTATAATTGCGGGGAATGTGGCTCCAAGATCGAGACCAAGAACTCGAACTATTGGGGTGTAACGAAAGCGGCCCTTTCTATCATTTATTTTATCCACTAAAAAACGATCTAGAGAGATATGAGACATTTATTGAGTATATGTATCGCTTTATTGTTCCTCGGAGGTGTGAGCCTACAGGCACAGAACGGTGTGCGGGGAACTGTTAGTTTCGAGAATGTAAGCGCAAGGAAGGACGGAAGCCAGCTTATGATGAATTTTACGACCAATCTGAGTAATCTGCGTTTGAAATCCCAAGAGATGGTCATACTGACACCGGTATTGCAATCGGTGGATAAATCGCAGTCTTACCAGTTTAACCCGATCGTGATTACCGGGCGGGCACGTATGAAGGCGTTGAACCGTGAGTTGGGTTTCGATAGTTATGAATTTCCCCAAACTCCTAGCTTGATTATCCGTCAGACGAAGAAGGGGCCGGAATTGATTCCGGTGGAATTGTCCGTACCCTATGCGGGATGGATGCGAAACGCTACCTTGATGGTGGATGAGAATACCACGGGATGCGCTTCTTGTGAGGTCTCAAATGACATCTATGGGGTGATGAGCCGTGTATTGCCTCCGTTAGCCCCTCCCGTTTATGAGCTTAGCTATGTTACTCCTCCGGTAGAACCTGTGAAACAACGGAGCGAGACGCATTCCGCTTATTTAAACTTTGAGGTAGGCAAGTCCGTATTGTTACGTGATTTCAAAGATAACGCTACCGTGCTGAATGAGGTGAATAAGATTGTAACGGAAGTCCGTAACGATAAGAATCTAAGCTTTACCGAATTTAAGGTTACCGGATACGCTTCCCCGGAAGGTGGCTACGATTATAATATGAGATTGTCCGAGAGTCGTGCCAAGGCTTTTGTCGCTTACATGAAAGATAAGGAGAAGATGGATCCTTCCTTGATGAAAGTGAATTGGATGGGTGAGGATTGGATCGGATTGCGTCAAGAGGTTACGAAATCAGATTTGGCGAATAAGAAGGAGATTCTGGAGATCTTGGATATTCAAGATATAAACAAGCGCAAGGCTAAACTACATGCCTTGAACGGAGGTCGGACTTATAAGATATTATTGGATAAATACTATCCTCCTTTAAGACGTATTGATTATACCTTGGCTTATATCGCACGTCCGTTCGACGTGAACGAGGCCAAGCAAGTGATCAAAACGAAACCTCAATATTTAAGTTTGAATGAGATGTTCTTGGTAGCCAATTCTTATGATAAAGGTAGCGATCAGTTCAAGGAGGTATTCGATATCGCCGTTCGTCTTTATCCGACCGACCCGATCGCTCAATTAAATACGGCGGCCCTTGAGATTGAGACTGGTGCTTACGATCCGGCCATCAGTCGTTTGCAAGGTATTAATTTGCCGGAAGCATGGAATAACCTAGGTGTCGCTTATGCGATGAAGAAGGATTATACGACCGCTATGCAATATTTCGATCAAGCTGCCCAAGCCGGCATGCAGGATGCCGCCGCGAACCGGGATGAGCTGGCCGCTTGGTTGGCCGAGCAATAATGGAGATACTTACCTTCGAATATAAAAAAAGCCCCCGTTTCCGGAGGCTTTTTTTGTGCTTATAATTTAGCTTTCCATTCATTCATCAACTCGGTAATGGTTTCCCGTACCGAAGTGATCTTATTCGCTCGCCAAGCGTTACTGCCGGCGAAAGCGTATCCATTCTCGAAATTCCCTTTGAAGGCGTTGTACAAGGCGGTGACGATACAATACGGGCTGCGTGATATATCGCACGTCTTGATACAGTTGAAGGGACAAGCTTTCGGTTGCTTGATTCCCGCCTTCACTTTCTCAAGGAAACTGCAATGGATGGCTCGTCCGGGCATGCCGACGGGACTTTTGATGATCTCTATGTCCTTCTCCTCTGCCTGTATATAGGTCTGTTTGAAGGCTTCCGAGGCATCGCATTCCGTGGTGGTAACGAACCGGGTTCCTAACTGAACGCCTGATGCTCCAAGGTCTATCATGCGTTTGATATCTTCACCCGTATAAATGCCTCCTGCCGCAATTACCGGGATCTTTTTGTCGTATTTCTGCTCGAAATGAGAGACTTCCTCTACGACTTGAGGTAATAATTCTTCCAATGAGAAATGCTGGTCTTCCAACTGGTTTTCCTTATATCCCAGATGTCCACCCGCTTTCGGGCCTTCTAGTACCACCGCATCCGGAAGATAATCATAGTTATTCTTCCATTTCTCGCAGATGATGCGTACGGCACGTGCGCTGGAAACGATGGGAACCAGCTTGGTGACGCTATCTTTCTTGAGGAAAGAAGGCAAGTCCAAAGGCAGTCCGGCACCGCTGAAAATGATGTCTACCTTTTCCGCTATACTGGTTTTCACCAATTCGGCGAAGTCGGAAAGAGCCACCATTACGTTTACGCCGATGATACCTTTCGCTTTTTCCCGGGCCTTGCGGATCTCTTCCGCTAACCCGAGATTCCCAGCTTCCGTATAATTGCTGGGTGACAATTTCTTATATAAAAGTCCGAGACCGGCTGCGGAGATAACGCCGATCCCACCTTCATTTGCAACGGCCGAGGCTAAGCCGGAAAGAGAGATGCCTACGCCCATTCCACCTTGGATGATTGGAATACGAGCCTTTAGGTCTCCGATTGTTAATGTCTTCATTAAAAAAATAAATATAGTGTTTCAATAATCGAGGCAAAGGTAGCACAATATCCCAATAAATGTGCGAAATGGACCAGAATTATCGCGCAAATATTCTAGTCATGTGCAATGTATGGAACGAACCGATTATTTTATGTAAATTCGTCCCTGAATAATTAGGCAAGACGTCTGTAACAGGATTGTAATGTATGTGAAACGGGTGTGAAACAGGAGCGTTGTAACTTTGCGACGCAAATATAGTTTTTATAGTTAGGAATGAAATTAGGAAAAGTTATAGCGCTCATGTTAGTGCTGCTTCCATTCAGTATGGGAGCGCAGGAGGTGGATCAGTCGGTGGAAAAACGTATCGATTCCTTGGCTACGGAAGTGACTACCTTGGATAAGGTAGTCCAGAAGCTAAGCAAATTCAAGGTTTCCGCTTATATCCAAGGACAATACCAATATGGACAGGAGGACGCTACCTTGAAAGTGGGCGATAAGAACGAGAACTTGGATAAAGGGTTTAACCGGATCGGTATCCGCCGGGGGCGTATGAAGTTTGAGTACAATGATGGGATCGGAACAGGTGCTGTCCAGATCGAGGTGAATGATAAGGGAGTAAGTTTCCGTGATCTGTATATCGGTATCAAGGACCCTTGGACGAAGCGTAGCCAGTTGATGGCTGGTGTGTTCAACCGTCCTTTCGGTTATGAGGTCTGTTATTCCACGAGTTCTCTCGAATCTCCGGAGAGAGCGACTATTATCCAGTATTTCTTCCCGGATGAGCGTGACTTGGGAGCGATGCTTACCTTACGTACCAAGACTACCAGCCCATTGAGTTTCTTGCGATTGGATGCCGGTCTGTTTGCCGGAAACAGTATTAACCGGGAGACGGATAGCCGGAAAGATTTCATCGGGCGTCTGGGTGCCGAGAAGGCGATAGGCGACTGGGGAAAATGGGGAGCCGGTTTCTCCTATTACCATGGTTTTGTCTACAACCCGACTACCGAGGCGTATGAGATGCGTGGCAATCATTTCGTTAAGAGGGATATGGGAGAGACGGGTACTTATATGAAGCGCCAGTATTTAGGTTTGGATGGACAGTTTAGTTTTCTTTCATCTTTAGGAAAGACCACTCTCCGTGCGGAAGGTTTAATCGGTACCCAACCCGGTATCGCCGGGAGCAGTAAAAGCCCGAACTACAGTACCCGACCGGAGAATTTGCCGGAAAATTCTTTGTTCAAGCGTCCTTTCCTTGGTTACTTCTTTTATTTGGTACAGGATATAGGCGCCTCTCCTTTCTCCGCCGTATTGAAATATGACGTTTACGATCCGAATACGAAGGTGAGTGGAAATGAGGTAGGGGCGGAAAATAGCTTCACCTCAAAAACCGACTTGGCTCAAAGCACGATAGGTATTGGCGGTATCTATAATTTCAATAAACATATCCGTCTACAAGCTTACTACGAGTTTAACTTCAATGAGAAAAGTAACCTCGTGAAGGGCTACGAGAACGACCGGAAGGATAATGTATTGACAGTCCGTCTTCAATATAAGTTTTAATTCATAGGATTGTAATATCTGTTTCATCCCATTGAAATACCGAAGTATTTATTTTGTATCGTAAATAAAAGATAAATACAAAGTAATGAAGAAGACGATTTTATTAGCTGCCATGGCAGCGTGTTTGTTTGCTACGAATGTGTTTGCCCAGAAGATAAAGGGTAGCGATACTTGTTTGCCTCTTACCCAGACTGAAGCCGAGAATTTCATGAATAAGAACAAAGCCGCTAAGATAACGGTGACGGGTGGTGGCTCCGGCGTGGGGATCTCCGCTTTGATGGAAGGCACTACGGATATAGCGATGGCTTCCCGTAAGATGAAATTCGACGAGCGCATGAAGTTGCAAGAAGCCGGAAAGAAAACGAAAGAGGAGGTGATCGCCTACGACGCTCTGGCTGTTGTCGTGCATCCTTCCAACAAGGTATCCAATCTGACCCGGGAGCAATTGGAAGGCATTTTTACCGGCAAGATTAAGAATTGGAAAGAAGTGGGTGGTGCGGATATGAAGATCGTGGCCTATTCCCGCGAGACTTCTTCCGGAACCTACGAGTTCTTCAAGGAGAGCGTGTTGAAAAATAAGAACTATATGAACGGTATCTTGAGCATGCCGGCTACAGGTGCCATTATACAAAGCGTAAGCCAGACGAAAGGAGCCATTGGCTATGTAGGTCTTGCTTATTTGAATAAAGAAGTGAAGCCGATCCATGTATCGTATGATGCCGGAAAATCCTACGTGGAGCCTTCGTTGGAGAACGCGAGGAATAAGACCTATCCGGTTGTCCGTCCGTTGTTCTACTACTATGAGACGAAGAATGCCTCAAAGGTGCGACCGTTCATCGATTATGTGATGTCTGCCGAAGGACAAGCGACGGTGAAGAAGGTTGGTTATATCCCGGTAAAGTAAGCGGAGAATCCGGACAGCGTTGTATGAGCACATCATACAACGCTGTCTAAGGTGCTTCGACAGTACTGTCTAAGGTGTTAAGACAACGCTGTCTTATGTGTTGGGATAAGATTGTCCGTCCGTCTCTTCCAGAAACTGATCCATATACAGATTCTCGCCATCCCATACGATATAAGAGAAGAATTGCATCCAATCCCCGGCTATGAGAATACGGGAGGTACGGCTTAACATCAAGTCCAACATGATGTGGCGATGGCCGAAAATGAAGAAGTTTATATCGGGATGCGTCTTTAGATATTCCTTGGCGAAAACAACCATATATTCTGCGTCTTCCCCTTGATACTTTTTAGCCTCTTGCTTTTCCAGTCCGCTCTTCCGGCTGTTGAGCGACCAGCCTAAAGCGAACCCGAACGTCCAGCGGGGATGTATTCCCGCATATAACCATTGGCAGAACTTGTTCCGGAAAATAGCCCTGATCAGACGGAATGCCTTACTCCGGAAATCTACCTCATCGCCATGCCCGAGGAAGAAACGTTTCCCCAATAAATCGACTGTCAAGGTATCCCGATGGATGATGGCGCCTATCTCTTTCGGCAAGTAGTCGAACATCCAGATGTCATGGTTACCGATAAAGATATGTATTTCTATACCTCTGTCCGCTAACTCGGCCAATTTCCCCAGAAAACGTACATGGCCTTTCGGCACGACGTATTTGTATTCGTACCAATAGTCGAATAGATCTCCCAGAAACCAAATGGCGGAAGCGTCTTCCTTGATGCTATCCAGCCAACGTACCAGTTTCTTCTCGATGGCTAAAGGGTCCTTGTGGAAACGGGCTCCCAGATGTGCGTCTGAGGCGAAATATATTTTCATAGAAAACCTAATTCCAGTTTAGCCTCCTCCGTCATCATGTCCTTGTCCCATTCCGGCTCGAAGACGAGGTTTACCTCTACATTGTTCACCCCATCGACCGCTTCTACCTTCATACGGACATCTTCCAATATGAAATCGGCCGCCGGACAGTTCGGGGCGGTGAGGGTCATATCGATGCGTACATTTTTTTCCTCATCGATATCTACCTTATATATAAGCCCAAGATCGTATACGTTTACGGGTATTTCCGGGTCGTATACCGTCTTCAGCATAGCGACGATCGCTTCTTCTGTTTGGAGAAATTCGTTGTTCATCTTCTTTTGTTTTATACGCGAATATACATTAATACTTCTATATACTAAACCGGGGGAAAAGAGAATTTGTTTCACCGGATCAGCCTTCCTTCGTCTGCATAGTTATAATAGCCGCTATCGGACAGGATGATATGGTCCAGTATCCTAATATCCATCAGCTTCGCCGCCTTTTGGATACGCTCGGTCAAGGCATCGTCGTGCGTACTGGGGCGGAGGCTACCGGATGGATGATTATGGCATAGGATTATACCGGAGGCCAAGGCGTTGATCGCCGCTTTTAATACCAAACGGATATCCACGGAAGTCTGGTTTACTCCGCCCTGACTGATTTTTACCTTTTGTATCACCTTATTTAATGGATTGGTTAGAGCGATCCAGAGTTCCTCATAAGGTAAATCGCATAGTTGGGTACGGAATAGGAGATAGGAGTCTTTGCTGCTTCGGATAGCATCTTGAGGAGACGCCTCTGAGGTTTCCCGCCGTTTCCCTAGTTCCATAGCGGCGCAGATCGTGACCGCCTTCGCCTCTCCGATACCTTTAAAGCCGGAAGTTAATTCTTTGATGGAACGTTTACCCAATGTATTCAGATTGTTGTTTACGGAGTGAAGTATCCGTTGAGAGAGTTGTACGGCCGTCTCCTCATTGTTGCCGGATCCGATCAGTATGGCGATCAATTCGGCATCGCTTAATACGGAAGCGCCTTTTTGAAGCATTTTCTCACGGGGCCTGTCTTCTTCGGCCCATTCCTTGATGGAAAGTTTTCCTGTCTTTTCTTTCATAGTCGGGAAAGGTTTATGATTTGGTTAAAAAAATAGTTCCCGCCTGCTTATCAAGCGGGAACCGTATATTTTGACAAGACCCGGATTACTCGCGGATACGGCCTACGTAAGAACCATCAGTCGTATTGATCTCGATAACCTCGCCCTCGTTGATGAACAACGGAACGCGAACTTCCGCACCAGTCTCTACGGTTGCCGGTTTCAAGGTGTTAGTAGCAGTGTCACCTTTAATACCCGGTTCTGTATAAGTAACTTTTAATTGAACTTTTGTAGGCATGTCGGCGAAAAGAACCGTATCGGTAGATGCATCAGAAACAACGTCTACAATTTCTCCCTCTTTCATGAAATCAACGCCGTTGATCAAGTTTTTGTCGATGATCACGTCATCGAATGTCTCTTGGTTCATGAAATGATAATGCTCGCCTTCCGTATAAGTGAACTGATACGGGCGACGTTCTACGCGTACATCTTCCAACTTCTCACCGATATTGAAACGACGCTCGATCTGACCGCCTTTTACAACATCTTTCAATGTGGTACGCATGATGGTATTACCTTTACCCGGTTTTACGTGAAGGAAATCGACGCAGAAATAGAGTTTTCCGTCCAAACGGATACAAGTTCCTTTCTTAATGTCTTGTGAATTGATCATATTTATTTTCTTTATTTATAATGTTATAGAGTAATCCTTAACGATTTTCGGGGGCAAAAGTAGTACATTCCTGCTAAAGTAGCAAAAAGTTTTGCGTATTTATATGGAAAAATAGTTGCAAATCAACCGAATAACCGGAACCAAGACCGCTGTCATGATACCCATCAAGCCAATCGCCAGTCCGCTTAATGCTCCTTCGATGGCCCCGATTTGAATGGCCGCTGCTGTTCCTACTCCATGGGAGGAAGCCCCTAACGCCAGTCCTTTAGCGATATGGCTATCTATTCCCAGTACCCTCATCACGATAGGGCCCACTATACTGCCAAAGATTCCTACCGCTACGACGATGACGGCGGTAAGTGAAGGTATGCCGCCCGCTTTCTCCGCTATCCCCATAGCGATCGGGGTGGTGACGGATTTCGGTTGGAGCGTGGCGATCAACGCTTGGTCGGCTCCCATCAATTTACCGATGATGATTACGCTTACGATTCCGACAATGGCCCCGACAAATACGGAAGTCAAGATCGAAACGACATTTCCCTTTAGATATTGGATTTGCTCATATAACACATAGCCAAGGGCCACTACGGAAGGCCCCAGCATAAAATGGATCAAATGACTGCTTTGCTGGAACGACTCATATTGAATGCCTAGGACTTCCAGTACCACGATAATCACGAAGATGGTCGTAAGCAAAGGATGCAAAAGACTGATATGGACTTTCTTGTAAAGAGCCAAGGAAGTCAGGTAGGTACCAATTACCAAGGTAAGAGCGAAAATCTCGGAATGCGCCAGATTATCCATGGTCTATTTCCCCTTTTCCAGTTTTTGTTGCACCAACGCTACGCTGGCGATGACTAAAATTGTACTTACTACGGAAGCGATCAGCAGGACTGCCCAATACTCGGAGATGATCCCGAAGGAATTCATAAGCCCTACACCAGCTGGAACGAAGAATAATCCCATGTTTTGGGTAAGAACCGTGGAAAGACGTTTCACCTTTTCAGGTTTTACTTTCTTGAACGCGAGGGCTAAAAATAATAGCACCATCCCAATTACGCTACCCGGTATGAAACCGTCGATAAAGTAGCTGATAAACTCTCCCGTGAAATAGAAGAAGAGAATGTAAAATGCTTCTGTTAGCATAGTTTTTCTACCTTTTTTGATAACCGCTACAAAGATAACAGCTATTTCGTAGATATGTTCTATAACATATTATTTTAACATTGTAGGGACGGCGTCCGTCCCCCCGTGGTATCAAGCTAACGCGGAAGTAATGAACATATAAATCATCATACCGATAATATCGTTGGTAATGGTGATAAACGGCCCGGTCGCCAAGGCCGGATCTATCTTCATCTTATCTAAGGTCATGGGAACTAACGTGCCGAATATACTGGCGAACATTACGACGGCGAATAGGCTTAAAGATACGGAGGCCGTAATCCCCCGGTCTCCCAGCATGAAGAAGTTGTAAATGAACACGACCAGACTGATAATGCTGGCATTGATTAACGAAACTACGGACTCTTTTAGGATTTGCGGTACGATATTCCCTTCCTTCAAGGTATTGTTTGCCAAGCCTTGTACCACGATAGCGGAAGATTGTATGCCTACGTTTCCACCGGTACCACCGATCAGCGGGATAAATAGCGCCATCTTCGGGTTAGTGGCGAAACTGCTCTCGAAACCACCGAGGATAACGGAGTTTCCCAATCCTCCGATCATGCCGATCAGCAGCCAAGGTAGGCGGGCGGCGGTTTGGGTGAATACATTATCCGAGGTTTCCACGTCTTGCGAGATACCGGATGCCAACTGGTAATCACGCTCGTGTTGCTCGCGTACCTCATCCATAACGTCATCGATCGTGATACGTCCTACCAGACGTCCGATACTATCGACTACGGGCAAGGCTACCAAGTCGTATTTCTCGATCGTCTCCGTAACCTCCTCGATACTGTCGCTGTCGCGAACGGAGATCGGGTCTTTTTTCATGACATGCTTGATCTTGGAGACGGATGGGTGGGTAATCAGTTTCTGCAAGGGGAGCACGCCTTTCAAGCGCTCGTCGTCGTCCACTACATATACATAATAGATCTCGCTCATCTCCTCCGCTTGCTTGCGCATCTCGTCGATACATTTGGGCATACTCCAATTCTCGTTCACCACGATCATCTCGGTACCCATCAAACCGCCGGCGGTGTCCTCGTCGTATTTCAACAAGTCCACGATATCACCGGCCTGTTCTACGTCCTCGATATGCGAAAGGATCTCCTCTTGGGTATCCTCGTCCAACTCACGCATCAAGTCAACGGCATCATCCGTTTCCATGTTATCGACGAAACGCTTGGCGATAAGCTCATTGGGAAGTTCCTTCAATAACTTATGACGGTCTTCCTCATCCAACTCCATCAATACATCCGCCGCTTTGTCGCCATCCATCAATAGATAGAGATAAATGGCCTCTTGCAAGTTCAGTTCTTGATAAAGCTCGGCTATATCGGCAGGATACAGTTCATGAAGTACCTCCTGTGCCTTCGCGTCATCTTTGGCCTCGATGATGCTTTTCAGGTTCTCGATGTAATCTTTCGTCAGTTCGATCATTGGACTCTTATATTATTATAGGACATCACCAGCCTGCTTCTCCAGATGCTTTTGGCTGATCAAGGTCAGTTCCACGAATTGCTCCACGGATAACTGTTCCGGGCGCTTGTCGAATATCGGCAAGGCGTAATCCGGGCAATCTTTACCCAATAGGGGTTTCATGGAATTACGAAGCGTTTTTCTTCGTTGGTTGAATGAGGTCTTTACTACGGTCTTGAATAACTTCTCGTCGCATCCCAGCTCCTTGCGGTCGTTACGAGTCATTTTCAATACGGCGCTTTTCACCTTTGGAGGCGGATCGAATACTTTCTCACTGACAGTAAAGAGGTATTCCACGTCGTACCAAGCTTGAAGCAATACGCTCAAGATTCCGTACGTCTTGCTACCGGGACCTGCCGCTAGGCGTTCCGCTACCTCTTTTTGTAACATCCCCGAGCAGCAGGGAATCTGGTCCTTATAATCGAGGACTTTGAAGAATATCTGGCTGGAGATATTATAGGGATAATTACCGATCACACAAAACTGCCCCGGAAATAGCTTCGAGAGATCCAATTTCAGGAAATCCTCGGCGATGATACGTCCTTTCAGATCGGGGAAATTCTGGTTCAGGTAATCTACGGATTCCATGTCCAACTCGACAACGGTCAAATCATGTCCCGCCTCCAGCAAGAACTGGGTAAGGACTCCCATTCCCGGTCCGATTTCCAAGACCGGCAAGGATTTGAAAGTATCGAGTGTGTCCGCAATGCGCTGTGCTATTTGCAGATCCTTTAGGAAATGTTGCCCTAATGCTTTTTTTGGCTTAACTAATCTCATCCACTTTTCGGTGTAATGTGTTTGTTTTTAAATATTATGCTTATCTTTGCGGATGCACAAAAGTACAATAAATAATTTAAAGTTCCCTATACCTAATGGATTTTAAGAGCATTCTACGTACGTTTCTGAAGATAATTCTACCTTTAGCCTTCGGCTGTTTACTCCTTTGGTTTTTGTATCGGAAAATGGATATCACTGAGATTTGGCGAGTAGTCAAGGAGGGGGTTCGTTATGATATTATTCTGGTTTCTTTACTGTTCGGCTTGTTCGCCAATATCGTCCGTGGTTTACGGTGGGGATTGCTGATCAGTTCCTTGGGCGAGCGTTTCAAGATGAGTAACGTGATTTACGCCGTGTTGGGTAATTACGCGGTGAATCTGGTATTGCCCCGTGTCGGCGAGGTATGGCGTTGCGGCATGATCACGAAATACGATAAGATCTCGTTTACCAAGCTTTTAGGTACCTTGTTGATCGACCGTGTGAGCGATACGATCATGGTCGGTTTGATAACCTTGATGATATTCATATTTAATATAAGCTTCTTTACGAGTTTCTTCGCCAAGAACCCGGCTTTGCTCGAAGGGTTCCAATCCATGTTTAATTCGATATGGATTTACGTGGCGGTGATAATTTTTGTCGCTGTAATTTGGTTTGTATTCACTTATATGAGTAACTTTACGCTGGTACAGAAAGCCAAAGGCATGTTGAAGAATATATGGACCGGTATGAAGAGTATCTGGTACATGGAGCATAAGATGCGTTTCGTGATAGAGACGTTATTGATTTGGGGAGGTTATTTCTGTTACTTTTATATAACGTTCTATGCTTTCGACTTTACCAAGGACTTGGGTATCGTGGTCGGGCTGATCACGTTTACGATGAGTAGTATCGGCGTGGCGGTGCCTGTTCAAGGCGGTATCGGACCGTGGCATTTCATGGTGATCGCTACCTTGGTTTGTTTTGGCGTGAACGAGAATGACGCGGCGGCGTTCGCCTTGGTCGTTCATACGGTACAGACGGTATGGACTGGATTGTGCGGATTATTCGGCGTGGTGGCTTTGCCGCTCACCAACCGGGAGAACAAAGAGGCTCCGGTCGCTGTTTCGTGATGAATACAAGATATGTATTAAATATGAACTGAACTAAATTATTAACATCTATGTCAGCAGAAATCAAAGATCTATCTCCGAAGCATGTATGGGGTTATTTTTATGACCTTACGCAAATCCCCCGTCCGACCGGACATATGGAGGCAGTAACCCGTTTTATGATATCCTTTGGTAAAGGATTGGGACTGGAAACCCTGCAAGATGAGGTGGGTAACGTATTGATCCGTAAGCCGGCCACGCCCGGAATGGAAGGTCGTAAGACCGTGACATTGCAGTCTCATCTGGATATGGTTCCCCAAAAAAACTCTTCCGTAAAGCATGATTTCGAGAAAGATCCGATCGACGCTTACATAGACGGTGATTGGGTGACGGCCCGTGAGACGACTTTGGGGGCGGACAATGGCATGGGCGCCGCTCTGGCGATGGCCGTGTTAGCGGACAATAGCTTGCGTCACGGACCGATCGAGGCCCTGTTTACGATTGATGAGGAACAGGGAATGGACGGCGCTTTCGGCTTGAAGCCGCATTTCTTACAGGGTGATATTTTATTGAATTGTGATTCCGAGAAGGAAGGGGAGTTGTTCGTAGGTTGCGCGGGTGGCGCTAACGTGAATGTCTCTTTCCAATTTAAGGAGGATACTTATATTCCGGAAGGTGACGTGGCTGTCAAGGTTAGCTTGTCTGGCTTGAAAGGTGGCCATTCCGGTGTGGATATTCATTTAGGGCGTGCGAATGCGAATAAGTTGATCTTCCGTTTCTTGAAAGAGGCGGTTTGTGATTATGGCGCTCGCTTGTCCTCTGTGGCGGGTGGTTCCTTGCCTAACGCTATCCCTCGTGAGGCTTTTGCCGTGATAACGATTCCGGGTGATAACGTGGAGTCTCTTTGGGAGCTAGTGGCTGATTACCAAGATATGTTCCGTACGGAGTATATGGGTGTGGAGGATCAGATCGATTTCGTCGCGGAGATGGTTGAATTGCCGTCTACGTTGATTCCGGAGGAGATACAGGATGATTTGATCAATGCGATCGAGGGTTGCCAGAATGGTGTGATTAGCATGTTGCATGATTTCCCGGGTACGATTGAGTCTTCCTCTAACTTGGCGATCGTGAAGACATCTGATGAGTTGATCGAGGTGAAGATCTTGGTGCGTAGCTCATCCGAGTCTCGCAGGGATTCTGTTTGCTCAAGTCTGGAAAGTGTATTCGCTTTGGCAGGGGCTAAGGTGGAGGAGTCCGGTCATTATAATGGCTGGCAGCCTAATATCAATTCCCCGATCTTGAACTTGATGAAATCTACCTATCTGGATTTATTTGGTAAGGAACCTGAGGTGAAGGTGATGCATGCCGGATTGGAATGCGGTATCATCCAAGGCGCTTATCCGGATATGGATATGGTTTCTATCGGACCGGATTTGGAATATCCGCACTCACCGGACGAGCGAGTGAATATTCATTCCGTACAGAAGATCTGGGAGTTTATTACAGCTACATTGGAGAGAATCTAAGGATCTCCTTTCTATATACATAAAGAGCCCTTCAGCCTGTGGCCGTTAGTAACGGATTAGGTTGAAGGGCTTTTATCATTTTGACATTTCGCAAACAGAAGTCCGTGAGAATCGATTATTTCGAGCCAATGTACGTCTCGTTCCCAAAAACGAAAGAAAAAATCAGCAATTGTCTATCCATTAGCGACTTGTCGAAAAACACCCTTTTATTCTAGCGAAATTAATTCATCTTAGCTCATATTTCATGCCTTATGATCCAGTCGTTAGGGGGTAAGAATGCCCATTATAAGGTAGTCATATTGCCTATTATGACTATATGTGTAGCCTATCGTGACCATATGTGTGGGTTAATGCGACTATATGTGTGAGTTAATGGGACTATATGTGTAGCTTGACGAGGGTAATCTTATCAAAAAACAGGGCTTTTTGCGTCAAAAAGGTGTATAAATGCCTGTTTCTTCTCTATAGTTCCCTCTAGTTTGTCATTCTTATTTAGAAGCTGTGCCACGAGAAAGGGTATAATCCAATCAAAAGGATACGCTTTTTGATCTTTCAATGACATGTTCGTGTTTGTCTGTTGTATGAGGAATAAAAAGAGGAAACTTAAAAGTATAGAACATACTTATATATAATGTACGTCCGTACATTTATATATGAGTAGATATGTATGAATTTAATTTAGCTGAAAACGACTAGTATAAACGATCGATTCTTTTAGTCATTTGCAAAGGTACGCGTTTCTTCGATACTTGCAACCCTTCCAGACGATTTTTTTATCGCTTATTCTCT
>ERZ1673703.57-NODE-57-length-143065-cov-100.562080_pt1 | contig 143065 bp, 131 predicted proteins | sample MGYA00580233_ERZ1673703 | MGnify/ENA primary metagenome ERZ1673703 (study PRJEB41218, sample SAMN15661748) | gut metagenome | host: Homo sapiens | place: Canada: London | collected 2015-08-20/2019-03-30 | study: EMG produced TPA metagenomics assembly of... | reverse complement strand
CGGCAACTCATCATCGATACAGCGTTCAATTCCATCGACCTTCTCATAATAAGAACTCACCCATCAAGAATAGCTGTGCTTTTCTGATAATTCGTCATTATTTTCTTCTGTTCATTTATGGGCGGAACGGGGATTAGTAGACTCTGTAGGATGTTATGATTTAAATTATTCATAGTTGTTCCAACAGAATTTTCTGTCAAAGCAGCTTTAATAAATGGGCTGTTAAGTAAAAAGACAAGATACTGTGGCAGCAATAATTTCGATGGTGTGACAAAGAAGCAGCCTGTGCCGCAAAGCCATCCTTCTTGATGGCTCTCTACAACTGCACTTCTTCCCATTTCACCACGTCTACCAATAATAATATCAAATGCCTTTAATTTATAGCTCGATAAACGATTGGCAGTCGCATTTGAAACTTTCTTGATTTTTTCGGAAGAAATATTACCGTGAATAATGTTAGCAGGGTTGACTATTGGAATTCCAGATTCAACATAATCTTCTTTGTGAACCATACTTCCAAATGGTCCTGTTGACGCTTGGTTCAATGCCGTTCCCAAGCGAACCCATATCCATGAATCTGGAATTTCAAATGGGATTTCATCATCAATGCAAACTTCTTCTTTACCAGAGATTTCGTAATAAGAATTATCCCGTCTGAAAATGACCGATTCATGCTTGTCACGTTTGATTTTTCCGGCTTTAATGAGCTTCTCCTTTTCTGTGCGAATACGTTCTAACAGAACAGAGGCAGGCTCATCGGCAGGGTCTTGGGGAACAAGTTTGCCCTGAACGGCATATTGAAGAATGGATTTTTTAAGATGTTCAGGAAACAGATTATTTAGTTCTTGGATTTGTTCAGAAGCTTCAGAATACTTATCAGAAAGCGGTTTTATTATTTCGAGCCGTTTTACAATTCTTTCTTGCTCAGCTATCGGTGGAACTGGAACTAACAGAGAATGGAGCGCATTAGACGATAATCCTTGGATTCCAATTCCTTTTCCTCCAATCCAACCAGCATATTTATAGAGAAAAAACACATAGTAGTAAAATCTTGTGCAAAGCGGAACATATGAACGCAACCTATGAATATGATTTTGAATGCAAATTTTATAGTCTTTTAACCAAATAGCAGCACGTCCAATATCGCCACCTTCACAAACTAAAAGATCACCTTTTGATACCTGACATTTTTCTATTTCATTTTCAGTAAAGTACATCGACCTAAGATTTTCAAGTTCAAATCTATCCCAGTATAAGTTGGATGTTGTGATATATTCCAACAATACACCCGATTTGTTCGATGAGTTTAACGCTTTACCTGTATTATGCTGAAAAATCTCGCCTAATCGTACCCACTCCCAACTCTCGGGGATGTCAAACGGCACTTCATCTGCAATGCAGACAGGCTCATTTTTGCCGACCTTCTCATAAGGCAAATTATCGGCTCCACGGAAAATCACAGACGGATTCTTTTCCTTTTTGATTTTGCCCTCTTTGATAAGCTGTTCTTTTTCTGCACGAATGCGTTCCAGCAGCACAGAAGCAGGCTCGTCATTGGGGTCTTGCGGAACAAGTTTGCCCTGCACTGCCATTTGCAGAATGGAATTTTTCAGTTGCTGTCCTGTCATTTTTTCTTCCTTATCTATGTGGCTCAGTCCTGTGCATCAAGGTCAATGCCCAGAATCTCCGTGATCTGAGCAAGGATTCGGTCAATGTCTGCGTTCAGGCTGGCGCGCTTCTCCTGATACTGCTGAATCAGCTCCTTGGGCGGTAAGATTTCCTCTTCCTCATGCGGATAGCCACACAAGTCAATATTATAGTTGCGGTCTTTGATCTCCTGCACGGTATACTTTTTGGCCTTGTCAAACCCGTCCAGCTGAATTTCTTTGCGGTCATTCCACCATTCTACTGCAGGAGCAAAGTGTTCCAACTTCATGGGCTTGGTCTTGCTGAAATGCTTGTAGCCTTCCGGCATATCCAGACGATAGAACCATGTCTCCTTTGTTGGGCCGGTATGGTCAAAGAACAAAATGTTGGTCGTAATCGATGTATATGGGGAGAACACACTGCCCGGCATACGGATGATGGTATGGACATTGAACTCGGAGAACAGCTTCGTCTTGATTGCTACTTTGGCATTGTCTGTGCCGAACAAAAAACCATCCGGCAGAATGACTGCTGCGCGGCCATTTTCTTTCAGTCGATACATAATGACGGACATGAACAGGTCTGCTGTTTCGCTGCTGGCAAGGTCAGCCGGAAAGTGATTTTTAACATCGTTTTTCTCAGAACCACCATAGGGAGGGTTCATCAAGATAACATCTACCTGATCGTCCTCGGTATAGTCCAGAACATCCCGAAGCAACGTGTTATCGTGGAACACCTGCGGCACACCCAAGTCATGCAGCAGCATATTGGTGATGCACAGCATATATGGGAACTGCTTCTTTTCAATGCCATATATGGAGTTTGCATACAGGGCTTCATCCTCTGTTGTCTTGACATTTTTATGCAGAGCTTTCAGCCAACTGGTGATAAAACCACCTGTGCCACAGGCAAAATCGGCCATCTTCTCCCCAATTTGTGGGTTGATCATCTGCGCCATAAAATCAGTTACGGCGCGCGGCGTATAAAATTCACCTGCAGAGCCAGCACTTTGCAGCTCTTTTAGAATAGTTTCGTAAATTTCCCCAAACGCATGACTTTCTGCATAATCACTCAGGTCAAGCTCATCGATCACATTGATAACTTGTCGGAGCAAAACACCATCTTTCATATAGTTGTTGGCATCTGCAAAGGTAGTCTGCACGATTGCTTTTTTGATGGGCGTAGAAGCGTCCACAGGTAACTTTTTCAAGGTGGGGAACAGCGTATTGTTGACAAATTCCAACAGTGTGTCGCCCGTTATGCCCTTACCATTTTCATCGTGCGCCCAGCTACGCCAGCGGCAGGGTTCAGGAATAATCGACTGATAATCTTTTTCGTTCCACTCCCAGTCATCCTCTTTGGCATCGTACACTTTCAAAAAGAGCATCCATGCAATTTGCTCAATGCGCTGCGCATCACCGTTGATACCTGCATCGTTCCGCATAATATCGCGGACACGCTTCACAAAATTCGATAAATTTCCCATTGTTATGCAATTTCTCCTTCATAGATTGCCTGTTCCAGTTCCTTAACAGCTTTCAGATACCCGTCTTTCCCGCCAAAGTAAGAGGCAATCTTTTGAGGCTTGCCCATTTTCAGGAACGGGTCAAGCCGCAGAATTTCCGTTTTCTCAATCTCATAAATGCCAGTATTCATATACTTGTCCAGAAGTGCTTCCAGAACATCTCTTGCTGCACCGCTGTATTTGCTTAGAAAGTCGCGTTTTTTGACATTTTCTGCTCGTTCTCTGCGCGTCAAAGGCTTTTTATCAAACGCAACATGGCAGATAAAGTCAAAGTCGTCCACATCCGTCATGTTCTGGTCGGCCTTTAGTGCTTCAAGGTCAATACCATGCTCCAAAAGAAGCTCCCGGATTTTTTCTTTCTTTTCTTCAGCAGACCATTGACGGATAAAATTGTCCAGCGAAGCGTACGAGCCACGGATATTCTCTTTTGTGTAGTCAATAATGCTTTCCTGCCGGAGAAGCTTTCCGCCTGCATCATAAACGGAAACCGTTTTGTAGATGATCTCCACCCGGCAGCCATCTTTATCAACGATTGGTTTGGGTTTCTTGGGGTCTGGCCGAACAGGAGGATCAGAGTTTCCGGTGTCTTTTTTCGGTACGGGCTTATCCTTTTCTTTTTCAGGATCGAAGTCTTCGTTCATTTCAATCGGGCCATCCCAATCCGGGTCGGCAAAAAGGCGGCTCACATTTCGGAAGTCCATCACAACAAAATGGGTCTTGCCTTCTTTTTCGCGCAGACGGGTTCCACGGCCAATGATCTGCTTAAACTCAGTCATAGAACCAATCATTTCATCCAAAACAATCAGCTTTGTCATCTTGCAATCCGAACCCGTGGAGAGCAGCTTGGAGGTAGTCGCAATAACAGGATATTTTGAGCCAACGGAGATAAAATAATCCAGCTTACTCTTTCCATAAGTATCGCTGCCTGTAATGCGGACAACATAATCGGGATTCTGCTTCACCATGTCAGCGTTCTGGTTTGCCAATGCCATCCGCATACGTTCTGCTGCCTCTTCTGTTGGGCAGAACACAATGGTTTTTGCCATACGGTCGGTACTTTTCAAGTACCGCGTGATTTCAGCAGCAACTTGATTGATACGATCCTCTATAATAATGTTGTAGTCGTAATCGCTATTTGTATAAATGCGATCTTCGATTTCGTTTCCGTAAATATCGCGCTGGCCCTTGCGTGGACGCCATCCCTCACCAATATCAGTCATAACATTGATTACCTTAAAAGGTGCAAGAAAACCGTCCTCGATTCCTTCTTTCAGACTGTAAGTATAGATGGGTTCACCAAAGTAGTCGATGTTGGAAACATATTTGGTTTCTTTAGGCGTAGCGGTCATGCCGATTTGCGTAGCAGAAGCAAAATATTCCAGAATTTTGCGCCAGTTGCTTTCTTTCTTCGCCGAGCCACGGTGACACTCATCGACAATAATCAGGTCAAAGAAATCCGGGCTAAAGAGCTGTGACAGCTTATCGAGTGCATTTTCAGCGTTCTCGTCTTGTTCTTCGTTCTTTCCAGCGAGCTGCTGATAGAGAGAAAAATAGACCTCATAAGAAGTAATCGTGCGAGGGTCGTCCTTAGAAAAATTCACCTTATGAATGACCTTTTCCAGCGGCGCAAAGTCCTGTTGGATAGACTGGTCAACAAGATTGTTCCGGTCCGCAAGATAGAGAATCTTTTTCTTTAAGCCGCTTTTGAGCAGACGATATACAATTTGAAATGCCGTATAAGTTTTACCTGTACCAGTTGCCATTACCAGTAAAAGCCGATTTTGTCCTCTTGCAATCGCGTCCAACGTGCGGTTGATGGCAATGCGCTGGTAATAGCGCGGTGGGTAAGTGTTTTGGCTGCTGTAATATGGCTGTGCAATTAATTTCTCCTGCACATCTGTCAAACCAGCTCCATCGTTTGCACCTGCTTTGTACCGCTCAACCAGCTCTTTTTCTGTTGGGAATTCGTCAAGGCCAAAGGTGCGTTCTTTGCCCGTCAAGAAGTCATGTTCTGCAAAGCCATCCCCATTTGAGCTAAAGGCAAACGGAACATCCAACATCTGCGCATAGGTCATGGCCTGCTGCAATCCGTGGGAAACCGTATGATTGTTGTCTTTTGCTTCGACAATGGCAATCGGATTGTTCGCGCTTAGGTAAAGTACATAGTCTGCACGTTTCGACTTTTCACGGGCCACAATGTTACCTTTGAGATTGATACGGCCATCTGTGATTTTTGTTTCCAGCGTGATGTGCTGGTTGTTCCACTTTGCCGTGATTGCGGGTGTGATGTAGTGAAACTTAATATCTTCTTCGGACATTTGACTCTTTGAAAGCACCGCCATACAGACAACCTCCTGCATTATAGAATCCCGAAAACTTCCAGATAATCAATATTATCGGAAGTTTTATGCCGCAACGACCTTTAAGGTTAAACCTCTCCAATTATTACTATACCACGACTTGATTCGGTGGGCAACAAGGCAATATCAGTGTTTTTTTCGAAATGCTCTTAATATCCTCCAAACATGAAAAACACCCCTGCCAATCCATGTGTCATCGCACATTTCATTGGCAGGGGTGCTTGCGTTTATTGTAGGCTGCTTTCCGTTTTACTGATGCAAATTATCAAATTTGGTGGTAAGTTGGTGGTAAGTTGGTGGTAAATCCACGTTGTTCCAGTATCGAACACCACAATTTCAAACGAAACAAAGCCATTTTTTACGTTTTACTGCTCAATCGGCTTCATCGTGGGGATGTCATCGACGAGCAGTTATAAGCCTTTATTTCTTGATACTACTCTACACCGCAAGGGTTGAATTTTGCCATTTCATTTACATCTCTACACAAGCCTTTATCCGAACGGTATCGTTTGGCGTATGAATTGGCGTAAATGGCGTATGGCGTATTTGGCGTATGCTTTATTTTATTCTTCAGGGTCTTTCCACTGTGCGAACTGACGGTCAAGATTTTCAAATTCAGACTTACGCAGTTCCTTGGTCACATCCGCATAGATGTTCAAGGTCGTGGAAATATCCGAATGTCCCAGCGCATCCTGAATCACCTTGATGTTCACGCCCGCTTCGCACATCCGGGTCGTGAAGGTATGCCGCAGGGTGTGGCAGCTGAAACGCGGCAGGAGTACGGTGCTGTTCGGATTCTTCGCCAGCACTTCATCGTTGCAGTCCCGGATGATGCGCCGGATGGCCTTGTTCAGCGTTCCCTGATGCTGGCACTCACCAAAGCGGTTGACAAAGATAAAGTCCGTGTAACCGTCCACCGTTACCGTGCAGCGGATCTCTGCTTCTTCCTGATAGGCGCGTTCCTTTTCAAAGGCTTCTTTTACGAAATCCATCATCGGAACGGTGCGGACACCAGCCTTTGTTTTGGGCGAGTGGCAGTTGAAGTAGCAGCCCTTCTTGCCGCCGTTGTTCTCACGGTGGTCGTAGTTGACTAGCGTGTGGTTGACGGAGATCGTCCCTTCGTCAAAATCCACATCACACCAGCGCAGACCAGTGGCTTCTCCTACGCGCAAGCCCGTTCCCAGCATGACCGCGAAAATCGGATACCAGTGCTGGTACTTCGGCGTTTTGGAGAGGTAGGACAGCAGCAGATTCTGCTCTGCCACGGTCAGTGCCTTACGGCGGTTGGTTTCAAACTGGTGTGCCTTTTTCAGCTCCCGCAGAACATTGTCCGAGGGGTTGTTCCGCAGATAGCAGTCATCCACCGCCATGTCCAGCACCTGATGCAGAACCGTGTGTACGCTGTCAATCGTAGAGATCTGCAAGCCCCGCTCGTCTGCCAGCGTGTTGTAGAACTGCTTCACATCCGACTTTTTGAGCGCAGACACTTTCGATTTGCCGAAATCTGGCTCCACGAACTGCCGATAAAGGTACAGATAATTCTGAAAGGTGTTGTCCTTCAGACCACGCTTCACCTTTGCCCACAGGGTGAACACATCGTTCAGGGTGACGTACCGTGCTTCTGCCTTGATGCCTTCCAGCGAATCTCGCTGAATGTCGTTTTCCTTTTCCCGAAGCTCCTCCAAGGTCACGGCATAAATAGAATGTCGCTTGCCATCCGGGGAAGTCCAACGGAAATCGTACTTGCCATCTTTACGCTGGGATTCGCCTTTGCGGAGAACCACACGCGCCTTGTCCTTGCGTTTCGTGTTCTGATTTGTTGCCATGAGCGTTGCTCCTTTCTACATTGCGGTACAGAAAAGAGCGTTGTTCTGTGTTCATAGTACCACAGATACGCCATTCTCTGCAAGACGTTTTGAAAAATATCCGGGACATTTTCAAAGCGAGTACATTCGCTCCGTATATTCATCCAGCTTGCGCCGCTTGATGAGCCGCTTGGAACCCACCCACAACACGAACTGGCAATGCTCCTTATCCGATAATGAACGCAGCTTGTTGATGCCAATGCCGGAATAAGCCGCAGCTTCTTCCAGCGTCAGATTGCTCTTTTCCCAAATCGGAACTTGTCGGGACTTGGTCCCTCCATCTTGCTGATGCAAGACCGTTCCGTCGTTTAAAGTCCCCACCGGGGACTTCATTGCTTCGCAAACGCGAACTTCCTTCATAGGCAGACCTCCAATTCCTTGTAACCGAACGCCTGTAACCGGGCAGGAAAACTCTCTTTTTCTGCACACAGGGCATCCGGTGGGCTTTATACTTTTTCTTATTCTTTTAAGGTTACATGGTTACAGAAAGAGGAAAACGCAGCAGTCGTGCGGACTTTTCGGTGTAACTGCAGCGTAACCGAACCTGTAACTGACCGTGTAACCGCTGTCCATCAGAAGGGAAAGCCCAGCTGCTGGGCTTCCGCATCCGTTATTTCGGAGAAATCTTCAGCCCCGGTTTCGGGGCTGGTTACGCGCTCCCAGCCTTTCTGAACGCCGTACTTCGGGTAACGCTTGGCGGTCTTGTGCGCCTGCCAGCCTTGGATATCGCCGCGCGAAATGCCGGTGTTCATGATCTCGCAGATAGCACGGGTCTCCCACTCTGCCGGGATGTTGGTGTTGCCCAGTGCTTCCGCATAAAGCTGCTTGGAACACACCCGGTCACCCGTGTAGTCCTCCAGAAAGGCGTAGATCATACCAGCCTGCGCATCCTCCTGCATGAAGTTCTGCTGGTGGGCTTGCAGCGTTTCCTGCATGGCGGGGCTGAATGCCAGCTTATAGTTGCCGCTGTTGTAGATGGTCATGGCTTCTGCCCAAAGCTGGTCGATATAAGCACGGGATTCAGCTTCATTGTCCAGAATGTGAACTTCGGCCAGTTCCGCATCCACCGGAACAGGGATGAAGCGGCGGTTGCCTGTGCGGTCACGGGGCAAAAAATCCTGCCGGTTGGTCGTGCCAGCAAAGACGCACTGGCGCAGACGGTCAGCAGGATGGGTCTCGTAGGGGACTTTATAGGTTTCCTTCTGTTTGCTGAGAAAACTCTTGATCTCCTCGATGCTCTTGGCGTTGGCAGTGGCGATCATCTCCGACATTTCGATGATCCAGTGACCTTGCAGCTTGCGGTACACGTTGTCGTCGTCCAGCCGCCGCAGGTCGTCCGAGAACCACTCGTCCTTGACCGCCAACAGCCGGAAGAAGGTGGACTTTCCCGCACCTTGCCCGCCCACCAGACAGAGCATGGTTTCAAATTTACATCCCGGCTGGAACACGCGCTTAATGGCTCCCAGCAAGAAGATCTTCATGGCTTCGCAAGTGTACTCGTCCTCCACAGCACCGAGAAAATGGTGCAAGACGTGGGCTATCCGTTCTGTTCCATCCCATTTTAGGCTGTTCAGGTAATCTCGGATGGGATGGTAGCGGTTCTCGTTTGCAACAATACGGATAGCAGATTCGATTTTCTTTTCGCTGGAGATGCCGTATTTTTCCATTCGGCGCAGAATATACTTCATGTCGGTGTCGTTCAGCGTCTTGCCGGAGCGGGGCCAGCCCACAGGCTTTACGATGTCGATGCGCTCGCTCAACAGGTTCAGCCGGATGACATCGGCAAGCACATGGTCGTTCTGCAAAATCGTGATGCAGTTTTGGATCGTCCGCTGGATCTCGCCGTTGGAGTGCTTGGTCAGCATTTCTTTTACGTCCGCAACGGTTCTGGGAGTATGTTCTTCGTTGACTTCTTTGTTCAATAAACATCACCTCGTACTATTATTGAAAACGATTTTTTGATTTTTCCGCAGCGGGTATATCTCCGGGTTTCCGTTGCATCTGCTCTGCCTGCAATCGGCTTAGCAGTTGCAGAACGGAATCCCGTGCTTTCTCCTTGACCTGTTCCTTGCCTTTCTGCCGGGCCTCCGGCTTCAGGAGCTTCTCCTGCAAGCGGGCAGCGGTGGTCTGCATGGTCTTGAGAAACTTGTCCAACACGGTATCCAACCGATGGGCTGCATATTCCCTAGTAGCTTTTGGAGCTTTTCTCTCTGGCGATAACACCCACTTCTTCGTGTCCTCAATCATCCGCATATCTTCCTTGCGGGTTTCAGTGCGCACCACATCCGTCACGACCTCCACCGCCTTGTCGTAGGCTGCTGTCGAAACTTCATCGATCAGCGTTTCCATGTCGTTGACCTTAGGGTCAATTCGTCCAGCTTGCTCTGCTGGGCGGCAAGCTGCTCCTTCTGCTTGGCAAGGATGAAGTCCTGCTTTTCCAGATATTTGCGGTTGCCGTACTCCGCTTCCTCCTCCAATTCCAGTCCATGCCGCTTGGCGATCTCGAACAGCATCTTCCGGCAGGCGGCATCAAAGGCAATCTTGCGGTTATTCCTGCGGCTGAGGGGCTTGTCCGGGTCGGGCAGGTCGAAACCCAACGCTTCCAGTGCCTTTTCCTGCTGAGGAGCAATCTCGCCGTACTTGTTTTCGCAGTCGAACACATGACGCTCATGGATGTGGGGCGTGCTTTCGTCCAGATGCAGCGCCCAGTCCAGTACATGAACGTGTTCGCCGAATTTAGCCTTAAACTCCTCAATGAACTCTGTGACGAGATGGAGCAAGTCCTCTGCGGAAGCGTGTTCATCCAGCGTTCCCAGTTGGTAGATTGTCTCTTCCGGGCAGGTCTTGCGGCTGGACAGCAGGTCCGGAATGGAGCGGTTGCGCTCCGTGTGCCGGATCTTGGTGTTTCGCTCGTTCTGGCTTTCGATGAAGGCCGTGTAGTGGGTCTCGTAGAATTGCCGTTCTACATCCGAGAAGGTCGCCGCCAGATCGTCCGGGTCTTGTGGAGCGAGAGCCGAACGGAAACCGTGGAAGCAGTCCCAGTAGATGTTGCCCTTGGCTCGTTCCGGGTCGATGTGCTCACTGTTGGCAAGGTTGAAACTGCGGTCATTGTGCTTGGGGTTGTAAGTGCCGTGTGCTCCGGCTCGTCCGTTGTGTCGTGTTAATTTCAGATAGACATTCCTCCGTTTCAACAGCTTGGCGGGGAAAGCGCAGCAGCGAAGCTGCTGGATCTGCCGCCATTTTGCGCCAGATAATACCCAGTAGGATATGACGCACAGCATCATATCACTGGGCAAGGCGTTCCCCCTTGACTCCCTTCAACGGGCCATTTTGGCCCGTTGATTTTGGCAAGCTGGCGGTCAAAGATTTGCGAATCCCTGTCCACCAACTTGTCCGGCTTTTTCAGTTGGCCAAAATGACCAACTGATTCTGTTACGGGTAAAATCAAGTGCCGGGTGGCGGCACTTGATTTTCAATAGACCTTGAAGCGTTACGGAAAAACGATGTGCTCATTTTGACCACTTGGTTTTCCGTAACAGGTCGATGAATTTCTGTTCCCCCATTTGTGAGGGACTGAGTTTTATTTGGCAGATGCGTTACGCTTAACCAAGTGCTCATTTTGAGCACTTGCAGCATCTGTAACACGTTTTCGATAGACTTTTTGCCGACAGGCATTGCTGCAATAGCGGGCATCTGCACGTTTGGGTGTGAATTTTTCACCGCAGCACTGGCATACTAAATCCTGACGGCGCATTTGGCGGTATTCCCGCTGCCGCCGATTGTTGACCTGATTGCCGCACCAGTAGCTGTGACAGTATTTCTTGGTGTAGATGGTGGTGTAGAACACCCGACCGCAGCCGCGGCAGATAAGTTTGCGGACGGCGTATCCTCCGGCGGTAAAACCCGTTTCCTCATACGATTCTTTCAAATAGTCCTGATTGTTCTGCTCCCATTTTTCGTTTGTCATATGCATGGAGATGACCCTCCTTTCACTGGCGTTACAGAAAAACAATGTGGTCAATTTGACCACATTGTTTTCTGGTAACTGAGGAATCAACGTTTAGCCGTTCTCCCTGCATGGCTTTCCTGCCCCCTCTCGGCGGCGTTTCCCGGCTCTCCCTTACGGGGTCATCGCCGTGTATCCCATGCAGACGGTCTTTCAATTTTCAAGGTGCGGTGCTGGATTTGGCAATAAAAAATCGCCACACAACAACCTGAACCTGACCATCCCTTCCGGGATGGCCTTGGTTCGGGTTCGTTATGTAGCGATCAGAAAGTTAAAAACTTGCTCCGGCTCCTTTGGGAGCCGAGCTGGAACTCTAAGTAAAATATGTTATATTAAATTGTTGAGATAGATTACCACAAAAATTGAGTTGTGTCAACAAAAAACTTTGAAAACACGCCACTTTCGGCAGTGTGCAAGAAAAAGCGAGGGAAACTTTGGCAAAAAGAGATAGCCAGATGACTCGTTTTACTTATTTGTTTTTTACCAGCAGCGCCTGATACGGTTCCAGCTCCACATCTGCCAGCCAGACGGAAGTGCCCTCCGGGGTGTGATACTCGCCGCCCAGAGCGTCCAGACTTGCCCCTGCTGGGTACTCGGTAAAGTTGAACAGCCCCACCAGTGTTTCTTCGCCACGCTTGCGCACCAGTGCCAGCACGCCGGGGTTGTGGCTGTCCCATGTGGTCACCCACGCATCCGGGGCAAAGCAGGGGTCTGCGCGCATTTGGCGCAGCTGCTCCATGCCCTGCCACAAGGCGTTTTGCAGCGTGCCCTTCCGGGTGCGCTGCTTTGCGTCCTCCCAGTTGAATTTGCTGCGATGCAAATTGCGGCTGTCCTCCACACGGTCGGGGTCATTTTTGTAATCCCAGCCATTGAGTTGTGCAATCTCATCGCCGCAGTTCAGCATGGGGAAACCCTGCAAAAACGCCATGGCAGTGTGTAGCAAAAGGTCGCGCTTTACGGCGTAGTCCAGTGCGGTTTTGTCGCCTTTTTCCAGTGCCTGCTCCACGCCGCACAGGCTGGCAGTGGTGCCGCAGCTCCGGGCATCACCGGTGGCGGGGTCGTAATTGTACAGCTCGCCCTTTGCCCAGCTTCCGGGGAAATTGCCCTCGTAGAAGTGGTACAGATATTCTTTATGTTTCTGCGGGTCAATGCCCAGCCGGTTTTCCACCGCCTCGTCCAGACCCCAGCCGATATCATCGTGGCAGCGCAGATAGTTCACGAACCAGCAGTTGTCCGGCAGGGCGTGGAGGGCATCCAGCTGCGCCTTCAGCAGCCGGGTGTCCCGGCTGGCAAGGGCACCCCACAGGTTGACCATGGTGGACACATTGTAGAGCATATGGCATTCCGGCTTTTCGGGCGTGCCGAAGTAGGCAGCCAGCTCCTTGGGTGCCATGACCACCTCGCCCTTGAGCACGACAGCGGGGCAGACGCATTCCAATACCATGCGCAGCATCCGCACGATGGTGTGCACCTGGGGCAGATTGCGGCAGGTGGTGCCCAGCTGCTTCCAGATGTAGGGCACCGCGTCAATGCGGAACACCTCCACGCCAAGGTTGGCGAGATGCAGGATGCTCTTGGTCATGTCCACGAACACCGCCGGGTTTGCATAATTCAGATCCCACTGATAATCGTGGAAGGTGGTCAGCACCCACTTGTGCATCTCCTCACACCATGTAAAGTTGCCGGGCGCGGTGTTGGGGAACACCTGCGGCACGGTCTGCTCGTACTGGTCGGGGATGGTGCGGTCCTCGTAGAGGTGGTAATAGGCCTGAAACCACGGGTCGCCCGCCTTTGCCGCCATCGCCCAGCGGTGGGTGCTGGCGGTGTGGTTCATGACAAAATCCAGACACAGGCTGATGCCGGCTTTCCGCAGCTCCCGGGTCAGGTTTTCCAGATCCTTGTTGGTGCCAAGGGAAGGGTCTACGGTGTCGAAATCCTCCACCGCATAGCCGCCATCGTTGTGGGGGTGGGGCATCTGCAGCAGGGGCATCAGGTGCAGATAGGTCAGCTTCTGCTCCTTGAGGTAGGGCAGCTTCTTTGCCAACTCTTTCAAATTTCCGGCAAAGAGGTCGGTGTACATGGTCATGCCGAACATATTGCCCCGCTTGTACCACTCCGGGTCGGCAGAGCGTGCCTTGTCCAGCGCTTTCAGCTCGGCACTGCGGGCGTTGTAGGCTTCTGCCATCTCCCGCTCCAGAACTTCCAGCCCTTCCCGGTTGTGGTACAGCTCCATGAACAGCCATTCCAGCTCGTCCTTGCGCTTGGCAAACCGGGACTCAAATTCCTGTTTTGCTGCCATGGTTCAGCCCTCCACTTCCGCAAGGGTGGGCATGGCAGGGATAGCACCATGCCGGCTGGTGGTAATGCTTGCCGCTTTGTTGGCAAAAGCCAGAATGCCTTCCAGCTTGTCCACCGTCAGGGTGTCCAGCTCCTCCTTGCAGAGCTTGGACAGAGCAGCCCCAAAGAAGGTATCGCCTGCGCCGTTGGTGTCGCCCACCTTGCAGGGAACGCCAGCCACATGACCGGTCTTGTCCCCAAAGCGGTAGAATACGCCGTTTGCACCCAAGGTGACAAAAATCAGCCGGATGCCGTTCTGTGCCAGCTGTGCCGTGCCGCTTTCGCAGTCGGTGGTGCCGGTGAGCAGGGGCAGTTCTTCATCGGACACTTTCAGGATATCCACCAGCGGCAGGGGAGCCTTCATCTGGGCAATGGCATCCTCTTTGTTCTTCCAGAGGTTTGCACGGTAATTCGGGTCATAAGTAATGACAGCACCCAGCTTTTTGGCACGGGCAGCAGCGTCCAGCGTGGCAGTGCGGGAGGGGTCAGCGGTCAGGCTGACAGAACCAAAGTGGACGATTTTGGCAGCTTTCAGAGCACCCTCCGAAATGTCCTCGTTGCACAGCATCACATCGGCATTGGCACTGCGGTAGAAGCTGAAATCCCGCTCGCCGGTGGCATCTACCGAGACCACCGCCATGGTGGTGGGGTGGTCTGCATCCACAGCCATGCCGGAAACATCCACCTTGTTTTCTGCCAGAACCTCTTTCAGGTAGCGGCCAAAGGCGTCCGCACCCACCTTGCCGATAAAGGCGGTCTGTGCGCCCAGTCTGGAAGCAGCCACAGCCAGATTGGCCGGGGCACCGCCGGGGTTTGCGGCAAACTGAGGAATGCCGCGCGCATCCTTGCCGGTCTGGGTCAGGTCGATCAAAACTTCACCAATCGTTAAAATGTCCATGATACTTCTCCTTATTCTTGATGTGAAACCCAACGATTACCGCTGGAACAGATAATGAATGTAAGCGGCTGCACGCTCCGGGTGCGGTGCATTCTGCACTACCCCAAGATAGACCTTGCCAGAAAAACCTGCCTGCCTGACAAACGGCGTGTCCGAAATATCCAGCACGGTCCCACCGGCGTTCAGACCCGACAGTGCACGGAAAGACGCATCCAGTGTCCGCAGATCGAGAAAATAATCATCTGCCAACAGTCGATCCCGTGCATATTCATCCATCAGAACAACATCTAACCGCTGGGCACTGACTGCACCCAGCAGCTTCATCTCCGAAGCATATACATACTGCTCCTCTGCGTGTTCGCTCTCGCTGAGCAGCAAGCCGGACAGCAGATCGACCTGTTGCTTTTTGGTCAGACCCTGCGCCTCGGCAAAGCCGGTGGTAAGCTGTTCCGTCAGATCAGACCCGGCAGTGATATTTACCAGACCAAGGTAAAGTACATCCTCTTTTTTCGTCACATGGCGGTAGGCTGCATACCCGAGGATATAGACAACGATGAGTATGATCGCAATGGGCAGCTTGTAATATGCCCAGATGTGCTCCCACTTTTTGCGCCCATGGAGGGAGCGGAGCGTATCCCGGTCAGTTTTTGTCATGGTCGTATTCCTCGTGTGCTGCATCGGGGTCTCCACCGATCAGATAGAGGATCCGAAGCATCAGAAAAGAGCAGAGCATGGCGCAGAAACCCATGCCCAGCAGGAATGCAGGCGTGAACACAAACACAATGACGTACCCCATGATGCCATAGATCGCCGCCATCATCAGGGTGCAAAACAGATACCGGACACCCACGAGAAACGCTGTTTTCAGGATGCCGAAGGTGGTGTTTTCAAACCGTGCCAGCAGAGGAAAGGCATACAGCAGAACGATGCCGTACAGAACTGCCGCACCAATAAGCGTTGCAGTGAGCAGCGTCCAGAAAATGTTTTCACTCCACATTCGGCGCAGCACAAAGCCATCCACAGCCAGAAAACTGCCGACTGCCAGCAGGATAAGCCAGAGTTTTGTGGCGGGCTTAAAATTTTCCCGGAACGCCTTAAAAAACATCCGGGTCAGACCATCGTCCCGATCTTCCGCCATTTTGAGCGTGACGTAGAACAAGGCGGTCGTAGAAGCTCCTATGGTAACGATGGGCAGGCTGCACACGAGCCATAAGATGTTCAGGTAAGCACTGTAAGTCAATTTCGTCAGCACAGCAAACAGCGGCTTGTCTGTATTGCACAGGTCACGCATGGGGGTTCTCCTTTCGCTCAATCTCCTGTGGATTCGCGCAGGATCAGGTTGGTTTCCGTATAGACGGTGCGATAGTTCAGCGATGGCTCTTCGATGCGGGTCATAAGCAGATTGGCAGCGGTGTAGCCCATGATCTGTTCATGGATATGGATCGAAGTCAGACGGGGGACAAAGTAGGAAGCCTCCTGACTGTCATCGAAGCCGCAGACCCAGATATCATCGGGAACCGAATACCCCAGCTCATTCAATGCCTTGACCAGATCCATAGCAACAAAGTCATTGGCGCAGACAAAGGCATCCGGCATCGTTTTGAACCGACGTATGGTTTCGTACAGGGATGCCGGATAGTTCTGCTGTCCAGATGGCATCGCACAGGTGCTCAGGCCTTCTGTCAGACCAAAGTGTTCCATTGCATCCTTATAAGCCATATAACGCTCAAAGAAGGACTGACAGTGGTTTTTATCCCCCGCAAAGCTGATGCGTTTTTTGCCGCGCTGGACCATGTGGGCCACCACATTCTGGATCTCAATGCGGTTTTCCATATAAAGGCGGTCAGCTTTAAGAGGAGGACGCATATCCATCACAGGGGTGTCTACAAACAGCAGCGGAACATCCAGATCGCACAGCATCTGTGCGTAGTCATAGTCGAATACTTCAAAGCAGATGATGCCGGCTGTGCGCTCGGTATTGAGAGAAGATGGAAGTTTTTTCTCTTTCAGCTCTATGGGAGAAATGCGATGGATGGTCATACAGCTATGCAGATGATCGATTTCCGCCTGGAAACGATCCAGCATCATGGAGGAAAAGTGAGAGCTGCTCAGAAACTGGGTCGTCAGCATGGCGATCTCCCGTTTGTCACTCGGCAGAATGAAAGGCTCTGCTGCTTTTGCATCGTCTTCCTGAAACAGCGGCAGATAGGCAAACTGCTTATAGCCCATTTCGGCGGCTTTGCGCAGGATCTTTTCCCGTGTGGCATCTGCCAGCACACCGGTGTTGTTGATGGCCTTTGAAACTGTGTTGCGGGAAAGCTGCAGCTCGTTTGCAATATCCTGAATGGTGACCTTGGTTGCCATAAGTCATCCTCTTTCTTTTATAGATAAAGTCTGGTGACGGATCTTATTCTTTGCGACTCCAGTATAGTGCAAATGCACAAATTAGTCAAATGCAAAAATGCAAATCAGCATTTTGCATATTTACGCACTTTCGGATTTGTGCATCTGTACAAATGCACAGTATTTCTTTATGTATCCCATGAATTATCATTGACATTCGCTTGTTTGCGTGGTATAAATGAATTACAGAGTTTTACATTTGCACAAGCGAAGTGAAGAAAACGTAAAATTCAAAGGTGCAAATGTAAAACGTAAATCAAACGGCAAGCAAATCAAAAAGGAGGAGAATGATTCATGAAAGCAAAGACGGCCTCGCCGGAAACGGCTGTGCTAACAGCAGAACGCAAGCTGCACAACACATGGGTCTACATCAAACGGCATTGGCAGCTTTACCTGTTGTTCCTGCTGCCTGCCGTGGTGCTGACGCTGGTGTTCAAGTACGCTCCCATGGGCGGTGTGCTGATCGCGTTCCAGAAGTACAATCCCTTCAAAGGTATCTGGGGCAGCGAGTGGGTAGGCTTGAAAAACTTTACCCGCTTCATGTCCTCGCCGGACTTCCAGCGCTATCTGATCAACACCCTGAAGCTGAGCGTCTACGGTCTGCTGTGGGGCTTCCCGATCCCCATCCTGCTGGCATTCCTGCTCAACCGTATCGAGAGCAAGAAGATCAAGCAGAAGGTGCAGCTGGTGCTGTATATGCCCAACTTCATCTCGGTCATCGTGCTGTGCGGTATCGTCCGTGTGCTGCTGAGTGTCACCGGTCCTGTGAACGGCCTGCTTCACACCAGCATCAACTTCATGACGCTGCCGGAAGCGTTCCGCCCCATCTACATCATCAGCGGCATCTGGCAGGGTGCCGGCTGGGCATCCATCATGTACACCGCATCCCTTTCTAACGCCAGCAAGGATCTGAAGGAAGCTGCCATGATCGACGGCGCAAACCTGATCCAGCAGATCATGACGGTGGAGTGGCCCGCCATTAAGGATATGGTCGTTATTCAGTTCATCCTGCAGGCAGGCAACATCATGAGCATCGGTTTTGAAAAGGCCTATGCCCTGCAAACTGACCTGAACCTGAACACTGCCGAGATCATTGCAACGTACGTTTATAAAAAGGGCCTGTTGGACGGCGATTACAGCTTTTCCACGGCAGTCGGTCTGTTCAACACCGTTGTCAACGTCATCCTGCTGATCGCAGTGAACAAGGTCGTTGCCAAAATGAACGATGGCAAGGGCTTGTAAGGAGGGGTTTACCATGGCAAAACAGAAAAAATCAAAAATGGCCCTCTACACCAGACAAGATAAGATCATCCTGTACTGCGGCTACGCACTTCTGGGTTTGTTCCTGCTGGCGATCATCGTTCCGATGATCTACATCGTCATCGCGTCCTTTATGGACCCGGTCACTCTGCAAAACAAGGGCATCTCCTTTGATTTCAGCAAGTGGAGTCTGGATGCTTACCAGCGTGTCGTTTCGGACAAGCAGATCTGGGTCGGCTTCAAGAACGCGGTACTTTACTCCATCATCTTCACCATCATCTCGGTAGCTGTGACGATGCTTGCCGCTTATCCCATGTCGCTGCCGGACTTCAAAGGCAAAGCAATCTTCAACACCTTGTTTGTGATCACGATGTTTTTCAGCGGCGGTCTGATCCCCACCTACCTGCTCATCAACAATCTGGGTCTGCTGGATTCCATGTGGGCGGTCATTCTGCCGGGAGCATTCAGCGTGTGGAACATGATCATTGCCCGTACTTATTATCAAGGCATCCCGCGTGAGCTGCGTGAAGCTGCGGATGTGGATGGCGCCAGCGAGATGCTTTACTTCTTCAAGATCCTGCTGCCCGTCTGTATGCCGGTGGTGGCAGTTCTGGCTCTGTGGCAGTTCGTGGCAATGTGGAACAGCTACTTTGACGCCATGATCTACCTGAACAGCGCATCGAAGCAGCCGCTGCAGCTGGTGCTGCGTTCCATCCTGATCCAGAGCCAGCCGGAATCCGGCATGATCGCAGATATCCAGAGCACTGCCGAACGTGCGAAGATGGCAGAGCTGCTCAAATATGCAACCATTATTATTTCCAGTCTGCCGCTGCTGGTGATGTATCCCTTCTTCCAGAAGTATTTTGATGCCGGCATCATGGCTGGTTCCATTAAAGGCTGAGGATATTCCAGAATTTTATAAGCAGGTACGCTCATCTGTTACACGAAAAAAGAAACATGAAAAAGGAGAAAATACCATGAAAAAGCTGATCTCTCGCCGCAACTTCCTCAAGGTCTGCGCTCTGGCGGGCTCTGCCGCTGCTCTGTCTGCCTGTGGCGGCGGCAAATCCACCGGCAGCGGCGATTCTGCTGCCGCAGCTGTGGACGTGACCGGTGCCGTTACATTTCCGCTGTCTGAAAAGGTCACCTTTACCGGTATGACCAGCTTCCCTGTGGGCAGCGAACCCGAGCCGAACAACCGCACCATCTTCAAGCGTCTGGAAGAGCAGACCAATGTGCACATCGACTGGACCGCCATCCAGTCCGACCAGTGGAGCGATAAAATCACCCTGAATATGTCCAACCCCAACACCCTGACGGATTTTGTTTTTACTGCTGATTTTACCGACAGCAATCTGCTGCGCTACGCAGATCAGGGTGTCATCCTCAATCTGGAAGACTACATTGACAACAATATGCCTTATCTCCAGAAGGTCTTTGAGCAGTACCCGGAGTACCGCACCATGTGCACCGACAGCGATGGCCACATCTGGGCACTGCCCTGGATCGAGCAGCTCGGCTCAGAAAAGACCGCCATCCAGACCATTGGCAACATGAGCTTCATCAATACCAAGTGGCTGAACTTCCTCGGTCTGTCGATGCCCACCACGGTGGACGAGTTTGAGCAGGTGCTGATGGCATTCCGTGATAACGCCGCTTCTATCAAGGCAGAGTATGGCATTGACGGCGACATCATCCCCATGTCCTGCATCGTCAACAACGGCGATCAGGACCCCAGCATCCTCATCAATGGCTTTGGCGAAGGCTACGGCGATGCAGACAAAGACCGTCATATTGCCGTTACCAACGACCGGAAAGTCATCTGTGCCGCCACCCAGCAGGGCTACCGTGATGGTCTGGACTGGCTGCACAAGCTGTATGCCGAGAAGCTCATTGACCCGGAGTGCTTCACGCAGGAGTGGTCCACCTATGTTTCCAAGGGCAAGGCTGGCCGCTATGGCGTCTGCTTCAGCTGGGATGTTGCCAACATTGACAACCTGACCGACTGGGAGCCGCTGCCTGCCCTGACCGCTGATACCCGGAATATCACTCCGCAGAACGGCTCTTTCACCAGCGGCTTTGCCCGCGGCAGATGCGTTGTCACCGCAAAGGCGGATAACCCCGCATTGGTTTGTGCATGGCTGGATCAGATGTACGCGCCCCTCCAGTCTCCTCAGAACAACTGGGGTACCTACGGCGATGCGGAAGGCTTTAACATTTTTGAACTGTCCACCAACGATAAGGGCGAGCCCATGCTGAAGCACGCTCCTCTGGGCGATGCTTCTCCCGTGGAAGTCCGTGAAGCGCAGTGTGTCAGCGGACCTCTGGCGGTTCTGGATGATTACTATGGTGTATACGTTACCTGCCCGGACGATGCACAGTACCGTCTGGACTGGATCAAGGAGATCTACACCCCGGATATGAACAACGATTATGTCTATCCCAATGTCTTTATGAGCAGCGAGGACACCGAGCAGGTCTCTAACCTGCAGGCAGATCTGCAGACCTACATGAATACGCAGAAGGCCGACTGGATCATGAACGGCACTACGGATGCAGAGTGGAACGAATATCTGAGCAAGCTGGAAGACTACGGCCTGTCCGACTATCTGGGCATTATGCAGAAATATCTGGATGCTTACTACGCATAAGAATTCTTTCCTTTGGAGGATTCCATGAACGATTTGACTTTACAAAAAGCCCGTGCCTACGAGGCCGAGCACGGTGCTGCCATTTCCCCGGCGGAACGCCCTGCTTACCACATGACCCCCTATGTGGGCTGGCTGAACGACCCCAACGGTTTCTCTTATTACAAAGGGAAGTATCACCAGTTCTATCAGTATAACCCCTACGATGTGCGGTGGGCGCCCATGCACTGGGGTCACGCCGTCAGCACCGACCTGCTGCACTGGGAGTATCTGCCCTGTGCGCTGGCACCGGATTCCCCGGTGGACAACGGCCCCGGCTGCTTCTCCGGCTCTGCCACCGTGATGGATGACGGCAAGCAGCTGCTGATGTACACCAGCGTGATTGCAGAAAAGCAGCCCAATGGGGAGATGCGGGATATCCAGACCCAGAGCATTGCCATCGGTGACGGTCTCAACTACGAAAAGCCTGCCTGCAACCCGGTGCTGACCCAGAAAGACCTGCCGGAAGGCTTCAGCAAGTTTGACTTCCGGGACCCCAAGATCTGGCGGGAGGCCGACGGCACTTACTCCGTCGTCACCGTCTGCCGGGCCGAGGACGACAGCGGCGCAGCGGCACTGTTCCAGAGCAAGGACGGCTTCGACTGGCACTTTGTCACGGTGCTGGAACGCTGCAACAATCAGTACGGCAAAATGTGGGAGTGCCCGGACTTCTTCCCGCTGGATGGCAAGCAGGTCTTGATGCTGGGGCCCATGGAGATGCTGCCCAAGGGCGAGTTCCACAACGGTCACAACGTCATTGCCTTCATCGGCAGCTACGACGAAGCCACCCACACCTTCACCAAGGAAAACGTGCAGCTGATGGACGGCGGCATCGACTTCTACGCCACCCAGACCACCCTTGCCCCGGATGGCCGCCGGATCATGACCGCATGGCTGCAGACTTGGTCGGACACCGAGGATAAGCCCCAGGGCTGCAAGTGGTTCGGGCAGACCATCTGCCCCCGGGAACTGCATATCAAGGACGGACGCATTCTTCAGACCCCGGTGCGGGAGCTGGATGCCGTCCACGGCAAGCGAATCTTCCACGAAAATGTGACGGTGCAAAACGAAACTTCTCTGGAAGGCATCAAGGGCCGTGTGGCGGACCTGACCGTCACGGTGCAGCCTGGCGAATACCGCTCCTTCACCCTGAAGCTGGCCGCCGATGCAGACCATCACACCAGCCTGACCTACGACCCCTACACCTCCGAGCTGACGCTGGATCGCAGCTATGCCGGTTCCCGTGCCGACATCGTTCACCGCCGCAGCTGCAAGGTGCGCAGCCAGAACGGTGCGCTCAAGCTCCGCATCCTGCTGGATAAAAACAGCATCGAAGTTTTCGCCAACGATGGCGAGCAGACCATGACCGCATGGATCTACACTCCCCAGTCTGCCGATGGCATCACCTTTGCTGCCGATGGCAAAGCAACCATCACGGCAGAACAGTTTGAATTGAATCTGTGACCTGATATTCCCTTCATTTCTCCTTCATTGAATACAGCCCCGCTTTGGCTTCTCCTTCACCAAAGCGGGGCTGTGTTTGTTATGTCATTGACCTTCCAGCCTGCCGTGGTCGCAACCAAGCGAGAGATAACGCTCAATCTCCCCACCCAGCACAAGCTGGGCATACTCCAAGAGCTTGTTGTAGAGCAGCCAGTCCAGCTCTGCCCGCTGCGCCGGAGTGTTGCCATACTCGTCTTCAATGGCGATGCAGTCGATGGCAAGAGTAGTTTCATCTTCGAACCGGGCTTCCACCCGGTTGGTGTCCATGTTGTAGCGGCAGGAAAGCAGTTTGTTCATAAGGAAACCTCCATGTTTTTCACATTTACTTCTTCTGCGGTGGAAAGTTCCGGCTGTCCGTATGCAAATCCATGAATCCACTTTCTGATGCAGCCCTTTGCAGGTCTACATCCATCCACCACACGTCCAATTCTTACACCAAACGCGAACTTGTCGGGGCGGGGCCCCTCCATCTTGCTTACGCAAGACCGTTCGGTCGCTTAAAAGCCCCACTGGGGCTTTCATTGCTCCGCTTCGCTGCGCAAACGCGAACAACGCTCTTTTTGCTCTGCACAAAATCCTACATCGTTTGGCGTAAAATTGGCGTATGGTGTAGTTTTCGCTGGAAATCCATCAAAAGAAAAAGCCTGAAACTTCTCGGTACATCAAGAAGTTTCAGGCTTTATTTTGCTTAAATTGGAAATTTACTGCTCAATCGGCTTCATCGTCGGGAACAGCAGCACATCACGGATAGAGGCACTATCGGTGAGCAGCATCACCAGACGGTCTACGCCGAAGCCCAGACCGCCCGTGGGGGGCAGACCGTACTCCAGTGCGTTGACGTAGTCGTAGTCCACCTGTGCCTTGCACTCGGGCTCCAGCGCCTTGCGCTCGGCCACCTGACGCTCGAAGCGGCCCTTCTGGTCGATGGGGTCGTTCAGCTCGCTGAAGGCGTTGCCGTACTCGGTGCAGTCGATGAAATACTCGAAGCGCTCGGTGAAGGCGGGATCATCCGGCTTGCGCTTGGCCAGCGGGCTGATCTCCACAGGGTAATCGTAGATGAAGGTGGGCTGGATCAGCTTGTCCTCCACAAAGGCGTCGAAGAACTCGGCCAGAATGGCGCCCTTGGTGGGCACCTCGGGCAGTTCCACGTTGTGCGCCTTGGCGGCAGCGATGGCGTCCGCATCGGTCTGCCAGTCGTTGAAGTCCACACCGGAATACTTCTTCACAGCCTCCACCATGGTCAGGCGCTCCCAGTGGCTCATATCGATCTGCTTGCCCTGATACGGAATGACCAGACTGCCGCAGATCTTGAGGGCAAGGCGCTTGTACAGCTCCTCCACCAGATCCATCATGCCATGGAAATCCGTAAAGGCCTGATACAGCTCAATGGTGGTGAACTCCGGGTTGTGCTTGGGGTCCATGCCCTCGTTGCGGAAGATACGGCCCACCTCGTACACGCGATCCATGCCGCCCACGATCAGGCGCTTGAGGTACAGCTCGGTCTCGATGCGCAGCACCATGTCCATGTTCAGGGTGTTGTGATGGGTGTAGAAGGGGCGCGCGGAAGCACCGATCTCGAACGGGGTCAGGATGGGGGTATCCACCTCCAAAAAGCCCTTCTCGTCCAGATAAGCGCGGATCTCCTTCAGGATGCGGCTGCGCTTGATGAAGGTGTCCTTCACCTCCGGGTTTGCGATCAGGTCCACATAGCGCTGACGGTAACGCATCTCGGTATCGGTCAGGCCGTGGAACTTTTCGGGCAGGGGGCGCAGGCTCTTTGCCAGCAGGGTCAACTCGGTGGCGCGCACGCTCAGCTCGCCGGTCTTGGTGCGGAACACCTCGCCCTTCACGCCGATAATGTCGCCCACGTCCAGCTTTTTAAAGGCGGCGTAGGCCTCGTCACCCAGCTCGTCGCGGCGGACATAAAGCTGGATATCGCCCTTGTCGTCGCGCAGATGGGCAAAGCTGGCCTTGCCCATGACGCGCTTGGACATCATACGGCCTGCCAGTGCCACCAGCTTGCCGCTGTCGGTCTCGTTGGGCAGTTCCTTAAATTCTTCCTTCAGGTCAGCGGAATACGCGTCCTGCGGGAACTTGGTCAGGGTAAAGGGGTCGTTGCCGGCGGCCTGCAGGTCGGCCAGCTTCTGGCGGCGCACCTGTACCTGCTCGCTCTCGGACAGACCCGCAGCGGGATTTCTCTTTTGCTCTTCCATGGTTACTCCTACTTAGTTTGCAGAATGGGTGATGGCCAGCACGGTGTACACCACGGTCTGGCCGGTGGGCAGCAGCACTTCGGCCTTATCGCCCACAGCCTTGCCCATCAGGGCGTGGCCTACGGGGCTCTCATCGCTGATCTTGCCGTTGAAGGCGTCAGCCTCGGTGCGACCCACGATATCGTATTCCTCGGCTTCGTCCTCGCCGGTCTCGCGGATGGTAACGTGGGTACCCACGGAGACGTTATCCACGCTCAGCTCGCTCTCGTCGATTATAACTGCGTTCTTGATGGTCTGCTCCAGTTCGGTGATGCGGTTCTCCACCAGACCCTGCGTATTCTTGGCCTCGTCGTACTCGCTGTTCTCAGACAGGTCGCCGTGGCTGCGGGCTTCCTTGATCTCTTCAGCCAGCTCCTTGCGGCGGACGGTTTTGAGGTATTCCAGCTCCTCCTGCATTGCCTTCAGACCGGCAGCGGACATCTTGATCTCTTGTGCCATTTGAGAATCTCTCCTTGTTATTAGCTGTATTTCTTTCGCGCAGCCACAAAGCCGCACAGGAATGCCATTTTGACTACACTATTATAATAGCAAGCCGGTGCCTTGTCAACAAAAAAGGCGGTGCTGGGGCAAAAAAGCACGCAGAGCGGAAGAACGGCAGGGGCAGAGCCGATCAAAGAGTGATACTTTCGATAATTCGTGCTCTTTTTGGGCATTTTGCGCCATTTCCCTTCCAAAATACGATAAAATGTAATATAATGGAAGTACCGTAATACATACCCCCCCCCGTAAATAATACGAGGGGAAAAAGGAGGTTGTACCATGAAACAAGGCAAACTTATCCGACGTGCAGTATCGGCAGCGCTAACCGGATGCATGATGTTCACCCTCTCAGCCCCGGCTCTGGCTGAGAGCACTGATGCACTGATGCAGTTGAACATCAGCGGCAACCGTGCGGTCAGTGTGCTGGATGCGGAAAACGGCAACGGCATCACAGTTAATGGCGTAGAGGTCACAGATGCTAACAAGGACGATGTCCTTGCAGGAACCTTGAATGCCGGTAAACTCAGATATGAAAACGGTGCATTATGCTCAGATAATGTACAGCTCTCAGGTATTCTGCGTGTAACTGCGCCGGGCACGAATATTGAACTGAACGGCGGAGCGTACAGTCCTCTGGCTACAATCTATATTAATGATGCAGATAACGTAACAATCTCCAGCGATAACTACTCCGCGATTGGCAATAAGGCAGAGATTGACTGCACCGGAAAAGTAACGATCAATGCGTCTGGTAATTTTGGCACCTATGCCATAGGTGCCCGTTCTCAGGCAGACGAGGGCACTCTGATCATTCGGAATGCCAGTGCAGTAGAGATCAATGCACCCCAGTATAATCAGGTCATCGGCGGACGGAAGGGCATCGCCGATATTACCTGCAACGGTCCTGTTACCATCCGCGGTAATGCAGAAAGCGGCAATAGAATTGCCAAGAACTTCACCTACCAGCGCACGGATGGTGCAGACTACGTCTACTACACCAGCGAGGATGCGGAGACAGAAGCCATCGACGGAAGCATTACACCCATCCCGTCCGATGCACCCTACAGCTATCTGCATATTGAGGAAAAGACGTTTTCCGCAATTACCGTAAACAATGGAATCGCAAAAGCGGGCGGAAGCGAAGTGCAAATGGCCTTCAACGGTCAAAAAGTGACCGTCACCGCCCAGATTGATGAAACTGACGAGCGAAAATTTGACGGCTGGGAAGTAGTAAATGCTCCCGCAGGCTTTACGATCTCTGCCGAAAAACTGGCGCAGAAGGAATTTTCGTTCATCATGCCTACAGGCAATGTAGAACTGACCGCACACCACAGCAACAAGCTTGAGGTGTCCGGCGGTACTGCCAAAGTGAACGGTAACAGCAATGCAGACTTTGCCCGCCCGGGCGCAGCCGTTACCGTGACCGCAGGCAGCCCCGAGGATTACCAGTTTGACCACTGGGAGGTATCTGGCGGCAATATCGGCAAGACCGAAGAGGAGCTGAAGGTCAGCCCTCTGAGCTTCACCATGCCGGATGCAGCCGTCAAGCTGACCGCTGTCTAGAAGGCTGCTGTCAAGGTGAGCAACGGTACTGCCCAAACGGACAATACCACCGGTGAGACGGTGTATGCACTGGAGGGTGCATCCGTTACCGTGACCGGTCACGACAGCAACGCAAGCTTTTCCAAGCTCGTAGGCTGGAAGCTCAAAAAGGGCAGCCTTACTGCAATCATCGATGCGGACGGCAATAGCCTGAATGTTACGGTGGACGCAGAAAACAATTATCTGCTGGATGCCAGCGGGGCAAAGATCAAAAACGAAACTTTTACGTTCACCATGTCTGACAAGCCTGTGGAACTGAGTGCTGTCTACAGTATTCCCGCCATCGCAATGAGTCTGCCGGTCATCGTGGAAGGCGGTACAATCAATTGCACGCAGGACAGCTTTGTGCGTGTAAAGGCGGGCGAAAAAGTCACGATCAAGGCTGATGCACCTGCTGAAAACATGCAATTCCATCACTGGAAAGTGGAAGAAGGCACCAGCGCGGACTTTGGCGTAACGGTCGGCACGCTTGGCTCTGATACGGAGCAGGGTACTGAGGAGATCGCATTCATCATGCCCCGGGGTGCTGTCAGACTGACAGCACAGTGGTCCGCTACTCCGGCGACCCGACCCGATCCAGATCAGCCGCTGGACGAGGATTTCGGTGTTGATACTCCTCAGCCGAAGCCCGAACCTGAAGAGCCCGAAGCACCCGCAGAGTCCGCCGCCGGTGCTATTGCAGCAGTCGCCATTGGCGGCGCAGCAGTCTGGGGCGGCTACGAGATCACTACCCGCGCCATCCTGAAGAACCTGCTGCCCGCAGATGCAGCCATCCCCAAGACTCAGGGCCAGCTGGCTGAGCTGCTGTGGCAGAACGCAGGCTGCCCCCAGCCCACCATTGCACAAGCCACCGATGCCGCTGCCGCCGCCCGCTGGTGTGTCGAGCAGGGCTATCTGGAAGAGGATTTCGCCCCGGAAAAGTATGTACCCAAATACAAGGTGATCCGTATCCTCAAACAGGCTAAAAGCGCCACATAACCTCTGATATCATCTCACATCACTGCACAAAAATGGACGGAGGAGCGTCTTTGACGTTTCTCCGTCCATTTTCTTTTAACACACTCAGACCAGCTTTGGCACCTCTGCGGTCAGCAGCTCTGCCAGCCGGGCGTGACCCTTGCAAGTCAGGTGCATAAAGTCCACCTCGTTGAACTCGCACTCGGCGGCGTCCATAAAGTGCACGCCCTGCCGCTCGGCTACGATGCGCAGCTGCTCGGCGACCCCGCGGGATTTTTCCACGCAGCCTGCGCCCATAACGGCATCGTGGAAGCCGTCCTTGATGCAGGGCGGTGCCACCACCAGAATGTTGGGCGCCTTGCCGCCCCAGCAGTCCACACTCTTGACCTTGAGCAGCAGCCGCTCCATGCCCGCGCCGATGCAGGCAGCGTTTGCGCCAAAGCGCTCCTTGACGTCGTTCGTGCCCAGCATGATGATGAGCAGGTCGATGACTTCGTGGCTCTTGAGCAGGGCGTAGGCCACGCTCAGCGCATCCATGGATTCGTGCAGCGGGTCCACGAACACGGTAGTGCGGCCGGAAAGCCCCTCCTCGGTGACTAGATACTCCTCGCCCAGCGCCTTTTGCAGACGGCAGGTCCAGCGCTCGTCCTCGTTGAAGCGGATGCCGTGGTCGGCGCAGTCGTTGGGGTCGGCGCAGTAGCCGTGGGTGTTGGAATCACCCAGACAGAGAATATGCTTTTTCATAACCAAATCACTCCTTTTCCATCGTCTGCCGGAAGTAGTACACAGCGCCCACCATCCCGGCATCGTTGTGCAGCTGTGCGGCACGAATTTCCAGCCCTTCGGCAAAGGCGGGCATGACGGATGCTTTCACCTTTTCAGCGATAGGCTCGATGAGCAGCTTCTGCTGGGCGGACACGCCGCCGCCGATCAGGATCAGCTGCGGGTTGAAGATATGCACCATGCCTGCAAGCCCCTGCGCGATCTCGTCCGTCCATGCGTCCAGCAGCGCCAGCACGGTCTCGTTGCCCGCTTCTGCGGCGGCAAAGATAGCGCGGCCATCCTTCCATGCCGGATTTTCCTCCTGTGCGGCGCGCACCAGAGCAGTGGTGGCAGCGTAGCGCTCCCAGCAGCCCTTTGCGCCGCAGGTGCAGTCCACGCCGTCCAGCGCGTGGGTGCGGTAGTGTCCCAGCTCGCCGCCCAGACCCCGCACACCTTCCAGCAGACGGCCGCCGGTCAGGATGCCTCCGCCCACGCCGGTGCCCAGCGTCACGCCGATGACGTCCGTATAGCCCTGTGCACCGCCGACCCACACCTCGCCCAGCGTCATACAGTTGGCGTCGTTGGCTACCGTGACCGGCAGACCAAAGGTCTTTTCCAGCTCCGCCTTGATGGGTGCGCCGATGTAGTTGGGCAGGTTGCCGCAGGTGCCCGCCACGATGCCCTTGCGGCTGTCGATCTGCCCGGTGGCAGAAACGCCGATGCCCGCAAGGCTTTCCGCCGGGACGCTCTGCGCGGCAAGGAAAGCTTGTGCAGCCTTCAGCACGGTGGTCAGGATGGGGGTGCGGTAGCCGTCAAAGCTTACGCTCTCTTCGGCTTTCGCCAGCACTGCACCGGCTTCGTCCACGATGCCCAGCTTGACGGCTGTGCCGCCGATATCGATACCAAGATAGTGTTTCATAGCAGGCACTCCCCTGTGTTATTTCTTTGCGGCGTTGATGGCACCGGTAAAGCGTGCGGTGATCTCTGCCGGGCGGGTAATGGCACCGCCCACCACCAGCGCAAAGGCACCGGCTTCCAGCGCCTTGACCGCCTGCTCCGGGTAGTGGATATGACCCTCGGCGATGATCTTTGCCGGGCACTCTGCGGCCAGCTTGCGGATGAAGTCAAAGTCGATATCATCAATGCCGGTGGTCTCGGGAGTGTAGCCGCGCATGGTGGTGCCCACAAAGTCGGCACCTGCTTCGGCGCAGAGCATGGCGTTTTCAAAGTTATCGCAATCAGCCATCACCAGCTGTTCGGGGTACTTTGCCTTGATGGCGCGGATGAACTGTGCCGAGGTGGAGCCGTCCGGGCGCAGCGCACCGGTGCCCTGCACGGCAAGGATATCCACGCCGCAGGCCACCAGCTCGTCCACTTCCTTCATGGTGACGGTAATGTACATGGGCGTGCCGGGGTAGTCCTTTTTGATGATGCCGATGACCGGCAGGTCCACCACCTGCTTGATCTGGGTAATGTCCCGCACGGTGTTGGCACGGATGCCCACAGCGCCGCTCATAGCGGCAGCCTTGGCCATCAGGGGCATCACGCCGCCCTCCTTGGTGTACAGGGGCTCGTGCTCCAATGCCTGACAGGACACTATGAGCCCACCCTTGATCTGTGCAAACAGCTTTTCCTTATCCATGGTCTTACTCCTCCATTCCGATCTTGACGACCGCCTTGCGCACGCTGACGCAGCCGTGCTGTACAAGGCCGGGTTTATGCAGTTCCTCCGGGAAGAACAGCACAAAGCGTCCTTCGCCCAGTGCACCGGTCACTACACTGGCACTGTCCTGAAAGCCGCAGTCCCCGGTAAATTCCCCGATCTCCGCGCCGGGCAGATTGGTGTAGCCCCAGCCCTCGCTGCCGGTAAGGTCTACCTGTAAATCAGCATAAAGCTTATGGTACTCCGGGTGGTAGCCCGCATCCGGGTGCAAGGTGGCGTCCATCAGGTTGATGAACACCTTGTCCCCATCCACCTCGGTGCGCCCCAGCGGCAGGGCGGTAAGGTCGTGGGTCAGCAGATAGTCAATGGCGGTATCCAAGTTGGGGTGCAGTCCCCTGTACCGGCCAAGATGCTGCAGGGTATCGCAGATCATTTGCGTTTCCTCCAATAAAAGAAGCGCCCGCCTCCCCTCTGAAAAAGAGACGGAGAGGGGCGCTTTTATTTTGTTACAGCTTTGCGATGGCGGCTTCGATCATGGCCTGTGCCTCAGCCACAACGGCTTCATCCTCGGGGATCAGACCGGGCATCGGGGCGCGCACGCTGCCCAGTTCCAGCCCGTACATCCGGCGCAGGATCTCCTTTTGCACGGCATACAGATTGCCGTGGGCAGAGCACATCTTGTAGATAATGCGGTTGGCCTCGTACTGGATGGCGCGGGCCTTTGCGATCTCGCCCTTTTCCAGATGGGCATTCATGGCCAGATACAGCTCCGGCATCACGGCGTAGGTGCCGCCGATGCCGCCGTCTGCACCGATGACGCGGCCGGAAACAAACTGCTCGTCCGGGCCATTGAACACCACAAAGTTGCCCTCGCCGCGGGCGGCGATACCGGCATCCTTGAACATCTGGATGTCCTGCGTAGGCATGGAGCTGTTCTTCACGGCTACCACGTTGGGATTCTTCAGCATCTCGTTCAGCAGGCTCATGGTCAGCGCCGTGCCTGCCAGCTGCGGGATGTTGTAGATGACGAACTCGGTGTTGGGTGCTGCTGCGGACATATCGTTCCAGTACTTGGCAATGGCGTACTCCGGCAGGTGGAAGTAGATGGGCGGGATGGAGGCAATGGCGTCCACGCCCACGCTCTCGGCGTGGCGTGCCAGCTCCATGCTGTCGGCGGTGTTGTTACAGCCAACGTGGGCAATCACGGTCAGCTTGCCCTTGGCTTCGCTCATCACGGCTTCCAGCACCGTCTTGCGCTCCTCGACGTGCTGGTAGATGCACTCGCCGGAGGAGCCGCCCACATACACGCCCTTGACGCCCTTGGCGATCAGGTGACGGGTCAGCGCCTTGACCCCCTCCACCGAAATGTTGCCCTCTGCGTCATAGCAGGCGTAAAAGGCAGGGATGACACCCTGATATTTTTTGATATCTTTCATGTTTCAAGCCCTTCTTTCTGTAATTTTTAGCCTTTAACCGCACCCATTGCGATGCCCTTGGTGAAGTACTTCTGGAAGATGAGGAAGATGATGATGATCGGCACTGCGGCCAGTGCGGCACCGGCCATGATCAGGCCGAAGTCGGTGCTGTTCTCTGCCTGCAGCTTTGCAATGCCCAGCGAGATGGTCAGGTTGCTGGTGCTGGACAGCATGATCAACTGCATGAAGTAGTCGTTCCAGCTGTTGATGAAGGTAAAGATAGCCAGTGCGCCGATACCGGGCTTGACCATGGGCAGCACGATCTTGACAAAGGTGCGGGCCTCGCTGGCGCCATCGATGCGGGCAGCCTCCAACATTTCGGTGGGGATGCCCTCACTGAACTGCTTCATCAGGAACACGCCGAACGGCCAGCCCACGATGGGGAAGATGACCGCCCAGATGGTATTGTACAGGTTCAGTGCGCTCATCTCGCGCAGCAGGGGGATCAGGATGACCTGCTTGGGCAGTGCCATGGCGCAGACGATGAGGGTGAACAGCAGCTTGCGGCCCACAAAGCGCTTTTTGGCCAGCGCATAACCGGCCATGGCGGCGGTCAGGCAGGTAAGGATCATGGACATAACGGCCATAAACACGGTGTTGATCATCCAACGGATGGCAGCGGGAGCCATGGGGCCTACCGAGAAGTAGACGGGCTCGCCGTTGGCGCTGAACTTGGAGCCGAAGGGCACGGCCAGCTGCCACAGCGGGGCACGCTTGCCGGCAAACAGTTTCTGGTAGTTGGTCAGCACCCACTGGCTGGGCCACCACTCCGGGGTGGTCGCGTTGATGGCGGCACCGGTCTTGAAAGAGCCGGTGATGATCCAGTACAGCGGGAAGGCGAACAGCACCGCCATAATGCTGATGAGGATGATCGCCAGAATGGCGTAGGCGCTCATCTTTTTCAGTTTACTGGGATGGCGCTCCAACGGTTTTTGCTTTTTTGCAGCAGTTGCACGCATTGTTCCGCACCTCCTTAATTATCCTTGTTGCCCAGCTTGAACTGGACAGCAGACAGAATGGCGATGATCACCGCCAGCACCACGCCCATGGCGTTGCCGTAGCCGTACTTGTACTGCTTGAAGGCGGTGTAGTAGATGTAGTACATAATGGTATCGGTCTTGTGGTTGGGGCCGCCGGAGGTCAGCAGCTGGATCAGTGCAAAGCACTGGAAGGAGTTGATGGTGGTGATGACCAGAATGTACAGGGTGGTGGGCATAATGGCCGGCCACTTGATCTTCCAGAAGCACTGGAAGTCGGTCGCGCCGTCCACCTCGGCAGCCTCCACGATGGACTGATCCACGTTGCCCAGTGCCGAAACATACAGCACGATGGGCTGACCCACGGAGGTAGTGAGCAAAATCAGGATGATACAGCCCAGTGCGAACCGCTCGTCACCCAGCCAGTTGATGTTTTTGTCCAGAATGCCAAGGCTCTTGCCCAGATAGTTGAAGATGCCGTAGTAGTTGTTGTACATCCACTTCCACACCACGGTAACGGCGACAGAGCCGGTGACCACGGGCAGGTAGAACACGCAGCGGAAAAGGCTGGTGGCCCACTCCGGCAGGTCTACGATGGCGGAGGACACCCACAGCGAGAAGATGCAGGTGATGGGCACCGACACGATAACGATGACGAAGGTGTTCTTTAATGCACCAAGGAAGATGGGGTCGGCAAACAGGGTCTTGTAGTTTGCCATTCCCACAAAGATATCCGCGCGGTTCATGGTGGAGTCAAAGAAGCTGGTCACCACGCAGAGGATCATGGGGTAGATGACGAAGCCCAGAAAGAAGATCAGGCTGGGCAGCAGGAAGCAGTAGGAGGCGAAGGTTTCGCGCCGTACCAGCGCACTGCTGCGTTTGGGCTCTTTCATTGCCGTCTTTGCAGCCAAGAGGATCACCAAACCTTTCGTTTGAGAGTGTTTTTTCCGTAAAAGGGCCCCTCCCTCACCCGGAGGAAGGGGCCTTGCGGTTCAGCTGTGATGCAGTTCAGAAAAAGTAGCGCTTATGCCTCGGCAGTAGCGGCTGCGTTTGCGTTGTCCACAAAGGTCTTGACGGCAGTCTCGACGGACTCGCCGGAGCCCACGCGCTGCAGCATGTTCCACCACTCGGTACGGGCAGTGGTCCAGCCCGGGGTGATCTGATAGTAGTCGCCCAGATAGCCCATGAACTTGCTGTACTCGCTCATGACCTCGTTGCCGGCGTAGATGTCGCCCACGCTGGTGCGGACGGGGAAGTAGGTGGAAGCCAGCACGCTGTCTTTGACCTGAGAGGGGTCGGCAGCGATGAACTCGATAAAGGTCTTTGCAGCCTTGATCTTGGCCTCATCGCCGTTATCAAAGATGCCGAAGCCCCAGATGCCGCCGCACAGCTTCGGGTCGCCGCTTTCGGTGGGGAATGCCATGGGGAAGATCTCGTCGCCGCTGATGGTCTGGCCTGCGGCAGCGGTGTCAGCGTTCAGCTGCTGTGCAATGTTCCAGCAGAAAGCCATCTGCAGGGTGCCGTTGCGGAACAGGGTGATCTCCTCGCCGCCGTTGATGGAGGGATCGAAGTTGACGCCCTTTGCATCGTACAGAGTCTGAATGGCCTTGATGTTCTCGGCAGAGTCGGCGGTGTACTTGGTGTGGGCTGCATCGGTAAAGGTGCCGCCGTACATATTGTTGATGATGGCGCGGGTGCCCTGGTCGCCGCCCTGACCGCTGCAGTAGATGGCTGCTACGTTCTCGTAGCCGCCCTTGTACAGTGCGTCCACAGTGTTCAGGAAGCCCTCGGTGCTCCAAGTGTGCTTGTCGGTATCAATGTACTTGTCCGCGCCCACTTCCTTGACCTTGGTCATGTTCACGGCCATGCAGTGTGCGGTCATGCACAGGGGATACTCGTAATAGTCGCCCTTCTCGTTGTGGCAGGCAGACTCCACAGAAGCGTAGATGTCTTTCTTGGCGTCGTCGGTCCACAGGTCGTTCAGCGGAGCCATAACGCCCTTGGCACCCCAGTTGGCCACCAGACGCTCGGGGCCTTCCATGACCAGATCGGGTGCGCTGCCGCCCTCGATGGCGGTGTTCACCTGATCGTCGCCGTTGGTGTAGTCCAGATACTCCACGGTCACCTTGATGTCGGGGTACTTTGCGTTGAAGCTGGAGACCAGGTTCTGGACGGTCTCGTCATTGCCCCAGCCGCCGATGGGGTATGTCCACAGCTTGATGCTTGCGCCGGTGCTGGCTGCACTTGCAGCAGCAGAGGAAGCGGTGGAGGAAGCAGCAGTGCTGGTGGAGGAGGAACCGCCGCAGGCGGCCAGTGCACCGGCAGCGCCCAGAATACCGGCAGCCTTCAGGAAGGAACGGCGGGAAATGCAGTTTTTCATGGTAGATTCTCCTTGTTCATCTTCTTCGATCCATCGGGGGATCGTACTCCGTTTTGCTCGTAGCGGCCGCTCGTGTCCGCAGCCGTTGTTTGTAGCCTAATTATAGAAAATTATTTTCATTTTGTCTATTCGTTCTTTTCATAAATTTTCATTTTCAAACCCGGCAGTCTGCACAAAATTGTGGGATATCAGAAAAAACACAATATTTTCATCCACTTTACTTGTCAAAATAGTTACAAAATGGTACACTTCCCCCGGCTGTTCTGAAAATCACTTTCAGCTTTGAAATTGTAAAAATGAAAAGCATTTTCACTATTTGGAGCGTTTTTTCCTTCAAAACTGTGCCCTCTGCACAGAATCGGCGGGTAAAATGTGTTCATTACGCCTCTTGCACAGCGGCGCGGTTTCTCTTATACTTTTATATAAGAAGGTAAGCACGAACACGGCACCGGCACCCGCCGGCGGCCCAAGTCAGGAGAGGGAAAAATGTCTACAAACTTTTGGGAGCTGCTGCAGCAGCATCAGGGCGACCTGACAAAATCCGGCCGCACGGTGGCCGAATATCTGGTGCAGCACGCTGCGGAGGCACAGTATCTGTCCATATCATCGCTGGCCAGAGAGTGTCAGGTGGCCGAGGCCACGGTGTTCCGGTTCTGCCGGGCGCTGGGCTTTGAGGGCTACCACGAAATGCGCATTGCGCTGGCGCAGGCCAATGCCACCGGTGTGCTGGTAAACCAGCAGGAGCCCGCCCCGGACGCCGATACCGTCACCCTGTGCGAGCATGCCTCGGCGCTGTTCATGACCGCCATCAATGGCACCCAGAACGCCCTTTCGCCGCAGGCGGTGGATCAGGCTGTGGCGCTGCTGCACAGCGCCCGGCAGGTGTTCTGCATGGGACAGGGCGGCAGCATGGCCGCCGCCAAAGAGATCTGCGCCCGGTTCGCCTGCATCACCAACAAGTTCCGCGCCGTTGCCGACAGCCACATGCAGGTCATGGCTGCCAGCCTGATGACCGAGCAGGACGTGGTGCTGTTCGTCTCCTACTCCGGCGCTACCCGGGACCTGATGGAGACCCTGCGCACCGCCAAGGCCAACGGCGCAAAGATCATCCTGATCACCCACTACGAGGACTCCCCCGGCGCAAAGCTGGCAGACATCGTGCTGCTGTGCGGCGCACAGGAAAGCCCGCTGGATTCCGGCAGCATCCCCATCAAGGTGGCGGTGCTGTATGTAGCCGAAGTGCTGGTGCTGCGGTACATTCTGGACGATAAGCCCGGCAGCACCGAAGCGCAGGAGCACACCACCGAGGCGCTGGCTGTAAAGATGCTTTGAGCATCGAACTAAAATTTTAGGGATAACGGAGCATCCGGGGATGCTCCGTTATCCCTTTTTTACGCAAAAAAATCGGTCAGACCAGCAGGCCTGACCGATTTTTTGCTTATCAATGATGTTGCAGCGCTGTACGCTTAGTCGCGGCGGCGGCTGTTAAGACCCAGCAGACGCACCACATACAGGAAGATGTTGATGAAGTCCAGATACAGCGTCAGTGCGCCGTAGATGGAAGCCTTTTCCGCCAGCTCGCTGTCCCCTGCGTAGTAGGAGTACATCTGGCTCAGCTTCTGGGTGTCGTAGGCGGTCAGCAGCATGAACACCACCAGACCGATGCCGGAGTACAGCACCGTGCCCATAAAGCCCATGCCGAACAGCACACCGACAAAGCCGGTGATAATCAGCGCAAACAGTGCCATCATCAGTTTGGGGCCCCAGCCGGACAGATCTTTGTGGGTGGTGGTGCCGTAGACTGCCATCAGACCGAAGTACAGCGAGGTGGCAAGGAAAGCCAGCACCAGTGTGCCCAGATCAAAGGCAAGGAAATAGTAGCTCAGTACCATGCCGTTGAGCAGGGCGTAGCCTAAGAACACCCCTCTTGCCGCACCCACGGACATATTCTGCACCCGGGCGCTCAGCACGAACACCAGCGCCAGCTCGGCAATGGTGAACAGCAGGTACAGCGAATTGACCACATAGAACAGCGGGGTGGTGGCGGTTACAAACGCTGCCGCAAAGGTGATCAGCAGTCCCAGCGCCATCCAGCGGTAGGTGCGGGTCATATAATCAGCCGAGGTCATTGTAGGCTCTGCATAGCCACGGTTGTAATTGTTATAACTCATCTGGGTTCCTCCAGTCTATTCTGCCGGAGCATTTCTCTCTTGCTCCGGTCTACGGAATATAGTATACTGCATAGAAATGAACGTTTCATGAAAAAGGCTGTGATATTGTATGTCCCTTGGACTTTATCTGCATATTCCCTACTGTTTTTCCAAATGTCGGTACTGCGATTTTTATTCCCACCCCGGGGAGCGGGGCGTACCGGACGCCTATGTGGACGCGCTGCTGCGGGAGCTGCACCGCTTTGCGCCGGACGCGCCCCTGCGGCCGGACACCCTCTATTTCGGCGGCGGCACGCCCAGCCTGCTCACCCCGGCGCAGGCAGAACGGCTCATCCGGGCAGCAGACCCCGTGCCCGGTGCTGAGATCACCTTGGAGGCAAACCCCGAGACCGTCACCGAGGAGAGCCTGCGGGGCTTCCGGGCGGCAGGGGTGAACCGCATCTCCTTCGGGGTGCAGTCTGCCCGGGACACCCAGCTGCGCACCCTTGGCCGCCCGCACAATGCCAAGCAGGCGCGGGCAGCCTTTGCCGCTGCCCGGCGCGCCGGGTTCGAGAATATCAGCGGCGACATCATGCTGGCATTGCCCCACTATACGCAGGCCGAGTTTGACGAGACACTGGAGCTGATTGAAAAAGGCGGTGCCACCCACATCTCGGCTTACCTTTTAAAAATCGAGCCGGACTCTGCCTTCGGCAAGCACCCGCCAGAGGGTCTGCCCACAAGCGATGAAGCCGCCGATTTCTACCTTTATGCCGTGGAGCAGCTGGAACACCACGGCTACCGCCAGTACGAGATCTCCAACTTTGCAAAGCCGGGCTACGAGGGGAAGCATAACCTCATCTACTGGGACTGCGGCGACTATCTGGGCCTTGGCCCTGCGGCACACTCCTGCATGGGCGGCAAGCGGTTCTGCTACGCGCCGGACACCGCCGCCTTTCTGCAGGACGCCGCCGCACCCATCATGGACGGCAGCTGCGGCGCCGAGGACTACCTGATCTTGCAGCTGCGGCTGCGCAAGGGGCTTGACCTCGAAGCCTACAAAACCCTGTACGGCAAGCAGTTTTCCACCGCACAGCTGGCCTTTGTGCAAAACTGTGTCCGTGCCGGGTACGCCACCTTTGATGGCCGCATTCTCGCCCTGACCCCCGCCGGGCTTATTGTGCAAAACAGTATTCTTGCACAGCTGCTCTGATGGGAGGGCGAAGCAGAAATAGCAGGAAAAAGTATCGTAAAACAAAACCGCAGCGTATTTTGATACGTTGCGGTTTTTTGGTGGGCGCGGGTGGATGTCGCGAGCCGCGCAGAAAAGGAACCCGGGTCGCGGCTCCCAGCGGCTGCATCGTGCCTTGGGCGGCACGCGCATCCTGCTGGCCGCAGCCCCAACAGCTCCTCCCTGTTTCTGCCGCTGGCAGCGGTCGTCGCTGTTGCTGTTCGAATCCACCCGCCCTATAAGTTTAGCCTTGTTACAAAACAAAAACCTCAGCGTACTCGCATACGCTGAGGCTTTTTGGTGGGCGCGGGTGGATTACGCGAGCCGCGCTGCTAAAAACAGCCCACTGGGCTGTTTTTACGCTGTCTTCTGCGACAGCGCCGCAGCTGTTCGAATCCACCCGCCCTATGAGTTTAGCCTTGTTACAAAACAAAAACCTCAGCGTACTTGCATACGTTGAGGCTTTTTGGTGGAGCGAAGCAACCCAAATCCGAACCATTGCCCTCTGGGGCATCTTTGGCGGCGATCTCATCGAAAGTGATGGTTTTTGTGCCGTCTTTGTAGTTGAATGTAATCAAAACTTTTTCATCATAGAGATAAACAGCATTCACGAATGTATTGATAAGCGTTTCCCGGTGGCTTTTCACGTTCGGGTCGAGCTTGCGGAACCGGGTCAGCCAGAACCGAACCTGATTTTCACTCAACCGAGGCCGAGCGATTTTTTCTTCGGCGATCCGAACCTCAAGTTCTTTCTGCTGGGCTTCCAGCTTTTCCAACCGAGATTTGGTGGAGTTGGTCAGCACACCTGCTTGAATGGCGTTCAGCATATTTTCAATGCCGTTCTCTACCTCGCGCATCTGCTTTTCCAGCAAAGGGAGTGTGGTGTTTTCCTGATCCTGCAACTCCATCACTTCCGCAACGATGGCATCAATCACGGCATCGTCTTGAATCAGCTTCATGGTTTCAGCTACGACCAAATCTTCCAGCCATTCCTTACGGACGGTCTTTTTCTTGCAGGTCTTGAAACGCTTCGCGGTGGCGCACTTATAATAATGATGAACGACCTTGTTTCTACCCGTACCGCACTCGCCGAACATCATCGCGCCGCACATTCCGCAGAACAGCTTGGTGGTGAGCAAGTAATCGTCCTCGGCCTTGTGACGGGCAGGAGCGCGGCTGTTCTTCTTGATTTTTTGCTGCACTTCTTCAAACAAGTCCTTGTCCACGATGGCCGGGATGCTGTCGGGCATCACAATGTCCTTGAAGTGGTTTTCTCCGATGTAACGTTTGTTCGTCAGCAACTTCTGAACACTGTTATAGGTGAACTTCTGGTTGCGGTTGGTAGTCACACCGCTGTCGTTCAGCCAGTTCATCAGCTCCTTCATGGTCGCGCCATCGTTGTACCGCTGAAAGGCTTCCACCACAAAGGGGGCTTTCAGTGGGTCAATTTGAAAGAACTTTTCCTCGTCCACCTTGAAGCCAATGGGAATCGTGCCGCCGTTGTACTTGCCCTTCAGAACATTCTCGGTCATGCCGCGCACGACCTTTTCAGAAAGTTCTGCGGAATAGTATTCAGCCATGCCGGTCAGCATACTCTTGACCATGATACCCGCAGGGCTGTCAGAGATAGGCTCCGTGGCAGATACCAGCTTGACATGATTTCGTTCCAACTGATACTCATAGTGGGCCGAATCATAGCGGTTTCGGGCAAAACGGTCGAGTTTCCAGACCAGCACAATGTCAAACAACCGTTTCTCGCTGTCCTTGATCATCTGCTGGAAATCCGGGCGGTTGTCGGTTTTGGCGGAAAGGGCGCGGTCAATGTAGTGCTTAACTACCGTGATGCCGTTCTTTTCGGCATAAGCCGTACATTCACGAATCTGGCCTTCGATGGATTCCTCGCGCTGATTATCGCTGGAATAGCGGGCGTAAATCACGGCGGTCATGCAAACACCCCTTTCACTTCATTCTCCGCAGGCGGCGCACAAGGTCGGATGCACTGTACAGAACACGGGCCACCGACACGGCATCCCCGCCCACGATGTAGAACACCGAGTAGTTATCCACCAGCATCTGCCGCAGCCCTTGGGTGCGCTCCGGCTCGCTTTCCACCAGCGCACAGCGTTCCGGCAGGATGTTCAGCGATTGGATGGCTTCAGCAATGCGGTTATACTGCCCCATGGCCGTATCAGGCTCCAACAGACGGTCGGCAATGTAGCTGTAAATCTGTTCCATATCACTGAGGGCTGCATGGGAAATTTTCACGTCATACTGCTTCATCTGTGTTGTTCCCTGAACTGTGCGAATGCGCTTGCAGCATCCACGGTATCACCGTTCTGAATCTCCTTAATGCCCACCTGCAAGGCAGCATGAAGCTGGTCATCGGTCATGGTGTCAGCGTTCAGAGCCGCAGGAGCCTTCGGCAGGGATAGAGAGAAAGGAATGCCGCCAGTCAGGGTGATCTGGCGCAGGTACATATCAATGGCGGTTGCCATCGGGATGCCGAGCTGCTTCAGCACATCCTCGGCTTGCTGCTTAACGCTGGGGCTGACCCGGACGTTCAACATCATCGTTTTTTCCATGGTTATCACCTCGAATTTATTGTAATGCTTTTTGCATTACAAGTCAATTGAGAACTAAGCAACGTTTGAAATTCTCCGACTATCACAAAAATAAAGTGCAAATTTTATCATTTCTCACAATAAAAGCAAGTTTTATCTTCTTGCCTGAATGAGATACTAATGTTAAACTTATTTCAAAGAAAATTGTGTGCAGAGGAGAGATAAGGCTGTGAAAGGAAGAAAAATATTTGTAGGCACTGACAATATGGGACACGCCGCCTATTTCGGGTGGCAAGACAAAGGACAGGCTTTATATGGCTTACGCGAAGGATATAAGAACAGTGCAGATGACTTGGTTTCTCTTGTTATCAGCAGCAACTGTGATTCAAAAACGCTAGACACATATATCTTTCCGATAATGTTTTTATATCGTCATTCCCTTGAAATTTCTCTCAAGCACATTTATCAACGATGCTATGGAGAGTTGCCAGAAGGTGGGCATGATCTATTAACATTATGGTTTACTGTAAAAAGAGATGTTATTGATAAATTTATAATCTCGGAAGAATTTGTTGAGTCTGTGAAAGCTCGAAAAGAAAATTTTACACTTTATTCGTTAGATGGAATATCATTGAGTAAAATCCAACTCCTTTTTAAGGAATTGCAGGAAGCCAATCAAACACCCGCCGAATCAAATCCTCAAGCCAAACAGGTTGATCAAAAAGCCGAGGTTTGGCGGTATTTAATGACTAAGGAGGATAAAGCCATCGAAGAAGAAAAGAACGAACAGCTTTTCTTTACAAGTGACCACTTTATTGATTATATAGAATTAAGGAATACCATTGACCATATCTACGATGTTTTGGATTTCATTTATAACATTGTAGATGACTATTTTAGCAGCTAATCTGCAAGGGGCTGTTGCAAAATCGTATAGGGATGTTCTTTGATTAGAAAATATGATATACTCAACTTACCACAATAAATCAAATTTTCGAGGTGATATGTGTATGGAGAAAAAGTCTAACCGATCCGGACGATCTGGAATGGATCCTATCGTTGCTTTAACGCTGGTACTTGTTGTATTAAAAGCAACTGGATTGATTTCGTGGTCTTGGTTGTGGGTACTAAGCCCGATTTGGCTTACATTCTTGTTTTTCGCCGCTATTTTCTCCGCCATTTTGGTCGGCGGACGGGCTGTTAAAGGGAAATGGTAACTTCCATATTTTTTAGATATTCCACTGCTTGTTTGACTTTTCACCACATACACCGTTTTCATCATCTAAAATTTTGCTTTCATGCTGTAAGAGCTATAACTTTACTTTAGTGCGTGTACAATATGCAGTGCCATATCTGCATTTTCTTTATCTACAAATATCTCTGTGACATACTTTGGCTTTATGCCCAAAGTTCCAATTCTTGCCTGATCAAATGTATTACGCCGATTGACATCTTTGGTTTTGCAATAGAATTTGATTCCAGCAGCTGCCAGCGCATCCGTGATGCGATTGCACTGGCAGGGGTCAGAAACAGCTGCAACTTGTGATTTGAAAAACTGCTCTAGCATAAAAGGATCTCCTATATACACTCTAAAAGAAATCTCTTGCGTTTCTTACTGGAATAACGAAATTTAAGCCCAATTTATTTCGTTTGTCTACAAAATTTTTCAAAATCGTATAGCTGCACATAAATTCATGGAAAATTTATTGCATAATCACAGTTTTGTTTATCTGCATCGCTATTGAGGACGAATACGGCAACACCCCTGCGCAGCGAGCAGAGCTGGATTGGTTGCTCTACAACAAGCTATTAGAGTATGCGCAGATGGTGCTGGGTGGGGAGATAGAGCACTTCCTGTCACTGGGTTGCGACCACGGCGGATTAGAAGATTGACCTTTAATTGAAATATTCCAAACAGATCAACAGCCCTCTACTTGCAGTCGTTACAAATAGAGGGCTCTTAGTTAGTAGTTCAATCTATTATGGTGACCATCTGAAAATACTGATATTGATATTCGTCTTCTAATACCGCCTGCATTTCTTCCATGTATAACGAGTCTTTCAACAATTTGGGATGAAATGCTCGCTCTCTCCAGAGTCGGACTCCAATTTTGGGAAAAATATATTCCGTTCCCAGTTGCAAGTCCTTTTCGTTGCAAATAACGTTGTCCTTTTTCATTAAGCTATCAATAATACACTCGGCGGCTGTATTAAACATATCCATCCCGAACAATTTTATTGATGCCACTTTAGACAAATCACGCTGGATGCCGATTTCAGCAGCTTTTCCGTTCCGATACTGCACAAGAAAGAACGAATCATTATCCATATATCGTCCGGTTATCAAATTAGGGTCATCGGTTTCCGCACAACATTCCATTTGCATTGCTTCATCAGAAGAATTCGACCACTGTTTCTTCATTTGTAGAAGAGCATTTTCTAGCTCATCTGGTGCCATACCTAATTTTAATTGTCCAATTCCAATATGTGGTTTAATAATTATCTCTTTCATAACAAAACCTTATACCAAAAAGGTAAACCACACAAATGCAGCAGTTGCACATATCATCAGAACCAGTAGTATCGTACTTGCAAGTTTTTTCTCAATGGAAACTTTCTGATTTTCGCACAAGACAATTTGCTGAAGATTGTGAAATTCGGCTTCGCTGACATTTCCATTTAACGCTTTCCATGTATTGCGGCGTTCTGTAACCAGCAAGAAATCAGACAGCATTTCCATAAAAATGACAGCGAAAAATGCCAGAGAAAAGAACCACATTCCATTCCATTGAAGACCTGTCAACACACTCTGAAGGCTTGCAGGCTTTAATGACACTAACGAAATAATGTAAATCAACGTGTTGCAGAAGTCTCTTGCTAATGGTCCTTTTTGCTTTAGAAAATCCATTTTCGACCCTTTCCTTTTGTTTTACCCTTTCATCTATATTTTTGAAATATGTGTTCTATTTTTCTGCACTGGAATCACCCTCTCATAATTTAGAATCAAAAGCAAAATTTATAAGATGCAAAGCGATTGTGCGTCATATTTTGCTTTATCAAAAATTGTTGAAAGCAGAACCCCCTCAACATTTAGGTTAGAAACGCGTTCTATAAGTTTTGTTTTATCATTGAAAGGGCAAAGTCTTTCAATAATGATTCCGTCAGTGTCACAGCAAAAATTCCAATAGCCTTCACTGTTTGTAATTGAATATTTCTTTCCATGATAAGCAAACTCTATTTCGCGTCCACAATTTAAATCCTCAATAATCATCTTAAACGGTACGTTGTTCACAGTTGTTCTCCTTAATATGCAGGCCCTCGTACGCCATTGTTCCAATCATGTCTATGGGGAAATGTATGGCCTGTTCCCCCATGGCGATAATCAATATCCATATCCGCATTTCCATTCTTATCGTAATATCTTCTTTGCTTCACACCTTCACTATCTTCGAGATCCTTAGACGAATACGGGGTTCCGGTTTTAGGCAGAGAAGAGCCTTCAGAAGTACTTTGCGTTGAATGTTTATCTGTTGGTTCTCCAGTATTTTTTGCATACACCTCCAATTTTTGCTCCCGATAGGAGCTTTTGCTTAGTCAACGTAGTTTGCCTTGTGTTTGTGACAACTTTTTTGAAAAAATTTCTGCTTATTGTTATGTTTGTATGCTTATACAAAAAAGCTCCATGCTATTTGTCAATTTCAACAAGCAGCATGGTGTCTCATATTAAAATACGTTTTCAGCGATTCCCATGATCTCATCTCGTGAGATGTTTCCCATAATTGTATTTGAAATGCCTCTTTGTTCCCAGCTTAAAATATAAACGGTATCTCCATTTTCTCCTGCACTCGTTCCCAAAGTTGCGTCTGCGTTTCCAACTTTTACGTTCTCATAAGTTGTATGCTCATTGTCAAACGAGGACTGTTGCCCCGGCTGTATAATGGAGCATCGAACAGTATATCCTTTACCGCTTTCTTTTGACGAGTAAACGTGCAAAAAGTTTTCTGCTCTTTCAAATTCCTGCTCACGATTTCGTTCAAATCCATCCGGTACATAATGGTCGCTGTATCCATTCGGGAGCTGTTCCAACGGCTCGCCATCCACCTGATATGTCAGCTGCATCTCAACAGGCAGGAACTTCTGAATCATCGTATAAACTGCCTTGCGGAAGTCTGCGCTTACTGCAAGCGCACCGAGGGTCAGAATTACCAGCGTCAGGGCCGCAATAAGCACTCGTTTCAGCACCGGACGGCGTTTATGCAACGTCGCTTGCAGGCGAGTATCCCATCGGGAAGTGTCAGGGTAGCGTTCTTTAAGCTGCGCCGGAGTTGGCAGCTCGTCCAGTTCTTTTTGTGCATCTGCACGGAGTGCCATCATCAACGCTGCATCAAAAGAAACTTCTGTCCGCTCACTCATGGTGGTTCAACTCCTTCCACAATAGTTTTCTTCCACGGAAAAGTCGCATCCGAACCACTTCGTCCGTTAGTCCAAGCGATTTGGCAATCTCCCGGTTGGTGTAACCCATTGCCAAAAGGCGCAGTGGATCACGGTACATCGGTTTCATCTGTCCGATCAGTTCTGTCAGGTATTGGATGTTATCGGTGCTGACTGCTGCATCATCCGGCACCGGGGCATCATCTGGTGCGTCCGGGACTTCTTCCAGCGGTTCTTCTCGCTGCTTGCGAAGCATATCGTATGCACGGCTTCTACTACAACTAACGAGATAAGCAGCGAGTTCGTGACAGTTTTCTCGATGAATTTTAGAAAAATTTTTGGCAACGTACAAAAACACCTCTTGCAGCACATCTTCTGCCAGATATGAATCGCCCAGAATCTTGTAAGCGGTATGGTAGACCAGCCGCTTGTAGGTATTATATACATCTATAAATTGTTCTTCGCTGCTCCGGTCATCCAGAACTGCCAGATACATTGCCAGCATTTTCGCCCACATCCCTCTTATCGGGAGGAATTATGTCAACTTGACACAATTCCTCTCTGCCAATTCAGATAAACCACCACGGCAGTTCCAGCCACAGGTTATCCATAGCTTGTTCCTCCGTCTTTTTGGCGCGGCTTTTTGCCAGGTGAAAGTATATCGCCGTTCCGATCAGCGGATGCTCCTCGCCATCAGTAAAGCCATAGCGGTACAGCAGATAAGTCTGCTCCCGTTGGGTCAGCCGTTTCAGGCCATCGTACAGCTCCCGGCGCGATTCCTGTTCCTCTATAATGCTCTGCGGCTGCATGGCATAAAGGTCGGCTATGGCTTCAATGCGTCGTAGTTGCTCCTCACCCGGCAGAACATCATCCAGCGAAACGCGCTGGTAGCAGATACCGTCCTTGTCCTCTATCTGCATCCGCTGTTCAAAAGTGGCAAAGGCATCCCGTACCATGTCCATCATGGCGTTGCAGATGGCAGGAGCCGCATAGGTCAGGAACTTCATGCCGCGCGCTGCATCGAACTTCGGCACAGCTTTCCATAAGCCCAGATTGCCCGCCTGTTTCAAATCGTCCGTGTCAAGGTTCAGACCAGCCTGTGCCAGATTCATGCTGCGGAAAAGGTCATTTGCCACCTTGCCAATAAAGGACTTGTTGTTGTCGATCAGGCTGTCCAGCGCGGCAGCATCGCCTTTCTGCGCCAGCACACAAAGCCGTTCATTCGTCTGCTTCATGGGCGTTTTCCTGCTCTGCGGCAGACTGCAAGATTCCCAGCAGACCGTTCCGCAGCTGTTCCAGCACTTCCGGCGTAGCTCCTTCCATGCCCAAAACGCTGTCCAACATTGCATCCGTCAACAGCTCTGCCGTGATCGTTGGGTGCTGCACATCCTGCCCTTTGGTCAATTCGGTGAACATCTTCTCTGCCACTTTCTTGCTCATGGCTTCCTGTTCGGCGTAATGGCTCCCGATGCCCTTTTTGATTTCCTTGACCGTTGCCATGAAGTACATTTCAATGTCATCAAGGTCACCTTGATACACCGGCTTTCTCCGAAGGCTGATGTCCTTTGCGGCTTTGGCTGCTTCCGGGGTCTTGACCTTTGTGCGCAGCAGGGTGCTCAATGTCGTGAGCATGGCATTCTGTGCTGCGATGCCGGATGCAAAAGTATCATCAAAATACTGCGCTATGCGGTAAGTAAGCTCTGCAAAGCGGGCGTTTTCCAGCAGCAGATTGACCACCTCTGTATTGACACGCCCTGTGTAGAGGTTCTTTGCAGCTTCTACGGACAAGCCCAGTTCGGCAATGTCGTAATTTTTGCGGTCGGGGATGTTGGTTTCTCCCAGCAGGAAATCCGTAGATACGTTGAACAGCCTTGCGATCTTCAGCACCTGCTCATGGGTCAGAGTTCCTTTTGCGCCACTGATAAAACGGTTGATGGTGCTCTTGGAGCAGCCGAGTTCCTTGGCAAGTTCTGGTTGGCTGATGTTGTGCTCTTTCATCAAGTCCGCAAGACGGATGTTGGATGGTGCGGGCAGATATTCCTGTGCCATGTGGTCGGCCCTCCTTTTTGAGCTTTTTCCTCATTATAATACGCTCTGCCGTTTTGTTCAATATACGGTTACCGCTCCGCCCTTGCTGTTGCAGTCCTGCAACCAGTGAGGGCATTTTTCTTTTTCCGTTGCAGTTTTGCCGCTTTTTCACCCTTTCTGCAAAATTCTCCGTATATTCAGGCACAAGGCAAAAACACCAGAGTTCCCACACGGGGTACTCTGGTGCAGTACATAATATCTACCTGCCCGGTGGCCGCAGGGTGCGCGGTTTTGTAGGCATCGAGCCGCTTGTCCACCCCTGCCCGTAAAAAGTGCATTTTTTTACGGAAGAAGTTCGTACAACCTGTACGGTCTGTACTTGTACGCACCTGTACGGCGAATCGAAGCAAATTAAAACGTGGTATCGTTTATATTTCGGATTTCTGTACGCCGTACGAACCGTACGGGTTATTTGAAGTTCGTACGCAATTTTTTCAGATGCGTACGGAGCAATCAAGTTCGCATTGTGCGAACTTGTCGGGGCGAGGCCCCTCCATCTTGCTGGCGCAAGACCGTTCGGTCACTTAAAAGCCCCACTGGGGCTTTCATTGCTTCGCAAACGTGAACTTGATTAGCTCTCCCGCAGGAGACGTTCCCCCTCGGAGAGTCCTCGAAGAGCCCACTACACTTTGCAGCCCATAGGGATGAAAGTGTTATAGTGGGTTATTACACTTCCGGGGAAGTGCATCTCCGTCCCCGTCACCTTCCTCTGAACCCCGAAAGGAGGGATGCCCTTTGGCAAGAAATGATGGTATTGACCGCACCAGTGTCCGAAATCTCGCCGTTTCAGACAAAGCCGTTGGCAACACCCAGCAGCACAACGAGCGCGAAAAGGACAGCTATCGAAACCCCGACATTATCCCCCAACGCACCTCATGGAACGTCCACTTCAAAAAGCCAACCGCCAGCTACACCGACCTGTTCGCCCAACTGGAAGCCGCCGGAACCATCTCCACGCGCGGCTTGAAGCCGGATGCTACCCACTACTGCGAACTTGTCTTTGATGTCAACTCTGCCTACTTTGACAATCACGGCGGCTACGAGTTCGCCAAGCAGTTCTATGCGGATGCCTACAAAGCTGCTGTGCAAATCGTAGGCGGTGAACAGTATATCCTCTCGGCTGTCATGCATGCCGATGAGATCAACCGTGCCATGACAGAAGCATTAGGCCGGGAGGTCTACCACTACCATCTCCATGTGGTCTATGTGCCTGTGGTGGAAAAGCAGATCCTCTGGTCGAAACGCTGCAAGGACAAGGCACTGGTCGGCACCGTCAAGGAGACTGTCATGCAGGTCAGCCGGAGCAAGAAGTGGGCATCCAAGCCCCTGCTGGACGATGCTGGAGAGCCCGTCCTGCAAAAGAACGGCAAACCAGTCCTGAAGAAGTCGTACAGTGTCCTGCAAGACGATTTCTTCCACTATATGCGCAACGCCGGATACACGGATGTGGAGCGCGGCGAGCGCGGCAGTACCGAAGAACACCTGACCGTCACCCAGTTCAAAGTCCAGCGGGAGCAGGAGCGGCTGGACAGCCTGACCGCCCAGATTGACCAGAAAGAGCAGCACCTCACCCAAACCAACAAAACCCTCTCCAAGACCGAAAAGGAACTTGCCGCTGTGCAGAAAAAGGTCACGCTCACGAAAGAAGCCCTCATTCACGCGCGCGATCTGGATTATATCGGCAAGCGCACCTTCCTCGGCAACTACTCGCTGACCGAAGAAGAATTTTCCAAACTGAAAAAACAGGCTGACCACGGCTATATGATGGACGTGGAGAACCGCCGCCTGAAAGAAGAACTTTCCACCGCCAAGAAAGAGGCCGTTCGTTGGAGCAACAAGTACCACGACCTGTGGTACGACGTGAAACCCTATCTGGATGCTCTCCACCGTGCGCCCGAACTGGTGCGTGGCTTTCTGGAAAAGATTCTTGCCCCCAAGCAGGAGCACACCATGAATGTGCCGCAGCAAAACCGTAAGCGTGGGCAAGATATGGAACTTTGATTTTCGGAGGATACTATTTGAATAAAAAGAAGAAGTCAAACAAATCCGGCTACCCGGATGAAGCAATCAAAACCCTTGCACGTTGCTTTTATCCCTCCATGGTTGAGTTTTTCAACAGCGAGGAAGGCCAGCGTGAATATGAGGAATGGCTGAAAGAGCAGGAAGTACTACAAGCCTTGCCTGTTGCCGCATAAAAACAGCAGGACGCTCCCAGTAAAGGGAACGCCCTGCCTTATATAGATGTATCTCACCGAGGTGTGTCCAGTTGGGCACACCTCTTATTTTTTTGCCCTTAATCTTCTAACTCATGGCTCCCGGCTGCATTTTTCAAATATTCCTCCGGATCGCCATTCAAAATCAAATCGGCATAGCCTAGCGGGTCATTGTAGATGAGGTAGTCTAACTCTGACCTCTGCGCCATGGTCACATCCAGTGCATCCTCAACCCCGGTGCAGTCAATGGAAATTTTTCTCCCATCTTGGAGAGCCAACTCCACACACCCGGTATCCATGTTAAACTTGCAGGCTCTTTCATCGTACTTCATAATCGCATCCTCCAATTCTCGTTATCGGCTTACGGTCTATGACAAGGCATCAGAGTTTTGCGCCGTCCACGGGAGCCTTCATTGTTGTACCCGAAGAAAACGAAAAATCCGAACCCTTCTCCAATCGGAAACAGGTTCGGATTTTTCTTGTTTGGTGGGCGCGGGTGGATTCGAACCACCGAAGCTGAAAGCAGCAGATTTACAGTCTGTCCCCATTGGCCACTCGGGAACACGCCCATATTCAGTTGTTGTGCATCCGTGCACCGGACGACTTGTTTATTTTAGCATGAGAAAAGGGTTTTGTCAACCACCTTTTTTCACTTTTTTTCAGCAGGCTCACAGTCCCCTGCCCGCCGCGCTTCATTCGGTTGAATTGCGTCCTGTTTTATGTTAAAATAAGGTAAAGATTCTACACATTTTACAGGCAGGAGTGGGTCATTGCATGGAGTCAACAATCAGCGCCGCCCCGCAAATTTCTATCGACCGGGAAAAGACGCTGCGCAGCCACCGGCGTTACTGGGTGCTGCGGCGTGCACAGGACATCGTGTTCTCCCTGCTGGCGCTGATCCTGCTTGCGCCGATGGCACTGCTGATCAGCCTTGCCATCGTGCTGGACAGCCCCGGAGACGGAGCTATTTTCCGGCAGCGGCGGGTAGGACGGGACGGCAAGCTGTTCTGGCTGTATAAGTTTCGCACCATGTGCCCGGACGCCGAGGAGCAGCTGAATGAGCTGCTGAGCCAGAACCAGATGGACGGCCCGGTGTTCAAGATCAAGGGCGACCCCCGCATTACCCGGGTGGGACGTTTTCTGCGCAAGACCAGTCTGGACGAGCTGCCACAGCTGCTCAACGTGCTGCAGGGCGATATGAGCATCGTGGGGCCGCGCCCCGCACTGCCCCGGGAGGTAGAGCTATACAGCGACTACCAGCGCCAGCGGCTATACGTCACCCCCGGACTGAGCTGCTACTGGCAGATTGCACCCCACCGTAACGAGATGAGCTTTGACGAGTGGGTGGCGCTGGATCTGAAATACATCCAGGAGCGCAGCTTCTGGGTGGACTGGAAGATCATCTTCCTCACCGTCCGCGCCATGCTCATGAAATATGGAGAGTGACAAAAGCGCCTGTTGTGCATCCGCACAACAGGCGCTTTCGTTACGTTTATTTCAGCACCGCACCCAGATTTGCACTGGTGACCATGCGGGCGTAACGGCTCAGCCAGCCGGTCTTGATGTTGGGCTCGGGCGCAACGTACTTTGCCTTGCGCTCGGCCAGCACTGCATCGCTGACCTCCAGCGTGATGGAGGCGTTGGGGATATCAATGGTAATGGTATCCCCTTCTTCGATCAGGCCGATGGGGCCACCGGAGGCCGCCTCCGGGCTGACGTGACCGATAGCGGCGCCACGGGATGCGCCGGAGAAGCGGCCGTCCGTGATGAGGGCCACTGTCTTATCCAGCTTCATACCTGCCAGCGCAGAGGTGGGGTTGAGCATCTCTCGCATACCCGGGCCGCCCTTGGGGCCTTCGTAGCGGATGACCACCACATCGCCCGGGACGATCTTGCCTGCGTAGATGGCGGCAATAGCTTCCTCCTCGCTGTTGAACACCCGCGCCGGGCCGGAATGCTGCTGCATCTCCGGGGCCACGGCGCTGCGCTTGACCACGCACCCGTCCGGGGCAATGTTGCCCCACAGGATCTGCAGACCGCCGGTCTCAGAGTAGGGGTTCTCGATGGGACGGATGGCCTTTTCGTTCAGGATATGGGCGCCCTTGATGTTCTCGCCAAGGGTCTTGCCGGTGACGGTGGGCACATCCAAGTCCAGCAGGCCCTTCTTGGCCAGCTCCGCCTGTACTGCCGGGATGCCGCCCGCCGCATACAGATCCGGCATGTGGGTGGGGCCGGCCGGTGCCAGATGGCACAGGTTGGGGGTCTTGGCGCTGATCTCGTTGAACAGCTTCAGGTCGATGGGCACACCGGCCTCGTAGGCGATAGCCAGCAGGTGCAGCACCGTGTTGGTGGAGCAGCCCAGTGCCATATCGCAGGTCAGTGCGTTGCGGATGGAGCGCTCGTTGATGATCTGGCGCGCGGTGATGCCCTTGCGCACCATCTCCATCACAGCCATACCGGCGTGCTTTGCCAGCTGCAGGCGCTTGGAGTACACAGCCGGGATGGTGCCGTTGCCGGGCAGGGCGATGCCGATGGCTTCGCACAGGCAGTTCATGCTGTTGGCGGTGTACATACCGGAGCAGCTGCCGCAGCTGGGGCAGCAGTTGCAGGTGCAGTCCTCCAGCTGCTCGTCGGTGATCATACCGGCCTTATAGGCGCCCACGGCCTCGAACATCTTGGAAAGGCTCACTTCCTCGCCGCCGTAGCTGCCGGCCAGCATGGGGCCGCCGGAGCAGACCACGGCGGGCACATCCATGCGCACCGCTGCCATCACCATGCCGGGCACGATCTTATCGCAGTTGGGCACCAGCACAAGGCCGTCCAGCTGGTGTGCCATCAGCATGGTCTCCACGCTGTCGCAGATCAGCTCACGGGAGGCCAGAGAGTACTTCATGCCCACATGACCCATGGCGATGCCGTCGCATACACCGATGGCGGGGATCAGGATGGGCGTACCGCCGGCCATCTGCACACCGGCCTTGACGGCCTCGGCGATCTTATCCAGATTCATGTGTCCGGGCACGATCTCGCTGTAGGCGCTCACCACGCCGATGAGGGGGCGCTCCAGCTCCTCCGGGGTGTAGCCCAGCGCATAAAACAGGCTGCGGTTGGGCGCGCGCTCCGAGCCCTTAGTCACATTGTCACTTCTCATTGCAAATCCTCTTTTCTGATAAAGCCCTCTCCGTCACGGCTGTATCGTGCCACCTCTCCCGAGAGGGAGAGGTTTTCGCGGAGGAGCTATAAGGTTCCCTTTTCAACAAAAACTCCCCCTTTCGGGGGAGCTGACCGCCGAAAAGCGGTCTGAGAGGGTTTTCCTCTTACTTCTTCAGCCAGCTCATCATGCTGCGCAGCTCAGCACCCACCTTCTCGATGGGCAGCTCAGCCTCCATGCGGCGCTTGGCAAGGAAGTGCACCTTGCGGCCGCCCTTGGGGCTCATCTCGGTCAGGAACTCGGAAGCAAAGGTGCCGTCCTGGATCTCGGTCAGAACCTTCTTCATCTCCTTGCGGGTCTCCTCGGTAATCAGGCGCTTGCCGGTGCGGTAGTCGCCGTACTCGGCAGTGTTGGAGATGGAGTAGCGCATCTTGGAGAAGCCGCCCTCGTTGATCAGGTCAACGATCAGCTTCATCTCGTGGCAGGTCTCAAAGTAGGCCATCTCGGGCTCGTAGCCGGCCTCCACCAGCGTATCGAAGCCGGCGTGGATCAGCTCGGAAACACCGCCGCACAGCACGGCCTGCTCGCCGAACAGATCGGTCTCGGTCTCCTCCTTGAAGGTGGTCTGCAGAATGCCTGCACGGCCTGCGCCGATGCCGGAAGCATAAGCCAGTGCGATATCCTTGGCCTTACCGGTGTAGTCCTGCTCCACGCAGATCAGAGAGGGGCAGCCCTCGCCCTCGGTGTACAGGCGGCGCACGATGTGGCCGGGGCCCTTGGGAGCGATCATGATGACGTCCACGTTCTTGGGAGCGGTGATGGTCTTGAAGTGGATGTTGAAGCCGTGTGCAAAGGCCAGTGCCTTGCCCTCGGTCATGTAGGGAGCAACCTGCGTGTTGTAGATATCGGCGCACAGCTCGTCGGGCACCAGCATCATGACAACATCGCCGGCCTTGGCAGCCTCTTCCACTTCCATCACCTTGAAGTTGTCATGGGTGGCAGCGAACTCAGAAGCCTTTGCCCAGTGGGCAGAGCCCTTGCGCAGGCCGACCACAACGTTGACGCCGCTCTCGGCCAGATTCTCAGAGTGTGCATGACCCTGGCTGCCGAAGCCGATAACAGCGACGGTCTTGCCGTCCAGCACGCCGAGGTTGCAGTCGGAATCGTAGTATTTCTTGATAGCCATAATCGTTAGTCTCCTTTTACCTTTTCTGGTTGGTTTATCTTCCGGTCTTGTATGCTCTGTTCTATCTTTCGCTCACCCTGAGCGGAAAAGCAATGTGATTTATGCCCGTCTTTCGCCCGGCGGGGGCAGCTGGACGGAGCGCACCTCCTGCGGCGGCTTCTGCATATGCTGGTGCATCCCGCCGCGCTCCAGCGCAGTAACGCCGGTGCGGCACTGCTCAAGGATGTTGTAGCCCTCGAACATTTTCAAAAATGCGTCCAGCTTGTCCGGCCGGCCGATGAGTTCAAACACCATGCTGTCCGGGGAAAGATCAATGATCTTTGCCTTGTAGATGCAGGCGATCTCCCGCAGCTCTGTGCGGTTGTGCACGTCCGATTCCACCTTGAGCAGCAGCAGCTCCCGCTCCAGCGATTTTTCGCTGTCCAGCACGAACACCTGCCGGGTGACTTCCAGCCGCTCGGTCTGCAATACCAGCTGCTGCAAGGCCTTTTCATCGCTGGTAATGGTCACTGTGATGCGGCTGACTGCCGGGTCGTTGGTGGCGGACACCGTAAGGCTGTCGATATTGAAGCCGCGGCGGCAGAACAGGCTGGACACCCGGGCCAGAACGCCGCTCTGGTTGTCCACCAGCAGGCTGATGACCCTGCGCTGATCAGATTCCATGATGCTGTGTCCTCCTTATTCCATGATGATGTCGTTGATATCGCCGCCGCCGGGGATCATGGGCAGCACCTTTTCGTCCTTGTCGATGATGCACTCGATCCAGGTGGGGCCTTTCTGCTGCAGGGCATCTGCAAAGGCTTCCTGAAACTCCGGCAGGTTGGTGCAGCGGTAGCCCTTCAGGCCAAAGCCGTCTGCCAGCTTGACAAAATCGGTCTTGCGGTGGGGGTCGGTCTGGCTGTAACGCTTGCCGTAAAAGCTGGTCTGCCACTGGCGCACCATGCCCAGCACCGAGTTGTTGAAGATGACCGTGATGATGGGCAGCTCGTAGCTGACGGCGGTGCAGGCTTCGTTCAGGTTCATGTGGAAGGAGGCGTCACCGGTAAACATCACCACACGCTGCTGGCGTCCCAGTGCCATCTGGGCACCAATGGCAGCGCCGTAGCCAAAGCCCATGGTGCCAAGGCCGCCGCTGGTGATAAAGCCGCGGCTCTTGGTGTGGCGCAGGTACTGCGCCGCCCACATCTGGTGCTGACCCACATCGGTAACATACACGGCGTCGGGGCCGCACTGGTTGCACACCTCGCCGATGACCTGATGGGGCATCAGCCGGGTGGGGTCGGACACAGGGTGGTAATCCTGTGCCTGCCAGCTCTGGATCATCGTCATCCAGTCCGGGTGCTTGGCGGGCTTGATCTGGGGCAGCATGGCGTTCAGCACATAGGCTGCATCGCCCACGATGGAAAGATCCACGTCCACGTTCTTGCCCAGCTCGCTGGCGTCAATGTCGATCTGGATGATGGTGGCGTTTTTGGCAAAGGTCTTGGGGTTCAGCGCCACACGGTCGGAAAAGCGGGTACCCACCGCGATGAGTACATCGCACTCTGCCACCGCCCGGTTAGAGGTGTAGCAGCCGTGCATCCCCAGCATGCCCAGATTCATCGGGTCGCCGTAGGGCACAACGCCTGCGGCCATCAGGGTGTAGGTAGCAGGGATCTCCGCCTTGTGCAGCAGATCCCGCAACGGCTGGCAGCTGACTGCGCTGCGCACGCCGCCGCCAAAGTACACCAGCGGACGCTGGGCGGCGTTGATGAGATCTGCCGCCCAATGCACCTGCTCCTCATTATAGGTAGTCACGGTGCGGATGGGCTCCGGCTGCTTGGGGGTGAACTCGCACACTGCTGCGGTCACGTCCTTGGGGATATCCACCAGCACCGGGCCTTTGCGGCCGCTCTGCGCAATGCGGAAGGCTGCCCGCATGGTGTCAGCCAAGTCCTCTACCCGGCGCACCGTGAAGTTATGCTTTGTGATGGGCACCGTAATGCCCTCGATGTACGCTTCCTGAAAGCCGTCCTTGCCGATACTGCTGGTGGGCACGTTGCCGGTAAAGGCCACCATGGGCACCGAGTCCATATAGGCGGTGGCAATGCCGGTGACCAGATTGGTGGCACCCGGGCCGCTGGTGGCCAGCACCACGCCGGTGCGGCCGGTGGCGCGGGCGTAGCCGTCCGCTGCATGGGCTGCGCCCTGCTCGTGGGCGGTAAGCACATGGGTGATGCGGTCGGCATTCTTATACAGCTCGTCGTAAAGATTCAGCACAGCGCCGCCGGGGTAGCCAAAAAGAGTGTCCACTCCCTGCTCGCACAGGACCTCTACAAAGATCTGAGAACCATTCAACTGCATGGTGTTGCTCCTATTCCTGTTCCACTTCTTATCCATTCCCCCGGGGAGAGCTTTTGAAAAAGAAAAAGCCCTTGTCCCCTGCTTTCTTCAAGAGACAAAGACCTTGTAACATCAAGCTCTCTGCGGTACCACTCTCGTTGGCGTGCTGTGCACACCCTCTCACGGGCTTCCAACAAAGCCCTGCACGGTAACGGCTGCAACCGGCGCTGCTTACAGGGGTTTGCACCCGTTGGGCAGGCTGCTCCGGGATGATTTTCCGCACGAAACGCTGACTGCCTTGCACCAGACGGCAGCTCTCTGAACAGTGGGGATCGTGTGGTACTTTTTCCCATCTGCGCATTTGTTGATGTAAATTATACTATAAACCGGGCTTTTGTCAATCGACAATTTGTAACCTGAATCAGCCGAAAGATGAAGCATTTTTAACACCCCTTGCATCCCCGCCCGAACCGCTGTATACTTTTGATATCCGCGTACCTGCGTTTTGTAGGGTATGTGCTAATGGAGAGGAAAAGGGATCGACCTATGAAATTAAGAGAATGGAATGCCCATCTGCATGGGCTTGTTGTGTTCCGCGCCCTGCTGAACGACCCTGTTGTGGCAAAGCTTTTAGACCTGACCGACCGCATGGAGGCGGGCTGCTCCTCCTACGGCCCGGTGTGCGATGCCGTAGCCGCCTTTGAGGCCGCTTTGTTCGAGTACACCACCAACTGGGGCAGCTACCTGAGCAATGCTGTGCTGGAGGCCGAGACCATCTGCGTGCGGCAGGCCGCCGCCGGGCAGCTGGACGCGCTGCTGCAAAGCGCCTTGGACAGCGAGCTGCAGTTTTTGCAGCAGCTGTGCGGGCTGACGCTGGACGAACTGTTCCAGACCGCCTACTCGGAGCAGGCGCAGCGGCCGGAGTTGGCGTTCCTGCCCCGGTGGCAGACCTGTGAGCTTGACCTTGCCGCCGCCTACACCCAGCGCATGAGCGAGGTGGGCAAAAAGGGCTACGGTATGTTTGCAAAGCACCATGTATTCACGGTGGAGAACGGCCAGCTTGTGCCGGTAAAATACCCCGACCCGCAGCGCCTTTCCGAGCTGCCAGGCTACGAGAAGGAGCGGGAAAAGGTAATCGCCAACACAAAGGCACTGCTAGCCGGGATGCCCGCCAACAATGTGCTGCTGTACGGTGACGCCGGTACCGGCAAATCCAGCGCGGTAAAGGCCATTGCCAACGAGTTTGCACCCGAGGGGCTGCGGCTGGTAGAGGTGAAAAAGAACCAGCTGTACCAGATCCCCGACCTGATGGACAAGCTGGCGGCAAACCCGCTCAAGTTCATTTTGTTCATCGACGATCTGAGCTTTACCGCCAACGACGACAACTTTGCCGCCTTGAAGGCCATCCTGGAGGGCAGCGTAGGCGGCCGCGCCCAGAACATTGCGGTGTACGCCACTTCCAACCGCCGCCATCTCATCAAGGAGACTCTCTCGGACCGCACCGGCGACGACATCCACGAAGCCGACACCCGGCAGGAGCTGATGAGCCTTTCTGCCCGGTTCGGCCTGACGGTCACCTTCCAGCGGCCGGAAAAGGCACGGTTCGAGACCATTCTGGAGGAGCTGGCAAAGCAGCACAACATCCAGATGCCCACCGAGCAGCTGCTGCTCAAGGCCGAAGCCTTCGCTCTGCGTGCCGGCGGCCGCAGCCCCCGGGTGGCCAAGCAATTCATCGAGCAATGCGAGGCCGGTGTGCAGAAGTAAACGCACCAGTTTTAAATGTTATCAAAAAGCGGGACACCAAAGCATCCGCAGATGCTCCGGTGTCCCGCTTTTCTTGTCTTTATTCGCTCAGTCCCGCACGGCGATGCACTCGATCTCCAGTTTTGCACCCTTGGGGATGGCTGCCACCTGCACGCAGCTGCGGGCGGGGAACGGCTCGGCAAAGGCCTTGGCGTACTCTGCGTTCACTGCGGCAAAATCGTTGATATCGGCCAGAAAGATCACCGTCTTGACCACGTTGTTCATGGAAAGCCCCGCCTCGGCCAGAATCGCTTTCAGGTTAGCAAGGCTCTGTGCGGCCTGCTGCTCCACGGTATCGGCCATGGTGCCGGTGGCGGGGTCTACCGGGATCTGCCCGGACACAAACACCATATTGCCCAGATCCAGTGCCTGACTGTAAGGGCCGATGGCGGCAGGTGCGTTAGTGGTAGATACGACTTTCATAGTATATTTCCTCCTCTATATTACTTTAAGTTTAGAGTAAATTCTCTTTTTGCTCCGGAAAATGGTGAACGTGCGATTTAAAATGATTTTCCGCGTTTACACCCGCTCGCTGACCAGCTGGAAACCGGCCTTAGTCAGCTCGGTGCGGATCTGCTCAATCTGGGCGGCATCGCGGGTCTCCAGCGTCAGCTTGAGGAAGCAGCTGGAGATGGGCATATTGGGGTCGGAGCCGTCATGCTGCACCGACACCACATTGCTGCCGCAGCGGGATACCACCTCGGCCACCTTTTTCAGCTGGCCGGGCTTGTCCTCCAGCGCGATGGTCAGGTTTGCCTTGCGGCCGCTCATCACAAGACCGCGGGTGATGACGCGGTTCAGGATGTTCACATCAATGTTGCCGCCGGAGATGACGCAGGCCACCTTTTTGCCCTCCACCGGCAGCTTGTGGAACAGTACTGCTGCCACCGGCACAGCGCCTGCACCCTCAGCCACCAGCTTCTGGTTCTCCATCAGGGAGAGAATGGCCGCCGCCGTCTCGTCCTCGGTCACGGTAACGATATCGTCCACATACTGCTCGCATAGCTGATAGGTCAGCTCGCCCGGGGTCTTGACCTGAATACCGTCCGCAAAGGTGGAAGCAGCTTTCAGGGTCTGGTACTTGTGCTCGTGCAGGCTGCGGTACATACTGGGGGCACCCTCGGCCTGTACGCCGTACACCTTGACCTCCGGGCGCAGGGTCTTGATGGCAAAGGCAATGCCGGAAATCAGTCCGCCGCCGCCCACCGGCACCACCACAGCGTCCACATCCGGCAGCTGGTCAAGGATCTCCAGGCCGATGGTGCCCTGCCCGGCGATGACCTGCTCGTCATCGTAGGGGTGGATAAAGGTCATGTCGTACTCCTTTTGCAGCTGCACGGCCTTGTCGTGGGCTTCGTCGTAGGTGCCGGGCACAAGGCAGACCTCCGCGCCCAGATTTTTGGTGTTTTCCACCTTCATCAGGGGTGCGCCGTCCGGCATACAGACGATGCTGCGGATGCCGCGCCGGGTAGCGGCCAGCGCCACCCCCTGCGCATGGTTGCCCGCAGAGCAGGCAATCACGCCCTTGGCGCTCTCCTCCTCAGAAAGCTGGCTGATTTTATAGTAAGCGCCCCGCACCTTAAAGCTGCCGGTGGCCTGCAGGTTCTCGGTCTTAAGGTACAGCTGGCAGTCCTTGGACAGCTTGGGGGCTTCGATGAGGTCGGTCTTGCGCGCTACGTCCTTCAGCACAAAGGCGGCGTGGTAGATCTTATCCAGAGTCAGCATGACAGATACTTCCTTTATTTTTCGTGATGTCATCCAGTATAAGTTACAAAAATTGTTTTGTCAAATGAATTTCATTCACGATAAATGGCATAAAAAAGAGAAAGGCAGTGGTAAAGCGCCACCGCCTTTCTCTTTTTATTCTCATTACCGCCCACGGCCACCGCCGCCGCCATGGCTGGAGCCGCCGCCCATGCCACCGAAGCCGCCGCCAAAGCTGCCGCCGCCGAAACCGCCGCGCCCGGCACCGCCCCCGAAGGAGCCGCCGCCCATGCCGCCAAAGCCGCCGTAGAAGCCGCCCGGCGGGGGCGGCGGGTTATGCGGGCCGCGCCGCCGTCCACGGGGAGGCCGGGGCCCACCGAAGCACCACAGCCAGCCGCAGGGGCTGGCAAAAACATAGGCCACCGACCGGATGATGACGATAAGCAGCACAACGCTGACCACAAGGGTCAGGATGTCGGTCAGGGTGCTGCCGCCGCTGCTCTGCCCGCCCTGATAGCCGGGCTGCACGGTGCTGCCGTTGCCGGCACTGCCGGAAAGGCTGACCCCGTAAATATCCGCGATGGTGTTTGCCACGTTCCGGGCACAGGTGGTCACTGCGCCGTCATAATCCTTTGCGGCAAACTGCTCTTCCATGGTCTGGGCGATGGCGCTGGACTGCTTTGCCAGCGTGGTGTTGCGGAAATCGTCGCCGTAGGTCAGGTAGTAGTCGCCGTCCGCGTACTGTGCCGACTCCATCACCAGCAGGATCAGAACACCGTTATTGTTGGAGGACGAACCGATGCCCCACGCGTTGAAAGCCTGTGTAGCGTAATCCTCCGTGGAATCATTGCCTGTGTATTCTACTGTCAGTACACCGATCTGCGCGCCGCTGCAACTGGATTCCAGCTGGGCGTTCAGTTCGGTGATGGTCTGTACGGTGCTGCTGCTCAGCACACCGGCACCATCCACCACGCACTGATCCTTGGGCAGCTGGGCGGCAAAAGCCGCCGGGCACAGCACTGCCGCACTGACCACCACGGCCAGCACCAGTGCGCTGATGCGTTTTGCAAAATTTTTCATGCGAAGGGCTCAACCTCCTTCACGCCGGACAAAGCGCCCAGCACACTGGCCGGGAAGCCGCCGACATCCTTCTGATATTCATACACCGCCGTATTGTACTGCAAGGTACCAATGATGGTGGCTGCACTGTTGAACTGGCCGTACTGTCCCTGCACCGCACCCATCTTCATGGGGTCTGCGGCCTGCTCCTGCAATTTTGCATACAGCTGGTCGATGGCAGCGCCCAGTGCCTGATCGGCCTGATACAGCGCGTGCATCGCACTGCCCTGATAATAGGGCAGCGAGGTCAGCGACTGGCTTTTGCCGCCGTTCTGCACCGCTTGCAGACAAGCGGAAAAATCGTTCAGTGCCTCCTGTGCAGCCAGCACCTCGGCGCTGTCTGCGCCAAGGGTGTTGGAGGCAGTGGTCAGAATATTCGCCGCCGTATTCTCCCGGGTGGTCAGCTCCTCGCTCAGGTTATAGCCGTTGTCGGCGGCGACCCCTGTGGTGAACCACTGACGGGCGGTGTTGTATTTGCCGCGCAGCTTGGCGCTGCCAAAGCCGAAAAAGGCGGCCAGCATCACCACTACGCTCAAGACCAGCGCCGCCGCCCGGGTGGAAAGCGCTGCGGGTAGCTTTGCTTCCAGTGCGGCCAGCTTCTGCTGGCGCGGGGTCAGCGTTACGGCCTGCTCCGGCTTTGCTTTTTCGCGGTAGCTGCCCGCGTCAAAGCCGCCGGGAGCTGTTTGTTTGTTCTGAGAAAAATCAGCGTTTGCCATTTCAGCTCCGGATCTCCATCATTTTGGTTTTCAGTTCGTCCTCGATGCGGGTCAGCTCCTGCTCGGCGGCAACGCGCTTTGCGCGGCCCTCGCTCTGGATCTTGTTCAGTTCGTCCAGCGTCTCGATCAGGCTCTTGTTGGTCTGCTGCAGGGTCTCGATATCCACGATGCCGCGCTGGCTCTCCTTGGCGGTCTCGATGGTGCCCATCTTCAGCGCCTCGGCGTTCTTCTTCAGCAGGTCGTTGGTCATGTTGGTCACAGCACGCTCTGCCTGCATGGCCTGCTGGCTGTGTGCCAGACCCAGTGCCAGCACCATCTGGTTCTTCCACAGAGGGATGGTGTTCACGATGGTGGACTGGATCTTTTCCGCCATCATGGTATTGTTGTTCTGCAGCAGACGGATCTGGGGGCCCATCTGCAAGCTGATGTTGCGGGTCAGTTCCAGATCATACAGTTTTTTCTCAAAGCGCTCGCACTGGTCGGCAAGGTCGCGGGCGGCCTGTGCATCCTCCGGCAGACCGGAGACCTTGGCCTTATCCATAGCCTGCTGCAATTCGTTGGCACGCACATCAGCCAGCTTTTTCTTGCCGGCAAGGATATACATGCTCAGCTCCTTGAAGTAGGCCATGTTCAGCTCGTACATCTTGTCCAGCATGGCGATATCCTTGAGCAGCTGCACCTGATGGGCTTCCAGCATGGACTGGATCTTTTCCACGTTGGTCTCGGTCTTGTCGTACTTGGTCTTGAGGGCATCCAGCTGGCTGGTTTTCTTCTTGAAAAAGCCCATAATGCCCTTCTGCTGCTCCTCGTTGGCATCAAAACTCTTCAGCTCGCCAATGAGGTCGGTGATCATATCGCCCACCTCGCCCAGATCCTTGGTGGACACCTTGGAGAGGGCTGCTTCGGAGAAATCGCCGATCTTCTTCTGGCAGGCAGAGCCGTACTGCAGCACCTGCTGGCTGTTGGTGATATCGATCTTCTGGGCAAACTGATCCACCATGGCCTGCTCCTCGGGGCTCAGGTTCACCTGTGCCTCCGGGGCAGGGGCAGCGGCGGGCTTTTCCTCCTGCGGCACAGCGGCGGGGGTGGGGTCCAGCGTCAGGGTGGGCACTGCGGGGGCATCCAGATCAAAGTTCAGAGTATTGTCAGCCATAAGTGATTCCTTCCTTTCAAAATCCCGAGGGGATATTCTGGTTTTACTTGCTCAGACCCTGTCCTTTCAGCATATTCTGCAAAACGGTCAGGTCTGCGGACAGGTCCATGCTCTCTGCCGCGTACAGGGCATCCAGCTGGTTTTCAAAAGCCGTGGCAATGGAGGCGGCGTTGTGCTCCACCTCAGCGCGGATGGTGGCGGCGTTCTCGCCCCGCACACCCTGCTTTGCCAGCTTTGCGTACTGCTGCAAAACGTTTACGGCGTCCGGCAGATAGTAGTTGGCAAATCGGCGCACCTGCTTTGCCTTGGCGGGGTTTGCTTCCACGGATTCCACGATGGAGCGTCCCGCCTTTTCCATGCGGGTCATAGCGGCAGACAGCTGCGGGTCGGGCAAAGCCTCGTTCAGTGCGTGCAGGGTGTCCAGCTTCTGCTGGATATCGGTCAGCATCTGGTCCACATCCTCCACACCGGTGTGGAAGGGTACCTCGTGCTCCACCACCCGGGGCGGGCAGGTTTTTTGTGCCACGCCAAAGGCCACGGCGGCACCGCCCAGCGCCACCAGCAGTGCCCATAATTTGTATACCGGCAGCACCGCGCACAGTACCACGAACACCAGCGCCGCCGCATAAAAGGGCAGCACGCTGGGCTTTTGGGTGCGGATGATCTTGCTCATGGTCATTTCTCCTTGTCCGGGGCAGTGCGCCCCTTATGATATCCATAATACAACGTCCGCAAAAAAACGCAAGTATCCCGCAAAAGAATTTACAGCCTTGTCATCATTTTACGATCCAGTCCGCCAGCGCAGCGCCCCAAATCTCCTCCAGCCGGGCGGGGCTGCAGGCGGCGTTGGCGGGGCTTGTACTGGGCAGACAGACAGCCGGGATGCCGGTAAGCGGCTGCTGATATTTTGTGTAGATACGGTACGCTGTGGCACCGTTGCAGAACACCGCCCGGATGGGTGCTTTGCGCAGCAGCCCGGCGATATCGTTGGGCACCACATCCCGGATGGAGGCATCCGATGCGCCGGTGATGGTGCAGCTTTCCAGCGTGTCCCACAGTGCCAGCCCGTGGCACAAAAGCAGCTGCTTTTTGGCGGCGATATCCTCCCGCACGGGCAGCGGCTCCCCGGTCAACGCCGCCAGCAGCGGCCAGAACCGGTTTTGCGGATGGCCGTAGTAAAAGGCCATCTCCCGGCTTTTGGGGCTGGGCCATGTGCCCAAGATCAGCGCCCGGCTGCGGTCATCGTACACCGGTGCAAAGCTCATAAGCTGCCGCCTGCACTTTCAATATTGCCCCATGCGGAGCCAAAATCTTTGCCGGAGGGCTCCGCGCGGGGGCCGTCGAACCACAGTTCCTCGATCAGCGCCGCCACGCCGTCCTCCCGCACGTCCCCGATGATCCGGTCGGCAGCGGCCTTGGCGTCCGGGGTGCCGTTTGCCATGCAGGCACTCAGGCCCGCGACTTTCAGCATCCCCACATCGTTGGCAGAATCGCCCACAGCCACGGCATCCGCCAGCGTAAGCCCCATCTGTGCACACAGGTCGGCAAGCCCTACGCCCTTATCCATGCCGCCGCGCACGATATCGTAGTAGCAGTAGCCGTCCGCGTTCTGCGCGCCCGTCTGCATCCAGTGCAGGCCAAGGTAGCCGTATTTTTCGTGGAAGCGCTCCACTTCCTGCGGCGGCATGGCGGCAAAGGCGGCGTGGGGCATATCCACCAGATGCCGGTCCTGATCCTCGCCGTCCACGCAGTCCAGCCCGGGGCTGTTCATCATCTGGTAGCCGGTGTGCAGATACTCGTACTCGCAGTAGGCGTAATAGGCATCCCGGAAGTTGAATTGCAGCGGGTAGTTATAATCCTCGCAAAAATCCACCAGCACATACATCTCCTCGCTGGTAAGCGGATGCTCGGCTATTACGTTGCCCTGCCCGTCCACCACGCAGGCACCGTTGCAGGTAATGGCGTAGTCGTACCGGATGCCGCCCAGCTGGTTTTTATCCCGGATGCCCGGGTAGGAGCGGCCGGTGCTGAGCACAAACTTACCCCCGGCGGCTTGCAGCTTTTTTACCGCCTTTACCACCGCCGGGCGGGGCTTTGCTTCGCCAAAGGGCATCAGCGTGTTGTCGTAATCGCTTGCCAGAATCTTATATTGCATGGTCATCTCTCCTGTGTGCATCGTTTTCTCCCAGTATAACACATTTCAAAGTCCAGCGGGAGAGGGGGAAAAGAAAAATGGGACAGCAGAATGTCCGCAGGCATTCCACTGTCCCGAAATCCAAAATATTTTCCTTATCAGGCAAACACCGCCACGACCACCTGCATGGCCACGCCCACAAAGGCACCGGCGGCCCATGTCAGGCCGGTGATGAAGAGGTTCTGCTTCCACGAGGGGTTGGCGCGCCACAGCACAGCCAAGCCCACACCCGCACCGGTGCACAGCCCCGCCACAAGGCTGGAAAAGCGCAGCGCACCTTCCACATACAGCTGTGTCAGCAGCACGCTGGCGGCGCAGTTGGGGATCAGCCCCACCAGAGCCGCCACCACCGGCTGGAAGAAGCCCATGCCGCCCAGCATCTCGGCAAACACGTCCTCGCCCACGCCTTCCACGATCATGCCGAACACCAGACTGAAAGCGAAGATGAACACAAAGATCTCCAGCGTGTGGCGCAGCGCCGCCTGCCAGATGGGCTTTTCGTTGCCCTCGGCATCGCTGTGCTCCTCGTGGCAGTCCACCTCGTCCGCATGGCCGGTGTAGCCGCCCCGCAGCCCCTTGGGCAGCACGCCCCGCAGCACAAAATCCAGCACAAAGCCCACCACGATGGCGTACACCACCTTGATGACCATCAGGACGGCCAGCTTATCCCAGTAGGTCGGCATGGAGACCAGCAGCGGGATCGCTTCGTCGCTGGTGGCAAGGTACACCGCCATCAGCGTGCCCAGCGTGATGACCCGGGAGGCGTAGAAGTTGGACGCAATGGCGGAGAAGCCGCACTGCGGCACACAGCCCAGTACCGCGCCCGGCACAGCGCCCCAGCGCCCGCTGCCCGCCAGCAGCGCCTCGATGCGCTCACCGTGGCGGTGCTCGATATACTCGATCAGCAGGTAGGCCAGAAACAGAAAGGGCAGCATCTTGGCGGTATCCACCAAGGTTTCGCCCAGAACACCCAAAAACAATTCCATAAATAATCGCTCCAAAGACCCGCAGGGGGTCGTCTCTCAACAATTTGCAATCAGTTTGCATTTTCGTGCAGGGAAGATTATACACGATATCCTTTCCAATTGCAATACCAAATTGCAAATTGGTTGCAATTTTATGTTATGGAACATTGCAGCGCGTAAAAAGCGTGAAAAAGAGGTTCTGAAAAGCCCGCGGGCTTTTCAGAACCTCAAAATTTCAAATCATTCTTCCGCTGATGATGCGCAGAGCAACGCGGAGCGCATTCCAAATCGTCCCACGCGGCAAGGAAGCTGCGGTCTGTTTTACCCCTTCAGCGGTACAAAGCCCACAAGGTCCTTGACCACCTCGCCGCCGATGATCAGACCGGCCACTGAGGGCACAAAGGCGTTGGAGCCCGGCACGGTGCGCCGTGCAGTGCACTTGCGCTGAGTGCCCGGGGGACAGATGCAGTGGTCCTTGCAGCTGATGGAGTCATCCTCGATGGGAGTCATGACAGGCTCCTTGGAGTAGACCACCTTCAGGTGCTTGATCTTGCGCTTGCGGCACTCGATACGCATCACCTTGGCAAGCGGGCAGACCGAGGTCTTATAGATGTCAGTCACCTCAAAGCGGGTGGGGTCCATCTTGTTACCTGCGCCCATGGAGCAGATGATGGGGGTGCCCGCCTCCTTGCATTTCATCACCAGCGCCAGCTTGCCGGTAACGGTGTCGATGGCGTCCACCACATAGTCGTACTGGGTAAAGTCGAAGTCGTCCTGCGTCTCCGGGCCAAAGAAGCACCGGTGGGTGGTCACCTTGATGTTGGGGTCGATATCGTGGATGCGCTGTTCTGCCACATCCACCTTATACTGCCCTACCGTGCTGCGGGTGGCGATGATCTGACGGTTGAGATTGGTCAGGCAGACCTTATCGTCATCGATCAGATCCAGTGCGCCCACGCCGCTGCGTGCCAGTGCCTCCACCGTATAGCCGCCCACACCGCCAATGCCAAACACTGCCACCCGGGCGTGGTGCAGCTTTTCCATAGCCTCTGCACCCAGCAGCAGCTGGGTACGGGAATATTGATCCTGCATTTTGTTCTCCTTACTTTTCTACGCGGGTGATGGTGCCGCCGCCCAGCACCACATCACCCTGATACAGCACGGCAGCCTGTCCCGGGGTGGGGGCACGCTGGGGCTGGTCGAATTCCAGCCGGAAGCCGTTTTCTGCGGGGTAAACAGTGGCCTGCTGCTCGGCCTGATGATACCGGGTGCGGGCGGTGACCCGCAGCGGCCCGGTCAGCGCCGGAATAGCGATCCAGTTCACATCCTCTGCGTAGACGATGCGGTCGAACAGCTCGCTCTCCGGCCCGACGGTGACGGTATTGGCCTGCATATCCTTGCCGCAGACGTACACCGGCGCACCCAGCGCAAGGCCAAGCCCCTTGCGCTGCCCCAGCGTGTAGCGCACTGCGCCGCTGTGGGTACCCACCACCTTGCCGCTCCGATCCAGAAAATCTCCGGCGGGGTAGTGCTTGCCGGTAAACTGCTCCATAAAGCGGGCATAATCGCCGTCCGGCACAAAGCAGATATCCTGACTGTCGTGCTTTTGTGCGTTGATAAAGCTGTGCTCCTGCGCGATCTTTCGCACCTCGGTCTTGTGCAGCGCCCCCAGCGGCAGGCGGATATGTGCCAGCTGCTCCTGCGTGAGGTTATACAGCACATAGCTCTGATCCTTGCCCTCGTCCAAGCCCTTTTTCAGCAGCCAGCGGCCGGTGGCTGCATCCTGCTCCACCCGGGCGTAGTGGCCGGTGACCACATACTCCATGCCGTGTTCTTCCGCCCAGTCCAACAGGTGGCGGAACTTCATATATTTATTGCAGTCGATGCAGGGGTTGGGGGTGCCGCCCGCCTCGTAGACGCGGATAAATTTTTCAATGATCTGTGCCCGGAAATCGGCGGTGAAATCCAGCACCTGATACGGCATATCCAGTGCAAAGGCCACCTCGGCGGCGTCCTCGATATCCTTTTCCGAGCAGCAGGTCTGGTAGCCGGACTGTCCCAGCGTTTCGTTGTGGGTAAGCCGCATGGTGATGCCGGTGCAGTCGTAGCCCGCCTGCTGCATCAGGCAGGCTGCCACCGAGCTGTCCACGCCGCCGCTCATGGCAATGAGGGCGTGGGGACGGTTTGCAGGGTTCTGTGTGGTCATAGGTTCTCCTTTTATGGGTTCAACATACTAAAGCAGTAGTATAATACTACCGCAGCATAAACCGCTTGTCAAGACGCTATAATTTTCTGCGCCGCAGCCAGCAGTGCCGGTTTTTCGTTGGGGTACTCTGCGCGTATCACGCCGTCCAGCAGCGCTTCCAGCACCCGGCGCAGCGCAGGCCCTGCCGGGATGCCCGCCGCCATCAGGTCGCGTCCGTTCACCGCCAGCTGGCTCACCCGGCAGCATACGCCGTCAGCCTCCAGCTGCCGTGCCCGCTGCGCCGCAAGGGCGCAAGCCGGGGCAGCTTGCGGGCGCAGCGCCGCGCACAGCGCACACAGCCGCTCCACGGTGCACAGCCCGTATCGGCCTAAAAGCTGTCGAATGTGGATATCACTGGCGCGTTCCGGGGCGTGTGCGGGAGTTTCTCCGAGGACCGTCCGCTGGGGTGGGACCCTGCTGCCGCAGGCAGTAGGGCGGGCGATGGAATGGCCCGATTCGTGTCCGAGGAGAAAGCTCCCGCACACGCCCTCCCCCGCCGTTTCCCGCACTAATACCGCAGTCTCCTCGATGCAGGCATTGGAGCAGCGCAGCCGCTTGAGCACCCGGCGGGTGTCGCTCTCGCCCAGAGCGCCCAGCAGCGCCGCCCAGCGCACCGGCAGGTTTTCCTCCCCTGCCGGGCAGGCATTCACCACCGGCTTTGCGGCTTCAAGCGCCGCCGGGGTCAGCTCCGGCAGCACCACAGCCAGCACGGCGGGTTCCAGATACGCCCCCGGCTGCGGGGCAGCCAGCAGCTTTGCCAGTTCCTCCTGAATGCGCTCGGCAGAGATGCAGTCTAAGTGCGGTGCCAGCTGCCGCGCCGCCCGGGCGGTGGCTGCGTCCAGTGCAAAGCCGAACCTTGCGGCAAAGCGGTACAGCCGCAGGATACGCAGTGCATCCTCGGTAAACCGCTGCTGCGGCTCACCCACCGCCCGCAGCAGACCGTTTTGCAGGTCTTTTTGCCCGCCAAAGGGGTCTACCAGCCCCTCGGCCGCATTATACGCCATGGCGTTGATGGTAAAATCCCGCCGGGCAAGATCCTCCCGCACGTCCGGTACGAACTGCACTTCGTCCGGGTGACGGCCATCGGTATAGCTACCCTCGGTGCGGAAGGTAGTGGTCTCGTACAGCTGCCCGCCGTATTTGATGGTGACCGTGCCGTGCTGCAAACCGGTGGGGATGCACTGCTCTGTCCCGAACAGTTCCATCACCTGCTGCGGCAGGGCACTGGTGCACAGGTCCCAGTCGTGGGCGGTGCGTCCCAAAAGGCTGTCCCGCACACAGCCGCCCACGGCATAGGCTGCATAGCCCGCCGCGTGCAGGGCGTCCAGCAGGGCAGCTGCCCCGGGGTCAAGTGTCAGCTTCATTCCTCGTTCTCCTCGTAATGCAGGGTGATGCGTTTGCCGTCAAAGCCGCATTCTGCCGCCGGGAAGAGGCTTTGCGCCTGTGCAAGCTGCTCCTCCGGGTCGGTGATCATGGGGGAATAGTGCACCAGCCACAGCCGCTTTGCCCCGGCTTTTGCCGCCAGCGCCGCGCTTTGGCCAAAGGTGCTGTGCCCCCACTGCGCGGCCTGCTCCTGCTGCTCCGGCAGGGCATAGGTGGCATCGCAGAGCAGCAGGTCTGCCCCCTGCGCCGCCTGTTCCAGCGCCGGGCAGGGGGCACTGTCGCCAGAAAAGACGAACCGCAGTCCCTTACGGGGCGCGCCCAGCACCTCGGTGGGCTGCACCATACGCTCTGCCAGCGGCACAGCCTGTCCCCGCTGCAAAAGCCGCCACTGGGTCACCGGTACGCCCAGCGCCCGTGCCTTTTCCGGGTCGAACCTGCCCGCCCGGGGCAAGTCCAACCGGTAGCCCAGACTGCGCACCCGGTGCTTTGTGGCCACCGGCAACAGCGTTGCCCCGGCGGGCCATCCATCCGAAAGAGCATCCAGCGCCACAGGCTGCCCGGCGCGGCAGACCAGCGGCTTTACTGCGTAGGGCAGCGGCCCGGTCAGAGCATATACCGCCCGCCAGACCTCCAAAAGCCCCTCCGGCCCCAGCAGCACCAGCGGACGGGTGCGTCCCTGCGCCCCAAGGGTCTGCAAAAGCCCGGGCAGACCAAAAATATGATCCCCGTGGTAGTGGGTCAGGCAGATGGCGTCTGCGCGCATCAGGTTCACCCCGGCGCGGCGGGCAGCGGTCTGGGTGCCCTCGCCGCAGTCCAGCAGCAGGCTGTGCCCGCCGCACTCCGCCACAGCGGCGGTCAGGGCGCGCTCCGGCAGCGGCATGGTGGCAGCCGTGCCCAGCAGTGTAATGGTCAGCATAAGCAGTTCCTCCGTGGTTCTTCCCTGTTATCTTACCACAAACCCCGCTTGTGCACAATTCTTTCTGCCGCGGCATAAGCTGGGCAAAGCCTTGAAAAAGGAGGGCGCAGCCTATGCAGCGTGACCGCAGAAAACGCTATTCCCCCGCCCGGCATCCGGTGCTTTTGCGCAGGGTGCTTTTGGTGCTGTGCATTCTGGCGGTGCTGTGGCTGGGGTACAGCTGCATGATGCCGCAGCTGCTTTTTTCTGCCCGGGGTACCATGATTTTTATGCCAGACCCGCCGCTGCGGGGGTAGCGGGACGATTGGGAATGCGCGCCGCTTCCGGGTTGCGGCACCCAGCATCCGCTTCGTGCCTTGAACGGCACTCGCGTCTTACTGGCCACTGCCCAACAACTCCTTCCTGTTTCCGCCACTGGCGGCGGTCGTCGTTGTTGCACTTTGCGCATATTCAGCGGAAGAATTATTTATAATTCGCAATTCTGGAAAATCTGCGGATTTTCCAGAATTGCCTTTTCACGGGAGGGGTGTAAAGGCGAGAGACGCAAAAACAGGGCTGCTGCACGTTGCTTTGTGCAGCAGCCCTGTTCACAACTTATATACTTTCCAGTACCTTTTTCCCGGTCAGCGGGTCGGGGATGCCCAGCAGCGCCAGTATAATGGCCATGCGGATATACACACCGTTATGCACCTGATCGAAATAAGCGGCGCGGGGGTCGTTGTCCACGTCCGGCTTGATCTCGTCGATGCGGGGGAGCGGATGCAGCACCGGCATGGTGGGCGGTGCCAGCTGCAGCAGCTTTTCGTCCAGCGCATAGCAGCCTTTCAACCGCAGATAGTCCTCTTCGTTGAAAAAGCGCTCCTGCTGGATGCGGGTCATGTACAGTACGTCCAGCCCGGGCAACTCGGCCTCAAGGTCGGCGGTCTCTTTATAGTTCTGGTGCAGCGGAGTCAGGGTCTCGTCCTTGACGTACTGCGGGATGCGCAGTTCCTCGGGCGAGATGAACACGAACCGGTTGCCCTCGAACTGGCTCAGCGCGGCGGTGAGGGAGTGCACCGTCCGGCCGAACTTGAGGTCGCCGCAGAAGCCGATGGTCAAATGATCCAGCCGCCCCTTGCGCTGGCGGATGGTCATCAGGTCAATCATGGTCTGGGAGGGGTGGGCGTGGCCGCCATCGCCTGCATTGATGACGGGCACCCGCGCATACATGGACGCCCGCAACGGTGCGCCCTCCTTGGGGTGGCGCATGGCAATGACGTCTGCATAGTTGCTCACCACACGGGCAGTATCGGCCACCGTTTCGCCCTTGCTGGCGCTGGAAAGCTGCGCCCCGGCAAAGCCCAGCGTCTTGCCGCCCAGCCGCAGCATGGCGGACTCGAAGGAAAGGCGGGTGCGGGTGCTGGGCTCGTAGAACAGGGTGGCCAGAATGCGGCCGTCACACAGGTGGGCGTAGGGCGCGGGGTCAGCCTCCATCCGGTCGGCAAGGTCGAGCAGTGCCAGCTGCTCGGCCAGAGAAAAGCTGCCGGGCTCAATAAAATGTCTCACAGCCATTCTCCCTTCAGCACAAACTTTTCGCGCTCGGCGCCGGTGGAAACAAACTGGATCTCGTGCCCCAGCTGCTTTTCAAGGAACTCCACATAGGCCTTGGCTTCCTTGGGCAGCTCCGTCCAGCTGCGGCAGCCGGAGATATCCTTGTTCCAGCCGGGCAGCAGCGTGACCACCGGCTGCACACGGTCAAGGTCGGACAGGGTGTCGAAGCGGGGGACTTCCACGCCGTCCAGCTTGTAACCGGTGATGACCGGGATCTGCTTCATGCTGCTCAGCACGTCCAGCTTGGTCAGTGCGATCTTATCCGCGCCCTGACATTGCAGGCCGTAGCGGCTGGCAACGCAGTCAAAGGGGCCTACCCGGCGGGGACGTCCGGTGGCCGCGCCGTACTCGCCGCCGGCCTTGCGCAGCTTTTCGTTCCACGCTTCGCCCATTGCATTCTCTGCTGCAAAGGGGCCTGCGCCCACGCAGGTGGAGTAGGCTTTCAGCACGCCCACCACATGGTCCAGCTTGCAGTTGGGGATGCCCGCACCCAGCGGCGCGTAGGCCGCCAGCGTGTTAGAGCTGGAAGTGAACGGGAAGATGCCGTAGTCGATATCCCGCATTGCGCCCAGCTGCGCTTCCAGCACGATGCGCTTGCCGCTATCGTGCGCCTGCTGCAAGAAAGCGCCTACATCACAGATGAAGGGCGCAAAGTACGCTGCCTGCTGCCTGCACCAGTTCAGCAGGGCATCGTAGCTCATGGGCTCCTGATGATAGCAGCCTGCCAGCTCCATGTTCTTGGCGTCCAGGATCATGTGCAGGCGGTTCTGGGTGCGCTCCTCGTCCAGATGCAAAAGGTCACCCAGCCGCAGGGTCTTTTTGCGGTACTTGTCGCTGTAAGCGTAGGCAATGCCGCGCCGGGTAGAGCCGAACGCGCCGCCCTTTTTGGCAAGGCGGTCCTCTTCCAGCCCATCCTGTACCTTGTGCCACGGCATGGAGATGGTAGCTTTATCGGAGAGCTTCAGGTTCTCCGGCTCCACCTTTACGCCGCGCGCTTCAATGGCCTCCATCTCTCCGGCCAGATGCTCGAGGTCGATCACCATACCGGTGCCCAGCACGCAGGTCACCTCCGGGTGCAGGATGCCGGAGGGCAGCAGGTTCAGGATGAACTTGCCCTTCTCGGTCACAACGGTATGACCGGCATTGTTGCCGCCCTGATAGCGCGCAACGATATCGGCATTTTCGGCCAGCAGGTCGATGACGCGGCCCTTGCCCTCATCGCCCCAGTTGATTCCAGTAACAGCGGTCAGCATAAACTTCATTTACCTTCTTTTCATTCTTGTTTCCTGTTCGCGGTGTCTATTATACGAGCGTGCAGAGAATATGTAAAAAGTATCCTGTGTATAGCAGCAATATGTTTTTTACATTGCAGAGGCTGCTGCCCGCATCCGGCACAGCCAAGCCGTAAAAAGCGCTTGCAATTCCGGCGCGCCGTGCTATGATACAAGAAGAGCATAAAGCCGCTTCTGCCGCTGGCCGCGCCGGAAGCCCGACAGGAAAGAGGGCCGCACCTATGTATGTGGACTGGGAATACTACAAAATCTTTTACTATGTGGCAAAGTATCAGAACTTTACCCGCGCGGCGCGGGTGCTGGGCAATAATCAGCCCAACATCACCCACGCCATGAACCGGCTGGAAAGCCAGCTGAACTGCGTGCTGTTCATCCGCTCCAACCGGGGCGTCACCTTAACGCCGGAGGGAGAGCTGCTGTATTCCCGCATTGCCTCAGCAGCGGTGCAGATACAGGATGCCGAGGAGGAACTGAGCGCCACCGCCACGCTGGAGCACGGTGCCATCAGCATCAGCACCACCGAGACCGCTTTGAACATCTACCTGTCCGAAAAGCTGCGCGCTTTCCATACAGAGTACCCGGGCATCCGGCTGCGCATCTCCAACCACTCCACTCCGCAGGCGGTGCAGGCGGTACGCAACGGCGAGGTAGATTTTGCCATCGTGACCACCCCCGCAGAGGTGGAAAACGGGCTGAAAATGGTAGAGCTGATGCCCTTTTATGAAGTCCTTGTGGGCGGAAAGACCTTTACGGCGCTGGCCAGCCAGACCCTGAGCCTGAAGGAACTGGCCGGTTATCCCCTGATCTGCCTGAACGAGGAGAGCATGACCCGCAGCTTTTACCGGCAATTCTTTCTGGAACATGACGCAGTGCTGAAACCTGACACCGAGGCCGCCACCACCGACCAGATGCTCACGCTGGTCAAAAGCGAGTTGGGACTGGCCTTTATGCCGGAGCCCATGGCAGCACCCCTGCTGGCCAGCGGAGAGCTGGTACAGCTGCACTTGCAGGAGATCATCCCCTCCCGCTCCATCTGCCTTGTCTACGACCATCACCGCCCGCTGAACACCGCCGCCCGGAAATTCCAGCAGCTGCTGACCAAGGCCGGGACACGGAGCGCAGAGCGTAAATAAAACCAATACTCCGGGCGTTATTACACGACTGCAATCCTAACGGTTTCTACAAAAGGCTTCCCCCGGTCGGGGGAAGCCTTTTGTTCCGACAGCTTTCAGCCAAAAAGGGCTGCTGCACCAATGATGTGCAACAGCCCCTTTTTTGTTATTTCCGGGCGCTCTGCGTCAGCTCCCGCTGCTCCTCCTGCAGTTCCTGCTTCAGGGTGCGGTCGATTTCCCGGGTCTCCTGCCGGATGGCGGTCAGGTCTTTTTCGATGACCGGGTTCTCTTCCAGTTCCTCCCGGATGAACATCAGCGTAAAGCTGACCAGCAAAAAGCAACAGGAGAGCCAGATGGCTCTGCCGCCCAGCTGCGCCGCGCTCTTGCTGCCCAGCCCTGCCCCCAACGCGAACAGGAATATGATGCCGAAGTAGCGCACCATCCTATCCTTTGCGTGGGGTTCATGGGACTTGCGCCAGATGCAAAAGGCCTCCACGCCGCTGCGCAGGTCGCCGATGCACATGGTACTGGCAAAGGCGTAGCCGTTCACCTTGCGGAAAGCCTGTACCTGCATGGCGCAGGAGAAGGAAACAATGGCGTTGGCCAGCAGGTTCTGCGATTGCGGCAGAAAGCCCACCGCGAACAGCAGCAGCACCTCGCCCAGCACCACCAGCTGCCGCCAGTGCAGCCGCTGCATCGCCTGAAAGTGCTCCCGCATTTTTTCCGCAGCCAGAACCCCCAGCGCAAAGGCGCACAACGGCACCAGATAGTGCAGCACCTTATCCCACCGGCCATCCATGATATTGGCGCTCAGCAGCACGATATTGCCGGTCTGGGCATTGGCAAACACCTTGCCCCGGAACAGATAGGTGTAGGCATCCTGCAAGCCGCCGGACAGCGAAAGGAACACCGCCGTAAGAAAGGACTCGGACATTTGCCCGTGATGCTTTGTTTTCATACTTGTACCCTCTTTTCGGGCTCTATTATAATACATTTTGCAGCAGTTTCTGATATCATTTTTACATACCGGCTATGTTTTCCGCTCCAAAAGGCACAAAAAGCGCGGGTGTCCTTCCCTATTTCACCGCAATCTGTTAGAATAGGGAAAGAGAATATTGCATACAGGAAGGAGCTCTTATTATGAAGATCGCAATTCCCTACGAAAACGGTCAGGTGTTCCAGCACTTCGGCCACTCTGCGCAGTTCAAGCTGTACACCGCCGAGGAGGGCCGCATCACCGGTGCCGAGGTGGTCTCCACCGACGGGCAGGGGCACGGTGCACTGGTGGGCTTTCTGGTGCGCAACGGCGTAAATGTGCTGCTGTGCGGCGGCATTACCGGCGACGCCGACAGCGCTGCAGCGGCTTATCTTGCCGGCACGCTGGTCTTTGACCCCAACGCCCGCTGCACCCACCACGACCACGAGGAGAGCCACAGCTGCGGCTCTCACGCCTGCCACGCCGACAAGGGCGGCTGCGCTGGCAGCTGCCACTAAAGGCCGCTCCCCTTTCCGGGCGGGACGATTTTGAATGCCCTCCGCTTGCGCTCTGGGCATAAGCTAAGGAAAAAATATTTATAATTTCGGAATACCGGAGCGTCTGCGGACGCTCCGGTATTCCATTTTCACAGGTGGGTCGTGGCTGAAAACGGCATTCGCAGCGCCGCTTTCTGCGAAAGCGCGGCGCTGCGGGTCAGCGTGCTAAATTTTCTTTACTGAAATCAAAAGCTTTGCACCATCCTGAGAAGAGTGCTCCTTTCCCGTGAAAAAGGGGCTCAGGAAAGTCCGCGTTTGCGCAGCAATAAAAGCCCCAGTGAGGCTTTTAAGCGGCAGAGCGGTCTGCGCAAGCAGATGGAGGGGCTTTGCCCCGACAAGCTCCGCAGACTTTCCTGAGCCCCAAATTAAGAATAATTTTTCCGCTGACTATGCGCAAAGCAGCGCGGCGCGCATTTCAAATGGTTTTTCAGGCCTTCTCGATGGTGATGCTCCACTCGCTGGTCATGGCCTCGTCCGGCTCCAGCACCTCGTGCTTTCCGTCCTCGTTCACGCTGTTGGCCCAGCCGTTCCAAGGCTCCATGCAGACGAAGCTCTCGGCATCCTGCTGCCACAGCACGCCGTTTTCAAAGGTCTCGTCGGCGTCCACGGTCACCTTGTGGCCGTTGCCCTTGTCGGTCAGGGTCATGGGGAACTGCACGCCGGTCAGCAGACGGACAGAATTGTCTGCGCCCTCCTTGCGGGTGAGGGTGATCTTTTCCGGGGCGGCGGGCTGCTCGCCCTTGGCGTTATCGGAGCAGGTGGCGCACTTGATGTCGAACTCCACGTTCTCCAGCTTGGAGGCGGTAAAGTAGGGATGGTAGCCAAAGCTGAAAGGCATATCGGTGCTGCCCTCGTTGATGACGGTCAGGCTGACCAGTGCCTTATTGCCCTCCAGATTATAGTTGAGCAGCAGGGTGAAATCGAACGGGTACAGGAACTTGGTCAGCGGGGTGGACTCCAGTGCCAGCGTCACGCCGTCCGGGCCAACGCTGTCCACTTCCCATGCGCACAGGTCGGCAAAGCCGTGGGTCTCCATGGGGTAAGCCTTGCCGTCAAAGATATGCACGCCGTTATCCGGGTTGCCGCAGCTGGGGAACAGCACCGGCACGCCAAAGCGGGGACGGTTGCACTCGGAGAAATTGGGGCGGCGGGTCCAGACGAACTCCTCGCCGTCCAGCGTAAAGCTGGTGATCATACCGCCGCGCTCCGGGGTGATGGTGAGGGCGGTCTTTGCCTCGGGGTCGGTGATGACGTACTGCTCGTAGCAGGCGCCGTTCTCGGTGATGTACCGGGTGGTGATCTGATTCATAAGTAAAAGCCTCCTATTATTACCGCAGGGTCGCCCCGGCGGGTCATTCCTTGTGCTCGGTCTGCTCCGGCTGCTGTTCCAACTTCTGGAAGTAGTAATCAATGCCGTAGCGGATAAAATATTTGATCAATCGTACTGCACCATAAATGATAGCCGCATAAAGCAGCAGTGTCAACAGCAGTACCCCATTTGTGCCCAACATTCCATACACTTCCCTTCTTTTTATGCACAAAAAGGCCGCCGTACCGCTTTTTGCCGTACAGCAGCCCTTTTTCAGTTACAGAACCACGCCGTCCTTGAAGATGGAGATCTCGCGGAAGCCGTGCTTTTCCGCCTTGGTCTGCTCACCGCTGGCCACGCGGATGACCAGATCCAGCAGATCCTTTGCAGCCTCGTCGATGGTCTTTTCACCATCTGCGATGACACCGGTGTTGAAATCGATCCAGCCGCCCTTCTTCTCTGCCAGCGGGGTGTTGGTGGAGATCTTCAGGGTGGGAGCCGGAGCGGAGAACGGGGTGCCGCGGCCGGTGGAGAACAGGATCAGATGTGCGCCTGCTGCCGTCATGGCGGTGGCGGAAACCAGATCGTTGCCGGGGCCGTACAGCATATTCAAGCCCTTGGTCACCACGGGGTCGCCGTAGCCGATGACGTCCATGATGGGGGCGGTGCCGCCCTTCTGCACGCAGCCGCAGCTCTTATCCTCCAGCGTAGTGATGCCGCCGGCCTTGTTGCCCGGAGAGGGGTTATCGTACACCACCTCGTTGTGGCTGATGAAGTAATCCTTGAAGCCGTTGATCATGTGCTCGGCCTTGACGAACACTTCCTTATTGATGCAGCGATCCATCAGGAAGCCCTCTGCACCGAACATCTCGGGCACCTCGGTCAGCACGGTAGAGCCGCCGCGCTGACCCATCATATCGGAGAAGCGGCCGATGGTGGGGTTGGCGGTGATGCCGGACAGGCCGTCCGAGCCGCCGCACTTCATGCCCACCACCAGCTCAGACACGGGGATGGGCTGGCGCTCAAACTGCCCAGCGTAGGCAGCCAGCTCCTTCAGGATATCGCGGGCGGCGGCAAACTCGTCCTCCACGTCCTGACAGGTCAGGAACTTGACGCGGTCGTGGTCGTACTCGCCCAGCTCTTCCACGAACTGATCGTGCTGCAGGTTCTCGCAGCCCAGATGCAGCACCAGAACGGCAGCGGCATTGGGGTGGCGCACCAGCGCAGCCAGCAGCTTGCGGGTCTGTGCGTGGTCGTGGCCGGTCTGGCTGCAGCCGAAGGGATGGGTGAAGGTGTACAGACCCTCGATGGAGCCGGTGACCAGATCCTGATTGTCGGCAACCATCTTCTTGGCGATATCGTTCACGCAGCCCACGGTGGGGATGATCCAGATCTCGTTGCGGATGGCGGCGCGGCCGTCCTTACGGCGGAAGCCCATAAAGGTCTCCGGCTCGACCTTAGGCAGCGGAGCCAGATCCGGGGCGGGGTTATAGCTGTACTCCACCTCGCCGGACAGGTTGGTGTGCACATTATGGGTGTGCATCCAAGTGCCGGGGGCGGCGTCTGCGGTAGCATGACCGATGGGGAAGCCGTACTTGATGACGTTCTCGCCGTTCTTAATGGGCTTGACTGCCATCTTGTGACCCTGCGGGATATCCTCCAGTGCGGTGACGGCAAGGCCGTCCACCTCCACCAGCGTGCCCTTGGCAATGGGGTGCAGGGCAACGACCACATTGTCGATGGGGCTGATATGAATTGCCTGCGGCATAGTTGTTCTCCTTATCGTATCGCACAAAAGGGCTGCTGCCCAAAGCAGCAGCCCTTTGTTGTGCGGGTAGGTTGATTTTTCAGCTTACAGGCAGCTCTTGTAAGCAGCCTCGGCACCCTGGGTGCGGATCATTTCCAGATCTGCCAGCACAGCGGCCTCCAGACCCTCGATCTTGGTCAGATCCTGATCCCACATCTGGGTGTTGGTCAGCACAGCATGCACCAGCTGCGCAGCGGTGTCGTCCTTGTGTGCGTAGTAGAAGTCCAGAGCCCATGCGTCGTCCTGGATCTTGTAGGTGTTGCCTGCAGGGCGCTTGCAGATCAGGCCGTCAGCAGTGCGCTCCTGAATATCGTTGGAGTAGAAGGCGATGTAGGCTGCCAGAGACATGGTCAGGCACTTGGGCAGCTGCTTCTGCTCCTCGATGTAAGCGAGGAAGGAGGGCATGTTGCGGGCCTTCCACTTGGAGGTAGAGTTCAGGGAGATGCTCATCAGCTCGTGGTTGACGAAGGGGTTGTTGAAGCGATCCTCAACAGCAGAGGCAAAGTCCTCCAGATCCTTCTTGTCCAGCGGCAGGGTGGGGATGATCTCCTCGTGCAGCATCTTGTTCATAAAGCCGCGCACGGTATCGTTGTGCATGCAGTCACGGACAATATCAAAGCCTGCCAGATAAGCGCCCAGCACAAAGCCGGTGTGTGCGCCATTCAGGATGCGGACCTTGCGCTTCTTGTAAGGGGTAACGTCGGGCACGACCATGACGTTGACGCCGGCCTTCTTGAACGGCAGCTTGTCCTCCAGACCTGCGGGGCCCTCGATGACCCAGACGCCGAACACTTCGCCCACGTCCAGAACAGCATCATGGTAGCCGTTGGCCTCTTCCAGAGCGGCCAGCTCCTGCGGGTCACGGATGCGGCCCGGAACGATGCGGTCCACCAGAGTGGAGCAGAAGGTGTTGGCGGTGTTCATCCAGTCGATGAAGGCGGGCTCCAGATCCCAATCCTTAGCGTAGTTGTTGCAGCACTTCTGCAGTTCCTTGCCGTTGTTGTCGATCAGCTCGCAGCTCAGGATGACCAGACCCTTATCGGCAGCGCCGTTGAAAGCCTTGTAGCGCTCGAACAGCACGCGGGTCAGCTTTGCGGGGAAGCTGTTGGGGGGAACCTGATCGAACTGGCTGTCGCCCTTGGTGTAGGCAATGCCGGCCTCGGTGGTGTTGGATACAACAGTTTCCAGATCCTCAGAGCGAGCCAGAGCCAGAACCTCGTCCCACTTGCCATCGATGTAGGGGCACACGCAGTCAGACACGCAGGAGATCACCCGCTTTGCGTCCACCTTCTGGCCCTTCTCGCTGCCGCGCAGGTACAGGGTGTACAGACCCTCCTGCTCGTTGATCCAGTCTGCCATCTGGGGGAAGTTGCCGATGGGCTGCACCAGCTTGACCTTGCCGTTATAGCCGGCCTTCTCGTTTGCAATATCGTAGAAATAATCCACGAAAGCGCGCAGGAAGTTGCCCTCGCCAAACTGCATTACCTTAACGGGAGCATCCTTCAGGATGTAGCCGTTGTAGCCAGTGCCTTCCAGAACCTTGTAGTTCAAAGTTTCCATCTTATTGATCTCCTTTATAAACTTGCTTTGCATGGCAGGCTCTCGTTTTCCCTGCCATCTTCTGCTCCTATTTTATGCTGTTGTATACAAAGAAGTCAAGTGTTTTGTGCAATGTTTTTAGTCCAAAAATGGCTATTCAGCGCATTTCCAGCGGTTTGTACAATTCCAAGGGTGAAATTTTGGCAGTTTTTCAGTTGTATACATCGGCGTTTTCCGGTATACTAAGGATAAGGCAGCCTGCCTGTTTAAAGCAGGTGCAATTTCATGCCCGTTTTTGTCTAAATTTTAACAAATTCATCAGAGAAAAGGAGTTAAAATCCCATGAAAGCATTTATGGATAAGGACTTCATGCTCCAGTCTGCTACCGCACAGCATCTGTATCACGACTATGCAGCTGCTATGCCCATCTGCGACTATCACTGCCATATTCCTCCCCGCGAGATCTACGAGAACCGCCGCTTTGAGAACATCACTCAGGTGTGGCTGGGCGGCCGTAACCCGGACGGCAGCTACTTCGGCGATCATTATAAGTGGCGCGTGATGCGTTCCAACGGCGTGCCCGAGGAGTACATCACCGGTGACAAGCCCGACCGCGAGCGTTTCCAGAAGTTTGCTGAGGCTCTGCCCATGGCCATTGGCAACCCCATGTACCACTGGACCAATCTGGAACTGCACGTTTTCTTTGGCTACGACGGCGTGCTGAACGGCGACACCGCTGAGGAAGTGTGGAACCTGTGCAACGATAAGCTGCAGCACGATCCCAAGCTGACCGTCCGCGGCCTGATCGAGCAGAGCAACGTGGCCTTCATCGGCACCACCGATGACCCCATCGACGACCTGTACTGGCACAAGAAGATCAAAGAAGATCCCACCATCAAGTTCACCGTGGCTCCCTCCTTCCGTCCTGACAAGGCCATCAACATCAACAAGCCCGGCTTTGCTGAGTACATGGCTAAGCTGGCTGCCGTTGTGGGCAAGGAAAAGCTGGCCTGCATCGACTGCGTGACCGATGCCCTGACCAAGCGCATCGAGTTCTTTGCCGAGATGGGCTGCCGCGCTTCCGACCATGGTCTGGACTACGTTCCCTACCGTGAGGCCACCAAGGACGAGGTGAACGCCATCTACCAGAAGGTGATGAAGGGCGAAAGCTGCACCGTGGAAGAGGCTGAGAAGTACCAGACCTACATCCTGATCCATCTGGGCAAGCAGTATCATCGTCTGGGCATTGCCATGCAGATCCACTACAACTGCCTGCGCGGCGTGAACCGCAAGATGAACAGCCTGCTGGGCCCCGACACCGGCTTTGACATGATCAACACCGCCACCTGCGGCGGCGAGATCGCACAGCTGCTCAGCGCCCTGAACGATACCGATGAGTGCCCCAAGACCATCATTTACAGCCTGAACCCCGCCGACGATGCACAGATCGGCACCATTCTGGGCTGCTTCCAGAACAGCGAGGTGCCGGGCAAGATCCAGCACGGCTCTGCATGGTGGTTCAATGACCACAAGATCGGCATGGAAGAGCAGATGTCCCGTCTGGCCAGCCTCGGCCTGCTGGGCAACTTCGTGGGTATGCTGACCGACAGCCGCAGCTTCCTGAGCTACACCCGCCACGATTACTTCCGCCGCATCCTCTGCAACCTCATCGGTCAGTGGGTCGAGGATGGCGAGTATCCCAACGACGAGAAGGCTCTGGAGAAGATCGTCAAGGGCATCTGCTTCGACAACGCAAAGCGTTACTTCAACCTGTAAGCGCTTTCCCCTTTTCCTGAACTGAATCTCCGCGCCGCCCGCAGACAGCTTTGTCTGCGGGCGGCGCTTTGTTTTGCCCTTTTACGTCCAAAATGCACCGGATATGCCTGTTTTTTCACCTTTCATCGGTTGTTGTCCGTCTTTTTCTACAACTTCTCCGTTATCCCTTGACTTCCCCGTATAAGGAGAGTATATTTTTGCATGGCATTCAGGCCATATTACTGTATTTTTTGATGGAGGAAACCCATGAACGGTTTAAAAGAAGCCTTCAGCCGCGAGAATCTGCTGAAGGATCTAAATTTCTTTGCCCTGCTGAACCTCGGCCTTGTGCTTACGGCAGTGGGCATCGTATATTTTAAAAATCCCAACCACTTCGCCTTCGGCGGCACCTCCGGCCTGTCCATCCTGCTGGCAGACCTGTTCCCCCGCATCAATGTGGGCGGCTTTATGTGGATCATCAACATCGTGCTGGTGGTGCTGGGCTTTATCTTTTTGGGCGTCAAGTGCATGGGCTGGACGATCTACTCCTCCTTTGCGCTCTCCTTTTTCGTGTCCGGCTGCGAGTGGCTGTACCCCTCCGGCGTGTCCCTGAGCGGCGATGCCATGCTGGATCTGGTGTTCGCGGTGTTCCTGCCCGCGCTGGGCGCTGCCATCGTGTTTGACATCGGCGCCTCCACCGGCGGCACCGACATCGTGGCGCTGATCCTTGCCAAGTACACCTCCATGGAGATCGGCAAGGCGCTGATGGTCAGCGATATCCTCATCGTGCTGGCGGCCGCCGTGCGGTTCGGTATGGGCACCGGTCTGTACTGTATTCTCGGCCTGATTGGCAAATCCTTCGTGGTGGACGGTGCCATTGAAAACATCCGCCTGCGCAAGGTGTGCACCATTATGACTGCGAACCCGCAGCCCATTCTGGACTTCATCATCCACGACATGAACCGCTCTGCCACTGTGGAAAAGGCCTACGGTGCCTACACCCACCACGAGCTCAGCGTGCTGGTGACCGTGCTCACCCGCCGTCAGGCTTTGCAGCTGCGCAACTTTCTGCGGGAGAACGACCCCCACAGCTTTATCACCATCGTCAACTCCAGCGAGATCATCGGCAAGGGCTTCCGCTCCTTCAACTAAGACTGCTTCGTATCCTTTTTTCATCCATTTTCCGCTAAAGGCTTCCCCCTACCGGGGGAAGCCTTTATTCAGAGGATTGCCCCCGTGTTCCGTGCAACTCCGTACTTGAAGAAAAACGCAAAATAGTGTATTATATAGTATTATGAGTAAAAGGGGGCACGCTGTGCCCTGACAGGGGGAACCTATATGGCTGATAAAAACTTTCTGACAGATATCATCGATGCCGACCTTGCCGAGGGCAAGGTGCAGCAGATCCACACCCGCTTCCCGCCGGAGCCCAACGGCTATCTGCACATCGGCAGCGCCAAGGCCATTTATATCAACTGGTCCATTGCCAACCAGTACGGCGGCAAATTCAACCTGCGTCTGGACGACACCAACCCCGCCCGCGAAGGCGAGGAGTATGTCAACAGTATCATCGAGGATCTGCACTGGCTGGGTGCCGACCCCAACGGCGGCATCTTCTACGGCAGCGATTACTTTGACAAGTGCTACGAGTACGCTGAGAAGCTGATCACCGAGGGCAAGGCTTATGTGGATGACCTGACCCGCGAGGAGATGCGCGAGTACCGCGGCTCCGATGCCGGCAAGCCCTCCCGCCCCTCTCCGTGGCGCGACCGCAGCCCGGAAGAAAACCTCGACCTGTTCCGCCGGATGCGTGCCGGTGAGTTCAAGGAGGGCGAAAAGACCCTGCGTGCCAAGATCGATCTGGCAAGCCCCAACATGAATATGCGTGACCCGGCCATCTACCGCATCAAGTACGCCGAGCATCACCGTCAGGGCAACAAGTGGTGCATCTACCCCATGTACGACTTTGCCCACCCCATTCAGGACGCCATCGAGGGCATCACCCACAGCATGTGCAGTCTGGAGTTCGAGAACCACCGCCCGCTGTACAACTGGGTCATCGAGAACATTTTCGGTGCCGAGTTCCCCAAGCAGCGCGAGTTCGCCCGCCTGAACATGACCAACACGGTCATGAGCAAGCGCTACCTGCGCGAGCTGGTGGAGATGGGCATCGTGGACGGCTGGGACGATCCCCGTATGCCCACTCTGTGCGGTCTGCGCCGCCGCGGCTACACCCCCACCTCCATCTTCACCTTCGTGCGGGAGGCCGGCATCTCCAAGTCTGACAACCTGATCGATATGCGTCAGCTGGAAGCCTGCATCCGCAGCGAGCTGGACCTGACCGCACAGCGCCGCATTGCCGTGCTGGAGCCGGTCAAGCTGGTGGTGGACAACTACCCCGCCGACAAGACCGAGTACTTTGACGTAGCCAACAACCCCAACCGCGAAGCCAACGATACCACCACCCGCAAGGTAGCCTTTACCCGCGAGCTGTGGATCGATGCCGAGGACTTTGCCGAGGTTCCGCCTCCCAAGTTCAAGCGCCTGACCGTGGACGGCGAGGTACGCCTGATGGGTGCTTATATCGTCAAGTGCACCGGCGTGGACAAGAACGCCGACGGCAGCATCGCCGCCATCCACTGCACCGCCGACCTCGAGACCGGCAACGGCAACCCCGCTGACGGCCGCAAGGTCAAGGGCACCATCCACTGGGTAAGCGCCGCACACTGCGTGGACGCCGAGGTGCGCCTGTACGACAAGCTGTTCACCGAAGCCAACATGAACGGCATCCCCGAAGGCAGCGATTACAAGGACTACCTGAACCCGGAAAGCGTCACCGTGCGCACCGGCTGCAAGCTGGAGGAGAGCCTGAAGGACGCAAAGCCCGGCGAAAAGTTCCAGTTCGTGCGCACCGGCTTCTTTACCCCGGACAGCAAGAACCCCGGCGTGTACAACCGGGTAGTCACCCTGCGCGACAGCTTCAAGCCCGCAAAATAATCATCCCCAAGGAGAAGATACCATACCATGACCGCAAAAATGACCCGTAACATCCTGCTCATGCTGGCAGCCACCGTGCTGATGGGCATTGTGCTGAACCTGTATATCTACAACACCGGCACCGTACCCGCCGCCGACAACGCCGCACCCCTGACCGATGGCAGCTACACTTCCTCTGCGCAGGGTTGCCTGAGTGAAGTGACCGTCACGGTCACCGTGACCGGCGGCAAGGTGACCGCCGTACAGGTGGACGCCTCTGCCGAGACCCCGGAGCTGGGCGGCAAAGCTGCCGAGACGCTGGCTGCCCAGCTGACACAGACCGGCTCCACCGCCGGTGTGGACGCCATCACCGGTTCCACCATGACCAGCGAAGCCATCTTTACCGCCATGGACGCCTGCCTTGCACAGGCGCAGTGATGCTGTAAACTACAAAAACAAAAACTGCCGCACAATTGTGCGGCAGTTTTTGCTTTTTACAGGGTGCTTTGCAGCCGTGCGCCGCTGGCGTACTGGGTACGGCGGTCCATCTGGTTATCCAGCGGCTGACCGGCGGCATAGCGCTTGAGGTTGTGTGCAAAAATATCCACGATATTGTCCAGCGTCTTGGGCAGGCTGAAGCCGCCGGTAACGTGGGGCGTGATGATCACGTTAGGTTCTGCCCACAGAGGATGCTCCGGCGGCAGCGGCTCGGGGTCGGTCACGTCCAGCCCTGCACCGGAAAGCCGCCCGCTGTGCACAGCCGCTGCCAGCGCCTCGCCGTCCACGGCAGTGCCACGCCCCACATTGAGCAAGATAGCACCGGGCTTGCAGAGCGCCAGCCGCTCTGCGCCGAACAGATGCAGTGTCTCCGGCGTACCGGGCAGGCTCAGCGCCACAAGGTCGGCCTGCGGCAGCTCTGCGTCCAATGCGCTCTGCGCCACCACCCGGGTGCAGTAGTCCGGGCAGGGAGTATCCGGGTGCACGGTGCGGCGCACGCCCACCACCTCAGCACCCAGCGCATGCGCTCGCCGGGCAAAGTTCGAGCCGATATCGCCCATGCCCACGCAAAGCACCCGGCTGCCCGCAATGCTGCCCACAGAGTGGCCGGTGGGTGCCCAGCGGTGTTCCCGCTGGTTGTCCCGGTAGGTGGGCAGCTCCTTGAGCAGGCTAAGCCACATTGCCAGCATACACTCACTGATGGCCAGACCATAAGCGCCGGTGGCGTTGGTCACGATGCAGCCCTCCGGCAGTACCCCCGGCTCCAGATAGTTATTGGGGCCCGCTGCGTTGGACTGGAACCACTCCAGATGACCGTTCTGCCGGATCAACGGCACCGGCAGATTGCCCAGCACGGCATCTGCCCACAGGGCATCCTCCACCGTGGCAGTATCCGGGGTGGTAAAGCGATATGCAAAGCCCTGCACCGCCTCAATGCGGGTCCTCTGCTCTGCGCTGATGGGCAGACAGACAAGGATATGTTTGGACATAATGGAGTCTCCTTCCCTCTTTTTTGTCTATCATACCGCAAACTGTGCGGCGGCACAAGGGGGCGGTTCTGTGCTTTCAGACGCATCCCGTAAAAGAACAATGTCGGGCAGCCCGAAAGCCGCCCAACACCGCATTCTATTTTAGTCCAGTGCACGGATGGCGTCCATCGTGCATTGATACTGCTCTTCCACCTTTGCAAACTGCTCCTGTGTGCCCTCCAGCTGCCCGGCGCGCAGGGTCTCGGTCAGGGTATAGGTGGGCGCATACAGGTTGGAAAAGCCCAGATTCTGGCAGACGCCCTTGAGGGTATGTGCTCCGCGGAACGCCTCCTTCACGTCTCCCCTGCGCAGCGCTTCCTCCAAGATCTGAAAGCTGTCGTCCTGCAAAAACATCCGCACAAATTTGCCGATCATGGCTTCGTTGTGCAGCCGCCCCAGCACCTCCTGATAGTCTGCGCCCATCTTTTTATAGCATTCCTGTATCGTCATCGCTTACGCCGTGCCTTTCTTTTCAGCCTCTGTCTAATTTCCCACCGCCGCACTTCCCGGCGATATAGTGTTATGATAGCACCTTTCCGGCTTGCTTGCAACTAGAGCGCAACAAATTTTGTGTTCTGTCCAGTTTTTGCATCCGCTTTTCGGCAGTTGCACCAAAACCTCACCTTTTTGCAAAAGATGCCTGTCATCGCCCGCTTCCTCACTGCTGCTTTTATTGGCTGAAAAAGTCGAAAAGCACCAATGCCCCTAACTGCGGATTCTGTATTGACGAACCGCGCAAAAAACGATATACTATATTCTGGCGGTGCAGCTGTGCCGCCAGATGTCGGGGTGTTGCGCAGTTGGTAGCGCGCCTGCTTTGGGAGCAGGAGGCCGCGAGTTCGAGTCTCGCCACTCCGATCCTGCAAACGCACGTTGATTCGATGAGGATCAGCGTGCGTTTTTGTTTTGTTGTTGAAATTGCCGGGAGGATATCTGAAAGTGTGCAAAAACTGCGCACACTGCAAGACCGTTTTCCAAAAACAGAGCAGCCTTTTTCTATTTCCTCCCCTTTTGCGGGATTGATAAAAGCCCACAAGTGCGGTATACTGAATAGTACTTTATTCGAGCGAAGTAAGGAGGTGCGGCCCATGGCGATCGGTGTGCCCCGCCCGCTGGCGATAGAAAAACCGCAGGCCGTAGATCTTGTACAGGCGGCGCGGTATTTCGGCGCGCACGGCGAGCCGGACGCTGCCACGCTGGCGCTGCTGCAAAAGTGCGCGGTGCCGCTGCTGGCAGTGGCGATGCCCCAGGCGGTGTGGCTGCTGGCAGACACCCCCGCCCTGACCGAGGCCGGGCTTCTGCCCGGCGAGGACGTGCACAAGCACCTGACCGGCTGCGGGCAGGCCATTCTGCTGGCAGTGACGCTGGGCCCCGGGGTGGATGCCCAGATCCGCCGGGCAGGCGTGGGCGACATTGCCGCCGGGGTAGCCTCCGATGCCTTGGGCAGCGCACTGGCCGAGCAGGCCGCCGATGCCGCCGAGGCGCAGCTGCGCCAGTGGGCGGCGACCGAGGGAAAGTATCTGACCGGGCGCTTTTCGCCCGGCTACGGCGATTGGGACATCGCGGTGCAGCCGCTGGTGGCAGCGGCGCTGGACACCGTGCGCAAGGCCGGGCTGTGCGTCACCGACACCAACCTGATGACCCCGCGCAAGAGCGTGACCGCCCTGCTGGGGGTCAGCGACCACCCGGTAAAGGGGCAACTGGCCGGGTGCGGCCATTGTGTGCTGCGCACCCGCTGCGAATACAGAAAGAGGGGAAAGACCTGTGCAAGTGAATGAACTTTTCAGACAGAGCAATACCATCCTGCTGGACGGCGGCATGGGCACCATGCTGCAAGCTGCCGGGCTCAAGCTGGGCGCACGCCCGGAGGAGCTGAACATCACCGATCCGGCGCTCATCGAGGGCATCCATGGGCAGTACGCTGCGGCGGGCAGCCGCATCGTCAACGCCAACACCTTCGGCGCTTCTGCCCACAAGCTGGCAGGCAGTGCTTACACGCTGGAGCAGGTCATCACCGCAGGCATTGAAAACTGCAAGCGCGCCTGTGCGCCCTACGGTGCGCTGACCGCGCTGGACGTAGGCCCGCTGGGCGAGCTGCTGGAGCCCAGCGGAACGCTGGCCTTTGAGGATGCTGTGGCCGAGTATGCCCGCATCGTCAAGGCAGGCGAAGCCGCCGGGGCAGACCTGATCTTTTTTGAGACCTATACCGACCTGTACGAGTTGAAGGCCGCCCTGCTGGCTGCCAAGGAGAATACTCATCTGCCCATTCTGGCCAGCATGAGCTTTGAAGCGGGCGGGCGCACCTTTACCGGCTGCACAGTGGAAAGCTTTGCCGCCACCGCCCGGGGCTTGGGGGCAGACGCCGTGGGCATCAACTGCTCGCTGGGACCCAAAGAGATCTTCCCCATGGCAAAGCGGCTGGCCGAGGCTGTACCCGGCAACTTCCCGGTGTTCGTCAAGCCCAACGCCGGTCTGCCCCGGGCAGACGGCAGCGGCTACGACATCACCCCGCAGCTGTTTGCCTTGCAGATGAAGCCCTACCGGGAGCTGCACCTGTTTGCCGCCGGCGGCTGCTGCGGCACCACCCCGGAGTTCATCAAGCTGCTCAACGGCACCTTTGCAGGCTGCACCCCGGGGCGTCCCGCGCACCGGATGCCCTCAGTGCTGTGCACCCCGGTGGACACGGTCACGGTAGACGGCATCACGGTGGTGGGCGAGCGCATCAACCCCACCGGCAAAAAGCGCTTCCAGCAGGCATTGCGGGAAGGCGACATGAACTATGTGCTGGAACAGGCCGTCAGTCAGGCAGAGGCTGGGGCGCAGATCTTGGACGTGAACGTGGGCGCGCCCGGCGTGGACGAGCCGGTGCTGATGGAGCAGGTGGTCAAGGCGCTGCAAAGCGTGACCAGTTTGCCTTTGCAGCTGGACTCCTCCAACGTGGAGGCGCTGGCGCGGGGTCTGCGGGTGTACAACGGCAAGCCCATCGTCAACTCCACCAACGGCGAGCCGGAAAAGCTTGCCGCCATCCTGCCGCTGTGCAAGAAGTACGGTGCCGCCATCGTGGGACTGGCCATCGATGAAAAAGGCATCCAGCCCAAAGCCGCAGACCGCGTGGCCATTGCCCGCCGCATCACCGAGGCAGCGCTGGCAGCAGGCATCCCTCGGGAAGATATCTACATCGACTGCCTTACCCTGACCGCCAGCGCCCAGCAGGAGGATGTGCTGGCCACGGTACAAGCGCTGGAAGCCTGCAAAAAGGAGCTGGGAGTGCGCACCGTGCTGGGCGTGTCCAACATCAGCTTTGGTCTGCCATGCCGCACCTACCTGAACACCACCTTTTTGACCATGGCCATGTACGCCGGGCTGGACCTTGCCATCATGAACCCTTCCAGCGAGGAGATGATGGCGGCGGTGTACGCCTACAACGTGCTGACCAACCGGGACAAGCAGAGCACAAAGTACATCGAGCGCTTTGCCGACCGTGTGCCTGCCAGCACCGCGCTGGCACAGGCTGCAAAAGCCGTGCCTGCCGCCAGTGCCGCCGAAGCAGAACTCACCGGTCCCTACGCTGCCCTGATGAAAGCGGTGGAAAAGGGCTTGAAGGGTGACGCCGCCGCCCATACCCGCACCCTGCTGGCGGAAAAACAGCCGCTGGAGGTGGTGGACGAAGCCTTGATCCCCGCTTTGGACATCGTGGGTGCCAAGTACGAAAAAGGCACCCTGTTCCTGCCACAGCTGCTGCAGGCTGCCAGCGCCGCCCAGAGCGCCTTTGAGGAGATCAAGACCGCCATTGCCCAAAAGGGCGAGGGCAGCGCCAGCAAGGGGCGTATCGTCCTTGCCACCGTCAAGGGCGATGTACACGACATCGGCAAGAACATCGTCCGGGTCATTCTGGAAAACTACGGCTTTGAGGTTCTGGATCTTGGCCGGGACGTACCGGTGGAGACGGTGGTGGACACCGTGCGGGAAAAGGACGTGCATCTGGTAGGCCTTTCGGCACTGATGACCACCACCCTGAAAAGCATGGAGGAGACCATCGCCGCCCTGCGCGCCGCTAAGCTGGACTGCAAGATCATGGTGGGCGGTGCCGTGCTGACCCCGGAATACGCCGAAAAGATCGGCGCGGACTGGTACGCAAAGGACGCCAAGCGCAGCGCCGACATCGCCAAGGAATTCTTTGGGGTGTAACGCAGAAAAATTACAGATTCAGACTGCTGAAATGTGCGGACTTTTCAGCAGTCTTTTTTCATGGGCAAGGCGTTTATTTGCAAACTGTTCAAAATTACCACAAAGAATTGCCACGATTGTCTGGCATAATAAGGGTGCACTCAGGGAGAACGGAACGGACATCCCCCATAACCTCCGAAAGGTTCTCCCCGCAAAAGCCCATGCAGGCACATTTCCCTGCGGGTGCGGCCGCAGCAGCGGCGCACCGCAGGCCCATAAAAAACTGTCTCCCGTTTCTATGCGAGGCAATAGCCAGAACGGCGGACAGACTACCAAATCCCTCCTGACCAAGCCGCAATGTTCAGGGGTTCCTATACAGCAGGCAGTGTCGCTTTCCTCCTCCTTTCCACGACACTGCCTGCTTTTTGTTTGCGCATTTTTCCCTGAAACGCCAGAAAGCGCAAGGTCGGAGGAACTGCCCTTGCTCCCGCCTCCTGCATACAAAACCGCCCCGGCTTCCATCACGGAAACCGGGGCGGTTCGTTTGCTTTAGGGGTGCTTTTTCAGGCGCTCACGCAAAACCTTGCGAGGGGTCTTTTGGTAAGCCCCGCGTATGCGGGGAAAGCGCGACACCATGGCATTCTACCCCTGTGTTGTGGGATCACCCCCGCGTATGCGGGGGAAAGGGCCACCTGACGCTTGCAGTCAGCCATATGCATAGGATCAACCCCGCGTATGCGGGGAAAAGGGAGAGCAGACAGCAAGACCACACTATCACATGGGATCACCCCCGCGTATGCGGGGAAAAGGCGCGAACGCTAATCGTACAAAACGAACCGCAAGGATCACCCCCGCGTATGCGGGGAAAAGACTAAAAAGATCCCGTAGCACCGTGCCTCCCGTTGCTATTGTACCGCTGTTTCCTTCAGTTTGCAATAAACCTGTTGTATCAAATGGCAGTCCGGCAGGGCGCGATGCCCCACTTTTTCTGCCAGCTGAAAATGCTGCGGCAGCGCCTGCAGGTCCGGCAGGATCATGCCCGGCATCTCGTTCCTCTCAGTTTCCTGCGCGCATAACGGTCATCAGCCCAAGGCCATAGGCCTTGCCGCGCCCCATGCCCTGACACAGCAGTGCCCGGAACTGCTCTGCATCGGTCACCTGCAAAACGCCCTCATAGGTCACTGCCAACAGGGTCACCGGCCGGGTGCCGTGCTTGGCAAAATGCTGCCACTGCACCCGGGTCACGGTAAATCCCTCCTCCCGCAGGGCAAAGCCGCGCTTTGCGGCGCGCTCCAACAGCCACTGCTTCTGGTACTGTGTTGTGCAATGTGCGGCCACGGTTCCCCGCGCTGCGGGGTTTTGGGTGTCTTTGCAGCTTTTGGTGGGGTTTGCAGTCAGCCGGAACTGCCAGCAGCTGCCCGGCTCCACCCGCTGCAAAAGCGGGTCGTAGCTGCGGGTCTCCGCAGCCGCTCCGGTGCCAAACTGCTCCACCACGCCGGACAGCTCCGGCGCGTCCTCGCTGAGCAGCAGCAGATACAGCCGCTCTCCCAGACGATCCAACCGCCACAGCCTGCGGCGGCGCTCCCCTGCAAAAGCGCTTTCCACTGCGCCATGCAGTTTTTGCGGTGCCGCCAGCGCAGCCATGGTGCTGCGGCGGGTGGGATCGAGTTCTACCCGTGATAAATACATTCTCTCGCCCCCTTTTTACAATTCCCGGAACGGATCGTGCTCCGTAGCCTCCGGGCTGTCCGGCATCTTCTGCCATAGTTCCCGTACCGAGCGGTAGCCGTATTGCCGATGATGCGGGTCAAAGCTCACCGGCACATCCCGCTGCGGAGCCGTGCCCGGCTCCAGCGGATCGGCGTCCAATAGGATCCGGCTCTGCCGTCCAGGGCACAGGGGCGGTTCCGCTTGCAACACCTCCTGCAAGCTGCCCGGGCATACGCCCAGACAGAGCGGCAGGGTAGGCGGGCAGCAGCGGCGACCGAGATACAGCGGAAACGCCGGGTGCAGCAGTGCCTGCTGCAGCTGCTGCAAAAGGGCGGTGTCGGTGCTTTCAATGCCGGCCAGAAACACGGCATCCTGCAAATAATGGCGGTAGGTCACATAAGAGGTCTTTTCGTCCTGCGTCTTTGCCGTGTGGTAGTCCACCAGCAGCTGCCCTTCCCGCTCCACGCGGACGCCGAACCGCAGCCCGGTCAGCCGGGTCAGCGCTTCGCTCTCGTCCCGCCGCAGCCCCAGAGCTGCCGCCAGCAGACCGATCACGCCGCTCTTGGTGGGTTCCCGGCCCGTCTTGCGGGTCTCAAATTTAGAGTCCGCGCCCCACGCCTGCAAAGGCGCTGCCAGCCGAAGCAACAGCGTTGCCATTACCCCACCTCATTTCCGGCAAGCGCATCCCGGACAGCCTTTTCCAGTGCGTCCAGCATCGCCTTTGCCGTCTGCGCCGGAGCCAGCACCTCCAGCCCGCTGCCCACGGTAAAGCTTTGCGCCGGAGCCTCGGCAAAGCTGCTGTACATCTGCTGCGCATACTGCGCCAGTGCCGCCTTGGAAGGTGCGGCGTAACCCTGCGCACTGCGGGGCACGGCACGCTCGAATGCGCCGCACAGGTTCACCGGCTGATCCTCCCGCAGGGTCACATATACCGCGTCCGGCAGAGTGCGGTTTGCAAAGGTGTTCTGCTTGCCGGTGGGCATGGAGAAGAGGAACGCCTCGCCAAAGGCCCGCACCGTTTCCGCTGCCTGCGCTGCACCCAGCTGCCCGGCCAGCTCCATCACGTTCACCGTAGCATAGCGGTACAGGGTGGAGGAGTTGTACTCCACCGTGCCCAGATGGCCTGCACCGGCGTTGTCCTCTGCCTGACAGTCATCCACGGCGGTAAAGTAATCGTACTCGTTCTGCACGGCATGGGTGGAGATGCTGTGCGCCACCTGCGCAGCGGCGTCATAGTTCAGAGAAGGGTCATCTGCCACCATGCGGCCAAACAACGCCATGTCCATCGAGGGCGCCGCTTTCAGGGCATCCCGATACTGCTTTTTATCCGCAGAGCCCTCCACAGCCAGCTCTGCCAACGCCTTTGCCTGTGCAGTGCTCATGAAGAACAGTGCCTTGGTGCCCTTATCGTCGCTCTTGATGCCCGCATTCTCCAGCGCTTTTTTTGCCAGCTTGTCCGCATCCAGTTCCGGGGCCAGTGCAAGGATCTGCGCCTTCACCAGTTCTGCGGCCTTTTTGGTGCGCTTGCCCACGTCCAGCTGAGCATTCTCCGCAAAGGCTGCACGCATGGCGTGCTTCCATGCCTGTGAGGATACCCGGGCACGGGTCACACCGCCGTACACTGCCGTTTTGGGGCTGCCGGTATCGTCCCGGTTGATGCAGCTGGGCGGGACGGTCTGCAAAATGTGGAAATCAACATACAGGCGCTTCTTCATGGTCAAGTCTCCTTTTCTTTCTCTTCCGGTGCAGGCTTCGGGTCGCGGTACAGATCCTGCCCCCACCGCAGACGGACATTGGCGGGAATCTGTGCATACCGCGGGTCGGTGCATTGCAATTCATACAGGTCTGCCGCAAGCTGCGGATAGTCCAGCGGGATGCCGCCATCCTTTGCCGCGCTCAGCAGCCGGATCATGCCCCGCAGATGGTGGCTGATCTCGGTAATTTCTTCTGCGGTGGCCAGCGCATTGAACCGCCGGAGCACACTGGCCTCGGTCCAGTCCTGTCCGGCACTGTTCCGCTCTGCCAGCTGCCGCACCGCACGCCCCAGCGTGTTGCCGGGGCAGTTCATGGGGCGGTCATTCCCCTGCTGATGCACAGCATACAGGGTCAGGGCAAGGTAGACCGCCCACTCTGCCGCCGAGGGAGCACTGCGGCCCTGAAAGCTTTCCGGCATTCCCAGCAAAAAGCATCCCCACAGCTCCGGCAGCTCGCCGGGTGCGTGGCCGATATCCCGCCGCAGCTTTGCCAGTTCTGCCCGCCGCTGGTTGTCCGGCAGAGCCTGAAGCCTGTGCAGCTGCTGCGCCGCATACAGTTTGACATCCTGTGTTTTCATACAATTCCCCCTTTATGGTTCTGTTTTGGGATAGATTTCCCAAAGCCTTGTGCGGAAATGATTATAGGCCTTTGGCGCGGTATACAGGATGGTGCGCTCGGTCTTTTTGTCCTTATCGACCACAATGCGGCGTCCCTTCAGGGCGGCATTCCCGGCCTCCATCACCATCTGCTTTCCCAGCTTTTCCGCGATGCTGCGCGCCCGTGTCTGCCAGCGCAGTGCTGCCTCATCCGGGTCGTCCTGCTCCTGGTCGATCGCCTGCAGCCACTGCCGGAAAGGCCGGTCCACTGCAAAGTAGAACTGTGCACGAACCGCGCCGCCTGCATTTTCATTCCGGTCACCGGCGGCAATTGCCAGTTCCTGCGCAAAACGCCCGATCAGCGCCGCTGTCTGTTCACAGCGCTCGATTTCTCTGACGATCCGGCTCTGCCATGGGCGCCCTATCTCATCCAGAATCCCTGCCTGAAAGGTCAGGCTGTCGCTGAAAGAATCATTTACAAAGAAGTCCTTATCGCCATATTGGACACCGGAGATACGGAAATGTACCTTTCTGCGGGGATCCAGAAGTTTCAATCTCTTTTCCTGCAACTTTTCGATCCAGCATACAACGCCCGGGCGATGCCCGCTGTCCTGACAAAAAACCGCCGGGAACTCCCGCCAGAATTGTTTGGCCGGGTCATGACGGCAGGGCACAAACACCACCGGTTCATTTTTCTTGATTGGCATCGTGCGCCAGATGGTCATCTGTTCGGCAAAGACGTTTTCTCTGGGGAAGAAATCTCCTCCCAGCAGACAGAACCCATCTACATTCTCCCCTGTCCTGTGCAGCAACAGCCTTCTGGATTGCAGGGTGAGCAGCTGTGCCGGGTTATCCGGGCAGCAAATTTCTGTCCGTTCCGCGCTCTTTGGTGCTTCCAATTCCCAACAGGGCTTGCTTTCGCCCCAGCATTCCCGGCCGTCGCGCAGCAGCGTCAGGTTCAGCATCAGGGTCTCGTACAGATTATCACCCTGTGCCTGAATAAAACCGATCTTGCCCAGCCACCCGGCTCCTACGGATGGAAGACCCTTTCCTTTTGGCTTCGCGGAGGTGTCATCATAGCCGTTCACGCATAGCAGCCACCGCGCCGCCTGCGGATAGCTCAGCTGCTCCTTGCTCTGCCCCGCATACAGCGGAAAGAGCCGGAGTTTATTGCTGCTTTCCGACATTTCACCGTTGAGTTTGGCCGCACCGTATTCCGTGCCGATCTTTGCCTGCGGCACCTGCCAGAAGGGGTGTGTCGGATGGAACAGCCAAAAGCGGTCCTTCCACTGCTCCAGATAGTCCCGGACAGGCGCCGCCGGAAAATGCCCAAGCTGCCACAGCGCGCTCCAGCGCTCCAGTGCATCATCGCTCTGCATCAGTGGGCGGGGCTCTCCCTTTACATCCACCCGGGAAAACACGGTGAACAGCACCGCCAGCAGCAGCCGCAGCACGGCGGCGTTCTGGGTGGGCATCTCGCCCGCAAGGTCCGCATAATCCTGCGCCGACACCAGCGCCTCGGTCAGGGACACCTCCCGCACCGTGTTGTCCCGCAGCCGCACCCGTATCCACGGTTCGGTCAGCAGGTTGAATTCAATTTCCTTCATCCGTCTCCTCCTTTTGGTAATACAGGCCGTTTTCACGGTCATAACAAAGTTCCATGCCCGCAAGCCGGGCAGTCAGGTTTTCATCCAGCAGCAGGATCAGTTCTCCGTGCAGCAGCGGCGACAGCTGCCACGCCGCAAGGCGGCTGCGGTTGTCCGCTTCCAACTCCCGGATGACCCTGTCCACCTTCCACGCCTTGCCGAACACCGCCGGGAGCCGCAGCTTCTGCCGGGCGATCTTCAGCGCCGTTTCCGGCGGGGGCGGGCTGTCGGCAGCTACGGCACTGCCGCCCTCCTGCCACGGCAGAAAGTGGATGCTGCCGTCTGCCCGACGCTGCATTACCAGCACCTCTACCGAGGGGTCGCCGTCCCGCACTGCCGCCCGCGCCGCCGGGTCGGAGCAGGCGCCCTCGTTCTGCATCCAGTCGTCCAGCGTGTTCAGCTGCGCCAGCCGGTGCGTTTCCGGCTGCGGCACAAGGTACGCCTCGGCGCGTGCTTTCTTTTTCTCCTGTGTCTGCTCATATATGGAGCGCATTTCCTCGCCCTGTGCTCCGCCGGGGGCTTCCCGCTCCCAGCCGTAGACCCGCTGCACCAGCGGAGAGATCTCCTCCGGCAGCCGAATGCTCCGGGGCAGAAAGTTCCGGGTGCGCCAGAGCAGCCACTGTCCATATACCGCCTCGCTGCCCGCGTCAAAGGCATCTTCCCCGGTGTCCAGCACCGCGCAGCAGGCCTGCTGCAACGGAGCGGGGCGGCTGCGGTGGTGGCGGTGCAGCCGCCCAATGCGCTGCAGCAGCAGATCCATGGGGCAAAGCTCTGTGACAAGAACGTCCAGATCAATGTCCAGCGACTGCTCCATCACCTGCGTGCCCACCACGATCAGGTCATTCCGTTCCTTCGGCGTGGATTCCTTGCCGATGCGTGCCATCAGCTGGTTTTCCCGCGCCGCGCGGTCCGGCATCAGAAACTGCGCATGGAACAGCTGCACCTCTTTGTCCGGCAGGCTTTCCCGCAGCAGCTGCGCGATCTTCTGCGCTTTTTTGACCGTGTTTACGATCACTCCTGCGCAGCCGCCCTCGGCCAGCTTCCGGCGCAGCAGCGCGGGCAGCTCCGGCTCTGTGAGCGTAGTCAGCTGCACCGTTTGACCGGGTGCAGCCGATGAGATGGCCGTCTGCTTTACCTCTGCGCCATCCGTCCATGTCAGCAGCGGATAGCCGCAGCTGGTTTCCCACGGAGCGTCCGGGGCGGCCTTTTTCTGCTGGTAGGCCTCGACCAGCTCTGTGCGCCGCCGGGCGGGCAGGGTGGCCGACAGCAGAATGACCGGCACCTTGTACCAGCCCAGCCATTCCAGTGCGCGGTCCAGATAGCAGTTCATGTAGGTATCGTAGGCGTGGCACTCATCAATAATGACCACCTTGCCCGCAAGCCCCAGATGCCGCAGCATAACGTGCTTCTGGGCAAGTGCCGCCAGCAGCAGCTGATCCACTGTGCCAATCACGAAGTTTGCCAGCAGTGCCTGCTTGTTTCCCCGAAACCACTGGTGTACCTGCACCTGATGCTCTTCCTGCGCGTCCTCCTCCAGCTGCACCCCGCGCCCCTGCAGCCGCAGATAGCACTCGTTCAGTTCCGCCATGCCGTGCGCCAGCTTTATAGCCTGCGGCAGCGTCTCCTCAGACTGCGTGTCTGCCCAGCCAAGCAGCCGGGGAAAGATGCCGTTTGCCGTGGCCTGTGTGGGCAGCCCGAAAAAGACACCGCCCAGCCCGAACCGGCTGGCCATGATCTCCGCAGCGGCCAGCGCCGCCTCGGTTTTGCCCACGCCCATCTGTGCTTCCAAAATCAGAATGCCCGGTTCCGCTGCGGTATCTGCAGCTTCCAGAACAGCCCTCTGCACCGCATTGGGCGCAAAGCCGAACCGCACCGCAAACTCCTGCGGGTCTGCGATGCTCGGCTGTGCCTCCCACGGGAAGGGCAGCGCCAGCTTTTCCCAAGCCCTGTCCACCCGCGCCGGGTAATCCTCCATGCTGCCCAGCTCCTCTACCGGGATCAGGGGGAAGTATTCCGTATTGCTGGCGATCCAGTCTGCCATGATCAGAAGTCCGGTCAGAAGCACTTCCTCCTGCGGGTCCAGGTCGTACAGTTCCGCCGTATCATCAAAGCCGCAGTCCTGCAAAACAGTCATGAGCAGTTCTGTCCAGAAGCCCTGCCAGACCTTTTCCTGTCCCTTGGGGTAGTAGTTGCTCTCCCAGCACTCCAACTGGTCATCGACCGCCGCGCAGCTCTGTGGCCTGCCGTGATGCGCTCCCACAATGGAGGCTAGCCCGCCGGGACAATCATCCCACAGCAGGATTGCCTCTCCCGCCCGGGCATGCGGCGACTCCCGGCGGTTCTGTTCAGGACAGTCCAGCGGCGTCAGCATTTCCAGCCGCTGCCGCGCCTCCGGCAGAGTGCGCAGGATATTTGCCTGAAAGGCTACCGTAGCCTTGCCTATATCATGGATCCCGCCCAGAAACCGGGCATGCGCGAGCAACGCTTCCTCGCGCTCAAAGCCCATGGCCCGTTTTGCACTTTCCGGGAGCCACTGCCGGACCAGCCGCTCCATGATGCCCGCCGTATCCCACAGGTGCATCCAGAGCGGCAGCCACAGGCTGGTATTCTCCGGGTCCGTTTTACCAGCCAAAAGCCTTGTTTTATTCAACGTCCAGCGCATTTTTGCTCCTTTTCCGGTGTGTGCTTTCCGTGTACCGAGCATAGCAGATAATGTGTACTATAATCCGTACTTTTTGCATTTTATCTCCGCAAATGAAAAAAGCGGCACACCGGGGCGTGCCTCATCAAAACGAAAGTGTCCTTGCAAGGTAAAGAAAACTGCTATTTATGGCCCTGTTCCGCCTTCTGTTCCAAAGATACGCTTCTGCCCTTCTGCTGTCAACGGCTCCGCGCCAATTCATCAAAGCTACAAAAAAAACGATTTCTTTTTTGTATAAAAAGCCGCCCCGGCTTCCTACTATGGAAACCGAGGCGGTTCATTCTGTTTATTGGTGTTCTTTCAGACACTCAATGCCTACCAACTGGCATTCAGTTTTTGAAGTTTTAGTCATATCTGTATTTAGAGGACTTTCCATACACCTTCCGGAGCGATTTTTTCAGACTGACCACCGTTTCTTTGATGATCTTTGCCTCATCGGCGGAGCAATCTGCAAGCTGTTCGGTCATCCAGCTGTCGAACACCGGCTTTGCTTTTTTGATCTCGATGCACAGCAGCTCGTCTGCGGAGCAGTCCAGTGCGTTAATGATGTCGATCAGCGTTTTCAGGCTAGGCACTGAGTTGCCTGTTTCGATATGGCTGATGTGCGTGACCACAACGCCGACCTCATTGGCCAGCTGTTCCTGCGTCATGCCCTTTGCAAGGCGGCAGGCACGGATGCGTTTTCCGATGTCGGCGTAGTCCACCATAGTACAAGTACCCTCCGTTTTGTGAAGTGATACTTGTATTGTATGTGCAATCGACCGTGATTGTAATAACCTGAAAGTGCAGTGGACTTTTAGATACAGTTTTTATTCTATCTCAATATAAATTTTATATCCGTTACAAAACATCTTCCAATGTTGTTCTCTCCTTGAATGCAGTTTCATCGATAATGTTAAATCTCGACCATTTGCATTTATCTAAATAGTAAACCGCAAAGTCGTTATCTCCGCAATCCGCCACCGGAATTATACGGTTGGATTTAAAATCAACATGCAAGTCCTGTTCTGCATTTAGAATCTCTTTATAAGTAAGAGTTCTCACATCATTATCCAGAAAAACAGGTTCTTCTGCATTTGATACAATTTTTTGGAGCAATTCCGGAAGCTTTGCTTCATAAACATTTTGCACCGTTTCAACTTTATCTGAATCAATTTTCATATTTTCTACCAATTTCAAATATTCTGCCACATTCATATTTGTGTTCCTCCTAACGCTTGATCCAATTTACTATATGGACTGCCCAGTGCATGGATGCCTTGTTTATCATAATGAACTTCTGCGTTCAACGGGGTAATATTGCGCGCTTCATTGTTCCCTCCCATACCCAAAGGTTGAATATGGTGGGCATCATAATCACTTCCTGCTTTCCGAATCAAGTTCCCACTTGCAGAGTATATATCTTTCTTATACTTCGGCCACTGCAGACCGTTTATTTTCTCCCATTCTCGCTTTAGCTGAGTCTTATTGTCATTGAACTCCTCTCGCATTTTTGCGTTTTCTTCTGGTGTTCTCTTTTCAAGATTTGACACTTCAAAAGGTTTGTCTGGAATTGTTTCTGCACACTCTGATTTGCTCTTTAAATCTTTAAGATATTCTCCTACAAGCTTTTGAAGATCTTTTTCCGGATTTTCCATTTTTTGCTGTAGTCTTTTCTCATAAGTACTATGAGATTCTAGTTTTTCAAACGACTTTCTCACCGAAGAATCGAGTTTGTTTTCTGCTCTTGCAGTTTTTCCTTCCTGCAAACGCTCGAATGCCTTTCTGACAGAACTATCCAGATAGTTCTCCCGGCTTTTTGTTTCTACCGGCTTTACTTCCGAGATTTCCCGCCTCACAGCACACGACCTCCCTGCTGTTCAAAATTCGTCCTCAAATCTTCTACAGCCTCCGCATCCGGGTTCAGGCTCATGCCCATGCTTATCACGCTGTTCAGCACCCAGTCTGCGGCAGCAGCTTTCAGGCCGTACTGTCCCTGCAGCTGTTCCAGAAATTCCTTACGGGGTGTGAACGATTTTTCGGCTGCGGCACAGTAATCAATGACCGTGCTGATTCCATCAAAGAAATCAAACACAGCTTTCCGGGTCTTAGCCACATCCAGTTCGCCGCCTGCAAAGACCTGTTCCAGGTAGCGGCCGTCCTCCGGCTTCAGCACAGTCTCATGGCGTTTCAGCCAGAGCTTCAGCTGCTCCATCTCCGAACTGCTCAGCGGTTCCAGCTCTTTGCCCACTGCCAGTTGTCCGAATACAAACTCTGCGTTGATTTCACGCGGCATTTTTGAAGGCTTGTGGTAAACAGCATTTTCCGGCATGGGATACGCCTCAATCTTGCAGAGCACCGCCTCCGGCCACTCGTTCTGGTAAACGGCAGCCACACCCAGCGGCAGCTTGGACAATTCATCGATCTGTGCCTCCTTCAGGGCGGCAGACTTGCCTACCAGCTTGCGATCTTCTTCGTCCGGCAGGCGCAGAATAATTTTGGTGTTCGTGTTGCGGATGACCGACATATCCAGCAGTCCGGGTGCCTGGTCTGCAATGATAAACCCCTCACCATAAGTACGCATTTCCGCAATAGCATTTGCCAGCATTTCCACCGACTTGCCCTGCAAATTTGCACCTTCCTGTGATTGCTCTGCCGAGGTCTTGCGCAGCAGGTTGTGCGCTTCTTCCAGCACTGTGACATGGCGAAGCCTGCTGTTCATCCCGCTGCTGCACATCCGGTATTCCTGTAACTTCATCACCAAGATGCCCATCAGCAGCGATTTCGTTTCCATAGAGCCCACACGGCTCAAATCCACAATAACATTGCGGTCAAACAGCGCTTCGTCCGTCAGCGCATCTTCTGCGCAAAGCACACTTCCATAAATACCGTTTGTCAACGACTTTACGCGGGTGCACAATGCGCCCACATAGTCGCTTTGGGTATCCTTGGAATAATGCGACTCTTCAATGACGCCCGGCAGAATATCCAGCAGGTCAAAGAAGGTTGGGAAAACTCCCTTCTCGCTCTCAGAATTGCGCAGATCCCAGCCTACTTTCTGATAGCTGCGCTCAATAGCATCCTTCAGCACCGCTGGCATGGCTGCATACATCGGCCAGCAGGCGTTGAATATCTCCACCAGACGGTCAATATGTTCCAGAATATGGATATTCTCAGGGAATGCAAAGGGGTTCATGCGCAGCAGCGGCGTTTCTCTGGGGTTTGTACCAAACACCTGCACATCTGTACAATTGCCGAACACGTTCTTGTATTCGCCCTTGGCCGGTTCCACCACAAGAAACGTCGTTTGTCCGTTCTTTGTGATCTCATCCAGCAGATGGTAGACCGCATTGGATTTGCCTGTGCCAGTCGAGCCAGTGATGAATGTGTGGGAAGCCATCGCCTGCCGGTTCAAGAGCAGTCCTGCCGCTTCCTCTTTACCCATGTGGTAAATCTTGCCCAGATTCATCTTGTCCTCATCCGGCATCGCCTCATCCGGCACATTGCGGCCAAACTCCGCGTGCTCAATAATTGGCAAGCCGTGCACTGAGCGGGTGGGCAAGCCAAGATGCATCGGCAGTTCCCGCCCGCTGACCAGCGTACCTGCCGTGTAAAACAGACTGTCAGCTTCATTCTCCCAGAGCTGGCGTGCAAAGACAGGGTGTGTAAACCGTTTGAGATATTCTCGCATAGCAGTTACACTTGCACGGTCCTGCCAAAGATTGGCCGCACCGCTTTCCACAGAAGAGCCTTCTCCAATCATCAGCGAACGATATGTATTAGCTGCAAGAAGAGCCTTGCTGGGGCGAGAGGACAAAAAATAAGCCGCACAACTGTAACAGCCGTAATCTTCACTTTCTTTGGTACGCTTGATTTGCTCGTCAATTCGTGTCAGCAGTTCTTCCACCGCCTTGTTGCAGACTTCTATCTGCTGCGTCCGCACAGTGCCGTGCGTATCCGTCGTCCCGTTGGAATGCTGTTCATTGGTGCTGTGCGCATTGCTGCGTTCCACCGTAGAGCTGTCTGTGTGCGCCGTGTTGTATCCCCGGCTCATCCCAAAGCCCATCGACTTTCCGATGCTCCGTGCCGTACTCCATGCAGTCCCATTTGTTTCATGTCCAGCCACCATAGGCACCACAGCGCCAAACAGCGGTCCAGCCTTTACCGCCGCACCAACTGTACTCGCCGCCGACACGATGGCTGCTCCGGCAGGCGGGAAGACTGCCGATGCCGCCACTGCTCCAAGCGCAAGGATACTCGCACCAGCCGCAACGCCGACCATCGTTCTTTTGCTCGGCAACCGAAGCCGTGTGACCGCGTGCGACTGTCCTATCGTATTCGTCGTTCCTTGGTTCATTCCAGCGTTAAAGTTAAATCCCGTGTTTCGGCCTTGTTCATCGCTGAAACCACTGCTCGTTCCGTCCGTTACCGTATCCGATGTGCCAGAGCAGAACGTCTCCATGACCGCATGGCTTTCGTTTTCTGTATAAGACCACGTTGTTTTGCGGAACGGAGACAACGCGCTATACAGTTCCTCATATCCATTTCGGATGCCAGCCTGTGTTTCTTCTGTAACTGGCTCTGCCAGAAATAACGCTGTATAAGCATCGCCATCCATTGCATCGATAAAACGCTCAATGCCCTGAATAAATGCTTTGTCCTCCGTCTTGGATTTATCTCGCAATGCCGCAACGCAGGAGACAGAAGCGATTGCCGATTGTGCCGAACCGAAAGAACCGTTATCGTCTTCCAGCAGCGCGTCAATTTCTTCCTGATGGAGTTCCTGTACTTCCGAACCGGGGAAGTTACTCTTCATCCCTTTTTCCAGCGCATCACCGGAAATTGCAAGGTCGCGGTTATCGATGCTCTGCCTGCCCGGATTCTGCCGCACCCCCAAATAAATATCTGCCGGTGCACCATCTGCCGGAACATCGATCATCACAGCCAGACTGCAACCAAGGGCCATGCTGGAATGATAAACGGTGGAGAGTTTTTGGAGCATATCCTCGCCTTTTTTCAGGGTCAGCTCCTTCATCTGGAACAGCTTGATGCAGGTCTTGACATCCAGCGTTTTCTTCATTTCTTCCGATGGCTCCACCAGCGAATAACTCTGCAATTCCGGCAGATATTTTTGTACACCAGATGGTCTGCCAGCGTCAGTTGATTTGCAAGTTCTTCCATCGACTGCCTCTGGGAGAGATCCTGATTCGTCATTTGTAAATCGTTCATGTTGGTTTCCTCTTTTGACAGAAAGTCGTTTTATTCAAACATCGCTGCACCCATCACGTTTATATCTTCAACTGCTTTTGTTTGGTTCACCCAATATTTTCAGAAATCCATTTCCAATGCCATGCGCAGTCTTTTACGATTTGATGCTTTTTCTTTTGAGCGTTCAAAGCTTTTGTTCATCTTCAAAATTTCATCCATGGTCGTTTTGGTCTGCTTTCCTGCAAATACGTCCCTTGACATTTGCTTTATGGCTTTGCTCATCCTGCTTGCATCTTCCTTGGCCTCTGCTACTATATAGAGCACATCCGCGCGGTGCTTATCCTTTTCCACACCAATGCCATTCTGGTAGCAATAGGCCACATTGCTGTCTGCCACATAGAAACCATGATCTCCTTCACTCGCTGCCCCAAAATGGGCCAGAGCCTCTTTCCCATCTTTGGGTACACCAATGCCCCTTGCGTAGCAAACGCCAAGATCATTTATTGCCTTCATATATTCCTGCTGTGCTGATTTTTGGTAATACTCTACTGCTTGTTTCACATTTTGGGTCACAGCATTTCCGATAAAAAGACACGTTGCAAAAAGGTACTGTGCCTCAGCATCTCCTTGCTCCGCTGCCTTTTTATAGTACTTGACAGCTTCCGCAGGAAGTTTGTTTACACCCAACCCCTTCATATAGCATTTTCCAAGATTTCTCTGCGCTTCCTTCGAACCGTTCTCTGCCGCCTTTTGGAACAGTTCAAACGCTTTTCTCGTCTCTACCCCCACTCCAATATAATACTCGCCCAATTTATTTTGTGCGTCGGCATTTCCCTGTTCTGCGGCCTTTTCGAGCCATTCCATAGCCTTACTCTTGTCTTCCTCTACACCAATTCCTGCAAAGTAGGAACATCCCAAAAAGAATTGTGCTTCCGCCTTTCCTTGTTCCGCCGCTTTTTTAAACCATTCAAAAGCTTTACGCTCATCTTTTTCTGCTCCGATTCCCTCAGAATAAAAATTTCCCAAAACAACCTGTGCATCTGCATAGTCTTGCTCAGCGGCTTTCTGCACCCAGTAAAGTGCCCGCTTTTCATCTTCTTCAACACCCAAACCATTCAGGTAACAGGCTCCAAGATCATACTGTGCAGCAGCAAAGTCCTGTTCAGCAGATTTTTTGTACCATTCGATTGCCTTCTTTTCATCTTTTTCGACCCCATATCCATTAAGATAGATACCTGCCAAAACATATTGTCCTGCGGGATGGCCTTGCTCCGCAGCTTTTCGGAACCACTTTATTCCTTCTTGCTGAGCAGGGTCGTTCCAATCCGCGTCATCATTTGCTAAGGTCAAACCATATTTAACCTGCGCGTCTGCATTTCCTTGCTTTGCAGCCAGATAGAACCACTTTTTTGCTTCTTCTTCATCCTGCTGAACTCCATCTCCGTCGCTGTACATATCACCTACCACAGACTGTGCATCCGCGTCTCCCTGCTCTGCGGCCTTCTTCATCCATTTGAATGCTTCTGCATGGTCTTGCTCAACACCTTCACCATTGTAATAGCACTCTCCCAGATTAGATTGCGCATTTGCATAGCCTTGTATTGCTGAGTTGTAAAACAGCTCAACTGCTTTCTTCAAGTCTTTTTCAACCCCCTTTCCCGTTTTGTAATCTAACGCTAAATTGCATTGCGCCTTGGGATGGCCTTGTGCCGCTGACTTTGCATACCATTTGGCAGCTTCTTTTACATCTTTTGAGACACCTTCACCGCGATCATAGCGGACACCAAGACGATTTTGCGCATCTGCATTTCCCTGTTCTGCGGCCTTGCGGTACCACTTAGCAGCTTCCACCATATTTTTTTCATTACCTTTGCCTTCTGCGTAACAAAGGCCAAGCCGTAACTGGGCTTCCGCCGAATCATACTTTTCCGCAGCAGCTTTGTATGCCTGAAACGCTCCTTCCTCATCGCAGACCTTTTCACACCGCTGTGCGCTTTCCAAATATACTTGCGCATTGTCCTCTTTGCTCGTCTCTGCAACCATTTCACCAAGACCGTACTGCTGCACACAATAGGCAAACACACTTTTTGGCATATCTGAGCCGTAGAAATAGTAGCTGTATTGGGTATCAGGCCCTGCATTCCGTGTCTGGAGTTTTACTTCTTCGCCAAGACCCTTCCAGCTGGCACGGCCCGAAACAGGCATAAACCATTCTGGAATAGGCTTGTTTTCAATGGCTGTCAACCCTTCCATCTCGCATTTGTCGATACGGATAGATTGCAAAGCATTATCCTGATAGAAAACTTCGACCCGAACCTTGTTCATACAGCAGAACTCCTTTTATTTTTTCATTTCCGATATAATTTTGATGTAATCTCCCTGACTTCTCACCCACATATTGATACCTGTACCGAACACCTCAGCTTCTACGATCCAACCTTTTTCTGTTACCTGCAAAACCTTTGCAGTGGGCAGTCGGTCGAGAACGGATTCCAGACTTGGCCCGGTATACTCGAACCGGATGGTCTGCAACTCGCCGCCGTACATAAACTGGATGCGCTTGCGCATCTCGCCCTCCTGAAAGCGATCGGTATAGCGCTGGGCAAAGTGCCGATCGAGGGTCTTATAGTTCTGGATACGGTCGATGCGGTAAATCGTCGGGGAGTTATCCTGCGGGTTCTGGAAATGCTTATCCTTGTCGATACCCTCGATGAACGCTGCCAGATAGAAATAATACTCACTGAACAGGATGCCCACCGGCTCAATGGTGCGCACACGGGTCTCGCCGTCATGGGTGCGGCAGTAGGTAATTTCCATAACATTGTGATTTTCTACTGCCGTGCCGATCTCCCACAGGCTCTCAATGAACTTCCGGCCGTGCTGCGGCTCAACGTAATGGAAGCGTTCGTTGCTGATGAGGTCTTTCACCTGATTCAACCGGTCCAGCGGGGTGCACACCTGCACCAGCTTGTCCAGAATGGGGAACATTTCCTCCTTGACCATGGAACGGCTCTCCAGCAAAATCTTGCATACCGCCAGAATCTCGCTGCTGGTGAGGAAGCGGGAAAGCGTGTCATCCAGCAGATAGCCGCCCTTTGCGGAGTTGTATAAGATCTCCCGGCGCGGCTCGCTGTCTGCAAAATAGCTACGCAGGGTATCAAGATCGCGCTGGATGGTTTTCTCGCTGACACCGAAGCGGTCAGCCGTCTGCTGTTTATTCAGCACCCCGCCCTGTACAAGCACCTGCTGGATATAGAGTATACGGTCTAATCTACTATTACGCACGGTTCATTCTCCTTCTCTGCTCATTGTAACACAGTGCAACAACAGTCGCAATTCTTTGTGTGAAATTTTGTTGTTTTGTGAAACAGCTATAAAATTTTTGTCTCTTTTGCACAACCCCAGTATACAAAAAAAGATGGACAGCTTGTCTGTCCATCCTCCAAAAAGCCAAGTGCTTTTCTCACAAATTCCATCTGCGGTTCAGCCGGTAGATCACATCCCATACATCATCCTTAAAAGTGTACATTACCTGACGCGGTGATGCACTTCTGCTTGCCATGCAGACAACCAGAAACAGTTCGGCGGCAAATGCCGCGCCCAGCAGAAACATCCATATTTTTTTCATTGTGCACTCTCCTTTGATGGCGTTTATGCCCTTTTGTCTGTCTATTATAACGATCCTGTTGGACAGTTTGCTTGTCCTTTCTGTAAAAGATATTTTCTGCTTTTCCTGTACGTTGCAACACAAAAACCGCCCCGGCTTCCTGTTACGGAAACCGGGGCGGTTCGTTTGTTTTATTTGTGCTTTTTCAAGCGCTCACGCAATTACTTGCGGGGGTTCTTGATAGCAGCCTGAGCGGGTGCCAAAATTACAGAGCGTTCGGAACAACAGTATGAAATTCAGGAACTACTGTTTTCGCCTTTTGCAATTGCTTCAACCTGATACTGTAATAGGTCCTCCGGCAACATTGAACACTTCTTCTCATCAAGTGTTTTGCGTAGCTTTTGTTCCAATTCCTTAAACAAAAGGTCTTGAAAACACCATGGGCTTGCGCTATTCGAGTACTTTTTAGCTTTTCTCTCAGCCAATGCTTTTTCTTCCCGTAGTTCAGCAATTTTATCTTCCAACTTTGGTGCCCGGCCTATGCACTCTAGCAAACCCTCCAATCGTTTGATTTTCTCTCCTTTTGTATAATATTCTTCAATCATGCTCGCCGCATCCCGTTTCAATGTAGTCTTTGAACGTCCTTCAAATTTAGGATCTGCTGCACACCAAGCATATAACTGATTTAAAAAAATCGCTTGATTTGCAGAGCTTGTATACCATTCAAATGTAGCATTTTCCCAGCTTTGAATCAAATACATCCTTTGAGGATTTTTTTCTAGAGACTCAATGCATTTACAGAGCATTTCATAAGTCTCACCCCCTAATTCTTCTAAGCTTTTTAGAAGTACTGCATAGTCTTCCGTCGTTGTTGGTTTTTCTTTTCTTAGGTGGCGCTGCACCCATTGATCGTATTTTTGTTTCTCAATGTCGTTTGTCTCTTCGGATTGATTGTGCGCCCAAGCCGTTCTCAATACTTTAATCGTATCAACACATGCCCTTAAATCTTCAGATGCTTCACACGGATACTCATTATTCTTCAACCAACCTTTTTTCGTTAGCTTACGAATAATACAGCTGCTGTCTATTACCGCCTTATACAAATTCAAACAGCCTGCCACAAATTTTGCATCTTCACTAAATACATTCACACATGGCTCATAATGACATATCAGAAAAAGATGCTCTGCTATTTTTGTTCGGACAAGTTTATTCAACTCTTCTGCAGGAGTATTTGAAAACAGAATATTTTCCATTTTTTACCTCCGCTCCTGCCCATTATCTTTATATGCCGAGAATCCATTATAGCCAATTCCCAAAATCAGCCCACGCAGATATTCGTTTTCCCGGGGTGGATTGTTCATACTGGTTACACCAACCATACGGTAACGAACCTTGTGCATCCCACTCAAGTAAGGGTCATCTGTTTCCAAATGGATCCAAGCTGTCCTCCCTTCCAGCTTTTCAATCATACCATTATAATGAATTGGACCATCCTGGTCACAATAAATAAACGGAACTCTCATTCTAGGAGATCTAGTAAAGAGATCCACTCCAATACCTTGAATAATCTCCTCACATTTTTTGAAATCGCGAGTACATTGCAATACCGCCAGCGCTCGAATCAATGAAAAAATCGGCCGTGCGCGATTTCCAACAGTGTTGCTCTGCGCAGCTTCACAGCACAACTCGCTGATACGCCTTATCTCTTTCCATTGAGTTGGTAAGAGTTGAATTTTCTGTCCTTCTTTTTCCATCAGGCGGTAACCTGTGGCGTTCATCCATACCGCTCTTAGGAGAAGACTCAGTGCAAAGTAATTTCCCTGAATGCATGTTTTATTGGGTTCCTCTTGCATAAATTCTGCAACTTTTCGGCAAGTATTACGCTGCTCTTTCGTAAGTTCTAAGTCGCCAAGCTTCCTGTTTTCTCCCGTAACACCTGCCGCATCCAGTTCTTGCTGGCAAACAAATGTAACCGCCGTTGCCTGATTCGTTTCAATCATCTCATGATATAGCTGTGCAAACTCCGGTTTCATTGTATTTTTCTGAACATCTCGAATTGTAACTTTGTACTCCGTAGCGAACTCTTGAATTTTGAGAAGGTGTTCTTGGATCTCATCGTGGTCATCCGCACCCCTGTTTTGAATCTCAAGAACTGCACAATCATCTGCAATTAGCTTTGTTTCACTTAAGTATTTCAGTTTTTGCTGTTCATTCAGATCTCCGTGTTCATATACTTCCTCAAATGCATCAAAGAGTGCATTATAAACATGGCCATTCTCTGGACTATAAAGGATTGCCTTATAGAGTTGCTCATAGATATCTCTATAATTCAATCCCGGCAACATGCCCATGGTTTTACCAAACTTATCGCGATATCTTCGATAATTTTTCTGCAGCCAAATATTGCAGCGAGTTATTTCAACAATCAAACCGTTTTTCTGATCCGAAAGGTATTTTTTCTCTCTGATACCTGTCGGCACTTCATCAATTCCTCGTTCAAGATATTCCAGTTGACGATTTGCAAAAGTAATGGTCTCTTCCAACTCTTTAATTCGCTTTTCATAACTTTCTTCTGTGTAAGTCTCCGGCTTAGACTTATAAAGTTCTTCCCACTTTTTTCCATAATATTCACGAGAGTATGTTACTAACAGTGTAGCAAATCCTGCATCCCTGTCCGGAACAACATTGCATACCGTTCTCAATGTTTGAACAATTTTTTCACTTTGCCGTAAAATGTCACTATGTTCCTGCCTTTTTTCACCGTTTTCACGAAATGCTGTATACTGTGAGTTCGGCCCCATCAGTCGGATAAGTTGCTGTAGGTTTCGTGCAAAAGAAGACGGAAGTTCTTCCCAATGTTCTTGATATACTCTCAGAATTTCGCACAGTAGTTCAACCTGTTGATTTGCATTAATTCCATTCCGACTCAAAAAAATCTCTGCCTCTAATGGGTTACGGAAGCTAAATGCGTAATCACTTCCATCTTTCATTTCACTGTAATGAATCCATGGAATTCTTGTTGTAAGAACATTATACAATTCCACATTGATAGGTTTATCTTTTTCATAACTATTTTCTTTTAGCATCCATACCGCAATCGCATATGGAACTTCCAGTTTAAACCGTCCAAACAGCGCAATGCACGCATTAAATTTTTCCAAGTTATATTCGCTTGAACTTTCCTCGGCCTGTTTTTCAATCCGTTGCCGGATACTTTCCATTTCCTCCCTCGAAAGCCCCGCTTCTATAAACGCCTGCGCGATTGAACCCAAATTATTCGTGTTTTCTTGTGAGAACGTCTTGTCCAGTTGTTTCACCACATAATGATTGACCATTAATTCTTCTCGACCAAGTGCTCTTTCCAGATTTGGTCGTAGCAAATTTATGATTCGATAAAAGCATTGGAAAATGTCCATCTGATCCTGAAGATTTTTCTTTTCCAACTGTAATTTCTGATTTTCAATCCCTGAGTATGTCTTAATTTTTTCCCAGAAATCATTTTTTTCCTTGGTATTCATTTCACGGTCAGTGTTAATATAGCAACAGCCATTCTCCAAAAACATTTGTGATGTCACATCTGTACTTTGCACAAAATGTTTTTTTCCATCCTCTATATAAGAGAAACATCTTCTCTTACTTGTTTTCTCAACAGGTGTTTCATATGCACTGCATACCAAAACAAACCTCCGCCCTCGATTCAGTAGCATCTGTGAAAGATGCTGTGCGTTGGAGGTAACATTTCGATACGATGAGCAATCCCAAATCAAAAGAATTCGGGCATCTCCATCACAAGCATCAATTTTTTCCATCAAAGTTTTCAGCGCATCACCTTCTTCGCTTTTATCAGAGAACAGTAGCGTGTCATTGTCAATAAAGATAACAGGATTATTATGCTCACTATAAATTTCATACGCCAATGCTGCAAGAGCAACACTTTTACTGCTACCAGGCGCTCCACACAAAATAATAGGCATTTCCTTATCAGCACCAGCAATTGCTTCTCCTAACAGTTCCCGTTTTACGGCACACTTTAATACTATTTCAAATTCTCGTGAAACATGAAAGTCCGAATTTTTCAAATAACCATACCACTGTGGTCCATCCGCAGAACTTCTTATCAAGAAATTATAGAACCATTTTGCTTGCATTACCTTTCCATAAGGTCGCACTGCAAAAACTTTCTGCTCGGTCAAAACAAATGCTAGTTTTCGATATGGTAAGAATTCTCGGCTAGAAATTGTAACTGCCTTTCCATTTTTATAGAAAATTTCATATTGCGCATCAGAGTCGTTAGATTTCACCTCGTCAGATTGATTCCATTCATATCTCGCCTTAAGTACTTCATCCAGCGACTCCGTATGAAATTCTATTCCTTTCAAATCTGCCAATTTTTTCAGTTTTGTTTCTTCACTTTTTTCACTCCAAAACTGAATATTGTCTGCGATTGCGCAATCATTATAGACTGCTGTAGCAAAGGCGCGATACGGCATATCATTGTCTGTTTCTGGGGCATATCCAACAACTACCATCGCGTTATGATTGTCAATCATTTTGCACAGTCTCTTCATCATTCCCTGCGCACGCCGAACACGGTATTCTTCTTCACTCTCTCCAGTAATTTCAAGCGTTTGGCATTCTTCCTCATTTAACGACTCATCTTTTTTCCAAACGTACACAACCGGAAATTCATCATTTTTCCATAGATTTGCCGCCGTAATGTCGCCTTCATCGCTGTAGATCTTAATATGGATACCTTGAAGTTCTTCCAACGGAAGTGTGTTTCGACTTGTTGCAATAATTTTCCAAGGGTACAAACCTATGATTTGTCTTACTACATCCTCTTTCATATTCCGTCCAATGAACAGGATTGCGTTTTTCATTCTTAACTTGCCTTCAAAATCCGCAGCAAGTCCCACAAATCGTTCTTCACCAAGAGCCATTAAAGGTTCTCCTTTCGTATAATGATTAATCCATCTTTAATTTTCCCATCTGTCTCAAAATCGCATTTTTCGTACCATCATTCAAATAAGCCTCGTTCAGTGTTTTCTTAGTATAATTCAAATACGTTCTAGAAGTTTTTTCTGTCAGAAGTTCTGTAAAGTAACGCTCCCAACTAAAATATTTCTTACTATCGATGTAGTTAGATGGTGTTTGCAAAATCTGTGTGGTCTCTGCATCTTTCAAAATTCCAGAGGAAAGTATCAGCCATTCAAAAGATTCCGGCAGATATAGTGCCAGATTTTTTCTTGTCTGCACCAACTGCAACACTCTATCCATTTCCGGGCCAAAGGCAGCGCCATCTGCAATTACCAAGATTTTTTCATCCCTATGAGCTTTCAAATAGGAAAACACATTTGACTTTCCGTTTGCAGTGTCACACTGCATTTGATGCTCTGCGCAGACCGCATCAAAGAATTGATAACCCGAATTGCTGTCCTCAGTCAAGATCTTCTCCAGCTTAATATTCTCAGTCGTACTATCCGGGTAAATTCGATAGAACGAATGATAGCTCTGTTTCAGCGAGCCATACTTTCCAGAGGTTCGGATTCCATACACTTCTTCCACACTGTATGGCAAGGCCGGCAAACCCTCTCTGGTCACGATGACATAATAGTTGTCGGTCTGCTGAATCGCACGTGCAAAATCTTTGGTCTTGACAAACTCGTTTCCTTCGTCGATAAAAACAATGCTGTCCTGAATATTGTCAAGTTGTCCCTTCCAAAGATTTCCTTCTACCACATAGCAACCTTTGTCACAATTCAGAGTGACCGGTCCACTTTCTCCATCGTTCATATGTGTACGAATCATATCCACGAGGGTCGTTTTACCCGTTGCGCTATCCCCGCGAATGATAGTTAAGTTGCGCCGCAGTTCAAATTCATATTTCAGGTACTTTGTGCCAACGACCACTTTATGAATGCCTTTCATTTTTGTCAGCCCCTTTACACAAACTCACCTGCGACCAAAATCAGCTCTTCCATACTGTGAACGATTTGATTCGTATTCAGCACTTTTACTGTAAATGGCTTTTTGCCAAAATCCATCAGGTGACGCAAATTCACCGTGCGATCCTCCTGCTCTGCAATTTTGAGCAGCCACTTTGCACAGTTGTTGCCACAAGTCGATACATTGAACACTTTCTCCGGCTCAAACTTTACCAAAATCAGTGTCTTTACGCCACCAGACAAACCAATCGGTGGAATTTTACCCAAGACCGGGCTGTCAATGATACCACTGTCAATCACAGTGGATCTATCTACATCCTGAATCATTTCCTTGACCATCGGGTCAACGATCCAGCCTTCCTCGTAATCATATTTGAAATAGGAAGCTGTATTATACACAGCTTCCTTCATATCACCGTAAAAAATGTTCAGCATCTTATCACCTCATCGATGTGCGTACTTCTGCTATCATTGTACCCTCTTTCAGCCTACAAAACAAGATGCAAAAAGCTCTTGGCCTCCATTACAGAAGCCAAGAGCTTTTATCTTCTTTGTCCTACCAGATTTTATTTCCGGGGAGACTTAATTGCAGCCTGAGCGGATGTCAAAATTGCAGAGCGTTGGAAAGAATAATAGTACGTTTTTATGGGGCAACAAGCGTTTTTATCTTCGCATGAATTCTACTCCAGAAATGTTTCTTGTTCGATTGTGACCCCATATTGCAAAATCTTATCAATTGCATCAACAAACAGCGTATGTCTTCCCGCATTCCGCTCTTCCTTCAGCTTCTTCAGATACTGCTCCGGCCGCTTCAGGCCATTTTTGTGGTACTGTTCCACAAAGCGCCCTTCCATACGCATGGGTTCAAGCTGTGGAAACACCGTTTGCAGGTTTTCAAACATACAAAAACCGCCCAGATCAATATCCGCCCAGAATCGAATTTGCATAGTTTCCCCTGCCGCAGCAGCCAGTTTTTCAAAAAGTTTTTTCTTCCGCGGGCTCAGAAAGCCGCCGTGATAAACAACAAGTTCTTCCGGCTGTTTTTCCGCCAGCAAATATTCATCATAGTTCGTTTTATTTTCGATAAAGGTAATGCAGCAGATGTTTTTTAGTTCAATGTCCACAATCTCTGACACAAGTGTACTGGGCAAAGCCAATCCATAAGGTTCTGTTGCGCTGAGCCGTAGTTCTCCCTTCTTCAAGCAGATTGCGCAATCGCCCGAGAGTTCGTAAAGCTCCGGGCGGGCATAGATTCCCAGAAATGCAAGCTGATCCCGCTCACCAAGTTCCGCTTCTGTACAGGCCGCCGCCAGTTGGGTATTGTACTTTCGTGCAATGGTAAGAAACAGCTCCCGTACATTTCGCTCAAAATACTTGGTATCGTGAAAACACTGGCTGCTGAATGCACGCATCGTCACACTGCCGGACAGCTCCGCATACCGTTGAAACGTGAGCAAAAGCTCCTGCAGCAGACCGTCGTTTTCCCTGCAATACGTCGGCACTTTCATGCTGTTCCGCACCTGAGCACATACAGCATCCCTCCATGCCGCGATCCATGGAACGGGATTGTCTGCCAGCTTCTGCATGATGATGTTTGCAACCTCTTCTGCCTTTTTTCGCGGATGCACTCTGTCGGCGCATTCATAGCACTGTGCGACCCGTTCCAGATCCAGCACAATGCAGGAGAGAACGCTCTGCTTTCTCGCCCATTCCAGACGCACCAAAGCCTGCTGCTCCAGCTCCCGCGCTGCAATATTGTAAGCATCCCGAACCACCGCATCTTCGTATTGATACTCCGGCAACTCCCTTTTATCAATGCGCAGCATTACCCGACGTCTGGATGTGTTGGGTTCAGAAAGATGCTTACTGTTTTCAAACTTATCCAGCAGACGATTCAGGATCACCTGTGCTTCCTTCATTCTGCATCTCCTTTCCAAATGGAATGATATGCATCCGGTATCCGGATTTGTCCACTAATAATGTACGGTCTGCAATGGGCATAATGTCCGAGACCTTATCCGGCGGCGTACAGATGATCGCCTGCAGCCCCATCTTTCGGAGAAGGAGTACACTCTCCGTGATCCGGTCACTATCCATTTTATTGAAAGCTTCATCGAACACCACCAGACGCACCGTATTACCAAAACGGGTAGCATCGTTGACGCGGTACAGCTGGGCAAACGAGGCCAGCACCGCAATATAGAATGGCGTTTGTGTTTCGCCACCGGACTTCATATTCAGTGTTTGAGAAAGCAGCTGCTTGGAACCGTTCTGATCGGTCGTTTCCAAATCAAACTTCAGATACGTCCGGAAGTCTGTATAGCGGACGATATTCTCCTGCAGTTCGCTCTGTTTGCGGGCATTGAGCTGCGTATCGTCTGCCATTGTGATCTGGCTGAACAGTTTTTCGATCAATGGGCCGTATTTTTGCTGAAAGGGCAGTGCAAATAGACCGGATTCGCCTTCCATCAGTTCATCTGCCGTGATCATGTTATAGTAATCCAGATAATCCGGGTTTGGCCCTACGCGGAATTGGTACTTGTCTGTGCCAAATTGTGCCTGGCGCAGGGCCTTGTTCAGATTGTGCACCTGTTCTTGCACCTGGTCGATGCTGGATTTCAGTTTGGCAAGGAAATCGTTCTGGAATTGCTCCATTGCGCTTTCCCGTGCCGCCCGGATCTTTTCTTTGTATCGGGGCAGCTCGCTTTCCTGCAGAGTACGCCGTTCTTCCTCGTATTCGGTGTTATCCATCACCTCGATCTGGAATGCACAGGGTTTGAACCGTTCTGCATATTCTCTGCGTGCTGCAAACAGTTTCTTCTGAGCCCCGTCCATCGCCTTTGTGCTCTGCGCCAAACTGTCGCCAAAGTTCTTGCGGATGACATCTGCCTTTTTCAAGCGGACAAGCTCCTGCCGATAGCGGGGAACGCCGATGGTTTCTCGGTATTCCTTCGTGAACTCCTCGTTCAAAACATCTTCGATGGCCTCATACCGTTGGTATTTTTCCGGCAAGATCTCATATTCCAGCTGATGGATGCGGTCTTCCAACTTCCCTTTTTGCACATTTTTCGCATCTTTTTCCTTATTGAATGCAAGGATCTCTTCTTTCAACTGTTCAATGATGCGTCGCTGCTCATCCAACCAGAACAGATTCAACTGGGAAAGCTGATTTTTGACTTCTGCGATTTCCTTGATGATCGTCTGGACGCGCTGGTAGTCCTCCTGCTTTTGTGCCACATCGATTCGGACGAATCTTTGGGTAAAAAGCGGCTCCTTCAGGCCGGTCAGCTGCTTCTGGAGCGGCTGCCAATGCCGCAGCTCTTCCTGCAGACAGGCCAGTTCCTTTTCCAGATGGTCGATGCGGAGCTGCACCGCACGCCGCCCGATGAAGGCGTCTTCCATCCAGCCCTTCCGAAGTGCGCGGGCCACATAGCCCTGATACAGCATTCCCTCTGCCGTAATTGCCGTCTTATAGCAGCGCAACTGTTCTGCCGTGTCGCAGCATATCACCCGACCCAGAAGATAGTCCACATAGCTGCGTGCCAGCTTGTTTTCTGTCTCCACCTTTTCTGCCAGACTGCCGGGCAGCGGTCGAAGTGTTTCTTTTTCCCGCAGTTTTCCGATATCTACCAGACCAACCGCACGGCACTCTGCTTCCTGCTTCAGCCGGTCGTAAATGTTAAGTGCATCCTGATAACGTCCCGGTTCCACCAGCAGATAATATTTCTGGTTATTTAGGTAGCCTTCTACCGCTCCACGCCAGCGCTCATCTGCCATTTCCAGCACATCAGCCAGAATATAAACGGGAACCGCATGCCCCGTTTTATCCGCCAGATCCTTTTCCAGCCGGTCTTTGAACAGCAGAAGCCCATGGGGATAATCTTTGATGTTCCTGCGCAGATTTGCAAGCACCGCACTTTTCTGGTCGGCTTGCTTCTTCAGCTCTACAATACGATCCTCTGTTTTATGAGCCGCACTGCGGACAGCATCCGACAATTCGGCCGCTGCCTGCTGCCCCGTTTCAAACAACTCCACAGGCCGGGCAAACAATCCCTTCTCGTCCCCAGTAAATACAGCATATGCTTTCTGCACAGTGTTCGCCGCTTCCTGCACCGGTATGAGAAGTTCTTCCGGTTCCAGTTCTTGTATCTCCCCACAGAATCTCTGCAAATGCCGTGCTTCCCGCTTAATCTCCACTTCAAGATTTTGCAGACCCTGTTCCAGCTTTTTCTGCTCATCTCTCAGAGCCTTTTCCGTGTTGAGCAGACGCTCTTCCTCCTGGAAAACGTTGCTCTGCCTACAGGCCAGCTCCAGCTCACTGCGGCGCGTTTCTTTCTGTTCGATCTGCCGCTCAAGCTCCTCCAGTTGCTCATTCACATTTGCAAGGTTCTCCTTGCATTCAGTTCGTTCCAATTCCCTCTGGTCGATCTCTGTCTGCGCAGCTTCTTTTTCGGCCCACCGTACCAGAAACTTCTGGATCTGGCAGCGGTCTATGGCTTGGTTCATCTCCTGATACAGCCTGCTGATTTGCTGCAGCGCATCCAGCTTTTCCTGCTGACGCTGCGCCAGCAATTCGTGCCGTTTATAATCCCGGATGTTTTGCTGCATCAGCTCAATATTGGGTTTATCCGGAATATCGCAGATGTTCTCCGTAATAAATTTTTGGATATCCACAATTGGCCGGAACGAAACAGCCTTCTTCATCATCCGTAAGACCTGCTCGTTGTGGACGTTCCACTTTGCAAGCATGTTGCGGCGATACTCTTTTTGAGTATCGTAAAATTCTGCCCGTGCATAGTTCTGCTTCAAAAAACGGCGAAGTGCAGAAGTCTCCATTGCCTCACCCTGCTCAATAAAGCAATTTTCCGGCAGTGTCCCCGTGTAAATAAAGAATGTATCACGGTAACTTCCATCGCTGCGGCAGTCAAAGGTAACACCCGTCACAAAGCTGCTGCCCTCCATCTCATCCTGAAATTCGCAGACAATATAGGTGGAAAAGTCCTTACCACGACGGGAATACGGGCTGTTATCATCCATGTCGGCGCGCAGATAGCCTTCCAGTGTGCGCTGCGATTTTTCGTTGGCCGCCTGATTAAAGTTGCGGGCGTTGGTCTCGCCCAGCAGTACGATCTGCAGTGCATCGATGACCGTTGACTTTCCGGCGCCGTTCTTGCCTGTCAGAAAATTGATGTCGCCCACTTCAATCAGTTCCTTACTGAAATAGAGCCAGTTGATCAGCAGGATCTTCTTCAGCTTCTTCATCTGTTTCCTCCTTTTTCAAAACAGACACCACCAAGTTCAGCTTTTCGCTGGAGACCGCAGAGAGAATGGTGGGCAATATTGCGATCCTGCAGCTGCCCTGGTTGAATTTTCCTTCCAGTCTTTGAATCACAGAATGGTTTTCCAGTACCGTAAACGCGCGTTTGACCTCTTCCATATTCGGCTTAGCCGGAAAAACGGGATAGTCGGTCACCACTTTTTCCAGCACATCCCGCACAGTACACACGGCATCCTGCTCCAAACCCAAACGCTCCATATTTTCTTCGTAGATCAGCCGTAATGCCAGCAAAATCGCCGTTTCTTTTTTATTGAGGTTGCAACGGTTAGCCTCGTCTGTGTTCAACACATAAAAGTATCCGTTCAGTTCATCCCTGCGCAAATCCCAGTCCAGCAGGCTCAGGTACTCCTGTACAGCCTCATAGTGCCGTGATAGAAAAAGATAGTCTGGGTTATCCACCCTGCCTTTTCCCAGCTGGTAGATGGTTCGCACAATGTATGTGCGGCTGAGCAGCTGATTGCAGACAGATTTGAACAGTTCCAGTTCTTTTGCCGTTGCATTGGTAACAAAATCAAAATTCACGGCTTCTTCTCCTTCCTCCGGATCTGCATTTGCGGGATCGAATAGACATTTTTGCAAAAAATGCCATCGAGTTCCTGGACCACATAACCGGCAGATGCATCCTTGCTTCCAAGGATTGCCAGTAAACTCATGATATAATCCTTGTCCTCTTCAAGCGAGAGCTCCTCCGAGCAACGAATGTCAGCGTCTCCCAGCCATCCCTGCACGTAAGCATTTACTGCTGCCCGGCCATATTTCGATTGCAGTAACTGTGCCGCTCTGACCTGTTCTTCCGTATTCGGTGCCTGATCATCTTGTATCAGCACCGACGCGGTTTTTGTCCGTTTTTCGGGGCGCTTACGGTACCACAGACTTTTTTCTGACAAAAAAGACTGCTCATACAATTGAAATGCCGGTTGTATCTGGTCCACCAGCTCAGACGCCCTGCGGTTTCTGGACAGTGCCGTCAGCAAAACATTCAAATTGCCGCGCACGCTTTGATCTCGGTTCGTCAGGTTCTCGATTTTCTGTGTTGCTGCCCTGGTATAGCGCCGGACCTGCGTATCAATTTCCTCAAGATAGTCCTTCTCTAAATTGTCATAGCGTTCTTCGATCCAGAAAATTTTCCTCAGCAGATCGGCACGGCAGTCTTCCAATGTCTTGCCCCGCTTATCACGCAATGCTTCATTTGCCATCGCCATCAGCAAGGTATCATCCTCTTCCCAGCGCCTAAGCACAGACTGAATGGGCACACGATACTTCGGCACTGAATCTTTGATTTTCAGCGGACGGATATATGCCTCCACAACCTTTTGTCCGAAGTCGTTAAAGTGTGCAGCCAGCACCTGGTTGACATCCTGCATATCGATCTGCGTCTGAAAATAATGCTTCACATTATGATAGACCATTTGCAACAAGCTAATCAGCGCCGTTGTGTTATCGTAGGCACTATAGAGAGCCGTCATTTTATCGTAAGCATTGTTGCTGTCGTCGGCGGTCTTTAAGACTGAGAAAGTTCCGAACACATAGGAATATCCACGAGCCGGGCTATCATCGCAGAGTTGGTGGAATAATTCCAGCAAACGGCTGCTGTAATTAGGAATCGTGATATACTCTTCAAAGTCGTCCCCGCGTTCTTTCTCAAACCACCCCTTACTACACAGCTTGCGGATCAAAAAACGAGCGCGGCCAGAGATATCCCTCAGTTCCTCTTCGTCAATGTCTTCATCTTCAAACGTAGCATCCGCCAGTTCCTGCTCCAGCCTGCCGCGCAGCATGGAATACAAGACATCTTCCCGTATTTTCAGGTTTTCTTGGTATGCTGCGTACAGTACGTCCAGTGCATCCGCATATAAAATACGGTTGGGCGAAGCCAGCGGCGAGAAAAGTTCGCTTGGAACCGCTTCAAAAAACTTCATAGGCCTACCACCTTATTCGACTGATATACGCTTTCTTTTCTATTATTGTAACCTCTTTCCTCTTACAAAACAAGATGCAAAAAGCTCTTGGCCTCCATTACAGAAGCCAAGAGCTTTTTGCATCTTTGTCCTATCAGATTTTATTTCCGGGGAGACTTAATCGCAGCCTGAGCGGGTGCCAAAATTGCAGAGCGTTCTTCGCTTCATTTGTTCTATGCGATTACCCTCAATCTCATAGCCTTTTTTCAAATCCGCCATGGATCAGAGGACCTACAAAGAATGTGACGAAGGCATTGGGATCCTGCTCGTGAATAATTTCCTGCAGCTCCCCGATTTCATACTTGTTCACGGCACAGAAAAGGATCTTCTTAGGGTGGTTGGTGTACGCACCGTATCCGTTCCAGAAGGTGACGCCGCGTCCCATCTTCTGCAGGATTTCAGTCTGCACAGTGGAAACATCCGTAAATATCAGGGCCGCCACATTGATGTTCTGGTCGTGAAACCTATCTGCCACCGTATACAGGATTGCCACAAAGATGATGGAGTACATCGTAGTTTCCAAATCAAAAAGGAATAGGCAGACCGAAAAGAGAACCGCATTGACATAAATAGAAAGCCGTCCGCTTTTAAAATCTGGGTATTTCTTTACCAGACACATGCATGCAATGTCCATGCCGCCGCAGCACCCACTGCCCCGCAGCGCATAGCCGACACCTACACCACAGAGAATAGCGCCGAAGATACTGTTTAGCAGCACATCCTCCACAAGGGGTGCTTTGAGCGGCGGAAGTACTGAGAGAAGCAACGTCTGCACTGCTACCGAGAGCATGGTTTTGATGCAGAACCTGCGGCTCATGACCCGGTATCCTATCAGGAACAGCGGTACATTGATGAGGAAATTGATCATACCAACAAGGTTTGCATCACTGCGGATCGCAATGAACCTACGCAGAAAAATCTCTATAATCTGAGCCAGGCCTATCACACCGCCAAAGTTGATACCATTGGGGGTGACAAACAGGTAGATACCCAAAGTCAGTAGTGTGGAGCCAAATATCAGATCAAAATACTGCTTATACGCTTTATTCATAGCACTCTTCCCGAATCTTCTGTGCATACCAACCAAAAGAATCTTTTTTGTAGCGGGCGAGGTCTCCGGTGCCGTCGTTATGTTTATTTACATAGACCAGTCCGTACCGCTTATCCATTTCACCGCCGCCCGCGCTGACCAGATCGATGATGCCCCAGACCAGATATCCTATGCAGGGAATGCCGTCCTCCAGAACGGCTTTTTTCATCTGGGCGATATGAGCATCGAGATACTCCACCCGGTAGGGGTCATGGACGGAACCGTCTACTTCCAGAGTATCCTCCACGCCCAAACCGTTTTCCACAATGAACAACGGCTTGTGATAGCGATCATACAGATCATTCATGGTCACGCGCAGGCCGACCGGGTCGATCTGACGTCCCCATTTCGTGATCTGCAGATACGGGTTGCGCAGGGTAGTAATGGCGTTGCCATCCGCCACATTTTTCAGATGCTCCGGATCCGTGGAGATCAGTCTGGAGGAATAGTAACTGAATCCCAGAAAATCGCAGGTGTTCTGAGCCAGAAGTTCGTCATCACCCGGCTGTTCGTCCAGCGTGATGCCCAATTTTGCAAAGTAATTCCGGGCGAATCCGGAGTAACAGCCGTTCAATTGGACATCCGGAAAAATGTAATTTTTGTTGTTACTGATACGTGCTTCCATCACATCATTGGGGTTACAGGAATAGGGATAAAAGCTTCCGGCCGCCATCATGCATCCAATTCGGAAATTCGGGTTGATTTTTTTACCGATCCGCACCGCGCAGGCACTTGCCACCAGCTGGTTATGCGCGGCATTGTACACGATTTGGTTGAACTCCGGGTCGTCCTTGTCCACCAGCAGGCCACCGCCCAGATAAGGGATGTGGGTGATCATGTTGATCTCATTGAAGGTCATCCAGTATTTTACCAGATTCCGGTAGCGGTCAAACATGGTGGCAGCGTATTTTTCATACAGTGCAATCAGCCTGCGGTCTGCCCAGGCACCATATTTCCGGATCAGGGCTTCCGGCACATCAAAGTGGCACAGGGTGACCACCGGCTCTATCCCGTACCTACGACACTCCGTAAACAGCTCCTCGTAAAAACGCAGGCCATCTTCGTTCGGGGCGTTCTCTTCCCCGGTCGGATAGATCCGCGTCCATGAAATGGACAAACGCAGCGCCTTGATCCCGCTCTCTGCAAGAAGGCGGATATCCTCTTTGTATCGATGATAAAAATCAATTGCTTCCCGACTAGGATAATAATCGTACCGCGTTTCCAGAATGTTTCCCGGATGCAGCATGGCATTCCATCTGCCGTGGGCTGCATCCGGCAGAAAGTCAGCAGACGCAGGCAGCCTGCCGTCTTCCTGCCAGGCACCCTCGCACTGGTTAGCCGCAAGTGCTCCACCCCACAAAAAATCGGACTTAAGTTTCATAATACCTCCAACGCCCCGGGACGCATGCGCTCCCCGGGGCGAACAAAATTTTGAGATCAGTGTTTCTTCAAGATTTCCTCGTCAAAGCCAAAGAGAATCGTAAGTACACAGGATGCTACGATCGTCACGATGATTGCAATAACCATAGCCACGATGGTATCCTCAAAGATCGGCAGGGCAAACAGGGAGGAAGAACCATACTCGTAGTTATGGGCACCCAGCAGAGCGGCCACGACACCACCGATGGCGCCACCGAGGGAAACAGCCCACATAGGTTTCTTCAGCGGCAGGTTAAAACCGTAAATGGCCGGCTCGGTCACACTAGCAAAGATGCAGCCCACTGCAACGGACAGTGCTTCGGATTTGATTGCCTTGTCCCTTGCCTTGATGGCGATACCCAGAGAAGCGCCGCCTTCTGCCATGTTGGACAGCAGCATACCGGGGCGGAACAGGGGATCAAAACCAGTTTCCGACAGCAGCTGGATCATGGGAGCTCCCAAGGTCATGTGCATACCGGTCATGACCATGTAGGGGAACAGAGCCGTAAACAGAGCAACCGTGATGGGGCCTGCAATGTTATACAACCACAGGATCGCGGCGGTGACATAGGTACCTGCCAGCTGACCCAGAGGCGCCAGTGCAAGGATCGAGACGGCATAGGTGGCGGCCATTGTCAACGTACCGACAAAGATAGGCTTGAACACGCCGGGGATCACTTTGTTCAGGAATTTTTCCACATAATACGCAACGATTGCCAGCAGCAGCGCAGGAAGCAGAGAACTGCCGTATCCTTTCAGGGCAACATTGATACCAAACATGGTGACTGGATCGCCAGCACTTACAATAGCCGTCCATTCAGGAGCGACCAGTGCACCGGCCACGACCATGGAATACGTGGGGGTCGCACCCAGTTTCTTGGCTGCTCCATAAGCGACCAGAATGGGCATGAAATAAAACACCGCATTGCCCACGATGCTCAGCAGCGTATAAGTAGAACTGTCCGCAAAGGGAGCATAAACCTTGGAGATCAGCAGCAGGAACACCTTGATCATACCGCCGCCGATCAGTGCCGGAACCATAGGCTGTACGGCAGCGGAAATGTAACCAATCACTGCCTGCCCAACCGAAATCTTTTCGCCTTTCAGGTCACCGTCCAGTTTTTCGTCCACAGCGCCGCCATCGCTGTAGCCCAGCTTCAGCACCTCTTCATAAACCTTCAGCAGATCCTTGCCGATGATGACCTGCAGCTGACCGCCCTGATAGGTGACGCCCAACACGCCGTCCAGATCATTGATAGCTTTCTGGTCTACCTTCTTGACGTCCTTGACCGTCATGCGCAGACGGGTCATGCAGTGAAATACGGAAGTAACATTTTCCTTTGCTCCAGCCAACGTCATGATATTCTGCGCCAGCTGTTTGAAATCTTTTGCCATTGTAACATCCTCCAAAAAATCTTCCTGGATGGTAACGGACAGAATGTTCCGGTTCAGTTCCGTACCGGAAACCCCATCCAAACGGTTCAGTTCTTCTAGATCTGCCATACCGCTGTCTTTCACAGTGACATACAGGTGCTCTCCGTCAAAACGTTTTCGTGCAACATTGCCTTCACCACCGATGTGATGTATGATAGTTTGAAAGAATGCATCCTGTTTCATGGCTAATCCTCCTGATTTTTTATCTGAAAAACGATGCGGGCCCTGCACCGCTGTTCATTCAATATGTAATAAAAGATCCGGGCACAAAGCGCCTTCAAACTACCTGAAAACGCTTGCGTTTTCAGGTAGGATGCGCTCTGTCCCCGGATCACGTCCCGCAAATGGCGAGTGCCGCTCCAAGCAACGGAAGCTGTTTATGTATTTTTCTGGCAGACGCGGTTGATATGCAACATCAAATAGAGAAGCTCCTCATCATTACAGCACCAATTCTCCTGCTTTTGCAAGAAAGCCGCAATTTTTTTAGCACAGATATATGTTTTAGGGTAATCATTGGCCAGCATCTTTACCATGCTGCCACTCCCCGTTTCGCTCTGAGTACCGCTCATCAGCCGTTGGATGAGATAGCGGATATGCATCGTGAACCGGTAGTAACTGTAGCTGTCCTTATCCAGTTTCAGGTTCATTTCCCGCTCCACAATGGACTCCACGCCTTCCTGAATCTCCAACGCCTTTACGAGGGAATGGATCTCGCTGTTTTCGATTTCAGCATTGATCAAATGCATTGCAATGCTGACCGCTTCGGAATCCGGAAGCGAGACCCCCGTGTATTCCTTCAGGATATCCAATGCTTTTACGCCCAGATCAAACTCATTGGGATACAGATGACGGATATCATAGGCAATGGGGATCGTCAGGTTCAACCCGCTGCGAAAACGCTCCACCGCAAAGTTCAGGTGGTCGGCCAGTGTCAGCGGCAGGTTGGAGTTAAGGGTCGTATTCAGTACGACCTGCGCATCTTCTGTAATGTCGGCACTCGCCAGAAGAATCTCCTGCGGAAGAGTACTGATCATCTCAAAATAACGCGGGTCGATATCGTAAAACGTGCGGTCTATCCGCGACATATCCGTCAGTTCGTATGGAACCGCCGGAAACCCGATGCCCTTACCAATCACGATCAGTTCCTTCCCGCGGGAGTCCTGAGCAACAGCGGCACTGTTATTGATTTTCCGAACAATTCGCATAGCACCCACCCTCTCCGTTTCGGATAAAGAAAAAGCCTCGGACTGCAGTCATAATTATACCTGCAGGTATAGACACTCTACCGAGCACTATCCTTTGTTCACAAGTACAACTGACGCTTCCGAGGAATCACGTGTTGTAATAAGATGTTAACATAAAATTCATAGAGATTCCATTCGCCTTTTGTACAATTTTATCGATCATTTTTTGTGCATAAATACTTCTTCTTTTAACTTTAAACCATTCATAAATCCACCACCTTATTCGACCGATGTACGCTTTCTTTTCTATTATTGGAACCTCTTTCCGCTTACAAAACAAGATGCAAAAAAGCTCTTGGCCTCCATTACAGAAGCCAAGAGCTTTTTTCTTCTTTGTCCTATCAGATTTTATTTCCGGGGAGACTTAATCGCAGCCTGAGCGGGTGCCAAAATTACAGAGCGTTCGAGTCAATCCACCTTCACTCGCCCTGTCTGCTTGAGGGGTTCTCCATAGTTGATATGGTAATGGCCGTTATTCTGCATTCCGAATTCAATATATTCCGAAAATGTTGTCCCAGAAATCGTAGTATTAGTCAAATGCATCACAACAGCCACTCCAGCCAAATCGTCATCCCAAAGTTCCTTATAAATAGCATTATTGGAATACAATTTCAGACTCACATCCACAGAATCGCCCGTTGCGAGTAGCGTTCCTATTCCGCCTTGTCCAAAATTTCGACACGCCACTAACTCTGTTTTGCCTTGGAATCCAACAATATCAACGCTATCCACTTGAATATGCCGAATAATTGATTCAGAAATATTTTGCAAGGAAAATTCTATTGTTTTAATATACTTTATTTCTTCAACCAAGGAATCAATATTCACTCGAATCTCACTGGTTTCATGTTGTACGGAATCTCCATAATAAGACCGAATAATTCTGAACTGTTTGGACTGTGGCACATAGGACAGTGCTCCGCGATGAAGCATTGTCGGTTTGCATGATGGATTTGTCAGCTTCACAGCTGGTAAAAGTTTTTGTGACATTATTTTTTGGAGTCTATTATTTTCTTCGCTTAAGCGCCTATTAACTTCTTGTGCGTCTTGTCCCTGCTCAACAGTGATAATGCCAAGTATAATGGTACCCAGCAAAGCTTGCAATCCAGAAACATAGGAAAGTGCATCTCCTGCCGACCATTCAGCCGGAAAAGCACTGGAAAACTTAAAGAGGATATTAACCACCATTGGAATAGCGATTATTGAAATCATAAGCAGCGCAATCAGCAGCCATTTATATTTTACGAATATCTTCTTCACAAAAGTCCTGCCTTTCATATTCATAGCTGTAACTTAATTATACCGTCCCGCCACTCATAAAACAAGAAGCTTCCATCTTTTACAGAAAAAATGCCTATGGATTCTAATGGAATCTATAGGCATTTAGGAACTTACTTTTGAGAAGGCATAATCACCCTTCTACTATAATAATGTGTCCGAAAGATAAGGCTTCAGCATCTCAACCAGTTCGTAGACTTTCGTTCCGGGTGCTGACTCAGAGGGTTTCCGTCCTTCATTTTGTTTGTCCAACCGCTTTGCATTGGCAATCGCAATGTCCATGTAAGGTCGCAGCACTTCATACATATCCGGGCGGTTCTTCTCGTAACTCCCTGCGCCAATGTTTTTCAGCCAATCGCTTAGCTTCGGCCAATAACGAGATCTATCAATATCAGTATCCATATACATAAAATGCAGCAAATACCACAGTTCTACGCACTGGTTCGACCATACAGCATGGTAAATCGTCTCACCTTGTGCATTGTATTCTTCGCACAGCTGTGCTACCATGTCGATATTTTCTGCCGGAAAATCATCTGTGTCATAGACAATCCAGACGTGCTTAAACACAATGCCGTTATTCTGAACGTATTGACGAGCTTTCATCAACAGATTCACCGTATTGTCGCCAATGCCCTCTACCTTTAGCTGGATTCTATCACGGTACTTAGAATTGATAATCCGTTGAATTGCGCCAAAATACTGCGGCTCGGTTTCTGTACCTTCAGATGCAATCAAGTGGTATTCCGGCTGAATCATCCTCGCCTTATCACGGCGATTCTTCATCCAGCTTTTTCCAAGGTCACTCTTTTTCGGAGGTTTCAGACTCATGCCCAATCCCTCCCTGTCAGCATATTAGAAAGGTAGGGGTCTGCACCATATCGGCCTTCCAGATACTGCTTGTCAAAGGCCGCTGTGCTCTTGACGCGAGTATTGTCCTCCTGCCGGAATTCGTAAAGCGAATAAATCTCGCTCTCATGATTATCATTCATCGCAGCAAACCAAATTTCATCACGACGGAAAACTGTATTCTTCATCGTAGTCAGGTCGTGAGAACTGAATAGCAGTTGTGCGCCCTTCTTGTTCAGTTCCGGGTTCTTGAACATCTGAATCACATATCGGAGCAACTTCGGATGCAGCTTGGCATCCAATTCGTCCACAACCACTGTGCGGCCTTCCTGCAATGCTACCATCAGAACCGGCAAGGCTGCAATCATCTTCTTGGTTCCATCCGATTCCGCTTCAAAGGGAAGCTCATAGACTTTGCCATTGATTGTTCTCTGCGTAAACAGGTGCTTGCTATCCTCATCATAGCGATAACCGGACAAATCAATACCTACATCATTCAGTGCATGAATCAGGCTTTCCTTAGTCGTCTCACTCTTGGACACCAGCACAATGTTTTCCGCTCTGGGGTTTGCGTAGCTCTGTGTAATACAGGATTCAAACCAATTCTGCACTTCTGCAATCACAGGGATATTGTAGTTGATCGCCAAAAAAGAAAGATACGGCATCTTCGGGTTGACGTCCAAGTTGATGCTTGCCTTATTGATACTTGCACCCAATTCAATCTTCTGGCCGTCTCGTTCAAAAATCAGTCCTGTCTTCTTACCACCAAGTGTACGCCACAGAAGAGACTCAAAGACAATTTCTTCCTTGAGCGCAATGTAATACTGGTATTCCTTCTCGTCTACACGGAAGAACACCTGAAAAATCGTAGGTTCATTCGCAGAACTTTCATCCAGCATAAAGGGAGCCACACTGCTGCCCTGCTGGAAAATCATTGGCTGCCGATTCTTCTCCAATGCATGAATCGGCTTCACAACAAGGTTAATCAGGCAAAAGAATGCCTGAAGCAGATTCGTCTTACCGCCACCATTGGGGCCGTAGACTGCACTGACCGGAAGTAAGTCTTCTGCTTTCTCCTGTCGGATCAAGGCATCCTGAAACTCCGGAATCGCCATTGCACGGAAATCAAATGTTGTTTCATCCTTATAAGACTTAAAATTCTGAAAAGAAAACTGGCAAAGCATTCTTTCAACTCCTTCCCGCTATTAGTATACCTCATTTTCAGTTTTTATTCTATCATTTTAGAAAATTTTATTCTCATCAGTGATTTATAAGTTTTTTCCGATAGTGAAAGACCACCGCTTTCTATCATAAATGAAAGCGGTGGTCTTTTTGCAGCTTATTGCGCTGCTCGAATAGTAATCGTTGGGTTATAGTCAGAGTCCAGATACGACAACAGCTTTGTCATATCCTTACCGGAAATCTTAATATCACCATATCCAGAGTTCATTTTACCATTCTCACCAACACCATCAATGAAGAGTGCCGATCCGCCGTAAGCTACTGCACCATATGGACTCCAGCCATCTCCATTAAAGCCGAAACAAATACAGGCATTTGAAGAACCTTTCGAGAATTTTGGGTACATATTCTCTGCTCCGCCTTTATCTGTCCAATCTTTATCGGGATTATTCTTAGATTGAAGGGTATTATAGTAGACAGACTCTGGATCACACACCCATACGCTATCCTCACTAATTGTTTCAAAAGCGATTTTTGTATTTTTTGCTTTTGTAGAGAAAGCAAAATAGATTGGAAACGTTCCCTCTGGTGTCATGTGGTCGCCTTCCGTCTTATTCGTTGTAAGCCCATCTGAGCCAATCGCTGCTGTAGTGCTCATGTCCTCGACCCATTGACCATCCCGATATGTCCAGAGCGTCAGCATTGCATTACTCCCGGTTGCCTCCACCAGAATTTCTTGCCTAGAATCAGTAGAATCAGGCGGATCAACGGAGTTATAGATTGGACCATTCTGAATTTCAGAGGAAGTCTTTGTCTCATTACTAATGGGCATGGTTTCTTCCGTCCTACTCTCTGACTGATCGTTCATTGATGCCGCTGTGCTTACTTCTGACGCAGAAGCTGATTTATTCTCTTTCGTTAACGAAAAACTTCCTACAACACCCATGAACATAAAAATCACAATAAACACAGTCAAACATCCACAGCCAGTCCTTGCGCAGCCTTTTCCTGAAGTAGTTTTACTGCCTTGTGATGCTGTTTCCGCTTGTGCTCTATACGATGATTCTGTCCAAGAGTTTCTTTGCGGTTCCGATTCCGAGTAATGTGACGATTCTTCATTTTGATAAAAGCTCTGATTATATTGCCATCTTTTATCTTTATCCGACAAAATTTCATAAGCTTCATTCAGATCTTTCATTTTCTCTTGCATTGCTTCTTCCTGTCCCGGATTTAAGTCCGGGTGATATTTTTTTGCAAGAGCCTTGTATGCCATCTGAATTACTTCTGGTGACGCATCAGATGCTACTTGTAAGATTTTATAGTAATCTTTCATCTGTTCCTCCGCAATGCTCTTTTTACGTTAATCAAAGTATAGCAAGCACTACCGAGACCGCAATCCACGCTCCAAACATAATCAAAATGCGTTTCCAGAAACCCATTTCCGGTTTAAACTTTGGACAAAGAACAACAGCTGCGATAATATACGCCACTGACATTACACCCATCCCGGATATTACGGCTACAACCACCGAAAGAACCATAACAACGGTCAAAATCCAAAGCACAATATCCCTGACTTTTCGTATGCCACTTTTAGGTTGCGTTGTCACAGTTTTAGCAGCATCATCTCTTAATACTTTTTCACTTTTCTGTTCAGGCTTTTCTTCTGCCTTTTCAGGTTCTGACATCTTCACTTCTACTATATCTTTTGCCTCGGATGCTTGCTGAGGCTCTGGCTCCGTAGCTTGGGAAACATCTAAAACGACCTCTTCCTTAGTCTTTTCTTCTACAGCTGAAGTTTCTTCGTGTGATGGCGTCTGTACTGCCTTGTGTGAAGTGTTCTCTTCTTGCTTCCGACCACATACATCACAAAAAAGGTCATCGTCTTCTAACTCGGCACCACAGTAAATACATTTTTTGCTCATTTTACATCACCCATTTCTTTTAATCTTCAACTTTCGTACCGCACGCAGGACAAAATTTTCCCCCCGGTCTTATTTTATGTCCACATTCCGTGCAAAACCGGATGGATTTGGCAACAAGCGGTGTTCCGCAATACCGACAGAATTTAGCTCCATCTTTGTTTTCCTTCCCACAGTTACCGCAAGTAACACCTTTTTCCTGTTTTTCACTCGGTTTTACTGCGGCAGGCTGTGCTATTGTTACCGTTTGACTGTTATTCGATTGCTTTGTAGTTGTAGCTTTTACTATGTTTGCACTATTGGTATTGTTTTCTGAAGCCAGCTTCCGAGTATCTGGTTCCGTCAATCGATTAAATGCCGCTTTTAATTCTAAATCTTTACGGTTAAATTCTTTATCTAAATCACCCCGCGTTTTCATACACTCATCTAAAGTTTTTTCAGATTCATCCATCGCATCTTCCGCTCGTCTAAGAATATCCGGATCGCTTACAGTACTTAGCAGAATTTTATGTGATTCAATTGCATGCTGAAGTCTTTCTATGCTTCCTTCATTTAGTCGCTCCTTAATAAGTAGTTTTTCAACTCCACTATTTATCCAGCTTTTTCCAAATTCTGCGAGAATCACATCATTATTCGCTGCCTCTTGCAATCGCGACTCATCAACCTTAAGGATTTTCTTCAAATACAACAGAATATATTCTCTGCCTTCGCTTTTTTCTTCTGACCGTCTTTCTATCTCATGTCCTAGGACTAGCTTTTCCGATGGAACCTCCGTCACACGAAAAACATACTCTTTAACCGCCTGATAATTTCTCAATCGATTAACTATCGCTTCGTAGCATTTAACAATGCTTTTCCACTCTTCACATAACTCAAGTGGTTCTCTTTGAAACCTATTATATGAATTCTGCTTTTTTTCAACCTCCGCTCGATAGTTGTCATCAACAGCATCCATAAGTCTCTTCAAGGTGCGTGCTGCTACTTCATCGCCTCTTCGTCTTGCTTTTTCATACTCCTTAAGTTCATTTTTATAGTCAGACGATGCACGCTCTGCTTTCCATTCCTTTTCACATTCTTTCAGTTCAGCTTCGTATTCTCTTCTGTCATCATCCATGCCTTTTTCGATTTCCTTTAGTGTCTTTTTCTCTTTTTCAGCCAATTCTTGGTAATGTTGAATTTGTGGCTCATATTCAGCACGAATTTTCAAATACCTACTTATATACATTTCAAAAGACGGTGCTTTCTCTAGGATCTTTCCGGCATCTTCCAGTGAATATAGCGTGTATTCCGAAAATTCCCTATTGTATAGGATTGCAACGCGATTAACTTTGTTTACACAATTTCCGCATACGGTCTGGGCAAAAGCCGTCCTTGATGATGTATCAAAAAAGCCAATTTTCTTCTTGCAAAAATAGCAAAAATCTGCCATAGCTACATGATCTCCTTTGCAGTTTGTGAGCATTTCATATCAAAAAAGACAAAATCGCTGCTCATTATTACGATTTATCTTGTTAAAATTATACGATTTATAGAATTACCTGTCAAGGCATCCACACTTAAAATCGTAAGTAGCACTACGATTTATCCAAGGAGGGCAATGACATGGAACGCGAGAAGCCAAACTTTGACATTCTGGGAAGGATCGACCGGGAGCGGTTGGCTCGTGGATGGTCTGAATACACCCTTGCCGAGAACTCTGGTCTGACGCAATCCACCTTATCAACGTGGCGCAGACGAAACCTTCAGCCCAACGTGACCTCGATTGAAAAAATTTGTCATGGCCTTGGCATCACCCTCTCGCAGTTTTTTGAAGAGGACGCTGCCATTCATCATCTAACAGAAGAGCAGAAATCTCTTTTGACCACATGGGATAGACTTTCTCCATCACAAAGAACTGCTATCTTGGATTTGATTCAAGCATTTTTACCTGAATAATGCGCACATTTACAAAAAAGAAGGATGTCGAGCAACCATTGTGTCACCCGGCATCCTTCTTCATTAAGTAAAGGACTTCAGAACTTTTTTCAGCGCTTCACGCTGCTCTGGGGTTATTCGACCCAGCAAATTCAAAAATTCCTCTTGTTCCTCTTTTGTAAATTCGCTATGGGATTCATCTTTTACACATTTTTCGTTCTTCATAACAACTTTTCCTTCTTAAGTTTTTCCCTCGTCAGCCAATCCAGCCCGAATCTGCCGCTTATACTTATAATAGGTATTCCGGGCAAGCCCTGTCAGCTTCATGCACTCCACATCGTCCAATGTACCACCAAAAGCCTTACAATGGATGCGGATTTTCTCTTTGGCCGCTTTAGACTTCTTGGTTTCAAATCCAGTGCCTTTTTTACGTCCAACCTGTTTTCCATTCAGCTTTGCTGTTACAAGGCCCTCACGGGTACGCTGGTGCAGATCGGCAACTTCTTTTTCGGACTGCTCAAAGGCCAGCTTGATCTGCTCCTTAGCCAAGACCATCAGATACTCGTTGATGCCCTTCAAGATGAAGTCCACATTCGTCCCTGTCATGGCAATGCTGCCGGACAGGGCTTTTTTGTAAGTTTCAGTATCAATGTGATGCTCTTTCAGAAATATCAGCCGGATGCCCTTATGGTAGAGATCCTCATACAATGAAAATCCCTCTTCTGCGTTTCTGGACATTCGGGAGACAGAATCGAACACCACAGTATCACCATCTTTTAGAACCCGGTACAACTTGCTCCATTCTGGTCGGAGGATGGAAGTTCCCGTATAGGCTTCCTGCACAATGTGAGCAGTCGGGTACTCAGCCCTGATATTGCGAACCTGACGGTCAATGATCTGCTTTGCAGTGGAAATTCTGCAATAACCATAAATGCTCATAGCCTCTTCTTTCCGTATCAAAAATGCCGAACGTCATTTTAGCGTCACCGATTTGCTAAGACAAATCGGCTTCATCACACTATGATTGATACTTTTCTGTACCCACGGCAATTTTAATACTTTTTCCTGCGAGCCTTAGTCATCCCTCATAAACTTCAAAAGATTATCTCCGTTGACGAACGGTTCGCACCGTCCGTCCCCTGCGATGACTTTTGAACTTTATAAGGAACGACACGGCTCGCTCTTATCAACGGTTCAGATACTGATTCATAAACTCTTCCACCGTCACGCAGGGCTTTTGATTTTTCTCTGCTCCTCCAAACGGATCATAGTTCCAGTCCGTCTCTTCATCAATGTACCGCCGTCCGTCATTGGGCAGCTCCAACGGCTCTGCAAGAATAATCGTTCCCCAGTGATTGACCATGATAAATGGTGCAATCTCACAGGGAATCCCCCGGCAGTCATCATCATGCCGCACATCGTAGGCATATAGACCATCCGGGACGGTATCTCTTTTTATGCGGAAGTTAGTGAATAATGCAGGCTTTCCGCAGACAGTGATTTCTTCATAGTGTTCGGTCATCGCATTGCAAGACATATAAATTTCTCCTTTATGCCACATTAAGTCGGGTAGCCTTATAGCAGTCAGCGCACATTCCATCATGGGTGGCTGCAAACTCTGCCGCCTGCATGATGGAACCATCCTTCAGCTTAACCCTCTTAATAGGCTGATTGCAGCGAGCGCAGATGCAGGGCATCGGCGGCTGTTCCTGCTTCGGGGTAGCGGATCTCGGTTTCGGCTGCTTTTGCGGTTCTGCATCCGGCTGCGGTGCAGCATCTTCCGGTAAATCCTCTCCGGCATAGACATAGAGGCCAAGGCCAAACATAGCGAGGTTCTTCACCAAGCACCGCATGATGGCTTTATTCACATCGAACATGGAGGCTGCTTCTACGGTGCGTTCTTCCATGCCGATCTTTTCACGGCGGCGGGTCTGAGGATTGTAGTCCCATTTCGGAGTGGTATAGGTATAAGGCACAGCTTTCATGGCTTTGTTTGCGCCATCCAGTACAGGCAGCCACATTTCGTGCGAAACGCCCTCAATCGCGACAGTGGTGTACACCATGAAGCCGGTTATGGGGTCATAAACATAGGGCAGGCCGTTGAATTTCTTGACCTCATAGCTGGCAGCAGGATACAACTTCTTCACCTCTGCCCAAGCATACGCCCAGCTTACATATTTCAGTTCCGTGTTGCCGGACTTTTTGACTTCCAGATGATCTTTGAAGTCGATAGCAAATAATTTTACGAATGGATTTTCCGTAGCCATAATAAACCTCCAAGAAAAAAGGTGGCAGAGAAGTTGCTCCCTGCCGCCATACAATTATGCCGCATGAATGATGGTGAACCTGCGACTGCTTACATTTTTGCTGTACTGGTTGAAAATATCCGGCTGCTCTTTCCGCAGGCGTTGGGAATCCACACGCTTGCTTTCGGAAGATACCCACGATACCTTATAGCCCGGTGCTGTGCCATAGGCAGCATCCTGCATTTGCAGCTTGACCTGCTGCTCGATGGCCGTTTTCTCCTGTTCCATCTGCTCGATTTGGTCGGAAAGCTCCTGCCGCTTATCCAGAAGTCCATGCAGAGCACTCAGGTCAGCGGTCTTATCCCGGTTATCCACCTCATACATCTGGTTGATCTGCTGGGTGTCACACTCGCAACCGTTAGGTGCAGGGGGAATCTGGGGCACAACATAGTTCGTCCAGAAACGTTCTTCCTCATCAATGAGATCAGAAAGCACTTGCTTATCCGTCACGATTTTGTGGATCACCAGCTCTCTGCCGAAAATCAGAGCCGCCACATACCAGCAGTCGAAACCGCTGACGGCTAAGTAGTGGTCAACCTGCGCCAGATAGTGAGCCGGGATTTTGCCATCTGCCCATTTGTCCGCAGAAAACGGCGAGACTGTCTTGCACTCCAGCCCGGCCTTCTGTCCAACGATCAGGCGGTCAAAGTCTGCCAGAAGCAGCGGATGTTCCTCGCTCTGGTAGATAGCGTTTGCACGGCGCACCTTAAAACCCGTTTCTTCGGAGAACCGCTGCGCCACATAATCCTCCAAATCACGACCCTGCCGCATGGCTTCGTTGTCGATATTTTCAATGGTATCGCTGATTTTATCGTGGTAAACCTGAAATGCCGAACGGTAGGGATTCAGGCCAAGGATAGCTCCGGCATCCGTGCCGGTAATGCCGCATTTGCGGTAACGGAGCCAATCTTCTTTGGGTAAATTCAATGTAGATACAAGCCTTTTCATGCAATGTTCAACCTCTCTTTCATCTGTTCTTCTACAATGGAGAAATCATATTCCACCAAGTCTTTGATAATGGTGGAAAACTCGTCTACCAAGGTACGGTCATCATCCAGCCAGAGGGCATACAGGAAATCCAGAATATTCCGCTGCACCCGGAGATGGTTCCAGAAACGCTCGTCCATCTGCTTTTCGGTGTCCAGCGTAATCAGGGCACTGACGATGGTGCTTTTCATCGTGATCTCGTATGCTGTGGTGCAGGTAGGTTTTGGAAAATTGATTTCGATGCGGTCAAGGAACTCAGAAAATTCCCGGACAGCCCGGTTGCTCACATCATTCATAGTTTACTCCTTTAGGCTGCTGCCAGCACCATCTTGTAAGCCTTGTCGATCATGGGATTGCCCTCTGCGGTGCGCAGGAACAGATTTTCGTTGTAGTTGCGAGTTTTACGGATGGGGTCTGCATGGGTAGCAAAGTCGGAAACAGCGTTCACGAACCGCCAGCCGTTTTTGCCGACCCATTCCAGATCGGGTGCATTATAATAGCGAGCCTTCAAATCTTCCTGCAAGCGCAGGTTGTTCTTCCGCTGACCATCGGTTAAGTCTTCCGTGATGGGGAAGAACTCGTTGATAAACTCCTGCACCTTGCGGTCAGACAGCTTGATGGTGGTCAGCTCATGGATACCTTTGCCCAGCTCCCCCATGTAGCTGTTGGCAAGCTGTAAGGTCTCACGGGCATCCTGCACCCGGAGCAGAACATTTTCGGTATGGCGGGCAGTCCAGATGCGCTTTGCAGTACCCAGAGCCAGATTCAGGGTGTTCTGGCAGACCACACGAACCGGGGTCATAGCGACTTTTACACCAGAACTGCCATCGTGACTGTTAAAGAGCACAAGATATGGGGTTACTTCATCTCCGGCGATGATGTACTTCTCCGGCAGCTTCGCCAGCATCCATACCTTCTTGCCGCCCTGTAAAGAGCCTGCGGTTTCATAGGTGACACCCTCACCAAGCAAGTCATCGGTAAATTGGAATGCTTCTTCGTTCTGCACAATGCGGTAGCGGTCAGACACCACACCCAGAACAGCATCATCGGTGCTGCGGACATTGGCACGATAGCCGGGGATCATAGCACCCGTGCCAGAATAGATATTGCGGCTCTCTACCTGCCAATCCAGACCGGCCAGCTCCAAGGCTTCACGGCTTGCAGGGGCATCCATCACGATACGGCCAAGGCCGTGCCAAGGGGTCTCACGGACAGAGAACATCGTTTCAACATTTGCGGACATAATCTTTACCTCCAAAATTTTTGATTATCTTATTTCTTTTCGATTTGATGAGCCGTCCAGACAATGATTTTCGCAGCACCTTTTCCGACTGCTTTCATCACCTCCACCAATACTTTTTCAAAGATTTCTGCCATTGATTTTTCCTCCGTTTTTCTGTAAAAATCAAAGACCAGTAAGCTGATGTGGTTGCTTACTGGTCTTTCTATCCAAGGGTATAATATATCATTATATCTGCTTCAGATACGCCTAACTTGTACCAAGTGTGTCCGCTGTGTCCGTGTTTTTGCGAATCAGTCTTATGTTTTCGTGTCTTTCAGGTGTTTTATGGGTGGAGATATAAGGATATAATAAAACTTGTTTTGAAAATCTCTGACACAACCGGCACAGCCGACACAGCCTCCTACTTTTGAGTTTTCGACCAGATTCCCACAACCACCGTGAGATCCTGCCATTCATTTTTGCGGATTCCCTGATTTCGGGATGCCTTAAAAGCCTTTGCCTCCTCAAAGGAAATCGAAAAGCGTGCCATCTCTACAAAGCCATCCATCGTATATGCTGCGGCGTTTCTCGCCCGTACCTCTGACATCTGAAAGTCGAGTGCCCAGCGAAATTCTTCATTTGTCAAAGGCGTGATTTGCGCCACACAGCTGTTGATAAGCTCCCGATCAACATCGTTCTTTGATGCCCGCTGCCATTCATCCAGCTTCTGCGAGATCAGATTCATGTCCAGCGCTCCACTGCGTTCATCCTCCTGTTCTACGCTCTCATACTGGGATTGCAGATCTGCGATCTGGTTGTCTAAGCCTTTGCGACGTTCCATAAGTTCCTGTTTGGTGATGATGCCGTCTGCACACAGGTCAATATACTTGTCCAGCCGCTCTCTCTGCTTAGCGATGCTCTTTTCCAGCATTGCCTTTCTGGAAATACGAACCGTCTTTTCCTCTGCCATGCAGCGGCTCAGGATTTTATAGACCTCTTTGACTGTCTTTCCCTTGTCAAATGTGAGATGTTCAAACACCTTTGCCGCCATCAAGTCCAGCTTCCACTCACTGATAGCCTTGATTTGGCAGCTGATGCTCAAATCAAGGCCATGCTCCTGCAAGTAGCTGATGCTCGGCCTGCGTGTACGGCGGTAGCACTGAAATCCATGAATTACAGCACCATCCCGGTTCACACGCCACTTGAACTGAATAAATCCTGCACCACAGCTGCAACGCAATTTTGCCGTCCAGACCGATTTTGGTGTATTTCTCATGTACTTGTGCTTTTTTCCGTTTTCATCGATTACTCGTGCTGATCTCGATGCCAAAATCTGCTGGCATCTCTCCCACATTTCTTCCGAAACCAATGGCTCAAAATCCCCTTTCACATAGATGTAGCTGCTTTCATCCAGATTTTTGATACGCTTCTGCGTCAAGTAGCCGTCACTATGGGATTTATTATAGCAAATGCATCCCTTATATGTTGCATTGTGCAGGACACGACTCACCTTGGAAGCGTCCCACGAAACATGACCTCCCGCATCCAACCGTCCAAGACGATATAACTCTGCGACTATTTTCTGTAGGCCGACTTCACCACTCGAATAGATCTGGAAAATCAACCTTACCGTTTCAGCCTGTTCCGGTTCGGGAACATAAGTTCCATTCTCCCTGCGGAATCCCAAGATGTTTCCGTTGCCATACAGAATGTGCCTTTCCCGACTGATTTTCTGCCCTGCCTTCACACGTTCTGAGATTTTGCGGCTTTCATCCTGTGCCATGGAAGACATGAGCGACAGTCGGAGTTCGCCATCATCGGCAGCCGTGTTGATACCGTCATTGATAAAAAGCACATCCACGCCCATAGCCTTCATCTGGCGCGTATAGGACAAAGCATCCACCGTATTTCGTGCAAATCGGCTCACCTCACGGGTAATGATAAGGTCAAATTTACCTTTCTTTGCATCCTCCATCATACGCAAAAACTCTGGCCTCTTCTGTGCTTGTGTTCCGGTGATGCCTTGGTCTACGTAGACCTCCACGATTTCCCAGTCCGAATGCCGGGAACATTCGATTTTATACCACTCCAACTGATTTTCCAGCGCATTGATTTGCGCCTCATGCTCTGTTGAGACACGAGCATATACTGCTACTCGCATGTTTTTACCTCCATTTTCTTGCTTTTTCGGATAAAAAGAAAGGCTCTGGCAGAATCCTCCACCAGAGCCTTTCTCTGTTGTTTACGAAGCCTTTGCAGGCGGTTCTTCCTCCTGCTCACGCTTCATCCGAAGGAAGTTCTGATAAGTGGGCAGGTTGATTACTCCTGCTGCAAAGAGAGCTTCCACCAGACAATAGGCCATCGCCTTTTCGTCAATTTCCAGCATTGTGATACCTCCCTTGGTTATCGCTTATGGTGCTTAGAGTCAGAGGTATAACGTATCATCGAAGAATCAGAAGTTACGGACGGAGCTTGATTCCTTTGAAAGCAGATACCGGATTCTTTCGGGCAATCATATCCTCTCCTGTACACCGGAAACGAGTATGCTCTATCTTCATTTGGGTGAGTTCTTTCGTGAATGCCTTTTGGCTACACGCCCACATATTCTTCTCCTTGCAATAGTCTGAGTAAGCATTATACAGGTCTTCTGTAGCAGTCACTGCTTTCGACTCGCTCTTATCGCAGCTTTCCTGTACAAATTTTCCTACGGTTTTCGCAATAGAGTCTCTCACAATGCACTTTGCGTTGTCCATCTGGGGAATTTCTGGGAAGATGTAATTGAGTTTCACAAGTTTCCGCGCATAGCGCAGGGCTTTTGTAGCAATCGCATCTCGCTCTTTCCAAATTTTGTCTCCCAAATCCGGGTCTTGCTGGTCATCCGGGATTGCATAATTAAAAGGCAGATATATGATACGTTTTAGGAGTGCATCATCTTCTCCGTCGATGATAATCGGATGATTACTAGAAAAGACAAACTTAATGCGCCTTTCCAGCAACGCATCATCACGAAATTTGCGTGGAACATTGATTGAATCGCCTCCTGTAATCTGCTTCAATCGAGAAGCTGCCTCCTCATCAATTTTTGAACTTGGCATATCCATGTCAAAATTGATTACAGCGTTGGCCAACGAAGACATTCCAAATTCATTCTTCATTTGCTTAAGTCTAATACTGCTGATGGATTCTTTGGGGTACAGGCGTCGGATAAAGCTTCCCAAAACGCTCTTGCCGCTATTTCCGATACCCTTCATGAAAATAAAGAACTTTCCCCGTGCAGGGTAGATAAGCAAATACCCGATTGCCATCCAAACTCTCTCCGACAGCAGGGAATCCCCACCTGTGACTCGCTGCAAGTATTCCTCAAATATCTGGCACTTTGCCTGCGGATCATATTTTGCCTTAATACAGGTAAAGGTTATTTGATCCGGGCTGTGTGGATAAAGTTTCCACTCCATAAGGTCAAGGATTCCATTTTCCAAAGGTGCATAAATCGGTTCATCTTCCGGTTCGCTGCACTCAATTTGGGGATCTGTTACGAGGCAATCGTAGAGATCCTTATACCCACGTAGGCTAGATTCATTATTGAGTTCATAGTCCACATTCTGACGATACAACTTGATTAACTGCTTTGAATCCAGCTGTGTGTAGTAATATTCATTGTGGTAATACAGCACACCTCCACAGGAAATGATATGGATATACTTTTTTAGTTCCCTTGTCGTTTCGACAAGGGACTGTTTTTTTGAGGTTTTTATCCCAGCCGATTTTGTCGGTTGGGCATCGGCGTGTTTCCTCATTGTATTTAATGTGTCCTCATTTTTCGGAGATTCTGTAGCTATTGCGCTAGAATCTTCAAACGGATTAGGAGTCCGTTGTTCGCTGTCCGTGCCTGTTGACTTATATCGTTCAGCATCTCGTCTTGCCTTGATTTTGTTGCGCATCGCCTCCTTTGCAGAAAAAGCGGCCTCTTGTTCAACTTGCTCCCCTATTGCGCAAAGTTCGCCAAAGGATAGCTCGGCTCCTGATGCCGGAAGAATTTCTTCAGCATATCCCCTCAAAAAATTATCCTGTGACCAACCCGAATCATTCTCAATTTTTTGAGCGGACTTCTGTAATACCGCTTTTTGCCTGTCATGGAATTTGTCCTTTCCATACATATTACTCATGGTTGGTTTCCTCCGAAGTGGTCTTCTGGAAGTACATCTGCTCGACCAATTTTTCGATGGGATTCTGCGTTTCTCCCAGATTACCAGAGAGCAGATAGTCGATTCTTGTTAATCCCTGAATCTTTCCGTCTCCCTCCCAAAGATAGCCCATTTCCGCTCCCCAAGCATGTACAAACACCTCATAGAAAGCATCCGGTTCAAAATCGTCCGGGCATCCAAGTATAATCGGAGATTGCATTGCTCCGTCTCGGACAAAAATACCGGCAGCTATTTTTCCAGATTTGAATGTTTTTGTGCTGAACAGAAGCGGAAATTTTTCTACTCCATCCTCACATCTCCAATTACAGCTTGACAAAATCCTCGTATCATAAAAGAGTAGTATTTATAGACCGCTCTCCAGCGGAATGCT